>VFQN01000195.1_pt1 | contig 126290 bp, 115 predicted proteins | sample 3512371 | NCBI WGS metagenome assembly VFQN01 (sample SAMN10412370, study PRJNA504923) | tailings metagenome | isolation source: Replicate 2 from Balatoc abandoned mine | place: Philippines: Itogon, Benguet | collected 2017-08-28 | reverse complement strand
TGGTAACTCCAGTCTCCCAGATGCCGTCGGGTGAACAACCTATTGCAACATCACATCTAGCGGCGCCTCACCACGGGTCCACCGTGCGCACGGCCGGCCCGTCGCGCAGCTTGGCGCCTTCCAGCCCCCGCAACAGCCAGGCCCGCGTGTCCGCCGGGTCGATGACGGCGTCGATCTCCAGCGTGGTGGCCATGGGAATCGCCGCGCCCTGGGCCATCTGCCGCGCCAGCAGTTCATCGAACAGCGCCTGGCGCTGCGGCCCCTCGGGCACCGCCTCCAGTTCCTTGCGGTAACCCAGGCGCACCGCCCCTTCCAGGCCCATGGCACCGAACTCGGCGCCCGGCCAGGCCACGGTGAAGCCCGGCGCATGGAAGCCGCCGGCCGTCATCCCCATGGCGCCCAGGCCAAAGCCTTTGCGCAACACCACGCTGAAGAACGGCACGCGCAAGGCCGCCGCCGCCACGAACAGGCGACTCGCGTGCCGCACCTGGGCGCGCGCCTCGACCTCGGGGCCGACCATGAAACCCGGCGTGTCGACCAGACTCAGCAGCGGCAGGCCATGGGCATCGCACCAGCGCATGAACCGCGCGGCCTTGTCGGCGGCGTCAGGATCGATGGCGCCACCCAGGTGCCGCGGGTTGTTCACCAGCACGCCCACCGCGCGGCCGTCGAAGCGCGCCAGCGCGGTGTGGATGCCCAGGCCGAAGCCTTCGCGCAGCCAGAGCGCGCTGCCGCCGTCGGCCAGGCCATGCAACACCGCGCGGCTGTCGTAGCTGCGCGAGCGGCTGGCGGGCAAGGCCTCGCGCAGCCGCTCGGGCGGCGGCGAGGGCAGCGGCGCCACACGCCCTTGAAAGAAGGCCAGGGCGCGGCGCGCCGCGGCCACGGCCTGCGCCTCGTCGTCCACCAGCAGGTCGATCACGCCATTGGCGTGCTGCACCTGCGCCGGGCCGATCGCCTCGGGCGGGAAGCGGCCCAGGCCACCGCCCTCGACCATGGCCGGGCCGCCCATGCCGATGTTGCTGCCGCGCGTGGCGATGACCAGGTCGCAGCAGCCCAGCAGGGCCGCGTTGCCCGCAAAGCAGCGGCCGGCCGCGACGCCGATGGTCGGCACCCGCCCCGACAGGCGCGCCATGGCCGCGAAGGTGCCCACGTGCAGGCCCGCCACGATGGGCATGTCGGTGTCGCCCGGCCGGCCCCCACCGCCTTCGGCGAACAGCACCACGGGCAGGCGCTGGTCCAGCGCGATGCCCAGCAGGCGGTCGGTCTTCTGGTGGTTGCGCATGCCCTGCGTGCCGGCAAGCACCGTGGCGTCGTAGGCCAGCACGGCCGTGCGCGAGCGCTCGGCGCCGAACAGCGCGCCATTGACCGCGCCGATGCCGGTGACCAGGCCGTCGGCCGGCGTCTGCGCGATCAGTTCGGCCTCGCCGCGGCGCGCGGCCTGGGCGGCCACGGCGAGCGCGCCGTATTCGATGAAGCTGTCCGGGTCGCACAGGTCGGCGACGTTCTCGCGCGCGGTCCGCAGGCCCAGCGCATGGCGCCGCGCCACGGCTTCGGGGCGCGCGGCGTCCTCCACGAAGGCCAGCCGGGCGCGCAGCCGCTGCAGCGCTTCGCTGTCGGCGGCGGGAGCGGCGGGCGATGGAGGCTGGGCGGCGGGGGGCGGTGCCGGCACCCCCAGCGGCTCGAGCGGCTCGATGCGCCAGAGCGGATCGCCCGCGTTCACGGTCTCGCCCGGGGCCACCAGGTGGTCGGCCAGGCGGCCGTCGCGCTCGGCCGGGAGCTCATGCTCCATCTTCATGGCCTCGACCACCAGCAGCGGCTGGCCCAGGCGAACCGGATCGCCCGGCTGCACCAGCCATTGAACGACCTGGGCCTGGAGCGGCGAGCGCAAGGTCTAGGGGAGGTGGGAGCGCGCCCCGGGGCCGCTCAGTAGATGTCGGAGTCGCACCACTGCGACGAGGGGCCGAAATCGTTCTGCTTGCTCGGCACGTTGAGGTTGAGCACGAACACCACCTCGCCGCCGAAACGGCCCACGCCCAGGGTCTTCATGAGCTGCAGCTCCTGCTCGGGGCGTTCCATGCGCAGGAAGCAGATGGCCTGCTTGGTGCCTTCGTGCATGGCCGTGAGGATGTCCAGACGCGAAATGCGGCCGAATTCGCTGCACAGCTGGTGCAGGGCCGATTTCAGGCTCGACACATCGTTGTGCTGCCGGAGTTCTGCGAGTGCGCTCACCTTGCGGGCTCCCCCATCGGTTCGGATGTCAGTGGTGGACATGGCTTGCATGGAGTGTGTCCTTGAATCGCGGTGCACCAATGACAATGGGTCGGATGCTAGGGCAGAGGCTACAAAAAGTCACAAGTCTGTTACAAAAATCCGTCGCGACGCGGCGCGACGTGCGGTAGTTCACGAACGGTGGACGCGTACTCGGACCGTTCCCCCGGCGCGGACCGCGCCAGCCTCGCTATCCTAAGGCCACCATGCGCACCGCCCGTCCCTCAAATGTGCCGACGTCCGACGCCACTCGGTTCCCCGAGCCGCGCGAGGCCTTCGACCGCGCCGCCCATCTGGCCGCGCGCGAAGGCCGCGCCGCGGCCGCCCTGCTGCTCGAACGCTCGGATACAGGTGTTCGCGTGCTCGGCCGCTTCGGGCTGGACGCGCCGATGGAAGAGCTGGCGCTGGACATCGCCCGGACCCTGGGAACGCAGGAAACCTGGGTGGGCGACACCCACCGCGAATCGCGCTGGGTGCCGCTCGACCTGGGCCGTGGCCGGCGCGCGGTCCATCACCTGCACTGGTTGCCGCTGGCCCGCGCGCCGGGCGCTTTCCTGCTGCTGCTCGACCACCACCCGCGGGAAGAGCGCCGCAACGAAATCGGCATCGGCCTGATGAGCGAAACCGCGGCCGACCTGGTGCTGACCCAGCGCCACCAGCGCGAGCTGCTGGCCACGCAGGTGGCGATGCAGCGCCGCCACCAGGGCCAGATCGAGCTGGTGGAGCGCACCGCGGGCCTGGGCAGCTGGTCGGTGGAGACCTCGGGCGAGCGCGTGGACTGCTCGGCCGGCCTGCTGAGCCTGCTGGGCATCGGCCCCGAGGCGCAGCCGCGCACCCTGGAGGACCTGCTGGAACACCATGCGCCCGAGTGGCGCCAGGGCCTGCGCCAGCGGCTGGAGCGCTGCGCCGCCAGCGCCGACCCCTTCGACGAAGAGGTGCAGGTGCTGATCGAGACGAGCGGGCCGAAGTGGGTGCGCGTCGTGGGCGCGGCGGTGCTGGACGACAACGGCAACCCCATGCGCGTGCAGGTGACCGTGCACGACATCTCGGCCACCAAACAAGCCCAACAGGAAACCCTGCGCCTGGCCATGCGCCTGACGACCACGCTGGCCAGCATCACCGAGGCCTTCGTCACGCTGGACCGCCAGTGCTGCTTCACCTACCTCAACCAGGAAAGCGAACGCCTGCTGCAAAAAACCACGGCCGACCTGCTGGGCGTGGAGGTCTGGCACGGCTTCGCGCCCAGCGTCGCGCAGCGCCTGAAGGAACACCTGGGCCGCGCATTGCAGACCAACCGGCGCGTGGAACTGGAGGACTGGTTCGCCACCCTGGGCAAATGGCTGGAGGTGCGGGCCTATCCCTTCGCCGAAGGCCTGGCCGTGTACTTCCGCGACGTGACCGAACGCCGCCGCTCGCAGGAGCAGCTGATGCTGCTGGAGACCAGTGTCGCGCGGCTCAACGACATCGTGCTGATCGCCGAAACCGGCGCGCAGGAGCTGCGCAACGAGCCCAAGATCGTCTTCGTCAACGACGCCTTCGAGCTGCACACGGGCTACTCGCGCGCCGAGGTGCTGGGCCAGTCGCCCGGCATGCTGCTCGACCTGGACCCGGCGGTGTCCAAGCTGCGCGAGATCTCGCGCGGCCTGCGCGACACGCAGAAGGCCCGCACCGAGCTGATGGTGCGGCGCAAGAACGGCGCGCTGTTCTGGGTCGAGCTGGAGGTGGTGTCGGTGCAGCCCAGCGCGGACGAGGTGACGCACTGGGTGGCGGTGGGACGCGACATCACGCAGCGCAAGACGGCCGAGGACATGATCCGCCACCTGGCCTTCTACGACCCGCTGACCGACCTGCCCAACCGCCAGCTGCTGCTCGACCGGCTGCAGCAGGCCCTGGCCAGCAGCGCGCGCAGCGGCCAGCACGGCGCGCTGCTGTTCATCGACCTGGACAACTTCAAGATCCTCAACGACACCCTGGGCCACCAGATGGGGGACCAGCTGCTCAAGAAGGTCGCGCAGCGCCTGACCTCCAGCGTGCGCAAGACCGACCTGGTGGCGCGCCTGGGCGGCGACGAGTTCGTGGTGATGGCCGACGACCTCAGTCCCAGCCCGGTGGCGGCGGCGCACAAGGCGCGCGTGCTGGCCAACAAGGTGCTGCAGACCCTGCGCGAGCCCTTCGCGCTCACTGGCCACCAGCACTTCGCCACGCCCAGCATCGGCGTCACCATCTTCCACGGCACGCAGGCCGACGTGGGCGATCTGCTCAAGCAGGCCGACCTGGCGATGTACCAGGCCAAGTCCATGGGCCGCAACACGCTGTCCTTCTTCGACCCGGCGATGCAGGCCGAGATGAGCGACAACGCGCGCACCGCGTCCGACCTGCGCGACGGCCTGCGCCGGCGCGAGTTCGTGGTGCACTACCAGCCGCAGGTGGACAAGGCCGGCATGATCATCGGCGTAGAGGCCCTGCTGCGCTGGAACCACCCGGAGCGCGGCCTGCTCTCGCCGGCGGCGTTCATTCCCGTGGCCGAGGACACCGGCCTGATCCTGCCGCTGGGCCTGTGGGCGCTGGAGACGGCCTGCGGTCAGCTGGCGGCCTGGTCCAAGCGGCCGGAGACGGCCAACCTCAGCATCGCCGTCAACGTGAGCGTGCGCCAGTTCCGCCACCCGGACTTCGTGGACTCGGTGATGGCCTGCATCCGCGCCAGCGGCATCCGGCCGCAGCGGCTGAAGCTCGAGCTCACCGAGAGCCTGCTGGCCGACCGCATGGAGATCACCATCGAGAAGATGGGCATGCTGAAGTCGCTCGGCGTGACGCTTTCGCTGGACGACTTCGGCATGGGCTACTCCTCGCTGTCGCTGCTCAAGCGGCTGCCCCTGGACCAGCTGAAGATCGACCGCGCCTTCGTGGCCGACGTGCTGACCGACCCGAACGACGCGGCGATCTCGCGCGCCATCATCGCGCTGGCGCAGTCGCTGAGCCTGCAGGTGGTGGCCGAGGGCGTGGAGACGATCGAGCAGCGCGACTTCCTGGCTTACCAGGGCTGCGACCAGTTCCAGGGCCACCTGTTCGCCAAGCCGCTGCCCGTCGAGGCGCTGGACGCGCTGCTGTCCAACCCCGTGTCGGGCATGGTGGTGGTGGGCTGAGCGCGCCCGCCCGCCTCAGACGTTGAGCAGCAGGAAGCGCCGCTCCCAGGGACTGACCACGTCGAAGTACTCGCGGTACTCCGTGTCTTTGATCGCCGCGTAGGTCTGGATGAAGTGCTCGCCGAACAGCTCCACCAGCGGCGCGCAGCGCATGAGGTTCTCGACCGCGTCGTCCAGGTGGCGCGGCAGCTGGTGCGGCTGCTCGTAGGCGCTGCCCGACAGGGGCTCGGTGGGCTTGATGCCCTGCTTCATGCCCAGGTAGCCGCAGGCCAGGCTGGCCGCCAGCGCCAGGTAAGGGTTCACGTCCACCCCCGCCAGCCGGTTTTCCACCCGCCGCGCCTGCGGCGCCGAATGCGGCACGCGCAGCCCGCAGGTGCGGTTGTCGTAGCCCCAGCTCAGGTTGATCGGCGCCGAGGTGTAGCGCGACAGGCGCCGGTACGAGTTCACATAGGGCGCGAAGAAGGCGATGGCCGCCGGCAGGTAGGTCTGCAGGCCGCCGATGAAATGGAAGAAGCGCTCGGAGGCCTCGCCGTCGGCGCGGCTGAAGATGTTCTGGCCATCGGCCAGCCCCACCACGCTCTGGTGGATGTGCATGGCGCTGCCCGGCTGGCCCTGCATGGGCTTGGCCATGAAGGTGGCGTACATCTGGTGGCGGATCGCCACCTCGCGGATGGTGCGCTTGAACAGAAAGACCTGATCGGCCAGCGGCAGCGGGTCGCCGTGGTCCAGGTTGATCTCCATCTGCGCCGTGCCCATCTCGTGGATGAGGGTGTCGAGCTGGATGCCCTCGGCCTCGCACCAGTCGTACATGACGTCGAAGATGTCGTCGTACTCGTTGATGGCGTCCATCGAGAAGCTCTGCATGCCCGCCTCGCTGCGGCGCGTGCGCCCCACCGGGGCCTTGAGCGGGATGTCCTCGTCGGGCTCGACCTGCACCAGGTAGAACTCCATCTCGGGCGCCACGATGGGCTTCCAGCCCTCGTTCTCGTACAGCTTGAGCACGCGGCGCAACACGTTGCGCGGCGACAGGTCCACCGCCTTGCCATCGAAGGAGAAGCAGTCGTGGATGATCTGAGCCGTCGGCTCCTTGGCCCAGGGCACGGGGCGCAGCGTGGCCGGGTCGGGGCGCAGTTGCATGTCGGGGTCGGCGACCGAGGTGTAGTCCTTCTCGGGGTAGTCGCCGGTCACGGTCATGGTGAGCACGGCCTCGGGCAGGCGCAGGCCCACGGCCGGGTCGTACTTGTGGCGCGGCACGATCTTGCCGCGCGCCTGGCCCGCCATGTCGGGGATCAGGCACTCGACCTCGGTGATGCGGTGCTCGTCGAGCCACTGCTGGATGCGCTGGGCGTCTGTCATGCGATCGTCTCCCCCGGGAATGCCGGGGCTACCAGTTGGTGATGCGGGGGTTGTCGAACCGGTACTCGTTGGGCACCGCGATGTTGGAGTAGGAGAAGGACAGGCTCACGTCCAGCGACGTGACCTGGTGCCACCAGCCCAGCGGCAGGAACACGGTCTCGCCGGGCTCGACCACCACCTCCAGCACCTTGGCCTGGGCGAAGAGCGGGTAGCGCGCCAGGTCGGGCCGGTCCAGGTCCACCGGGCTGTAGACCTCGAAGTGGTTGTAGAGCAGCGGTGTCTGCAGCGGCGAGATGAAGCGCCAGCGCTTGCGCCCCACGATCTGCGTGTGGCAGAGCATGAGGGTGTCGTGGTGCAGGGGCGTGACCGTGCCGGCCGGCCCGAACCAGAACGAGGCGCGGCGCGCCAGCTCGGAACGGTCGCAGAACACCGGCAGGCTGCCGATGTCGTCCAGCAGGGGCGCGAAGCCTGGCTGACTCAGCAGCTCGTTGTTGGCGGTGAGGTAGTAGTCGTTGGTGGCGCCGCCGGCCAGCACACGGTCCACGAAGTCGGCCAGGCGGGTGTGGCGCTGGTGGTCGAGCTTGTTGCGCTCGTAGTTCGGGTCGGCGCTGCGCTCCGCCTGGACCTGCACGTCCAGGTGGCCGAAGCGCTCGCGCAGGTCCTGCGGCGACCAGCGGCCCATGGCGGGCCAGTCGCGCGCCACGTCGGTCAGCACCACGGGGCGGCTGCCCACGATGTACTTGTCCAGGAATTCGCCAGGCGACACCTGGCTGCGCTTCTCCACGTGGCCGTACAGCGGGTCGAGCTCGAGCAGGCGCTGCTGGTTGGCCATCACCGAGGCCAGCTTGTCCTGCAGTTGCTGGAACTGGCGCGCGGCCAGAAAGACCGGGTCGCTGTCCATGGCGCGGATCGCCGGCTCACATTCGGCCGGATCGAGCCCCGCCTGCACCATGGTCGCCAGCATGGACTCCGGGGTGCAGCGGCGCAGCCGGTTTTCGGCGATCCACTGGCGCCAGCCGGCGTCCAATGCGCGGAAGCCGGCCTCGCGCGGGCGCGGTGCGGGAGAGGCGACGGGCGGGGTACTCATGCGGGGCGTCAGTATGGCACCGCCTTCGCCGCCGACAGGGCCGCTTTTCAGGCCACGAACAGCGCCACGTTGCCGCCCGCGGCCGTGGTGTTGATGGTGAGCGTCTGCTCGGCGCAGAAGCGCGGCAGGTAGTGCGGCCCGCCGGCCTTGGGACCGGTGCCCGACAAGCCTTCGCCGCCGAAGGGCTGCACCCCCACCACCGCCCCGATGGTGTTGCGGTTGACGTAGACATTGCCCGCGCGCGCCTGCGCGGCCAGCGCCAGCGCACGGCTGTCGATGCGGGTCTGCAGGCCCAGCGTGAGGCCATAGCCCAGGGCATTGACCTGGGCGATCACGGCTTTCGGGTCACCGCGCCAGCGCAGCACCTGCAGCACCGGGCCGAAGATTTCCTGCGAGGCCTCGGCGACCTCGCGGATTTCGAACAGCTGCGGCGCCACGGTGTGCGTGGCCGCGTCCTCCCCCTCGGGCAGCAGCGCCACCGCCGTGGCGCGCAGGCGCGCCAGGTGCCGCGCCACGCCGGCGAAGGCCTCGGCGTCGATCAGCGGGCCGACGTCGGTGGCCAGATCAGAAGGGTCGCCCACCACCAGCGCGCGGGCCGCGCCCCGCACCATCTCGATCACGCCGTCGGCAATGGATTCGTGCACGCACAGCAGGCGCAGCGCCGAGCAGCGCTGCCCCGCGCTGCGAAAGGCGCTCTGCACCACGGCGTCGGTCACCTGCTCGGGCAGGGCGCTGCTGTCCACCAGCATGGCGTTCACGCCCCCGGTCTCGGCGATCAGGGGCACGATGGGTCCGTCCTGGGCCGCGAGCGCGCGCTGGATGGCCTTGGCCACCGGCGTGGAGCCGGTGAAGGCCACGCCGGCCACGGCGGCGTCGGCCACCAGGGCGGCGCCCACGGTGTCACCCGGCCCGTGCAGCAGCTGCAGCGCCGCGGCCGGCACGCCCGCCGCGTGCAGCAGGCGCACGGCCTCGCGGGCGATCGCGGGCGTCTGCTCCGCCGGCTTGGCCAGCACGGTGTTGCCCGTGACCAGCGCGGCCGCCACCTGGCCGGTGAAGATGGCCAGCGGGAAGTTCCAGGGACTGATGCAGACCCAGGCGCCGCGCCCGTGCAGGCGCAGGGTGTTGCGCTCGCCGGTCGGGCCGGGCAGCTCCTGCGGTGCCAGCAGGCGCTCGGCCTCGGCCGCGTAGTAGCGCAGGAAGTCGATCGCCTCGCGCACCTCGGCGATGGCGTCGGGCCAGGTCTTGCGCGCCTCGGCCACCAGCAGGGCGCACAGCGGCGGCAGCTGCGCCTGCATCGCGTCGGCGGCGCGGCGCAGCGCGGCGGCGCGCTCGGCCACGGGGCGCTGGTTCCAGGCCTCGAAGGCCTCGACGGCGCGCCGCACGGCCGGCGCGATCTCGTCGGGCCGTGCCTCCGGCACCGGGGGCACGGTCGTCTGGCGCCAGGCGGCGGCCAGTGCCTCGCGGTGCGCGGCCACCGCCGGGTCCAGGCCTTCGCTGTTGGGGCGCGCCACGCCGTACAGGCGCGGGGGCGGGGCGAAGGCAGGCCCGCCACCCTCGCCGGCGCAACGCGCCAAAGGCGATTCGAGCAGCGTGTCCAGCGCCACCGATTCGTCGGCGAGCTGGTGCACGAAGGACGAGTTGGCACCGTTCTCCAGCAGGCGGCGCACCAGGTAGGCCAGCAGGTCGCGGTGCGCGCCGACGGGGGCGTACACGCGACAGCCCACCGACCCCTCGCGCAGCACCTCGCGGTACACGCCTTCGCCCATGCCGTGCAAGCGCTGCAGCTCGAAACGCGCCGTGCCGCGCCGACGCGCCATCTGCTGCACGGCGGCGATGGTGCCGGCGTTGTGCGTGGCGAACTGCGCAAAGACCGCATCGTCGGCGTCGAACAGGGCGCTTGCGCAGGCCAGGTAGCTCACGTCGCTGCGGTGCTTGCGCGTGAACACCGGGTAGCCGGCCAGCCCCAGCTCCTGCGCGCGCTTGATCTCGCTGTCCCAGTAAGCGCCCTTCACCAGCCGGCACATCAGCCGCACCCCGTGGCGGCGAGCGATCGCGGCCACCTCGGCAACGAGCTCGACCGCGCGCGTCTGGTAGGACTGCAGCGCCAGACCCAGGCCCTCCCAGCGCGGGCATTCGCGCCCCACGCGAGCGACCAGGGCCTCGAAGACATCGAGCGACAGCTCCAGCCGCTCCACCTCTTCCGCGTCGATGGTGAGGTTGAGCGAGGCCTGCGCGGCGCGTTCGCACAGGGTCCACACGCGCGGCACCAGCTCGCGCATCACGCGCTCGTGCTGGGCCGGTTCGTAGCGCGGGTGCAAGGCACTGAGCTTGATCGATAGGCCGTCGTTGAGCGAGGGATGGCGCGCGGGGTCGGCGCGGCGCGCGATGGCCTCCAGCGCGTGGCGGTAGCTGTCCAGGTAACGCTCGGCGTCGGCCTCGGTGCGCGCGCCCTCGCCCAGCATGTCGAAGCTGTGGCGCAGCCTGGGCTGCGCACGCCGCCCGGCCTCGGCGCGGCGCAGCGCGTCCTCGATGCCCTCGCCCAGCACGAACTGGCGCCCCAGCAGTTGCACCGCGCGCAGCGTGGCCGCGACCACCGAGCGTGCGCCCACGCGTGCCACCAGGCCGGGGGCCTCACCCTCGGCGGGCAACCACCGCTTGCTCAGCGCGATGGCGGCCGAGGACAGCCGCGCCATCGCCGCGTCGGACGCCCCGTCGAAATCCGCCCGGCCCAGCTGGTCGGCGGTGAGCGCGATGGCGGTCTCGGTATCGGGCACGCGCAGCAGGGCCTCGGCCAGGCGCATCAGGGCCAGGCCTTCGTCGCTGCTGATGGGGTATTCGGTGAGCAGGCGCTCCAGGGCCCAGAAGGCAGGCGGGTTCTCGCGCACCGCGCGCACCCAGGGCCCGGCCTGGGCCTTCACCGCCGCCCAGTCGAGCGCGCCGTCCAGCGCGGCCAGGCGGTCGGCGAGCACGCCGGCCTCGGCGCGGTAGGGGTCGGGCAGGCGGTCGGTGCGCGGGAGCGGGGCCTGGGGGATGGGATGGAGCATGGCGGCTGGGGTCTGCAGGATGGTGAATTCCCGCATCGTGATCGCCATTTGGCTGAATTTTTCTCTGATTTTTGACCAATGAAAGTGAATAATTCGGCATGCATCCCCCTCCCGACCTCGACCGCATCGATCTCAAGATCCTGCGCCTGCTGCAGGCCGATGGCCGCCTGCCCAACCTCAAGCTCGCCGAGGCCGTGGGCCTGTCGGCCACGGCCGTGCTGGCGCGCACCCAGCGCCTGCAGCGCGAAGGCGTCATCCAGGGTTACGAGGCGCGACTGGACCCGCACAAGCTCGGGCGCGGCCTGCTGGTTTTCGTGGAGGTGCTGCTTGACCGCACCACGCCCAATGTCTTCGACCAGTTCCGCGCCGCCGTGCAGGTGCACGACGACATCCTGGAATGCCACATGGTGGCCGGCGGCTTCGACTACCTGCTCAAGACCCGCATGGCCGACATGGCGGCCTACCGAGCCTTTGCCGGCCAGGTGCTGTGGCAGATGCCCGGCGTGCGCGAGACGCGCACCTACGCCGTGATGGAGGAAGTGAAGACCAGCACGCGCCTGCCGCTGTGATGCCGCAGCGCATGCGCGCATGAACACGGCGCTTGCAAAGGCTCGCCGGGCAGGGCATGACCTCGCCTGCGGCCCGCGGCCCGCGGCCAGGGCCGGGGAATCGCCAGCGCCCGCGGCGCGATCAGGCCGCGGGCGAAGCCACCGGCTTCGGCGCCCGGGCGCCGAACACCGCCCGGCCCACGCGCACCATCGTGGCGCCCGCCGCCACCGCGGCCTCCAGGTCCTCGCTCATGCCCATCGACAAGGTGTCCAGCGCGTGGCCCCGCGCGCGCAGGTCGTCGTAGGCCGCGCGCGCCAGCGCGAACAGCGCGCGCTGCGACTCGAAGTCGGGCGCGGGTTCGGGAATGCACATCAGGCCGCGCAGGCGCAGGCGCGGCAGCGCGGCCACCGCCTCGGCCAGCGCGGGCAACTCGGCCGGCGGCACGCCGGCCTTGTTCGGTCCGCCGTCCACGTTGACCTGCAGGCACACGTTGAGCGGCGGCAACTCGGGCGGGCGCTGCTCGCTCAGGCGCTGCGCGATCTTCAGGCGATCGACAGATTGCACCCAATCGAATTGCGCGGCAACGAGCCGCGTCTTGTTGCTCTGCACCGGTCCGATGCAATGCCATTCGATGGCCGCGCGCGGCAGCGACTCGGCCACCAGCGCGATCTTCTCGACGCCTTCCTGCACATAGTTTTCGCCGAAAGCCGTCTGGCCGGCGGCATGGGCCTGACGGACGGCATCCGGCCCGAAGGTCTTTGAAACCGCGAGCAGCGTAACCTCTGCGCTGCCTCGCGAAGCCCCATCGCAAGCGCGCCACAGGCGCTCCTTCACTTGCTGGAGATTGCCTGCGATCGTCGTCATAATCGTTTGCAACTGCCCCTCATCACACGGAAAAACCCGGGATGGACATCACCCAACTGCTGGCTTTCAGCGTCAAGAACAAAGCTTCCGATCTTCATTTGTCCGCCGGGTTGCCGCCCATGATACGGGTGCATGGCGATGTGCGACGCATCAACGTCGACGCGCTGGACCACAAGGCCGTTCATTCGATGGTGTACGACATCATGAACGACAGCCAGCGCAAGCAGTACGAGGAGTTCATGGAATGCGACTTCTCGTTCGAGATCGAGGGCCTGGCGCGCTTTCGCGTCAACGCCTTCAACCAGAACCGCGGCGCCGGCGCCGTGTTCCGAACCATCCCGAGCAAGATCCTCACGCTGGAGCAGCTCAACGCGCCCAAGATCTTCGCCGACCTGGCGCTGCGTCCGCGCGGCCTGGTGCTGGTGACCGGGCCCACGGGCTCGGGCAAGTCGACCACCCTGGCCGGCATGATCAACCACCTCAATGAGACCGAGTACGGCCACATCCTCACAGTGGAAGACCCGGTGGAGTTCGTGCACGAATCCAAGAAGTGCCTGGTCAACCAGCGCGAGGTGGGCCCGCACACCCTGAGCTTCTCCAACGCCCTGCGCTCGGCCCTGCGCGAAGACCCGGACGCCATCCTCGTGGGCGAGATGCGCGACCTGGAGACCATCCGCCTGGCCATGACGGCGGCCGAAACCGGCCACCTGGTGTTCGGCACCCTGCACACCTCCAGCGCCGCCAAGACCATCGACCGCATCATCGACGTCTTCCCCGCCGAGGAAAAAGAGATGGTGCGCGCCATGCTGTCCGAGTCGCTGGTGGCCGTCATCTCGCAGACGCTGTGCAAGCTCAAGGACGGCAGCGGCCGCGTGGCCGCGCACGAAATCATGCTGGGCACCAGCGCCATTCGCAACCTCATCCGCGAGGCCAAGGTGGCGCAGATGTACTCGGCCATCCAGACCGGCAACAGCGCGGGCATGCAGACGCTGGACCAGAACCTCACCGATCTGGTGCGCCGCAACATCATCAGCCCGGCCGAGGCGCGCAGCAAGGCCAAGATTCCCGAGAACTTCCCGGGCTGATCCCACACGGGGCAAGGGGCACCAGATGGAACGCGATCAGGCATCCAAATTCATCAACGACCTGCTGCGGCTCATGCTCAGCCGCGGCGGCAGCGACCTGTTCATCACGGCCGACTTCCCGCCCGCGATCAAGGTCGATGGCGCGGTCACCAAGGTCTCGCCTCAGCCGCTGACGGCGGGCCACACGCTGGCGCTGGCGCGCGCCATCATGAACGACAAGCAGGCCGCCGAGTTCGAGCGCACCAAGGAGTGCAACTTCGCGATCTCGCCGCCCGCCATCGGGCGCTTTCGCTGCAATGCCTTCATCCAGCAGGGCAAGGTCGGCCTGGTGCTGCGGACCATTCCCGCCGTGCTGCCCACGATCGACAAGCTGGGCCTGCCACAGGTGCTCAAAGACGTGGCCATGTCCAAGCGTGGCCTGTGCATCCTGGTGGGAGCCACCGGCTCGGGCAAGTCCACCTCGCTCGCGGCCATGGTCGACTGGCGCAACGAGCATTCCTACGGCCATATCGTGACGGTGGAAGACCCGATCGAGTTCGTGCACCCGCACAAGAACTGCGTGGTGACGCAGCGCGAGGTCGGACTGGACACCGAAAGCTGGGCGGCGGCGCTCAAGAACACCCTGCGCCAGGCGCCCGACGTGATCCTCATGGGAGAAATCCGCGACCGCGAGACCATGGAGCACGCGATCCAGTTCGCCGAGACCGGCCACCTGTGCCTGGCCACGCTGCACGCCAACAGCGCCAACCAGGCGCTGGACCGCATCATCAACTTCTTCCCCGAAGAGCGCCGCGCCCAGCTGCTGATGGACCTGTCGCTCAACCTGCGCTCGCTGATCTCGCAGCGGCTGGTGCCGCGGCAGGACAACAAGGGCCGCTACGCCGCGGTCGAGATCCTGCTCAACTCGCCCCTCATCTCCGACCTGATCTTCAAGGGCGAAGTGGCCGAGATCAAGGAAGTGATGAAGAAGAGCACCCAGATGGGCATGCAGACCTTCGACCAGGCCCTGTTCGACGCCTTCGAGTCCAACCTCATCACCTACGAGGACGCGCTGCGCAACGCCGACTCCCTCAACGACCTGCGCCTGCAGATCAAGCTCAACAGCCAACGCGCCAAGACCCTGGACCTGGCGGCCGGCACCGAGCACCTGACCATCGTCTGACCTGGGGTCTGGGTACCATTCCGGGTTGCACCACAGCCAACCCAGGAGACCCGCCTTGAACCCCAAGACCTACGAACCCACTCCCTCGCGCCGCGTCGCCTTCCTCGGACTGGGGGTCATGGGCAGTCCCATGGCAGGCCACCTGAAAGCGGCCGGCCACCAGGTCACCGTCTACAACCGCACCACCGCCAAGGCCGAGACCTGGGCCCGGCAGCACGGCGGTGCCTTCAAGGCCACGCCGCGCGAAGCCGCGGCGGGCGCCGACATCGTCTTCTGCTGCGTGGGCAACGACGATGACCTTCGCTCGGTGACCCTGGGCGCCGACGGCGCCCTCGCCGGCATGGCGCCCGGCGCCATCCTCGTGGACCACACCACCGCCTCGGCCAACGTGGCACGCGAGCTGTACGCCGCCGCCAAGGCCCTGGGCATCGCCTTCGTGGACGCGCCCGTCTCCGGCGGCCAGGCGGGCGCTGAGAACGGCTTGCTCACCGTCATGTGTGGCGGCGATCAACCGGCCTTCGATGCGGTCAAGCCGGTGGCCATGGCCTTCTCGCGCGCCTTCACGCTCATGGGCGCGCCGGGCGCGGGCCAGCTCACCAAGATGGTCAACCAGATCTGCATCGCCGGCCTGGTGCAGGGCCTGTCGGAGGCCATCGCCTTCGGCCAGAAGGCAGGGCTGGACATGAACCTCGTGCTCGAGGTCATCGGCAAAGGCGCGGCCCAAAGCTGGCAGATGGACAACCGCGGCAAGACCATGGTGGCCGGCGAGTTCAACTTTGGCTTCGCGGTGGACTGGATGCGCAAGGACCTGGGCCTGGTGCTCGACGAGGCCAAGCGCAACGGCGCGCGCCTGCCCGTCACGGCGCTGGTGGACCAGTTCTACGCCGACGTGCAGGCCATGGGCGGCCAGCGCTACGACACGTCCAGCCTGATCAAGCGGCTGAAGTGAGCGGCGTCCCGCCTCAGTCGCCGGACTTGTCCCGCTTTCTCGTGTCGGCGGCGTAGTGACCTGACTCGGGCGGCAGGCCCTCGGTTTCGACGCGGATGGTGCGCCGGTAGGCCTGCCACTCCTGCGGACTCAAGGCCGGCGCGCCGTCTTCCTGCGCGCCCAGGCCATCCACTTCCTGCGACGCATGCGCGCGCTCGTCGTAGGTCTCGCGCAAGAGCGGTTGCACCTGCAGCAGCGGCACCGTCTTGGGCAACATGATGTCCACGTCGGTGGCCAGGAGCTGGATGTTCATGAACAGGGGACACGGCCGGTAGCGGTCGGTCTCGATGATTCCTTCGAACGCGGAATAGAGAAAACTGCCGCGCATATTGCTCGGCGGGCGCACCAGCACGCTCCAGCCGGGGGCGGTGCTGCAGAGCAGGCCGGTCCAGACCTGCACCAGGCCGGGCATGGGCAGGCGTGTCAGAAAGGGCGGGGCCAGGTCCACCAGGTCGGCGGGCGCGTGTTCGTTCCAGTGGTCCGCGAACCCTGGCAACTCGGACCGCACCAGTGGCTGCCACTGGCCGCCACCTTCCCTGACGAAAACGTCGGCGCCGTTCCAGCGGAGGTGGACCTCCTCCGCCGGAAAGGCATACCAACCGAAAGAAGAGGCCACTCGCATGGCCTCGCAATGGCGGTAAGCCATCGTGGGCATCAGGCCCAGCGCGGATTTGTCGGCCCGCATGGGCGAGATGGCAGCCGGATAGATGCGGTGGAACTTGATGGTGGGTTGCGGTTGCCTATCCGGCTGCTGGGGCATGGTGCGGGGCTCTCTGAAAGGATCAGCGCTGGGGCGTGGTCCGCATTTTCTGCCGCAAATGCGCAGCGACAACAGGCGCTGTGATCCAGCCGCCACCGATGAGCGCCTTTCTATCACCGCCCGCAGGCTGTTGCGGTACCCGATATTCCGCATCGGCCAGATGCCGGCGCACATGCGCCGCCACGGCTGGCGCGGTGATCCACCCCCCACCAATGACGGCCTTTTTCTCGGTGGCACGGTTCGAAGATGAGCTTTGAGTGATGTTCATCAGAATCTCCTGAAAGTTTCAAAGAAAGGACTAGACTGGCCCGCTCGCGAGCCGGGTCGATCAGACCACCAGGGGGAGTACCGTGCAATTCGCGCCATCCAACCGTCGCTTGAACGCCTACGGAGCCACAGTGGCTGTGGTGCTTCTGGCGTCCAGCGCGCCAGCGGTCACGCGACTGTCCCTCACGCACCATCTGGGCCCTCTGGACCTGGTCCTGCTGCGCTGCGGCATCGGCGGGCTGGTGTTTCTGCCATTCCTGCTGATCCATTGGCGGCAGTTGCCGAGGAAACTGGCGGTGACCGGCTTGGCGCTCGCCTTTCTGCACGGCTGGGGAATGCACCTGACAGCGATCGCCGGCCTTCAGTTCTCCCCCGCCAGTCATGCGTCCGCCTTGGGGCCGGGCTTTCTCCCGGTCTGGGTCATGCTGTGGCGCCGGCTGGGGTACGGGGCAGCGCCAGATTGGCGACAAACCCTGGGTCTTGCCTTGATCGCCATGGGCGCGCTAATGCTGCTGGGCTACTCGTCGTGGACGTCCTTCGAAAACCGGATATGGATTGGCGACCTGTTCTTTCTGCTGTCGTCGGCACTGGCGGCGGCCTACCTCGTGTATGTCCAACAACATGAGGTGGACCCCATGCAGGCCGCGGCATTGGTGGCGGTGTATTCGGGCATCGTTGGGGGACTGTTGCTGCTGGCATCGCCTGCGTCGTCCGCACTCTGGACGGCGCCCGCTTCGGAGGTGCTGGCTCAGGCAATCTTCCAGGGCCTCGGCATGGGGGCCTGCGCTGTTCTGTTGGCCAGCTACGCCACGCGCCAACTCGGCAGCCAACGCGTTGCCGTCTTCTTCGCTGCCATCCCCGTGTTGTCCATGTTCCTTGGCCGGGCTATCGTCGGCGACGGCATCCATCCCCATGAGGCCATGGCGGTAGTGCTGGTCAGTTCGGGCATCCTCATCGCCAGTGTGCTCGCCGGCATCGACCCTGCGAAATCCGCTCCCTTTTCAAGGAACAACCGCATTCAGTCCTGAGATCACGCCATGAGTGCCGCCGACACCACCTTCCCCAGTTCCCGGATCGAAGAACGCCCACTGATGGCGATGGACATCGCCGACAACACGACAGGTACCTGGGGCGGAACCGATCCGCTCATGGACCGACTTCAGCAGTGGGCGGGCGATGCGTATTGGCAGTTGCTGTCGCACCACAAGGGGCACATCGTCAGGCAAACGAACCACGGCCTGATGATGGAATTTGCCGACGCTCGCCACTGTGTGCAGGCGGCCTTTGCGCTGAATCAGCTGGCGGATGCCTTGAATGGGCGGACAGATGCCTCGAAGCATTTGCAGTTGCGCGCGGGTGCGCATCTGGCCAGCTATGGCCACGGCCAGCTTGAGCCCGTCGATCGCGACGTGCAACTGACCTCGGAGTTGACGGCATTGGCCGCGCCCGGCGAAGTCCTGGTCACCGCCGAACTGCGCGATCGGCTGGCCAACGGTCTCGACGCCGACTTCGAAGACCTGGGCCATTGGGTGGAGTCGTTCGTCCAACCCGTGCGCCTATTCCGGGCCCATCCAACCCACGGGGCCATTTCGGACCGCCTTACCGCAGAGGATCAGGACCTCCGCCCGGCCTTGGCCGTTATTCCCTTTCAGGCCAACGCACCAGAAGTCAAGCACTGGGTGCTCGGCGAGTTGATCGCCGATGGGGTGATCGCGCGCTTGTCCCACAGCAGCGGCCTGCGGGTGATCGCGCGGCAATCCACGTCTGCCCTGCGCGGCAGTGGCGAACTCGCCGAGATCGAACGACATCTGGGCGCGACCTTCATCCTGTCGGGCAGTTACAGCATACGCAACGACAAGCTCGTGGTGACGGCCGAACTGGCCGAAGCGCGCAGCCACACCCTTCTGTGGACCGGTCAATTGCAGCACGCGCTGCGCGATCTGCTGCAGGAACAAAGCGAACTGCTGCACGAGTTGGCGCGCACGGTGGCGCAGGCGCTGGACAAGGCGCAGGTGAGCCAGGCTTTGACGCGTCCGCTGCCGAGCCTGGACAGCAGCTTTCTGATGCTGGCCGGAATTTCGATGGTGCACAGCCATTCCAGCAAGGCCTTCGATCGTGGGCGCGCAACCTTGAACGAGTTGACCATGCGGCACCCCGAACACGCACTGCCCCGTGCGTGGTTGGCCATGTGGCACGCCTTGAATGTGGTCAAGGGAACAAGTGGCAACGTGGCCCGCGATATCAGGCAGGCCCGCGAGCAAACGCAGCATGCGCTGGACGTCGAACCCAAGAATGCGATGGCCCTCGCGGTGGAAGGCTATATCCAATGCCAGTTGCTGAGCGATCCTCAGCAGGCGAACCGCTATCTGGCGTCGGCCGTTGAAGCCAACCCCAGCGAGCCCATGGCGTGGCTATTCAAAAGCCTGTATTCCGCTGGCTGGGGCTCCAGTTCCCTGTCGGTGACCGAGGCGTACGTCGCGCGGTCCCTTTCGCCCGTCGACCCCTTGCGATACTTCTTTGACCTGCTCACGGGCAATGCCTTGCTGGCTGACCGCCAGTTGGATCAAGCAGTCGCCTGCGGACGCCTGTCATTGCGGGCCCACAAGCACCACGTTCCCACGCTGCGTTTGCTGCTGACGGCTCATGCGGAACTGGGGCAGTTCGACGAAGGCAAGGCCATCCTGAACCAGTTGCGAGCCGAGGCACCGGAACTGACTGTGTCCTCGTATCTCGCCATCGGCAGCGCAGAAAGCCCCATGCGCCAGCGCATCGCCAATGCCATGCGGCAACTGGGCCTTCCCGAGACCTGAGTACTTGAGCACCTGAGCCCCATTGACCACGCCCTCTCTTTGCAGGCCGTTCGCGTCGCTGACCCCAACTTGCAAACTGCCGACACCCCCATTTCACACCATGGATTGGTAGAGCGCCCGCTACTGGCGATCAACATTGCCAAGCTCAGTCGGAGCGCAGCGGGCGGAGAAGCATTGCCCGCGGAGCGGTGGCTTCGATGGGCAGGGAGTGCGCTGCGGCAAGTGTTGTCGCGTCACGAAGGTCAGATCGTCAGGGACACGGGCACTGGGTTGGTAATGGCCTTCGAAGATGCTCATCACTGCCTGCAAGCAGCATTTGCCTTAAACCAGTTGGCAGACTCTCTGAACGCGCAAGCCGATGGGTCCAGCCAATTGCACTTGCACGCCGTTGCCCATCTGGCCCACCTTCCCTGCGAACAAAAGAATTCGCTCGACCGAGACATGCAATCGATCTCGGCACTCACCACATGGGCCGGACCTGGAGAAGTTCTGGTGACCGCCGAGCTGCGCGACCGGCTGGTCAACGGTCTCGATGCGGACTTTGAGGACTTGGGGCATCGAGCCGGGCGGCCTGATCAAATGGTGCGCCTGTTTCATGCCCGCCCCAGATGTTCAGACATCTCACGCTGCGCGGTGGCGGTAGTGGGCAGCGACCCTCGCCCGGGATTGGCCGTGATGCCGTTTCGGGCAGCATTGCGCGGCCTCCTCGTCGCCCGCCTTGACGGCGTCTTCGAACTGCCGGTTCGCGTAGTCGCGCCACGCCGGCACGGCCTGCTGCCCAAAGCCCTGGGTGATGCCCACCTGGGCCTCGACTTCGTCTTCACAGTTCTAAGGATCACGCTTTGAATGTCGGACAAGGCAAATCTAGCGCCGTTGCTGCGAGTTCGATCAGGCCCCAAGCACGTGCCGAAGGCTTGTAGTTGCCGTCCTCTATCTCAGCGGCAAGGCTGTCAAAAGCTAGCGCGCACTCGCCAGCGTTCGTGTACTCCTTGACCCAGCGAATCGCGAAATCACGAATGCGCTCACCGTCCGCAGCAAGGATTGCGAGTAGTAGCGGCTCAGGAGACTCATTGGTCTTCATGGGTTCCTCGGAAGGTTTGTGGGATAGGCAGCTACGACTCGCCCGCCCTTAGAAGGGGGCTCCAAAACTACTCGCATCTCGACCCCTTCTCGCACACAGGCTTCCACTGTGGGCTTCGATGCCACCCGAGAGCCCGCCGACCAAGGCGTGTCCTGCCGCCCGGCACGCCCCGTCGGGCCCCCAGCATTGCGCGGCCTCCTCGTCGCCCGCCTTGACGGCGTCTTCGAACTGCCGGTTCGCGTAGTCGCGCCACGCCGGCACGGCCTGCTGCCCAAAGCCCTGGGTGATGCCCACCTGGGCCTCGACCCCGTCCTTGACCTTCTCGTTGTCAAAGATCGGCGAGATGCCGCTCTGCGCGTCTCCCGTGCGGGCGTCCTTGTCGCCCGCGATGCCCGAGATCCCCGCTTTGGTGGTGCTGCTCGCGCTGCCCTTGTCTTCGCCCCAGCCTGCGCCACTGGGCCGGCTCACCTCCTGCACGGGTTTGCCGTCCTGGCCCAGCACCGGGCGACCGTCGGGGGTCGTCTTGTCAGACACGGACACACCGGCATTCACGCTCCAGCCGCTGGCCTTGTAGCTGGCCTCGTTGTGCACATCCTGCAGCTCGACCCCGCCGTCGCTGGCGAAGTGGTTCCTGCCCTGCTCCACTGCCACCTGCGTGCTCGTGATGGCCCCGCCCTTGAGCACGGTCTTGCCCTTGACCCGGACATCAAAGCCGCCATCGCCCGCGCGCATGCCCTGGAGGGACCCCAGCGTGCTGCCCGCCGCGCCACTGCCGGAGGCGTTCTGTTCGCTGCTGCGTTGCTGGCTGCCCAGGGTGAGGCCCGCGCCGCTGCCGAAGACACCACTGCTCTTGTCTTCTTTGAAGCGCTCCTGGCGGTGTTCGGTGTGCTGTGCCAGCACGCGCACGCTGCCGCCGGCGTTGACGTCCAGGTCCTGATCGGCCACGGCGTTCGAGCCCTGGAAGGTGATGTCGCCGTCGGCGCTGAGGTCGATGTGGCGCCCACCCAGCGCGCTGCCCTGGGCCTGCGTGTGGCTGTCCAGGCGGCGGGTTGTGGTGCTGGAGGCGCCCAGGATGTCGCCGCTCTTGGCGTGCATCCCGTGCTCGACCTGGTAGCGGGCCTCGCCGGCGTCGATGTCCAGGTTGCGCCCGGCGTGCACGCGCAGGCGCCCGTTGGCCGGGTCTTCGTCGTCAGGGGACTGGGCGGGCTGGTCCCGGCCGTTTAGGTCTGCGTTGTTGGCCGGATCCGCGTTGGCCTGCACCTGCGCGGCGCGCATCTGCACGTCCCGCTCCGCCGAGAGGTTCACGTCCTTGCCGGCGACCCAGCTGCCCACCTCGGCGCTGCGCTGCACCCGGCCGTAGTTCCTCTCGTCGCGGGTGGCGTCCAGCGCTTCGCGCGTGTCTGCGCCGCTGAGAATGAGCCCGCCGCGCCGGTTGCTGATGGATTCACGGGCCTGGATGGACAGATCGCCTCGCGCGGCGATGACCGCCCCCTCGCCGTTGGTGACGGCCTCGGCGCTCAGGCCCACGCGCTCGCCCACGATGACGGCGCCCGCGGCGTTGTCCACGCCCTTGGCCTGGACCTGCAGCTCGCCCTCGCTTTGCAGGCGGCCCGCGTTGACGAGCCAGCCGTCGGCGCGCAGCTGCAGCGGGCCGCCCTCGGCGGAGATGACCCCCTGGTTGTTCACGCCCAGCCCGGCCTCGGTGCCGATGAGCTGGATCTGGCCGGCGTACATGCCGCCGACGGCGGCCACGTCCAGCGCGAACGCGGGGGCGTCGCCCGTGGGCGGGGCCGCGCCCGTGGGCAGCTGGCTGGCCGCGTCGACGGTGTTGGCGCCGCTGACAAGCTTCAGGCGCTGCGCCCAGAGCGCGGCGTTGAGTTGCGTGGCGCGCGCGAGGATGGCAGTGGCGTCGGCGCCGCGTGTGTCCAGGCCCGCGCCCTCGACGCTGACCTGCCCGCGCTGCACGAGGTAGGCATCGAGCGCGCCGCCGTTGAAGACGGGCGTGCCGGTGGTGAGCGTGACGCCGCTGGCGTTGAGGAAGGCCGCGCCGTCGACCTGGATGCCCGAGGGGTTGGCGATGACCACCTCGGCGCGCTGGCCGGCCACTTCTATCGGGCCCTTGAGCCTGCTGGGGTCGCTGGAGTTGACTTCGTTGAGGATGATGCGCGCGCCACCCGTGGCCAGCCAGGGGTTGCCCCCCACCCAGCCGCCGAGCTGGGTCTGCGCCTCGCCGCGGCTGTTGTTGAGGATCGCGCCAGGCGCGCCCACGTCGAACTGGCGGTAGCTGTTGCGGCTCACGCCGGCCGCACTGGGCGTCTGGATGTTGACCAGCGCCACGCCGTTGCCCGCCGACAGCACCGTGGGCCGCTGGCGGCCCGGCGCGTTCGGGTCGGCCACGATCTGTGACCACGCCGGCGCACCGACCGACCATGCCCCCATGGCCACCGCCATGGCCATGCACTGAAACACCGTACGCTGGCGCGTCTTGCTGCCCATCCCCTGCCCCCTGATGCGAGTCACAACGCCGCGCCAAGGGCACGGAATGCACGATCACATCAGCGCGAGGCAGAACGCCGAATACCGCCTCAACAGTAGTTAGGGAAAGCTTTAGCGATTCTTGAGGCCAGTCGCACCCCCCGCCCACTGTCGTGGGCAGGTTCCATCACCGCTCGTTCACGGTGAGCCGCACCCCGTCAGGCTCACTGGCGCGGCGCGGTGGTCGCGGGCGCGCTGCTGCCCGGCGGCGGCGTCACGACATTCGAGGGCTGGACGGACGGCTCCGGCGCCAGTCGCTTCAGTTCTTCTTCGGTCAGCACCTCGAATACGCGAACCACGCGCTGCACGCCGTCCACGTTGCGGGCCACATGGGTGGCGCGCTCGGCTTCCTTGGCGGTGACACGGCCCATCAGATAGACCACGTTGTTGGTGGTGGTGACCTTGATGGCGGTGGTGGGGATGTCGCGTGCGTCCACGAAACCCGCCTTGACGCGGCCCGTGATCAGGGTGTCGGTGGTGCGCTGCGAGAAGCCCGGCGAGTTGATCACCTGCAGTTCATTGACGATGCTGCGCACGTTGTCCACGCCCGAGACGATGCTCTGGGCCTGGGTCTTGGTGGCCTCGTTCTGCACCTCACCGGTGAGCAGCACCTGGCGGTTGTAGCTGTTGACGTAGACGTTGGCGCGCCCGCCCAGCTGCTCGCGGATGCGGCTGCCGGCGCGCATTTCGATGGTCTGGTCCTCCAGCTGCGTGGCCGAGCTGCGGCGGTCGGAGGCCACCAGCGCCGTGCCCACGGCCGCGCCGCCCAGCACCAGCGGCGCGCAGGCGGACAGCACGAGCGACAGGCCGACAGCCCCCAGCACGGCGGGGCCCAGGCGGGTTCGGTTCGCGGAAGGTCGGGTCGTGGTCATGCGGGGTTCTCCGTGTCGATGGGGGTGGAATCGGGCAGGCCGAGCAACTGGGCGTCGAGGCCGTCGGCCAGGCAGTGCAGCACCAGCAACTGCACCTCGAGCACGCGCGAGGCCTGCTCGTGGGGGATGCCAATGTGCACGTCGGTGTCGCGCAGCAGGGCGGCCACACGGCCACCGCGCGCGCCGGTGAGGGCCACCACGGTCATCTCGCGCTCGTGCGCGGCTTCGATGGCGGCCACCAGGTTGCCGGCCTGGCCGTCGGTGCTGAAGACCAAGAGCACGTCGCCCGCCAGGCCCAGGGCGTGGATCTGGCGCGCGAAGACCTGTCGGCCGTCGAAATCGTTGGCGATGCCGGTGAGCACGGCGGCGTCGGCCGACAGCGAGAGCGCGGCCAGGCCAGGGCGGTCGCGTTCGTGGCGGCCCAGGATGTGCACCACGAATTGCTGAGCCAGCGCGGCACCGGCGCCGTTGCCGCAGGCCAGCACCTTGCCGCCGCCCGTGAGGCCGGCCAGCAAGGCCGACACCGCGGCCTCAACCACGGGGGCGAGCACCGGCGCGCTCTGGTATTTGAGGTCGGCGCTGTCAATGAATTGCTGCTGGATGCGCTGCAAGAGCATGGGGCGATGATAGCCGTGGGCCTCGTGTCAAAAAGAAAACGGATCGCTGGCGTCGAATGCCGCGCGCAGCCATCGAAGCTCTCCCCCGTCGCCGTCGATGAGCACGGCGTCGAAGCGTGTCCGTGGCATGGACCGCTGCCGCGCCAGAAAGTGCCGCGCCGCGAACACGATGCGCCGGCGCTTCGTGGCGTCGATGCTCGCGGCCGCGCCGCCATAGGCCCCCGATCGGCGCTGGCGCACCTCGACGAAGACCAGCGTGCCGTCGGGCTCCCGCATAATCAGATCGATCTCACCGCCGCCACGCCCCGGTGTGCGGAAGTTGCGCTGCACCAAGCTCAGCCCCTGGCGCTGCAGGTGCGCCAAGGCCCTGTCCTCGGCCCGCTGGCCGGCCTCGCGCGCCGGCTTCGGCGCCCCTGATGGAAACCACCGCACGTGTCACCCCCTGCCCTTGAACTGCTTCACGCCGCGCGCGCCGCGGCGGGTGCGCAGCATTTTCCGCAGGGCGCGCTGTACATGCTGGCCACCCCTATCGGGAACCGCGCCGACATCGGCCTGCGCGCCCTGCACGTGCTCGACCTGGCCGACTGCGTGGCCTGCGAGGACACGCGCCACACCGCCGCCTTGCTGCAGTCCTATGGGCTGCACAAACCGCTGATCGCGGCGCACGAGCACAACGAGAGCGAGGCCGCGGTGCGCGTCGTCGCCCTGCTGCGCGAAGGCCAGCGCGTGGTGTACGTGAGCGACGCCGGCACGCCCGGCGTGAGCGACCCCGGCGCGCGCCTGGTGGCCGCCGTGCGCGACGCGGGCCTGCGCTGCGTGCCGGTGCCCGGCCCCAGCAGCCTGACGGCGCTGCTGAGCGTGAGCGGCCACACGGGTTGGGACGGCGGCTTCCGCTTCGCCGGCTTCCTGCCGGCCAAGGGCGCGGAACGTCAGCGCGGGCTGCAAGCCATCGCCGACGACCCGCAGGCCTGCGTCCTGCTCGAAGCGCCGCACCGCATCGAGGCGCTGGCGCGCGACCTGGCCGCGGCCCTGGGGCCACGGCCGATCACGCTGGGGCGAGAGCTGACCAAGCAGTTCGAGGAGGTGGTGCACCTGGCGGCCGACGCCCTGCCGGACTGGCTGGCGGGCGACGCGAACCGCGTCCGCGGCGAGTTCGCGCTGCTGGTGCACCCGCGCGAGGCGTCAACCACCGACGAAGGCGCCCTGCCCGAGTCCGCGCTGCGCGTGCTCGACCGCCTGCTGGTGGACCTGCCGCTCAAGGCGGCGGTGAAAGCGGCCGCCGACATCAGCGGCGCGCCGCGCAACGCGCTGTACGAGGCGGCGCTGGCGCGCCGCGCGCCGCCGCCTCAGGGCTGAGGCCGGCGCGGCTCGTCGACCTCGCGCGCATCCACGTCCACCACCTCGCCGCGCGGCGCGGCGCCTGGCGCGGCCGGGCCGGCGCGCCACACGCCCTGCGAGTACTGGCGCGAACGCTCGCGCATGCGGCCAAACACCACCAGCGGCGCCGGCCGGCGCCCGGTGAGCAGGGCCCACAGCGACATGCCCGCCACGGCGAGCACCGAGGCCAGCAGCAGGCTCACCAGGAAGACCGCCGCGGCCAGGCCCAGCGCCAGGCGCAGTGCAACACCGGCGACGCGGCCCAGCAGATCGGCAACAGGGTTCATGGGTGAAAGAGCGGATGGGGTCACGTGAGTTCCGGTGTCCCGCGGCGGAAATGCGGGTGAATCCGGCACCTGGGGACGGGCATGGCCATTGCAAGGCCCGCCCGTCGGCGGCGATCGTTCGCCACCAGGGACTGCTATTCTCCCCCAGCCCATGAAATCGACCTTGACCCGAACCTTCCTGCGCGGCCTGATCACCTTCCTGCCGGCGGCCCTCACGCTGTACGCGCTGTACCTGCTGGTGGCGTGGACCGAATCGCTGGCGCGCGCGCTCATCAGCCCCTTCGTCGGCGACTTCTACCTGCCGGGCCTGGGCATCGTCATCGTGGCGGCGCTGATCTTCGGCCTGGGCGTGCTGGTGTCGCGCCCCGAGGTCGCGCGCGTGCTCTCGGTGGCGGAGCTGCCCTTCACCAACCTGCCGGTGGTCAAGAGCATCTACTCCTCGCTGAAAAACTTCGCCGACTACTTTGCCCCGCACGACAAGGACCACCCGCAGCAGCAGGTGGTGTTGCTGCGCGCACCGGGCGGCGAGATGTCCATCGTCGGCCTGGTGACGCGGCAGAACTTCAGTGGCCTGCCCGGCGCGCTCGGTGAACTCGATCAGGTCGCCGTCTACCTGCCCATGGGCTACATGATCGGCGGGTACACGGTGTTCGTGCCGCGCAACTGGGTCACGCCAGTCGAGATGTCGGTGGAGGAGGCCATGCGCTCGTCGCTGATCGCCTGGATGGCCTCGGCCCGCGACAACGGCCGCGAGCCCGCATCCAATGCCCCGCCCCCACCGGGGCGCGAACCCTACTGAAGCGAGGCGGCGCGCGGAACTCGCCGGCGACCAGCGCTTCGAAACCGCCATGGCCAGCCCCGCCCGCACCCGCCGCTCCCTGCTGCTCGGCAGCGCCGCGCTGATCGCCGCCCCTGGCTGGCTGAGCCCGGCCATCGCGCAAGGCGGCCTGCGGCCAACCCCTCGCCAGACCGAGGGCCCCTTCTACCCCGTGGCCTTGCCCGCCGACACCGACGCCGATCTGCTGCGCAACGGCCAGGCGCGCTATGGCAAGGGCCAGGCCGCCTGGGTCGAGGGGACGGTGGTCGATCTGGACGGCCGGCCCCTGCAGGGCGCGGTGGTGGAGATCTGGCAGTGTGACGCGGACGGCCACTACCACCACCCCGGCGACGGCGACCGCGCCGATCCGGCCTTCCAGGGTTTCGGTCGCGCGGCGCTGGACCGCGAGGGCCGCTACCGCTTCCGCACCCTGCGCCCCGTGCCGTACACCGGGCGCACGCCGCACATCCATGTGAAGGTGAAACTCGATCGCCTGGAGCTGCTCACCACCCAGCTCTACGTGCAGGGCGACCCCGGCAACCCGCGCGACGGCCTCTGGCGCCGGCTGGACGAGGCCGGCCGCGCGGCGCTCACGCGGCCGTTCACGCCCGACGGCGATGGCGTGAAGGCCACATTCCCCATCGTCGTCCAGGCCTGATGCAGCGCCGATAGCATCGGCGTCCACCATGGATTCACTCACCCAGATAGCGCTCGGCTCCGCCGTCACCATGGCCGTCATGGGCCGGCGCACCGCCGCCTGGAAGCCCGCCCTGTGGGGCGCCATCGCCGGCACCCTGCCCGACCTGGACGCCTTCATCGACCACGGCGACGCCGTGCTCAACATGGTGCTGCACCGAGGCGAATCGCACGCGCTGTTCTACCTCACGCTGCTTGCGCCGCTGCTGGCCTGGGGGGTGTCGCGCCTGCACGGCGAGGGCGCGCTGTTTCGGCGCTGGTGGCTGGCGCTGTGGCTGGCCCTGGTCACGCACCCGCTGCTGGACACCATGACGGTCTACGGCACGCAGCTGCTGCTGCCCTTCAGCAACCACCCCTTCGGCGTGGGCAGCGTGTTCATCATCGACCCGGCCTACACGCTGCCCCTGATCGTGGGCGTGCTGTGGGCGCTGTCGGCGCCACGCACCGGGCTCAGGGCCAACGCCATCGGGCTGCTGCTGAGCAGCGCCTACCTGGCGTGGAGCGTGGCGGCGCAGCACCACGTGGCCCAGGTCGCGCGCGACTCGCTGCGCCAGCAGGGCATCGCGGCCGATCGCCTGCTGGTGACGCCGGCGCCCTTCAACACCGTGCTCTGGCGGGTGGTCGCCATGGGCCCCACGCAGTACGCCGAAGGCCACTACTCGCTGTTCGACGACGGCAGCACGATCGACTGGCGCCGCTACCCCCGCGGCGCCGCGCTGGCCGAGCGCCACGCCGGTGTCGAGGGCCTGCAGCGCATGGCCGCGTTCACCCACGGCTTCTTCCGCGTCCTGGAAGACGGCGGCCGGCTCTACGTCACCGACCTGCGCATGGGACAGGAGCCGCACTACACCTTCCACTTCGACCTCGGCACCGAAGCCGAGCGGGCGAACGGGCCGCGCGCCTCGCGCCTGGAGGGCATGCGCATCGACGTGGCGCAGGGCCTGGACTGGTTGTGGCGCCGCCTGTGGGGCGAGCGGGTGGCGCCACCGGGGCTGCGGGCCCGGGCCGACTGAACGCCGGCTACAGCAGCCACTCGATGGGCAGCAGCGACAACAGGCCGATCCAGGCGCTGCGCCCCAGCCCGACGCCGGGCTCGCGGGTGTGGCGGATCTCGCGCCCGCCGTCGCCGCGCTCGATCCAGACCAGGCCGCCCTGCCCGTCCAGACGCACCGCGTAGGCGGCGGCCGGGATCTCGCGCTCGAACGCGCGCTCCACCGCCTGGGCCATGGCCGGGCTGTCGATGATGAAACCGAGTTCGGTGTTGAGCCGCACCGAGCGTGGATCGAAGTTCATGGAACCCACGAACACGCGCTGGCCGTCGATGGCGAAGGTCTTGGCGTGCAGGCTGGAGCCCGAGCTGCCCATCAGGCCGGAGCGCCCGGGCACCGTGGCGCCGCGCCGCATTTCATACAGCTGCACGCCCGCGCGCAGCAGCGCCTGGCGGTGGCGCGCATAGCCCGAGTGCACCGCGGACACGTCGGTGGCCTCCAGCGCATTCGTGAGGATGCGCACGCGCACGCCGCTGGCGGCCAGCCGGGCGAACACCTCCACGCCCGCGTCGGTGGGCACGAAGTACGGCGACACCAGGTCCAGCGAGGCCCGCGGCGGGCGCGCCAGGATGCGGCGCAGCTGGTGGGCCAGCAGGTCCTGGTCGCGCGCCTGCCCCAGGCCTTTGCGCGGGTCGTCGCTGACCATCTCCACCTTGGCCCACAAGGGCTCCAGGGTGCCCGCCAGCAGATCGGGCAGGAAGCGCGACGCGCGCAAGGCCTCGGAGAAGCGCGCCGCGCGCGGATCCTGGCGCGCCAGCGCCTCGCTGTCCGGACGCGCGTCGGCCGCGCGGGCAGCGGGCACGATGCGATCGATGGGGTAGGACGAACCGCTGGCCCAGTAGCGGTCGAAGTCCGCCGACAGGTCGGGCAGCACCGCGCCGGTGGCCAGCACGTCGAGGTCGGCGAAGAGCACGCCATCGGTGGCGCCGAAGTACTCGTCGCCCACGTTGCGCCCGCCGATGATGGCCGCCTGGTTGTCGGCGATCAGCGCCTTGTTGTGCATGCGCCGGTTGGCGCGCGAGAAGTGCGTGAGGTAGCCCAGGGCCTTGGGGTGGCGCACCGAAAACGGGTTGAACAGCCGCACCTCGATGCCGGGTTGGGCGTCGAGCGCGAGCAGCGTGGCGTCCATGGACTGGCCGTTGTCGTCCAGCAGCAGGCGCACGCGCACGCCGCGCGCGGCCGCCTGGCGCAGCTCGTCCAGCAGGGCGTGGCCGGTGATGTCGTCGCGCCAGATGTAGTACTGCACGTCCAGCGTGCGCTCGGCGGCGCGCGCCAGCAGCATCCGCGCCGCGAAGGACTCCAGCGCGTCCCCCAGCGGCAGGATGCCGGACTGCCCCGGGTGGGCCGCCGCCTGCGGCGCCAGGGCGCGGCCCAGCGCGGTGCCGGCCGCTTCGGCCGGCGCCAGGGCATGGGATTCGGTCCGCCCGTCCAGCGGGGGCAGTGCGCAGGCCGGCAGCAGGACGGACAACATGGCGATCAGGCCGGCGGTGGCGGCGCGGCGCAGGCGGGCGGGGCCAGGTGTCGCACGCACGTCGCTCAGGTCAGCAGCAGCGCGATGGCGATGATGGCCACGCCGATGACCAGGTTGACCAGCACCCATTGGCGGATCGAGGCCATCGCCGCGCCGGCGGCCGGCCAGTCGCTGGCCGCCACGGCGCGCGACAGGCGCTTGAACAGGGCGAAACGGATGTGGCCGAAGATGGCGATCATCAGGATGCCCAGTGCGCCCATGAGGGTCCAGTCCAGCGGCATGGCGAAGTTCACGCCCGCCTGCACCGACTCCTTGGCCACGCGGCCGATCATCCACAGGCCGGTGACCAGCGCCAGCAGCGCGGCCACCAGCACGCCCCGGAAGAAACGCTGCATCACCGCGTGCAGCAGGCGCAGGCGCTCGGGCGGCGGCAGCACCGTCACGGAAGGCCGCAGGCAGATATGCGCGAAGGCCATGCCGCCGACCCAGAAGACGATGGCGAGCACGTGGAGGAGTTTGAGGACGGCGTAGAACATGGCGATCGGGTGGGGAGGGGAAGAAGACGGCCGGCGGAGGGCCCGGGGCATCGTAGCAAAGGGCGTTCGGGGCAGCGGCCCGGTCCCGGGTCGGTGATATCGTGCGCAGCGCCGCCACAACCCCTATCGACCAGGAGACCCCAGCGAATGCCATCGATCTGTCCCCTGTTGCGCAGGGCCATGGCCTTGCTCGCCCTTGGAAGCCTGGCCGCCTGCGGCGGCAATTCCTCTCCCTCACCCGTCCCGCCCCCAGCGCCCGCCCCCCCGCCCGCACCAGCGACCACGCTCAGCCTCAGCGTGTCGCAGCTGGCCCTGGCGGCGTCGGGCCAAGCGCGAACCCTCACCGTCACCAACACCGGCGCCCATACCGCGCTGGACCTGGCCCTGAACGCCACGGGCCTGCCCGCCGGCACCAGCCCGATCTCGACCTGCGGCGCCACGCTGGCCGCGGGCGCGAGCTGCGCCGTCACGGTCACGCCGGGCGCCACGGCCACGGCCACACCGGGCAATGCCGCTCCCACGTCCGCCTTGCTCGAGGTGGAGGGCAGCAACACCAACAGCGTGAACGCGGCGCTCCAGGTGATCACCTTTGGCAGCTGGTACCAAGGCGGCTGGGTGTTCGACGTTGACGACACCACCGTCGTCAGCGGCAGCGTCGGCGGCAAGGTGGCCGCGACCAGCAACGCCACGCCGGCCGGCGACTGGGGCCCTGCCAGCCTCACGGGCGCCGGCAGCCTGACCGACGGCGCCAGCAACACGAACCAGATCGTCACTGCCCTGGGCGCCACCCCGTCCGCCGCAGGCCGTTGCCAGGCCAGCGCGGCGGGCGGGTTCAGCGACTGGTACCTGCCCGCCCTCTGCGAACTGGGCTACACCTTCGGTGGCGGCGCCTGCGGCACGTCGGCGGCACCGCTGCTCGCGGGCAACATGCAGAGCCGCCTGAAGGAGAACGGCGACATCGGCGGCATCGCCGACAGCTGGTACTGGAGCTCCACCGAGGCCGCGGTCTCGCCCATCACCTCGGCGCACCTGCACCGTTTCGACCCCACGCTGACGCAGCAGGCCATCGTCAACAAGTCCAACGTCTACCCGGTCCGCTGCGCCCGCGCCCTCACCCCCTGAGCGGCCTCACACGTCGGCCGTCACCCCCGCCTGCCGCCGCTGCAGGCGGTAGGGTGGCAGGCCCTGCAGCATGCGCCGGCCATAGCCCTGGCGCAGCAGGCGGGCGTCGTAGCAGACCACGGTGGCCTCGTCGGTCTCGGTGCGCAGCGCGCGCCCGGTCCACTGCAGCAGGCGCGCGCCGGTGGCGGGCACCACGAGCTCGCTGAACGGGTCGCGGCCCTGGCTCTTGAGCCATTCGGCGCGCGCCTGGCCCACCGGGTCGCTGGGTGAGGCGAAGGGCAGCTTGGTGATGAACACCCATTCGCACAACTCGCCCGGCAGGTCCAGGCCTTCGCCGAAGGACTGCAGGCCGAACAGGATGGAGGCCTCGCCCTCGCCCACGCGCTGCGCGTGCCGCTTGAGCAGCACCGTGCGCGAGGCCTCGCCCTGCGCCAGCACGCGCTCGCGCAGGCGCGCGTGCTCGCCGCGTTCCAGCAGTTGCTGGGCCGATCGCATCTGCGCGCGCGAGGTGAACAGCACCAGCGCGCCGCGCCGGACCTCGCGCAGGTCGGCCAGCAGCAGGTCCAGCATCTCGCGCGTGTAGCCGTCCACGTCCTTGGGGTCGGCGCGGGTCTGTACCACGACCAGGCGGCCTTGCCTGGCGTGGTCGAAGGGGCTTTGCACCTCGCGCGTGGCCACGGCGGCGTCCCAGGCCAGGCCGGCCTCGTGCAGGAAGTGGTCGAAGCCGCCGCAGGTGACCAGCGAGGCCGAGGTGACCACCGCGCCGCGCACCTGGCGCCACAGGTGGCCGCTGAGCAGGCTGCCCGGTTGCAAGGGACAGGCGTGCGCGCTCATGGCCACCATGCCGCGCTCCACGCGGGCCTCGATCCACTTGGCCTGCGGCGGCGCGCCCTCGCTGGCCAGCAGCAGCCACTGGCTGGTGGTGTCGTGCAGGCTTTGCAGACGCGGCGCGAAGCGGCCGATGCGCGCGTAGTGCTCGGCGCAACGCGCGGCCTCGCCAGGGTTGTCGCGCGCGTTGGCGCGCAGCTGCGTGGCCAGGGCCTCGGCCAGCTTGAGCAGGCGCTGGGCGTGCCCCTGCAGCTGGGCCAGGGGCTCGGCCCAGCCGGCCGGCAGGGCACCCGCGTCCAGGCGGTGCACCAGCGGCGGCGCCTCGGCCGGGTGTTCGCGCACGGCCGGGCCGAGCAGGTCCATGCCCAGGCGCGCCAGGTCGGCCAGCGCGGCCTTGGCGCCGCGCGTGGCCTCGGCAAGGTCCAGGTCGTGGCGGTGCGCGATGGCCCGCGCGACCTCCTCGAAGGCCTTGGGCAGCGGGTCGAGCCAGCCGGCGCGCATCAGGTCCATCTGCGACGTGAACTGGCCCTGGGCCACCGAGGGCAGGTGGTGCGCCTCGTCCAGCACCAGGTAGCAGTCGGCTGGCGCCGGCAAGGCGTGCAGGCCCAGGGTGGACAGCAGCAGGTCGTGGTTGACCACGATCACCTGCGCCTGCGCCAGCCGGTTGCGCGACTGGTAGTAGCTGCAGCTGTTGTAGGCCGGGCAGTGGCGCGCGGTGCAGGTGTGGCGTTCGGCCGCCACGGGCGCCCAGAGGGCGGCCTCGGGGGGGTCGTCGAGGCGGTCGCGGTCGCCGTTCCAGTCGCCCTGGTCGAGCGCGATGGTCCACTGCGCGTACTGGCGCGCGCGCTGCGCCCAGTCGTCTTTCGCGGCGCTGCCGGCCGGGCCGGCGCCTTCCTCGCCGAACAGGTCGGCGTCCTGCGGATCGCCGCCGGCCAGCTGGTCCAGCTTGAGCCGGCAGACGTAGCGCCCGCGCCCCTTGGCCAGCGCGTAGGCAAACGGCTGGGGCAGCAACGCGGCCAGCGCGGGCAGGTCCTTGTTGACGAGCTGTTCCTGCAGCGCCACGGTGGCGGTGCTGATGAGCACGCGCTTTTGCTGCGCCAGCGCCAGCGGGATGACCGTGGCCGCGTAGGCGGCCGACTTGCCCACGCCGGTGCCGGCCTGCACCACGGCGATGCCGCGCTCGGGCGCGCCGGCCTCGCCCGAGACGCTGTCGTCGCCCAGCTTCACGCCGGCCAGGGTTTCGGCGATGAAGGCGGCCATCTCGCGCTGCCCGGGGCGCGCCCGGAAGCCCGGCGCGTGCGAGACCACGTGGTCGAATGCGGCCAGGGCGATCGCCTCGCGCGCCAGCGCCCCCTGGGGGGCGTTCGCTGGGTCGTCGCGGTGCTCGGCATTGATCATGGAGCCGGGCATTGTCGCCGAGCCCGGGAATGGCCCCGGATTCATGTTGCGGTGCAACAATGGGCCATGACCAAGCCAGCTGTTCCCGCCAACAAAACCCCGATCGACCTCGCGCTGCAAGGCGGTGGCTCGCACGGCGCCTTCACCTGGGGCGTGCTGGACCGCCTGCTGGAGGATCCCTCCCTGCGCCTCACCGGCATCAGCGGCACCAGCGCGGGCGCCATGAACGCCGTCGCCCTGGCCAGCGGGCTGATGGAAGGCGGGCGCGACGGCGCGCGCGCCGCGCTGCGGCGGTTCTGGACGCGCGTGGGCGAGATCAACCCCTTCGGCGGCCTGGAGTCCGCGCCGGTGGCGCCCTGGCTGGACCCGGACAGCCCCTGGGCCGCGCCCTGGCTGGGGCCGGTGCGCTCCTACGCGCAGTGGCTCAGCACGCAGGCCTCGCCCTACCAGCTCAACCCGCTCAACCTCAACCCGCTGCGCGACATCCTGCGCGACACGGTGGATTTCGACCGCGTGCGCGCCTGCCACCGCACCCAGCTCTTCATCGCCGCCACGCGGGTGAAGACCGGCGAGCTGCGCATCTTTCGCCAGCACGAGCTCTCGGCCGACGTGATCCTGGCCTCGGCCTGCCTGCCGCTGCTGTTCCAGGCGGTGGAGATCGACGGCGAGGCCTACTGGGACGGCGGCTACGCCGGCAACCCCTCGCTGCTGCCGCTGCTGGAGAGCCCGGGCGACGACCTGCTGCTGGTGCAGATCAACCCCGCCGCGCGCGAGGCGCTGCCGGTGCGCGCGAGCGAGATCCTGGACCGCATCAACGAGGTCACCTTCAACGCCAGCCTGATCAAGGAGCTGCGCAGCATCGCCCTGCTCAAAGAGTTGCTGGCCGCCGAGGGCTGGGTCGCGCGGCAGTTGCGCAGCCCCGTGTTCCGCCGCATCGCCGCGCTGCGGCTGCACCGGGTGGATGGCGGCGCCGAACTGGCCGCCCTGGGCGCGGGCAGCAAGACGCGCACCGATCCGGCCTTCCTCGAGCGCCTGTTCCAGCAGGGCCGCGGCACGGCCGAGGCCTGGCTGGCGCGGCACCGCGCCGACCTGGGCGTGCGCGGCACGCTGGCGCTGGAGACGGACGCGGGCGGCGGCACGGGCTGAGCGGCCGTCCCCAGCGCGGGGTGGCGCGATCACCGGCGGGCTGCTAAGGTGCCCGCCCAATGAGCGAACACCCGCCCGTTCCGAGCACCGGACAGCGCCTGCACGCGCTGGACAACCTGCGCGCCCTGCTCATGTGGCTGGGCATCGTGCTGCACGTCGAGGCCATCTACGCCACCCAGCACCTGCCCAACGCCTGGCGCGACGAGCAGCGCACCCTGGTGGCCGACGTGGTGGTGTCGTCCATTCACGCCTTTCGCATGCCGGCCTTCTTCATCCTGGGCGGTTTCTTCGCGGCGCTGCTGGCGCGCTCGCGCGGCCCCGACGGCCTGCTGCGCCACCGCCTGCTGCGCCTGGGCCTGCCCTTCGCGCTCTTCTGGCCCCCGCTCTGGCTGGCCTCGGGCCTGGCGGCGCTGTTCTTCATGAACCGCATGGTGCTGCACCGCTGGGGGCTGGACCCCGGCGTGCTGCCCGAGCTGCCCATCCTGGGCGGCCCCAACACCATCCACCTGTGGTTCCTGTGGATGCTGCTGTGGCTGTGCGTCTTCACCGCCGCGCTGTGGCGCCTGCCGCGCGCCTGGTTCGCGCCGGCCGAGGCGGCGCTGGCCTGGCTGGCGCGCCAGCCCTGGGCCTGCTTGGCGCTGGCGCTGCCGCTGCTGCTGGCCAGCGCGGCCTACCCGAACGCCGTCCTGCAGCCCGCCGGCGCCTTCCTGCCCGAGTGGAACGAATGGCTCTACTACGGCAGCTTCTTCGTCTTCGGGCTGATGCTGCACGGGCGGCAGGCCGAGCTGTTCGCGCGGTTCCAGCGCCACTGGGCGGGCTACGCGGTGGCGGGCCTGGCCTGCTACCTCATCGCCTTTGCCGTGGCGCTGCGCCAGGGCCCGGCGCTGCTGATCGGGTACAGCTACCACTGCATCGCCTGGCTCTGGAGCTTCGCCGCCATCGGCCTGGCCCTGCGCTGGCTGTCCTCGCGCCAGGCGGTGCTGGGCTACCTCGCGGACAGCGCCTACTGGGTCTACCTGGTGCACTACCCGCTCACCATCCTGTTCGGCGCCCTGCTGTTCGAGCAGCCTCTGCCCGCCGCGGCCAAGATCGCGCTCAACATCACCGCCACCACACTGGTCTGCCTGGGCAGCTATGCGCTGTTCGTGCGCCACGGCGGGATCAGCCACCTGCTCAACGGCAAGCGCCACCCGCGGCGCCCGCGCGGGCCCGCGCGCGAACCGGCCTGAACCCATGCGCATTTCGGCGTCGCTCACCCACGCACCGGGCCAGCACCAGGTGGTTCTGCGCACGGGCGACGCCGAGCACACGCTGGCCGTCGCGGCCAAGGCCGCGGGCGGCGGCTCGGCCACCAACGGCGGCGAGTTCCTCATGCTCGCCCTGGCCACCTGCTACTGCAACGACCTGTACCGCGAGGCCGCGCGCCTGGGCGTGGTGCTGGAGCGGGTGGAGGTGCAGGCCGAGGCCGAGTTCGCCGGCATCGGCCTGGCCGCGCGCGACGTGCGCTACCGGGCGCGGGTACAGTCGCCCGCGCCACCGGACACCATTGCCCGGCTGCTGCGCGAAACCGATGCGGTGGCGGAGGTGCACAACACGCTGCGGCAAGGGGTGCCCGTCCAGCGGATCGACGGCGGCCCCACCTGACACGACCCTTTCCATGACCCATTCCATCGAACACCAGGAAGCCGGCAGCACCGGCGCCTTCTTCATCCCGCAAGGCGGCGAGCGCCTCGCCGAGATGACCTACAGCCGCACCAACCCCACGCTGATCATCATCGACCACACCCACGTCGACGAGCGCCTCAAGGGCCAGGGCGCGGGGCGCCAGCTGCTCGACGCGCTGGTGGCCTGGGCGCGCGAGACCAAGACCCGGGTCGTCGCGCTGTGCCCCTTCGCCAAGGCCCAGTTCGACAAGGACCCGTCGATCCGCGACGTGCTGGTCTGAGCCCGCTCAGAGGCTGCTCATCAGCCCGCGCACCAGCTCGCTCACGCCGTCCCACACGATCTGCACGCCCAGGCACAGCAGGATGAAGGCCGACAGGCGCAGGAAGATGATCGCGCCGGCCTCCCCCAGCGGCCGCAGCAGGTGCTCGGCGTAGCGGAACGCCAGGTACAGCAGCAGGCCGATGACCAGCAGCGCGAGCACGCCGCCGCCGATGTTGGCCAGCGCCAGGCCCACGCGGTCGTTGCTCAGCGACACCCCCACGGTGATGGCCGCGGCGATGGAGCCCGGGCCGCAGCTGATCGGAAAGGTCAGCGGGTAGAAGGCCTGGCGGCGCGCCATCTCGGGCGTGAAGGCGTCGGCCAGTTCGGTGCGGCTGTCCGCCGTGGACTGCGTGGCGGTGAGCAGGCGCCAGGCGGTGGCCGCCAGGATCAGCCCCCCGCCCACGCGCACGATGGGCAGCGAGATGCCGAAGAAGGCCAGCACGTGCGAGCCCACCAGCATGCTGCCCACCATGAGCGCGAACATGTTGCGCGCGATCTTGCGCGCCAGCATGGCGCGCGTGCGCTCGGACGCGCCCTCGGTGAGGCCGAGGAAGATCGGCGCCGTGGCCGCCGGGTTGAGGATGGGCAGCAGCGCGGCGAAGACGAACAGGAAGCTCTTGCCGAACGCCAGGCTCAGTTCGAAGCTCATGGCCCCCTCTTCCCGTCGCCGCCCTGGGGCGGCTCCACCATCTCCCGCATGCGCCGGCGCAGCGCGCGCTCGCGGCGGTTCTCCTCGGCCCAGTCGTCGCGCACGCCGCGCCACAGCGCCACGGCCATCAGCACGATCACCACCGCGAACGGCACCGCGAACACGATGGTGGCCGTCTGCACGGCCTTGAGCCCACCGGCCAGCAGCAGCGAAATCGCGATGCCCGAGATCAGCGCGCCCCAGATCAGTTTGACCCGCGCGCGCGGGTTCTCGTCGCCGCCCGTGCTCATCATGCTCAGCACCAGCGTGGCCGAATCGCCCGAGGTGACGAAGAACACGACCACCAGCACGGTGGCCGCCACGCTCATGACGCCGCCCAGCGGCAAGGCCTCGAACATCGCGAACAGCGCCGTGGACACATCGGCGTTCACCGCCTCGGACAAGGGAACGCCGCGCATCACCTCGAGCGTGAGCGCCGTGCCACCGAACACCGAGAACCACAGGAAGCCGGCCAGCGTGGGCGCCAGCACCGTGCCGAGCACGAACTCGCGCACGCTGCGCCCGCGCGAGACGCGCGCGATGAACAGGCCCACGAAGGGCGACCAGCTCACCCACCAGGCCCAATAGAAGATCGTCCAGCCGCCCACCCAGCCGCTGTCGCGGAACGGGGTCATGCGCAGGCTCATGCGCACGAACTCGCTCACGTAGCTGCCCAGCGTGGTGGTGAAGGTATCGATGATCGCCACCGTGGGGCCGAGCACGAAGAGCGTGAGCGCCAGCAGCGCCGCCAGCAGCAGGTTGGCGTTGGACAGCCACTTGATGCCCCGCCCCACGCCCGACACCGACGAGCCCACGAACAGCACCGTGGTGACGGCGATGATGCCGACCTGCCAGGCCGGGCCCACCGGCACGCCGGCCAGCGCGGCCAGGCCGCTGTTGATCTGCAGAGCCCCCATGCCGAGCGAGGCGGCCACGCCGAAGGCGGTGGCGATGACGGCCAGCACATTGACCAGCGGCCCCAGGTGCCGGGCAAAACCCCAGGGCAGCGACTCGATCGCCGTGCTCACCTGCGCCGAGCCGCCCTTGCGGAACTGGAAGAAGGCGATGGCCAGCGCCACCACGCTGTACACCGCCCAGGGGTGCAGGCCCCAGTGGAAGAAGCTGTAGCGCATGGCGGCGTTGGCGGCCTCGGGCGTCTGGGGCGCGATGCCGGGCGGCGGGTTGCCGTAGTGCGAGATCGGTTCGGCCACGCCCCAGAACACCAGGCCGATGCCCATGCCGGCGGCGAACAGCATGGCGAACCAGGAGCCGAGCGAGAACTCGGGCTCCTCGTCCTCGCCGCCGAGCTTGAGGTCGCCGTAGCGGCTGAACGCGAGCACCAGGGCCATGACCACGAGGCCGAGCACCACCCACAGGTACAGCCAGCCGAAATCGCGCGTGATGACGGCCAGCAGCGTGTCGAACACCGAGCCCAGCGAGGCCGGTGAGAGCACGCCCCAGAGCACGATGGCCAGGATCAGTCCGACCGAGACGATGAGTTGCATGGGGTCTTCTCCTCCAGATCGATGCCACACCATACACGCCCGGCCCGCTGGAAAACTCTTTTCCAGGCGACCCGCGCCGCGCCACCGGGACGATTCTGGCGGTCCAATCCCGCATCGGCCAGGCTGCGGCGCCGGCCCCTGCGAATCAGACCCGAGGAGAAACGGTGAAGGAACTGCAAGACGCCCAGCGTGCGGGCGCGACGATCGACGTGGACGTGCTCATCGCGGGCGCCGGCCCCTGCGGCCTCATGCTCGCCAACGAACTGGGCCTGCGCGGCATCCGCTGCCTGGTGGTGGACCCGAAGGCGACCACGGCCTTCAACCCGCAGGCCAATGCCACGCAGGCGCGCACCATGGAGCACTTCCGGCGCATCGGCATCGCGCAGGAGATCCGCGCCATGGGCCTGCCGGGCGACCACCCGACCGACATCGCCTACTTCACGCGATTCGCCACGCACGAGCTGGCGCGGCTTCGCCTGCCCACGGCGGCGCAGGCCAGCGAGCACGTGCGCGGCCTGCGCGGGGCCTGGAACGCGGCCGAGCTGCCGCACCGCGTGTCGCAGAAGTTCGTGGAAGCGGTGCTGCGCCGCCACGCCGAGGCGCGCACCGGCCGGCCCGTGGGCTTTGGCTGGCGGCTGGTGGACTTCGAGCAGGACGCCGAGGGCGTGAACGCGCGCGTGGCCCCGGCCGACGGCAGCGGCGCCGCCGTGGCCGTGCGCGCGCGCTACCTGGTGGGCGCCGACGGCGCGCGCAGCGTGGTGCGCCAGGCCCTGGGCATCGCCTACGGCGGCGCCACCGGTGTGCAGCGCGAGTTCATGGGCGGGCGCATGTTCGCGGTCTACCTGCGCGCGCCCACGTTCTACGAGCAGTTGCCGCACGACGTGGCCTGGATGTACGTGAGCGTGAACCACGAGCGGCGCGTCTTCATGGCCTCGGTGGACGGCCAGGGCGAGTTCGCCTTCCACGCGGCCGTGCACGCACACGAAGACCCGTCGGACTGGACGCACGAGGACGCGAAGCGCCTGTTCGCGCAGGCCAGCGGCATGGACTTGCCCGTCGAGGTGCTGTCCACCGGCACCTGGATCGCGGGCCACTCGCTGGTGGCCGATCGGTACCAGCAGGGCCGCGTGTTCCTGGCCGGCGACGCGGTGCACCTGTTCACGCCCACCGGTGGCCTGGGCTACAACACCGCCGTGGGCGACGCGGTGAACCTGGGCTGGAAGCTGGCATCGGTGCTGAAAGGGCTCTCGGCCCCCGCGCTGCTGGACAGCTACGAGACCGAGCGCCGCCCCATCGGCCTGCGCAACACGAACTACGCGCGCGGCTTCGCCGATTCCATCGGCCTGTTCCAGACCACGGCCGCACTCGAGGCCGCCGGTGCCGAGGGCGAGGCCCTGCGCGAACACGCCAGCGCCGTGCTCAACGAGCACGTGCGGCGCGAGTTCAACATCCCCGGCGTGACCTTCGGCGAGCGCTGCGACGGCTCGCCCCTGGTCTTCAGCGACCCCGGCCGCATCCCGCCCGACGCGGCCAACCACTACGAGCCCACCAACAACCCCGGGGGCCGCCTGCCGCACGCCTGGCTGGGCGGCGAGCGCTCGCTGTTCGACGAGCTGGGGTTCGAGTGGACCGTGCTCGCGCCACCCGCGCTGTGGGCCGAGGGACAGGCAATGGCCGAGGCCGGACGGGCGCGCGGCCTGGACGTGGCGCTGCGCTGCCCCTCGGAACCCGAGGCCGCGCCCGTGCTGGACGGGCAACTGCTGCTGGTGCGGCCCGATCAGGTGGTGGCCTGGCGCGGCCGCGAGGCGACCGAGGCGGTGGCGGTGTGGCGCCGCGTGGCCTGCACGGACTGAGCCGTTCGGGGGCGCGGCCTCAAGCGCCCTCGCGCCCGCCCCGCCGCTGCCAGTCGTCCCACACCGGCACCAGCGCCACCACCGTGAGCGCCACCGCCAGCGGCACCGTGAAGCCGTAGCCCAGGCGCTTGAAGCCGTAGGCGCCCACCACCCCGCCGCCCACGAAGGCGCCCAGCAGGCCGCCCAGCACGCGCATGCGGTCGCGGTCGGCGCGCACCACGGGCTGGGCCCCTTCGGCGCGGTTCCAGTACAGCAGCTTGCCGAGCTCGATGCCCAGGTCGGTCACCACGCCGGTCATGTGCGTGGTGCGGATGACCGCGTTCGACAGCTTGGTCACCACCGCGTTCTGCAGGCCCATGATGAAGCACAGCAGGGCCACGGTGGCCGGGATCAGCAGGCCCTCGAAGCGCGCGAGCCAGGCGCCCATCAGGCCAAAGCACAGGATGAGCAGGGCCTCTAGCAGCAGCGGCAAGGCGTACTCGCTGGCCATGGCGCGCCGGCGCGCGAAATTGACCATCACCGCGCAGCACATGGCGCCCAGCAGGAAAGCCAGCACCGCCGCCAGCGCCGAGGCCACCAGCGCGCCCTCGCCCAGCACCAGGTGGTCGGCCATGGACGAGACCAGCCCGGTCACGTGCGAGGTGTACTGCCGCACGGCCAAAAAGCCGCCCGCGTTGATGGCCCCGGCCACGAAGGCCAGCAGCAGCCCCACCTGGCGGTTGGCCGCCAGCGTGCGCTCGCGGCCGACGAGGAATCGCGCGTATTGGATGGGCATGGGAACGCTCCGGGATCGCTGTCGTGGCCCCGATTGTCCCGCGCCCCCAGGCGCGCCTTCAGTTCTCGTGGACCAGGCGGTACAGACCGACGTCGACGCGCCCGGCCAGAAAGCCGGCCTCGCAGTAGCCGAGGTAGTACTCCCACAGCCGCTTGAAGCGCGCGTCGAAACCCTGGGCCTCGATGGCCGGCCACTCGGCCTGGAAGCGCCGCCGCCAGTCGGCCAGCGTGCGCGCGTAGCTGTGGCCAAAGCGCAGCTCGGTGCTCAGGCGCAGCCCCGCCTGGCGCGCCTGCTGCGCCATGCGCTCGGGCGAAGGCAGCATGCCGCCGGGAAAGATGCAGCGCTGGATGAAGTCCGGGTTGTCGCGGTAGCCCTCGAAACGGCGCTCGTCGATGGTGATGGCCTGCAGCACGGCCACGCCAGCGGGCTTGAGCCGCTCGCGCAGCGTGGCGAAATAGACCGGCCAATAAGCCTCGCCCACGGCCTCGATCATTTCGATGGAGACCACGCGGTCGTAGCGGCCCTCGACGTCGCGGTAGTCCTGCAGCCGCAGATCGACCCGATCGGCCACGCCCCAGGCAGCGGCGCGCTCGCGCGCGAAAGCCAACTGCTCGGTCGAGAGCGTGACGCCCACCACCTCGGCGCCGCGCCGCGCCAGCGTGGCGGCCAGGGTGCCCCAGCCGCAGCCGATCTCGAGCACGCGCTGGCCCGGTCGCACGTCCAGCAGCCCGAGGATGCGCTCCAGCCGGCGCGCCTGCGCGGCCTCCAGCGAGTCCGCCGGCCCGTCGTACAGCGCGCTCGAGTACAGCATGCTGCCGTCCAGCCAGCGCTCATAGAAGCGGTTGCCCAGGTCGTAGTGGGCGGCGATGTTGTGGCGGCTGCCGCGCCGCGTATTGGCGTTGAGGCGGTGCAGCAGCCGCGCGAGCCAGCGCGCCGGCGCGGGCGCGGAGATGGCGCCGTCCAGCGCGGCCTCGTTCGCCAGCCCGAAGGACAGCAGGGCCACCAGATCGGGGGTGCTCCAGTCGCCGTCGCGGTACGACCAGGCCAGGCCCAGGTCGCCCTGCTGCAGCAGGCGCAGCAAGGGGCGCCAGCGGTGCAGGCGCAGTTCCGCGCTCGGGCCGGGCGCGGCGCCCTGCGCCTGCAGGCGCGCGCCGTCGGGCAGGGTCAGGAGCAGACGGCCGGCGCGCACGCGCGACAGCAGCCGGCGCAGCGGCGCCTGGCGCAGGCCCGAGGCGTCGCCGCTCAGGGTGGCCGCCGGCGCCGCCGGCGCCGCATGGTGGGGGGCTGGCCGCAAGGAGGGGGTGTCGTGGGACATGGGTGCTCGCGTCAGGAGGAAGAGGAATCGCCGGAGCGCACGACGCTCATGGCCTGGGCCGGTGGGGCCGGGCGCGGCCGCAGCCGCGCGCCCTTGCGCCACAGGTGCAGCGCTTCCCAATGGATGCCGACGATCACCTTGAGCGTCAGCAGCGGGTAGGCGAAGAAGGTGCGCCACAGCGCGCCATCGCTGAGCGGCCGGCGCCGGGCGTCCAGCCGCGCGTGCAGCACGGCGGCGCCGCCGTCGCGGCGGTGCACGCCGACGCCAATGGACAGGCGCTCGCCCGGTGGCTCGATGCGGAAGCGGTACGCCAGGTCCATGTCCAGGAACGGCGACACGAACAGGCGCTTGTCGCAGCCTTGCTCGATCAGGCGCGCACCGCGCTGCGCCTCGGGCACCTCGATCAGGTAGCTGTGGCGCTCGCCGAAGGTGTTGTTGACCTCGTAGACGATGGCCTGCAGCCGGCCGTCCGGCGCATCGCAGAACCACACGCTCAGCGGGTTGAAGGCATAACCGAGCAGGCGCGGCAGGGCCAGCAGGCGAATGGCGCCACCCACCGGCAGGCCGGCCTCGCGCAGGCGCGCGTCCAGCTGGACGCGCAGACCCGCGGCGTCGTGGGCGCTGCCATCGCCATGGTCCGAGGGCCACAGGCTGAACAGGTTGAAGCGCCCGACGGAAAACCAGCGCAGGCGCGCGTGCAGCGACGCCAGCTCATCGATATCGAGCAGCAGCGAGAACATGCGGTACGCCAGGCGGTGGCGCACCGGCCCTGGCCGCTGGTGCACCACCCGCCCGTCGTACAGCGCCGAGCGCCACGCCGGGGCCGGCGCGGCGGTGGTGGTGGGCGCTGGCGCCGGCCGCGGCGTCGTCACGCCAAGGCCCCGGGCAGGTGGATGCGCGCGGACTCGCCATCCACGGTCCAGGGCCGGCGCACGCCGCCCAGCGCCTCGGCCACCGCGAGCCCGGCCTGCAGGCCATCTTCGTGAAAGCCCGAGCCGAAGTAGGCCCCGCAGAACCAGGTATTCCGCTCGCCCTGCAGCGACCAGAGCTCGCGCTGCGCCGCGATGGCCGCGGCGTCGAAGCTCGGGTGTTCGTAGACCTCGGTGCGGATCAGGTGCTCGCGCCGCGGCGCGGCCGCCGGGTTGAGGGAGACGAACAGCGGCGGCGCCTCCCGCCCCTGGGGCAGGTGCGGCTGCAGCCGGTTCATCCAGTACGTCACCGTCGGCGCGGCCTGGGCGCCGCGCTCGGCCAGGTAGTTCCAGCTCGACCAGACCGCGCGGCGGCGCGGCATCAGGGCGGGGTCGCTGTGCAGCACCGCGAGGTTGCGCGTGTAGCCGAAGGCGCCCAGCAGGCGGCGCTCGGCCTGCGTCGGCTCGGCCAGCAGGCGCAGCGACTGGTCCGCGTGGGTCGCCAGCACCACCTGGTCGAAGGCCGGCGTCCAGCCGCCGTCGCGCAGGCGCAGCCGCACGCCCGCGGGCCCGCGCTCGAGCGCGGTCACCGGCGCCTCGTGGTGGAGGTGGCCGTCGAAGTCGCTCACCAGGCGGCGCACGTACTCGCGGCTGCCGCCGTCGACGGTGCGCCAGACCGGCCGGCCCGACACCTGGAGCAGGCCGTGGTTCTCGCAGAAGCGCACGAAAGCGGCGACCGGGTACTGGCCGATGCGCTCGGCGGAACAGGACCAGATCGCCGCGCCCATGGGGTAGAGGTGGTCGTCGCGCAGGGCGCGGCCGTAGCCGCGGGCGTCCAGGTAGGCGTCCAGCGACAGCCCGCCGCAGGCCGCCGCGTCGCGCGGGGCCTCGCGGTAGAAGCGCCAGAGCTCGGCCAGCATGCGCCAGAAGCGCGGGCGCAGCAGGTTGGCGCGCTGCGCGAACAGACCGCCAAGGTCGGTGCCGGCGTACTCCAGGCCGCCGCGGTCCAGGCTCACCGCGAACGACATGTCCGAGGCGCGGGTCGGCACCCGCAGGTGGCGAAAGAGCGCCGTGAGGTTGGGGTAGGCGGGCTCGTTGTAGACGATGAAGCCGGTGTCCACCGGCACCTGCCGCGCGCCGCAGGGCGCGTCCACCGTGTGGCTGTGGCCGCCGCTGCGCGGCTCGGCCTCGAACAGCTCGACGGCGTGGCGGCGCGACAGCAGCCAGGCACAGGACAGGCCGGCGATGCCGCCGCCGACGACGGCGATGCGCAGGCGATCGCCGCCGGTCCGGGTGCGCGGTGGCGTATCGAGGTCGGGGGATCGGCTCATGGGGGCGGCTTTCGGTCGGTGAGGCCCTGCTTGTACGCAGGCCGGGCGGTTTTGGATTCCCCGCCGTGCCGTCCCGGACTGGGCGATGATCCAATCCCCCGCGCGCCGCGTAGAAAGGCCATGGGCCAACCGCGACGCGACGACTCCTCCACCCCCTGGGTCAACCCCCCGGGCGGGACCCCGCCGAGCCCGCCGAGGACGCCGCACTTGACCATCGTTCCGCTCCACGCCGACCGCGCCGCGCCCGACCCGTCCGAGGACTGGCCGGCGCAGTTGCGCCGCATCGCCGAACACCGGGACCCACAGGCCTTCGCCCGCCTGTTCCAGCATTTCGCCCCCCGCGTGAAGAGCTACCTGATGCGCACCGGCAGCAGCGACGACGCCGCCGAGGACCTGGCCCAGGAAGCCCTGGCCATGGTCTGGCGCAAGGCCGCGCTGTTCGACCCGGCGCAGGCCGCGGTGTCGACCTGGGTGTTCACCATCGCGCGCCACCTGCGCGTGGACGCCTCGCGCCGGCAGCGGCTGGACCTGGCGGGCGACGAATGCTTCGAGTTCGACCAGCTCCCGGCCGACGGCCCCGGGCTGGCCGAGCAGACCGACGCGCAGCGACTGGCCCAGCGCGTGCGCGAGGCGCTGGAGCGGCTGCCCGCCGAGCAGGCGCAGGTGCTGCGCCTGTCCTATTACGAAGACGAGCCACACGCGCGCATCGCGACCGAACTCGGCCTGCCGCTGGGCACGGTCAAGTCGCGCATCCGGCTGGCCGTGGCCCAGTTGCGCAAGCTGCTCGACGCCTGAGGCCCCCAAACGATTCCTTTGCCGAACCCGACCATGGACGCCCCCGAGATTCACCACCACCCCAGCGACGAGCTGCTGCTGTCGTATGCCGCGGTCGGCCTGCCGATCGGGGCGCGACTGGTGGTGGCCACCCACCTGGAACTCTGCGCCGCCTGCCGCCAGCGCGTGGCGGCGCTGCGCGCCCTGGGCGGGGTGCTGCTGGATGAGCAGCCGCCCGCGCCGCTGCGGGAAGACGCGCTGGCGCGCGCCCTCGAGCGCATCGCGCGCATCGAGCCGCAGCCGCCCGTTCCCACGCTGGGCGAGCGGGCGCCGCGCCAGCCCAGCGCGCCGCCCCCGCTGCCCCTGGGCGCCGTGTGGCCACGCGCCCTGGCCGATTGCAGCGCCACCCGCTGGCGCTGGCTGGGGCCGGGCATGCGCTGGAGCCGCGTGAACGTGCCCGACGCGCCCGAGGCCAACGTCTTCCTGCTGCGCATCGGCGCCGGCAAGTACCTGCCCCGCCACACCCACCGCGGCACCGAGCTGACGCAGATCCTCTACGGCCACTTCCACGACGGGCGCGCCCTGTTCGGCCCGGGCGACTTCGACCTCGCCGATGCCGATGTGCACCACCAGCCGGTGGTGCAGGACGGCGGCGAGTGCATCTGCCTCGCCTCGGTCGACGGCCGGCTGGCCTTCGACGGGTTCATCGCCCGTTGGCTGGGCGGGCTCGTCGGCATGTAGCCAGGGTGAACCGGGCGGCCAGGCCCGAGGCCGTGCCGCTGACGAAGGCGCCCCAGGCGAGGTCCGCCAGCGTCACGCGCCAGGGCCAGTCGCGCAGCGTGGCCTGGTTGGTGAGGTCGTAGGTCGCGTAGGCCAGGAGGCCGAACAGCGCCCCGCGGCCGAGCGCCACCCCCCAGCGGCCCGACGTCAGCGCGGGCGCCACGGCAAACACCAGCAGGCCGGTGATGTACAAGGCATAGAACAGGCCGGCGGCCGTCCAGTCCACGGTGCCGGACAACAGGTGGCCGATGGCGGGCTGGTACAGGGCGGTGTGCATGCTGCTCAGCCAGACCGCGTCCAGCGCGAGGAACACCAGCGCGGTGAGCGCATAGGCCAGCGGCCAGCGCCAGGCCGGCGCGGCACCGCTCGAGACCGTCGCGGCCGGGGCGTGGGAAGTCGTGTGTGGCATGGGGTTCTCCGCCAAGCAATGAATGAACAGGCTTCAGGGCAATCGGTAGCTCAGCAGCCGATCGCCCCGGACCAGGGCGTCGAGGCCGATCCAGCGGCCGCTGGAGCGCTCCAGCCACAGCGTCAGCGTCTGGCGCGTCGCGGCGGGCGCGGGCGCGGTGGCGATGAGCCGCCAGCGCACGGCCGGCACCTCGCGCCCGTTCACCGCCAGCGGCGCATCGGCCAGGCGCTCGAAACGCACCGCGTCGAGCTGGCCGGTCTGCGGGTTGAGCAGCTGCGTCTGGCGCGTCAGCGCGGCGTTCCAGTAGGCGTAGCTCATGAGGCAGGCGGGCCGCACCGGCCCGCCCGCGCCGGCCGTGTCGTCGGGCCACTCGACCTGGCTGGCCTCGCCGCCGTCGTTGGTGCGCGCGCTGACCCCGTCCAGGCAATCGCCACGCCAGCGCTCGCGCGCCTCGTGGCGGTAGCGGTACAGCGGCACCCCCAGCAGGGTGACGTCCATGCGCGCCACGCTCTGCACCTCGCGCGCCTCGGGCGGTCCGCTCAGCTCGAAGCGGTGCGAGCCGATCGGCCGGCCGTCCAGCCGCACCTCGAAGGCCCAGACCTCGGCCCGCGCGGGCGCCGCCGCGGCCCCCGCCAGCAGCCAGGCCAGCGCCCACCCGCCCCAGGCCCTCACCGCGCGCCTCCGCGCCGGGGCGGCCAAGGGAAGAAGGCGCTGGTGCGCGCCACGTAGTCGCGGTAGGCGGGGCGGCGCTCGCCGATGTCCTTTTCCAGCAGGGTCACACCCGACACCCGCAGCAGCAGCACCGTCATCATCAGGGGAGAGACCAGGCACCAGGCGCCGGCCGCGCCGCCCGCCCCCAGCGCCATCAGGCCCAGGCCCCACCACACGCAGGCCTCGCCGAAGTAGTTGGGGTGGCGCGAGCAACGCCACAGGCCCCGGTCCATCACCTGGCCGCGGTTCGCGGGCTCGCGGCGAAAGCGCGCCAGCTGGGCGTCGGCCACGGTTTCCATCAGCAGGCCACCCAGGGCGAGCGCCGCGCCCGCCCAGTCCCACGGGCCCCAGGCCGCGCCAGCGCGCCCCATGGCCTCCAGCAGGGGCCAGCCGACCACCCAGCCCAGCAGCGCCTGCAGCAAGAACACCAGGTACAGGCTCTTGAGCGCGAAGCCGGGCCCGTGGCGCTCGCGCATGTCGCGGTAGCGGCGGTCTTCGCCGTGGCCCCAGTTGCGCCAGGTGATGAACACGCCCAGGCGCAGGGCCCAGGCGAGCGCGATGAACAGCATGACCAGGGCCCGCGCGTCGGCGCCGAGCCGCCAGGCATAGACCAGGGCGGGCGCCGCGACGAAGGCCGGCCAGACGCGGTCGGCGACGCTGGCGTCGCGCAGCACCAGGCTCGCCAGCCAGGTGGGCAGCGCGATCGCGACGGCGGTCAACAGACCCGCGGCCGCGGCAGCGAGCAGCGCGTGGTGGCCTTCCATGGGCTCAGCGCCGCGGCGCGAACAGGTAGTGGCTCACCCACCACTGCTGCCCCTGGTCGTAGCCGAACAGCTCTTCCACCGACAGCAGGAACAGCCGCCAGCGCTGCCACCACATCGGCGCCTGGCGCGCGCCGTAGACCGACTCGAACACCGGCCGCAGGGCCTCCCGATGGGCGTCCAGCCGCTCCAGCCAGGCCGCCGCGGTGCGCGCGTAGTGGCGCCCGTCCCAGCGCCAGCGCTCCAGCAGGGCCAGGTCGTCCTGGCACAGCAGGGCGAGGTCGTCGCTGGGCATCATGCCGCCCGAGAAAAAGTGGCGGCTCATCCAGTCGCTGGCGTCGCGGGCCTCGAAGGCGTATGGCGCTTCGCGGTGGACGAAGACGTGCATGAAGAAGCGGCCGTCGTCGCGCAGCCAGCGCGCCACCTTGGCGAAGGCCTGAGGCCAGTTGCGCAGGTGCTCGAACATTTCGACCGACACCACACGGTCGAACTGGCCGTCGTGCGCGCCGTCCTCGCCGAAGGCGTTGAAGTCGCAGGTGAGCACCCGCAGGTTGCCCAGCCCGCGCGCGCGCGCCTGGGCCTCGATGAAGGCGCGCTGAGAGGCCGAGTTCGACACCGCCAGGATGCTGGCGTTCGGGTAGTGCGCCGCCATCCACAGGCTGAGCGAGCCCCAGCCGCAACCCAGCTCCAGGATGCGCTGGCCGTCGGCCAGGCCGGCGCGCGCGGCCGTCTCGGCCAGCGCCGCCTCCTCGGCGGCTTCCAGCGAGGACACGCCCTCGGGCCACCAGCAGCAGCTGTACTTGCGCTGCGGGCCCAGCATGGCCTCGAACAGGGCGGGCGGCAACTCGTAGTGCTGCTCGTTCGCCTTGTCGGTGTGCAGCGCCAGGGGCGCGGCCCGCAGCGAGGCCAGGAAGGCCTGCGTCAGCGCGGCGGCGCCCTCGGGGTCCTGGTGGCGGGTTTCGTCCAGCCGCTCGCGCAGCAGGCGCCGGATGCCCAGGCGCAGGGCCGGCTCGGGCAGCCAGCCACGTTCGGCCCATTGCAGGGCCACGGAAGACAGATCGAGCGCCATGCGGGCCCCCATGAAGTGGCGAATGGCCCTTGTACGCGGGAGAACGCGCCGTGGATCAGCCGGGGGGAGCGCCGCCTCAGAGGTCGTCGTCCGGGTTGTCGCGCGCCAGCGGCGCCTCGCCCGCCAGCATGCCGTCGGCCAGGGCCTGCACGTGCGCCACCATGGCGTCCAGCGCCCGCCGCTGCTCGGGGGACAGGCCCCGCACCAGCGCGTGGTTGATGGCCGCGATGCGCGGGAAGATGTCGTCGTGCACCCGGCGCCCCGCCTCGCTCAGGAAGATCTGCACCTCGCGCCGGTCGTGCGGCTTGGGCCGGCGCTCGATCAGCCCCTTGCCCGCCAGCGAGGTCAGGGTGCGCGAGGTGCGCGCCCGGTCCAGCATGGCCCGCTCGGCCAGCGCCGAGGACAGCACGCCCTCGTTCTCGGCCAGGAAGGACAGCACGCGCCACTCGCGCCGCGTCATGCCGTGCCGCTCCTCGCACATCCGCACCACCGTGCGCCCGGCCGTGATGTGGATGCGGTACAGGCGGTAAAGCAGGAAGTCGGCCTGGCGCTCGGGGTGCAGCAGCCGGTCGCTCCCGGGAGGGGTGGAGGACATCAGGGTAAACCCGTAGAACGGTTGATTTCTGCAATCGATTGTGAATCCCTAGCATGGCCGGCTCCAAGCGGGACCACCCGCACGCCGACCACCACCACCACCACCGGAGACACACCATGAGCTTCAGCCGCCGCCTGATCCACGCCAGCCTGCTCGCCGCCCTCGCCCTGGGCGGCGGCGCCTTCGCGCAGGACAAGACCCCGCTGAAGATCGTGGTGGGCTTTCCGCCCGGCGGTTCGGCCGACACCCTGGCCCGCCTGCTCGGCGAGCACCTGCGCGACCAGTACGCGCCCATCGTGGTGGAGAACAAGCCCGGCGCGGGCGGGCGCATCGCGCTCAACCTCGTCAAGCGCGCCGAGCCCGACGGCCACACCGTGATCGTGCTGCCCAGTGGCCCCATGGTGCTGTTCCCGCACGTCTACAAGAAGCTGGACTACGACGCGGTGAAGGACTTCAGCCCGGTCTCGCTGATCGCCAACTTCCAGTTCGGCGTGGTGGCCGGCCCCGCCAGCAAGGCCAAGACCGTGGGCGAGATGGTGCAGGCCGCCAAGGCGCAGCCGGGCGTGGCCTCCTACGGCACGCCCGGCCTGGGCACGCTGCCGCACTTCATGGGCGTGCTGTTCGAGCAGCAGGTGGGCGCCAAGCTCAACCACGTGCCCTTCCAGGGCGGCGGCCCGGCCAACACCGCGCTGCTGGGCGGCCACATCGACTACAAGTTCGACGTCGTCTCCGAAACCGCCGAGCTGCACCGCACGAACAAGGTGCGCATCCTGGCCGTGACCGGCGCGCAGCGCGACCCGCAGGTGCCCGAGGTGCCCACGCTCAAGGAAAGCGGCATCGACATGGTGGCCACCGCCTGGTTCGCCATGTACGGCCCCGCGAACATGAACCCCGCCGCGCGCGACCGCCTGTCCAAGGCCGTGGCCGCCGCGGTGAAGACGCCCGCCCTGCGCGAGCGCCTGCTCGGCCTGGGCTACGACGCCGTGGGCTCCACGCCCGCCGAACTGGCCGCCGCGCAGGCGGCCGACCTCAAGCGCTGGGAGGCCCCGATCAAGGCCACCGGCATCCAGCTCGACTGAGCACCCGCCTTGTCCGAAGGAGTTTTTTCATGACCGTTCGCCGCCGCGCGCTGTTGGGCCTCGCCCTCGCCGCCGCCCTCGCCGCCCCCGCCCTGCACGCCCAGACGGCCTGGCCCGCCCAGACCGTGCGCTTCGTCACCAACTTCCCCGCGGGCGGCCCGGCGGACATCCTGGCGCGCTCGGTCTCCCAGGGGCTGCACGAGCGGTTCAAGCAGAACTTCGTGGTGGACAACAAGCCCGGCGCGGCCGGCAACATCGGCGCGGCCGACGCCGCCAAGGCCGCGCCCGACGGCAACACCCTGCTGTTCGGCATCGACACCACCTTCACCATCAATCCGCACCTCTACCCCAACCAGGGCTTCAAGGCCGCGGACCTCAAGCCCGTGATCGTCATGGCCTCCTCGGGCCTGCTGATCGGCGTGCACCCCTCCACCGGCCTAAAGACCCTGCCCCAGCTGGTGGAGCAGAGCCGGTCGAAGCACTTCAACTTCAGCTCGGCCGGCAGCGGCAGCCCGGGCCACCTGGCGGTGGAGGTGTTCGCCGAGGCCACCCGGCACCGGCTCACCCACGTTCCCTACCGCGGCAACACGCCAGCCGTCACCGCCGTGCTCGCGGGCGAGGTGGACGGCGGCGCGCTGGCCACGCCGGGCATGCTGCCGCACGTGAAGGCCGGCAAGATCACCGCCCTGGCCGTCACCAGCCGCCAGCGCTCGGCGCTCGCGCCCGAGATCCCCACCGTGGGCGAGCTCGGCTTCAAGGGCCTGGAGCAGGAGGTGCTCTACGTGGTGATGGCCCCCGCCGCCACGCCCGACGCCCTGGTGCAGCAGATCGGCAAGGCCATCGCCGAGACGCTGCAACGCCCCGACGTCAAGGCCCGCATGAACGGCCTGGACCTGTTCTACGAAGGCCTCACCGGCGCCGCCGCCAGCCAGCGCCTGGCCGACCTGAACGCGCGCTACGGCGCGATCGTGAAGGCCACCGGCATGAAAGTGGAATGATCACGACATGAACCGCCCCAACATCATCTACATCGTCTGCGACGACCTCGGCTACGCCGACCTCGGCTGCTACGGCGGCCGCGAAGCCGGCTTCGGCCGCGTCTCACCGAACATCGACGCGCTGGCCGCCGGTGGCCTGAAGTTCACCGAGGGCTATTCCAACTCGCCGGTGTGCTCGCCCACGCGCTTCGCGCTGATGACCATGCGCTACCAGTACCGGCTGCGTGGCGCGGCCGAAGAGCCCATCAACAGCAAGGCGCGCAAGAGCCAGACCCTGGGCCTGCCGCCCGAGCACCCCACCCTGCCCTCGCTGCTGCGCGGCGCGGGCTACCGCACGGCGCTGATTGGCAAGTGGCACCTGGGCTACCCGCCGGCCTTCGGGCCGCTGCGCTCCGGCTACGAGGAATTCTTTGGCCCCATGGCCGGCGGCGTGGACTACTTCACCCACTGCGCCAGCACCGGCGACCACGACCTGTGGTTCGGCGAAGAGGAAAAGGCCGAGGAGGGCTACCTCACCGACCTGCTGAGCCGGCGCGCCGTGGACTACGTCGACCGCATGGCCGAAGGCGCCCAGGGCGGCACGCCCTTCATGCTGAGCCTGCACTACACCGCGCCGCACTGGCCCTGGGAAACGCGCGACGACGCCCACATCGCGCCCGAGCTGGCGAAGAACCTGTTCCACCTGCACGGCGGCAACGTGGAGAGCTACCGCCGCATGATCCACCACATGGACGAAGGCATCGGCTGGATCATGGACGCGCTCAAGCGACACGGCCTGGCCGAGAACACCATCGTCGTCTTCACCAGCGACAACGGCGGCGAGCGCTTCTCGGACAACTGGCCCCTGGTGGGCGGCAAGATGGACCTCACCGAGGGCGGCATCCGCGTGCCCTGGATCGTGCACTGGCCCGCGCAGGTGCCGGCCGGCGGCAGCACCGCGCAGCACGGCATGAGCATGGACTTCTCGCGCACCCTGCTGGACGCCGCTGGCGTGGCGCCCGACGCCGCCTGCGCGCCCGACGGCGTGTCGCTGCTGCCCGTGTGGCGTGACGCCGGCGCGCGCATCGAGCGCCCCATGCACTGGCGCATGAATCACCGCGGCCAGCGCGCGCTGCGCGAAGGCGACTGGAAGTACCTGCGCGTGGACGGCAACGACTACCTCTTCAACATCGCCCAGGACGCGCGCGAGCGCGCCAACCTGGCGCCGCGCGAGCCCGACCGCCTGGCCGCCATGCGCGAACGCTGGGAGGCCTGGAACGCCAGCATGCCGCCGATCCCCGAGGACGCGACCGTGAGCCTGGGCTACTCCTACAAGGACATGCCTCAGCGCTGATCGGCCGGCGCGCGCCGGCCGGCCAGCGCCACGTGCTGGATCCAGCCGATCAGCTCGCGCGCGGCCGGCGTCAGCGGCAGGTCGTGGCGGCGCAGCACGCAGATCGTCGGGCTGGGCATGGCCTCGCGCACCGGCACGATGCACAGCGACTCGCGAAAGGCGTTCATCTCGAACAGGGTGCGCGGCATGGTCGAGAGCATGCGCGAATGCGTCACCACGCCCGGCAGGGCGAGGAAGGACTCGCACACCATGCCCAGCCGCGGCTCGCCCAGGCCAGCGCGCGCGAACACCTCGTCGATGACCGCCCCCGGTCCGCCCGGCGCGCTCGACAGCACCCACTGGCAGTCGCGCAGCTCGGCCACGCTGGTGGCCTGCGCCAGCGGATGCTCGCGCTGCGCGACGATCACGATGTCGCTCTGGTAGAGCGGCTCGGCCACGATGTCGCTCTGCACCTCCTGCCGATGCGCGGGCGTGATCGCGAAGTCCAGCGTGCCCTCGCGCAGCGCGGGCGTGACGCCGGGGTACAGGCCGTCGCGCACCGACAGCACCACGCCGGGGTACTTGGCCGAGAAGCTGGCCAGGGCCTGGGGCAGCACCGCCAGCGCGATCGCCGGCGAGGTGGAGAAGCGCACCTGCCCCTCCCACAGCCCGCGCATCTGCGCGATCTCTTCCTGCGCGTGCTGGCTCTCCGACACGATGAGGTGCGCGTGCCGCATGAACGCCTGGCCGAAGCGCGTGAAGCTCACCCCCTGCTTGCTGCGCGCCAGCAAGGGCGCCTGCAGTTCCGCCTCGAGCTGCTGGATCGCCGCCGTGAGCGCGGGCTGCGACATGTGCATGCGCGCGGCGGCGGCGCGGATGCTGCCCAGCTCCTCGATGCCGATCAGCGCTTGCAGGGTCTGCAGTTTCATGGGGTCCAGGGTTTCTACGGAGATCGGGTTTGCGGATCATAGGTCGGCAAAAGCGATTTGGTGCCGATCACGAACCCTCCCTAGCATCGCCCCCACCCTCTCCCCACACGAACGACAGGAGACAACATGAGCTTCCTCCAGCGGCGCCGCTTTCTGCTGCGCACCACCCTCGCCGCGGCCACCGGCCTGCTCATCGCCGGCCTGGCGCACGCGCAGGCCAAGTACCCCAGCAAGCCCATCGAGGTGGTGGTGCCCTGGCCCGCCGGCACCTCGGCCGACGTCGGCATGCGCACCGTCTCGCAGGCCCTGAGCAAGCAGCTGCGCGTGCCGGTGCAGGTGATCAACAAGCCGGGCGGCCAGGCGGTCATCGGCACCGCCGAGTTCGTGAAGGCCGCGCCCGACGGCTACACCCTGGGCTCGATCAACATCGGACCGGCCGTCTCGCAGGTGATCGCCGGCAACGCGCCCTACGCCATGACCGACATGGCGCCCATCGGCATCTACAACGTGCTGCCCTTCGTGGTGGCCGCCAAGGCCGACGCGCCCTTCAAGACCATGAAGGAGCTGGCCGCGCACGCCAAGGGCAAGGAAGTGATCTTGGGCAACTTCGGTCCGGGCGCCGTGCCCACGCAAAGCGTGGTGCGCATGTCCGGCATCGACGGCTGGAAGCCCAAGCTGGTCTCCTACCCCTCGCCGGGCTACACCCAGCTCAATGCGGGCGACGCCGACGTGGTGACGGTCGAGTCGATCAACATCATGGGACAGGTCAAGGCCGGCAACGCGCGCGTGCTGGTGGCCATGACGCCCAAGCGCCTGCCCGCCTTCCCCGAAGTGCCGACCGCCAAGGAGCTGGGCTATGGCTTCGACGTGTCGATCTGGACCGGCCTGTTCGCGCCCAAGGGCACACCGCCCGAGATCATCCAGACGCTGGCCAAGGCGCTCGACGCCGCGCTGCAAGACCCCCTGGTGAAGGCCTACGCCGAGAAGTCGGGCACGCTGTTCGAGCACCTCTCGCCCGAGCAGACCAGCGCGCTGATGCAGCAGGACGCGGCCTGGCTGCGCCCGGTCATGGAATCGCTGGGCCTGGTGAAGAAGTGAGCGCGCAATGAGCCTGCCGGGCGCCGTGGCGCGATCCCTTTCGGTGGTCCTGGGCCTCATGGCCGGGGCCATCGCCCTGAACCTGCCGGCGCTGGTGAACGGCACGGAGCTGGCCGCGCACTGGTACGAATCCGCTGGCGCCTTTCCGCTGCTGGCGGCCGGGCTGATCCTGCTCGGCGCGCTGGCCCACCTGCTGCGCCTGCGCCAGCGCGGCGACGCGGCCCTGGGCGACGAGGAAGTGGAGACCGGTGAAGGCCGCCTCGGCGTGGCGCTGGCCGGGCTCGCGCTCTTCGTGCTGCTGGTGCCCGCCGTGCTGCTGCTGGGCTTCGCCCCGGGCGTGGCGCTGTTCCTGCTCGCCGCCTGCCGCGGCGCCGGCCTGCCCTGGCGCGCCTCGGCGCTGTTCGCCGTGATCGCGGCCACGGTGCTGCAGCTGGTCTTCGTCGAGCTGTTCCACGTCTGGTTCCCCGAGCCCTGGGTCGAACCCTGGATCACAGGGTGGCTGGCATGAGCTGGTTCGAACCCTTCATGGGCTTTGCGGGGCTGGCCCACCCGGCCGTGCTGCTGGCCGTGGCCGTGGGCGCCCTCACCGGCGTGGTGATCGGCGTGCTGCCCGGCATCGGCCCGGGCGTGGCCATCGCGGTGATGCTGCCGCTGACCTATGGCATGAACCCGCTGGCCGGCATCACGCTGCTGCTGGGCATCTACGTCGGCGCGTACTACGGCGGCGCGGTCACCTCCATCCTGATCCGCACGCCGGGCGAGGCCTCGTCCATCATGACCATGTTCGACGGCGCGCCCATGGCCGAGCGCGGCGAGGCCGAGCGCGCGCTGTCGCTGGCCTTCGCCTCGGCCTTCGTCGGCGGCATCGTGAGCGCGCTGGTGCTGGCCTTCGTCGCCGCGCCGGTCTCGCAGTTCACCAGCCGCTTCGGCGCGGCCGAGAACTTCATGGCCGCGCTGCTGGCCATGATCTTCATCGCCCGCGCCTATGAGCGCCAGATCGGCGGGGCGGTGATGATGATCGGCCTGGGCCTGCTCATCGGCACGGTCGGCATCGACCCCACCTCCAACGAGCAGCGCTTCACCTTCGGACTCACCGCGCTGCAGACCGGCCTGCCCCTGGTGCCGGTGGTGATCGGCCTGTTCGGCGTGGCGCAGGCCCTGGTGCTGCTGTCCAGCCCGCCCGGCGAGCGCACGGCGGAGCCCATGGCCGCCTTCGGCAAGCCGCGGCTGGAGCATTTCCTGGAGCCGCTGCGCTACCCGCGCACCCTGCTGCGTTCGCTGGGCATCGGCACGGCCATCGGCATCCTGCCCGGCGTGGGCTCGGCGCTGTCGACCACCATGTCGTACTTCGCCGCGCGCCGCGCCGCGAAACAGCCCGAGAGCTTCGGCCAGGGCAACCCCGAGGGCATCGTCGCCGCCGAGACCGCCAACAACGCCAACAGCGGCGGCGCCATGCTGACCGTGCTCACCCTGGGCATTCCCGGCGACGCCATCACCGCCATCATCATGGGCGTGTTCATCGTGCACGGCATCGTGCCGGGCCCCACGCTGTTCGCCGACCAACCCGAGCTGGTCTACGGCATCTTCGCCGCGCTGGTGTCGATCAACATCGCCACCCTGCTCCTGCTGCTGGTGCTGGCGCGGCCGTTCGCGCGGCTCAGCCGGCTCGACCCGCGCTGGCTGGGCGCGGCGATCCTGGCCCTGTGCTTCACCGGCGCCTACTCCACCAGCAGCTCCATGTACGGCGTGTGGGTCGCGCTCGGCGCGGGCGTGCTCGGCTGGGCCTGCGCCCTGGGCCGCCTGCCGGTGATCCCGCTGGTGCTGGGCCTGGTGCTGGGCGACATCCTGGAGTCGACGCTGCGCCAGTCGCTCAGCGTCTCCTCCGGGTCCTGGTCCATTTTCTTCACGCGACCGATCGCCGCCGCGCTGCTGGCCGCCTGCGCGCTGGCCGTTCTTCAGCCCTTGGTGCGCGGTCTGCGGCTGCACTGGCGAGCGCGCGAGACGCGCGAGCAAGCCTCTTCGTAAAACGTTTTGGAGCGAGACATGTTCATCCGCAACGCCTGGTACGTCGCCGCCTGGGACATCGAAGTGCCCCCCGAGGGCCTGTTCGAACGCACCCTGCTCAACGAGCCCGTGCTGCTGTACCGCGACAGCCAGGGCCGCGCCGTGGCCCTGGAGAACCGCTGCTGCCACCGCGCCGCCCCGCTGCACCTGGGCCGCAAGGAAGGCGACTGCGTGCGCTGCCTGTACCACGGGCTGAAGTTCGACCCCTCGGGCGCCTGCGTGGAGATCCCGGGCCAGGCCCAGATCCCGCCCAAGACCTGCGTGCGCAGCTACCCCGTGGTGGAGCGCAACCGCCTGGTGTGGATCTGGATGGGCGACCCGGCCCTGGCCAAGGCGGAGGACATCGTCGACTGCTTCTGGCACGACTCGCCCGAGTGGCGCATGAAGCCCGGCTACATCCACTACCAGGCCGACTACCGGCTGATCGTGGACAACCTGCTGGACTTCACCCACCTGGCCTGGGTACACCCCACCACGCTGGGCACCAGCAGCGCGGCCGACCTCAAACCGCGCATCGAACGCGACACCGCGGGCAACGGCAGCCTCACCATCACGCGCTGGTACCTCGACGACGAGATGCCCAACCTGCACAAGCGCGTGGCCCGGTTCGAGGGCAAGGTCGACCGCTGGCAGATCTACCAGTGGACGCCGCCGGCCGTGCTGCGCATGGACGCCGGCTCCGCGCCCGCGGGCAGCGGCGCGCCGCAGGGCACGCGCGTGCCCGAGGCCTTGCAGTTCCGCCACACCTCGATCCAGACCCCCGAGACCGAACACACCAGCCACTACTGGTTCTGCCAGGCGCGCAACTTCGAGCTCGACAACGACGCCATGACCGAGCAGATCTACCGCGACGTGGTGGTGGCCTTCGAGGAAGACCGCGCCATGATCGAGGCGCAGCAGAAGGTCATGCGCCAGGCGCCGGACCGGCCGCTGGTGCCGATCGCCGCCGACGCCGGCCTGAACCAGGCGCGCTGGCTGATCGATCGACTGGTGAAAGCCGAAGCGGGCTCGCAGGCATGAACGGCGGCACCGAGGTCGTGGTCAGCGCGGTGCGCCCGCTCGCCCGCGACGTGCTCGCGATCGAGCTCAGCCACCGCGGCGGCGCGGCCCTGCCCGGCGCAGCGCCGGGCGCGCACATCGACCTGGCGCTGCCCAACGGGCTGACGCGCCAGTACTCGCTGGTCAACGCGCAGGGCGCCGAGCGCCAGCCCAACTACCTGGTGGCGGTGGGCCGAGACGCCCACAGCCGCGGCGGCTCCTCGTGGATCCACGACCAGCTGCGCACCGGGCAGGCGCTGCGTGTGAGCGCCCCGCGCAACCTGTTCGCCATGGACCCGGCGCACCGCCGCGTGCTGCTGGTGGCCGGCGGCATCGGCGTCACGCCCATCGTCGCCATGGCGCGGCACTGCGCGGCGCAGGGCCTGGACTGGGAACTGCTCGCCTGCGCGCGCAGCGCCTCGCGCCTGGCCTACCTCGACGAACTCAAGGCCCTGGCGGGCCCGCGCCTGCGCACCCACTTCGACGACGAACAGGGCGGACCGATCGACGCCGCGCCGCTGCTCGCCGACGCGCGCTGGGACGGCCTCTACGCCTGCGGCCCCGCGCCCATGCTCGACGCGCTGGCGCGCGCCAGCGCGCACTGGCCCGCGGGCTCGGTGCGCATGGAGCGCTTCAAGGCCAGCGACGTCGAGGGCGGCGACGAACGCCGCGGCTTCGCCCTGCGGCTGTCGCGCAGCGGGCTGCAAACCACGGTGGCCCCGAACGAAAGCGTGCTCGACGCCCTGGAGCGGCTGGGCGTGGAGCACCCCTTCGCCTGCCGCGAGGGCCTGTGCGGCACCTGCGAGGCGCCCCTGCTCGAAGGCGAGGCCCTGCACCTGGACAGCGTGCTCTCGCCCGAGGAGCGCGCGGCCCAGCGGCGGATGCTGGTTTGTGTTTCGCGATGCGCCGGCGACCGGCTGGTGCTCGACATCTAGAGGAAATCCATGCAACTCAACGACAAAGTCGCCATCGTCACGGGTGGCGCTTCAGGCTTCGGTGCGTCCATCGCGCGCCTGCTCAGCCAGCGCGGCGCCGCGGTGATGATCGCCGACCTCAACCTCGATGGTGCCGAACGGGTGGCCGAGGAGATCCGCGCCGCCGGCGGCCGCGCCGGCGCCACGGCCTGCGACGTCGCCAGCGAGCAGGCCTTCCGCGGCATGGTGGCGCGCACCCGCGACACCCTGGGCGGGCTGCACATCATGGTGAACAACGCCGGCACCACGCACCGCAACAAGCCCGCGCTGGACGTGAGCGAGGAAGAGTTCGACCGCGTCTACCGCGTCAACCTCAAGAGCCTGTTCTGGTCGGCCCACGCGGTGCTGCCGGGCTTCGTGTCGCAGGGCGGCGGCACCATCGTCAACGTGGCCTCCACCACCGGCGTGCGGCCCGGCCCCGGGCTCACCTGGTACAGCGGCAGCAAGGCCGCGATGATCAACCTCACCAAGGGCCTGGCGCTGGAGTTCGCGCGCTCGGGCGTGCGCGTCAACGCGGTCAACCCCATGATCGGCGAGACCGCGATGCTGGGCGACTTCATGGGCGCCGAGGACACGCCGCAGAACCGCGAGCGCTTCCTGGCGCGCATTCCCCTGGGCCGCTTCACGCGCCCCGGCGACGTGGCCTCGGCCGTGGCCTTCCTGGCCTCCGACGAGGCCGCCTACCTCACCGGCGTCTGCCTGGACGTGGACGGGGGGCGCAACATATGAGCGCTCCCCAGCACCACCACGCCTACCGCTGTCCCGAGCTGCTGATCGCCGGCGCGTGGCGCCGCGGCGGCGGCGAACGCCGCCAGACCATCGTCAATCCGGCCGATGGCCAGACCCTCGACGAGCTCGCGCTGGCCAGCGCGAAGGACCTGCAGGACACCCTGCGGGCCAGCGCCGAGGGTTTCGAGCTCTGGCGCCGCGTGCCGGCCCACCAGCGCGGCGAGCGCCTGGCGCGCGGCGTGGCGCGGCTGCGCGAGCGCTGCGAACACATCGCCACGCTGCTCACGCTGGAGCAGGGCAAGCCGCTGGCCGAGGCGCGCGCCGAGTGCCTGATGGCCGCCGACCTCATCCAGTGGTACGCCGAGGAAGCGCGGCGCGTGTACGGCCGCGTGGTCCCCGCGCGCCAGCCCGACAGCCGCATGACGGTGCTCAAGCAGCCGGTGGGTCCCGTCGCAGCCTTCTCGCCCTGGAACTTCCCCTTGGTGCTGTCGGCGCGCAAGCTCGGCGGCGCGCTCGCGGCCGGCTGCTCCATCGTCCTCAAGGGCGCCGAGGAGACGCCGGCGAGCGTGGCAGCCATGGTGGCCTGCCTGGCCGAGGAACTGCCGCCCGGCGCGCTGCAGCTGGTCTATGGCGTGCCTGCCGAGGTCTCCGAGACGCTGATCGCCTCGCCGGTCATCCGCAAGCTGAGCTTCACCGGCTCGGTGCCCGTGGGCCGCCACCTGGCGCAGCTCGCGGGCCGCCACCTCAAGCGCATCACCCTGGAGCTGGGGGGTCACGCGCCGGTCATCGTCTGCGAAGACGCGGACCTCGCGCGCGCGGTGCCGCTGATGGTGGCGCACAAGTTCCGCAACGCCGGCCAGGCCTGCCTGGCGCCCACGCGCTTCTACGTGGCGCGCCGGCTCTATGGCGACTTCATCGACGCCTTCGCGCAGGCCAGCCGCGCCCTGGTGCTGGGCCCGGGCCTGGCGCCCGGCACGCAGATGGGGCCGCTGGCCAACCAGCGCCGACGCGCGGCCGTGCTCGACCTGATCGAGCGCAGCGTGCAGCGCGGCGCGCGCCGCCTCGCGAGCGAGGCGCCGGCGGGCGGCTGCTTCGTCGCGCCCACGCTGCTGGCCGACGCGCCGCAGGACTTGCCGGCCATGCAGGACGAGCCCTTTGGCCCGGTGGCCTGCGTGGCGCCCTTCGACCAGCTCGATGAGGCCATCGCCCGGGCCAATGACAACGCCTACGGCCTTGCCGGCTACCTGTTCACCGACAGCGCCAAGGCCATCCTGAAGGTGTCGGAGCGGCTGGAGGTGGGCAGCCTGGCGATCAACGGCCTGGGCGTGTCCGTGCCCGAAGCGCCGTTCGGCGGCGTGAAGGACAGCGGCCACGGCAGCGAGTCGGGCATCGAAGGCATGGAGGCCTACCTGGACACGCGCTTCACGCACTTCGTGGCCTGAGGCCGGTCGGGCGCGGCGGGAGGGCGCGCGGTCGCGCCGCCGATAATCGCCGGCTCCGGCCTCCCGTTCCCGTCGACCGACCACCCCATGCCGCGCCTGTACCGTTTCCTGCCCTTCCTGCAGTGGCCCCGTCCCGACGGCGCGCTGCTTCGCAACGAGGCGCTCGCCGGCCTCACCGTCGGCCTGATGGTGGTGCCGCAGGGCGTGGCCTACGCCGCGCTGGCCGGTATGCCGCTGGTCACCGGCATCTACGCCGCGCTGCTGCCGGCGCTCATCGCGGTGCTGTTCTCAGCCTCGCCACGGCTGTCGGTGGGGCCCACGGCGCTCACCTGCCTGCTGGTGGGCTCCTCGCTCGCGCCGCTGGCCACGCCGGGCAGCGCCGAATGGGTGCAGCTCGCGGTGTGGCTGGCCCTGCTGTCGGGCGTCCTGCAGGTGCTGCTGGGGCTGGTGCGCTACGGCTGGCTGCTCAACCTGGTGAACTCGCCGGTGCTCATGGCCTTCACCCAGGCGGCGGCGGTGCTGATCATCGCCTCGCAGCTGCCCGCGCTCACCGGCTTCGACAACATGGACGCCCTGCTCGCGGGCCGCGGCTGGCACCTGCAGGCCTTCGCCTTCGGCCTGGGCGCGCTGGCGCTGCTGGTCGGCGCGCGCCGGCTGCGCCCGGGCTTTCCCTCGGTGCTGGTGCTGGTGCTGGTCAGCGCGGGCCTGAGCCGGCTGCTGGGCTTCGAGGCCCAGGGCGGTCCGGTCATCGGCACGCTGCCGCAGGGCCTGCCCGCCCTCTTCCTGCCCGGCTGGCCGGGCTGGGAGACCCTGGGTGCGCTGGTGCTGCCCACGCTCATGATCACGCTGGTGAGCTTCCTGGAGACGGCCAGCAGCGCCAAGGTGGACAGCGGCCAGCGCGGCTCGCGCTGGGACCAGGACCAGGACCTCATCGGCCAGGGCCTGGCCAAGCTGGCCTCGGGCCTCACCGGCGCCATGCCCACCAGTTCCTCGTTCTCGCGCTCGGCGCTCAACCTGTACGCGGGCGCGCAAACCGCCTGGGCCACGGTGTTCTCGGTGGCGGTGGTGCTGCTGGCGCTGCTGCTGGCCATGCCGCTGCTGCACCACGTGCCGCTGGCGGTACTGGCGGCCATCGTGGTGCTGCCGGTGTGGGGCCTGATCAAGCCGCGCGCCTTCGTTCACCTGTGGCGCCTGTCGCGCGTGGAAGCGCTGATCGCCGGCGCCACCTTCGCCATCACGCTGCTGGCCGCGCCCCGCCTGTACTGGGGCGTGCTGGCCGGCGTGGTGATGGCGCTGACGCTGTTCCTCTACCTGCGCCTGCACCCGCGCATCATCGAGGTCGGCCTGCACCCCGACGGCAGCCTGCGCGACCGCCACCTGTGGCAGCTGCCACCGCTGGCCCCGCGCCTGTACGCGCTGCGCATGGACGCCGCGCTCGACTTCGCCACCGCCAGCGCCCTGGAGCGCGCCGTGGCCGACCACCTGCAGCAGCAGCCCGATACCACGCACGTGATGCTGGTCGCGCACCCCATCAACTGGATCGACGCCACCGGTGCCGAGGCCTTCGGTCGACTGCGCGAACAGCTCGACGACCGCCGCGTGCACCTGCACCTGGTGGGCGTGAAGCTGCCGGTGGAGCGCGTGCTGCGCACCGCCGGGCACCTGCACGAGAACGAGCGCCTGCACCTGTACCGCACCGAGGCGGAGGCGCTGCAGGCCATCGCGCAGGGCGCCACCGCCGAGCCCCAGGCCGCCCCCCGGGACTGACGCGACCCTGTCGGTCGGCTCAAGACCGGCGCGGTCGCGCCGAAAAGGCTGTTGGTCGTACATTCCCCAACAGCCCGGTGTTCACGCCCGCGCGGAGAGACGGTTGAACCTCAGTTCCGGTTCCCAGGAGACTCCAGACGAGTTCGCGCAACTCGACGCGTTCGCCCTGCTCGTGCAGGGCGCGCTGCTGCGCTACGACTTTGACGCCCGGGGCCAGGGATCGCTGGTGTACATCAGCGAGGGCTGCACCGAACTCTGGGGCGTGGACGCCGCCACCATCCTGGCCCACGAGGCGGTGATCTGGCTCATGGCGCCGCGCGAGCAGCGCCGCCTGCTGCGCGGCGGCTTTCGCGAGGCCACGCGGCGCGGCACGCCCTGGGCGCACGAGTGGCGCATCGTCGACGCGCGGGGCCACCACAAGTGGCTGCGCGGCATGGGCAAGCCGCGTCCCCAGCCCGACGGCCGCGTGCACTGGACCGTGCTGGTGAGCGACGTGACCGACAGCGTGCGGGCGCGCTCGCTCGACCTGGCCAGCGACGACCGTTTCCGCCGCATCTTCGACAGCATCCCCAACATCGCCGTGCAGGCCTACGGGCCCGACATGATCGTGCGCTACTGGAACAAGGGCTCCGAGCACGTCTACGGCTACCGCGCCGACGAGGCCATCGGCCGCAGCATGCTGGAGCTGGTGATCCCGCCCGCGCTGCGCGGCAGCTTCGACCGCAACCACCAGCGCACGCTGGACGGGCGCGCCACGCTCAACACCGGCGTGCACTGGCTGCTGCGCCAGGACGGCTCCCCGGTGGAGGTGCAGTGCAGCGAGATCATCACCGAGCACCCCGAGCGCGGCGTCGAGATCTTCTGCATCGACTTCGACCTCACCGAGCGCCGCCGGGCCGAGGACCAGCGCCTGGCGCTGGAGGCCCAACTGCGCGAGTCGCAGAAGCTGGAGGCGCTGGGCACGCTGGCCGGTGGCGTGGCGCACGACTTCAACAACATCCTCGCGGCCATCCTGGGCAACGCGCGCCTGGCGCTGGACGACGCCCGCGAAGCGCCCGCCGTGGCCGAAAGCGTGGGCGAAATCCTCAAGGCCGGCGCGCGCGCCAAGGACCTGGTGCGTCGCATCCTGGCCTTCAGCCGCCGCCAGGCCTTGCAGCGGCGCGTGATGCCGCTGCAAGCGGTGGTGGACGAATCGGTGCGCCTGCTGCGCGCCACCATCCCCAAGGGCGTGGAGCTGAGCGTGCGCTGCGACCCCGACACCCCCCCGGTGCTGGCCGACCCGACGCAACTGCAGCAGGTGCTGCTCAACCTCTGCACCAACGCCTGGCAGGCCATGCCCGAGCGCTCGCGCGGGCGGCTGGAGATCGAGCTGCGGCCGCACGCCGGCCCGCCGCCTCTGCCGGTGGCCGGTGTGCTGGCGCAGGGCCCCACGCAGGACTGGCCCGCGCTCGGCGTGCACCTGAGCGTGCGCGACAACGGCATGGGCATGGACGAGGCCACCCTGGCCCACCTGTTCGAACCCTTCTTCACCACCAAGCCGCCGGGCGAAGGCACGGGCCTGGGCCTGGCGGTGGTGCACGGCATCCTGCGCGACCACCAGGCCGTGGTGCAGGTGCGCAGCCGCCCGGGCGAGGGCACGCGCTTCGACCTGTACTTCCGCGCGGTGGCCGCGCCCGTGGACGGCGGCGAACCGGCGGCGGCGCCCGAGGACCGCCGCGCGACACCGGCCGTGCGTGGCGCGCGCATCCTGTATGTCGACGACGACGAGCTCATCGCCGACCTCATGCAACGCCTGCTGCGCCGCGCGGGGCACGAGCCGCGCGTCTTCACCAGTCCGATCGAGGCCCTGCGCGCGGTGCGCAGCGGCGAGGTGGACTACGAGCTGGCGATCCTGGACCACTCCATGCCCGGCATGAACGGCGTGGAGCTGGTGCGCGCGCTGCGCGCGCACCAGCCCGGCGCGGCGATGGCCATCACCTCGGGCTACCTCAGCACCGAGCTGCGCCGCGAGGCCGCGGCCGCCGGCATCACCGAGCTGATCGACAAGCCCAACACCGGCGAGGACCTGCTGGCGGCGATCGACCGGCTGGTGCAGCGCCTGCGCCAGCCCTGCACGCCCGGCTGAGCGCGCCGGCCGGGCCCCTCAGGCCGAGGTGCCGTTGAGCAGGCGGCGCGCGGTGGCGAAATCCAGGCCGTCGATGGCCGCGGCCAGGGCGGCCACGCGCGCGGCGCCGAAGTGAACCTCCAGCGCGGCGCGGCAGGCCTCGAAGGTCTCCACACCGTCGAGGTCCTGCGTCGCCAGCTGCTCGGCCAGCCGCTCCAGCTGCGCGGCCAGCGCCGGTGCGTCGGCATCGGGACCGGGCGTCGCCAACGGTGCCGGCCGCGGGGCCTCGGCCGGCACGGCCGCCCGCAGGGCCTCGAAGGCGGCGCGCACGGCGGCCAGCGCCGGGCCGGCGGGCGCGGGCTCGCCGCCGGGCGCCAATGAGGTCTCCAAGGCGGTCGCGGCGCGCGACAGGGCCATGGCGCCCAGCACGCCCGCGCTGCCGCGCAAGCGGTGGGCCCGGGCCCGCCAGGCCACGCGCGCCCCGCTGTCCCAGCGGTCGGCGGCCTCGGGCGGCAGCGCCGCCCAGTCGCCGTGTTCGGCCAGCAGGCGCGCGAGCAGGCGCTGGAACAGCGACAGATCGCCGCCGAGCTGGCGCCGCGCGGCCCCCGCATCAATGCCCTCGATGGTCGGCCAGTCTCCGGCGGGCGTTCGCGGCGCCACGGGGCCGGGCGCCGCGGGCACCCGTCGCGGCACCGCCGGCGCATGCGCCGTCGAGGCCCCGCGCGCCGAGGCGGCGCGGCGCACCGCCTCGATCAGTTCCTCGGGGTCGATCGGCTTGGCCAGGAAGTTGCTGAAGCCCGCCTGCAGCGCGCGGCGGCGCTCGTCGGCCAGCGCGCCGGCCGTCAGCGCGATCACCGGCAGGTCCACCAGGCGCAGCTCGTTGCGGATGCGGTTGGTGGCCTCCAGGCCATCCATCACGGGCATCTGCACGTCCATCAGCACCACGTCGAAGGCGGCGGGCGAGGCGCGCAGCCAGCCCAGGGCCTGTTCGCCGTCGCCGCAGGTCTGCACGCGCGCGCCCTGGCGCTCCAGCATGCGCCGCGCGATGTCCAGGTTGATCTCGCTGTCGTCCACCAGCAGCACGGCCAGGCCCGCCAGGCCGCTCGAGTCGCTGGCCGCGGGGGGCGGCGCGGGCAGCGGCAGGTCCGAGGCCTTGGCCGGGCGCAGCGCCACGCGCAGCCAGAACTCGCTGCCCTGGCCGGGCTCGCTGTTCAGGCCCACCTCCCCGCCCATGAGCGCGACCAGCCGGCGCACGATGGACAGGCCCAGGCCGGTGCCGCCGAAGCGCCGCGTGGTGGTTTCGTCGGCCTGGGTGAAGGGCTGGAACAGCCGCGCCTGCACCTCGGGCGGGATGCCGATGCCGCTGTCGCGCACGCTCAGGCGCAGCTGCGGCCCCCCGCCGCCACTCAGCACCTCGGCGCTGATGACCACGCCGCCCTGCTGGGTGAACTTGATCGCGTTGCCCACCAGGTTGACCAGCGCCTGGCGCAGCCGCGCGGCATCGCCCATCACGTAGGCCGGCATGTCCTGCGGCACGAACAGCGACAGCGACAGGCCCTTCTCGCGCGCCGGCAGCGCGTAGACCGATTCCACCTCGCGCAGCAGGCCGCCCAGGGCGAAGGCCTCGTCGGCCAGGCGCATCTCGCCGGCCTCGATCTTGGCCAGGTCGAGCACGTCGTTGACGATACCCAGCAGCGAGCGGCCCGCCGTCTGCGCGTTCTCCAGCAGGGCGCGCTGGGTGGCGTCGAGCGGCGTGTCGCCCAGCAAGTGGGCCACGCCCAGCACGGCATTGAGCGGGGTGCGGATCTCGTGGCTCATGTTGGCCAGAAAGGCGCTCTTGCTCTGGCTGGCCGCTTCGGCCGCGCGCGTGGCCTCGCGCAGGCTTTGCTCGATGGCCTTGCTTTCGCTGATGTCCTGCGAGGTACCGTACATCCACTCGGGCGCGCCGTCCTCGTTGCGCGTCTGCACCTGGCCGCGGTCGAGCACCCAGACCCAGTGCCCGTCGGCGTGGCGCATGCGCACCTCGCATTCGTAGAAGGGCAATTCGCCATCGATGTGCCGCCGCAGGCGCTCGCGCGCCAGCTTCAGGTCCTCGGGGTGCACATGGTCCCGCCAGGCCCGCACGTGGCTGGGCCTCAGCACGTCGTAGTCGTGGCCCAGCATCTGGGCCCAGCGCTCGTTGAAGCGCGCATCGCCGGTCAGCATGTTCCATTCCCAGGTGCCGGCGTTGGTGCCCTGCAGAATGCTCTGCAGCCGCAAGCGCTCGGTGGCCTGCAGCGTGAGCGCGGACTCCAGCTCGCGCCGGTTGCGGTTGCGCTCGGTCACGTCGTCGACGACGGCGTACCAGCCATGCACCATGCCGTCGCGCGCGTCGGGCAGGTAGGTCAGCCGCAGCTCGCGCGGCTCGCCGGTGGCGGGCGTGCGCACCGTGACCTCGAAGGTCTGCTGGCGGCCGTCGAGCACGGCCTCGATGCGCGGCTGCAGGCGGGCGTAGGTGGCCTCGTCGAGGGTGTCCTTCACGCGCAGGCCCACCATCGTGCCGCCCTCGGGCTGGCGCCAGTGCAGATTGGCGCGGTTGGCCGCGCGGTTGACCTGGTCGCGGTCCCAGTAGCTGATCATGGACGGCACGGCGTCGAGCACGGTGCGCAGGAAGCGCTCGGTGTCTTCCAGCGAGCGCGTGCGCTCGGCGACACGGTCTTCGAGGCGGGCGTTGAGCTCGGCGGCCTGGCGGTGGCGGCGGCGCAGGTTCAGCCACAGCCCGTGCAGCGCGGCCATCAGCAGCGTGCCCAATGCGCCGGTCCAGGCCAGGCTGCGCGGCGACGGCAGGTGAAACTGCGAGGCAAACGACGGCCGGGCCTCGGTGTGGATCGCCCAGGAGCGGCCGAAGGGCACCCGCAGCAGGGCTTGCGAGAGCGCGCCGGCCGATGGCGCCTCGCCCAGCGCCGCCGTGCTGAAGAAGGGCTCGGCCAGTTCGGGCTCGGAGATGTCGGTCAGCGTGAGCGAGATCAGCTGCTCGCGCAGCGGCAGCCCGACGATCAGGTCATCGAGCACGATCGGCGCGTACACCCAGCCATAGGCCGCGGCGTCGCGTGCCTCGGGGCCGTCGTTCGGCATGCCCCGGCGAAACACCGGCAGCATCACCACGAAGGCACGCGCTCCTGGCGCTTGCACCAGCGTCGTCGGACGCGACATGAGGGGTCGGTTGCGCCGCACGGCCGCCACCGCGATGTCGCGGCGAAGGGGCTCCGCGGCGATGTCCAGGCCGACCGCCTGGTGGTTGCGCGACAGCGGCTCCACCAGCTCGATCACGATGCGCTCGCCCGGGTTCGGGTTCTGGCCGCGAATGGGCGTGTCCGCCACGCCCAGCTGTTGGCGCAGGCGAAGGTACGCGTCATCGGTGCCGGGCGGCAGGCGGCGCATGAAGCCAAAACCGCGCACGCCGGGAAATTCGCGCTCGAGGTCGCGCGAGCTCATGTAGGCGCGAAAGTCCGCCGCCGTCAGACCGCTCTCGCCCGCCTGCTCGGCCACACCACGCGCGCCGCGCAGGCCGTACTCCACCAGGGCGAGGCGGCCGGTGATCGCATCGGCCAGTTCGCGCGACTGCGCCTCGAACTGGGCGCGCACGTAGGCCTCGTTGGCCCGTTCGCGGTGGAGCACCGCCACGGCCGTGAGCACGGCCCCGCACAGCAGCGTGACGGCCACCCAGGGCCAGGAACGGCCGCCGCCGGCAAGCCCCATCGCTGCCATCAGAGCTTGAAGACGCGCACCGTCTCCGTGACGGTGCCGGCCTGTGCCGCCAGCGAGGCGGCCGACGCGGAAAGTTGTTCGACCATGGCCGCATTCTGCTGCGTCAGGCTGTCGAGCTGGGCCACGGCCGCATTGACCTGCGCCACGCCTTGGGATTGTTCGTTCGAGCCGGCGCTGATCTCGGCCACCAGTTCGCTCACGCGGCCGATGCTGCCGGCGCTCTCCTGCACGGTGGCCCGCGTCTCGCCCACCAGGCGGGCGCCGGCCGCCACCTGTTCCTGCGAGGCCTGGATCAGCGCCTTGATTTCCTTGGCCGAATCGCGCGCGCGCGCCGCCAGCGAGCGCACCTCGCCGGCCACCACGGCGAAGCCGCGGCCGTGCTCGCCGGCGCGCGCGGCCTCCACCGCCGCGTTGAGCGCGAGCAGGTTGGTCTGGAAGGAAATGCCGTCGATCACGCCGACGATCTCGGTGATGCGCTCGCTGGCGGCCTGGATGTCGGCCATGCGCCGCGCCACCGATTCGATGGCTTCGCCGCTGCGCTCGGCCTGGCCGCGCGCCTGGCGCGCGAGCTCGGCCGCGCGGCCCGAGGACTCGGCGTTGGCCCGGATGGTGGCGGTTATCTGCTCCAGCGAGGCCGCGGTTTGCTGCAGGTTGCCGGCCTGGGCCTCGGTGCGCGCGCTCAGGTCGGCGCTGCCCGCGCTGATCTCGCGCGTGGCGTGGTGCATGCCCTCGACCTGGGTGCGCACGTCGCTCACCACGGCCTGCAGGTTCACGTTGAGCTGCGACAGGCCCCGGTGGATGCGCCCGATCAGGCCGTTGGCGGCGTCGGTGCTGCGCGTGGCCAGGTCGCCGGCGGCGAGCCGGTTGGCCGACTGCAGGATGCGGCCCAGCGGCCGGTCGCCCCGGCGCTGCAGCCAGACACCCGCCAGCAGCGCGGCCACGCTGGTCAGCCCGATGGCGGCGGCGTGGCTGGGCAGGTAGGCGCCCAGCAGCGCGCCGGCCGCCCCCATGGCCAGCAGCGACAGCAGGGTGCGCTGCGCGAACACCCAGCCCGCCGCACGGCCCAGGCGCGCCAGCGGCGCGCGGCGCCGCACTTCGCCGGCCGACAGCACGTGCACCGCGCGGCCGGCCGCCGCCTCCTCGCGCATGCGGGCGTACAGCGCCTCGGCCGCCTGCACCTGTTCGCGCGTGGGCTTGGTGCGCACCGACATGTAGCCCGTGATGCGCCCGGCGTCGATCACCGGTGTCACGTTGGCCAGCACCCAGTAGTGGTCGCCGTTCTTGCGGCGGTTCTTCACCAGGCCCGACCAGGGGTGGCCACCCTGCATCGTGGCCCACATGTCGCGGAAGGCCTCCTGCGGCATGTCGGGGTGGCGGATCATGTTGTGCGGCTGGCCGAGCAGTTCCTCGCGCTCATAGCCGCTCACCTCGACGAACGAGGGGTTGCAGTAAACGATGCGGCTCTTGAGGTCGGTGGTGGAGACCAGGGTCTGGCCTTCCTGCATCAGGTACTCACGCTGCGTGACGGGTCCGTTGTTGCGCATGGCGATCTCCAGAGGGGGATTCCCAGGCTTTCGGCGGGAGAACGGGGGACTTGTGCCAGGAAACCCTGATTCCGACGGTCGGGCGCCTGGGTTCAGGCGGCGCGCGCCAGCGGCATGGGCTGGCTGTCGGGCAGGGCCTGGGGCGGCAGGTGGCGGCGCGCCCACCAGCGCAGCACGCGCGGCAACTCCGACCAGTGCCACAGGCTGCCCTGGCCACGCAGGCCTTCGGCCGGCGGGTCGTCGAAGATGAACACCTCCAGGTCCGCGCACCAGCGCGCCAGCTGACCCACCAGGGCGCGGCCGCCCGCACGGTCCAGGCGCGCGTCAACGATCGCCAGCGCTGGCGGCTGCGCCAGCGCCAGGCGCAGCGCCTCCACCGGGTCGCTGGTCCAGCGCACCTGCCCGGGCACCGGCCAGCGGGCGACCTGCTCGCGCACGTCCTGCAGCGCCTGGCCGCGCGGGCAAAGCACCAGCACCTGCAGGCTGCTGTGCCCGAGGCCGGGGGGAAGGGTGGGTGCCATGTCGATATCCAGGTCCATGGCAAGGATGGTGCGCGCGCGGCCGCGGCGGCGCTGCGGGGAAATCTGGACGCGCGGGCAGCGGGGAACCCCGTATCAGAGGTCGTCGGCGCTGATCAGGCCTTCCCGGATCGCCAGCCGCACCAGCGCGGGCAGGTCGCTCACGCCGAGCTTGGCCATGAGCCGGCTGCGGTAGCTCTCCACCGTCTTGGGCGACAGGTGCAGCTGCTCGCCGATGGCCGCGCTGGTGTGGCCCTGCACCACCAGCTGGATCACCTGGCGTTCGCGCACCGACAGCGCGGCCAGGGGGTTGTTGTCTTCGACCTGCGTGAGCCCCTCCACGGCCAGCTGTGCCACCGGCCCACCCAGGTGCTTGCGGCCGGCGGCCACGGCCTCCACCGCCTCCAGCACCTCGCGAGCGGGCGAGCCCTTGAGCACGTAGCCGAAGGCGCCGAGGCGCATGGCCTCGGCCACGTGGCGCGGCTGGGCCGACATGGTGAGCATGACCACGCGCGACGGTGCCTTGCGTTGCACCAGCTGCTCCAGCAGCTCGAAGCCCGAGCGCAGGCCGAGGTGCAGGTCCAGCAGCACCACCGACGGCACCAGGCGCACGATCTCGGCCAGGGCCGCCGTCGGGTCGGCGGACTCGCCCACCACGCGGTGGCCGGCGTCCTCCAGCACGGCCTTCAGGCCGTCACGCAGCATGGCGTGGTCGTCAACCAGGTAGATGTCGCTCATGGGGGTTCTCCGTTGTGGTCGTGTCGGCCGTGGCTCGAATCAGTTCTCGGCGTCCGGCAGTTCGCCGAAGACGCTGCCGGGACGGGCCGTCCAGATCAGGGTGATCCGCGTGCCGCGCCCGCTGCGCGCGCGGGCGCCGAGCCGCGCGCCGATGGCCAGCGCGCGCTCGCGCATGCCGACCATGCCCAGGTGGCCGGGCCGCCCGAAGGCCAGTTCCTCGGGCAGGCCCACGCCGTCGTCGACGACGTCCAGCCGCAGGTGGGTGGCGTCGCCCTCGAGGCGCACCACGATGCGGCTGGCCTTCGCGTGCAGCAGCGCGTTGGCCACCGCCTCGCGCGCCACCATGAAGGCGGCGTACTCCACGTCGTCGGGCCAGCGCTGCGCGACCACGTCGCCCACGGTCTGCAGGTGCATCGCCACCCCCTCTGCCTCGGCCGCGCGCTGGCGGATGTCGTTGTCCAGCGCGGCCGTCAGGCCCATGTCTTCCAGCATGGGCGGGCGCAGCCGCACCAGGGCCTGGCGCACCTCGGCGATGGCGTGGTCGATCTGCCGGCCCACCGTGTCCGAGCGCTCCTGCGCGCGCGGCGGCAGCAGCTCGCGGGCCATCTGCACGAGCGAGTCGAAGGACAGGCGGATCGCGCCCAGGGTCTGGCCGAGCTGGTCGTGCAGGGTCTGGGCCAGCTCGCGCGTGGTGACCTGCTCCTGGTTCAGCAGGCGGTGCGTGAGCTCGGAGAGTTCGAGCTGGTAGCGCGCCAGCGCCTGTTCGGCGCGCACGCGCTCGGTCACGTCGCGCAGGATGGCGGTGAGCAGCTTGTGACCACGCACCACGGCGTGCGAGATCGAGGCCTCGAGTTCGAGTTCGGCGCCGTCCGCGCGCAGGCCCTTGACGCGGCCAAAGCCCATGGGCCGCGTGGTCACGCGCGAGTTGCCGAAGCGCTGCATCAGGGCCAGGTGCTCGCCCCGGTGCTCGGGCGGCAGCAGCGTGTCCAGCGGCTGGCCGATCATGGCCAGCGCCTCGCGGCCGAAAATGCGCTCGGCCGCCGGATTGAACATGGTGATGCGCCCGACCATGTCCACGCTGATGACGGCATCGCTGGCGGCGTTGATGATGGCGCCCAGCACCTCGCCCTGCTCGCGCAGGCGCATCTCGCTCAGGCGCTCGGCCGTCAGGTCACGCACCTGGGCCAGCAGGCCGATGGGTTCGCCGTCGGCGCCGAACACCTTGGTGAGCCGCCACTCGCCCCAGATGTCGCTGCCATCGCGGCGCAGCAGGTGGGTCTCGAAGGTCCAGGGCCCCTGGCCGGCGATCATCTGCGGGCGGATGGCGTGGCGTGCGCTGTTGGCCGGGTCCTTGTCGCGGAAGATCTCGTCGACGTGGCGGCCCTCGGTTTCGGCCGCGCTCCAGCCGAACATGCGCTCGGCCGCGTCGTTCCAGAACAGCACGCGAAAGTCCATGTCCACCAGGTACATGGGCGCGGGCAGGTGCTGCAGCACGGCCTGCAGGCGGCTGGCGTCGTGCAGCACCTGCGTCAGGGTCTGCTCGCTGCGCGAGCCGCCGCCCCCCTGCGCGGGCAGGCGGCGCATCTGCTCGGCGATGACGCGCAGCACCGTGCCGGGCGCGGCGTCCGACTGCGGGCCCAGGCGCTCGGCCACCACGTCCAGCATCTGGTTGAACGGCCGCGCGAGCCGGCGCGACAGCCAGAAGCCGCCCAGGCTGACCAGCAGCACCGTGCCGCCGCCCCAGACCAGCACGTAGCGCTCCAGCTCGCGCACGGGCGCCAGCGCCAGGCCCAGCGGCTGCCAGGCCACCACCTGCCAGTCGGTCTTCACCGGCAGGGTGGCGCGGTCGACGCCGTGGCGCACCAGCAGGATGGCCTCGCCCGCCTCGTCCTCGAAGACCCGCGGCGTGCCCACGGGCGTGCCCAGCAGGTCCAACCACTGCGTGGCCGACAGCCGCGCGCGCTGGCCGAGCAGGCGCCGGCCGTCCTGGTCGGCCAGCTCCAGCTGCAGGCCGCGCCGGGCGTCCGCCGGGCCCAGGACGTCCTGGCGCAGCGCGTCGTAAAAGGTGGCGTCGAGGTGGGCGGCCAGCACGCCGGCGGGTTGGCCGTCGGCGCCGTGATAGGGCATGGCGAGGTCGGCGAGCTCGGTGGGCACCGCCCGCTGGAGCGCCGCCAGGGGCTCGCGCAGCGCCACCGGCGCGTGCAGGCTGCCGAACCAGGTGCCTTCACGGCCCTTGAGGTACACCGGTCGCTGAGCGATCGACACGCCCTCGAGCAAGCCATCGCTGGCGACGAGCACCAGGCCTTCGCTGTCCGTGGCGCCGATCCACACGTATCCCCGGTTGCGCTGGCGCAGGCGGTCCATCTGCAGGCGCCAGCCTTGGGGCGATACCTGCTGGCGCGGCGTCAGCGTGAGCAGGTCGAGTTCGGCGGCGTGGCGCGCGAGCACGCGCGAGAGCCGGTCGGCATAGATGGCGGCGGTCTGCTCCACCCGCTGCTGGGCGCGCAGTTCGAGCTCGTCGCCCACCACCCGCTCCACCGACCACACCATGAGCGCGAGCAGCACCAATGCCACCGCTGCCGGCAGCAGTGGCAACCAGAGTTGTACCGAGCGCTTGCGGTCTCCCGCCATGCCGGGGGCGTCCTCCTGGCCCGCTCCGCCAGCCTCCCTGACGGTCGTTCTGTCGGGCGTCCGGCAACTCTACGTTACATAAGCCCCTCTGCACAGGGGGAATACATCTCCCGTGGGCGGCATCGCCCGGACAAGGCGGCTACCGCGCGTGCCCTGAGCGCGCAACCGGCCAGACCGACCCCGGAACCGGCGGCCCCAGCCCCCATTTGCATAGCACGCCATCGGCGGCTAGAGTGCCCGCTCCGGGGGACACCCCCTGCAAGACCCGCACACGACGGGTGGGAGGCCACACCAACATGGAACACACGAGCAGCGAACGGGCGATTGCCGAAGGCCATGCCTTGTGGGACAACGCCCCCTGCGGCCTGCTCGCGCTGGACACCGGCCTGCGCGTGCAGGCCATCAACGACACCCTGCTCGACTGGCTGGGCCACGACCGCGCCGACGTGGACCGGCTGGCCAGCGGCGGCGACCTGGACTTTCCCACGCTCGCCCGCCTGCGCGACGAGGCCGACCTGCAACAGCTGCGCGACCACCTGCACGAGCTGCGCGCCCAGGGCCGCGCGCTCCCGCTCACCCTGCGCCTGTTCGGCAAGGACGGCGCCTTTTTCTCCGTGGAGCTGGTCTCGCTCGCGGTGCGCGACGCCAGCGGGCGCTTCCTGCGCTCGCACACCGCCGTGGTCGAGGTCACCGGCCGCGATCGCATCGAGCGCCAGATCGTCGCGCGGCTGCGCCTGTTGCAGGCCATCACCGACCGCACGCCCTCGCGCCTGGCCTACTACGACAAGGACCTGGTCTGCCGCTTCTGCAACGCCGCCTACGCGGCCGGCTACGGGCTCACCGCCGACGAGGTCATCGGCATCGACCTCAGCCGCGTGCTGTCGCCGGAGGTGCTGCCCGACGTGCTGCCGCGCGTGGCCAAGGCGCTCAACGGCGAGTCGCTGAGCCACGAGGCCGAACGTCCCGACGCCGACGGCACGCCGCGCTACTACGAGGTGCACTACCTGCCCGACAGCCACGACGGCGTGGCGCACGGCTTCTTCATCGAGCTCATCGACATCACCGAGCGCCGCCGCACCGAGGACTTCGTCTTCAACGCCAACCTGGACCTCGAGGAACGGGTGGCCCAGCGCAGCGCCGAGCTCTACGCCAGCGAGCAGCGCTTTCGCCTGATGTCGCACGCCATCCGCGACCACGCCATCTTCTTCCTCGACCCCGACGGGGGCGTGGCCGATTGGACCGAGAGCGCCCAGCGCCTGCATGGCTTCGAGCGCGGCCAGATCCTGGGCCGCTCCCTGGACGCGCTGTTCGAGCCGCAGGACAAGGAACTCGCGGGCCTGGACGTGCAGGTGATGCTGGACGTCTGTCTGGAGGAAGGCCACGCCGAACACGAGGGGTGGAGCCAGCGCCAGGATGGCACGCGCTTCTGGTCGCACGCCACGCTGACCGCGCTGCGCGACCCGCAGGGCCGGCTGCAAGGCCTGTCGGTCATCACGCACGACCTCAGCGAATCCAAGCGCCTGGCCGACGTGATGGCGCGGCTGAACGAGGAGCTGCAGCACCGCGTGACCGAGCGCACCCAGCAGCTGGACGCCGCCAACCGCGACCTCGACGCCTTCTCCTACACCGTGGCGCACGACCTGCGCGCGCCGCTGCGCCACATCGGCCAGTACGTCACGCTCACGCAAGAGGGCCTGGACCCGGCGCAGCACCACGAGCTGCTGCAGTTCCAGACCGCCATCGGCACCGCCGCCAAGCGCATGGGCCAGATGATCGACGGCCTGCTGGAATACGCGCGGCTGGGCCGCCTGAGCATCGACCCCTCGCCGGTCTCGCTCACGCCGCTGATCCTGGGCATCGTGGGCCGGCTGCGCGCCGAGAACGCGCCGCGCGAGATCGACTGGGTGGTCGACCCCCAGCTGCCCGTGGTGGGGGGCGACGCCATCCTGCTGGCCGAGGTATTCGGCCAGCTGCTGGACAACGCCGCCAAGTTCACGCGCCGCGTGGCCCGGGCGCGCGTCGAGGTCGGCCAACTGCCGGCGGTGGGCGGGCTGCATACCCTGTTCGTGCGCGACAACGGCGTGGGCTTCGACCTGGCCAAAGCCAAGTCGCTGTTCGTGATGTTCCAGCGCCAGCACCACTCCATGGACTACGAAGGCATCGGCATGGGCCTGGCGTTGGCGCAGCGCATCGTGCTGCGGCACGAAGGCCGGCTGTGGTGCGAAACCGCGCCGGGCCAGGGCTGCACCTTCTTCGTGGAGCTGCACGCGCCGTCGACGGACCTGGAACTGCCCTGAGCGCCTATCCCCAGACGACGGTGTTCGACGGCGGCTTCTGCGTCCTGCGGCTGCCGTCGCGCGACGCCGCCATCCTGTGGGCCGCCTGGATCGCCACCGCCTGCCGCTGTTCGCAGGCGCTGCGCGAGTTGGGGTACGCCCCGCAGAGCTGACGAACCGGCGCGGCCGGTGCCATGGCTGGGGCGGCCCGCGGTCAGGGCGGGCCGCAGGCCGCGCCACCGGCCTCGGTGGCGGCCAGCAACGCCCGCCACAGCTGGGACTGGGCCGCACCGGCGCCCGGCCGGTGCAGGCCGTGGTCGGCACCGGGCCAGCGCCGCACGCACAGCCGCGCGGGCCGCGCCGCCGCCTCGCGCGCGAAGCGCTCGTGGGCCTCGGCAGGGATCAGTTCGTCGGCATCGCCCCACCACTGCCACACGGCCCAGGGCCGGGCCGTGAGCGGCTCGAACAGGCGCCAGGCCAAGAGGTCGCGCCAGTGGCCCAGGCTGCGACCGTGCACCAGGGCATCGTCGGACCGCGCGCTCGCCGCGGCCGCGCGGATTTCCGCCCAGGCCTCGGGGCGGCCGATCCGCTGCGCCTGCAGCCGCAGGGTCTCGGCCGGGTCCAGCCCACTGGCCGACAGCAGCACCAGGCCCCGCAGCGAGCCGCCCAGCGCCTGACCCAGCGCGGGCAACAGGTCACCCCCTTCGGAGATGCCCACCAGCCAGGTGGGTCGTTCGGGCTCGCTCGCCCGCAGCGCTTGCAGCGCGGCCAGGGCGTCGGCCTGCCAGCGCGTGGGCCGGTCGTCGCGAGCGAAGGCCTCGCCGCAGCCTTCGGGCGCGGTGCGCACCCAGGGGTTCGTGAAAGGTTTGTGCAGCACCCAGACCTGCGCGCGCTCCAGGCCCGCGAAGTAGGCCGGGGCGATGGGGCCCAGGCCGGCACAGCCCGAGCCCGGCACCACCACCACGCGCGGCGCGGCCGCGTCGGGGCTGGCCTCTCGCCGCAAGACGGGCACGCGGCGGCCCGGCGCCGATCCGGGCACGTCCATGCGGCTCCAGGGCGCGCGGGGCGCGGCGCTCGGCCCGTCGGGCGCGGCCAAGGGCGGTTGCGCCTGCGCCCCCACCGCGGCCGCGCAGGCCAGCAGCAACGCGGCCGCCGCGCGCGGCAGGCCACGCCAGGGCTTCGCGCGCAGGGGGCCGCCGGGCACCACCGGCTCAGCGCAGGATCATCACCTCGGGCTGGGCCGGTGCCGCGCCGGCCGGCGCGTTCGCACCGCCCGCGGGCGAGGCACCGCGCAGGCGCGGCGCGAGTGCGCGGTCCAGCGAGAGCTGCTCACCCAGCTGCGCGAACACCTCGGCCGCCAGGCTTTGCGAGGTCTCGCGCATCACCTTGGCGCGGTTGGGCGGCATCACGTCGCCGCGCGCCGACAGCAGCTTGGTGTCGTTGCCCGCGCCCTGGGCCGAGAACGCGGCCTTGATCTCGAAGGTGCGCGTGTCGATGAGCGAGAAGTCGGCCAGCAAGTCCAGGCCGTACTGGTGCGTGGCGCTGCTCGTGCCCTGCAGCGGCGAGAACGCGTCGCGGAACTCGATGCTGGAGAGCTGCCCGAACAGCACGTAGTCGGCGCCGGCGAACTCGCCCTTGCGGATGCGCGCGATGATGTCGTTCACGTCGGGCTGGCGCACCGGCTTGGCGATCTTGCCGGTCTTGACCTGCTGCAGGGCGCGCTCGGCCGCCGTGGGCTGCGGGTCGCCGGCGTCGAAGCCCTTGCCCTGCACCAGGCGAAAGGACGTGCCCTTGAGCAGGGCGCCGCGGATGTCGTTGCTGAAGGCGCGCAGCTCGCGGTGCTCCAGGTAGGAATGCGTGCCGGCCACGTAGGTCATGCTGGCGCTGCCGCTCGCGCTGAGCGAGGTCGGCGTGGCCTTCATGGCGCTTTGCTGGCTGGCCGTGGCGGCCTCGAAGTACTCGGCCACGCGCTGGGTGTAGCCCAGGTCGGTGACCGCGATCCGCGGCGCGGCCTGCGCCAAGGCGGCGCCGGCGAACAGAGCGGCGCCAGCCGCGAGCGTGGCGGCGAAAGCGCGGCGGGAAGCTTGGAAGGGGGTCATGGCGTGCCTCCGGATCAGCGCTTGCTGGTCTTGCGGATTTCCTTCTCGTCGGCCCATTCGAGCGAGCCTTCCTCGTTGTCGAACAGGTTGAGCGTGAACTTGTAGTACACGTCCTTGGTGGAGCTGTTCTGCTTCACGATGCTGGTCAGCTCGCCCTCGAAGCGGTACTTGGCCGCCGTCATCTTGCCGAGCTTGGCCGTGGTGTTGGTCTTGTAGAGCCCGCTCTGGTTCTGGCGGTTGAGCTCGTCGACCTGGTTCTGCATCTCGTTGATGTTGGCGACGAAGCGCACCTTGCCCGACTTGGTCAGCGCGGTGCGGATCGAGTTCATCACGTTGGTGGTGTCGATGTACTCGCTGGTCTTGTTGCGCACGGTGGCGATGGTCACCGTGGGGCGGCCCTGCAGCACCTCGGTCTCGAGCAGGCTGCCGACCATGGACTCGGCGATCAGCTGCAGGTCGGAGGAGCCGAACTCGTTGGTCACGAGCTCCACGGCCTTGGCGTCGCCGTAGTTGACCTGGCGGTCGAAGCGCACCACGGGCTGGCTGCGCTTGGTGGCGCAGCCGGCGAGCACGCCGACGAGCACCAGGGCAAGAAGAATTCGGGTTTTCATGGGAAGAAGGTCCGTTGGGCGTGAAAGGGGATCAGGGCGTCTCGAAGCTGAGTTCGAGCCGGAAGTCGGCCACGCTCAGGTGCGGGGCCGTGCCCTTGAGGGTCTGCTGCGCCTTGGCGAACAGGTTCAGCTGTTTCCAGGCGTCGCCGTCGCCGACCTGGTTGCCGTGCTGGTCCAGCCAGCGGTAGCGGTAGTACAGGGCCTGGTCCTTCTCGCCGCCGTTGCGCAGGTCGGACTGCACGGAGAGGAAGCCGCCCTTGCGCGCGACGCGGATCTCGGGCACGGCCATGTCGGGCGCTTCGCCGCGCCAGGCCAGCTTGGCCGCCACGGCCGGCGAAACCGAGGCCGGCACGGCGTCGGCGAGCGCCAGCGGCGCCGCCAGCAGACAGGCGCCGGCCAGCGAGGCCCGGGCGCACCAGTTCAGGAAGGGGTTCATGGTCGGATGGGGTGGGGGTTCACAGAGCGGCGGCCGCGGCCTTGGCGGACGTCGTGGGGCGGGGCTTGCGGGCCGGCTTGGCCGGGGGCTTCACGGCCACGGGCTTGGCGACCGGCGCCACGGCCGGCGTGGCCACGGCCTCCACCAGGGGCAGCTGGCCGAACTGGCCGACCGCGCCCGCCAGCGGGCGGCCCTCGTACAGCCGCAGCGGCACCACCGCGTACTGGCCATCCACACGGGCCTTGCCGAAGCTCACGCCGTGCAAGCTGATCTCGTGCTCGCCGGGCGGCAAGTGCGCGCGCGCGAGGTAGACGCGCCCGGGCAGCATGCGCCACATGCGGTCGTCGGCCTGTTCGGTGGCGGCCGACGCCACGATGCCGATCAGGCCGCCCAGCAGGCCACCCTGCTTCTCCAGCTGGTCCTGCACCACGCCCTTGGCGATGGCGCGCGAGAAGCCGCGCATCACCATGCCCGGCATCTCGTCGCGCAGGGCGCGGCGGGCCATCACGTTGAGGTCGACCACCTTGCTGAGCGGCAGCGCGCGCTCGCCGACCTGCAGGCTCTCCAGCGGGGCGTCGCGCGAGGGATCGATCACCGGGTAGGAAATGCTCACCGTGCGGATGCTGGAGCCCACCGGCACCGGCAGCGTGAAGGCCTTGGGCACGCGCGCCGGGGCCACGCCGGCCTCGACAACGAACAGCACGTCGGTCATGCGCTGCTTGCGCTTCCAGGTGAAGCCGGTGCGCTCGTCCAGGCCGCGCAGGCCCTCTTCCAGCGCGGGCGCGCCCGGGCGCAGCTCGATGGCCTTGCGGTAGCCCGGTGCGGCCAGACCCGGCTCGTTGAGCGATTCGTAGACGAAGCCCGCCAGGTAGTGGCTCAGCGCGTTCTGGTAGCCGTTCTGCAGCGCCAGCACCTCGGGGTCGTCCAGCAGTTGGACCGGGTAGCCGTTGATCTCGCGGCCCTGGGCCTGCACGCCGCGGCCCTTGGCTTCGTCGACCGTGCTCTGCGTTTCCTTGCTGCGGAACTCGGCGATGACGGCCTCGCGCTCGTGGGTGCGCTTGATGTCCACGCGCGCCTCGTCGATGCGGCCCTGGCCCAGCCGGTTGAGGGCGAGGCGGGTGGTGAGCCAGACCTTCTCATAGTCCTGGCCCTCGTACACCTTGAGGCGCTCGCTCACCAGCGCCGCGCCCACGGTGCCCATGAGCTTCTGCGGGTCGGTCTTGGCCGCCTGCTCCCATTCCTGCACCTTGGCGTCGGCCGCCAGGAAGGCCTCGGTGCTGGGTTCGATCTGGCCGTCCAGGCGCAGCAGCTCGCCCTTCTCCAGGTTGTAGAGCAGTTCCTTGCGTGCCTCGGGCGAGGCGTGGCGCTCATCCAGGCGCGTCAGGGCGGTCTTGAAGTCCCCTTGTTGTCCCGCCGCCTGCATCTGCGTGGCGGTCTCGTGGTGGCTTTGCATGCCGGCGCAACCCGCCAGCCACACCGTGGCCAGCACCGCCAGCCAGGTCACCCCTCTTCTTGCTTTCATCTCACTCCTCCGATTGAGTTGGTCCTCTGGGCCTGCCCAATCTCGACAGATGTGAACAAAAGTTAAGGAGCGACCAACGGCAAGGCGTGGGAAAGCGCACAGATGTATGAGCGGCCGACGCCGCGCGGTGGCTTCAGCGCGCCGAGCGGGCGCGGCGGCCGGGTGCGGCGGCGATGCGCTCGACCAGCCAGGCCAGGCCCGGGTCCTCGCCCGCGCGCCGGCTCATGGCGAGCTGGTGGCGAAACGGTTCCAGGGCAAACGGCAGGGCACGCCGCACCAGGCCCCGGGCCGCGGCGTCCGGCGCCAGGTCATCGGGCACCGTCAGCACCAGCTCGCCGTGCGGCAGCAAGCCCAGGGCCGCGCCGAAGTGGGCGGCCACCAACCGGATGTCGCGCGCCTGCCCCAGGCGCGCCAGCGTCTGGTCGATGCCGCCGAAAGCGCCCGGCTGCACCAGCACCTGCAGGTGCTGGGCCGAGAGGTAGCGCGCCAGCGTGAAGCGCCCGGTCGCCAGCGGGTGGCCGGCGCGCATCAGGCACACATAGGGTGACTCGCGCACCGTGCGCACGGCGATGGTGTCGTCGGCGCTGTTGAACACGCCCAGGGCCAGGTCCAGCGCGCCGGCGCGGATCATGTCGGCGGCGTTGCTGCGGCCCGCGTGCAGGAGCTGCAGGCGCACGCCGGGCGCGTCGCGCAGCAGGCCCTCGAGCACCGGCCCCAGCAGGGCCTGGGCCGCATGGTCCGAGCAGCCCAGGTGGAACTGGCGCTGCGACTGGCGCGGATCGAAGGCACTGGACAGCGAGAACACGCGCTGCGCGCGCGCCAGCAGGGCGCGCACCTCCGGGTGCAGGGCCACGGCCCGCGGCGTGGGCACCATGCCATGTCCCTGGCGCACCACGATGGGATCGCCGCAGGCCGCGCGCAGGCGCGACAGCGCGTGGCTGACCGCCGGCTGCGTGAGCGCCAGCCGCTCGGCCGCGCGCGTGACACTGCGCTCGCTGAGCACGGCGTCGAACACCACCAGCAGGTTCAGGTCGAGGCGGCGGAAGTCCATGCAGCATTATCAATCTGCTTCATGAATGGGGATGGAAACAAATCATTTGATGCCCAAAGCACCCTTTCCTAGAGTGCGAACCGGACCGCATGAACCTCTTGCATCCACAACAACAACCGGAGACACGCCATGCCCTTTGATTTCCACCCCGCCCGCTGGCTGCGCGCCGGCGGACTCGCCCTGCTGGCCGCGCTGCTCGCCCCCGTCCACGCCCAGTCCCCCGCCTGGCCGGACCGCCCGCTGCGCATCGTCGTGCCCTTCGGCGCCGGTGGCAGCACCGACGCCCTGGCGCGCATCGTGGGCGAGAAGCTCTCGGCCGCGCTCAAGCAGCCGGTGGTGATCGACAACCGCGCCGGCGCGGCGGGTGCCATCGGCGCCCAGGCCGTGGCCAAGGCCGCGCCCGACGGCTACACCTTCCTGCTGGCCACCAGCAGCACGCACGCGGTGCTGCCGCACCTGCGCCCCCTGCCCTACGACGCCCAGCGCGACTTCGCGCCCATCGCACGCCTGGCCACGGCCCCCAACGTGCTGGTGGTGAGCCCGACGCTGAAGGTCGCGACGGTGGCGGAGTTCCTGCAGGCGGCGCGCGCGCATTCGGGCACGCTGAACTACTCGTCCAGCGGCAATGGCTCGGTCACGCACCTCATCGGCGCCGACTTCGCGCAGCGCGCCAAGCTGCCCACCACGCACATTCCGTACAAGACCGGCATCCAGGCCCTGCCCGACCTCCACGGCGGCCAGATTCATTTCGCCTTCGACAGCATCGTGTGGACGCTGCCGCAGGCGCAGGCCGGCAAGGTGAAGGCCCTGGCCATCGGCAGCGCGCAGCGCTCGCCGCTGGCGCCGGACCTGCCCACGCTGCGCGAGGCCGGCTTCGAGGGCTTCGACGGCACCACCTGGTTCGCCCTGATGGGCCCCGCCGGGCTGGACCCCCAGGTGGTGAGCGAGCTCAACCGCCACGTCAACACCGTGCTGCGCGACCCCGACCTGCGCGCGCAGTTTCAGCGCCAGGGCGCCGAGCCCCTGGGCGGCAGCCCGCGCGATCTGGAGCGGCTCGTCCAGGATGACGGCCAGCGCTGGGCCGCGGTCATCAAGGCAGGCAACATCAAGATCGATCAGTGAGTCCCATGTCCCAAGACCCGACGGCGTCCGCGCCCCACCCCCACTTCCGCGAGCTCGTCGCCAGCGAGCGCCCGCTGGTGCTGCCCGGCGCGCACGACGCCATCTCCGCCCTGCTGATCCGCCAGGCGGGCTTCAAGGCCTATTTCATCGGTGGCTTTCCGGTGGTGGGCGCACGCCACGGCCTGCCCGACATCGGCCTGGCGACGCTGGGCGAGCTCAGCGCGGCCTACCGCGACATCATGGCCGTGTCCGACCTGCCCGTGCTGGTGGACGTGGACAACGGCTACGGCGACGTGAAGAACGTGGTGCACGCGGTGCACACCTACGAACGGATGGGCGCGCAAGCCCTGTTCTTCGAAGACCAGGTCTCACCCAAGCGCTGCGGCCACATCGTGGGCAAGGAACTGCTGCCGTGCGAGGAGATGGAGCGGCGCATCCGCGCGGCGGCCGAGCAGCGGCGCGACCCGCGCACCTTCATCATCGCGCGCACCGACGCGCGCGAGGTGGTCGGCATGGACGAGGCGCTGCGGCGCGGCGAACGCTACGCGCGCGCGGGCGCCGACGGCATCTTCATCGAGGCGCCCGAATCGGTGGCCGAGCTGCAGCAGGTGGGCCGCGCGCTCCAGGGCGTGCCGCTGATGGCCAACATGCTGGAAGGCGGGCGCACGCCCATCCTCAAGCCCGCCGAGCTGGAGGACCTGGGCTTTCGCATCGTCATCTACGGCATCTCGCTGCTGATGCGCTCGGTGAAGACCATGATGGCCAGCCTGGAGGACCTGCGCAGCGGCGAGCTCAAGATGGTCGGCTCCGGCGTGGGCTTCGAGGACTACAAGCGCATCGTGGGCTTCGATCGCTGGGCCGAGCTGGAGCGCCGCTACGGCGGCTGATCAGCCCGCCAGCCGCGCGCGCACCTCGTCCGCGCGCGGGATCGGCGCCACCGCGCCATAGCCCTGCGTGGACAAGGCCGCCACCGCCGCCGCGTAGCGGCCGGCCGCCTGCAGGCCGTCGCCGGCCAAGCGGCGCGCGACGAAGGCGCCGCCGAAGGCGTCGCCCGCGCCGGTGGCGTCCACCGGCTGACAGGGGAAGGGCTCGATGCGGTGGCGCTCGTTCGCGTCCGCCACCAGCGCACCCTTCTCGCCGAGCTTGAGCGCCACCACCTTCGCGCCCAGGCGCAGGCAGTGGTCCACCAGGGCGTCGGGGTCGTTCAGGCCGGTGATGGCCACCACATCGTCGTAGCTCGGCAGGCAGATGTCGCAGCGCGCGATCACGTCGCTCATGACGGCGCGCGCGCGGTCCACCGGCCAGAGTTTCAGGCGCAGGTTGGTGTCGAAGGACACCAGCGTGCCGGCCTCGCGCGCCATGGCCATGGCCGCGTAGGCGGTGTCGCAGGCCGTCGGCGAGATGGCCAGCGAGATGCCCGAGAGGTGCAGCACTTTCGCGGCGGCGATGCGCTCGCGCGGCAGCTGCGCCGCCGTGTAGCGGCTCGCGGCCGAGCCGGTGCGAAAGAAGCTGAAGTGGTGGCCCCGCTCATCGTGCGTGACGAAGTAGATCGCGGTGAAGGCCGCGGGGTCGGCCCGCACGCTCGCGTGGTCCACGCCCTCCTCGTCCCACAGGCGGCGCAGCATCGCGCCGTACGGGTCGTCGCCGAGCGCGCCGAGGTAGCCCACGCGCGCGCCCTGGCGGGCGGCGGCCACGGCGAAGTTGGAGGTGTCGCCGCCAAAACCCTGCAGGTACAGGCGGCCCTGGCCCTCGCCGGTCTGGTTGAATTCGACCATGGCCTCGCCCAAGGCGAGGATGTCCAGCGCTGCTGCTGCCGCCATCTCAGGCCTCCCGTGGGCGCCCATCTCAGATGCGGCCGTACTTGGCCAGGCCCTTGCGCAAGGACTTCTCCGCGATGATGAGCTTGGCCTGCTCGAGTTCGCGCTCGTCGATCTCGCGCGCCACCTTCAGCACCTCTTCGGCCTGCGCGCGCGGCACCACCACCACGCCGTCCACGTCGCCCACCAGGATGTCGCCCGGGTGCACCAGGATGTCGCCCACGCGCACCGGCACCTGCGAGGCCACGGTGCGGTAGCGGCCCAGCGTGGTGCCGGGGCTCACGTCGCGCGCATAGACCGGGAAGCCGTAGTCGCGGCGGATCTCGGTGAGGTCGCGCACGCCGCCGTCCAGCACGGCACCCACGTGGCCATTGGCCACGGCGCCCGCGGTCATCAGGCCGCCCCACACCGCCACGTCGGGCTCGCCGCCCTCGATGCTGATGACGATGACGCTGCCCGCCGGGGCCTCGTCGATCAGGTCCAGCGCGTGCTGCGGCGGCACGAATTCGTCGGTGGCCGCTTCCAGCACGGTGGCGGCCGGCCCGCAGATGCGCTTGTCGTTGATGCGCGGCTTGATGCAGGCGGCCATGTAGCCGCGCTTGCCGCAGACCTTGTCCACCGCGTCGGCCACGGAGGCCACGGCAACCTGGTTGAATCCGTCGATCAGTTCTTTCATGTCCTGCTTTCTTGCAATGCTTGGTGGTGTCGTTGGTGGCCTCACCACCGGTTGAGCCAATTCAGTGGCGCCTCGCCGCGCAGCACGCGCGCGGCCTCCTCGGCCGTTTTGCGCTGCAGCTCGCGCATCGCTTCCTCGCTGTACCAGCCCATGTGGTTGCTCACCACCACGTTGTCCAGGCTGAACAGCTTGTGGATGCCGGGCGGCTCCTGCTCGAACACGTCGAGCCCGGCGCCCAGGATGCGGCGCGCGGCCAGGGCCTCGTGCAGCGCGTCGGTGTGCACCAGGCCACCGCGCGCGGTGTTCACCAGGATGGCCGTAGGCCGCATGCGCGCGATGCGCTCGGCGTTGATCAGGTGCCGCGTCTGCTCGTTCAGCGGTGCGTGCAGCGAGATCACGTCGGACTCGGCGCACAGGGTGTCGATGTCGGCGCGCTCCAGGCCATCGGGCAGTTCGGCGCGCGGGTCGTTCACCAGCACCCGGCCGAAGCCGAAGCCGGCGAACTTCTCCAGCGTCATGCGCGCGATGCGGCCAAAGCCCACCAGGCCCAGGGTGCGCCCGCGCAGGCGGAACATCGGCTGCAGCACGCCGGTGGACCAGCGACCTTCGCGCACCTCGCGGTCGTGCAGCCACAGGCGGCGCGACACCGCCAGGGCCAGGGCCACGGCCTGCGAGCTCACCTCGTCGGTGCCGTAGTCGGGCACGTTGGCCACCGCGATGCGGCGCTCGCTGGCCGCCACCTGGTCGATGTTGTCCACGCCGATGCCGTAGCGGACGATGGCCCGGCACTTCGTCAGGCCCTGGATCACCTCGCGCGGCAGCGGCGACTCGCGCACCAGCACCACGTCGGCCTCGCGCGCCGCGTCCAGCGCGCGCTTCGGGTCGCGCCGGCAGGGGCGGACCTCGAAACGCGCGCCCTCGGCGCCCAGCAGGGCTTCTTCCTGGTCGTAGCTCGCGTACCCGTCGTCGATGGCGACGACGAGCCGCTCTAGCCCGCCTCCCTGGTTCAGCTCACTCACTTGCGGGTTGCCTCCACGGCCTTGAACAGCGCATCGACGTAGTTCTTGCCGATCTCGCCCTCGGCCCACTGGCGCACCGGCGGCTGGGCCAGCTTGCGGAACTCGGCGATCTGCGCGGCGGTGGGTTCATAGACCTGCATGCCCACGCCCTCGAGAATCTTCTTGGCGTTCTTGTCCTGCTCGGCGGTCATCTTGCGGTGGATGGCCATGGCCTTCTTCACGCCCTCGTCGACGGCCTTGCGCTCGACGTCGGTGAGCCGGGTGTAGAAGCGGTCGTTGACGAGGTAGCCGTGCACCGACCACACGTGGCCGTCCAGCGTGGCGTACTTCTGGTGCTGGTACAGGCTGGCGGCCAGGATGTTGGTCACGCCGTTTTCCTGGCCGTCCACCACCTTCTGCTGCAGCGCGGTGGGCAACTCGCCCCAGGGAATGGCCGAGGCCGAGGCGCCCAGCGACTCGACCAGGGCCTTGAACACCGGCGAGGGCTGGATGCGGATCTTCATGCCCTTCATGTCGGCCGGCGTCTGGATCGGGCGCAGGCTGTTGGTGAAGTGGCGCACGCCGTTGTCGGCGAAGCCCAGCGCGCGGATGCCGGTCTTCTTGACCATGTCGTCCGAGAAGCCCTTGAGCCACTCGGAGTCGTACACCCGCCAGGCGTGCTCGTGGTTGTCGTACAGGAAGGGAATGCCCAGCACGCCGATGGGCTTGTGCACGGTGCCGATGGCGCCGTCGTGCGCCACGGCCATCTCCAGCGTGCCCAGGCGAAGCGCTTCCATGGTGGGCTGGTCCTTGCCGAACTGGCCGGCCGGGAAGATCTCGACCTTGATCGAGCCATTGGTGGCTTTCTCCACGTGCTCCTTGAAGGCCAGGGCCGCCACGTGCTTGGGCTGGTCGTCCTTGGCGGGCTGGAAGTGCGCGTACTTCAGCGTCTTCTGCGCGTGCGCGGCCAGGGGCAGCGCGAGGGCCAGGCCCATCACGGCGACGAGGGTCTTGAACTTCATGGCGGGTGTCTACTTGTGGTTGGGGAACGGAAGGGCAGGGGCTCAGCGCGCGTAGCCGAACAGGCCGGGCACGAAGGTGCTGAGCGAGGGGATGAGCACCACCGCCAGCAGCACCGCCAGCAGGGCGCCCAGCAGCGGCAGGATGGCGCGCGTGAGCTCTTCGAGCCGCAGGCGCGCGACCGAGCTCATGACGAACAGCACCCCGCCCACGGGTGGCGTGGCCAGACCGATGGTGAGGTTGAGCACGATGGCCATGGCGAAGTGCAGCGGGTGGATGCCGAACTGGTCCGACAGCGGCGCCAGCACGGGCACCAGGATGATCACGGCCGGCAGGGTGTCGATGAACAGGCCGCAGATCAGCACGAAGACCATCACGATCAGCATGATGGCCACCGGGTCGGTGGTCATGCCGCCGATGGCCGCGCCGATGGCCTGCGGGATCTGCAGCAGCGTGAGCAGCCAGGCGAACAGCGAGGCCATGGACACGATGATGAGCGCCGCCGAGGTGACCAGGCCGCTTTGCAGCAGCACGCGGCAGATCAGGCGCGCGTTGAGCGTGCGCGTGACGAACAGGCCGATGAAGAGCGCGTAGAACACCGCCACGGCCGACGCCTCGGTGGGTGTGAACAGGCCGGTGAGGATGCCCGCGATGATGATGGCCGGCATCAGCAGCACCGGCGTGGCCCTCCACAGCGCGCGCAGGCGAACGCCCCAGCCGGGCGCCGTGCCCACCGTGCCATAGCCCCGCTTGACCGAGAGGTAGTGGTTCATGGCCATCAGCGCCAGGCCCATCAGCAGGCCCGGCACCACGCCGGCCAGGAACAGGCCGGCCACGGTGACGCGGCTATCGGTCAGCGCGTAGATCACCATCACGATGGACGGCGGAATGATGGGGCCGATGACCGAGGTGGCCGCCGACAGTGCCGCGGAGTAGGCCTTGTCGTAGCCGCTCTTGGCCATCATGCGGGTCTCAATCGCGCCCGGGCCGGCCGCGTCGGCCAGGGCCGATCCGCTGATGCCCGCGAACATCACCGAGGTGACCACGTTCACGTGCCCCATGCCGCCGCGCACGTGGCCCACCATGGCGCCGGCGAAGCGCAGCAGCGCGGTGGTGATGCCGCTGGCCGTCATCAGGTCGGCCGCCAGGATGAAGAAGGGCACGGCCATCAGCGGGAAGCTGTTGATGCCGTCGAAGAAGCGCTGCGGCACCGACAGCAGCGAGAGGTTGCCGTCGATGGCCAGGGCCAGCAGGCCCGCGCCGCCCATGGCCAGGGCGATGGGCACGCCGATGGCCAGGCCGACCACGAAGACGATGAAGAGAACCGCGCTCATTCGGCAACCTCCGCGCGGTGCATTGCGTTGCGAGCCCCTTCGGGCGGCCGTGCGGGGCTCATGCGTGCGCCTCCTCGACATGGTCGTCGCCAATTTCTTCCACCTGCACGAAGTCGCGCGCGATGAACTGGCGCCAGAACAGCAGCAGGTGCAGCAGCATGGCCGCCGCGCCCAGCGGAATGCCCAGGTAGGGCAGGCCGGCGGGCAGGCCCATGGCCGGTGTTTCCTGGTTCCAGGTGAACTCGGCGATCTGCACGCCCAGCACCACCAGGGTCAGCAGGAACAGCGCCATGGCCAGGGCGATGAACCAGCGGAGGGCGTGGCGCAGGCGCGCGGGCAGCACGTCCTGCAGCATGTCCACGGCCACGTGGCGGCCTTCGCGCAGCGCCAGGCCGGCGCCCAGGTAGGCGACCCAGATCATCTGGATCTGGGTGAACTCCTCGACCCAGAAGATGGACTGGTTGAACACGTAGCGCATGACCACGTTGGCGAACACGAGGATCGCCATCGAGGCCATGAGCAGCACGATGAGGGCCTGGTTGAGGCGCACGAAACCGTGCTCCAGGCGGCCCGCGAGCGAGGGGCGGGCCGGTGATTCGCTGAACGCCATGGGTGCGCTGTCTCCGGTGGTTCGACTCAGGGTTTTGCCGCAATCGTATCTGATATCTCAGATATAGGATTTGGGGAAAGCCCTTACACTGCCCACCCACGATCCGAAACCACCATGACCCGACAACTCGAGCTTGAACGCCCTCGCCTGCTCACCGACGTGGTGGGCGAGCGCATTCGCGAGGCCATCGTCAGCGGCGACCTGAAGCTGGGCGAGCAGGTGTCGGAGGCGCAGCTGGCGGCCCTGATGGGCGTGAGCAAGACACCGGTGCGCGAGGCGTTGGTGCGCCTGCAGTCGCAGGGCCTTGTGCAGGTGCACCCGCAGCGCGGCACCTTCGTCTTTCGGCTCACGCCCGAACAGGTGGGCCAGCTCTGCCGCTTCCGCGCGCTGGTGGAGACCGAGGCCCTGCGCGAGGCCATGGCGGCCAACCGCGCCGCGCTGCTCAAGGGCATGAAGCAGTGCGTGAAGGAGATGAAGGCGGCCGAGGCCGCGCGCGATCTGCCCGCGCTGGCGCGCATCGACATGGCGTTCCACTGGCAGCTCTTCGAGCACTGCCCCAGTCCCTACGTGCGCGCCGGCTACGAGGTGCTGCGCTCGCAGCTCACCGCGCTGCGGCACCGCTCGCCCATCGACAACGCGGTCAGCAGCCACCAGGTGCTGGTGGACGCCGTGGGCGACGGCGACGTGGACGCGGCCGGCGCGCTGCTGCGCGAGCACGTGCTGGACAACGAGCCGCGCTACCGCGCGGCCTGCGGCGGGGCCTGAGCGCCCCCGGCACGGGCGCTCAGACCTCGTGCCCGATCACCTCGAAGAACGCCCGCACCATGCGCGTGTCGCGCCGCTCGGCCAGGCAGGCCACGTGGGCGTAGGTGCGCACCTGCGCGTCGCTGATGCGCACCGCGTGCAGGCCCGGGCCGGGCACGAACTCCACGTCGGACACCGCGGCCACGCCCACGCCCTGGGCCACGGCCTCGCGGATGATTTCGCGGCTGGCCACCTCCATCACCACCTCGGGCTGCACGCGCGCGGCGAGCAGCGCGGATTCGATGGCCTTGCGCGTGGTGGAGCCCTCCTCGCGCAGGATCAGCTTCTCGCCCTGCAGCTCGGCGGTGCGGATGCTGCGCCGGCGCGCGAAGGGGTGGGCCGCGTTGCAGAAGATCACCACCGGGTGCTCGCTGTAGGGCACCGAGACGAAGCGCTTGTCCAACGAGACCTGCGCCAGCACCCCCACATCGGCGCTGTAGTCGGCCAGCCGGTCCAGCACCTCCTGTGAGTTGCCCGTGGTGACCGAGATCTTCACGCCCGGGTAGCGCTGGTTGAAGGCCACGAGCATGCGGGTGGCGTGCGAGGGCCCCACCGCGGCCACGCGCAGGTGGCCCGAGCGCAGCTCGCCGGTTTCGCGCAGCAGCTGCACCGCCTCGGCCTCCAGGTCGAACATCTGGCGCGACAGCTGCAGCAGCCGTTCGCCGATCTCGGTGGGCCGCACGCGCCGGCCCGAGCGGTGGAACAGCTCCACCTTGTAGAGCGCCTCCAGCTGGCCCACCTGCGTGGTGACGGTGGGCTGGCTCACGTGCAGCCGTTCGGCCGCGCGCGTGAAGCTGCCCGTGGTGGCCACCGCGTGAAAGGAACGCAGCTGTGTCAGTCGCATGGAAGGGCCTCCGTGTTATCCCTGCTCAACTATAGATTCTCTCAATACATCGGTGTAAAAACTTGAATTGGATGAATGTCGTCCTCGCACCGACAGTGCGACACAGCGTCACGGATCGGACATGTGACGCCCAAAAACTGACGGACAGCTTCAAGTACCGCAACCGGAGACACCCCATGCCGCTTTCCCGCCGTTCCCTTCTTGCCAGTGCGCCGGCCCTGCTCGGCGCGCCCCTGCTCGGCCTGTCGCCGAGCGCCCGCGCCAATGGCGTGCTCACCGTCGGGCTGATCCCGTCGGAGGACTCGCGCGCCATGATCGCCAACAGCCAGGCCATGATGGACATGCTGTCCAAGGCCTTGGGCATGCCGGTCAAGCCCTTCGTGGCGGCCGACTACAACGGCGTCATCGAGGCGCTGCGCTCCAAGCGGCTCGACGTCGCCTACCTCGGCCCCTTCTCGTATGTGCTGGGCACCACGGTGGCCGACATCGAGGCCTTCGCCGTGGCCGAGACCAAGAAGGCCGGGCGCACCTTCTACCACTCGCTGGTCGTCGCGCGCAAAGACAGCGGCATCCAGACCATGGCCGACCTCAAGGGCAAGACCTTCGCCTTCGTGGACCCCAGCTCCACCTCGGGCCACCTGTTCCCGAAAGCCGGCCTGATCAAGGCCGGCTTCAACCCCGACAAGGACTTCGGCCGCGTCATCTTCTCGGGCTCGCACGATTCGAACGCGGTCGCGGTGCAGAACGGCAAGGTCGACGCGGTGGCCATCGCCGACCGCATCCTCGACGCCGCCATCAACAAGGGCCTGGCCAAGCGCGAGGACCTGGTGACGGTGTGGAAGTCCGACCCCATCCCCGAGTCGCCCACGGTCTGGCGCAAGGACCTCGACCCCGAGCTGAAGAAGCGCGTGCAGGCCGCCTTCCTGCAGGTCAAGAACATCCCCTGGTCCGACCAGGGCGAGCTCAACGGCTTTCACCCCACCAACGACGCGGCCTACAACATCATCCGGGACACGGCCAAGGCCCTCAACCTCGACCTGAGGAAGATGAAGTGATCAAGATCCGCGGCCTGACCAAGCGCTACGGCGACTTCGACGCCCTCAAGGGCATCGACCTCGACGTGGCCCCCGGCGAGTTCCTCGTCGTGCTCGGCCCCTCGGGCGCCGGCAAATCCACGCTGCTGCGTTGCATCAACCGCCTGTGCGAACCCACGCAGGGCGACATCCACGTCGACGGCCAGCGGGTCACCGCCGAGCGCGCCAGCCTGCGCCGCGCGCGGCGCCAGGTGGCGATGATCTTCCAGCACTACAACGTGGTGCCGCGCCTGTCGGTGCTCAAGAACGTGCTCACCGGCCGGCTCGGTGCCATGCCCTCGGTGGCCTCGTGGCTGCAGGTGTTCCCGCGCCGCGACATCGAGATCGCCCGCGAGTGCCTGCGCCGCGTGGAGCTGGAAGAAAAGGCCGAGCTGCGCACCGACACCCTGTCGGGCGGGCAGAAGCAGCGCGTGGGCATCGCGCGCGCCCTGGCCCAGCGGCCCAAGATCATCCTGGCCGACGAGCCCGTCGCCAGCCTGGACCCCAAGACCTCGCGCACGGTGCTGCAGTACCTCAAGCAGGCCAGCCGCGAGCTGGGCATCTCGGTGGTGTGCAACCTGCACCAGATCGAATACGCGCGCGAGTTCGGCGAGCGCATCGTGGGCGTGTCGGGCGGCCGCATCGTGTTCGAGGGCGGGCCCGACCAGCTCACCGACGAGGTGCTGCACCGCATCTACCCGGGCCTGGACGAAGGCACAGCCAAGGCCGCCAGCCCAGCCCGCGCGGCGGCCACGCCGCCCCGCCACGACTTCGCCCTCGAGGAGGCCTGACATGAACATCGGCTCCTACTCCCTGCTCGTCGCGCGCCCCACCGGTTCGGCCGGCTGGTGGCCGCGCCTGGGCCTTGGCGCGGCCGCGCTGATGGTGCTCTGGTGGGCCGCGCGCGGCGCCCAGGTGAGCTTTGGCGAACTCGGCAAGGGCCTGCCCTGGATCGGCGACTTCCTGGCGCGCATGGTGCCGCCCAACTGGGCCTTCCTCGACAAGCTGTGGGTGCCCGCCATCGAGACCGTGCAGATCGCCCTCTGGGGCACCTTGCTCGCGGTCATCATGGCCGTGCCGGTGTGCTTCTTCGCGGCACGCAACCTCACGCCCAACCTGGCGGTGTTCCATTTCACGCGCCAGGTGTTCAACGTCACGCGCGGCATCAACGAGATCATCCTCGCGCTGGTGTTCGTGGCGGCGGTGGGCCTGGGGCCCTTCCCCGGCGTGCTGGCCCTGGCCGTGCACGGCGCGGGCATGCTCGGCAAGTTCTTCTCCGAGTCGATCGAGGAGATCGACCAGGGCCCCATCGAGGCCCTGCGCGCCACCGGCGCGGGCCCGGTGCAGACCGTCATCTTCGGCGTCATCCCGCAGGTCATCACCGCGTGGATCGCCGTCGTTCTCTACCGCTTCGAGACCAACCTGCGCCAGGCCACGGTGCTGGGCATGGTGGGCGCGGGCGGCATCGGCTTCGAGCTGGTCGGCAGCATGAAGCTCTTTCAATACCAGGACACCGCCACCTGCATCGTGGTGATCATCGTGATGGTGATGGCGGCCGACTACGTGTCCACCAGGCTGCGCGCCTGGATCCAGAAGGGAGCGCGTTGATGGACGCCCGCGTCGATTCGGTGACGGTCAATGGCCGTCGGTATGCCCGGCCGCAACAGCCGGTGGTGGTGGTCTGCGTGGACGGCTGCGAGCCCGACTACGTGACCCAGGCCATCCAGGCCGGCGTGGCGCCCTACCTCAAGCGCATGGTGGAGAAAGGCGCGTCGGTGGTCGGGGACTGCGTGGTGCCCAGTTTCACCAACCCCAACAACGTGTCCATCGTGACCGGCGTGCCGCCCTCGGTGCACGGCATCTGCGGCAACTACTTCTACGACGTCGACAGTGGCCGCGAGGTCATGATGAACGACCCCGCCTGGCTGCGCGTGCCCACCCTGCTGGCGGCCTTCGCCGACAGCGGCGCCAAGGTGGCCGCGATCACCGCCAAGGACAAGCTGCGCACGCTGCTGGGCCACGGCCTGCAGGGCATCTGCTTCTCGGCCGAGAAGGCCGACAAGGCCAGCGTGGCCGAGTGCGGCATCGACGGCGTGCTGGAGCTCGTGGGCAAGCCCGTTCCCTCGGTCTACAGCGCCGACCTCAGCGAATTCGTGTTCGCCGCCGGTGTGCGCCTGCTGGAGACGCGGCCGCTGGATCTGATGTACCTGTCGACCACCGACTACGTGCAGCACAAGTGCGCGCCCGGCACGCCCGAGGCCAATGCCTTCTACCAGATGATGGACGGCTACCTGGCCAGGCTCGACGCCCTGGGCGCGGTGATCGGCCTCACCGCCGACCACGGCATGAGCGCCAAGACCGACGCCGCCGGCCGCCCGCGCGTGCTCTACCTGCAGCAGGTGCTCGACGGCCTGCTCGGCGAAGGCCAGGCGCGCGTGATCCTGCCCATCACCGATCCCTACGTGGTGCACCACGGCGCGCTGGGCTCCTACGCCACCGTGCACCTGCCCAGCGCCGAGGCCATCGCGCGCGCGCGGGCCGCCATCGAGGCCCTGCCGGGCATCGAGTTGGTGCTCAGCCGCGAGCAGGCCGCCAGCCGCTTCGAACTGCCGCCCGAGCGCATCGGCGACCTGGTCATCGTGAGCGACCACCTCACGGTGCTGGGCACCAGCGAGCACAAGCACGACCTCTCCGGCCTCACGGTGCCGCTGCGCTCGCACGGCGGCCTCTCGGAACAGAAGGTACCGCTGCTGTTCAACCGTCCGCTGCAGGGCGTGCCCGCCACCCGCCGGCTGCGCAACTTCGACGTGTTCGACCTCGCGCTCAACCACGTCGCTGTCAACCGCTAGAGGTCCCCATGCCGCATGACTACTTCAACCCCGTGCGCAGCGTCTACGGGGCCGGGGCCTTGTGTTCCCTGCCCGGCCTGCTCGCCGGTCGCAAGGCCCTGCTGGTGACGTTTCCGGAGGCGCGCGCGCTGGGCCTGGTGGCCCGGGTCGAGGCGCTGCTGGGCGATGCCCTGGTGGGCGTCATCGAGGACGTTCGCCCCAACCCCGACGTGGCCGAGCTCGCCGCGCCCTATGAAGCCTTCTGGGGCGACGACCGCGGCGCCGAGGCCATCGTCGCGCTCGGCGGCGGCAGCGCCATCGACACCGCCAAGGCGCTGATGGTGGGCACGCCCGACGGCGCCTTCGCCACCCTGGTGGCCGCGCTGGCTTCGGGCCAGCCGTTCACGCCGGCCGGCGTGAAGGCGCTCATCGCCGTGCCCACCACCGCCGGCACCGGCAGCGAGGTCACGCCCTGGGCCACCATCTGGGACCGTGGCCGCCAGGTGAAGCACTCGCTGCACCTCAAGGAGACCTGGCCCGCGGCCGCGATCATCGACCCCGAGCTGATGCTCTCGCTGCCCGCGTCGGTGACGCTGCAGAGCGGGCTGGACGCACTGTCGCACGCGCTGGAGTCGATCTGGAACGTCAACGCCAACCCGGTGTCGGACACCTTCGCCGTGGCGGCGGTGCACGACATCCTGGACGCCCTGCCGCGCCTGATGCACCGCCTGGACGACCGCGAACTGCGCGCGCGCATGGCGCTGGCCGCGCTCAAGGCCGGCATGGCCTTCTCGAACACGCGCACCGCGCTGGCGCATTCCATCTCCTACGAGATGACGCTGCGCTACGGCCTGCCACACGGCATCGCCTGCTCCTTCCCGCTGCCCCTGGTGCTGGCGCGCGCCATCGGCCGCCGTGCCGACCGCGACGCGGTGCTGGCACAGGCCCTGGGCGACCTGGACGAAGCGCCCGGGCGCCTCACCGCCTTCATCGAACGCCTGGGCGTGCGCACGCGCTTCGCCGACTACGGCGTGAGCGACGAACAGGCCGAACAGATGGTGGCGCACGCCCTGACTGGCGCGCGCGGCCGCAATTTCATCGGCAGTGCCGAAAAGGAGATCGCATGAGCACCGCACGGTCGCCCGAAGGGGCTCGCACCACAGCGCGCAGCGCGGAGGCATTCGAATGAGCGACGTGTTGGAAAGCCCCTGCTTTCGCGAGGAGGCGCTGCGCATCGGCGGCGAACAGGTGCACACGGGCCGCCGCTTCGACGTGCTCAACCCCTACAACGGCGAGCGCGTGGGCAGCGTGGCCATGGCCAGCGTCGAGGACGTGCGCCGCGCCATGGACATCGCCCAGGCCTACCAGCCCCGGCTCACGCGCTACGAGCGCTCGGCCATCCTCAACCGCGCGGCGGCGCTGCTGCGCGAGCGCACCGAGGCCGGCTCCGACCTGATCACCGCCGAGTCCGGCCTGAGCAAGAAGGACAGCGTGTACGAGATCGGCCGCGTCGCCGACGTGCTGAACTTCGGCGCCAACGAGGCCCTGCGCGACGACGGCCAGGTGTTCTCCTGCGACCTCACGCCGCACGGCAAGCGGCGCAAGGTGATCACCACGCGCGAGCCGCTGCTGGGCGTGATCACGGCCATCACGCCCTTCAACCACCCCATGAACCAGGTGGCGCACAAGGTGGTGCCCAGCGTGGCCACCAACAACCGCATGGTGCTCAAGCCCTCGGAGAAGGTGCCGCTGTCGGCGTACTGGTTCGCCGACCTGCTGTACGAGGCCGGCCTGCCACCGGAGATGCTGCAGGTGGTGAGCGGCGACCCGCGCGAGATCGCCGACGAGCTGATCACGAACCCGCACGTGGACCTCATCACCTTCACCGGCGGCGTGGCCATCGGCAAGTACATCGCCGCCAAGGCGGGCTACAAGCGCCTGGTGCTGGAGCTGGGCGGCAACGACCCCCTGATCGTGATGGACGACGCCGACCTCGACAAGGCCAGCGACCTCGCGGTGCAAGGCTCGTACAAGAACTCGGGCCAGCGCTGCACCGCCGTCAAGCGCATGCTGGTGCACCAGAAGGTGCTGGCCGACTTCACCGAGCGCGTGGTGGCCAAGACCCGCGCCTGGACCTACGGCGACCCGATGGACCGCCGCAACGAGATGGGCACGGTGATCGACGAGGCCGCGGCGGCGCATTTCCAGCGCGTGGTGGACGACGCCGTGGTGCAGGGCGCCCGCCTGCTGGTGGGCAACCGGCGCGACGGCGCGCTCTACTCGCCCACGGTGCTCGACCGCGTGCGGCCCGAGATGACGGTGGTGCGCGAGGAAACCTTCGGCCCGGTCTCGCCCATCATCGGCTTCAAGGACATCGACGAGGCGATCCGCCTGTCCAACGGCACGGCCTTCGGCCTGTCCTCGGGCATCTGCACCAACCGCTTCGACGACGCGGCGCGCTTCGCGCGCGAGCTGAAGGTGGGCTCGGTGAACCTGTGGGAGGTGCCGGGCTACCGCATCGAGCTCACGCCCTTCGGCGGCATCAAGGACTCGGGCCTGGGCTACAAGGAAGGCGTGCAGGAGGCGATCAAGTCCTTCACCAACTGCAAGACCTTCTCCATGCCCTGGTGAAGCCGGCGGGCAAGGTCCCGCTGGACACTTAAGGTCGTGACGACCGGCGCGGGCCGGCGCCGGCCTGTACATCGAAGGCCCGCACTTCAGCGCCTGAATCCCCCTCCCCTGGCAACCAAAGTGGCACGGCGCCAGCCGGCTGTCGCGCCGCATGAAATCCTGGCGCGGCGCGTGTCGATATCCGGAAGGCGGAACCCCATCGGGACCGCGAACCCCACCGGTAGCCACGCGTCCACCAAGGAAGGGAGCCAGGGTCATGGGTATCGATCGTCTGTCCGTCAAAGTCCGGCTCATGGCCGGTTTCATGCTGCTCGCGGTCATCGTGCTCGCGGTGGCCACGCTGTCGGTGCGCTCACTCGGGCACGAGCACGACAGCTTCAATCAGTACGTGGGCGAAACCTCGCACCGCGTGATGCTGGCCAACAACGTGCTCGACGCGGCCAACGCGCGCGCCATCGGCGTGCGCAACCTCGTGCTGGTGGGCTCGCCCGCGGCCCGCGAACACGAGAAGAACGCCACCACCGTCGCCCACGGCCAGGTGGTCGAGGGCTTCAAGGAGCTGCGCCAGGCACTGGACAGCGACGAACACACCAGCCCGCAGGAGCGCCGCCTGTTCGACGAGCTCGTGGCCGTGGAAGCGAAGTACGGTCCGGTGGCGCTGGACATCCTGGACCACGCCGTCAAAGGCGACCGCGAGGGCGCGGTGCAGCGCATGGAAACGGACTGCCGACCGCTGCTCGAGGCCCTGATCAAGGCCGGCCATGCCTACCTCGGCTATGCCGCCGACCAGGCCGCGAACGAGGTCAAGGCCTCGAACGCCAGCTACGCCAGCAACCGCAACCTGATGATCGGCAGCAGCGCCATGGCCGTGGTGGCCGCGCTGATGCTGGCCCTGCTGATGACACGCTCCATCGTCGGCCCCATCCAGGAGGCGGTGAGCGTGGCGCAGACCGTGGCCTCGGGCGATCTGCGCTCCAGCATCGCCGTGACGCGCCGCGACGAGCTGGGCGAATTGCAGGCCGCCCTCAAGGCCATGAACGAAAGCCTGGTGCGCATCGTGGGTGACGTGCGCCAGGGCAGCGACAGCATCGCCACCGGCAGCGCGCAGATCGCCTCGGGCAACGCCGACCTCTCGACCCGCACCGAGCAGCAGGCCAGCAACCTGCAGCAAACGGCCGCCTCGATGGAGCAGATGAACGCCACCGTGCGCAACAGCGCCGACACCGCGCGCCAGGCCACGCAACTGGCCACTTCGGCCAGCTCGGCCGCGGTGAAGGGCGGCGAGGTGGTGGGCCAGGTGGTGGCCACCATGCAGGAGATCCAGTCCAGCAGCCAGAAGATCGGCGACATCATCGGCGTCATCGACGGTATCGCCTTCCAGACCAACATCCTGGCGCTCAACGCGGCCGTGGAAGCGGCGCGCGCGGGCGAGCAGGGCCGCGGCTTCGCCGTGGTGGCTGGCGAGGTGCGCAGCCTGGCCCAGCGCAGCGCCGAGGCCGCGAAAGAGATCAAGGCCTTGATCGGCGCCAGCGTGGACAAGGTCGAATCGGGATCGCGCCTGGTGGGCGACGCGCGCGCGGCGATGGACGACATCGTGGGCCAGGTGCGCCGCGTGACGGACCTGATCTCGGAGATCGGCGCCGCCACCGGCGAGCAGACCGATGGCATCGGCCAGGTCAACAGCGCCATCGCGCAGCTCGACCAGGCCACGCAGCAGAACGCCGCGCTGGTGGAGGAAAGCGCCGCCGCGGCCGACAGCCTGCGCACGCAGGCGGCGCGGCTGGCCGAGGTGGTGGGCTTCTTCCGATTGCTGGACGCGGGCGGCGCCAGCGGCCCGGCGCGCGCCTGAGCGCCGCTCAGGCCTTGGCTTGGCGCAGTGCCCAGGCGCGCTGCGCCGCCGGCCGGGCCAGGCAGCGCTGGTGCCAGGCCCGGGTGTGGGGCAGTTCACCGCGGCCCAGGGCATCGAGCCGCTGCAACACGGCGGCCAGGTTCAGGTCGGCGACGCTGAAGCGCTCGCCCACCAGCCACTCGCGCCCGGCCAGGTGGCGCTCGAGCACCGCGAGGCGCGCCTGCAGCTTGTCGAGGGCGGCCGTGGCCAGCGATTCGATGCGCTGCTCGGGCGGCAGGAAGCTGGTGTGGTGGAACCACTGGCGCGCCAGCGGTTCGATCTCGGTCGCGGCCCACAGCGTCCACTGGTACAGACCGGCGACGCCCTCGGGCGTCTCGCTCCACAGCCCGCCCGCCGGGCGCGTCTGCGCCAGGTGCAGCGTGATGGCCAGCGACTCGAACAGCAGCAGGCCGCCGTCGTCGATGGCGGGCACCGTGCCGTTGGGGTTGATCGCCAGATAGGCCGGTTCGCGGGTCTCGGGGCCGTTGTAGTGCCAGGGCACGTGCCGGTAGGGCAGGCCCAGTTCCTCGGCGGCCCAGAGCGGGCGGATCGCGCGCGACGCGGCGATGCCATAGATCGTCAATGCCATGGGGGTCCTTTACAGGGGTCGGTGAAAAGGCGGGTTCAGCGGGACGCGGCCTCGCAGGCCAGGGCCATGCCGTCCTTGCGCGGATCGGAGCCGCCGAGCAGCTGGCCATCGGGCGCGCGCAGCACCATCTGCGCGCCGCCGAAGTCGCTGCGCCCGCCCAGCTCACCCTGTCCGGTGGGCTCGGCGTAACCGGCTGCGCGCAGCGCGCGCACCACGGGCTCGGGCGTGCCGGCCTCGATCGCCAGGGCGCGCTCGCCCTCCAGGCGCCAGCGCGGCGCGGCGATCGCCTGCTGCAACTCCTGCCCCCAGGCGGCCAGGCGCACCAGCAGCTGCACCTGGCCCTGGGGCTGCATGGCCCCGCCCACCACGCCGAAGCCGGCGTGGAAGGCGCCGCCGCGCAGCGCGGCCCCGGGCACCACCGTGTGGTACGGGCGCTTGCCCGGCGCGGCGCCGTTGAGCTGGCCCGGCGGGGCAAAGCCGAAACCGCGGTTCTGCAAGGCGAAGCCCGCGCCCGGCACGCCAATGCCGCTGCCGAAGCGCTTGAACACGCTGCTCATCAGCGTGACCGCGAACCCCTCGGCGTCGACCACCACCGTGCACACGGTGTTGCCCGCCGGGTCGGCGACCACGCGCTTGGCGTGGGCCATGGCCTCGCCCATGCAGCGGACCATGTCCAGCGCGCTGCGCGGGTCCTCGGGGTCCAGCGGCAGCGCGTCCAGGGCTTGCAGGGCGTGCAGCACGGCCAGGCCGTGGGTGTTGGGCGGGCACTGCAGCACCTCCAGGCCCCGGAAGCGCCCGCGCAGCGGCGTGCAGAACCCGCCACTGTGGGCCGCGAAGTCGCTGGCGGTGAGCACGCCGCCACGCGCGCGGCTGGCCTGCTCGGCCGCGGCGGCGGGCGCGCCCCGGTAGAAGGCGTCGGGGCCGCCGTGGGCGATGGCCTCCAGGGTCGCCGCCAGTTCGGGGTTGTGGAAGGCCTCGCCCGCGCGCGGCGGGGCGTCGGCGCGGTACAGGCGCGCGCTCACCGGGTCGCTGGCGATCACCGGCTGGAACAGCGCCCACTCGCGCGCGGCGACGGCGCCGACGGCAAAGCCGTCCCGGGCGGCGGCGACCGCCGCCGCGAACAGCCCGCGCCAGGGCAGCCGCCCATGCCGCTGGTGCAGGTCGTGCCAGCCGCGCACCGCGCCCGGCACGGTGAGGGTGTACACGTGGCGCTCGGGCAGCCGGGCGCCGGGAAACGGCGCCAGCAGCCCAGCTTCGAAGGCCATCGGCGAGCGGCCCGAGCCGTTGTAGCTCTGCGGTTCGGCGCCCGGCGGCACCAGCATGGCCAGCAGGTCGCCGCCGATGCCGGTGGCCATGGGTTCCACCACACCCATCACGGCGTCCGCCGCGATGGCCGCGTCCACCGCGCTGCCACCCCGGGCCAGCGCGCCCGCCGCGGCCTGCGCCGCCAGGGGGTGGCCGGTCGCCACCATGGCCGTCTCGCCGTGAACCGCACGGGGAAGGGGGCTGTTGTGCATGGGAATTTCGCTTTAAAGAATACAGTATACAAACAGACCGAGGCAGTGGCAAACCATGGGGCGGGGCCTTGCCAGGCCCCTCGCTTCGCGAGCCGACCCCTGCTTTGAAGGCGGGGATCCCGCCTGGCACGAAGCCTGCATTCCATGGCGGCATCAGATGTATACGGTATTCACAGATGCCATCGCCACACCCCAAACTCCCCAAAACCACCCCCAGAACGGGAAAAAACGCACCACTCTGGGTCGACAAGCGCCCCCTTTCGGCGCGGGAAAACCCTAGAGCGCCCAAACAGTATTCTGTATACCATTTCGCCCGCCACCGAAGCACCTGCGCCTGAATACAGGGCAGCCAAGCACAGAACCACGCCGGCGGAAACAAGAGGGAAGGTCGCCGGCCAACCACCCCACGGTGCCGCCCGCACCGGTCGCAGCCCACCAACCACCGCCTGACCCTGCAGGCACCACCCACGGACAAACCCATGGATTCCAACGTAACCCTGACAGCGGCGCACTGGATGTACCTGCTCGGCGTGATCAGCATCATCGTGACGATGGTGTTCCGCGCGAACGTGCTCGTGCCCTCGATCGCCGCCACCTTTCTCGTCGGCCTGGCCTGGACGGGCAACCCCCTCGCTGGCGTGGGCAGCGTCTACAGCGCCAGCCTGGTGGCCGCCAAGGAGCTGTTCAACATCTTCCTGGTGATCGCGCTGATGACGTCGCTGCTCAACGCCCTCAAGGCCTTGAAGTCCGACATCCTGATGGTGCGGCCCTTCCGTCTGTTGATGAAGAACGGGCCGGTGTCGTACCTGTTGCTCGCGGCCATCACCTACTTCATCTCGCTGTTCTTCTGGCCCACGCCCGCCGTGCCGCTGGTGTGCGCGGTGCTGCTGCCCGCCGCCATCGCGGCCGGCCTGCCGCCCATCGTGGGCGCGGCCGCCATCGCCGTGGCCGGCCAGGGCATGGCGCTGTCGTCCGACTATGTGATCGGCGTGGCCCCCGGCATCAGCGCCAAGGCCGCGGGCGCGGCGGCGGCGGTGATCGCCGATCGCGCGCTGGCGCTGTCCATCATCACCGGCGTGGTCGCGCTGGTGCTGATCTTCATCTTCCACCGCCGCAAATTCCAGCCCGCCAGCCCGCTGCACCTGGAGCGCTGGCAGGAACTGGCCGTCAAGGGCGAACTGGCGCACGAGCACGAAGGCACGACCCACAAGGCCGAGATCGCCCAGGGCACCAGCCGCGAGCACCAGCCGGTGACCAGCCAGGACCTCAAGCGCGAGCTGCAGAGCGTGCCGGCCGACGAGTTCAAGTGGTCCAAGCTGTTCGCCATCGTCACGCCGCTGGTGTTCCTGACGGTGATCGTGCTGATGGTGCTGCCCAAGCTGGGCGTGCCGCTGGGCGACTTCAAGGGCGGCGCGGGCGCGTCGCTGGTGGGCGGCGCCGCCGCGCTGCTGATGATCTTCGCCACGCTGGCCATGAAGGGCGCGCGCCAGATGCTGGAGGCCAGCGCCGACCACATCACCGAGGGCTTCGTGTTCGCTTTCCGCGCCATGGGCTCGGTGCTGCCGATCGCGGGCTTCTTCTTCCTGGGCGCCAGCGAAACCGCGGCCGCCATCTTCGGCGGCGACGCATCGCAAACCCCCAGCCTGCTGTTTGACCTGGTGCGCAGCGCGCAGGACTGGATCCCGCACAACCCGCTGTTCGTGGCCTTCGGCCTGCTGATCGTGGGCATGGTCACGGGCATCGACGGCTCGGGCTTCTCCGGCCTGCCGCTGACCGGCGCGCTCGCCGGCGCCCTGGGCCCGGTCTCCAACATCGACGCCACCACGCTCGCCGCCATCGGCCAGATGGGCGCGATCTGGACCGGCGGCGGCACGCTGATCGCCTGGTCCTCGCTGATTGCCGTGGCCGGCTTCGCGCGGGTCCCGGTCACCGACCTGGTGCGCGTGCTCGCGCCGCCGGTGCTCATCGGCCTGGCGGCGTCCACCGCGCTGGCCGTCGTGCTGTTCTGAATCCCCTCCCCCCCCACCCCAACCTGCGGTATTCCCATGAAAAAAAGCATCCTGCTCGTCTCCGCCACGCTGGCCACCGGCGCGGCCATGGCGCAATCGAGCGTCACCCTGTACGGCCTGGCCGACATGTACCTGTCGAGCCAGAAGAACCCCGCCACCGGCCTGCGCATGAGCAAGCTCGACAGCAGCGGCGTCTATGAAAGCCGCTTCGGCTTCAAGGGCAGCGAAGACCTGGGCGGTGGCTACAAGGCCAACTTCCAGCTCGAGTCGGGCTTCGCGATGGACAGCGGCGGCGCACCCGCCCTGTCGTTCACGCGCCAGTCCTGGGTCGGCATCTCGGGCGGCTTCGGCGACCTGCGCTTCGGCAAGGCCTGGAGCGCGTTCGACGACATCAGCGGCACGGCGCTGGCGGCCAAGAACTCGGTGCTCGCGCCCAACCAGGGCGCGTGGCTGAGCACCTCGTACAAGGACGCGCCGAACAACGGCGTCTACTACGCCTCGCCCAACTTCGGCGGCTTCAGCGGCGTGGTGAGCTACGGCACCGGCGAGAACAAGACCGCCGCCGACGGCGCCGGCTCGATCACCAGCGTGCACGTCAAGTACGCGGGCGGTCCGGTGTTCGCCGGCGTCGCGTTCCAGAACGAGAAGGCCACGAGCAACTCGACGGCGATCAAGTTCACGCGCGTCAACGGCTCGTACGACTTCGGCCCCGCCAAGCTGCTGGCCAGCTACGGCCGCGTGGCCTACGGCGCGGACGACACCAAGGAATGGACCATCGCCGCCGACGTGCCCCTGGCCGGTGGCTGGCTGCTGTCGGGCGGCATCGCGCAGTCCAAGGGCTCGGTCACGGGCTTCGTGGGCGACCCCAACTACACGGGCAAGCTGGTCACCACGGTGGCGCCCGGCGCGCCGGACGTCAAGCGCACGGGCTGGAGCGTGGCGGCCTTCTACAGCCTGAGCAAACGCACCACGCTGTACGGCGGCTACCGCGCCAACACCATCAAGACGCCGGGCGCCCCCGACCAGGACGGCAGCGTGCTGGGCGTGGGCATGTACCACCTGTTCTGACGTGGACGCGCGGGGGGGCCTGTGTTCCCCCGCTGTTCATCCGTCGAGTTTTCCTTTGGAGCCCTTCACGTCAGGGCATTCGCCGCGGCTTCGGGCCGCGGTCTTTTTTGGGCGCTCGAATAGAATCGGCCGGCTTCGGACCCTGCCCCGGCCCCGCCCGACGCCCCGCCGAACACAGAGCCACGCCCACACCATGAACCTGCCACGCAAGGAAGCCTCGCTGGGGGCGAGCCATTCGCCCCTGACCACGCTGGTGGTCGAGGCCCTGCGCGAACGCATCATGGGTGGCACCATCTCGCCGGGCGAGCGCCTGGTGGAGAGCCGCCTCTCCGACGAACTCGGCGTCTCGCGCATGCCCGTGCGCGAGGCCCTGCGCCAGCTGGCCGCCGAAGGCCTGGTCACCATCGAGCCGCGCCGCGGCGCCTCGGTCACCGCCTTCTCGCCCGAGCAGGTGCGCGAACTGGTCGAGGTGCGCGCCACGCTCGAAGGCCTCAACGCCAAGCTCGCCGCGCAACGCCACGACGAGAAGCAGATCGCCGCGATGGAAAGCATCCTGGCCGAGGGCACGCGCATGGCCACCAGCGACGACCAGGCCGCGCTGCTGGAGATGAACCAGCGCTTTCACGACGCCTTGGGCAGCATCGCCGCCAATTCGGTGCTGCAGGAGCTGATGCGCTCGCTGCGCGACCGCACCGCGCTGATCTTCGCCCCACTCAACCGCACGCGCGGCCAGCAGAACTGGGACGAGCACGCCGCGATCCTGCGCGCGGTGATCAAGGGCGACGCGGAACTCGCCTCGCTGCTCGCCATGCGCCACGTGTACAACGCGGCGCAGATGGAGCCCTGAACAGGAACGCCCCCGCCGCGCTGCGCGCGCCCCCCCCTCAAGGGGGCGATGCCAGCGGCCCGGCAAAGCCGGTTCCGCGGCATCTCTGGCCTGGGGGCCGCTTCAGTTCGCGGCGCCTTGCAGGCGCTGCCACACCAGACCGGCCAGCGCCACATCTTCCAGGCCCACGCCCACCGACTTGTAGAGCGTGACCGCCTGCGGGTCCTGGCGGCCGGGCTTGAGGCCCGCCGCCAGCTCGCCCAGCTCGACGATGCGCGCGGGGTCCAGCGCGCCGGGCGCGGCCAGCACCAGATCGCCCGCTTCCTGCAGGGTCTGCGGCTTCCACTCCACGGCGATGGTGGCGGCCCGGCGCAGGGCCGCGTCGTCGAGCTCGCGCGTGTGCGGCAGGCTGGAGCCAATGGCGGCCACAAAGCTGCCCGGCGCCAGCTGCTCGCCGCGGAACAGCGGCGTGGTGGAACGCGAGGCGGTGACCACGATGTCGGCGCCCTCCACCGCGGCCTCGGGCGCGCACAGGCGCACCGGCACGCCGCAGGCGGCCTGCAGTTCCTCGGCCAGCGTGGGCGGTGCGTAGGGGTCGCTCACGCGGATTTCGCCCAGGGAGAAGGCGCGCGCCATCTGAACGGCGTGCATGCGGCCCTGCACGCCGGCGCCGTACAGGGCCATCACCCGCGCGTCGGCGCGCGCCAGGTGGCGCGCCGCGATCACCGAGCAGGCAGCGGTGCGCAGCCGCGTGATGGCACCGGCGTCGAACGAGGCCAGCGCGCGGCCGTCGTCGGCGGCGAACAGCAGGATGACGAAGGTGAACTGCCCCTGGATGGTGGTGTAGACCTTGGCGCCGACCACGCCCTGGCCCGGCACCACCGCGCCCAGGGTGGAGAGCTTGACGCCGCCGGCCTCGGTGCGCACGCGCGCCTGCATCGCCGCCTCCCCGCGGCCGAAGCGCGCGAAGGCGTCGTCGAGCACGGCCTGCGCGTCCTCGGGGCGGATGGTGGCGTCGACGACGGCGTCGGTGATGTGTTGCATGGTGGTGAGGGGTTCAGGCCGCGGACAGCGTGCGCAGCAGGACGACGATGGCGCCGATCGCCGCCATGGCGAGCAGCATCTTGCGCACCAGCGGCGCGGGCACGAAGCGCTTGATCGGGTTGGAGGCGAAGAAGCCGGCGAACATCCACGGCATCAGCAGGGCGCTCAGCAGGTACTCGTGGGCGCCCATGCGGCCCACCACGGTGAGCACCGTGATCGACACCGCCGAGCCGATGAAGAAGATGGCGCCGAAGGTGCCGCGCAGCTGGGCCGCGCCCATGTTCTGCATGGCGATGGCGAACGGCGGCGCGCCGGCCGAGGTGATGGTGCCCATCATCCCCGAGGCCACACCGGCCACGGCCATGTTGCGCCGCGAGGGCATCACCCGCCAGCCGGTCAGGCTCAGGCTCACGCCGGTGAGGATGAGCAGCGCGAACATCAGCGACAGCGTCTTCACCGGCAGCAGCACCAGGCAGGCCGCTGCGAGCACCGTGCCGCCGAGGCGGCCGGCCACGGCCACGCTGGCCAGGTTCCACTGGATGTCCGCGCGGTCGCGCAGGCCGCCCATGAGCGCGAGCGGGCAGCTCAGCACCAGCAGCGGGCCAGGCACCAGCTCGGGGAACCACATCGCGGCCAGGGGCGCGGCGAACATGGCGAAGCCCAGGCCGCTGACGCCCTGCAGACAGGCACCGACCAGCACCAGCACGCCGGCTGCGAGGTAGTGCAGGCCGCTGACGCCCCGCACGAGCTCGGTGGACAGCCAGTCCATGGCGCTCACCAGGACACGGCGATGTCGCCCTTCACGAAGGTCTGGCAGGCCATGCGGAAACCCGCGGCCAGGTCCTCGTCGCTCAGGTGCTTTCGCTCCTTGGCCTTCACCTCGTCGGTGTTGTCCAGCCCTTGCTCGATGCGGCACTTGCAGGTGCCGCACAGGCCGCCGCCGCACTTGAAGGGAATGCCCCCCTTCTCGCGCAGCGAGACGCGCAGCAGGTTGCTGTTGTCCGGCGCGCTGACAAGCTTGTTGTCGTTGCTGATGAAGGTGATGTTGACGGTCATGGCGTGTTGAAGGCTGCGGGATCGCGGGGGCGCAGCTCGGCCTGCGTGCTGCCGTAGCTGCACAGGTTGCGCAGCTCGCGGCGGGCCGATTCGAGGTCCGCGAAGGATTCAAGGAACTTGGAGGGCACCGAGTTGACGGTGTCCTGTCCGCTTTCATCGATGACCCGCACGCGCGTGGGCGCCGGCAGCTCGGCCACGAGGAAGCGGGCGCGCACGCGGCCGTCGCAGTGGTAGTCCCAGGCCTCGACCGGCACCAGGCCGTCGCTCGGCTCGGTGCGGAACTGGCCGGGCTTGCTGGTCAGGATCACATAGGTGGTCATGGCGCGGGCCTTTGGTATCAGTCTTGCTGGAGCTCGATGTCGTGCTCGATCCAGAGCTGGCAGGTCAGGCGCCAGCCCTGGTCCAGGCGCTCGCCGAGCTGCTTCTTCTCTTTCCAGTTGGGCGGCGGCAGGTGCTCGGCACCCGACAACACGCGGGTGGCGCAGGTGGCGCACTTGCCCATGCCGCACTGGTACTGCAGGTGCGGGTAGGGATAGGCCTTGATGCCCGCGCGCACCACCAGGTTGCTCTTGGGCGCCACCTCGTCGCGGTAGGTCTGGCCGTTCTTGTGGAAGGTGACGATGGGCATGTCGGCAGGGGCTGGACTGGTCTTGGATTTGGTGAAAGTATACAGTATACTTTGATCGACGGCGCTCATTTGCCCGTTGATTCGGTCGGTTTTTGCCTTGGAATCGACCTATATGTATACTGTATACGCCAATCGGTCGCGAGAGACCGCCCCGATGCCGGTGTCCACCCATCACCCACCAGGAGAGCTCCCATGTCCCAACTGCTCAGCCGAGACGAATTCCGCACCGCCCTCGAAAACGCCATCAAGGGCAAGAGCGCCAACCAGTCCCCCTTCAGCCTGGCCTGGGCCGGCGGCACGCTCTCGCGCGAGCACCTTGCGCGCTGGGCCGAGAACCACTACCACTACGTCGGCCCCTTCGCCGACTACCTGGGCTACCTGTACGCGCGCACCCCCGACCACATGACCGAGGCCAAGGACTTCCTGCTGGCCAACATGTATGAAGAAGAAATCGGCGGCGACCGCCACACCGACCTGCTGATCCGCTTCGGCGAGGCCTGCGGCACCACGCGCGAGCGCATCGTCGACGCCGACAACATGAGCCCCACCACGCGCGCCCTGCAGAGCTGGTGCTACGCCGTGGCCATGCGCGAGGACCCCGTGGTCGCCGTGGCCGGCCTGGTGGTGGGCCTGGAGTCGCAGGTGCCGTCCATCTACCGCAAGCAGACGCCCACGCTGCGCGAGAAGTACGGCTTCACCGACGAGGAAGTCGAGTTCTTCGACCTGCACATCGTCTCCGACGAGATCCACGGCGAGCGCGGCTACCAGATCGTGCTGGAACACGCCAACACGCCCGAACTGCAGAAGCGCTGCCTGCGCATCTGCGAGATCGGCGCCGAGATGCGCCTGCTCTACACCACCGCGCTCTACAACGACTACGTGGCCCCCGCCCAGCAAAAGCCGGTGCTGGCCAAGGCCGCCTGAGCCCCCGCGGCGGGCCGCGGTGCGGCCCGCTCACCCGGCCCCTCCTTCCCCTATGAACCACCACCGGCTGCCCCTGGGCGAGGTCGAACTCCTGGTCGGCAGCGCCGGCCAGGGCGAGACCCTGGTTTTCGTGCACGGCTCCTGGGACGACCACAGCGCCTGGGACGCCGTGGCCGCGCTGCTGTCGCCGCGCTGGCGCGTCGTGGCCTACGACCGCCGCGGCCACGGCGGCAGCACCGAGCCCGGTGGGCAGGGGCACATCAGCCAGGACGTGGCCGACCTGCACGGCGTGATCGAGGCCATCGGCCAGGGCCCCGTGCACCTGATCGGCCATTCCTACGGCGCCTGCGTGGCGCTGCTGTACGCCGCGCGGCACCCCGAGCGGCTGCGCAGCCTGTGCCTGCACGAGCCGCCGCTGTTCGGCGTTCTGGGCGAATCGCCCGCGCACGCGCCGCTGGCGCAGGCCACCAAAGCGGCCATGGCGCGCGCGGCGGCGCTCATCGACAACGGCGAGGCCGCGCTCGGCGCGCGGGTCTTTGCGGAGCAAGTCGCGCTCACCGGCCAGCCCTGGGAAGAGGTCATGGACGCGCGCATGCGCGCCACCTGGGTGGCCAACGCCGCCACCTGGCTCGACCAGTCGCGCGACCCCGAGCGGCTGGCGCTGTCACCCGAACTGCTGGCCCACAGCCCGCTGCCCGTGCTGCTCACGCAGGGCGATCGCAGCCCCGAGGCCTTTGGCCCCGGCGTGGACCGCCTGGCGGCCGCCACCCCCCACGCCACGCGCCGCACCCTGGCGGGCGCGGGCCATTTCCCCCAGCTGACGCACCCGCAGGCCTTCGCGCACTGCCTCGGTGATTTCCTGACACCGCTTTCCTCCTCCACCGGAACACCCGCACCATGAGCACGACAGCCGAAGCCTTCCTCACCGAGATCAGCGCCCCGGGCCGGCCGGTCGAGGAGTTCCTGAACTACATCGACGGCCAATGGGTCAAGTGCCGCAGCGCGCGCACCTTCGACAACAGCAACCCGGCCCACACCGACGAGCTGATCGGCCGCTTCCAGGCCTCCACCGCGCTGGACGCGGAGGACGCCGTCAACGCCGCCACCGCCGCCTTCGAGGACTGGCGCAAGACCACGCCGAGCCAGCGCGCCAAGATCCTGAACAAGGCCGCCGACTACCTGGAGGCCAACGCCCAGCGCTTCGGCGAGGAGCTCAGCCGCGAGGAAGGCAAGTCGGTCGCGCTCGGCAAGGACGAATTCCTGCGCGCGGCCCAGACCTTCCGCTTCTATGCCATCGAGGGCCAGACCTTCGGCGGCGAGACCTACCCGCAGGACGACGGCAACATGATGGTCTACAGCCAGCGAGAGCCGCTGGGCGTGGTCTCCGTCATCTCGCCCTGGAACTTCCCGGCCTCCATCCCGGCGCGCAAGATCGCGCCCGCGCTGATCACCGGCAACACCATCGTCTTCAAGCCCTCGTCGGACGCGCCGCTGAGCGGCCTGCGCCTGGTCGAGGCCCTGGTCGAGGCCGGCATTCCCAAGGGCGTCATCAACTACATCACCGGCCGCGCCGGCGACGTGGGCCCCATCATCACCACCTCGAAGTCGATCCGCGCCATCTCCTTCACCGGCTCCACGCAGGCCGGCATGCACATCCACCGCACCGTGCACCTGACCACGCGGCTGCAGATGGAGCTGGGCGGCAAGAACCCGCTGATCGTGATGGAAGACGCCGACCTGGACCAGGCCGTGGAACTCGCCATCAAGGGCGGCTTCTCGCTCACCGGCCAGGCCTGCACCGGCACCAGCCGCGTGATCGTGATGAAGGCCGTGAAAGAGGCCTTCACCAAGAAGCTGGTCGAGCGCGTGAAGACGCTCAAGATCGGCCCCGGCCACCAGCCTGGCATGGACCTGGGCCCGCTGGCCACGGCCAAGCAGCTCGAGACCGTGCTGCACTACCTGGACATCGGCCGCCAGGAGGCGCGCCTGCTGTGCGGCGGCGAGCGCCTCACCGGCGCGCCCTACGACAAGGGCTACTACGTGACGCCGGCCGTGTTCGACAAGGTCACGCAGTCCATGCGCATCGCGCGCGAAGAAATCTTCGGCCCGGTGATCGCCGTGATCGAGGCCGACAACTTCGCCAGCGCCATGGCCATGGCCAACGACAGCGAGTACGGCCTGTCGGCCGCCATCGCCACGCGCAACCCGCGCTACATGCACGACTTCGCCAACAACATCCAGTCGGGCACGGTGAAGATCAACCGCACCACCACCGGCAACCTGGTGAACGCGCCCTTCGGCGGCATGAAGAACTCCAGCACCTCCACCTTCCGCGAGTCCGGCCGCGTGGGCCTGGAATTCTTCACGCAGACCAAGGTCGTCTACCGCGGCCTGTGAACCCGCCCCCTCCAGACAAGGACAAGAACCCCATGAAATCCGCTCTCAAGCTGCAACTGCCCGAAGCGCGCCGCATGGCCGCCGCCGCCCTCGACAAAGCCCAGGCCCTGGGCGTGCCCGAGACCGTCTGCATCACCGACGAAGGCGGCTTCCCGCTGGTGCTGGAACGCATGGACGGCGCGCGGGTCACCGGCCCGCAGATCGCCTGGAACAAGGCCTTCACGGCCGCCGGCCACAAGCGCTCCACCCACCTGTTCAACACGCCGCCCAACGGACCCGCCCTGCCCGGCAACGAGGCCTTCGGCATCCAGTGGAGCTTCGACGGCAAGTTCGCCGTCTTCGTCGGCGGCTTCCCCATCGTGGTCAACGGCGAGGTGGTGGGCGGCGTGGGCCTGAGCGGCGGCAACGGCGAGCAGGACACCGCCTGCGGCCTGGCCGCGCTGCAGGCCCTCAAGGACCTGCTGACCGAACAAGGCCTGGACGTGGTCGTCAAGGCCGACCTGAAGTACTGATGGTCCCGTCGCCGGAGCGCGCCATGGCCCACCGCATCACCTGGCTGGAAACCGGCCACTGCTTCGACGCCGGCGCCGACGAGGCCGTGCTGAGCGCGGCGCGCCGCCACGACGTGCCCTTCGCCTACGACTGCCGCAACGGCGCCTGCGGCACCTGCCGCGTGCGCGTGGTGCAAGGCCAGGTGCGCTACGACGACGAGCTGCCCATGGGCCTGAGCGAGGAAGAGGCCGCCGCCGGCCAGGCCCTGCTCTGCCAGGCGCGCGCCTGCGGCGACCTGGTGGTGAGCGTCGAGCCCGACCTGGGCCCGCCGCCGCAGCGCCTGCTGGCGCGCGTGGACCGCGTCGAGGCCCTGTGCGGCGACGTCACGCGCCTGTGCCTGGAGCTGCCGGTGGAGCCCGACTTCCGCTTCCACCCCGGCCAGTACATGAACGTGCACCTGCCCGACGGCAGCCACCGCAGCTTCTCCATGGCCTCCTGCCCCGACGGCGCACGCGTGGACTTCCACATCCGCCGCATCCCGGGCGGGCGCTTCACCGAAGGCGAGCTCACCCAGCTGCAGCCCGGCGACGCGCTGGAGGTGGAGCTGCCCCTGGGCAGCTTCCGCCTGCACCCGCAGGACTACCGCCCCATCGTGATGCTGGCCACCGGCACCGGCCTGGCCCCGCTCAAGAGCATGCTGGAATCGCTCAGGGGCGACGAGGACTGTCCGCCGGTGCACCTCTACTGGGGCGCGCGCACCGAGGCCGACCTCTACCTCGACGCCGAGATCCGTGCCTGGGGCGAAGGCCTCTACGACTTCCGCTACGTGCCCGTGCTCTCGCGCGCCGGCGAGGCCTGGAGCGGCCGGCGCGGGCACGTGCAGCAGGCGGTGATCGAAGACCTGGGCAACGAACTTGGCGAGTGCGCCTTCTACCTGTGCGGCTCGCCCGCCATGATCGCCAGCGCCAAGGCCGAGCTCGCGGCGCAGGGGGCCGACCCGGCCTTCTTCTACTCCGACAGCTTCCTGTTCCAGAGCGAACTGGTGGCGGGCTGAGGGGCGCCGCCCCCTCAGCCGGCGAACGCCTTCATGCGCGCGTGCAGCACCTGCACCAGCTGGCGCGCCGCCGGTGACAGCGAGCGGCCTTCCTTGACCAGCACGTAGATGTCGCGCGAGACGCGCGGCCCGCTCAGGGGGCGCGCCACCAGGTCCGGGTCGCGCGAGTAGCGCAGATAGGCGGCCGGCATGATGGACGGTCCCATGCCGCAGGACGTCATCCACAGCGCGGTGGACAGCAGGGACACCTCGCGCGCCACGTTGAGCCGGATGCCCGCCTGCGCGGCGGAATGGTCGATCAGCGGGCGCACGCCGAACCCGGGCCGCACGGTGGCCACGGGCACGCCGTCCAGGTCCTTCCAGCGCACCGACTTGCGCGCCGCCATCGGGTCGTCCTTGTGCAGCACCACGCTCAGGTGGTCACCCATGAGGCGCTGCATCTGCACGCCGTCGTCCGCGCGGTCGGGCGTGCCGATGCCGAAGTCGGCGCGCTCGCCGATCAGGCGCGCGATGAACTGGTCGGGCGCGCAGTCGTCCACGTTGACCTGAATGTCCGGGTGCCGCTCGCGGAACTCGCGGATCACCGGCGGCAGCAGCACCTCCGCCAGCGTCGGCGTGCAGGCCACCGTGACGCGCCCGCGCCGCAGCGAGGACAGGTCGTCCAGGCCGGCGCTCAGCGAGTCGATGTCGCGCAGCACGCGCTGCGCGGTCTCGATCACGTCGTGCGCCGCCGGCGTGGGCTGCAGCGAGCGCGTCGTGCGGTCGAACAGGCGCATCCCCAGCACCTCTTCCATCTGGCGGATCAGCACGCTCACGGCCGACTGCGTGACGTAGAGCTGGGCGGCCGCCGTGCTCAGGCGCCGCAGCTTGTAGACCGCGACGAAGGCGCGCAGCTGCTTCAGGGTGAGGCCGGTGACGCGGGACGTATTCATGAAGTCATTTTATGGATGCTTGAATAACTATCGATTTACGAATGAACGGATCTGGACTTCAATCGCGGCCTTCCCCCCGCCGACCGACGCCCCCCAGGGACACCCCGTGCGCCGCACCGACAGCCCCGATCACCCCACGCCTTCGCTCGAGACCGACGCCCCGCCCGAGCGCGTGGCGCTGCGCCTGGGCGAGGCCCGGCTGCTGGGCCTTCGGCGGCGGGGCGTGTCGCGCTTTGGCGGGCTGCGCTACGCGCTGGCGCCGGTCGGCGCGCGGCGCTTCGCCCCGCCCACGCCCATGCCCCTGCACGGCGAGGTGGACGCCACCGGCACCGGCCCGATCGCGCCCCAGCTGCCCTCGGCGCTCGCCCCGGTGCTGGGCGCCTGCGAGGCGCCGCAGTCCGAGGACTGCCTGCACCTGACGGTCTGGACGCCCGGTGCCGACGCGGCGCACCGCCCCGTGCTGGTGTGGTGCCACGGCGGCGCCTGGCAAAGCGGCGGCGTGCTCGACTGGTACAGCGGCGAGGCCCTGGCGCGCCGCGGCGGCGTGGTGGTGGTGGGCCTCAACGCGCGCCTCGGCCCCCTGGGCTGGCTGCTGGCCGACGGTGGCGTGGCCAACCTCGGCCTGCTGGACCTGGAGCTGGCCTTCCAATGGGTGGCGACCCACATCGCGGCCTTCGGCGGCGACCCGGCGCGGATCACCGCCATGGGGCAGTCCGCGGGCGGCGTCAACGTCGCGGCCCTGGGCCTGCGCGGCGCCTCGGGCTTCCAGCGCGCGATCCTGCAAAGCGCGCCCCTGGGCCGCGGCGCCCGTTCGGCCGAGGCCGCGCGGTTCATCGGCCGCACGCTGCTGCGCGCGGCGGGCGCGGCCGACCTGCGACAGGCCCGCGACCTGCCGGTGGAGCGCCTGCTGCGCGCGCAGCTCGCGCCCGAGGTGGTGGCCGCCACGCGCGCGGCGGCCGACGGCCACGGCCTCTTCGGCCCGGTGCTCGACGGCGACACGCTGCCGCCCCTGTCGGCGCCGCTGGCCACCCATGCGGCCGGCCGGGTCGACGTGCTCGCCGGCTGGAACCGCGACGAGATGCGCGCCTTCGCCGCCCCCGGCGCAGCGGTGGACGAGGCCGAGACCGAGCGCCGCTTCGCCACGCCCGCGCGCCAGTGGGGCGCGCAGGCGGCGCGCGCCGGCGCCCGGGCCTGGCTCTACCGCTTCGACGGCGCGCCCGGCATGCCCTTTGGCGCCTGCCACGGCGCCGAACTGCCCTTCGTGTTCGGCACGCACAGCGCCTTCGCCTCGGCGCCCCTGCTCGCCGGGCTGACGCCCGCCGATGGCCAGCGCCTCACGCACCAGGTGCAGGGCGCCTGGCTGGACTTCATCCACGGCCGGCCCCTGCCCTGGGCGCCGGGCCCGCAGCCCCACGTGTTCGCGTGAACACCGCCCTTCGCCTTCCTTCCTACCCGAGAGCCCAAGCAAGCACCATGCGATTGACCGAAGGGGACCTGCCCCCGACCCTTGACGACGACACCCTGGCCGCCTTCGACCGCGTCCAGCCCATCGCGGCCTCCGACGCCGAGATCGAAGCCGCCGTGCGCGACGCCGACCTGCCCGCCCTGCTCGCGGCCCTGGCCATGCTGACCCAGGACCCGGCCCTGCTGGCGGACGAGCTCAAGCCACCCTCGCCGTCGATGACGGCGCGCATCGCGCCGCAGGGTGGCCTGTCGGCCGAGGCCCAGGCCAAGGCCCGCACCCTGGCCACGCAGGCCCTCATCCGCTACCGCGACGCCGGCTGCCCCGAGGCGCCCACGCCTTCGCCCGAATGGCTGGACCGCATCGTGCAGTTCCTTATCCGCGATGGCCACGAGGACCTGATGGACCTGCTGCGCCACGAGGTCAACGTGCCCGACGACCGCGGCGCGCCCGGCTGGCACGTGAGCGACTTCCCGCAGGCCGCCGGCACCAAGGTCGCGGTGATCGGCTCGGGCTTCGCCGGCATCACCGCCGCCTACCGGCTCAAGCAGGCCGGCCTGGACTTCACCGTGTTCGAGAAGAACCGCGAGATCGGCGGCGTGTGGTGGGAGAACACCTACCCCGGCTGCCGCCTGGACACGCCCAACTTCGCCTACAGCCTGTCCTTCGCGCAGAAGCAGGACTGGACGCAGCAGTTCTCGCAGCAGCCCGAAATCCTGCGCTACCTGCTCGACGTGGTGCGCCGCACGGGCATCCGGCCCCACATCCGCGTCAACACCGAGGTCGAGTCGCTCGAGTTCGACGAAGACCAGGCCGCCTGGAAGGTGACGGCGCGCACCGCCGACGGCAGCGCGCACGTGGAGCACTTCCACTTCGTCATCACCGCCATGGGGCTGCTCAACCGGCCGCACATCCCCGACTTCCCGGGCCTGGCGTCCTTCAAGGGCGAGGTGGTGCACTCCGCCGCCTGGCGCCCGGACGTGAACGTGAAGGGCAAGCGCGTCGCGCTCATCGGCACCGGCGCCAGCGCGTTCCAGATCGGCCCCGAGATCTATGCCCAGGTGAGCCGCCTGAGCGTGTTCCAGCGCAACCCGCCCTGGATGCTGCCCACGCCCACCTACCACGACGACCTCAAGCCCGGCATCCGCTGGCTGCTGGGCCACGTGCCCAGCTACGGCCGCTGGGTGCGCTTCTGGCAGTTCTGGATCGGCGTGGAAGGCCGCCTGCACCTGGTGGAACTGGACCCGGCGTGGCAGCACCCGGTGTCCATCAGCGCCGGCAACGAGGCCCTGCGCCAGGAATGCCTGGCCATGCTGCAGCAGCAGTTCGCCGACCGGCCCGACCTGCTGGCCCACGCCACGCCCGACTACCCGCCGGGCGCCAAGCGCATGCTGCGCGACAACGGCACCTGGCCGCAGATGCTCAAGGCCGGCAACGTGGACCTGGTGACGCAGGGCATCTCGCACCTGAGCGAGAACGCCATCCACACCACCGACGGCCAGCGCCACGAGGTGGACCTCATCATCTGCGCCACCGGCTTCAAGGCCGCCGACTTCCTCTACCCGCTGAAGGTGACCGGCCGCGCCGGCCAGGACCTGCACCGCCACTGGGACGGCGACTGCCGCGCCTACCTGGGCATCTCCGTGCCGGGCTTTCCCAACCTGTTCATGACCAGCGGCCCCAACACCGGCGTGGTGGTGAACGGCAGCGCCATCTTCTCGTCCGAGTGCCAGGTGGAATACACCCTGCGCGCGCTGCGCCACGTGCTCAGCCAGGGCCACAGGACCGTGGACTGCCGGCCCGAGCCCTACGCGCAATACAACGCCTGGATCGACCAGGGCAACGAAACCAAGGCCTGGGCCGTGGCCAAGACCAGCAGTTGGTACAAGAACAAGAGCGGCCGCGCCGCGCAGACCTGGCCCTTCGGCATGCTGGAGTACTGGAACCTCACCGCCCGCTTCAGGCCCGAGGACCACGTGCTCGCCTGAGCGCGGGCCCGCCCCCTCCCCTTCCTTTCACCGACACACACCACAAGGAGACACATGTTCACGTCCGCCCTTCGCTCCCTCATCGCCCTGGGCCTTGGCGCCCTCATCGCCACGCTGGCCGCCGCGCAGGACTACCCGGCGGACAAGCCGGTGAAGTTCGTGCTGCCCTTCCCGCCCGGCGGCTCGGCCGACGCCGTCACCCGCGAGCTGGCCGACAAGCTGCAGAGCCAGGGCAACGGCATCTTCATCATCGAGAACAAGCCCGGCGCCGCCGGCAACCTGGCCACCGGCCAGGTGGTGCGCGCCGCCCCCGACGGCCATACCATCCTGGTGGGCGTGACCGGTGCGCTGGTCATCAACCCCGAGCTCTACCCCAACCTGGGTTACCGCCCCGAGACCGACCTGACGCCCATCTCCATGCTGGCGCAGGCGCCGGTGGTGATCGTGGCCAGCCGCGAATCGGGCCTGACCTCGCTCAAAGACCTGGTGCAGCGCGCCAAGGCCAAGCCCGGCGAGCTGTCCTACGCCACCAACGGCACCGGCACCAGCCACCACCTGGCGGGTGAGCTGTTCAAGCAGAAGACCGGCATCTTCATGGTGAACATCCCCTACAACGGCACGCCCGGCGCGCTGCAGGACATCGGCGGCGGCCGCGTGGACCTGGGCTTCCTGGACCTCACGGCCGCGCTGCCCATGATCCAGTCGGGCCGCATCGTGGCCCTGGCCACCACCGGCAGCGCGCGCCCCTCGGCCCTGCCCAACGTGCCCACCGTGGCCGAGGCCGGCTACCCGGGCTACGAGGCCATGACCTGGATCTCGCTCGTGGCCCCCAAGGGCATGAAGCGCGAACACATCGCCAAGCTCAGCGGCCTGGTCAACGCCGTGCTGGCGGACGAGGCCTTCAAGAAAAGCACCGCGGCCAAGGGCATGGAAGCGGTGGGCTCGACGCCGGAGGCGATGCAGCGCTTCCTGGCCGCGGAGTCGGACAAATGGCGCGGCGTGATCCGCGGCGCGAACATCCGCCTGAATTGACAGGGGCTTGCGCTGGCTGGGGGTGGCGGGGTGGGGTGAGCGACGGGTTCTGCGACGGGTTCAGGCGGGAGGCTGCCGGCTGAGATCAAGGAATCCGGCGGTTGCCCGATCCGCCATACTTGGCGCAGTGACCGAGCCCCGGATGCCTGAACGCCTATTCGTCCGACTACCCGACGACCCGTCCTGCGCGCCGGAGACCACCGTCCCGGCGAGCACGCTGACGGCGTTCGCCGTGCCGGCCGCCCTGCGATCGGCGGTGGTCCATGTCATGGCCTACGAGGAGCGGTTCACCCCCGATCGAGAGGTCGTCGAGCGTGTGCTGCCCGACGGAGCGTCGCGCCTGCTCATCGGGCTGCACGGCGGCGCGGCGTCCATCCACGTCGCCGGCGCACGGGCGGCTCCCGTCCTGCTCACCATGAGTGGCCACATGCACGGGCTCTCGATCACGCTCAACCCCGGGGCAACCCTGGGGCTGTTCGGCGTTCCCGCCAACGAGTTGTGTGCGCTCACCGTGCCATGGCACGACATCGCCCCCCCGGCGCAGCGCGACTTGCCCGAGCTCGTGGTGGCGGCAGCCGACGACGCCACGCGCGTTCGGCACGTCCTGCGGTCGCTGCAGGCATTGCAGCGTCCGCAGGACCCCGCTCGCCGCCTGGTGGAGCACGCGGCCAGACGCCTTGGCGCCCAGAAGGACCGCGTCTCCCTGCGGGCGCTGGCCGCCGAGTTGAACCTCAGCGAACGGCGCGTGCAGCAGCTGTTCGCCTCGCACATCGGTCTGGCGCCCAGTGTCTGGCGCCGCCTGCAGCGCCTTCACGGAACGCTGCGCTTGTTGCGCACGACCAAGGCGCCGCAATGGGCCGAGATTGCCCTGTGCGCCGGGTACTACGACCAGTCGCACCTGATCAACGAGTTTCGGGCCCTGTGCGGCCTGACGCCGCAGCAACTGCTGCAGCGCGCCGTTTCGGATTCTTCCAATACAAGCAAAGGCGGTATCCCCTAAGGTCGCAGGCTTCCAGTTTCCACTTTCACTGTGCACATGAAGAGCCTCACCCATTGCATCGCCGTTGTGACGGGCGCCAGCCGTGGTGCCGGCCGCGGATGCGCCACGGAACTGGGCGCCGCCGGCGCCACCGTGTACGTGACCGGGCGCAGCCGGCGCGAGCAAGCCGCACCGGGCTACGAACAGATCGCATCGCTGTCGAACCTGGACCGGGTACCCGGCAGCATCGACGAGACGGCCGAAGAGGTGACCCGCATGGGTGGGCGCGGCATTGCCGTCGCCTGCGACCACACGGATGAAGCGCAGGTCAAGGCGCTCTTCGACCGCGTGATGCGTGAACAGGGTCGCCTGGATCTCCTGGTCAACAACGCCTGGGGCGGACACGAGTCCTTCGATGGCGTGTTCCAGGCGCCGTTCTGGGAGCGCCCGATGGTGCATTGGGATGCGATGTTCGATCGCGGTGTTCGCAATCACCTGCTCTCCAGCAGGCTGGCCGCACCGATGCTCGTTCGCCAGGGCCGGGGACTGATCGTGACCACGACGTTCTGGGACCGCGACCGCTACATGCAGGGCAACCTGTTCTACGACCTTGCCAAGGCGGCGATGACGCGGCTGGCCTTCGGCATGGCGCAGGACCTGAGGCCACATGGGGTGGGCTCGGTGGCGGTGTCCCCGGGCTGGATGCGCACCGAGTTCGTGCTGGCCGGCCACCAGACCGACGAGGCCCATTGGCGCGAGCGGCCGGCACTGGCCCGCACGGAGTCGCCCCGCTACCTGGGGCGCGCGGTCGTGGCCCTGGCCAGCGACCCCCGGGTGCTGGAGCGCAGCGGCCAGGTGCTCCGCGTGGGAGACCTGGCACAGGTCTACGGCTTCACCGACATCGATGGCCGCGTGGTACCGCCTTTCGAGCTGGAGACGCCGTAAGCGCTTGCATCGCCATGGGCGGCGGGGTGCTGGTCTCGTCCACCGCCTGCCTGCAGGAAGCGGCGCGCAAGTTCTGGGCCTGGCCTCGCGCTGATCGGCGCGCGCGGGCGGCGCGCCGCCGCCCCCGTCAAGCCTTCACTTCGACCACCTGCTCGAAGCCGCCGAAGATCATTCGCTTGCCGTCAAACGGCATGGGCGGGTTGCCCGGTGCCGACGGGTCCATGCGCGGGTCTTCCATCATCTTCTTCATCCCCGCATCGCGAGTGGCCTTGTCCGGCCATTCGACCCACGAGAACGCCACGGTCTCGTCGGCCTTTGCCTGCACGGCACGGCGGAAATCGGTGAGTTTGCCGTCGGGCACGTCGTCGCCCCAACCCTCGATCACACGGATGGCCCCCAGCTCGAGGAAGATCGGGTCGAGCTGACGCGCGTGCTCGATGAACTTCTGCTTGTTGGCTGTGGGAACGGCAATGACGAAACCATCGATGTAAGACATTGGTTCACTCCTGTTGGGTTGTCGGGTCGGCGCCCTCGTCAGAGAACACCCCCATCCCTACGACGGGCGACAGGACGACAAATCGACAGGGCTTTGCCACTGGCCAGCGATCCCCGGCCATCGCGGGCCGTCGTGGACGCTGAACACGCCGGATGAACGACCGCCTCGGATTCCTGGAGGTGAGGTGCGCTCGTTCCGCGGGAGGTCGGAGGTCGCGATGGGCGACGCGGTTTCGACGGTGTCGCCGTCGTCCAGCCCCCCCGCGACATAGGCAGTGCACTGACTTCTGGGGATGATGGGTGGCCCTGGGCCGAGAAGGTGAATGTCGGATTGAGACTGAATGCAGCCATTCGGCCAACAATCATCAGCCGACACCTCTCGACCCATTCCAGTCACTCGTCTGTCCATTCAGACCCATCTGTCCCCTCGGAGCGCGGGGTAGTGTTTCACGCGAAGGGAGGCAGGCCCATATGGGCAGCAGCCTGCACAAGGACGATGCATCGCTCCTTTGCGCGTGTCACTGCGTTGTAGAGCAAACGCCTCTTCTGGTCGTCGCTGCCCCCGACGGCGGCTGGCCAGAGCACGATGACGTTGTCGAATTCTCGGTTCTTGGCGCTGTGAACTGTCATCCCCTTCCAGCCAAGGACCTCGCTTCGTCGAGATTGGCGGCGCTGGGAAAAGGACTGTTCGACCAACCTCACGACTTCGTTCCTGGTGAACTCCACCTTCGCCCTGGTTCGACGTTGAATCTCAAGCCATTCGGTCACATCTCTGGCTGTTCTGGCATCACCAGCAGCGGCGAGGACGGCAGCGATGGAAGCCGCGTCAGCCTGGTCGGCCAGGTTGATCGTGGCGAGGTACTCGGTTGAAGCTTTTGCTTCCGACTGTTCCCAAGCAACGTTGTAAGGGCCCGCGCCCTTCTTGGTCCGGTTCTCCGCAGCCCAGGCCAATGCAGCTTTCGCAAACGTTCCGTGCGTTGGGGTGATGATCGCAACGCGCTTGCCTCCGCCGTACCAGCTCAAGTTGGAATTGATCCACGCCCCAGCCAAAGGAGCTGTCGACGTCTGCTTAACCATGAAAAATCTCTCAGACTTGGGTGCTTCGCCGGCGCGAATCGATCTAGCTGCATTGAGCAACTCATTGACGTTGGTCCGGCGTGGCTGCGTGAGTTCCTCGGGCGTGCATACCTGGGTGAGCCAAGCGCATGCTGGGTTAGGGCGAAGTTCCTCGCTGAGACATTGAAATTCGTCCGCGGCGACTAAAACCTCCAATGTATTGACCAGACCTGAAACCATGCCGAGACGATTCACGGTCATGTCTTGGGCTTCATCCACGACGAGGATAGGAAACGTCGCCGCCACCCATCTTTGGACCTCCTTGACCTGTGCAAGGGCACTGGCAGCTTCACATACGCGCTCGTACTCAGTTGGTTCGATGTTTACGAAGCCGAGTGCCGCGGCAAGAGAACGCCAACGCCGAACCAGACGCCATGCGAAGCTGTCAATGGTTGTGCATTCCTTCTTGCCCTTGAGGTTCGGAAGCATCTCAAGACGCTCTTCTAAGCGCCGCCGAGATCCGTGCATGAACGTGAGAGCCAGGACTTTCTGACCGACATTCAAAGGTGCAGCGTCCAGATGCGCTGACAACGAATCCATGAGCTTGTGGGTCTTGCCGCATCCAGCGCCGCCAGTGAATGCGTGGACCGTCACGGCTGAAACACCCACGTCCCATTGGCCTCGCGAACAAAGCGCTGTGTCGCCTCATCACCGGCGCAAGCACAAGCCAGACCACTCAGTAGGTCTGCCGCCCTCGCCCTGCAGCCTGGCGTCGTGGCAATGGCTTCCGCAACACCTTCGTAGGCAATGACGTCCATCTTCTTCGTCTTCAAATATGCCACCACCGCCGCGGTCGACAACGGAGGTTGCGGGGATATCTCCGCCAGCTTCCCTACAACCGTCTGCGCGTCTGCATTCAGGATCCACCCGATGGCGTCTTCGATCACTGCTCCGTCATTCCAGCGAATGATCGCGCTCGGCGGGGCGGCTTCTTGCCGCAGTTGATGCGCATAGTCCAGCCCAGCTGCGTCACCATCAACAAGGCAACACACGCGTCTGTGGAGCCGCTGCATCAGCCGTTGCGTTTCAATGACGCTCGCATCTTCTGTGGGAACCACCCCGACTTCGATGCCGAAAGGGCGCTGCATCATGTCAATCCATCCCTCGGTCATCATCAAAGGCCGGAGGATGCAACGTAGCAGTTGGAAATCGGCCCTGCCTTCTGGAACGAGCAGTGCAGGCTGCATCAATGCACTCAACACATCAACCCGACTGTGCTGGAAAAACTTGCGCTTCCAGTTCGGAGCCGCGGCAGGAAGTGGCGTGGCCAAGAAGGGTTCGGCTGAGAGGATCCCATCATGCTTCTTCAAGATCAGCACCGAGGTCGGCTCTGCCATGCTAGCAACGAGCGGTGAATTGAAGTCCCCTCGATTTCCTGAGCCAGTCAGAAGTAGAGGTTGGGGAACAGTTTTACACGGTACTCGACCGGTGGGATTCGGCCGAGGGCTTCATGGGGGCGGTGGTGGTTGTAGCGGTGCAGCCAATCGGCCGTCATGTCACGCACTTCCTGCAGGCTGTCGAAGACGTAGCAGTCGAGCACCTCGGTACGGTAGGTCTTGTTGAATCGCTCGACATAGGCGTTCTGCGTGGGCTTGCCGGGTTGGATGTGCTGCAGGGCGATGCCCTTGCTCTGCGCCCACTGGGCCAGTGCGTGGGCAATGAATTCCGGGCCGTTGTCCAGGCGAATCGACAGCGGCGCTTCGTCATCACCGAGCACGCCGCTATCGACTAGTTGCTCCATCGCCGCCAACCTAGACGCCAGACGGTCCATGTTCCCGAGCTTCATATCCGAGAAGGCAAGGCCATCGAGGGCCCAATACAGCTGCTCCGAATCTGCTCCGTCCTTGGCGACCAGCGCCTCCAGCCCGTGCCAAACCTCTACGGCCACGCCCATTTCGTGGAACATCTCTTCGCCGATGAGGTCTACCAGAGTCTTGACGTCCCCAGTGGCCAGCAGCAGCCGCGTGTAGAGCGAGAAGCGCGCCGTGTTGCGATCGCGCTCGAACGACTCAACCATTAGGTCCTTGAGAGCAACACGAGCCCGTAACGCGACCTCTGCGGACATGCCCGACAGGTGCTGACTCCCGATAACACGGATGGCGTCATGCAGTCGGATCTCCTTGTTGCCATAGATCTCCACCACTCCAGCGGCTCGCAGTGCCCGGATTACGCCTGCAACCTCGTCGACTTGAATCGGATCGAGGCCGACGTTCGCAGGTTCGTTCGCTACAACCGCTCCCTTGATCGAGCCTACCGGAAAGCCCTCGAGAAGGAGCGCGCACGTGAGCAAACGCTCTTGGGGGAGTTGCGCCTGACCGCAATCAAGCACTTCGTTGTGAGCCGTTACCCCGTCGCAACGCAGAACCCATGCGTTTTGGCCTTCGGCGAGATCTCGCGGTTCAGGGCCATTGCGGTCGGAACGTGAGGCCGATGGCTGGAGCCATTACTCATGTGGCGAGCAGTTCAGGTACTTCCCGTCGGCGGTGCCCGAGTGTCGGCATTGCGTCGGGACTTTGAACGACTCTTTATGGCCGATTGCGGAGGTCTAGCCATCGCCGAACCAACGGCGCTCAGGCGATCTAGTGATATCGACGATGAACGACCGCAACGTGGCGTAGAGCGCACATTTGGTGGAGCAAGTCGAAGGACAGCAACCGTCTAGGTTTGTTCGACACCTGCCCGAGTGACGCACCCGCAACGTGATGCCCGC
>VFQN01000194.1_pt1 | contig 126513 bp, 115 predicted proteins | sample 3512371 | NCBI WGS metagenome assembly VFQN01 (sample SAMN10412370, study PRJNA504923) | tailings metagenome | isolation source: Replicate 2 from Balatoc abandoned mine | place: Philippines: Itogon, Benguet | collected 2017-08-28 | reverse complement strand
CGCGCACGCGAGGAAGCCGTGCGCCAAGCCAAGGAAGAGGCGGCACGCAAAGCAGAGGAGGCACGCCGCGTCGCTGCAGAGGAAGCCGCTCGGCGCGCACGCGAGGAAGCCGTGCGCCAAGCCAAGGAAGAGGCGGCACGCAAAGCAGAGGAGGCACGCCGCGTCGCTGCAGAGGACGCGGCACGCTACGCACGTGAGAAAGCCGAGCGCCAAGCCAAGGAAGAGGCCGCGCGCAAGGCGGAGGAGGCACGCCGCGTCGCGGCAGAGGAAGCGGCACGCTACGCACGTGACGAGACCGAACGGCTTGCCAAGGAAGCGTCAGCGCGGGAGATCGAGGAGAGGCGTCGTGTGGCCAGCGTTCATAGGGCGCCGGCGACGGATGACGCAAGTGAAGCCACCGTAATCGCTGACATCCGGCGACAACTCAATCGCGTGGGCTGCTCGACGAACGCCAGAGAGCCGACCTGGCAGCCAGCCGACCAGAGAGCGCTCGAGCAGTTCGCGAAACACACCGGCGGCCAGTTCTCGTTCCTCAAACTGAGCTCTGAGATCTCGGAAAAAATAGCCGCGTTCCAACAGGCTGTGTGCCCCTTGGGGCTCGAGCACGCGACGCTGTGCAGTCAAATCAACGAGCGGGCTCAGGTCGGCTTGCTGACCGAAGCTGACAAGAAGATTTTGCGAACTTCTCAATGTCGCTAGTGCGCCGATGTTTTTTTCGGGCGGCGATCGTCCTATTGGCCGGCATCAGCCTCAGTGGTACGAACAGAGTGTTAAAAGGCAAATATATGTTGGAGGAGTACGCCCATGATACGAGCTCCATTTCGAGTCCGTTCGGCGCTTCTTGCCGTTCTGGTGAACTGCACTTTCGTCGCGCAGACTCTCGCACAAGCGCCCGCCCTGCCCCCTCCGTCGCCATATCAAGCGGCATTCCAGACGGCGGTCGGCGACGTTCTGAACAATGCAAAAATTCCTTCAGGCGCGAAGGTCGATCTGCTGATCGACCCCTTGATCGACGGTAATACCGGAGCTCAATCGACGACAACTCGCTCGATGGAGCAGCAGATCCGCGCACTCATCGCTGCGAAGTTCGCGGACAAGTACGAAGTCAAACCGTTCACGGCGGAGAATGTCGCGAAATTGCCGCTGCTGCTGATCGGCACTTTCACTCCCATTCACGCCATTGCGAATACCGATGGCCCTCGCGACGCGTATCGCCTGTGCTTCGCGCTTGTCGATCTGAAGGCCAAGCAAATTCTCTCAAAGGGATTTGCACGCGCGACGACGGACGGCATTCGCCCAGTGCCAACACCGGCTTTTGCCGACAGTGCCTTCTGGCAATTGGATGCGGCAGTCCGTGGCTACATTCGAACCTGCCAAGGCACGAAGGCCGGCGAGCCTATCAATGCCGAGTACGTCGACAAGGTCGAGGTCGCGTCCGTCATCAGCCAGGCGATCGCTGCCTACGACAAGCGTGACTACGCCGGAGCGCTCGCGCTGTACCAGAAGGCACGCGCCTTGCCGGGCGGCGACCAGCTCCGCGTGCACAACGGCCTGTACCTCACCAACTGGAAGCTTAATCGCAAGACCGAAGCCAAGAAGGCATTATCCGATCTGGTCGAATTCGGCCTGAAGGGCGAAAAACTCGGTGTGTTGATGCTGTTCGCGGTCGATACGACAAACTTCGTACCAGGGATGATCTCTCAGTCTTATCCCATGTGGCTTTCCACGATCGCTGAGCGTGCCGTCGCGAACAAATCCTGCCTCGAACTCGCCGGGCACGCCAGCCGAACGGGTCCGGAGGACTATAATGGGAGGCTGTCCGCGGCGAGGGCCAATGCGATCAAGACCCGCATCACGCAATTGGCGCCCACTCTCGCGGCGAACGTCAAGTCGGAAGGGAAAGGTTGGCGCGAGAACATCATCGGCACAGGACGCGACGACGTAACGGATGCGATCGATCGCCGTGTCGAATTCAAAGTCGTGAAGTGCTGATACGAACCTCGGAGCCGGATCGATCACCATCTTTCCGGCTCCATTTATGGCGGCAGCCGCTCGAGCATGTGGAGCGCGTCGCGGGCGCGATCCCCTCATTGGACTATCGTCTAACGGCAAACCGCCCCTTGCCTGCGCAAACCTAGCCGAAAGTGCAATTACGTAGATTTACGTAGATATATATGGTCCCCGGAATCCAGCGCACGGCGGCGCGAGTTCTTGCCGTTCCGCTGAACAACACGCCAGGGAGGAAGGGACCGTATGACAGCGATCGATGTGGCGCGCCCGGCGCGCGTCCGAGGCATGACCGGCGAGGAAATCAAGGTTATCACCGCCTCCTCGGCCGGCACCATCTTCGAGTGGTACGACTTCTACCTGTACGGCTCACTGGCGGCGATGATCGGCGCCAAGTTCTTCTCGGCCTTTGACCCGAACACGCGCGCCATCTTCGCGCTGCTCGCCTTCGCCGCCGGCTTCCTCGTGCGCCCGTTCGGCGCGCTGTTCTTCGGCCGTCTCGGCGATCTCATCGGTCGCAAGGCAACGTTCCTCATCACCATCCTGATCATGGGCATCTCGACGTTCGCCGTCGGTCTGCTGCCCGACTACGCCACCGTCGGCTGGATCGCGCCAGTACTACTGATTGCGCTTCGCATGGCCCAGGGCCTCGCGCTCGGAGGCGAGTACGGCGGCGCCGCGGTCTACGTCGCCGAGCACGCGCCGGCAGGACGCCGCGGCTTCTACACGAGCTGGATTCAGACGACGGCGACGCTCGGACTGCTGCTCTCGCTCTTCGTGATCGTCGGCCTCCGGCTCTGGATGGGTGAAGAGGCGTTCGCCGATATCGGCGGCAAGGGCTACGAGATCGGCATCTTCGGCCTCAAAGGCGGCTGGCGCATCCCGTTCCTCGCCTCGATCATCCTGCTGGTCATCTCGGTGATCATCCGTCTCACGCTCAACGAAAGCCCCGCATTCCAGAAGATCAAGGAGGAAGGCACGGCTTCCAAGGCCCCGCTCTCCGAAGCGTTCGGCGCGTGGAGCCCAGGGTTTGCCGGCCTGCTTGCCGCGATCGCCATTGCGGGCATCGTCGGCGGCTATCTCGGTGCGGGTTTCTGGGCACTGCTCGCGATCCCCGCGGTCATCCTGCTGATCGTGGCCAACATGGCGACGCACCCCAACGGCCGCATCGTCGTCCTGGCTCTCTTGGGCTTGGTCGTCGGACAAGCGGTCGTCTGGTACACGGGCCAGTTCTACGCGCTGTTCTTCCTCGGCAGCATCCTCAAGGCGGACCTGCTGACGGCGAACTCGCTCGTCGCATGGTCTCTCATCATCGGTACGCCGTTCTTCCTGGTGTTCGGCGCACTGTCCGATCGCATTGGCCGGCGCAACGTGATCCTCGCCGGCTGCCTCATTGCGGCCGTCACGTACTTCCCGCTCTTCCACATGCTGACGAAGTTCGTGAACCCGCAGCTCGAAAAAGCACTCGAGACGGTCAAGGTCGAACTCACCGCTGATCCCACCGGTTGCGGCTCGGTGTTCGATCCCGTCGGCATCCGCGTGTTCACCGCGCCTTGCGACACGGCGCGCCGCACGCTCGCCAACGCCGCCATCCCCTACACGCTGAAGCATGGCGCTGCGGGCTCCGGCGTGTCGGTGGCCGTCAACGGCAAGCCGGTGGCGGTCGACAAGGACTTCGCGTCCAACGTGACGGCGGCGGCGACCGCGGCCGGCTTCCCGTCGGCGAAGGATCCGAACATCCTGCGGATCGGCAATCCGTTCGAGGTCTGGAGCAGCCCACGCGCGATCGGTGCCGTCGCTGTCCTGACGCTGATGGTGATCTACGTCACGATCGTATACGGCCCGATCGCCGCGGCGCTCGTCGAGTTCTTCCCGACGCGCATCCGCTACACGGCCATGTCGCTGCCCTATCACATCGGCAACGGCTGGTTCGGCGGCCTGCTGCCGGCCACCTCGTTCGCCATGGTGGCCTCGACCGGAGACATCTACTACGGTCTCTGGTATCCGATCGGTTTCGCGCTGCTGACGTGCGTCATCGGTTTCTTCTTCATCAAGGATCCTGGCGAGAAGAACATGGACGTTCGCCATTGATCAGTCGGCATGATCTTATAGCCAGATAGGCGTGCATTCGGAGGCTCTGTCGATCGACAGGGCCTCCGTCATTTGGAGAAGACCTGGTGGGCGGGATTGCCAGAATTGCCGGACATGCGCTCGTGGCAGGCGCGTTCTTCTTCCTCCTGCAATCGTTCGTGCTCGGCGAAGGCCGTGAAACAAGCTTGATCTGGGGGATCGCGGGAGGCGCCGCAGCGGCACTCCTTGCCTGGCTTCAGCAGCGCCGTGACCGCTGACAAGGGCGGTGGTGAGGTCGGGCCCACGCACCTTTGAGCGCGGCAAGCGCGCGTCCGAGAACTCTCAAGCCGTGCGTGCCAGCGGAGATCCCGGCGGTACCGCTACCGCTGGCTCTCGCACTGCCTTCGCGCGCGCCGCCTTGCCGATCTGCGGAATGTGGTACGGACAGAGCGCACGCATCTCAGTGAACAATCCAGCGCCGATACCGCGCCGCGACCTGAGCTCTTGATCGCTCATGCGACGCAACTCACCGAGCGTCCGGATGGGGTTGCGTCCATTAGTCAGAGCCAGAATGCGAGACGGCCAGCCGTGCGTCCTGGAGCTTATGAGGATCAGCACGTCGAGGGGCGTGTCATCGGTCAGGCGTGCGATATCCGGATGCCTTCCATATCGCGCCTCGAGCTCGGCGCGACGCGCGTCGACAGCGGCAGTCGCAGCGACGATCTGGGCAATTCGGCCGCTCGTCAAACTGTGTTTCGCTGCCAGCGCAGACAGGCTCACGCCCCGATTGCGATGCTCGAGTATCTGGCTGTTGCGTTTCCGCTTGGCTCGCACGACTCTCGCCCTTGACCGGCAGCGCGCACTACGTACTGATCCTAATATAATACGTATATTTACGTATATCAGTTCGCGCAAGACCTTCGGCCGATCGAGACCCAAAGGTCCGCCGGTTAGCCATGATTTAAGCGATGGCGACGGCTCGAAACCCGTGCTCGGGTTCCGCTGGTCGCTGGGACAGCCCCTACGTAAGCTTCGCTACGCCTTCGGAAATCAGGATGACCCGGCGAACCAGATCCGCGACGGACGACGATGCCGTCTTGTGCATGACGGCGGCCCGGTGCACTTCCACCGTTCGAGGGCTTATGCCCAGCTCGGAGGCGATCTCGCGACTGGTGAGCCCGCGCGCCGCCAGGTGCAGGACCTCCTGCTCGCGTGGCGAGAGGCTCTCGACACGAGCCCTCATATCCGCAAGTTCCTGCTGCTCCGCCTGATGCTGCTTCGACTGGGCGACCGCAGCCTTGATGCTCGCCACCAGCCGCCGCTCAGAGATCGGCTTCTCGATGAAGTCGAAGGCGCCCGCCTTGATCGCCAAGACAGCCGCGTCGATCGTCGCAAAACCGGTAATGAGGATGAGCGGCTCCCGCCATCCGGCCTTGTTCAGCAGTGTCTGGAGCTCAAGGCCTGAGAGGCGAGGCATGCGCACATCGGAAACGATGCAATCCGCGGGTCCATCCCGCTCGCGGACCCGTAAGAAGTCATCGGCCGTGCGGTGCTTCCGCGTGCCAAGCTTCTTCGCCCTGAGATACAGCCCCAGGGAGTCCAGAACGCCGATGTCGTCATCAATCAGGTCGACTACAATTTTCGTCATGGCGTCGATTGGCCGAGGTCATGCAGTATGAAGTGAACTTCGGCGCCCTCGGCGCCGTTTGCAAGCCAAATTCGTCCTCCGTGCGCCTCGACGATGGTCTTGCAGAGGTTCAAGCCGATGCCGAGGCCGTCGCGCCTCGTCGTGTGGAATGGGGTGAACTGGTTGGCGATCTGCTCGCGATCGAAACCGGGACCATTGTCGCCGACAATGATCTCCAGCTCATCGTCGGGAGAGCGCCGCGCCTCCACGCGGATCAGGCCCGGCCTGCGGCCCGCGGCCTCGATGGCCTCGTAGGCATTGCGAACGAGATTGATGATCACCTGCTCAATCTGGAGCGCGTCCACCGACACGGGAGGCAGGTCCGATTCGACCTTGCGCTCGATTGCAACGCCGGCGCGCTGCAGCTCTGGTCTGACGACGGCGATCGCCATGTCGAGAAGCTCGGTCACCTCTGCCGCGCTCTCGACGATGCGGCCAGTCTGAACGATATCGCGGAGACGCCGGACAACGCCGGCGGCGCGCTGGATCTGAAGGTTCGCCTTCTCGGCACTGTCACGCGCTTCGGCGACGGAGAAATCCTTCTCGCCAAGTTCCTCGGCAAGGAGGCGCGTGTAGGTTGCTGCCGCAGAGAGAGGCTGGTTGATCTCGTGGACGACGCTTGCCGAGATCTCGTTGATGCTGCCGAGGCGCGTCAGGCGCGCGTGCGCCTCCTGCTGCAGACGCAGCCGGTACTCGACCTGCTCCCGCTCCATCACAACTGCACCGGAGGCGAGCCCGGTCAGTGCAAGCATGAGCATCATCTCCTGATAGACCGTGTTGTCGACCTTTCCGGGCAGCAGCACCTCGATCACGATCATGAGCGCAATCTGAGTGACAACGAGGCCCGCGCAGGCTCCCGGCAGGCCCGAACGCAGTGCGATCCAGATGATCGGGAGAAACAGGAGATAGAACCGGTAGAGCTCCGGCGCCTCGGGACCGAGGAAGATGGTCCACATCGCGGCGCACATCGTCGCGAACTGGGCCAGTGTCTCCCAGGACACTTTCAACCGCCGCCCCGCGGCCGTGAGCAGAGCGAAGGGCGTGACGACCGCGACACCGATCAGGTCGCCGATCCAGAGGCGCCGCGCGGCCGTGGAGAAGTCGGACCACGGGATCATATCGCCGGCAGCAAGGATCAAGGCGTAGAGGGACGCGACCACGACAGTGCTGAGCGTGGCGACGAGCAGGAGCATCCAGACGTCGTACAGCCGCGGCAGCCGGAGCTGAAACCCGAACCTGCCGCTTAGAAGCAGGAGGGTCGCCGCCGAGTAGCCTGCGCCAACGACGAGCCAGAGCAGGAAGCCGACCGACAAGGGCGCAGGCAATTGGCGAACGACCAGATCGGCAAGAAACGGTGCGACGAACAGGAGCGGAATGAAGCGCGCTCCGCACAGGAGGATCATCGCAAAGCTCAAGCCGGTGTGCGGATTCCACGGCGTAATGCCGAACGCACCGAACGGCTGTACGTAGCTCGCCCAATCGAACACGACGTAGGCCGCCAGATAGGCAACGCCAATCCACCAACCCCGCCGGACATGCAGTGTTGAGGCTGTGCGGATCGCGAAGAAAGAGCGTTGCAAGGGAGACCGCCGGGACGCGCTTCTATGAATCTGACGGCTCAGACTATCAGATCTCGTCGCCGGATGACCGGTCAAATAAGCGCGTGAAATTTCTCAAGAACAGGGGAAAAGCACGTCGAGCATTTTCCGAGCAACCCACATCGCCTGCCCACGAGGCCGCGAGGCGCGCATGCCGGCATCCGGTAGAGGCCCGACGCTGTACCAATCCGACTAAAGCGCCGCGATGACCGCGTCGACCTTTGTCACCAGCGCGACGTTCTGCATCGCGTATTCGATCGACGCGCGGTGCCAGTCGGCGTTCATGGTCGAGCAGCCGTCCTCCGGGATCACCATGACGTAGCCCTTGTCGGCGCCGGTGCGCGCCGTGTGCTCGATCGACATGTTGGTCCACGCGCCGGTCTCGATGATGACATCGCGACCCTCTGCGCGCAGGATAGTCTCCAGATTGGTTCCCTCCCACGCGCTCATCCGGGTCTTGCGGATGACGTGGTCGCCAGCCTGCGCCTCGAGACCGGGCACCGGCTCGGCACCCCAGGTCCCTTCCACCATCGCATTGGCGTCGAGTGCACCTTCAAATAGTGGCGCATTGAGCGTCATGTTGCGGGCGTCTGCGCGTCTCGAGAACCACACGTGAATCACGGGTATACCGCGGCGTCGACAATGCTCGGCGAGACGGCGGACATTCTCGATCGCGTTCTGCTCGCGGCAGTGCACCGGCGACCCGGAGCTTGCGAATGCTCCGCCCTCCATCACCACGTCGTTCTGCATATCCTGGATGATGAGCGCACAGCGCGACGCGTCGAGTTGCAGATCGGTTGTGGCAACGGAACTATTCGACGTCGACGCGGTCGCAGCTGACGCTGTGGCGGATGCTCTCGATGCCGATCCACGCGCGCGCATGAACGGCTCGCTACGGGGACCGACCTTGACGTCGATCGCGTAGACAGAGGTCGTCGCGCATACATAAAGTGTGCGCCAGTCGGCTCCGCCCCAGTGAAGGTTCGCGGCAAGCTCCGGTATCGCGACCTTTCCGATATGGCGCCCATCCGGCGCATAGACCCACAGGCCACCCGGCGCCGTCACCCAGATGTTTCCCTGGACGTCACACTTCATGCCATCCGGAACGCCCGGCTTCATCACATCGCGGACGCCACTGGCGAAGACGCGCGGGTTGGCGAGCGTTCCATCGGCGCGGACGTCGAACACCCGGATATTCGCCTGCTCCGTGTCGTTCACGTAGAGCCGCGATTCATCCGGCGAGAAACAGATCCCGTTCGGCTGCGAGAACATGTAGCGGTCGACCAGGAGCTTCGGCTCGCGGCTGCCGGGAGCGAAGCGAAACACGCCCTGCCAGCCGAGATCGCGCGGTCGCTCGACACCGTAGTGCGGCATGCGCCCGTACCAGGGATCGGTGAAATAGATCGCGCCGCTGGAGTGGATGCAGAGATCATTCGGACTGTTGAGTTCGCGCCCTTCGAAATGGCTCGCCAGGACCTCGCGGGTACCATCGGGTCTGAAGCGGGCGACCGACGACGTTGCGTGCTCGCAAGCGATCAGGTTGAGCTCCGCGTCATAGGTGAGCCCGTTTGCCTTGTTCGACGGCCGCAGCACCTCGCGTGTTCCGCTGCGGTCGAGGCGCCGGCGCACGTCGGCCGGCATGTCGGAGAACAGCAGATACTGCTCGGCCGGATGCCAGATCGGCCCCTCGGTGAACGTGAAACCGCTGCCGACCTGTCGCACCGGCGCGTGCTCGTCGATCAGGCGGCGGAACGCGGGATCGAGCGCCTCATGAGCCATGTCTGCAACCTCCCTGCGCATTTTGTTGTTCGCAAACGCGCGGGCGGCACCGCGCAATGCGTCGTCAAACCGGGAACCAGTCGCGCTTGTAGACCGTCTGGCTGATCGGCCCCGGAATCGCATAATCGAGCCGGCCCACCACCTGTCCGCGCTCGATCTTCGCCGGCTTGTCGTGGATCGGCAGCAGGAACTTCGACGAGTTGAGCAGCTTCTTGATCGCCGCTTTCTCCGAGCGCTTCGTGCCGGCGTGATTGCCGGTCACCTGCACCTCGTGGGAATAGATGACGTGATAGGGATCGATGATCTGATCCTGGAAGTCGTAGATCACATCACCGCATATGGTGGCTAATCCTTCCGCCGTCTCGACGTGGATGTTCATCGAGCCTTCGGTGTGGGCGTTTGCCGCCTCCATGACGACGCCGGGAATGAGCTCGATCGGGCCGGACAATTCGAGATCCTCCAGCCGAAGCGCGTGGCGCGTATGCAGCCGCTCGATCAGATGCTGGACGTCGGGCTTCGGATACTGCGGATGCATGAGGCCGGAAACCGAGCATTCGAGCTCGCGCCGGTTCATCACCACGGTGGTGTTCATCGGGAAGTGATCGTCCTTGCCGGCGTGATCGATGTGCGCGTGCGTATGACAGACGTAGCGGACATCACCCACCTTGACGCCGTACTTGGCGAGCTGGTTCTCGATCATGTTCTCGTGGTGCTGCAGACCGCGCATCCCGAGCGTTTCCATGATCGCGTTGTCGCGATAGCCGGTGTCGACGACGATCGGATACTGCCCGCCGAGGATCAGGAAGCCGTATACCGGCACGCGCTTGGTACGCCCGCACCCGCGGCCGAGCACGAGGAAACTCGACTCGAGCTCGATATCGCCAAAGTCCAGCAGCTTGATCTCAAGCACCATCCTCAAACTCCCTGTGTCACAGCCGGTAGACCCGGCTCGCTGTCTCGTAGAAAATCTGACGCACGGTCGTTTCCGTGACCTGTGCGAGCCCTAGCTCCAGCTCGTTGACGCCGCGCCGGTGCGCTGCGATGAGGCTGGCGTAGTCGGTCCACAGCTTCTCGATCGGAAAGTTCGATCCCCAGAGGCAGCGGTTGGACCCGAACAGTCCGACCGTCTCCTGGATCAAGCGCGCGATATGGGTCTCGTCATTGCGATGAATGAAGGTGCCTAAACCCGACAACTTGGCGTAGACGTTCGGCTCGTTGGCCAGCGTCGCCAGATTGCTGCGCCAATGCGCCCAACCGGATGGCGTCGTGTCGGTCAGCATCCCTGCGTGCTGGACGATGAAGGGCACACACGGACACACGCGTGCGAGTTCGGCCGCGCCCGCCATCTGATCGGCAAAGACCTGCAAGTCGAACGACCAGCCATAGTCGGCCAGCCGCGCAACGTTCTTCTGCACGGCGGGTCGCAGACAAAGGTCCGGATCGGACGCGAAGCGATAGAGCTGATTCTCGTGCCAGTGGAACTGCTGACGCACGCCACGCACCCGCGGATATCGCGCGAGGCGGTCCAGCGCCGGGCGCACGTCGGCGACGGTCATATCCGCATAGCCGACGATGCCATGAGGCCAGCCGGTCTCGACGGCCACCGACTCGACCCAAGCGACCTCGGCTTCGGCCTTCTCGACGGGCCAGTTCGCCTGCACGTACACCGCCTTCTCGACCCCCACCGCCGAAGCCTCGGCCTTGTACTCCGACATCGGGTAGTCGCGACGGATAGCTTCGTAGGGCCCGAAGATGCGCGGTTGCATCGGACCGACGAGCCACGAGAGATCGGCCTGGCGCCAGATGTGGAAGTGCGAATCGATCGTCCTCACCTGCGAGCCCCCTTCGCGAAGTGCAGGATCTCGTGCGCGATCGCCTGCGGGCTCGCACCGTTGCCGAGCCGGTCGATCATCGGGGAGATCGCGCGGAGCGCCTCGGTCCGCGGCACGAACGCGGCATCCGACGCGAGCGGCGTCAGCCACAGCACCGACCATGCGAGTCCGTCGAGACGCTCCATCGCCTGCGTCAACGCTTCGGGCCCCCCGCGCTCGAGCCCGTCGGAGATCACGATCGCGAACGCGCCCCGGGCGAAACCGGCAAAGCGCGGCACCGACAAGAACACCTGAAGCGCCTCACCAAGACGCGTGCCGCCATCCCAATCTGCCACCAGACCAGAAGCGAGCCGTAGCGCCTGCTCGCGATTGCGGCGCGCGAGAGCCCACGTCACGCGGGTGAGCCGCGTCCCGATCGTAAACACCTCGACTTGCTCGGCGGCGTGCACGAGCGCGTGCGCCAATCGCAACGCGCCGTCCGTTCCGGCCTTCATCGAGCCTGAAACATCAACGAGGAGGAGGACACGGCGCTGCCGTTCCTTGCGCGTGCGCGTCATAAGCCGCACCACCTCGCCATCGCGCCGCATCATATGACGAAACGTGCGGCGCGGATCGGCGATCCGTCCTTTGTTGCGCGTCATGCGGCGCGCGCGACGCCGGGGCAGCGCCGACGGCAGCTCCCTCGCGAACACGCGCAGCGCCTCGCTCTCGTCATCGATGAACCGGCGTGCGAACAGCCGCTCGGCCACCGACGCATCGGCACCAGACGGTTCCTCGTCCTCGGGCGCGAGGATCGGCTCGAACGCACCCGCGTCGTAGGCGTTAGGCATGTCCTCCGGCGCATCCGGCGCGGGTGCCGTCAACATTCGGCCGAGAAAGACCTCGTCGAACAGCGCGTCGAACTCCTCACGGCGCTCCGGCGATGGCCCGAACGTCGCGTGCGCCGCCCGGCGGACATCCATAAGGCTTCTGGGGCCGATCAGACCGACCGCCGCGATGAATGACTGCGCCTGCTCGGGCGCGGCCAGAAATCCGGCTGCCCTCAGCGCCTGCGCGAAACTTAGGAACGGCACCAGCGGACGAGGCAGCGTCATGCGGCGCTCCCCATGATCAGCCGATCGAGATTCGGCGCCACATAGGTGAGGTCGTCCTGATCCTTGAGGGCGACGCCGATCGCTCGTGCAAAGGCGCGCGGCCACGCGACGCCCTGCTCATTGAGGATCGTCGCCGCTTCGGCCCACTCGACCGTTTCCGCGACCCCCGGCGGCTTCGCAAGCGGCTCTGCGCGCAGACGGCCGACGGCAGCCACCACGCGATGGGCGGTCTCGCGGGCGACGACGCTCGACCGCATCATAACGATCTCGGCCTCGAGCGCGGGATCCGGATAACCGATCCAGTGATAGACGCAGCGACGCCGTAGCGCCTCGTGCAGCTCGCGCGTCCGATTGGATGTGATGACGACGATCGGCGGTTCGCTCGCGCGGATGGTGCCGCGCTCAGGAATCGAGATCGAGAAGTCGGAGAGAAACTCGAGCAGGAATGCCTCGAACTCATGGTCCGAGCGGTCGAGCTCGTCGATCAGAAGGATGCGGTCGCGCGGCGTCTGCAGTGCCAGCAACATCGGTCGCGCGATCAGGAATTCATCGGAATATAGGTTGATGTAGTTGTCGCCCGCTTGGCGGATCGCCAGCATCTGGCGCGGAAAATTCCACTCGTACATTGCCGCCGACGCGTCGATCCCCTCGTAGCACTGCAACCGCACCAGCTCGCGGCCCATCACCGACGCAATGGCCTTCGCCGCTTCCGTCTTTCCGACGCCGGGCGAACCTTCGAGCAGCAGCGGCTTGCCGAGTGCCAGCGCCAGATAGGCAGCCGTCGACAGGCCCTCGTCCGCGATGTACTGCGCATCGCGCAGCGAACGCGCCAACGGCAGAGGCCCATCGATGCCGAGTATGGAGCGACGCACCGGCATGGACTAGCGGGCTCCACCTTCCAGTCGTCGCTTCGGTTTCGCGCCGCCGTTGGCGCGGATACCTCGCAGGATCTTCTCCGGTGTGATCGGCAGCTCGTCGATACGCACGCCAACCGCGTCGTAGACGGCGTTTGCGACGGCCGGCAGCACCGGGTTCGCGCACATCTCGCCCGGCCCCTTGCCGCCATAGGGACCATCCGGCGCCGGCCGCTCCAGCACCGAGATATGATGAGGCGCGATGTCGCCCGGCCCCGGCATCAGATAGTGATTGAAATCGACCGGGCCGTGGCTGCGATCTGGATAGTAGGGCTCGGTCGTCTCCCACAGCGCATGGCTCATGCCCATCCAAGCGCCACCGACGAGCTGCTGCTCGACGAGCTTCGGGTTGAGCGCGCGGCCGAGCTCATAGGCCGATTTCATGTCGCGCACGGTCACCTCGCCGGTCTCGTCGTCGACCTCGATCTCGACGATCAGTGCGGCGTGCGCAAAGCAGGACACCGGCGTCATCTCGCCGGTCTCGGCATCCACCTCGGACAGCGGGATCAGGAAAATGCCGCGCCCCGAAACCGTGCGGCCTTGCTTGAACTGCGCCGCCTGGCACGCGGCCATTGTCGTGATCGAACGCGACGGCGCACCATTGACGTGGATATTGCCCTGGCCATCGGTGACGAGGTCCGCGGCACTGACCTCCAGTTCGTCGGCTGCCGCTTCGAGCATGACGGCGCGCGCTTCCTGCGCGGCCTGGATCACCGCATTGCCGACACGATGGGTGCCACGCGAGGCGAACGAGCCCATGCAGTGCGGTCCCGTATCGCTGTCGGCCGTGTCGACGTAGACGTCGGCGACAGGCACGCCGAGCGTCTCGGCCGCAATCTGGCGCGTGACGGACTTCATCCCCTGCCCGAGATCGATCGACGACAGCGCGACCGTGAACTTGCCGTCCGGATTGGAGTGCACGAGCGCTTGCGACGGATCTCCGCCGAGGTTCATGCCAATCGGATAGTTGATCGCCGCAAAGCCGCGGCCACGATGAATGGTCATCAGCGCCTCCTGAGGCCCGAGATCGAGGAGAACCGCATCGCGCCCTGTCGCGGACGATCGACGGCATTTGCAGGTGGTGCCGGCGGAGGTGGCGGCGCGGCAGCCGGACGTGCCGGCGTCTGCATCGGTGGCCGCCCCGCGCTCGCTGCCGCTGGCATGGAGTAGCCGGGCATCGTAATCGGCGGCTGTGGGCGACCCGCCGCGCCGCCCTTGCGGGCATAGCCGCCAGTATCGACGCCGGTTACCACGCCGTTCTGATCGAGCGCGGTGTGAACCGGCAGGCGCGCACGCTCGCCACCGCCATCGCGGGTCGATGCCGCCGCGCGTGAGGTTGCCTGCAAGGCAACGCTCGCCTTGTCGGCGACCACTTGGCAGCACTCGATCAGCGCAGTGTTCTTGGCTTCGCGGCGATGGGCCTTCATGTCGCCGTCGCGGTAGGCATTGAGAATGCGCAGATCGATCGGGTTCATGCCGACGACCTCCGCGACCTTGTCCATGTGCGCTTCGATCGCGAAGTCGACGCCCGTGATGCCGAATCCGCGCATGGCGGTCGCCGGCGTGCGGTTGGTGTAGACGCAGTAGACGTCGGCATAGACGTTCGGGATCGTGTACGGACCCGGCAGATGGCCGACGCCCTTGATGATCGCGTAGGACGAGAGTCGCGTGTAGGCCCCGCTGTCGAAGTAACCGGTGAACTTGCGCGCGACGATGCGTCCATCGCGCATGACGCCGTCCTTGATGTACCAGCGCTCGGCGCCGCGCGGCGCACCGACCTGCATTTCCTCCTCGCGATCCCAGGCGAACTTGCATGGCCGCCCGGTCAGCATCGCACCAAGGATCGCCAGCGGCTCGTGCAGGCTGTCGACCTTGCCGCCGAATCCGCCACCGACCGTACCGCCGACGAAGTGCAGCCGGTTCGACGGCATCGTCAGCAGCTTCGCCGCCGTGCCGAGGGAGAAAAACAGCGCCTGAGTCGAGGTGTAGCAAACGTAGCGGTCGTTGACCTCGGGGGCCGCGATCGCGCCACACGTCTCGATCGGCGCCTGCTCGATCGGCGACATCTGATAGCGGCCTTCCACGATGTGATCGGCGCGCGCGAACGCGGCCTCGACATCGCCGTAGCGCAACTTCTGATGATCGTACTTGCCGTGGTATATGAACTTGTTGGTCTTGTAGACCTCGCACACGACCGGAGCGCCGGGCTTGATCGCCTCCTCGACGTCGAGGACATGCGGGCGCACGTCCCAATCGACGCGGACCTTGGCGACAGCCGCCCGCGCCTGCGCCTCGGTCGCCGCGATCACCGCGGCGACCGGTTCGCCCTTGTAAGCGACCTTCGTCTCCGCGAGCAGAGGCTCGTCATCGATGCCGAAGTCGAGAAGACTGAGCAGCGTGTTGAGGTTTCGCGGCACATCGCGGCCTGTGAGCACACGCACGACCCCCGGCATCTTCTCCGCCTCGGCCGTGTCTATGCGACGGATGAGGGCGTGATGGTGCGGGCTCCTGACGCAACGGATATGCAGGAGCCCATCGAACAGGTGATCGTCAAAGTACGGTGAGCGGCCCGTGACGTGGCCGAGGATGTCCTGTCGCCGCGTCGGCTTGCCGATCTCGTTGAGATTGTCGTCGCGCTCGTTCGCGAAGAACTCCTTGCGGAACTCCATCGTCATGCCCGCGCCCTCCCCTTGGCTGCCGCCAGAATGGCCTCGATGATCGGCTCATATCCGGTGCAGCGACAGATGTTGCCCGAGATTGCCTCAACCACGTCCTCGCGCGTCGGGTTCGGATTGCGATCGAGGAGTGCTTTTGCCGACACCAGCATGCCCGGCGAGCAGTAGCCGCACTGCGCGGCGAAGCCGTCCATGAATGCCTCTTGCAGCGTGTGGAGCTGGCTGCCAGTAGCGAGGCCCGCCGCCGTCCCGACGCGCTTGCCAGCAACACTTGCCGCGAGTGTCAGGCACGACAGATGCGTCGCGCCATCGATCGTGACCGTGCACGCGCCGCAGGTGCCCTGGCCGCAGCCATACTTGGGACTGAGATCGCCGACGCCGCGGCGCAGAAACTCGAGCAGGTTTTCGCCAGGCTCGGCAAAAGCCGCCCGCTCGGCACCATTGAGATTGAAGACGACTGGTGTCTTTGCCATCAGCCCCGCGCCATCCGTTCGAGCAGACGTTTGAGTTGCACGCCCGCGACCTCGCGCCGATACCACGCGGACGCCAGCGCGTCAGTCGGCGGGTCGAGCCCTTCGACCGCAACTTGAGCCGCCCGCGCTATTGTCGATGCATCCAGCGCCTGCCCGTCGAGCACGCGCTCGACCGCGCTCGCCTGAAGCGGCATCGGACCCATGGCACCGAACGCCACCCGCGCCCCGCGAATGCGACCGCCTTGCCTCGGCAGATGCGCGGCAACCGACAGGACCGAGACGCCCTTGGGTTTGACGCGACTGAACTTGAGGAAACCGAAGTCGGAGGGCGCCTGCGGTCGTGGAACCTGCACCGCGGCGACGAGACCGATCCGACCCCGATCGCGCAGAACATCGGCGAGTGGCCGCGGCGCGCCGCTCTGGCCCGCAAGAATGACGCGCGCGCCGAGCGCGAGCAGCGCCGCCGCGAAGTCGCCGTAGGGATGTGGCGCAAACAGGTTGCCGCCGACGGTCGCCATGTTGCGGATCTGCGGCCCGCCGATCACGCGCGCGACGGGAGCGAGGAAAGCCAGGTCGCGATGCGCCGCGGTCGCCGCCATGGTGACGGCCGCGCCGATCGTTACGCCGTCTCCCGAGAGCCGCACCTCAGTGAGTTGCGGATCGGTGCTGCGGACGAGGCGCGTCGCCGTCACGCCGGCGTTGACGTCGCGCATGACCAGCGTCCCGCCGGCCATGAAAATGGCATCGGCACCCATGGCGCGCTGCGCCTCGGCGATGGTCGCGTGCGTCTCGATCGCCTGGATCATCGCGCGACCCCCTGCTCTGGTGCCGGCAGACCCATGTGCTGGCGCACCGCGTCGAAGCCGGCGCGATAGATGTTGTTCGCCACCATATCGCGCAATTCAGTCTCGCGGCCCGGCGGCGTATCGAACCGGCACTGCCAGTGCCAGAACGTGCGATCGCCGTCGGTGACCGGCGCGAGGCGCACGTGCGCCACATAATTGAGGAGCGGCACCGGCGTCTCCATCAGGCAGTAGGAGAAGGCCATGTCGGCATCCGACAGCGTCAGCAACTGCTCGCGCAGCTCCGATCCGTCGGCGAGATGGAACCGGCGGACGCAGCCGACCTTGTCCGACGAATGGCCCCTCTCGATGTGGCTGTCGGCGACGGCTGGATGCCACTGGTCGTGGCCGTTGAAATCGCGCAGCACCGCCCACACCGCTTCGACCGGCGCGTCGAGGATCGTGCTCTCGACAATCCGCACCATAGTCAGCTCACCATCTGCCGTTTCAGCGCGTCGAAGCCGGCCTGGAAGACATTGTTGCCGATGCCATCGACGAGATCGCCCACCACTTCCACTGCGCACTCGAACTCGGCCGTCCATTCGATGAACGTCCGGTTGCCGTCGCTGATCGGCGTCAATCGCAGCGTCGCGATGTAGTCGGTGAGCGGCATCGGCGATTCGAGGATCGAGTACGTGCAGAACATGTCGTAGTCCGACAGCCCGAGCAGCTTCTCACGCAAGCGGTCGCCGTTCTGCAGGCGGAAGTCGCGCACGCAACCGACCTTGTCCGAAGGCTCGCCGTTCTCGATCCGACTTTCCCGGATGCGCGGATGCCAGCGCGGCAGCGCGTTGAAGTCGCGCACCCGTTGCCAGACCTTGGCGGCCGGCGCATCGATGACGGAGGAAGCGTAGACGCGTGGCATTTAAGTCTGACCTCCCGACTTAGGCTTGTCGCCGCCGCCTTTGCGCGCTTCACCCGCGATGCGTTGCATGTCGGAGGCCTCGCGTATGAGCCCGCCTTGCTTTGCCAGATTGGCGCCGTCGATGCCGATGTCGGCGAGCAGGCTGTCGATCATCGGCGCCTGTACACGATAACGCAGCGCCGAGTTGATCACCTCGTCGGTCGGGCTGCCGCCGCGGCCACCCTCGCCGCCCATCCCACTCATGCCGTCGAGCTGCATGATGCGGATGTCCTGGATCTTCTCCAGCGGCTTGACCGATGCGGCGACGATGCCTTCGACGTGCTCGAGCAGCTTGCGGCGGAACAGCGACGCGCGCGCCGGATCGGTGAGGACGTTCTCCGCCTCGTTGAGCAGCCGCTGCGCCTCTGCCTCGATCGTGAGCCGCACTTTCTCGGCACCAGCCGCGATCGTGCGCTCGGCTGCAGCCTTCTCGGCGAGCAGCACGTCGATCGATTTGCGGCGGTTGGCGGCTTCGGTTTCGCGCGCGGTGACGATGCGCTCCTCGGCGGCCACCGCATTTGCACGCGCGGTATCCGCATCGAGCCGCGCCGCCGATTCCTCGAGCGACTTGCGGTAGAGCGCGATTGCCTTGTCCATCTGGGCCGACTCGACAACCCGCTCCCGCTCGACCTCGAGCCGACGGCGCTCGGATTCGTGCGAGATGCGGACCTCGTCGAGCCCGCGCTCCGACGAGATGCGGGCACGCTCGATGTCCTCGCGGCTTTCGATCTCCGCTTCGCGCAGCGCCTGCACACGGGCGATCTCGAGCTGCTCCAGCGACTGGCGACGGTTGACCTTGGCTGCCTCCACCGCACGATCGCGCTCGACCTCGGCCGTCTCGACGGATGCCTGAGCCGTCAACTGGGCGCGACGTACGTCGGCCTCGGCGGCGGCACGCGCGCTCCTCTTGGCCGCCAACTCGACGACGCGAGCTTCCTCGGCAGCTTCAACCTCGCGCTTCCTCTCGATGTCGATGACCTCGCGCGTCTGCTGGCTCGCGATCCGCTCCTGCTCGAGCTTCAGTTCGGCAGCGATGCGCGCCCGCTCGACGACCTCGCGCCGCGCGATTTCGGCCGCCTCAATCGCCTTGTCCCGGGCGATCTCCTCCGCGCGGGTAGCGAGTTCCGCCTCGATCCGCTCAGCGGCGACACCCTTCTCGCGTGCGATACGGGCCGCATCGATCGCGCGACCAGCGGCGATCTCGGCCGCCTCGACCGCCTGCTGACGCTCGATCTCCAAGGCGCGGATGCGCTGGTCCTCGCTGATCCGCGATTCGGAAATCTTGGCCGCTTGCGCGATCCGCTGACGCTCGGTCGCCTCGCGGGCGGCGATCTCGGCTTCCTCGAGACCCTGCTGGCGCGCGATCTCGCGACGGCGGATGTCCTCCTCGCCGCGGATACGGGTCTGCGTGAGGATCAGCGTCTGCGCCATCCGCGCCTTCTCGGTCTCCTCGCGTGCGGCGATCTCGGCCTGCTCGACGGTGCGCTGGCGCTCGATCTCCAGGGTTTGCGTCTCGCGATCCTTCTGGATGCGCGTCTCGGTGACCGCCCTCTCCTGCTGGATACGTGCGCGCTCGATTGATTCACGCGCGGCGATCTCCGCCGCCTCGAGGAGCCGCGTGCGCTCGATCTCGCGCGCCGTCGTCTCCTGCTCGTTGACGATGCGCGCTTCCTTCAGCGCCCGCTCCTGCAGGATGCGTGCGGTCTCCACCTGCTCGCGGGAGCTGATCTCCTCCGCCTCCACCGTCTGCGCCCGCGCGATCTCGCGCCGGCGGATCTCGAGCTCGGAAGCGATGCGAGCCTCTGCAATCGCCCGATCGTTCGCGATTCGCGCCCGCTCGATCGCCTCGCGCGCCAGGATCTGGGCCGATTCCGCCTGCGTCTCGCGCTCGGCGCGCTCCTTGGCGAGCAGTGCTCGCTGCTGCGCCCGGCGGAACTCGACATCGCGCTCCTGCTCGAGGCGAGCTTCCTCGCTCGACCGTTCGATTTCGAGCGCCTGCTTCTCGGCTTCGAGGTTGCGGGTGCGGATCTGGATCGTCGCGTCCTGCTCGATGTCATTCCTCAGCTTGCGCCGGTCCTCGATGTCCTTGATGAGAACCGTCAGGCCTTCAGCGTCGAAGCGGTTCGACGGATTGAAGAATTCGAGGCTGGTCTGGTCGATGTCGAGGATGGCAACCGCTTCGAGCTCGAGACCATTGCGCGACAGATCAGCTTCCACCGCCTGCCGAACGCGCCCGACGTAGATCGAACGGTTCTCGTGCATCCCGCTCATGTCCATCGCAGCGGCAGCGGCACGCATCGCGCTCTCGAACTTACCCGCCAGCAGAGCGTCGATGCTTTCGGGTTCCAGCGTGCGCCGGCCGAGCGTCGAAGCGGCCATCGCGACGGCGCGGCGCTCGGGCTCGACGCGAACGTAGAACTCCGCCTCGACGTCGACACGCATCCGATCCTTGGTGATCAGCGCATCGTTGTTCGTGCGCGACACCTTGAGGCGGAGCGTGTTCATGTTGACCGGCGTGATTTCGTGGATCATCGGCCAGACGAACGCGCCGCCGTCGATGACGACCTTCTCGCCGAGGAAACCTGTCCTGACGAACGCGACCTCCTTGGTCGAGCGGCGATAGAGCCGCTGCAGGATCCAGAAGACGATCGCGATCACGACGACCGCGATGATGAGCCAGAGGATGAGCTGGCCGATCATTTCTCCGGATATGGACATGTCCGTTCCTCCTTACGCATTCTCTCGGCCGCTTCCATCGCCCCGGTGCTCAGCCGCGGCTTTGGCGTGCGATGCGCTTGAACTTGCGCGTTTGTTCGGTCAGTGCGATCTCGGTCGGCAGGCGCTCCATCGATGATGCGCCGTAGAAGCCGTGGCAATTGGATGTGTTGTTCAAGATGAATTCGGCGTCCTCGGGCATGGCCACGGGGCCGCCGTGGACGAGCACGATCGCATCCGGATTGACCCTGAGGGCAGCCTCGGCCCAGCGCTCGACGAGCCTCGGGCAGTCGGCGAGCTTCAGGGCGGTCTGAGCGCCGATGCTGCCGCCCGTGGTCAGTCCGAGATGGCAGACGATGATGTCGGCGCCCGCCTTTGCCATCGCCGCGGCATCCTCCTCGTTGAAGACGTACGGCGAGGTCAGCATGTCCTTCGCGCGCGCCTTGGCGATCATGTCGACCTCGAGGCCGTAGGACATGCCGGTCTCCTCGAGATTGGCGCGGAAGACGCCATCGATGAGCCCGACAGTCGGAAAATTCTGGACGCCCGAGAAGCCGATCCGCTTCAGCTCGTCGAGGAACACGTCCATCCGGCGGAACGGATCGGTCCCGTTGACGCCTGCGAGCACGGGCGTGTGACGAACGACCGGCAGCACTTCCGCGGCCATGTCGACGACGATCTGATTGGCGTCACCGTAGGCCAGCAGTCCCGCGAGCGAGCCGCGCCCGGCCATGCGATAGCGGCCGGAATTGTAGATGACGATAAGATCGATGCCGCCGGCTTCCTCGCACTTGGCGGAGAGACCAGTGCCCGCGCCGCCGCCGACGATCGGCGTGCCGTTCGCGATCATCGCGCGAAGCTTGTCCAGGATCTGCTGGCGCGGGATCATCGTTTCACCTCTCCTCGCGTACGCGTGCGAGCGTCGCCGTGCAGACCGCGAAAAGCGGCGACGAGAGCCGCTGCGAACTCCGGGTCGTTGATGTGATGGGGCAGCCGGATGAGCTGGCGCGACGACGTCTGGCGCACCGTCTCGACGAGGGCGGCATAGAGCGCTGCGCGCGCCGTCAGGTCGTGGAAGGGTTTCCCCGGCGCATCGAGCGCGGAGACACCGCCTTCGGGCAGGAAGAAGCGCACCTGACCTTCCATGCGGTTGAGGCGCTCGCCGATCCAACGGCCCATGCGGGTATTCTCCTCGGGCGTCGTCCGCATCAGCGTGATCTGCGGGTTGTGCTGGTAGAGCAGACGCCCACGATAGCGCTCCGGCACGGTCTCGGGCGCGCCGAAGTTGACCATGTCGAGTGCGCCGACCGAGCCGATATAGGGGATGCGCGTGCGAATGATCGCGCCGAAGCGATCCTCGCTCGCCGGGAACACGCCACCCATCAGCAAATCGCAAACCTCGGTGGTGCTGATGTCGAGGACGCCCACCACCTTGCCGCTGTCGACGAGCGCTTCCATCGCCTGCCCGCCGATGCCAGTCGCATGGAACACCAGGCAGTCGTGCGTCGCGGCGAGCTCCTTGGTCACCTGCTGGACGCACGGCGTCGTCACGCCGAACATCGTGAGGCCTACCGCCGGCTTGGTCGACACGCGCGGCTTGGCGGCCTGGCGCGCCTGGACCATGCCGACCATCGCCTGCGCGGCGTTGGCGAGCACTTCCTCGGTGATCGCGTTGAGGCCCTGCACATCGGCGACCGAGGGCAGCAGCATGATATCGGAGGGCCCGACGTACTTGCTGACCTCGCCGGAGGCAACGGAGGAAACAATGAGCTTCGGGACACCGACGGGTAACGCGCGCATCGCCGGCGCGACCAGCGCGGTGCCCCCCGATCCACCCGCCGACAACACGCCCGCGATGCCGCTCTGGCGCACGATCCAGCGGCGGAACGCCTCCGTCATGCCGGCGACCGACTGGCCGCGATCGCCAGTGAAAACACCGGCCGCACCGCGCGGATGGAACGCAGCGACCTGATGGGCCGGAATCTCCGCGCCCGAGTGTTGGCCCGAGGTGGAGAGGTCGACCATCCGCACCGGCACGCCTGCCGCGCGGATCAGGTCGCGCATGTAGCGCAGCTCGTCGCCCTTCGTGTCGAGCGTGCCGGCGACCAGCACAACCGGGCGACCGGTGCCAGCGAGCGGGCGCATGTCGACACTCGCGGCGGCGCTCGTCATCGGGCGGGTGGTGACGAGACGAGCCATCTGCTCGAGACGCTGGACCGATATCGGCTGTGACCAGCGCGTCGGGATGACGGGGTTGGAATTGTAGATCTTGACCGGCGCGTCGACAGCATTCGGTACGGGGCGCGCAGTTGTCGCTGCCGCTGCCGGGGCTGCCTCCTCGTGGCCATGGCGGCCGACGCCAAGCAGACGCTGCTGCAGCTCGCGATCGCCGGCAAGCTCGCGTGCCGCCGAGACGCGATTGATGCGGCCGTTGACCATGATCGCGACATTGTCGGCAATCGCGCAGGCGACGCCGATGTTCTGCTCGATGACCAGAACGTCCATGTCGCCGTCCTCGGCGAGGCGCTGGAGCATCTCCTCGACCTGGGTGACGATGACGGGTGCGAGGCCCTCCGTCGGCTCGTCCATGACGAGCAGGCGCGGGTTGGCGAGCAGCGCCCGCGAGATCGCCAGCATCTGCTGCTCGCCGCCGGAGAGCTGCCCGCCACCATTGGACTTGCGTTCGGCGAGGCGCGGGAAGGTCGCGTAGACGCGCTCGACGGTCCACGGGCCCGGGCGCCGGCCCGCCATGAGCCGCAGATGCTCGTCGACCGTGAGTGACGGCCAGAGGCGGCGGCCTTGCGGCACGTAACCGATGCCGAGCTGCGCGATGTCGGCGGGCTCGCGGCCGACGAGAGACTGTCCGCTGAAGCTGATCGCCCCGGAGGCGACCGGCACCAGCCCCATGATCGCCTTGCACAGCGTGGTCTTGCCCATGCCGTTGCGACCGACGACGGACAGGACGCCACCCTGCAGAGTAAGGTCGACGCCCTGCAACGCGTGCGAGGCACCGTAGTAGACGTTGAGCGCCCGGATCTCGAGGGTCGGCGCGCGCGTGCGGCTTCGCTCAGCCATGCCCGCCTCCGAGGTACAGCTCCTGAACTTCCGCGTCGTTCTCGATCTCCTCGGGCGTACCTTCCTTGAAGACGCGGCCGTTGTGCATCATCGTCACGCTCTCGGCGACGCGCAGCGCCACATCCATGTCGTGCTCGATGATAATGTAGCCGATATGATCGGGAAGGCCGGAGAGGATCGCCACAAGATCCGCGCGCTCCGCCGGTGAAAGACCCGCTGCTGGCTCGTCGAACAGGATGAAGCGCGGGGCGCCTGCCAGAGCGAGCGCGATCTCGAGCTGACGCTGCTGGCCGTACGAAAGCGCCGAGACAAGCGTATCGCGAGCGCGGGAGAGATGGACGGCTTCGATCAGCTCGTGCGCCCGTGCGACGATCGCATCGCTCGGACGCGGTCGCAGCAGCGAGAAGCGCCCGCGCGAAACACCGAGGCAGGCGAGATAGACGTTGTCGGCGACCGACATGCCGCCGAACAGCAGCGAGATCTGGTAAGTGCGGCGCAGACCGCGGCGGATTCGCTCGTGCGCGGGGAAGTTTGTGAGGTCCTCGCCGAACAAGCGAATGGTGCCCGATGTCGGCAGGAAGTCGCCGGTCACGCAGTTGAAGAGCGTCGTCTTGCCGGCGCCATTGGAGCCGAGCACGGCCCGTCGTTCGCCTGGCCGCACGGACAGCGTCACGTCCGAGATCGCCGCGAGCGCGCCGAACATCTTGGTGACACCGCGCAGCTCGAGCGCATTGCCGGTCGTCACCGCGCCGAGCCTCTCGGCCGTGCTGCGGTCGGTGGCGGTGGCACGCATGTGGCGCCGATCGGCCATCGTCAGCGCCCCCCGCCCAGGAGTGGATCGTAGCCGGCATCGCGCCGCGCCTTGTACCTGTCCCACAGCCCGAGCACGCCGTCTGGCGAGAAGAACACGACCGCGAGAAAGCCGAGGCCGACGACGAGCTTGAAGCGTTCGCCCGACATGCCGATGGCGTGCAGGATGTCGGAGGCGAAGACGCTGAGGACCACGTAGATGAAGGCGCCGATGAACGGGCCGATGGGACGCTTGAGCCCGCCAACGACGGCGATCACGAGGATGTCGATCACCTGCGGAATGCCGGCGGTGCCCGGCACGACCTGAGCGTTCTGCCAGACGAGAAGAATGCCGCCGAACGCCGCGATCACGCTAGCGAAAGTGTAAGCAAGGATGCGGTGTGCGGTGACGGAGAAGCCGAGTGCCGCCATACGACGGGGATTGTCGCGCACGCCCTGTAGCGCAAGTCCAAACGGGGTGCGCGCCATCCACACGACCGCACAGTAGGACAGCACGGCGCATACCAGCGTCATGTAGTAGAAGGGCACCGGCTGGCGCCAATCGATGCCGAACCACTTGGGCGGAATGACGTTGTTGAAGCCGGTGTAGCCGTTGAAGATGCCGTAGTTCTGTCGCGTGAAGTAGAAGAACGCCGCGGCGATCGCGAGCGTGATCATGATCGTGTAGATGCCTTCGGTACGCACCGCGAGCGTGCCGACGAGCGTGCCGAAAAGCGCCGCGATCAGGATCGCCAGCGGAATGTGGAGCCACCACGGCCAGCCGAGGCTGATCTGCGGGACGCCACTGGTGCCGAGGATCGCCACGACGTAGCCGGCGAGCGCGCCGACGGTCATCTGGATCAGGCTGACCATGCCGCCGTAGCCCGCCAGCACCATCAGCGACAGGGCGACCATGCCGAGGATGAAGGTCCAGCCGAAGATTTGAAAAAGCACGAAGTTGCTGGCGAAGGCGGGCATGGCAATCAGCAGCACGCCGAGCACCCAGGCAGCAGGCGGGATCCGCTCCAGCGCGAGCAGCGATTTCCGGGGTGCGACGTTGGGCAGGACATCGGCCATGTCAGCGTCGCCCTCCGAGCAGGCCGTGGGGGCGGAACGCGAGCACGACAGCCATGATGAGGAACGTGAAGACGACTGAATAGGTCGGCGCGTAGACGAGGCCGATCTGCTCGGCGAGACCGATGATCACGGCACCGAGCGCCGCTCCGGGGATCGAGCCCATGCCGCCGACGATGACCACGACCAGCGAGGCGAGGAGGAAGCGCGTGTCCTCGCCGGGCGACAACGACTGGAAGGTGCCGCCGATGATGCCGGCCATGCCGGCGAGCCCGGCGCCGAACCCGAACACCGCGAGAAAGACGTATTGGATCTTCACGCCCGAGGCCGCGAGAATGTCGCGATCGTCCACGCCGGCGCGGATCAGCATCCCGAGCTTCGAGCGGTTGAGCACGAACCACATCGCAAGCCCGATCACGATCGCGGCGAACAGGATCGCGATCCGCACCAGCGGATAGGAGAGATAGATCGCCTGCCCGTTGGAGCGGACGGCGCTCACGAACGGCAGCGTGATCGGCCCGCTCAGCCACTGCGGCGACTGCACCTGGTAGCTCTGGCCGCCCCAGTACCACAGCATGAGATCGGCGAGCACGATCGAGATGCCGATCGTGACGAGCGTCTGGCGCAGCTCCTCGCCTTCCATGCGGCGGAACACCTGATGCTGCAGCAGCAGGCCGAGCGCGCCGACGATCACGAACACGACCGGAAAGGCGAGCAGCCAGTAGCCGGTGACGTCCGCGACGCCGTAGCCGATGTAGCCGCCGAGAAGGTAGAGCGAGCCATGCGCGAGGTTCACGTTGCGCATCAAGCCGAACACGAGCGTGAAGCCTGATGCAACGAGGAAGTAGAGCGCGCCGAGCGTGACCCCGGAAATGATCGCGTTGAGAAAAACCCGCTTTCGGCCCATGGCCGCCTCGAGGCCGGGCGGCCACGGCGCGAAGATCAGCCAGAGGAAGCCGACGACCACCACGACGATGACGATGGTCCAGACCGGATAGCGGGTGCTGAAATTCTGCAACGTACCCATGCTGTCACCAGCCGTCCTCGGCCAAGAGATTCCGCCGTCCCGCCGCGTCGCCGCCGATCCGCATCCCGAACCCGATGCGGACCGGGCCGTCGCACCAATGCTTCATGCAATTCGACCGAGGTACGCATCCGGCACAGCGCGATCGCCATCCTCCGGATGCGGCCTTCCCCGGGTCAGGCGCAGACCAGGATCCGCGCGCCCACCCGGAACATTACGCGATGCCCGAAGCCCGAGACGTATCCGACAGTCTAATGATTCCGCCCGCTTGGTGGGGCCGGATGCGGACTTATGGTTCATCCCGACTGAGCGATCTGGGCGCTGCGCCGATATGCGCTCGGCGGCACGACGCCGTTGGCGCAGAAGAAGCGCGAGAAGCTCGCCTGGCTCGAAAAGCCGAGATCCAGCCCGATCGACGCGATCGCCTCGGTGGTCTTCGTCAGCCGCTCGATCGCGCGCTCCATGCGCAGCGAGTTCAGATAGATGTTTGGCGTGACGCCGACCTGCTGGCGAAAAAGCTTGTAGAAATGCGGGCGCGACAGGCCCGTCTCGCGCGCCACGCGATCGAGCTCCACCGGCTCACAGGCGCGCTGCTCGAGGAGCTGGATGGCCTTGCGCAAGCGGAAATCGGGCGCGCTCGCGAGCTGCTCATTGGCGCCGCTGCGATGCCATGACCGATCGAAACAGGTCTGCGTCAGCGTCAAAAGCCATTCGTTGATCGCGACTTCGTTCTGATCGCGGCCGAGCATCGAGCTGACATCGATGAGGCGGGCGAGTTCATCGGAAACTTCGATATCGGCGCGCCCAAAGCGCAACGCGGTCGCGTGCCTGCCAATGCCGATGCCGTTCCAAAACCATGTCGGCCGGATGTAGAGCACAAGCACCAGCGTCTGCCAGCCCGGCGCCGGCTGATGATAGTGGTGCGCTTGCCATGGATTCACGGCGACGGCCTGTCCGGGGCCTAGCGGAATGGCGCTGCCATCGACGTAGACTTCACCGGGCTTGCCATGCACGTGAAATAGGAGGTGCCCTTCGCGATGCGCGTGCGACACCATCGTGCGGTCCATGGCGTAGAGGCAAGCGCGCCCGAATGCGCCATGAAGCACGGCAACGGCTTCACTCATTTTCCTCCCATCAGCATTCGTTTGATGCTGTTTTGCCGTGACTATATCGCATTGCAGATGTGTGGCAAGCAGTCGCAGTTGCGGCGCACAAAACGTGCTTAACCGGTGACGCTGCTGTGGCGCCGTGAGGCGCGACGTGATGATCCGCGGCCGGCAACAAAATGGCCGCCGGCCTGAAACCATACGGTCCCGGGCCGGAGGCTTTCATTTCGAGCGCTGCTGCCTTCGACCGCCGAACGCTCGAATGGAGCACCCGGCGATCGTCTCACTTGCCGCCGAGCGCCTTGCAGTCGGGCGTCGTGCGCGAAGGCAGGCCCATGGCCTTGAACGCATCCGCAGTCATGCCCAGCGTCTGCGTGACGTTGTCGACGCGACCGACCATTTTGCTCGTCAGTCCGCCGTCGGCCGTCTCGCTGACCTCGGTGATGAACACCGAGCCCGACGCCTGACGGTTCTCGTTGAGCTCGACGACACCGAGCGGGGTCTTGAGCTTCAGCTTTGAAAGCGCGGCGTGGAACTTCTTCTGGCCATCGCTGAGGTCACCCTTGACCTCGTTGAGCCCGGCGATCATCGCCAGCGTCGCCACGTGGTATCCGATCCCGAACAGCGATGGCGTCGCGAAACGCTGGTTGGCGGGGAACGCGTCCTGATAGGCCTTCACGTAGGCCTGCCATTCCGGCGCCGGGTTATCGGCCGCGAAGGGTCCCGACGTCGGCGTTCCCTTCAGAGCGTCCTTCGCCTTGCCCTTGGAGCCGAGCACGGTCGGATCGGCCATGATGGAGCCGCCGATCAAGTTCGCCTTGCCGCCGGCCTGCTGGTACTGGTTGAGGAAATTGATCGAGTCCGTGCCGCCCATGCCGAGATAGATGGCATCAACATCATCAGGCAGCTTGGCGATTACGCCAGCAAAGTCGCTCGAACCGAGCGGCACCCACAAGCGCTCAACGATGTTGCCGCCGGCCTTGCAGAAATCGACCGCGAAGCCGAGGAAGTTGGTGTAGCCGAACGAGTAGTCGGCCGAGACGGTCGCTACCTTCTTCCAACCCTTCTTATTGAAGACGTAGCTGCCGAGGCCAGTGCCCCACTGCGCGCCGTCCAAATTGAAGCGGAAGAAGTTCGGCGACGGATCGACGAAGGTGGTTTCGAGCGCACCCGAAATGCCGTTGATGACTGTCTTGTCCGGGACGGTCTTGGAGTAGTCGCGCATCGCGATACCCTCGGAACCCGAGAGCGGCCCGATAATGATATCGACCTTGTCCTGCTCGATGAGCTTACGCGCCATACGCGTCGTGGTCGCAGGTGTCGTGTCGGTAGGGGCGACAACGGTTTCGATCTTCTTACCGCCGGCCATGCCGCCGGCGAGCTTCAGCGCCAGCTCGACGTTCCGTACGCCATCGGCGCCACCGGCTGCGAAGGCGCCCTCAAGTGCAACCAGGATGCCGACCTTGATCGTGTCTTGCGCGACCGCTCCGGTAGGCAGCATCAACGCCAGGGCAAGTCCTGCCCCGATGAACCGCTTCATGCTGAATCCTCCCAAGGATTTGACTGCTTTATCGTGGCTCGCTCGGCCACTCTTGGCCGCCCGTCAGTAATCCCGACGCAGCGGTTCATTCCGGTGGCGCACATCATGCGCCACCACGCAACTACATCATACTGACGAGAGACTGCCAACGGCGGCAATATCCGAGCGTCTGCTTTTTTGCGTGCCGCGAAGCCAAAGAAAGGTATGCGGGAGGCGCGTTGAATCTGGATAGCGGCGCTGCCGGCAGCAAATCATGGACGCTGAAAATGAGAAATGAGAACAAGAGGCGACGCGTCGCCGCGAAGTGCGATTTATCTCAATAAATCATCGCACTCCCTCCGCGAGTCGAGTACCTGCCTCCCGGGAACGTCGCTCGTGCTAAATCTGGTGGATACGGAAGGCCGTCATGACGCTGATCTGCTCTTTCAGTCCACGTTCGCGATGGCGGCGGTAGAGCTGGCGCGCCGCGTTGGCGTCCCCGCGCCGGATCGCCTCGATAATCTCGTAGTGCTCCTTGATGGACGTGGATGGCTGGGGATGCTGGCGCAGCCGCAATGTGAAAGTGCGGGCACGGTGAACCTGGTCCCAGCAGTTCAGCACGATATCAACCAGGCGCCGGTTGTTGCTCAATTTCACGATGCCGAGGTGAAACTCCTCGTCCGCGAGCGCCCACTTCTCCATCTCGCCGCGCGCGAGGGTGTCAGTCATCTTTTGGCAGGACGCCTCGAGCTCGCGCAACTCCTTGGGTGATGCCCCGCGCGTGGCCAAAAGCTCGGCGGCACGTGGCTCGAGACTGATCAACACATCGTAGATCTCGCGCATGTCGGCGACCGCGATCGGCACGACGCGGACGCCATGCCTCGGTACGATTTCCAGCAGCCCCTCGTTCTGAAGACGGATCGCGGCCTCGCGGACCGGCGTCCGGCTGACGCCGAGCATGACGGCGAGCTCCTGCTCGAGGATCTGCGAGCCGGGCGCCAGTTCGCTGTCGAGTATCATTTTGCGCAGGCGATCGTAAACGGCGTCCGGGGAGTTACGCCGCGGCGGCTTCGGCTCCGTCTTGCGTTTGGCTTCAGCCATGGGCTTCTCGCTTGCCGAGACTTCAGATCGGATGAGAGCGTGCACTGCTCGCCGAGCGCTCGAGGATTTCGGCACGTGTACCGGCAGCCGTCACATAGCTCTGCGGGGTAATGTCGAGCAGCGTGGCGATGTCCCGGGCGGCGGCGACGACGTCCGCGGTCTTCACGCCCGTCTCCACCCCCATCTCGTTCAACAGATGAACGACATCCTCGCTTGCGAGGTTGCCGACGGCGCCCATGGTGGTCGGCGTCATGATGCCACCGCCGATGCCGCAGATCGCGCCCTCGATGAAGGAGGCACCAGCATCCAGCGCCGCGATGATGTTGGCCGGGCCGTTACCGGAGAGATTGTGGACGTGGAAGCCGACCTCGATGTCGGGGTAGCTCTCGAGGGCCTGCCGGAAAAGACCGCCGACGTGGCGCGGGTCCTCCATGCCGAGAGAGCCGGCGAAATAATAGCGCTTGATTCCCGCGTTCCGGAACTTTCCGACGAGATCGAGCACGCGGCTCTCCGGAATGCGCCCTTCATAGGCGCACCACATGGTCATGCCCATGGCCAGCACGAAGGGGATATGCGCTGCATCGGCGATCCGGAACGTCTCGATCGCGGCCGTGACGCCCTGCTCGAGCGTCATATTCTGGTTCTTTAGGTTGTAGGCGGCGCTGGCGGTGATGAGGCCGAGGATCTCGCCCGGTTTTGTTGCGACAGCGCGTTGCGCGCCGCGCGGGTTCGGCGCCTGAGCACGGTAGACAATGCCAGGACGACGCGTGATCCGCTCCATCACCTCCTCGGCATCCTTGAGGTGCGGGATGACGCGTGGATGGGCGAAGTTCGTGACCTCGACGACCGGAAAGCCGACCTTGGACAGGCGATCGACCATCGCGACCTTGGTGTCGGTGTCGACCCAGCGATGGAAACTCTGCAGGCCGTCGCGTGGCGCGACCTCGACAACGGTGGTGCGGGCGGGGAGATTGAGCATGCTGGTCCTCGGGGCTTAAATCGCGTCAGGCACGAACAGCTTCGCTGGCGAGCCGGCCGGTGCGTAACTCCTCCTCGGTGAAGCCAAGCTCGCCGATGAGGATGTCCTCGTTGCTGGAGCCGAGGCGCGGGCCGGCGTGCGTGACTTTGCCCGGAGTGGCCGAGAGCTTGCCGGCGATGTTCTGGAAGCGAACAGGACCGCCGAGCTCCTCATCGAAGACCGTGACGATGTTCTCACGCGCCTGGACGTGGGGATCCTCGAATACCTGCGCGATGTCGTTGACCGGCGCTACCGCGGCCTCGAGCTTGATGAACTGCTCCATCAGCTCGTCGAGCGTGAAGCGAGAGACGGCCACCTGCAGCAGCGGATCCATCTCCTTATTGTTCTGGATGCGCAGGCGGTTGTCCTTGAAGCGCGGGTCCTCGGGGATCTCGGGCACGCCCAGCGCAACGCACATGCGCTCGAACGTCGACTGCGATGCGCCCGCAATGGCGACGTACTTGCCGTCCTTGGTGCGGTAGCAATTGCGCGGCGCCGTGAACGCGTGAAGGCTGCCATTGCGCTGCTGGATGAGACCAAGCTGATCGTAGTTGACCGCCTGTGGCCCGAGCAGGGTGAAGAGCGGCTCGTAGAGGGCGAGGTCGATGTACTGTCCCTTGCCGCCATTCACCTCGCGCCCCTTGAGCGCGACCATGGCGAGATAGGCGCCCATCAGACCGGCGGTGGAATCGGCGAGGCCGAACGCGGGCAGGACGGGCGGCTGCTCGGGGAAGCCGTTGATGAAGGCAAAGCCGCTGTAGGCCTCCGCGAGCGTGCCGAAGCCGGGTCGCGCGGAATTGGGGCCAGTCTGTCCGAAGCCGGTGATCCGGAGCATGATGAGGCCCGGATTTATCTTCGAAAGGACGTCCCAGCCGAGGCCCCACTTTTCGAGCGTCCCCGGCCGGAAGTTCTCGACGAGGATATCGGCCGACTTCACGAGCCGCTTGACGATCTCGACGCCGAGTGGCGTCCGCAGATCCGCGGTGACCGAGCGCTTGTTGCGGTTCAAGACCTTGTAATAGAGCCCGACGCCGTTCTTGCTGTTGCCCCAGTAGCGGGATTCATCGCCGGTGCCCGGACGCTCCACCTTCACGACGTCGGCACCGAAGTCCGCAAGAAACATGGCACCGATCGGCGCAGCCAGAAACGATGCGATATCCACAACGCGGACGCCTTCCAGGGGCAGCCGCGCGGGCTCAGAAATTGAAGTCGACGCCTGGCTGGTCGCGTCCGTCATTTTCGGTCATCTCCTGGCGACTTGTCCGTACTACGTAACGCCATTATGTATACATTGACGCATTGATTGTCGAATCCATAGCATCACCTGCCTCACGGAATCCGGATATCGATCAGCGGTACATGCTGCTGGGCGCCGTAGACGTCCCGATCTCCCGGGGCGCCCGACGTCGGCCCAGTACGCGGGATCGTTATCTTGATTGCGTTGGCAGCCTCGAAGGCGATGATTTGCACGTCTCGCGCCGGCAGATCGTAGAGGCCGGCGATTAGCGAAGGCGTCAACACTTCGCTCTCGACGACCCGTCGGTAGGTGTCGGCGTCCGGCAGTATGATGTCGAACGTGATGAGCAGCGGGCCCGCGTTCTTGCTGCGGAGAACCTCGGCGAGATCGTACAGGCGCTCGCCCCGGGCATTCGGCAGCGTGTGTGTGTCAGGCGGCATGTCTAGGCGACCTCCCGAATGTCGACGGGGAAGAGCGCGTCGGGATCGTCGACCTCCATGACATGGTAGATCGTGAACTCGTAAACCGGCCCGCCTTCGAAATCCGAGGGCGAGAACGGGAAGGCGAGATTGCCGGCCGTCGCCTTTCGACCATCGAAATAACCGTGGAGGAATGAGCTGCGCGCGAGCGACAGGACCGTGTTGGCTGCCTGCTGGGTCGCCGCGATCGCCTCGATCACCACGCCAACCTCGCTTGGTGGTACCGCCGCTGTGCGGATCGGTCGAACGCCATCTCGCCCGTAGTAGATGAAGCGCAGTTCGTAGTCCTCCGGCTTGAGCGTTCGCTGGACGAGCCGCGCAACGCCGTCCCGCACCCGCTTCTCCACCTCGTCGACGCTGCGGATGAGCCCCGGATCGGTCATGCCGGCGATGGCGATCGTGCGGAAGCCGCGCAGACGCACGCCTTCCAGCTTGATCGTCGGCTTGCCGGTCGACACGAGGCGACTGCCTGTCACCTTCACGCGACGCGGGTCGAGCGAAACGATTTGGCTCGCCTCGAGATCCACCATTCCTTCGGGCTCGAAGAAGCGGTGCGGGTCCGGCTGCTCGTACATCATGTGTGCGGCAACCGACGTCGGGGACAACCGCATGTCGAGGTTCATCGGCTCCAGCTCGAAATGATCGCGCCGCAGCGTGCCGAGAATGCAATCGTTGGCTGCCAGCGGGATCGCGCACTGCGCGCCGCACTCGATGATCTTCGCCATGTGGAACGCAAGGCCCATGTCGAGCCCCTTGTACGCGGCAAACGAGGCGTAGATCGCCGTATCGCAGGCACGTCCGGCAATAATCACGTCGGCGCCGGCATCGAGCGCGTTGACGAACGGCCCCGTGCCCATCTGTCCGACAATCCGAGTCGTCTCGTCCACCATCTGCTCGGTGAGCTCGGGCAGCGGCCCGAGCGTCCGTACGCGCCCCTCGCGCACGGCCTTCTTCACCACTTCCTTGTCGAGTTCCGCCTGGATGGTAGCGAGGCGATAGCGGTGGCCGTCCCGCTTCGAGACCTCGTCAAGGATGTCGAGAAAGCCTTCGAGATGAGGGCGTCCGCCGGCTGTCCCCGCCGTGCCGATCACATAGGGCACGCCGAGTCGACGTGCCGCTGCGAGTGACAGACCGAGATCGCGCCGCACCTGCTCGCGCCTAGTGAGGTGCTGGCCACTGCCGAGATAGTAGGGACCGGGATCGGATGAGCCGTTGTCGGCGCCGATCATGTGCGGATTGCGCGACGCTCCCTCTTCGAGTGATCGCTCGGGGAAACCGTAGCCCAGGTTACCCGTCACCGAAAGAATACGCGCCTCATCCATTGCTACTATGCCTCCCGTCGATTTCCGATACGACGCTCTTCAACGCACCGTCGTCATGCGCCCGAGCAGATTGGCACCGCCGACGATGACGAGCAGCACCACGACCTGGAGCACGCTGAACGCCGCGGTCGCGCCAGTGTGGCCACCTTCGTGGAAATCAAGCAGCAGCACCGGCATGACGATCGTACTGTTGGTGAAGAGGAACAGCGACGAGCCGAGCTCTCGGATCGACAGGATGAACAGCAGGCTCATCGCCGAGATGAGGCCGGGCAGCGTCAGCGGCACGATGATGCGGAGGATCGTCGGCAGCGTACCGGTGCCGCAGATTTTCGAAGCCTCCTCGAGCTCCCGATGGATCTGCATGAGCGATCCGCTGAGCACCTTTAGCGTATCGGGCAGGAAACGGGCCACGAGCGCCAGCGCGATGATCCACGTCGTCCCCCACAGAAAGCCCGAGAATGCGACCCAGGCCCAAAGGTAGGCGACGCCGATGACGAGGCCCGGGACAGCGACAGGCGCGGTACCCATCATGTCGAGCGTGCGCCGGAACGGCATGTTCGTGCGGTGGATGGTGTAGGAGAGCGCGAAGGCCAGCACGCCACCGACCAGCGCGCTAATGATGCCGACCTCGAGCGTATTCCAGAACGAGCGCCACACCAGCGCACTCTCGAAAAGCTGGCTGAAGTGATTCCAGGAGTACTGCCTGGAATCGAACAGGCTCGCGAGATTGGGCACGAACAGGAACTTGCGGAACGCGGCAACGAGTAGCCCGATGCACGGCACCACGACGGCCACCAGCGCATAGAAGCACGCGAGGGCGAACGTAACCCAGCGCCACGGCCCAAGCTTGAGCGTACGCGGCTTGAAGGACTTGCCAGTCACGGTGACGAAGCTGCGGCCCGAAAGCGCCCAGTGCTGCACCGCGACGCAGAGCGTCGTGACGGCGACCATGATGATGGCGACTGCGGCGGCAGTATTGAACAAGGGTGGCGTCCACGACGTGAGCTTGAATAGATACGTGGTCAGGACGTCGATGCGGGCCGGCGTGCCGAGGGCGGCGGGGATGCCGTAGATGCCGAACATGACGACGAACGCGAGCAGGCTCCCCGACAGGATCGCGGGAGCGACAAGCGGCAGCGTGATCGTGAGCATCGTGCGAACGGGACCTGCGCCGGACATCTGCGCCGCTTCCTCGAGCGCGGGGTCCATGTTCTTCAACGCGGCCGAGACGAACATGTAGACGTAGGGCGCATAGTACATCGCGAAGACGGCGACCATGCCCGTCATGCTGTACATGTTGAACCGGAACTCCCAACCAAGCTCCTTGAAGAACATGTTGATGAGGCCGGTCGTCGGCGAACCGACGTAGGACCACGCCACCGCTGCGACAAGCGGCGGCATGAACAGCGGCATGATGCTCGCTGTTTCGACCCAGCCACGCATCGGCGTATCCGTGCGCGCCACGATCCAGGAAAGCCCGACGCCGATGACGACGGCGAAGAACGTGCCGAGGCCGCATGAGACCAGCGAGTTCACCGCGGCGGTGCGTACCTGCTCATTGGCGAGTATCTCGCGGAAGTTCTGCAGTGTAAGCGTGCTCGAAAGGCCCTCGAGGGCCGGGTTCGTCGTCGTGAGCGCGCCGAGGATGAGCATCGCCAGCGGATAGACGATGAGGACAGTCAGGGTGACAATCAGAAATACGGTCCACGCGTACCGCCGCCAGACATTCGCGGCGCGCACGGCGGCACGGTCGGTCCAGGCATGCGTGGTCTTGGTTACGGCGATATCGGCCATTCGGGCATCTCCTCGTCTGGCCGCTCTTCGGCGACCTTTGCCCGTGCGGGAGACGCGTCAGCGACGCCGCTAGCACTCCCTCTGACACGAGCGCGCCGATAATGTATTCGTCATCGCATTTATCAAGCGAATTTTTAGATGGTCGTATGTGCGTATGCGAAATTGACTCGCGATCGTCCCTTGCTATAGTTCGCGCGCTCAAGGCGCACACTCTCGACAGTCGATGCTTGTCGAGATTCTGAAAACGGCGCCGGCACCAGGAGGAAGCGATGATCCCGGCCTTGCGGGCAGCGTTGGCTGCCGTCTCCATTCTAGCGGTCTCCCAATCCGCCGCCGCACAAGACTGCTGCCCGAAGGAACTCGTCGACGCCGCGACGAAGGAAGGCAAGCTGCTCCTTTACAGCGCCGTCGTGCTCGACAACGAGCAGGTGATGGCTAAAGCGTTCACAGAGCGCTTTCCCGGCGTGAAGGTGGACATCGTCCGTGCGCCCGGCGGCCGCCTGTTCACGCGCATCGAGACCGAAGCCGCCGCCGGCAAGCTGACTGCCGACGTCGTTGATATGACGGACCGGATGTTGATGCTCCGCATCAAACATCTGCTGGCCGACTACAAGCCGCCGAATGCCGACAAATGGGACGCAAAGTCGATGCCGCTGCCGAATCTCTGGCCGCGCACGCTCTTCGTCTACGCGACCGCCTACAATTCGGCGCTGATGCCGAAGCCGCCGGCGCCCACATGGAAAGTGTTCGAGGATCCAGCCTACAAGGGCAAGACCGGCACCATCCTCGCCGGCTCCGGCGGCAGCGCGTGGACGCTCGCGATGTTCCAGCGGAAGGTGCTGGGCGAAGGCACTTGGAAGGCGATGGCGGACCTGAGCCCGCGCCTCTTCGAGTCCAATGGCCCGATGTCGAGCGCCGTCGTACGCGGCGAAGTCCAAATGGCGACCGTGCTCACCGCAACCGCACTCTCACTGAAAATACAAGGCGCACCGATCGACGTGGTCTACCCGAAGGAAGGCCTGCCCACAGCGCCAGGCGCGGCCGGCATTTTCAAGGACGCGCCCAACCCTAACGCAGCGCGGCTGTTCATGAACTGGTCGCTCTCGGAGGAGGGGCAGAACGCCATGGTGGATCGCCTTGGTGGCTTGTCGCTCCTTGCCGGCGCGAAGAAGCCTGCCGGCACCCCGGACGACATCAAGTTCTGGATTCCCGACAACACCGAATTTGACGATCTCCGCGACGCGTGGATCAAGGAGTGGGATTCGCTCTTCGGTTACCGCAAGTAGCCGGAAGGGAACACGCCTGTGTCGGTTGCACTTTCCGTCGGAAATCTCAGCAAGTACTTCTCGTCCAGTCTCCCGCCCGCCGTCGATGACGTCAGCTTCGTCGCGGCCCCGGGAGAGATCATCGTGCTGCTTGGGCCGTCGGGCTGCGGCAAAACGACGACGCTGCGCATGGTCGCCGGCCTCGAGCAACCGACGCATGGCCTCATTCGCATCAACGAAGAGGCCGTCTACGATTCGGAAAGTGGCGCGCTCGTCGCGCCGCAGCACCGCCAGATCGGCATGGTCTTCCAGTCCTATGCCGTCTGGCCGCATATGACGGTGTTCGAAAACGTTGCCTACCCCCTGCGTCGGCGGCGCCTCACGAAGACCGAGGCGCGCGACCGCGTGGCTGAGACGTTGAAGCTCGTCGGCCTCGAGGACTATGCGGGGCGCTCCGTTGTCGCGCTGTCCGGCGGGCAGATGCAGCGTGTGGCGCTCGCCCGCGCGCTCGTCTATCAGCCGCGCATCGTGCTTCTCGACGAGCCGCTGTCCAACCTCGATGCGAAACTCCGCATCCGGCTCCGCGACGATCTCCGTACGATCATCAAGCAGCTCGGGCTGACGGCCCTCTATGTCACGCACGATCAGGAAGAAGCCGTCGTCATCGGCGACCGCATCGGCGTGATGCGCGACGGCAAGCTTCTGCAGATGTCCGCGGCCGTCGATCTCTACAATAACCCCGCTGATCTCTTCGTCGCCAACTTCACGGGCGTGACCAATACGCTGAGCGGCCGGATGGCCAACCGTAATGGTGCCTACGGGCGCGTGGATCTCGACGGGACCTCCGCGCATATTCTTGCGAAGGTGCCAGGTGCGCTGCGGGACGGCGAGGCCGTTCTCGTGGGGCTCAGACCCGAGAACATCACGCTATCGGCACCATCGTCCGGAGAGACCACCGGCCAGCAGTTTGCCGGACGGATCGTCCGCCGCCGCTTCCACGGTGGCCAGAGCGTCTACACCGTGGCGCTGCTCGATACCGAGCTCGACGTCGTGGAGCTCGGAACCGCACCACGCTTCGCGCCGGACACCGACGTTCTGGTCGCCATCCCGCCGGAGCTATGCTGGGCGTTTCCTGCTCGACCGCTGGGTGAGATTGCAGGCGAGCACATGTGACGTCGGCGGGCTGCGGCGATCGCCAGTTTGCGTCGAGGCGACGCCGCACGCGCGTTACGCAAGCTAACCGCCATGCTCCCGTCGCACGATCGCGGCGCCTTCGACCATGGCCTTCATCTTGCCGAAGGCGACGTCGCGCGGCAGATACTTCATCCCGCAGTCCGGTGCGACGATGATGTCTTCAGCCGCTGCATAGGGCAGCGCTCGACGGATGCGCGCAGCGACGATCCCAGGCGTCTCGACCTCCATATCGGCGAGGTTGATGACTCCCAGTATGAGCTTCTTTCCCTCCAATTCCGTCACCACGCAGCAATCGAGGTTGGATTGCGCGGTCTCGAAGGAGATCTGGTTGCAGGAGCAGCGGCTGAGCTGTCCGAGGAACGAGTAGCCGCTCGGGCGCTCGTGAATGACGGCCGCGTAACCGAAGCAAATATGGACGGCGGTGGTCCCGGTGACGCCATCGAGCGCAGCATTCAGCGCCTCAAGCCCGTACTCCTCCGCCGGCTTGGGGCGCGCCTGCATGTACGGCTCGTCGATCTGCACGACGTCGGCGCCCGCCGCGAACAGGTCCTTGATCTCCTCGTTCACGGCAGCCGCGTAGGCCAGCGCGGCTTCCCTTGGAGACTTGTAGAAGTCGTTCTGTGCCTGCTGGCTCATCGTGAAGGGACCGGGCACGGTGATCTTCACCTTGCGAGTAGTATGACGCTTCAGGAAGAGAAGATCCTCGACCTCCACCGCGTGCTTTCTCCGGATCTTCCCGACGATGCGCGGTACCGGATTGGGATGCCCGGACCGGTCGAGCGCCATGCCGGGATTGTCGATATCGACACCTTCGAGCGCCGTGGCGAACCGGTTCGAGTAGCTCTCGCGCCGGATCTCGCCATCGGTCACGATATCGAGGCCGGCATCCTCCTGCGCCTTGATGGCCATAACGGTCGCATCATCCTGCGCCTCGGCAAGGAACGGCTCCGCGATGCGCCACAGCTCCTGGGCGCGCACGCGCGGCGGAAACCGTCCAGCCAGCTTCTTCCGGTCGATGAGCCACTCGGGCTGCGGATAGCTGCCGACGAGTGTGGTTGGAAAAAGCATGGTTCGGTCTCCCTGACTGCGATTCTGTTGCTTCATGTCACCCTAGCACGTTCATCGTGTCGACATGCCGTGCATCAATTCAAGTAGCCTCCATCGATCGGCAGCGCGGTTCCAGTGATGTATCCGGCAGGCGCGGACGTGAGGAACTCGATCGCCGCGGCGACCTCGTCAGCCTCGCCAGGACGGCCGACCGGATACCCGGCGACCATTCCGGCTCTCGCCGCGTCGTCGAGCGCCTCGAAGCGCGCACGGATGCGCGTGCCCGGTTCACCGAGGATGAGGCCAGGCAGCAACGCATTCACTGTAATTCCGTCGGCGGCAACGTCGTTTGCGAGCTGCGACGTGAAGCCGAGCAGCGCGGCCTTCGCGGTCGCGTAGGGCAGCCGCGCGGCAACCGTGGTCGGCGGCCCTTTCTCCCCGCGCGCCAGCACCGACGAGAGATTGACGATCCGTCCGTAGCGCTGCCGCCGCATCTGAGGGATCACGGCCTGGCAGAACAGGAAGGCGCTGCGCACATTCAGCGCCATCACGAGGTCCCAGGTGTCGAGGGTGACGTTCTCGATCTCATGCACCCGGACGGGACCCGCACCGCCCGCGACGTTGACAAGGACATCGATGCGCTTGAATCGCGTCAATGCCATCTCGCTTGCCTCGGCGACGGCTCGCGGATCCGTGACGTCGGCGATGCAGACCGCGAGGCGATCGGTCGCGAACCGCTGCTCGGCCTTGCGCGCCTCCGGCTCATTGCTGTCGACCAGCAGTACGGACATGCCGCGCTTCAACAGCCGGCCGACGGTCGCCAGCCCGATTCCGCCGGCGCCGCCCGTCACGATTGCACTGCGGTTCTCGTCCATATCTCGCTCCTGCATCGCGCTGCCGATCGGCAGCGTAGCGTCGTCCGGAAACCCGCGCGATGTGCCTCTTGACATGCTTCATGTTGAGCAGACATAGTACCAAAGTCAATTCGATCGCATCGCAATGCAATACATAAAAAAACGCGCTGCGTCGATGCGCGATCGACAGGTCGGCACGACCGTCCACGACGCTTGCCAAAGGCCACCGCCATGACGAACAATCCGCTTTTCAACTCGAACAAGCTCAAGCTCGGCATCTTCGGCACCAACGGCAAGGGCGGCGCGCAGACGCTCGCGCCGGAGCAGTACAAGCCGACATGGAAGGCATCGGTCGAAACCGCGACGCTGGCCGATAACGCGGGCTTCGAGGCGATCGTGGCGTACGCCCGCTGGAAGGGATACATCCCCGGCCGCCCCAATCATCCGAGCGGCATCGTGCTCGATCCGTTCACCTGGGCCGCGGGGATCGCGCAGGTGACCAAGTATTCCGCGGTATTCGCCACCTCGCATGCGCCGACGATCCACCCGATTACCTGCGCCAAGCAGAGCGCGACGATCGACATCATCTCGGGCGGACGGTTCGGCCTCAACGTCGTCGGCGGCTGGAACCGGCACGAACTCGAGATGTTCGGTGCGCCGCTCAAGGAGCACGACGCGCGCTACGACCACCTCGACGAGTGGCTGCAGGTCATCGAGAAAATGTGGAACGCGGAGGAGGACTTCGACTTCAAGGGCGAATTCTATAATGTCCTGCGCGGCGCCTCGATGCCGAAGCCCTTACAGAAACCGCGACCGCCGATCATGAACGCCGGCGGGTCGCCGCGCGGTATGCGCTTCGCCTGCGAGCACGCGGACATGGCGTTTGTCATCCTCCGCTCCAACGATCCGGAGGTCTGTCGCAAGCAGATCGGCGAATACAAGAAGGTCGCCCGGGAGGAGTTCGGCCGCGACATCAAGGTGTGGACCTATTGCCCTGTCGTGCAGCGTGACACGCGCAAGGAGGCCGAGGCTTATCTGAACTACTACGCCGTCGAGATGGAGGATAAGGACAGCGTCGACGCCTGGTCGCAGGGTCTCGCGGCCGAGACCAAGATCGTCCAGACGCCGGAGCAGATGCGCGAGTTCCGCATCCGCTTCGCGGCCGGTGCCGGCGGCAACATCCTTCTTGGCACCGCTGAGGACATCGCGGACCAACTGCAGATGTTCAACGAGGCCGGCCTCGACGGCGTGCTCTGCACGTGGGTCGATTTCTACGACGGCATCGCTCGCTTCACGCGCGACGTGATACCCCTTCTGGAAGCTCGCGGACTGCGCGCGCCGCACAAAGCCTGATCGTGCGCCTCACGCGTTCTCGAGCGTCAGATGGCGCGCGAGAACGTCGCCCGCCGCGTCGAGATCCGCCGTCGCACCAGTCCAGACGATGCGGCCCTCGTCCAGCATGGCGTGGCGATCTGCAACGGCCCGACATACGGCGATGCTCTGCTCCACCAGCAGGATGGTCAAACCGCGCCGCTTCAGGTTGCCGATCAGCTCCACGAGCTGATCGACAATGACCGGAGCAAGGCCCTCCGTCGGCTCGTCGAGGAGCAGAAGTCGGGGGTTCGACATGAGCGCCCGCGCAATCGCGAGCATCTGCTGCTCGCCACCCGACAGCCGTCCGCCGGCTGTTTTCCAGCGTCGGCCGAGCGCCGGAAACAGATCCGCCGCGATCTCCAGCGTCCACGGCGAGCCCTGACGGAATGCAATGCGCAGGTTCTCCTGCACGGAGAGCGTCGCGAATATGCCGCGGTTCTCAGGGACAAGCGCGAGACCACGCCGTGCAATTTCGTGCGTTGCCTTTCCCCTGAGGGACGACCCCTCGAACGTCACGTCGCCTTCGACGCGTACGAGCCCCATGATTGAGCGCAGCATCGTCGTCTTACCGGCACCGTTGCGACCGAGGATGGCGACGGTCTCGCCACTCCGCAAATCGACACTGACGCCATGCAGGATGTGGCTCTTATCGTACCACGCGTTGAGATCTCGAACGGCGAGCACAGGTTTGGTCATGCGGCGGATCCAAGGTAGGCGCTCTTGACGTCGGCGTTGGTGCGGATCTGCTGCGGCGTCCCCTCGGCGATCTTTCTGCCCTGTGCAAGCACGCTGATGCGATCCGATATGTCCAGCACCACGCCCATGTTGTGCTCGATCAGGACAACGGTGCGCGCCGGCGCAAGGCTGCGGATCAGGACTTTGGCACGGTGCACGTCGTCGAGACCCATGCCTGCGAGCGGCTCGTCGAGGAAGATCAGCTTGGGATCCGAGGCAAGCGCCATTGCGATCTCCAGCGCGCGTTGTCCGCCGTGCGAGAGGTCCGCCGCCCGCGCATCGAGGCGTGCCGCGAGGCCGACTGTCTCGGCAAGCTCGGCGACGCGCTCGGCGGAAATCCTCGCGATGTCTCGATTTCGCCAGAACACCCACGGCTCCCATCCCGCGACCGCCTGGAGCGCGAGGCTGATATTCTCGGCGACGCTGAGGTCGCGGAAGATGTTGGTGAGCTGGAACGAGCGGGCGAGGCCCAGGTGAACGCGGCGATCCGCCGACAGTCTGGTGATCGGCGCGCCGCGAAAGTGGATGGTTCCGTCGGTAGGCGGGCGGGCGCCGCTGAGTGCGTTGAAGAGCGTCGTCTTACCCGCGCCGTTCGGACCGATGACAGAATGCAGTGCGCCCGCCTCGACCTCGAGATCGAGCTCCGACAGGGCCTGGAACGACCCGAACCGAACACCGAGGCTCTTCGCTGCGAGTATCGGCTCAGCCATGCGATGGCTTCCACTTCAAAGCCCGCATCAGAACGCCGCGCAGACCCAATAGGCCGTCGCGCAGATACAGTACCGTCAGGATCAGCAGGATCGCGACGACAATCGACCAGCGTGGCCAGATGGGAGAAAGCAGATTGGACATCGCCGCCAGGAAACCGGCACCAATGAGGGCGCCGAGCGGAGATCCGACACCGCCGATGAGCGAAGCGATGATGAGTTTCTCGCTCGACTCGAAATCGATGGCACTCAGCGGCACGAAATTGAGCAGCAGCGTGTTCATCGCCCCGGCAAGCGCCGCTATGGCGCCCGCCATGGTGAGAGCGGCCAGCTTGAAGCGGTTGACGTCGTAGCCAAGCGCTTCCGAGCGGCCTTCGTTGGTGCGGATCGCGCGCAGCACACTTCCGAATGGAGAAGCGATGATCCGCTGCACGAACAGGAACGACAGGAACGCGAGCGTCGCCAGCACCGTGTACAGCAGCAGCGGGCTCGCCAGCGATAACCGGCCGAAGGCGATCGACGCGCGGGGCACGTTGCCGAACCCATTCTCGCCACCCGTGACCTCGGGAAACGCAAGGGCGAGAAAGAAGCCCATCTGTGCAAACGCAAGGGTCAGAATGACGAAGTACACGCCCTGGCGCCGAACGATCACGAGGCCGGTCAGGGCCGCGACGACGGCACCGCTCGCGATCGCCGCAACCGCGGCGACCAGCGCGCCGACCTCGAAATCGCGCAGCAGGATCGCCGCGATGTAGGCGCCGAGCCCAAAGTGCAGTCCCTGTCCGAACGACAGCAGCCCGACCGAGCCGAGGAGCAGCGTGCAGCTCAATGCTCCGGTCGCCAGCACGACGATCTCGCTCGCCAGCGTCAGCGAAGGCAGAACGACCGGCAGCGCAATCAGGATCGCGGCAATAACGATCGTCGTAGCGTTGGGGAAACGGTGCTCTCGATCGGGCATCACGCGCGCCCCATCAGCCCGGCCGGGCGGAACGCCAGGATCATCGTCATCACTCCGTAGATCATCAGATGCGCGCCGGCCGGCCAGATCATGCTCATAACGGATTGCGTGATCCCGATCAGAAGCGCCGCCACTAGCGCGCCGCTGAAGCTGCCGAGACCGCCGAGAATCACCACGACAAAGGCGATGGCGAGCGCTTCGCGCCCCATCAACGGCTCGACACCGCGCAAGGGCGCCGCCAGCGCGCCAGCAAGACCCGCGAGCGCGCCGCCGAACGCGAACGCCGCCATGAAGACCTTGCGTGAATCAATCCCGAGCAGATTGACCATCTCTGAGCTTTCGGCCGCCGCGCGCACCACGGCGCCGAAGCGCGTCCACTCGATCGCGATCCACATCGCGAGCGCGACGAGGGCGGCGACGGCGACCACGAAGAGCCGGTACGCGGGGTATACGAAGCCGCCGATGAACACGATGCCGCCGAGCGCCTGCGGAACCGGCACGTTCTTGCCGAGCGTGCCGAAGATCATGATCACGACTTCCTGCGCTAGGATAGCCAGCGCGAAAGTGATCAGGATCTGCGACTCGTGCGGGAGATCATAGGTTCTCTGCAGCAGCAGCCGCTCTGAGATGAGCGCGAATGCCGCCGCAATCAGCGGACCGACGACCAGCGCCGGGAGCACGCTACCGGTCCAATGCGCGATGGCGAACGCCGTGTAGGCCGCCACCATGTAGAAGGCCCCATGCGCAAAATTCACGAAGCGCATGAGGCCGAAGATCATCGTCAGACCGACGGACAGGATGAAATAGATCATCCCGATCCCGATGCCGTTCAGGACTCCGTAGATAAGAACCTGTGGCTGCATCACGCCTTCGCTACATCTTGCATCCGGTCTGGTCGGGCGGCAGGAACGCCTGCGCCGCCGACACTATATCGATGTAGTCGTCCTTGTCCTTCATCTTGTCCTTCGCCTTGCCGAGCATCAGATAGTAGTCCTTCAGGATCTGATGGTCCTCAGCGCGCACTTTCTCGACGCCGGTGACGCCTTCGTAGCTCAGCGTCTCGAACGCCTTGATCACCGCCGGCACATCCGCCGTCCCCGCCTTGTTCATTGCCTCGACGAGCGCTTGCGTGCAGGCCCAGCCCGCTGCGAGAAGATAACTCGGCGTGACCTTGAGCTTGTCGCGGATGGCAGTCGAGAGGACGCGGTTACCAGGCGTGTCGACACCGTGCCAGTAGTTCGCACCGAAGTAGACGCCGTCGCAGATGTCGGGTCCCCACGACTGGAACTGATCGAGCCCAGTGGACCACACGACCAGGATCTTGGTGTTGCGCTTCATGCCGAAGCTCACCGCCTGGCGCAGGACGTCAATCGTCTGGCTGCCGAAATTGCAGATGCAGAGCACGTCCGGCTGGGCGGCAATGGCCGCCGTGATGAAGCCGCTGTACTCGCGATCGCTCAGGGAATGATAGCTGTTGCCGACGTGCTCACCACCGACTTCGGCCAGCGTATCCTTCACGTTCTTGAGCAGGCTATCGCCGAAGACGTACTTGCCGGTGATCGTGTACCAGCGCTTCGCTTTGGGAAACTGCTTCATAAAGGGACGCACGGTCGTGTTGACCGCGCTGTACGTGGCGACCGGCCATCGGAACGTATTCTTGTTGCACTGCGAGCCGGTCATCTCGTCCGCGCCCGCCTGGTTGATGTAGATGCCGCCGCCTCGCGCCACCTCTTTCGCCACCGCGAGTGCGATTGCGCTGTTGGTGCAGTTCATGAAATAGCGGATGCCGCGATCTCGGATCGCGTCCTGCGTAAGGCGCACCGCACGGCCGGGATCGCCCTGGTCATCGAGTTGCACGTAGCGCAACGGCTTGCCCGCTGCAGTCTTGAAATGCTCGAACGCGACCCGGCTGCCGATATCGACCTGCTCACCGATGTTGGCAAACGTCCCTGACAGAGAGACGAGGCTGCCGACTTCGATCACCTCCTGCGCCCATGCATGGCGCAGCAGCGCCGGAGACATGACGCCAGCGGCGCCGATCTTGAGAACCTGCCTGCGACTGACCATGAACTCCCTCCGTTGGATCCGCTACCGCAGCACCGAAACCTAACACCGACGGCAAAACGCTATCGGCTTGATGTGAATTGCATTGCAATACGAGCGCATTTTATTTGCATTAGATAGCACTGCATGTGCGCTGGCAACACAAAACCTACGATCGCCTTGAGGATGGGCGCAACGTGCGGCATCTGTGTGCGGATAGCAGACACTGCCGGCGGACGCGCCGCCGGCAGAGCACGATGCGCCTCAGGCCGATCGCGGTGCAATGTTCTCACTGATCCAACGGGCGATGCCGGCGAGGCGATCGTCACCGTGCATGGGCCCCACCACCTGGACGCCGACAGGAAGCCCGCCGACCGCCATGAGAGGCACAGTGATGGTGGGCGCCCCGAGCACCGAGGTAACCGCGTTGTACGACGGCAGGCCGGTCGTGTGCTCGACGCCCGAGTCGACGCCCTTGTTGTCGAGGCGCGGCGCCGGACCGATGGACGATGGAGCGATGAGCGCGTCAGCCACCTCCGCGATCGCGGCGTGGGTACGGCGCGCCGTCTCCCGTTTCGCGAGTACGACACGATAATCGTCGAGCGTCATCTGGCGCGCGATCTCGAGGCGCGACGTCAGGCTGTCGCTGAGCCCCCCACCGTAACGCTCCACCAGATTTTCCAGCGACCAGCGCATCTCGTAGGCGCAGACGTCGCGCGCGATCTCGAGACATTCGCCGACGGCCTGCTCGAAAGCTTCGACCAACGGGTTGTCGCCCCTGCGGATGATCTCCACACCGGCGCGGCGCAGATCGCCGAGCAGCGCCTCGAACGTCTCCCGCGTCTGCCCGTCGAGCTGAGGCCATCCCTGCGCTTCCATGACGATCAGGCGCGCGGGACGCGTCGGAGAGCGCAGGCTCTGGCAGCCGAACAGCCCGGGATAGCCGGGATCTCCACCCGACCGCTTCGCGATCTCGATCGAGACCTGCCACATGTCGACAAGGCTGCCTGCATGCACACCGATATGGCTTTGGCTGAGGGCCAGACGCTCACCGCGATTCAAGGCACCCATCGTCGGCTTGATCGCATAGTTCGCGCAGAAGCCCGCAGGACGGATGACCGAACCCACGACCTGCGTTCCGATCGCCGCCGGCACCATGCGCGCAGCGATGACCGCCGCAGAGCCGCTCGACGATCCGCCCGGCGTATGCTGCGCGTTGAAGGGATTGGTGGTCGGGCCGGGATGGGACATGCCGAGTTCGGTCGTCACCGTCTTGCCGAGAACGATTGCTCCCGCCGCCCTCAGTGCCTGGATACAGGCAGAATCCTGCTTCGTGTGATTGTCCTTGAACAACGGCGAGCCCATCCTCGTCGCCATGTCCTTGGTCATCAGCAGGTCCTTGATGCCGACCGGCATGCCATCGATGGACGACAGCGGACGCCCGGCCTTGTATCTGCTCGTCGCGGCATCGGCGACGGCGCGCGCCCCCGCAACGTTCATCTCGACCCATGCCTTTACGACGGGCTCGCGCTCCTCGATCGTCGCAAGGCACCGCTCCAGATAGGCGCGCGGACTGTCGCGCTCCTCCTTGAAGGCAGGCACGGCGTCGTGAAAGGAGAGAGCCCGGAATTCCGACGGGTTATAGAGCGCGCACACGGTCGTATCCTCGACAGCTGGAGTTAGTTGGGCACGGGCACAGGAAAAATCCAAAGGCCCGATATTCGTATTGCATTGCAATACAATTGGATCGTGGTATAATGTCCTCGGAAATGCGCGGCGTCAAACGCTCGATTGCGGTCCTCTGCCGGGTCCGCTGGAAGCATGGGAGGATATGGTGGCCAAACGAGCAACTGCAGCTAAAGCGACCCCTCGCAAGGACGACCGCGAGGACCGACTGTTCGTGAAGTCTGTCGGCAAAGCCTTCAAGATACTCGAGGCGTTCGCCGATTCGACGAGCGGCCTTTCGCTGTCGGAGCTCGCAAGCGCCGCCTCGCTCGACAAGAGCGCAACGCAGCGCCTCGTCCACACGATGCTCAAGCTCGGCTATCTCGAGCGGACGTCGCAGGGACATCGTCCCGGACGCCGCCTCATCCAACGTTCATTCGACTACCTGCGCGGTCAACCGCTGGTTTCCCGCGCCGTTCCGATCCTCGCAGAGCTACGCCGCGATGTGCAGGAACGGGTCGACCTCAGCCTCTTCGACGATGTTTCGATGCTGTATCTCATACGGCTGCAGAGCAAGCGGGAGAGCCTCTTCGGATATCTCAACGGCCGCGCGGTGCCGACGTTCTGCACATCCGGCGGCCGTGCCGTTCTGGCAAAGCTGCCGACCGAGCAGGCGAAGGACATCCTAAACCGATCCAAGCTGGTGAAGATCAATCCGCGGACACTGGTCGCAAAAGACCAGATCCTGAAGAAGATCGAGGAGGCGCGACAGGCCGGATACGCCATCGCAGTGGAGCAGGTGATGGTCGGCGAGGTCGCCTGCGGCGTCGCCATCCTCGACGAAAGCGGACAGCCTATCGCCGCCATTCATGTCGTGGGCTCGCTCGCCGAATGGACGCCATCGGAGTTCGAGAAACGCTTCGCGCCGCTGGTCGTGCAGGCCGCCCGCGCGATCTCGGCTGTGTAGCCTCGCGCGGCCGGCCGGCGATCGGCTGCCACCAGCCATCGCGAACTTGACACTCCCAAGCGCACGCCCGATGATAAATATTATCACATCGCATAGCGATACATTATATGCGCATGTCGCCAGCTCTTTGGAGGAGGTCAACTTGCCGGATCCAACGCGCTTCTCGGGCCGGATCGCGATCGTGACCGGTGCCGCCCGCGGCATCGGCGAGGCGGTTGCCGAGCGCCTGGCGAGCGAAGGTGCGGGCGTTCTGCTGGTCGACCTCCTTCCCGAAGTGGAAGCAACCGCCAAACGGCTCGGGCAGAAGGCGTTCGTCGCAGACATCACAAGTCGTGAAGCGGGTCCGGCGATCGCGGCTGCCGCATTGCAGGCCTACGGCCGTATCGACATTCTCGTCAACAACGCCGGCATCGGTGGATCGAAACGTCTGCTTGATACCGATGATGAGATGATCGACCGCTTTCTCGATACCAACCTGGCGGCAGTTCTGAGGGTCACACGGGCGATCGTTCCGCACCTGCCACGACCCGGTGGTCGGATCATCAACATCTCCTCGATCTTCGGTCTTTTCGGCTATCCCGGCACGACGGCTTATGCGGTCGCCAAGGCGGGCGTCGCGCAGTTCACGCGACAGCTCGCCGGCGAGCTTGGCCCGGAAGGCATCCTCGTCAACGCGATCGCTCCCGGCGTCATCGTCACGCCGATGACGCAGGGTCGCCGGCACAACGAGCTCTATCATCGCCTCATGATCGAAGGGACGCCGGTGGAGAGACTGGGTCAGCCGGCTGATATCGCGGGGCCAGTTGCCTTCCTCGCCTCCGACGATGCGGCCTTCGTCACCGGCGTCGTCATGGCGGTCGACGGCGGCATACTGGCCGCGCGTCACGGCAAGATTTGACGCATTTCGCTAGGGAGACACGACATGCACGATATGAGCGTCCGCTGGCCCAATGGCGCACGCTGCGCCGTGATGCTCACGTTTGACTTCGACGCGGAAACCCTCTGGACCTCGCGCAATCCAGAGAACATCAACCGGCCTGGCGTGCTCAGCCAGGGGCGCTACGGCGCCAAGGTGGGCGTGCCGAAAATCCTCGATACGCTGCTCGATGCCGACGTCAAGGGAACATTCTTCGTGCCCGGCTGGACGGCTGAGAATCACACCGGCCGCGTCGAGATGATCCTCAAGTATGGTCATGAGATCGGCCACCACTCCTATTCTCACAAATGGGTCAGCGGCGATCCACAAGCCGAGATCGAGGAGATGGAAAAGGGCCTAGACGCGCTGAAGCGCACCGTCGGTGTCGTGCCGCGCGGCTACCGCTCGCCGGCCGGCGAAGTGTCGGAAGGCCTCTTCCGGCTTCTGCAGAAGCACAACTTCCTCTACGACTCGTCGCTGATGGACGACATCAATCCGTATCGCCATGTCCTGCCGGACGGATCAAAAGGCCCCGTGGAGCTACCGTGGCACTGGAGCCTCGATGACGCGCCGTTCGCACTGTTCTCGATCCAGTCGCCGCGACCGATCCAGACCAACGCCCACATCCTCTCCGTCTTCTGCGACGAATTCCGCGAGATCTATCGCTGGGGCGGGCTGTTCGACGTCATCTTTCACCCTCAGGTGAGCGGGCGCCCGAGCCGCATCGCGCTGCTGCGTGAGTTGATCGCGTTCATCCGAACATTTCCCGATGTCTGGTTCGCGACCGGCACGGAAGTGGCGGAGCATTGGGCCAAGGAGTATGGCGAGACATAGGAGGGGGCCGCGTCGCGTGTCAGGAGCCGCGGCTGAATGATCCGAAACTGCCGTCACAATAGACGAGTGGCTCCGCGTCCGCCGCCAGACGAACGTGCTCGACCGTCGAGAGGAAGAGATTGTGCGTTCCGTACGGTATGATCTCGCGGACGCGGCAACAAACGACGGCAAGGCCGTCGGCAAGGACCGGCAGGCGGACTTCCGGCGCAGCCGCTACCGCCGCGTCGATCCACTGACCAACGGCGAACCGCTCGCTACGATGATGCGTGGCGAAATGACGGCTGACCGCCTCCTGGCTCCGCGCCAGCATGTTTACGGCGTACCATCCGCGCCGGACAACCGCATCGTGAATTGATGCGGAGCGGTTTATGCCGACGACCAGCGCTGGCGGATCGAGTGTCACCGACATCACGGCGGTGGCGACCATGCCATAGCGCTCGCCGCCGTCCTCGGTCGTCAGCAGCGATACTGTCGACGCCAATCCCCTGAGTGACTTCCTGAAGTCATCCGCCAGTTGCGAAACGGCGGCAACCCGCTTGTTCATGGCCATTCCCTACGTGCTCGCAGCCGTGTTCGATCCAGGCCGCAATGGAACCAGAGCGACGCCAGCTTGTCCGCTTCATTCGGCTTATGGCAGCTATAGGCAACGCAAACCGAACACCGTGGCGGCGCTCTGCGTGAACTTCGTATCGCCTGTGGCTATTGTGAAATGGCCGGGAGAACAGCCTTCTCGCCGGCGGTAATTGGGCCGCCCGCCAGCGTTACCGGCTGATCGCCGAACATGAACCCTGTCTCAGGCAGAATATCGCGCGGATCCCGCAGGATATCGCGCACGACGGCACACGTCGCCGAAGCCGCGGGCGAAAGAACGCTGCCTCTCGGCGTCAGCAGATAGGCGATGCGCAGCAACGGTGGATCGACAATCCTGCGCACGCTGAGCCACCCCCGCTCGCACTCGCGCCGCACGTTGACGTACGGCATGACGGTACACACCGGCCCGTCCTCCTCGACCATCTGCTTGACCGTGTCGATGGATGGCAGGACCCGCAGGATATTCAGCTTCACATTGAGCACGCGCGATACGGTCTCGAGCTTGTCGAGCAGGATACGCGAGAGCATCGGATCGGCGATGACCAGGGGATAGTCGGCGAGTTCGCGGAACGGGATATCAACGTGATGCTTGTTGGTGCTGCTCGCCGACTGAACAAGATACATGCTCTCGTCCAGGATGTGTTCACGGTTAACAGCGCTGTGCTGCTCTGTTTCGCACGAAAGTGCAATGTCCACACGTTGCGTGGAAATCAGGTCCGAGAGGACCGGTGTCCCCGCCTCGACCACGTCGAGGTGGATATTAGGGTGACGCTCGACGACCTCGGAAATGAGTCGGCGCGAAAGCATGAGCGCCAGGGTCGGTGCCATGCCGACTCGCACCGGTCCGGCCGGCTCCGGCCTGATCGCCTTGACCGCCGTCGCCGCCGCCGCGACATCGTCGAGAATGGACCGCGCATACTTGAGCAGAAGCACGCCGGCCTCGGTCAGATCGACGCCTCGAGAGTGGCGAAAGAACAGCGAAACCCGCAATTCCTCTTCGAGCTTCTTGATCTGCAGCCCAAGCGCCGGTTGCGAAATCCTCAAAGCCTCCGCGGCCCTGGTGAAGCCGCCGTGCTCCACCACGCCGACAAAATACCTAAGCTGGCGAAGTTCCAATCGCTTGCTCCGCGCCTAGCGACAAATCCGCCGCGACCGGGTGGCGGCCCACACAGGTGAACCACTCACCCGACGGCTCGCATTGTAGCTTTTCCAGTTTGTGACGCGCCGCGTCCCAGGTCAAGGCGCTCTCGCTGCCTGCCCGTTTCCCGTCCTCTTGCCCGATGCTCGGGCACCGCTCCGGCCGCAGTAAGTTTCGCCTACCTCACCCAGAAGAACTTCGAATTGGACGCTCCGTGAGCACGTGTGGCTGATTGTTCCCGCGGCCGTCGATGGATAGCGCCGCACGCCTGCCCGCGAGCGGAGGTCGAATTGAATCTCGAGAAGATGGAACCGTGGCAGTGGCCGAATCGGCATTGGCAATCGCTTGTCGATCGGGTGCGGGCCGGTCGGCGGCTGAAGCCTAAGCGCTGGAAGAACGGCGCGCGGCTGGCGGTGGCGCTGTCATTCGATTCCGATCACGAGACGAGCGAGTTGCGCGACGGCGGCAGGTCCATAGGCCGACTGGCGTGGGGGCAGTACGGCAATCGCGTCGGCATTCCACGCATTCTGTCGCTGCTGGAACGGCATGGCGTGCCCGCGAGCTTCTATGTCCCTGCCGTCACCGCACTCCTTCATCCGGATGAACAACTCAGAATCGTTGCAGAGGGCCACGAGATTGGTGTTCACGGCTGGATCCACGAGCTTAACTCGATCCTACCCTACAAGGATGAGCGCGACCTGATTATGCGCTCGATCGATACGCTCGAAACGATAACGGGCGTACGCCCCAAGGGTTGGCGCAGCCCCTCGGCAGACTTCAGCGACAGCACCTTGCGACTGCTGGTCGAGCTCGGCTTCGAATACGACTCCTCGCTCGGCGCCGACGACGACTGCTACGAGCTCCTCCTCGAAGGCAAGCCGACGGGTGTCGTCGAAGTGCCGTTCGAGTGGGTCCGAGACGACGCCGTCTACTTCATCACGCATCGCTTCCAGGGTCTGCGGCCGTACACGCCGCCATCGGATGTCTTCGACATCTTCCGCCGTGAGCTGGATGCCGCTCACGCCGAGGGCAGCCTGTTCGAGCTCACGATGCATCCGCACGTCATTACCTACAGGTCGCGGATCTGGATCGTCGAAGAGATCATCAAGCACGCGAAGTCACTTGGCGACGTGTGGTTCGCGACGCATCGCGAGATCGCGGCGTGGGCCAAAGAGAATGCTGCGTGACCGGGGCAGCGGTGGCGGCGAGCTTGCTTCAAGGCTTGCCGCGCATCGTCAGCGGAAGCCGGCCAATTCGAAACCAGGAGGTGGATCTGTCATGGCCAGATGGCGATTGAGATTGAATTCCCTGCTGCATCGTAGCGGCACGAGGGCTGCGGCTATCGCGGTGGGCCTCGCATTTGCCGCGCAACCCGTCGTCGCCCCGACGGGCGCGGCCCTCGCCCAGTCCAAAGTGACTTATGCGATGGGCAACGCGTTCGACAATCTCGATCCGCATGTCATCTTCGACGTGGGTCGGATCGCGTCACGACTCAACATGTATGACGGGCTCCTGCGCTGGCTCGACAATCCGCCGAAGCTCCAGCCGTGGCTTGCCGAAAGCTACGAGATCACCAACGACGGCAAGACCTACACGTTCAAGCTTCGCAAGGGTGCCAAGTTTCACGACGGCAGCGACATCGAGGCCGAGGACGTCGTGTACAGCATCGAGCGCATCATCGCGGTCAACAAGGGGCCTGCAGCCCTTTACACCGACATCATCGCCCCGGGCAGCACCAAGGCGATCGACAAGCACACTGTCCAGTTCAACCTCACGAAGCCGTCGGCGATCTTCCTGGCGACAGTGCCCGACATCCTGATCGTCAATGCCGATGTGGTGAAGAAGAACGTCAAGGACGGCGACTGGGGGCAGGCCTGGCTGTCGCGCAATGTCGCCGGCTCGGGATCCTTCAAGCTCAAGCGCTATGATCCGGCGATCGGGTTCGTGGCCGAGCGCTTCCCCGATCACTTCATTCCGTGGGGCAAGAAGTACATCAGCGAGGTCGAGTTCCGCACCGTCAACGAGATCAACAGCCGTGTGCTCGGCCTGATCAAGGGCGACTTCCAGGGCGTCGACGGATTCATGCAGTACGACCAGATCCTGCGCATGAAGGAGTCCGGCAAGCTCGCCATTCACGAAGAAGAGTCGATGCGGATCTTCTACGGCGCGATTCAGAACGCGCGCTCGCCGATGAACGACATCAACTTCCGCAAGGCGCTGTCGTATGCCTTCGACTATGACGGCTTCAACAACAACATCCTGAGCGGATCGGTCATTCGCGCGCCGGCACCGATGCCCAACAACCTGTGGGGAGCTCCCAAGGGTCTCAAGGGCTACAGTTACGATCTCGAGAAGGCGAAGGAATACCTCGCAAAGGTGAAGGAGCCGCTGCGCGAGATCACCATCGGCGCCCTCGCCGGGTACGGTCAGACCGAGCAGGCAGCAGCGCTGCTGCAGGCCGGCCTCACCAAGATCGGCGTCAAGTCCAAAATCCTTGCTGAGCCGTGGCCGGTCGTGCAGCCGAAGACCCTCGACGAGAAGCAGATGTACGACGTGCTCTTCACCTGGAAGAGCACCTACTACGCCGATCCGCACAACTGGGTGGGCGAGATGTACGGCAGCGACACCATCGGCAGCCGCAACAACAGCTGGTATCGCAATGCGGAGGTCGACAAGCTGCTCCGCGAGGCGCTCGTGAGCACCGACATGGAGCGCCGCCGCGAGATCTACGAGAAGGTATCGACGATGGTCGTCGACGATGCCGCTGGAATCTTTGTCTACAACACGAAGTGGTTCGGCCCGATGGCGAAGAACCTCAAGGGTCTCCGCTTCTCTCCCGTTGGCGTCGGTCTCGAGGCGCGCTGGCTCTACTACGAGTGAGCGGACGTACGCCATGATCCGCGTCACTCGGGCCGACTCGACCAGACGGAGCCGGCCCACCCTTTGACCATCTGAGAAATCGATGAAGCTTCTCGTTCTCGTCGTCAATCGCTGCCTGTGGTTCTTCCCGACCGTCCTCGGCCTGATGGTGCTGACGTTTGTCATCAGCCATATCATTCCGGCCGATCCCGTCGCGGTGATCGCCGGCGAAACCGCATCGGCGGAGCAGATCGCGGCGCTCAGAGCCAAGCTCGGCCTCGATCAACCGCTATATGTTCAGCTCTATCGCTACATCATTGGCGTGCTGCAGGGCGACTTCGGAACCAGCCTCTACACGCAGCGTCCGATCGTCGACGACCTTCTCACACGCGTTCCGGCCACGCTCGAGCTGACGACGGCCGCCGTCATCGTCGCAACGCTCATCGGCATCCCGCTCGGCGTAATCTCCGCCGTCCACCGGAATTCTCCCCTCGACCACGTCCTGCGCGTCATCACGGTATCGGGGCTTGCCATTGCGGCATTCTGGTTCGCCATCCTGCTGCAGCTTCTGTTCGCGATGAAACTCGGCTGGACGCCCCTGCAGTCCCGGATAGACGGCTGGGGACCGGATCCGGTCACAGGCTTCTTCACGATCGATGCCATACTCATGGGCGATTTCGGGATGCTCGGCGACGCGCTGCGCCACCTCATCCTCCCTGTCATGACGCTGGCCTTTCCCGCCACAGCCACAATCGTTCGATTCACCCGCGCCGGCGTGCTCGAAGCGATCAACTCGAACTATGTCATGTACGAGGAGGCGATGGGCTTTCCACGCCGACTGATCATCTGGAAGTACGTGCTGCGCAACGCCTTGATCGGCACCGTCACCCAGATCGGTCTCATCTTCGGTGTGCTCATCGCGAACGGAGTCGTCGTCGAATCGGTCTTCAGCTGGCCCGGGCTCGGCCGCTACGCCGTCGAGTCCATCCTGCAGTCTGACTACAACGCCATCATGGGTTTCACGATCGTGGTGGGCACGATCTTCATCATCGTAAACCTCCTCGTCGATATCGCCCACGGCTTCATCGACCCACGCGAGAGCCGATAGAGGGCGCGATGGAAACCATACGCTTTATCGCCCGCAAATTTATCGAGGATCGGGTCGCCCTGATCGGCCTCTGCCTGATCCTTTCGCTCGTGCTTGTGGCTATCCTTGCCTACCCGCTGTCGACGCACCCGAACGACGTCACCGAATTTCACCCGGTGAAGCGCCTGCAGGGCCCTGGCTTCGAGAATTTTTTCGGCACCGACCGCATGGGCAGCGACATCTACAGCCGGATGCTGTTCGGCGCCCGCATCACCATCGTCATCGCCGTCATCGCTGTCGGCGTCTCGGTGCTCATCGGCGTGCCTATCGGGTTGATCGCCGGCTACTACCACAACTGGCTCAGCGACCTGCTGATGCGCGTCTCGGACATCTTTCTGGCCGTGCCCCAGATCGTCCTCGCGATCGCGATCGCGCAGACGCTGGGGCCATCGATCGAGAATGTCATCCTTGCGCTGTCGGCAACCTACTGGCCGTTCTGGGCGCGTCTCGTCTATGCCGAAACCCGTTCCAAGAAGAACGAGATCTTCGTCGAGGCTTCGATCGCCCTCGGCGCGTCTCCATTCCGTGTCATCGTCATGCACATCCTGCCGAACATCGCGTCCTCGATCATCGTGCGCACGACCATCGGCATGGGGGCGACAATCCTGACCGCGGCCGCCCTCGGCTTTCTCGGCCTCGGTCCCCCGGCGCCATCTCCGGAATGGGGCCGCACGATCGCCGAATCGCGAGAATTTTTGCCCGATGCCTGGTGGTACGCAACGGCGCCCGGCATCGCGATCTTCCTCGTCGTGATGGGCTTCAATCTGCTCGGTGATGGACTCCGGGACATTCTCGATCCGCGCATCCGGCGGAGCAGCGCCCATGACAAATGAGCTGCTTCAGGTCAGCGACCTTCGCGTGAGCTTTGCGACGGAGAACGGACTCGCCAAGGTACTCGACGGCGTCAACTTCCGCATTGATCGCGGGCAGATCGTCGGCCTCGTTGGCGAGAGCGGATGCGGCAAGACCACCCTAGCACGCGCCATCCTTGGCGTACTGCCGCGCAACTCGGCGCGCATCGGCAGCGGCAGTATCACGTTCGACGGCACGGACCTGCTGAAGCAGGACCCGCATGTACTTAGCCGCGTGGTTCGCGGACGGCAGATCTCTTTCGTGCCGCAGGACCCCTACAGCTCATTCAATCCGGTTTTCACGATCGGCGCGCAGATCATGGAACTGATGCGCTGGAAATCGCCCGATCTCAGCGCCGAGGAGGCGGCATCGCCGGGCTTTCGCACGCGCTACTACGGCGGCAAGCGCCGGCGCGCCGATCTCGACCGCGTCATGGCACTGCTGCAGACTGTGCAGCTCCCCCAGCCCGACGCGATCCTCAAGAAATACCCGCACGAGGTGAGCGGCGGCCAGCGTCAGCGCCTGATGATCGCGATGGCACTGCTGCCCGAGCCGAAGCTGATCATCGCCGACGAGGTCACCACTGCACTCGACGTCACGATCCAGGCTCAGATACTCAAGCTCCTTCGCCGCCTCGCGATGGAGCGGGGCGTGTCTATGATGTTCACGACCCACGATCTCGGCACCGCCTGGGAGATCTGCGACCGGATCACGGTGATGTACGCGGGGCAGGAGATGGAATCGGCGACGTGTGAGTCTTTCTTCAACCGGCCGAGCCATCCCTACACACGCCGCCTGCTCGACAGCCTGCCGAGCCGCGAGCGCGGCATCCAGTGGATTCCCGGCGAGATCCCGGGCCTGACGCGTCCACCGGCGGGCTGTCGCTTTCACCCTCGCTGCACGTTCGCGACTGCAGAATGCAGCGCCGACCGCCCGGCTCCGCGCGACCTCGAGAAGGAGCACATGGTGCGCTGCTATCACCCGATCGTCGAGCATCAGCAGAAGGCGGCTGCGATATGACGATCCAGGGTATCGATGCGCCGAAGGCACCTGAGCAGGATGCGTCTCTGCGCGCGGACATTCTCGAGCTGGTGTCGCTGAAGAAGTACTTTCCTATCCGCAATGCCTGGAAGCGGCAGATCGGCTGGCTGAAGGCGGTCGACGATGTGTCGTTCAGCGTGCGCAGAGGCGAGATCCTGGGCATCGTCGGCGAGTCCGGCTGTGGCAAGTCCACGCTCGGCAAGACGATCATGGGAATCCACAAGGCGAGCGACGGCGACATCGTCTTCGAAAAGCACGAGATCGGCCAGCTCGGCCCGCGCGAGGCGCGTGGTCTTCGCCGCCATCTCCAGTACGCCTATCAGGATCCCGGCGCCTCGCTCGATCCGCGCTGGAAGATCCGCCGGTCGCTGCATGAGCCGCTGGTCATCCATCAGCCAGAGATCGGCGCGGAGGAACGCGAGCAGCGTGTTCGCCAGATGATGCGCGCGGTCGGCTTGCCGGAAGGCCATCTCGACCTCTACCCGCACGAGATTTCCGGCGGCCAGCAGCGTCGCGTCGGTCTCGCGCGCATCCTCACGCTCAATCCATCGCTCATCATCCTCGACGAGCCTACATCGGGCCTCGATGTCTCGGTGCAGGCGACGGTGCTCAAGCTTTTCCTGGAGTTGCAGCGCCAGTTCAACTTGACATACCTGTTCATCTCGCACGACCTGTCCGTCGTGCGCATGATCTGCGATCGTATCGCTGTGATGTATCTCGGCAAGATCGTCGAGATCGGCGACACCGAAGCTGTCTTCTCAGCGCCGAAGCATCCTTACACGCGCTCGCTGCTCGCCGCGATCCCGCAGATCGGCGGCCGCCGCATCACCGATGATTTCTGGCTCGAGGGCGAGCCGCCGAACCCCGGCAATCTGCCCTCGGGCTGCCGGTTTCGCACGCGTTGCCCGTACGCGAAGCCAACGTGCGCCGAATCCGAACCGCCGCTGCGACAGGACTGGGAGGGGCAGGCCGCAGCCTGCTTCTTCGCGGAATGAATGATCGCATCGTGCCAGACAGCAAGGCCGCGCGCCAACGCGGCTCAGGTGCCGAATTCACCGTCACCCTTCGCGCCCGGCACGCGATAGCCGGCTTCGACGATTTTCTGCGCTACCGCGCCCACCGCTTCGAGCTGCTCGACGCAGAGTCTCTCGGCGAGGTCAGCGTCACCGGCGATGATCGCCTTGCTCAGCGCCCGCAGCGCCGTGAAGCTCGGACCGATGCGGGAGCGCTGATGCAGGGAGACGAAGCGAATCAGCGTGATACGGTTGTGCAGCGTGCCCAGCGCCTCCGCGAGATAGACATTGCCGCTTCCGGTCGCGAGCGCACGGTAGAATCCAGTGCCGACGTCCAGCATCTCGAGCGGCGATCCGCCCTTTTCGACCTCATTCAAGCGCTTCACCGCGGCTTTCAAAGCGGCGATATCTGCGGGACGCCGCAAGCGCGCGAACTCGCGTGCTGCGAAGCTCTCGAGAACGCGGCGCAGGGCGTAGAGCTGCCCTACCTCCTCGACGGTGAGCGCCGTCACCATGGGGCCACGATGAGGAATGGTCGTGATTAGTCCTTCGGCCTCTAGCTGTCGCAACGCCTCACGGAGCGAGGGCCGGCTCACGCCGGTCAACTCGCATAGCTCGCGCTCGCGCAACTGCGCGCCGGGACGGAACCGGCCGGTGACGATTGCGAGCCGAAGACGGTCGGCAACGAGCGACCGCAGGCTTACCGCCTGGCCCGTCACCAACAGATCATCATCACCGATCTCGCTCATCGCTCCACGTCTCCCCTCGGTCATCGAGGTTCACATAGCTCATCCGGTACAGGCAGGTAACCGGCAATCGCATGGTTCGACATCTTTTCGTCTGACAAAAATTGTCATACAATATTACATTATTTATCTCAACTCACCCGCTGCGCCGTCTGGCGGGAGATGTTCGGGATCGGCGTCGTCCCTGCGCCACACCAGCGTCGGGCATGTCCCCACACGTGCCCGCGTTCACCTGAGCTGAGGTTGCCCCAATGCCCGTCGCCGCCATGTCAACAGCAGCCACCTACGCGCCGCCCCAAGCACGCAAGCCCAAAAACTAGGACGGCACGATGCGCTTCGGAATCTTCTGGCCGGGAACGCGGACCCTGCTGCCGTCCGAGAGGATCTCGGCGATGAACCCGGACGTGCTCGTGCTCGACCACCAGCTCGACCTCGCGCGCGCCTGCGAAGTCGTCGCCCTCGATCTCGTCCTTCTCGGCGATGGCTATGCGCCGAGCTCCGAGGAGGGCACGCGCATGGGCTTCCAGGATCCGGGGATGCACGCGCTCATTCTCGCGGCACCCATCATCATGGCGACCAAGCACCTCGGCGTCATCTCGACGCTGCACACGACCTTCTTCCACCCCGCTCACATCGCGCGCTTCGGCGCGAACATGGATTGGCTGAGCGGCGGCCGGTGGGGCTGGAACATTGTCAACGGCTACCGCGACTATGAGGCGAGCCTGTTCGGCTTCAAGGAGCTTCCCGACAGCGCCACGATGTACGATGCCGCAGACGAAGCCGTCGCGATCATCGAATCCCTGTGGGACGGCACGCGCCGCACTGAATTCTCGGGCAAGCACCATGACTGCCACGGCAAGATGAAGGGCCCGTATCCGGCGGAACGGCCGCTGTTCGTCTGCGCCGGCGCGTCGGAACGCGGCCAGCGCTTCACGGCACGGCATTGCGAGTACCTGTTCGCCTCGCCGACTTATCTCTCTGATCTCCCGAAGATCAAGGAGGGTCTCGCCCGACAGGCCGCCGAGGCCGGAAAGGCGCAGCCGCCCGAGGTGCTCGTTGTTGCCGATCTCATGATCCGCGAAGCGCCGGGCGAGGCGAGGGCGCTGTTCGACGATCTGATGGCCAGCATCGAGACCAACGACGCGGGGAAGAAGTGGACGTCGCAGATCGGCAAGCTGCGCCACGAAGCCAAGACGCCGCTCAAGTTTCCGCACTTCGTTGGGACTGCCGCCGAGGTTGCCGAGCAGCTTATCGAGGCGAACCGGCAGTATGGGCTGACGGGCGTGCTGTTCCGCCTGCCGGTCTGGTCGGCGCAGGAGGTGCTGCATCTTGGCCCGGTCTTCGAGACGCTCGAGCGCGCCGACGTTCGCCGTCATCCGGCGACCCGGGCCTACTCCTGGTAGCGGTCGCCCGACGCAGCAAGGACGCAGGAAGAGGAGCGTATGCGAGACGTGCAATCCATGATCGATGAAATCTGCGGCGCGGTCGATGCTCGATCGATGATGCGGCATCTCGAGGCCTTCGCGCAGAAGATCAAGCTGTCGGGAACCGACGAGGAGCTTTCGAGCTTTGTGTATCTGCGCAGCGAGCTTGACGCGCTCGGGTTGCGTACCGAGCTGATCCACCACGACGCCTACATCAGCCTGCCGGGCAAGGCGCGGATCGCGATCGGCGACGAAACGCCGGACTGCATCACGCATTCATTCTCTCGATCTTCCGGCCCCGAAGGCGTGCGCGCGCAGGTCGTCTACGCCGGCCACGGAACGCCCGAAGATTTCTCAAAGATCGACGCCAGGGGTAAAATTGCGCTCCTAGAGAACATAGCCAATCCAGCGGCCAGCCTCAGAGCGTCGCAGGCGGGCGCGATTGGACAGATCCACATTTCCCCGCTGCGCCACCTCTATGAGATGTGCATCTCTCCGGTATGGGGCAGCCCGACGCCGCAGCAGCTCGAACTTCTTCCGACGACCGTTGTGCTCAGCATCCGCAACGCCGATGGCGTGGCCTTGAAGGCTCGCATTCTCGCTGGCGAAAAGGTCGAGGCAACACTCCACGCCGAGGTCGACACCGGATGGCGGAAGACACCGATTCTCGAAGCCAATCTCGACGCGGACGGCGGCGGCAGTGACGGCAGCTTCGTCATGTTCTCCGGCCACCACGACACCTGGTACTACGGCGTGATGGACAACGGCAGCGCCAATGCGACCATGCTCGAGGTTGCCCGCCTATTCGCGCCGCGGCGCAGTGCCTTGAAGAGAAACTTGCGGCTGTGCTTCTGGTCCGGCCATTCGCATGGTCGCTACTCCGGGTCGTCCTGGTATGCGGACGCGCGGTATCGCGAACTCGACGAAAACTGCGTCGCGCACGTCAATATCGATTCCGTCGGCGCCAAGGGCAACACGGTTCTCACCGACGCGCTCTCCTCCAACGAGCTGTTCGCAGTCGGCGCCGAGGCCGTTAGCAAGCGTGGCGGCCAGGAACTCGCTGGCCTGCGCATGAGTCGCGCCGGCGACCAGTCGTTCTGGGGCATCGGCATCCCGTCACTCTTCATGGCGATGGGTGAGCAGCCGGCCGGCACCGGCGACAATGTGATGGGCGCCGCCATCAGCGGCGGCGGCGTCCGCAAAGGCGCGGGCTTCGGATGGTGGTGGCATACGCCTGACGATACGCTCGACAAGATGGACCCCGACCTGCTGGTTCGGGACACAAGAATTTATGCGCACGCATTGGCGCGCCTGCTGACCGACGACGTCCTGCCCCTGGACATCGGACGGCAGGCGGCAGCCGTCGGCCGTGAGCTGTCGCTGCTCGCCGACAAATTGGCTGGCGAACTGGAGCTGGGCCCGTTGATCACCAGCGCCGATACGCTTCGCGCCACAGCTGACCGCATCCGCACCGGCGCGGGCAATCGCCCGTCCGCCGCGATCAATCGGGCGCTCATGGCGGCATCGCGTGCGCTCGTCCCGATGGACTACACGAGCGGCGACCGATTCAACCCCGATCCAGCGCTCAAGCAGGGTGCTTATCCAGTGCTCGATCCGGTTCGTACGCTCGCCGCAATGCCGTCCGGATCGGATGAATTTCGCTTCGCGCGCGTCGCGGCGCAGCGAGCGCTCAACAGGGTCGGTGCTGCAATCGACGATGCCAGCAATACCCTCGCCGCATGCGGCTAACGTAGCGCGCGATACAAGCCACAACTGACGAGGTAAGAGATGGACATCAGGTTCGACGGACGCGTGGTCCTGGTCAGCGGCGCCGCGCAGGGTATCGGCCGCGTCATGGGTGCATCGTTTCGCGACAGTGGCGCGAAGGTCCATCTGGTCGATCGCGATGCGCGGATTGAGGAGATCGGTCACGAACTCGGCCTGCCGGCGCATGTCGTCGATCTCGCAAATCGCGAGGCCGCGGCGAAACTCGTGCATTCGCTTGCCGAGAAGGAGGGGCGTCTGGATGTCCTGGCGCTGGCCGCAGGAGGGCTCGCAGGTCTCGCGCGGCTGCCTTTCGAGAAGATCGACGACGAGAACTGGGATCGGCTGATGGCCGCCAACGTCAAGAGCGCACTGTGGCTGTCGCAGGCCGCGGCGCCGATCATGACGAAAGCAGGGTGGGGCCGCATCGTCATCCTCTCGTCGGGCGCAGGCCTCCGCCCGACTCTCACCGGCCTCCACGGCTACACGGCCGCCAAGCACGCAGTCGTCGGTCTGACGAAGCAACTTTCGGTCAGCTTCGCGCGCAGCGGCGTAACGGTGAACTCCGTCGCGCCCGGATTTCTGCTCACCAGCCCCGATGCCAACAGTCAGTGGGAGGGCTGGAGCGCGGAGAAGCAGGCACAGGTTCTGGCCGGCATTCACACGGGACGCCTCGGACAGCCGCAGGACATCGCGAACGCCGTCATGTTCCTCGCAAGCGAGCAGGCGAGCTGGATCACTGGTACGATCATGTCGGTCGACGGTGGCCGAACGTGATCACGGCAGGACGCGCAAGTGTCGGGTAGCGGGATGGACAAGCCAATCTTGATCTGGGGCGCCGGCGCGATTGGCGCGACCATCGGCGCGCACCTTATTCGCGCCGGCCGGAGGGCTCTGCTTATCGATATCGCGGAGGATCACGTCGCGCACATCAATGCGCATGGCCTCGCAATAGAGGGACCGCTCGGCGGTTTCAAGGTTGCAGCTCACGCAGCAACGCCGGATCGACTCGAAGGGACATACGATACTGTCCTTCTTGCTGTGAAGTCGCAGCACACGGAAGCAGCGGTTCGCGCGCTCCAGCCGCACCTCGCGGCCGGCGGTTGCGTGGTCTCATGTCAGAACGGCATCAACGAGCCACGGATCGCCGGGATCGTAGGCACCGAGCGAACGATCGGCGCGTTCGTCAATTTCGCAGGTGATTACCTCGGGCCAGGGCGTATCACATACGGTCTGCGCGGCACGTTCGCCATCGGCGAACTCGATGGCCGAATGACGCCGCGTATCGAGACCCTGCGCGCGATCCTCGCGGACTTCGAGCCGGACATCGTCGTCAGCTCGAATATCTATGGCTTCCTGTGGGGTAAGACCTCATACGCAGCCGTCCTCGCGGCTTCGGCGCTCACGAACGATACCATCGCCGACTTCATCGCCGATCCAGCGCGCCGCCACCTCAACAAGCATCTCGTCATGGAAGTGCTCGATGTTGAGGTGGCGGAGGGCGTGACGCCGCTCGGCTTCGACACCTTCGAGGCCGATGCCTTCATCGCGCGTAACGACGCCGCGATCAACGCAAGCCTCGACGCACTGGCCGAATTCAATCGCGGCACCGGCAAGACGCACAGTGGCATATGGCGCGACCTTGCCATCCGCAAACGCAAGACCGAGATCAGGGCACAACTCGTCCCGATCCGCGAGGCGGCCGAGAAGCACGGCATCGCGTTGCCCCTCCTCAACCTGCTCGGCGAGCTCATTGCGGCGGTGGAGGATGGCAAGCGCGGGCAAAGCAAGATACTCGCCGACGAGCTGAGTGCGCGCGCCGCTGAAATATATCGGTAAACAGGGAACAGACATGACGAGAACACGAACCGCTGCCATCGAGGCTGCACGCGCGCACTATGACAGCGGCAAGTATATCGAGCGCCTGGCGACGCTTATCGCCGTGCCGACCGAAAGCAATCCGCCGAACCACAAGGACGATCTGGTCCGCTATTGCACCGATGTGTTGGGCCCGATGGTCAAGGAGATGGGCTTCGAGGTCTCGGTCCTCGACAATCCCGATCCGCGTCACGGTCCCGTCATGCTGGGAACGCGGATCGAGGATCCGAAGCTGCCCACTGTAATGCTCTATGGCCATGGCGACGTCGTCCGCGCGATGCCGGAGCGATGGCGCGCCGATCTCGATCCGTGGATGCTGAAGATCGAGGGCGACCGTATCTACGGACGTGGCGTCGTCGACAACAAGGGCCAGCACCTGCTCGCGATCGACGCGATGGGCGCCGTGCTCGCAGCGCGTGGAAAGCTCGGCTTCAATGCCAAGCTGTTTATCGAGACCGGCGAGGAGACGGGCTCTCCCGGACTGCGCCCCATCCTCCAGAAGCATCGCGAGGCGTGCGCGGCTGACGTATTCATCGCGCTCGACGGGCTGCGGCAATCAACGACGATCCCGGAAATCGCACTCGGCACGCGCGGCGGCGTCGGCCTCGACCTCGTCGTCAACCTGCGCGATGGCGGCTACCACTCCGGTCATTGGGGCGGCCTGCTGAAGGATCCGGCGGTCATTCTGTCTCATGCCATCGCGAGTATCGTGTCGCGCGACGGGCGCATACTGGTCCCCGGATGGACGCCTGCTAGCGTACCGGACGAGGTGCGCGCAATCTGCCGCGAGGTCGAGGTCGAGCACGTGCCCGGAAGTCCGGTTCCCGACCTCGGTTGGGGCGAGCCCAACATGACTCGCGCCGAGCGCATCTTCATGTGGACGAGCGTGATCGTGCTGTCGGAGATCTCGGGTCAGCCGGAATCGCCCGTGAACGCGGTTGCCGGAGATGCGCGTGCCCGCATTCAAGTGAGGCATACGGTCGACGTACCAGCGAGCAGCCTGCTCCCGTCGCTGCGCGCGCATCTCGATGCTCAAGGTTTCACCGATGTACAGGTGCTGCCCGTACAGGAGCGCGATGCATTTCCCGCTTCACGCACATCCCCCGACGATCCGTGGATCAAGCGCGTAGTGCGCTCGATGACGACCACCGCGGGCCGCCGTCCGAACCTTATTCCGTCGCTTGGCGCTTCAGGCCCGTCGGAACTCTTTCGAGAGGAACTCGGCACCTCGGTAATGTGGATCCCATGCTCCTATGGGGGCTGCAATCAGCACGGTCCGGACGAGCACGGTCTCGGCTCCCTGTTTCGCGAGAGCCTCGGACTGATGGCCGGCATTTGGTGGGACTTTGGCGCCGAGTTCGCTGGCGAGCGGCCGAAAGCGTAGCGCCGCGAAGGCGCCGGCAGCGCGACGGAACGGATGCCCGTCGCGCTTTCCGCGACACTGCACTACCAGGAATAGCCACGCTGCTCCGGCGGCACCCAGACGCCGGCCTTGGCAAGACGCTCGAACACTGGTTTCAGGCGCAGCATCTCAGCCGCGGACCAGCGTGGGAAGCGGAAGAGAATGCCGTTGAGCCCCCAGCGCTCGCGCGCTTCGAGGATCTCGTCGGCAACTTCCGCCGCGGTACCGGCGAACGAAGGAAACACCTCCGGTGTCGATTCGTTGCGCCGCAGTCGCGCCATCTGTGCCCGCCAGCGCTCCCCCGCCGGACCCGTCATGCTGCCCATCAATTCATCCATGAGCTTCTTGCCCTCGCCCGGTGCGTCGCGCACGAGCACGTCGGCAACGACCAACACTTCCGGCGCAACGTCGCGGCCGGCATCTCTGGCGTGCTTTTCGAGGGACGCCTTAACGCCTGGCAAGTCGGCGAGCGACGGTGGCGACGCGAAGAGGAATTCGCAATGCTTGGCCGTGAATGCGCGCCCGCGCTCGGATGCGGCGGCACAAACGAACACCGGACGCTCAGGCGGAAATGGTCCGCGCATCTTACCGCGCGCCTTATAGTGCCGGCCGTTGAAGTCGACCTTCGACTCGCGCCAGATGGACTCGATGATGTGGATCGCGTCCGCGCACGCTTCGTACTGCGTCGCACTGTCGGGGAGTTGGTCGATGCCGAAGAGGCTCGATTCATAATCTCGGTAACCGTTGACGATGTTCCAGCCCCAGCGGCCGCCGCTGAGCCAGTCGAAATGCGAGCCAAAGCGCGCGATCTGCGCCGGCGCGAGAAAGGGCGTGTGCATCGTGGTGATGACGCCGAGATGCTTCGTGACCATCATGAGCGGCGCTGCGATCACGAGCGCGTGCAGCGAAGGGTCCTGGAAGCCGATCAGCGACCCCTCCTCCGAACTCGGTGCATACCCGTCCCCGATCAGTGTGAAATCGAGACCGACCGTTTCGCACGCGCGCGCCAGATCGAGATGCACCTCGAGATCGAGTGGATCGGGGTTGCGCTCGGCCATCAAAGCCGACGGCAGCATGGTCTTCGCCTTCGGCCAGAAGATGCCGAAGCGCATCGTGCCATCCGCGCTCCGCGGCTTCCGGCACGCTGAAGTGGTCGAGTTGAAATAGTGCATGTCGTTGTTTTCCGACGCCGGGAGAGTTTCAGCCTTGCTTGTGGGGGCTCCGGGCGTCTCGCGCATAACCGTCGGCACCGTGGCCACCGGCCCAGCACACTAATGATCTCGCATCCTGCTTGCAATATTATTGTCATACAATCTTATTGACAGATAATTGTGCATGGCGAACGATCGCGGATCGGAGGAGATCGAGAAAGGATAGTTCTGATGAGTACCTGGCTATTCGGCGCAGTAGGCGACGTGCTGGTTCGGCGGCCTGATCCACGCGACGCGTTCGAGCACGCCCAGCCCATTCTCGATACGGCGGACGTCCTCTTCGGCAATTGCGAGGGCGCGTTCACGGATGCGCCTCGCCCGCACCCCGCTTGCGGATGGCCCGTGGTCGCGCCGGCCTCGCACCTCGCGCCGATCATTGCTGCCGGCTTCGACGTGATGAACTGCGCCAACAATCACATCATCGACGGCGGCTTTGACGCGATGTTCGAGACGGTCGAGAGGCTGAATAGCGGTGGCATCCAGACGCTCGGCGTCGGTCGCAATATGAACGACGCACTCGAGCCGCGCTTCATCGAGCATGGTGGCCGGCGTATCGGCTTCCTCGGCTTCTCGTCGGTGCATCCACCCAAATATGCAGCGACTGACAGGACACCCGGCCTCGCAGCGCTGCGCATCCACTCGCACTACCATCTGCCGGCCGAGGACGCCTATGGTTACATCGAGCCCGGCTCGCCACCACATGTCTACACCTACTGCCGACCCGACGACGTCGCGATGCTGCGTGAGCGCACGAGCGCACTGCGCGCCGAGTGCGATGTCGCGGTGCTGAGCTTCCACTGGGGACGCTCGAGCGTGCCCGCATTCATCACCGAGTACGAGCGCCAGCTCGGGCGCGCAGCCGTGGACGCGGGCGCAGATATCGTGCTGGGGCATCACCACCACATGCTGCGCGGTATTGAGATCTACAACGGCAAGCCGATCTTCTACGGCCTCGGCCACTTCGTGTTCGATTCGCCGGACAAGGAGAAGATCCTGACCGCGAAGGAGATCGCGCAGCTCAAGGCCCTCGGCGAGTACGCGATCTATCCGCGCGAGGGCTACCCCATGCTGCCGTTCCATCCCGAGGCGCGGATGACGATGTTTGCCGCCATCAAGATGAGCGGGACCGCGATAACCGACGTCGGCTTCATCCCCTTCATGATCTCGCCAGCCGGTCACGCCGTTCCCCCCTTGCCCGGCACCGCCGAGTTCAGCGCCATCCTCGACTACATGCGCCAGGTCTCCGAGCGTGCCGGGGTCGCTAGCCGCTACGACGAGAGCGGATTTGCGTTCGGAGACTGGCGCGCGATTTCAGTGAGTGCAGCGTAGGCACAATTATCGGCGCCAAACTGCCTGCGGCGGCGGCTCGCCGATCAGCTCGAGTTGATCGCGTTGGCCGCCGCTACGGTGAGCGGCGCGATGCGGCGCTCGAACTCCGCCGGTTGCCACTCGCTGAGCGACCCCGCCACATGGATAGCGCCGATCGGCCTGCCGAGCTTGTCCTTCAGCGCTGCGGCGACCGCGAGTTCGCCGATGTACATCTCCTCGAGTGATGTCGCATAGCCGACATCGCGCGTGCGCCTGACGAGCTTCTGGATGTCCCGGATTTCCGTCGTCGTGCGTGGCGTGATCTTGATCCTATTGGAGCGTGCGAGGATATCCTGCACCTGATCGTCCGGCAGCAAAGCCATGATCGAGCGCCCTCCCGCGGTGCAGAACGTGGGAACACGCCGCCCGATCAGATGGCCGTAAAACGAATCGCGTTTGCTCTGCAGACGAACTGCGTACATGAGCGTCAGATCGTCGAAGAGACTCATGTCGACCCGCTCCATGACGTTGCGCCTGAGCTCGGTGAGAATCGGGATCGCACGGCTGACGAGCGGATTCGAGCGCAGGTAGTCGAACGTGCGCTCCATGACGCGGTGCGCCGGGGCATAGCCGCCGTCCCGTTGCTCGAGATAGCCGAGCCGCATGAGCGTGTGGACAATTCGTTGGGCGCCACTCTTGTCAAGCCCGGCGCCCGCACCGAGTTGCGCGAGCGACCGCGGCGAAGGATCGCTGGCATAGGCTTCCAGCAACCGGAACGCTCTACCGACGGCCTCGATATAGAGCCGGTCTTTCTTCCTCGGCTCGCCCACGGACGCCTTCGCAGTCTTCTTCATGCATTCTCTCGCCGGTCTCTTGAAGATATCGAATGCCCGATTTGCAATACGATACTGCACCCCGGACAGGCTTGACTCCTAATTCATGACGCTTATAGCATCAATATACACTTCACTCGTATCGTCTTGCACTACGTTTGTAAACTGGCTCGAAATCGCCGCGTCGCGACCCGCCGGAATAGAGAAAGGGAACAGAATGCGCCATTGGACTCGTCGGCATTTCCTCGCTGCTGCTACGGCATCGGTCGCTGCCCCGTCAGTGCTGCGCGCACAGTCGAGCGAGCCGCTGAAGATCGGCGGCATGCTGCCGCTGTCCGGCCCCGCCAGCATCGAGGGCCGCCAGATCAACATGGGCCTTCAGCTCGCCGTCGAGGAGATCAACGCGAAGGCTGGCCTGTTCGGCCGCAAGGTCGAGCTCGTGATGGAGGACGACGAGAGCAACTCGACGAAGGGTGTCACGGCGGTCCGGCGCTTGATCGAGCGGGACAAGGTGCCCTTCATCGTCGGCACCTATGCCTCCGCTGTCGTCGTCGCCGCAGTTAAAGTGGCATCGGAGTACAAGGTTCCGATGATCTCGGGCGGCTCGACGGCCGCGTCTGCAACCGACCAGAACACCCCCGGTGATCCGTGGTTCTTCCGCTCGTGGCCGGACAGCAACGCGCAAGGCGAGGACACGGCAAAGGCCATCATCGAAAAGTTCAAGAAGACCAAGGTTGCGATCATCCACGACAACACCAACTACGGTGTCACACTGGCCGAGCAGGTCACCCGCATCGTCACCGGCGTTGGCGGCTCGATCGTGTCACGCGATAGCTTCAATGCCGGCGAGCAGGACTTTTCGTCCATGCTGACCAAGCTCCGCACATTGAAGCCGGAAGCCGTGTACATCGGCGGGTGGTCCGGCGATGGCGCCAACATCGTTCGCCAGTCCGCCGAGGTGGGCCTGCGGGCGCAGTTCGTCGGCTCCGGTTCAATGAACTCGGATGATTTCATCAAACTTGCGGGTCCCGCCAGCGAGGGCTTCGCGGTCGTCAGCATCTTCGAGCCATCCACGCCCAATCCCGTCGGCCGCGCGTTCGCCGAGCGCTTCCGCGCTCGCTATGGCCAGGAGGCGAACACACTCACCTCGCTCGGCTTCGAATCCATGGCGATCGCGCTGGAGGCCGCGCGTCGCGTGGGCAAGCCCGACGGCCACGAGACCCAGAAAATGCTGAAGGGGGGCATGAAGGACTTCCCATTGGTGCAAGGACCGGCCGGGACGACCGCCGCTTTCGACGCGAAGGGCGCCGTAAACTTCCCGAACTTCATCGCCGTGGTGAAGGACGGTAAGCGCAGGCTCGATCTGTAAGGCCATCCCTGCGCAATCAGCCATGGATCTTTTCCTGCAGTACTTCGCGAACGGCATCGTGATCGGCAGCACCTACGTGCTGGTGGCCGTGGGCCTGACGCTGATTTTCGGCATCCTCGGGGTAGTGAACTTCGCCCACGGCGAGTTCTATATGCTCGGGGGCTACGCCGGCATCGTCGCCGTCACCGTTCTTAACCTGGCGGCGTTGCCGGCCATCGCCGTGGTCCTCGCCGTGGCGGCAATCGTGGGCATTGCCGCCGAGGCCATCCTCCACAAGCCGATGCGCAACAACGACGCCACGAGCTCGATCATTTCCTCATTCGGGCTCGCGGTCGCCTTGCAGAATGCCGCGCTCATCGTCATGGGGCCGCAACCGCAGCGTCTCAACCTCGACGTCTCCAAGGTGCCGCTACTGTCGTCGCTGCCGACCGACTTCGGACCTGTCTTCATCCCCCAGCAGCGCCTGCTCATCCCGCTGACGATGGTGATTCTGATCGCGACCCTCTATTTCGTCCTTCGCTACACTTGGACCGGTCGCAGCCTGCGCGCCATGGCGCAGCAGTCGACGGTCGCACGGCTCTGCGGTGTCCGGGTTGAGCGCGTCGCGGTGGTCACATTCATGACGGGTGCGGCACTCGCCGGCATTGCAGGCATGATGATGTCGTCGATTTTCTTCGTCTTCCCTATCGTCGGCAACATGATCGCGCTCAAGGTCTTTACCGTGGTCATCCTCGGCGGCATGGGCAGTGTCGCCGGGGCAGCGGCGGCCGGACTCCTACTTGGCATCACCGAGTCGATGACTTCGGCGTATCTGTCCAACGCGCTGCGCGACATCGTCGGCTTCGTCATCGTGATCCTCGTGCTACTGTTCCGTCCGCAGGGCCTGTTCGGAAGCACGGTGGACCGATCATGAGTACCTATTTCGTGCCTCTCGCGACAAATGTCCTCATGATGGTTCTGTTCTTCGTGATCCTGGCAGTCGGCCTCGATATGGTGACGGGCTACTGCGGACAGTTCTCGTTCGCGACCGGCGCGTTCTACGGCATCGGTGCCTACACAGCGGCGATCATGACCCGCGATCTCGGCACGTCAATCTGGCTGCATCTGCCTGCGGGCGCGGTCATCGCTGGCTTGTTCGGCTTGCTGCTCGGCATTCCCGCGCTGCGTCTCAAAGGCCATTTCCTCGCCATCGTCACGATCGCCTTCCAGACGATCGTCTACCTCACCATCTCCCAGTGGACCTCATTCACCGGCGGCCAAGTCGGCGTGCCCATTCCGAATGCCGGTCCCGTGACCGTGTTTGGCGTGACACTCTGGGAGTTTGCCAGCCTCAGGTCCTACTACTGGCTCACCCTCGCTGTTACCGTGCTCACCGTCTTCATCGCGTGGCGGCTTGTCCATTCCCGCCTCGACCGCGAATGGATCGCGATCCGCGATGACGAGACGCTGGCGAGCGCGGTCGGACTCAATACCACGCGCGCGAAGCTTACGGCTTTCGTCGTCTACGCAGCACTCTCTGGCGTAGCGGGAGTTCTGACGGCCCACGCGCTGCGCGGTGTGACGCCCGACGATTTCACGATCTGGATCTCCGCGACAGTGGTGGCGATGATGGTGATCGGTGGACGCGGCACCTTCATCGGGCCGATCCTCGGCGCGGCGTTTCTCGCAATCCTCCCGGAGCTTCTCGGGCGCTTCGCCGGCTACAAGATGCTCATCTACGGTATTCTGCTGGTTCTGGTCATCACGCTGATGCCGGAGGGCGTGGTCGGTCGCCTTCGCGCCAGGGCGGCACGATGACCATGCCCATTCTTGCGGTGGATGGCATCACCAAGCGGTTCGGTGGCCTGACGGCCGTCGATGCCGCGAGCTTGGTCGTCGGCCAGGGTCGTATCGTCGGCCTGATCGGACCGAACGGATCGGGCAAGTCGACGATGGTCAATCTCATCTCGGGCGAGATGCGGCCGGACGCAGGCACACTCAAATTCAAGGGCGAAGTCGTCACAGGCTTGCCGGCACACCGCAGGGCGCGGCTCGGCATGGCCCGATCGTTCCAGCTCCTCCGCCTCTTTCGCTCACTGAGCGTCGAGGACAACCTCCTGCTCGCGCGTCATATCCGCATGAAGTCGCGACTGATCGACTCGCTTCTCGGTCGTGCCAATGCCACCGACGAGGAGACCGCAGCGCGGGCGCGCGCGCGTGACCTTCTCGGCTGGTTCGATCTCCAGGACTTTGCCGATCGCCCGGTGACTGCACTCTCGATCGGCCAGCAACGTATGGCTGAGATCGCACGCGGAATGATGAGCGAGCCGACGCTGCTCGTGCTGGACGAGCCGGCGGCCGGGTTGTCGCCGCCCAATGTCGACCGCCTGATCGCGCTCGTTCGCCGTATCCGGGACGAGTTCGGCGTCTCGATCCTGCTCGTCGAGCACGTCATGCGCGTCGTTCGCGATCTCTGCGACCACGTCGTCGTACTCGACTCGGGCCGCAAGATCGCGGAAGGGGCGCCGGATACCGTTGTGAAGGATCCTATCGTCGTGGAGGCGTATATCGGCAAGGGATGGAAGCGGCGTGCTCAAGCTTGAGAACATCGTTGCCGGCTACGGCCGCAGCCGCATCCTGCACGGTCTCAGCCTCGATGTGCCCTCGGGCGGCCTCGTCGCGCTGCTCGGCGGCAATGGGACTGGCAAATCGACTGCGCTCAAGTCGATCGTCGGACTCGTCGCGATCGAGGAAGGCAAGGTGATCGCGGACGGCCGGGTTATCAATACCGTTCCGGCAGAGGAGCGCACGAGTCTGGGCCTCTCTCTGGTCCCGCAGGGGAAGGAGGTGTTCGGGGCGATGAGCGTGGCGGAAAACCTGCTGATGGGCGCCTATCACCGCCGCCGAGACCGCAAGGGCATCGCCGACGATCTCGAAGGCGTCTACGAGCGCTTCCCGCGCCTCAAGGAACGGCGGAAGGTCTATGCCGGTCTGCTCTCCGGCGGCGAGAGGCAGATGCTGTCCATCGGGCGATCCCTGATGGCGCGCCCGTCGATTCTCCTGCTTGACGAACCATCCGCAGCACTGGCTCCGCGCATCGTCGAGGAGATTGCGGAAGCTATCCTGGGTCTTCGGGCGATCGGATTGACGCTGCTTCTCGTCGAACAGAATGTCGGAATGGCGCTCCATATCGCGGATTACATCTATGTTATCCGAGACGGCCGTATCGCCCATGAAAGAGCTGTGGGAGGTGGTGTCGAGATCGAGGAGCTGCAGGAGTTCTATCTCGGCGGACAGGGCCACTGAGCAACTCTACGCTCGTGATGCTCTATTGATGCATCTCCTTAAGCTCAGACCTCATGATCGTCGTCGTGTTGACGAGTATCACGCCGACATTTCTGACGATGGCCTGCTTCTCTGCCGCGATCAGGTTGCCGTCGGCATCGAAAGCCCGATCCGCGGCACCGAGCGCGAACGATGCCGGCACGACTACAATCCCTACTCTCTCCAGCACGGCCTCGAGCGCCAACAACGACCGCCACCCGCCGATCGAATCCGGCGAGGCAGACACGAGCGCCGCGGTCTTGCCGGTGAAGACCTGATCCGGTCTCGGATCGGCCGCGTCCGACCGGCTGATCCAATCAATCGCATTCTTGAGGAGCGCGCTGTACCCGCCGTTGTGCTCGGGTGACGCGATGAGCAATCCATGATGCTCCAAGACGAGCTGTTGCAAGCTGCGGGCTGGCTCCGGTAGCCCATGCTCGGCCTCCCAATCGCCATCGTAGATCGGGAGGGGATAGTCCAGCAGGCACATCACTGTCACTTCGGCGCCCGCCTCTCTCGCGCCCTGGGCGGCGACGCGGAGAAGCTTGCTATTCATCGAATCCTGTCGCGGACTCCCCGAGAGCGCAAGAATTCTCGTCTTCATCCCGAGCCTCGCCAGTCGCGCAGCGACGTCGCGCACGTGCGCGGACTGCCGCTCTGCCGACAACTTAGGCTTCGGGATCGACGAGACGAACTGTCACACTTGTTATAACGACCAATACCCGACGATTGAGCATGTGCGCGGCACTCCGACCTCGCTTCAGAGCTTCAGCTTCGGATCCTCGTTAAGCACCTTGATGAGCCAATCGATCACGACGCGGGTACGGGTCGGCAAGCTCCGCCGGCTGGGATAGACGATGTAGAGCGGGCGTCTGCGGAACTGATAGCGCGGCATCAACCGCACGAGCCGCCCCGCTTTGACGTCCTCGGACACCAGAAGATAGGAGAGGGCAGCGATACCGTGTCCGGACAACGCGGCCTGATGAATTGCAGACGAGCTGTTCGAGCTGAAGCGGCCATGCACGGTCACGGGGAGCAAGTCACCGCCGCTCGCATCATCTGCTGCATCGCTGAACCACCAGACATCGTCGTTCCCGAATCGATTGTGCACGATGCATTCGTGTTCATCGAGGTCGCTCGGATGGTCCGGATGCGACCTACCCCTAAGGTAGTCCGGAGAGGCGATGATGAACGGCATCGCCGTTCCGATACGCCGGGAGATATGGGTAGTGTCTTCGACCTCGCCCATGCGGATTTCGAGGTCGAGGCCTTCCTCGATGAGGCTTCCATTCCAGTCGCGAACGACCAGCTCCAGCGAAAGCTCCTCATTTTCGCGGAGCAGAGAATCGAGCTTGCTGCTAAAGTACGTGCCCATGGCCACGGACATCGCGATGCGAACCGATCCGACCGGCTTGCCGCGCCGATGCTTGGCCACCTCCAGCATCGAGGTCGCGGCGTCGACGAGATCCTGCGCCTTGGGAACGAGATCGCGCCCCTCTTCCGTCAGCGATACGGCCTGCGTCGTACGTTGCACGAGGCGCGTCCCAAGATGCTCCTCGAGCGCGCTCACCTGGCGCGAGATCGCCGGCTGCGTGACGCCACGCTCTGCCGCAACGGCGGAGAAGGAACCTGTCTCGGCAACACGCAAGAACGTCTTGAGAACCGCGATCAGATCCATAAAAGCCTTCCCTAACCGCCGCGCCCATAACACGTGGAGACCGTTCGTGTTGCCGTCACGAAAGTGCTCCCTCGCTCGGGCCTTCCAAGGAATTCTTGTGAGGAGCACAACCGGCGCGGTAAAGAAGTCTCGTCGAGAACGACAATATTACAAGCATGTTGAGCAACATTCCCAATACGTCGCCGCGCAGCCGCACGACCGTGTCCGGACAGCCTTCAGGCCCTCCGGCGCTCGCCCACGATACCGTTGACAGACGTGCGGACCTCGCTGAAGTCTCCTATCGGTTGATCGCAATTCCCGCACCTAAACAAGCAATTCTTCCACGGCGATCGTTGGGAGTACGTCATTGGCCACGAGCACAGCATCGACGGCGATTGCGCCTGAGAGTCTCCACTGTCGTTCCGTAGTGCCCAGCGCGCGATGCGCATCGAGCCGCGATGCTGGATGGACGTCGCTGTTGATCGAGCTTCACACGGGCGTGCGGTCGAGCGAGCCGTACACCGCGATCACGACGCCAGATCAGATAATCGGCGTGGCAATGTCGGGGCGCTATGCCTCCGAGTTCTTTCATGGTGGCCGCTGGCGCCGCGGCATCTACGAGCCGGCCTCCATTTGCCTGCAACGGCAGGGCGAGGTCAGCCGCTATCGTTTCGACAGCCGTGAGTACGGCGAGGCGAGCACAGCCATGCTGTACCTTCCTCATGGCCGGCTCTCGGACGCCGCAGAACAACTGCGGCGCGCCGGACAAAGATCCGGCGTCCTGCCGCTTGATCCGGTCGTCGGCCGAGACCCGGCGATTTTCCAGATGGCGACCGCGCTCCTGCAAGCGATGGAGCAAGGCGCTGATGACCTCTACGCGGAAACGGCCGCGGCATGGCTCGCGGTGCATATCATCTCGCGGCACAGCCGCTACCTGGGCCTCGACGACAATCGCAGCGCCGGCCCCATTAGCGATCCGCGTCTTTCACGCGTCATCGAGTACATGTCGGTTCATTTCGCGGAACCGCTGACGCTCCACGATCTCGCGGCCGTCGCGAACATCAGCAAGTTCCATTTCGCGCGCGCCTTCAAGAACAGGATTGGCCGCACGCCGCACCGCTTTCTGACCGATATCAGATTGGATACGGCGCGCCGCATGCTTGTGACGACCGATCAGTCGATCGCTTCAATAGGCTTGGCCTGCGGCTATCGCGATGCATCCCACTTATCGACGGCATTCGCGACGAGATATGGCGTCGCGCCGACCGTGTTCCGGACGCAGCGCAGGGACGAGCGCGAGCGGCAGGCATAGCTAGACCGACCGAAACTCGAATGCATCTCCGAGCTTGCTGACATGGCCGACGCCTGGAAAATCGAGGTGTGCCCCAGCGACGTAGCTGCCCGTCCGCGCCGTGTGGTCGAGCAACTGCAGACGCGTTACACGAGCCTGCGCCTGATCCTCGTCGAATTCCCAGGTGAGTTCGGGCGATGTGAACTGGATTGACGGCACATGAACGATGTCGCCCCAGATCAGCAGCTTCTCGCCTCCGCTCGAAATCTCGAATGCCGTGTGACCGGTCGAATGCCCGATTGCGCTGACGGCAGTCACGCAGTCGCTCAGCGCGTGGCCATTCTCACAAGAAACACAAAGCTTACGGAAGCGCGCCAGCCTCGGGTTGTCATCGAAGTTCGCCATTTCATTGGGCGGAACGAATATGCATTCGAGATTGGGAAAAGCCTCCTTGCCGTCCGGCGTGACAGAACCGTTCACATGATCCAGGTGTGTATGAGTCAGGGCGACTGTGCGTATGGCTTCTCGGGCCACCTCGGCCTCCGCCAGCGCACGATGAAGCAGCCCCATCGTGGGCAGCCACGCATCGCCCGCGCCCGTGTCGATCAGGGTATGACGAACTCCCTCGATCACGAGAAAGGCATTGACGGCAAGCCGTAGCTGCCCATCAACCAAGGTGACAGGCTTCAGCCTTTCCGCGTCCAGGGGCCGGCCATTCTCTCGCAGTCGACTTGGCGGCATGTCGACGTAGCCGTCACGAAGCGCAATAATCACGAGGTCGCCGAACTCGTAGCGCACGAAACTGGCGCCGCGGTTGATGCATCTCATCGCGATCTCCTCTGCACGCCCGCCCCTATCAACACCGACCACGCCGGCAGCGGCAAGTCCCGCGCCCATAATGACATGGCGCCGAGACCAGATGAACCGCTGTCGGGATGCACTCATGCCAATTCCTATCGCGCCCGTCGCGCAGCATCGTGCCGACTCTCGCTGTGGCGTGAGAGAATAGACGCACTTGGCCGAACAGGAACACGCGCCGCAGTCATATCGCGCAATACCAATCGTATGGAGCAAGCTGCGATTGGCGCCGGTTGCATGTGTCCTCGGCGCTCATACCGGCGGTATTCGCGCATATAACGCCGCCCTCAGTTCATCGCCATTCCGGAGTCTCTACCTTCAGCGTCAGCGGCGAGCACATTGCCGCGCACGATGCGCTGATGGATCTGCGTCTGCAGGTCGGCAGGAGCGACACGACACAGGCGAACAGAGGAGTTACCGATGACCACCATCTCTATCGTCACTGGCGGCAGCCGCGGATTGGGCCGCAACACTGCCGTCAGTATTGCGCGTCATGGCGGCGACGTCATCTTTACCTATCGAAGCGGCGCCGACGATGCGAAAGCCGTCCTGGCCGAGATCAAATCGCTCGGGCGCAAGGCGATGGCGATCCAGCTCGACGTCGCCAACATCGCCGGCTTTCCCGCGTTCGTCGAGGCCGTCCGCGCGACACTGAAGGCATGGGGGCGGGACCACTTCGATCATCTCGTCAACAACGCCGGCCACGGCGAGATGGCGAACTTCGCCGAGACCACCGAGGCGCAGTTCGACAATCTCTTCAACGTGCACGTCAAGGGCGTGTTCTTTCTCACGCAGGCGCTGTTGCCGCTCATGGGCAACGGCGGGCGCATTGTGAACTTCTCGTCGGGCCTCACGCGCGTTTCCTATCCCGGCTTCTCTGCCTACTCAGCCGCCAAGGGCGCGATCGAGATCCTGACGCTCTACATGGCAAAGGAGCTCGGCAGCCGCGGCATCACCGCAAACGCGATCGCGCCCGGTGCGATCGAGACCGACTTCCTCGGCGGCGCCGTGCGCGACACGCCGGCCTATAACAAGGCCTTCGCCGCGATGATCGCGCTCGGCCGCGTCGGCTTGCCCGATGACATCGGCCCGGCAGTCGCAAGCCTGCTCGGCCCAGATAACCGCTGGATCACCGCTCAGCGGATCGAAGTGTCCGGCGGCCAGAACATCTGATCGCGACCGGCTCCCGAGCCGGCGGGATCGAAACGAAGGAAGTCGCCACGCACCGACGCGGCGGCTTCCACCGAACAAGCAGACACGCAACCAAGGATGAGAGAGATGCCCAACATTCTGATCGTGCTTTCTGCCGCGGACAAGTGGACGCGGGCTGACGGTTCCACATACGAGAGCGGTGTGTGGGCCGAGGAGTTCGTCGTGCTGGACGATACACTGACGAAGGCCGGGTTCGAGGTCGACATCGCGACCCCGGCGGGGATTGCACCGACGATCGACGCGCGCAGCCTCGATCCGAAGGTCGTCGGCGAGGAGAATGCGGACCGCTTCCGCGACTACCTCGAAAAGAATGCGAACCGGATCGAGATGCCGCTCGTCCTCGCCACCCTCGATGCGAGCGACTACGACGCCATCGTCATTCCCGGCGGACATGGTCCCGTCGAGGATCTCTACAAGGACCACGACATGGGCCGCCTTCTGGTCGAAGCCAGCCGGGACTCGAAGGTCATCGCGTCCGTATGCCACGGCCCCGCGGCATTCCTCGCCGCCAAGGACGAGAATGGCAACTGGCCGTTTGCCGGCCGCAAGATGACGTCCTTCAGCGATGAGGAAGAGATCGAGTTCGGCACCGCGGAGAATGCGCCGTGGCTGCTCGCCAACACGCTGCGACAGTGCGGCGCGCGCTACGAGAAGGGGCCGAACTGGGGTGCCTTCATCGTCAGGGACGGCAATCTACTGACGGGGCAGAATCCGGCCTCGACGGGAATGCTGGCGAACGCGGTCGTCAATGTTCTTCGGTGACACCTGCCCCACGGCGCCGTCGTCGCCACACTCGACGACGCGGCGCTCTCTGAGGGAGGGGCGGATCTGGAGACACCGCGTTATCCGTTTCTTACAAGTCCACCGCGAGAGCGTGTGGAAGCTGGCGCAGTGCGGTCGAGGCAAATCCACACGGATCGCGACGCCCCAAAAATATCGCCGTGACCCAGCTCAGTTCCCTCGAAAAGATGCAGTGGCCTCGGCTAAGGAAGCGGCGAGGTGTTCAACCGAATACTTTCTCGCCGGTCGCGGAAGGGCGACGCCTCGTTGCGAGGACTTTCGCCCACCCGCGTCACCGCGTGGCAGCCAGCGCATTCTCTTGCAACGATCTCAGCCCCGTTTCACGAGGCTTTCTTAACCAGAAGTCTCTGCGGATGGCACGGCCAGAAGCAAAGTAGCGAGCACGAAAGCTGCGATTGCCCTTCGCTACAGCATGACCGCGCGCAGCGGATATTGCCTCGCTACGTCAGCCTTTTTTAAACCGTAGGCTATCGGAAACGCATACCCATACCAGGACCACCCATCCCCATCGCGGGCAATACGATCTCGTCGGCCTCCTTCTTCTGGCTCTCGGTGAGGCCCTGGTAGAGTTCGGACCAAGCGGCTTTGATCTGCTTGAGCTCATCGAGACGCGCTGACATGAATTGCTCGTGAGCTTCAAGGCGCTCAACCAGCGTCTTGCCAGGTTCGTCACCTGACCACTTGCCGCGCATGCGCTCGGTGCGGCTCGCAACCGACTTCCGGATTGCGTCAGCCAGCCTGTTCCACGCCGTTGTCTGGGCGTCAGTAATCTTCAGTTCGGCCTTGAGGAAGGCCAGACGACCATCGACCCTGTCGATCATCGTATCAGGTCCACCCCAGCGGGGACCCCAGCCCTCCCACATATGCCATCCACGGCCCGGCCCACCCCCATACCCCATGCCCGGCCCTCCTTGAGCCAAGGCGACTGAGGTCGCTGCGAGCGCTGATATCGTCAGCACGGAAAGGATAGTCTTCTTGCGGATCAGCATGACTGCCTCCTGACGCGGGTCCAAAGCCATTCGTGGTCTCACATCAATTACACCTCCCACCAGCAGCGAAGATGCTCATTGACGGACATCAATCCCTAGTGACGCAGCGGCGCGATACGGCGACCGAAGAATATGTCTCGGCGGGTTCTCTGTCCGATACTGAACAAGCCAATCTTGCGCAGGAGCGCCGCGAACTTGCGGAGAGCCGCACCTTCGAATTGCAGGAACGGCAGATATCTATGTGAAGTGGGAATTGGAGCCGGAACAGCTATTGGCCCTGCACCGCAATCGCAGCGATCAGGGACGCGAGTGCCACCACGCTTACGATGCCTACCGCGCTCCCCAGTCTTCTGCCTCCGACGAGCGCGGCAAGTCCCGCCTTCGAAGCGGTGTTCACCGATGCCGCAATCAGGATAGCGGTGCCCGCGTCGCCCACCACTACTTGCACACCGGCGAGGCGTGTCATTGACAATGTCAGCGCGTCGACATCAGCGATACCCGATGCGGCGGACAGCAGAAACAGGCCCGCCTTGCCAGCCACGCCAGCAAGCGCTTTTGCAACCAGCAGGATGAGGGCGATGAGCGCGGCGAGTTGAAAGACGGTAGCAAGCTCGAACGGATTCTTGATTTGGAGTTGAGGCGGATCAGCCTCGGCTCCCCTTGCGGTCCATAGCAGGATAGAAGCCCCAAGAAGTGTCACGATAACGGCCGCTAAGATCGGCCAAAAGATGGTACTGAGCAGCTCCTGTTTGAGTACACCAGCCAACACAAGAATGCGGAGCAGCATGGTGACGCCGGACAACAGGATGCCCCCGGCAAGCAGTCTTGTGCTTTGCTCGTGTTCACGCGCAAGGCGGGCAAAGGAAAGCGTGGTGGCTGTGGATGACGCGAGTCCACCGGCAACCGCTGCAACGGCGATTCCCTTCTGGTCGCCGAACACACGAACAGCAACGTAGCCAGCGAAGGAGACCGTCGCGATCAGTATGGCGAACAGCCAGATTTCTGCGGGGTTGATGATCTGCCATGGATCGATCGGACGATTGGGCAGGATTGGTAGCAGCAGGAACGACATCGCGAGTAGCACGAGCACGCTGCGGATCTCTGGCCAAGTCACCCTTTGCACCCACGAGTGCAGTGGTTCCCGCGAGGCGAGAAGGATGGCCATGGCCACGGCTGACGCCACTGCCACGGTCTCATTGCCGATGGTTGCGTATGCGCCGAGCATGAAGGTGAGGATGCCGGCAACCACCCCGGTGACGCTGAAGTTCTGTTCGCTGGCGGCTTCGAGATAGCTGAACGTGCCGAGCACCCCGGTAAACGCAATAACCCCGGCAGCAAGCACGATGGGCGAACTAGCCGCCGAAACGAGGCCGCAGATGCCACCGAGCAACCCAGTCAAGGCCAAGGTACGCAACCCCGCCGTTCGCTGACGGTCGCTTTCATCGCGTGTCCTCCATCCACGCTCGAGTCCGATCAGCAGGCCAATGGCAAGGGCGACAGCGAGGCGGCGCAATATTTCTTCCTGATCCATCGACATCCCGTTGCGCTTTGCGTGCTAAGTTGTGGCCATGTAAGGCCGGTGGCGACCTGATTGGCGCACGAGTGGCTTGATCGTGTAAGCCGATGCCCCCGCGTTGATGGGGTTCTAATTGTTTTGACTCCGGACTTGCCGAAGAGATTAATCCTGATCGCACGTGCGATGGAACTCGTGAGGACCTTATGCGCCAACGGCCAAATGTCATAGCTCTGACTGCTGCCGTCATCCTGGTCGTTGCCAGCTTTCTTGCGCCGCCAGCTCGCGCCGATGCCATAGATGGCGATTGGTGCCATGGAACGAGTCATTTATCTATCGATGGCGACACCATTGTCACGCCCGGGCGCACCAAAGTTCAGGGCCGTTACACTCGATATAGCTTCGACTACGTTGTGCCCGCCAACGAGCCCGGAGCGGGCAACGAAGTGACAATGAGAATGATACGGGGCCAGGAGCTGGTGCACGTCAACCGGACGGGCCAAACCGGGGACCCTGAAGTCTGGAGGCGATGCAAGCCGATCAGCTAGTTCTCGGCGAAGATCCGCGCGGGCACCGCAATCATGAAGTCTCAAGACGACGACATGTCGCCGCCGCTGAGAATATCGACGTGGGAAGCAGTGGTGGTCTGTTTGCCTCGACAGGTCCCACGTCACCGGTCGGTTCCGGCGAGCGCGAGACAACTTCGATCTCGCATCCTCGCCGTGTCCATTTCACCTGTTCGGCCGCACGCGTTGTTGCAGTAAGGGAAGATAAGCTGGTCCAATTCAAACCTTGCGGAACGCGCTACCTTCATGCGCACCGAGCTTCGCGAAGATGATCGCGGCTGGACAGAAACCGGTGAAGGCGGCCTGCAGAAGGTTGAGACCGACGAAAGCAGTCAGCAGCATCCAGTAAGGGCTGACGAACAAAGTGAGCGCAACGCTCGCGAGAATCATCAGCCCGGCGAACGCCATTACGGCACGGTCGATATTCATCAAGCAGCTCCACGGTGAATTGATGGCACTCGGCTGACGGTCTGGCTCACGGCCTATCCTTGATCTTACGAATTCCAAGGCGATCAAGAAGGAAACGCTCATAGAATGGCTCACTTTCGCCATGTCGCACTTTGCGCAGGAAGTACTTTTCAAAGGCGACCTTGGCGAGGTGGACCCACTGGCCTTTCGATGACCAATTGAGGTTTCGCGGCGGGATCTGCGGCTGGGCGACGAAGGCAACTCCCGAGTCGCCGAAGTCGGCCAAACAGATTGCGTTCCACGTCGGTCGGGCCTTCGGCTCGTTACCTCGGAGAGCAGCACCGATGTTCTCGGCTGTCGCGGTGACCATAGACTCGATCATGAAGCCGGTCTTGGGTACGCCGACCGGCACCGGCGTCGGCCCCACCGGCGGGATTGCGACGCAGACCCCTATTGCAAATACATTCGGGAAAGCCGGATTGCGTTGGAACTCATCTGCGATCACGAAGCCTCGTGGATTGGTCAGCCCATCAATGCCGCGGACAGCCGCGACGCCCCTGAAGGCCGGCAGCATCATGGCATACGAGAAGGGCAGCTCAGACGTCTTAAGCACACCCCCGCCCTCACCGACCTCCTCGACAGTCATCACGTTCGCAGTCACGGCCTTGACCCGCGCGTTCGTCATCCATTTGATGTGACGCTCCCGCAGCTCACTCTCGAGCAATGTCTTCGTGTCGCCGACACCATCGAGACCGAGATGTCCTATGTAGGGTTCAGCCGTTACGAAGGTCATAGGGACACGATCGCGAATGCGACGCTTGCGGAGTTCGGTCTCCATCATGAACAGGAACTCGTAGGCAGGTCCGAAGCAGGACGCTCCCTGCGCGGCACCGATCACTACCGGACCTGGATTTGCGACGAACCGATCGAAGGCCTCCTTAGCCTTTTCGGCATGATCGACGCGGCAAACCGATTGGGTGTTGGCGTCTGGCCCTAGACCCGGAATCTCGTCGAACGCAAGTTCTGGTCCCGTGGCGACGACCAGGAAATCGTAGCTCACCGAAGTGCCGTCGGCGAGTTCGATACGGTTCTCATTCGGCAATATTCGACGCGCACCCTGAGTGAGAAAATTGATGTTCTTGCCTCGCATGATATCCGCGAGATCGATCTCGATGGCGCTGCGCTTGCGCCAACCGATCGCCACCCATGGGTTGGACGGGACAAAGTGATAGCGGGGCGTATCGGTAATGACTGTAAGGCGGTCCCCAGGCCGCAACTGCGGCACGAGCTCGTAGGCCATCAGCGTACCGCTGAGGCCGGCTCCGAGAACAACGACATTTGACATATGCACACTCCCTATTTGGGATCGATATCGCGTCGCATCGGCAATTGACTTATATGCGCATCTTCGTATATTCGCAACTATGCAAATTAAAATCGAACGCATGCAGGCTGCGGCAGATCGCGCCACTGATCTTTTGAAGGCAATGGCTAACCGTCATCGCCTTCTCATTCTGTGCCAGCTCGTCGAACGAGAGCAGTCGGTCGGCGAGTTGGCCGAATTCCTTGGCATTCGCGACACGAGCGTCTCGCAACACCTGTCCATCTTGCGCAAGGACGGGCTCGTGGCCGCGCGACGCGATGGCCAGACCATTTGGTATTCGATCGCAAGCACCGAAGCGCGGGCACTGCTCTCGACGCTCCATGACGCTTTCTGCGCGCCAAAGAAAGTGAATGCGAAGAAATTGCTTGGTAAAGTGGCAGCCCACCGGCAGCGGCGCATTGAGCGGGATCAATGATGCGAGTGCTATTTGCTGTGTTCGTAGTGAATGTCAGGTGTTAGAAAGGTGATCTCGATGCGGCTCAGATTGCTTGCAGCGCTCGCGATAGTGGCCCCGATGCACCTCGCGAGCGCCGCTGATACGCATGTCGTGGCTGCCACCACGATCTCCGACGATAAGGCCGTGTTTGCGACCGTAGAAGCGCCAAAGCCAGTGCCCGCCAGGGTCCGGACCGGTGGTACGGTTGCTCGACTCATCATCAGGGAAGGCGACGAGGTAACGGCAGGGCAGGTCATCGCCACTGTCGGTGACGAAAAGCTCGCTCTTCAGATGAAGTCGCTCGACGCGCAGATTGCCGGGCTCGACGCGCAGCTCGAGCAGGCAAAGACTGATCTCAGCCGCGCCGAGAGCCTCTTCGAACGTGGCACGACGCCAAAAGCGCGGCTCGATGAAGCGCGAACCACCGTCAATGTCGCCGAGAACGCGCATCGGGCACGCATCGCCGAGCGCTCCGTCCTGGAGCGGCAAATGGCTGAAGGCCAGATTCTGGCGCCGACTGCCGGACGCGTCCTGAGCGTGTCCTACACAATCGGCGCTGTCGTTCTTCCCGGCGAGATCGTTGCGACGATTGCCGAGCAGAATTTTGTGCTGCGTCTTCGAGTTCCGGAGCGACACGCGCAGTTTCTCAAGGTCGGCGATCGCGTCCGTATCGAAGGGGCCGAGATCGGACAGTCCGGCGCTCGTTTCGGAACGATCGCGCTCGTCTATCCGCAGATTCAGGACGGCCGCGTGACGGCCGACGCTACCATAGACGGTCTCGGCGATTACTTCGTCGCGAGGCGTATCCGTGTGTGGGTCTCAGGCGGCGAGCGGCAAGCCTTCATCGTACCCGCGAGCTTGGTTTCGACGCGGTTCGGCATCGACTACGTCACTCTGCAGTCCAGTGACCAAAGGACAATCACCACCCCGGTGCAACGCGGCGGCCCACACCCGACGCCCAGCATGCCCGATGGTCTCGAGATCCTATCCGGCATCAAGACCGGTGACCAATTGGTGCGGCCGTGAACCTCGGGCTCTCTGGGCGCCTGACTCGCGCCACCATCCGCTCTCCGCTGACGCCCCTGTTCCTGCTCGCGGCGATCGCCATGGGCTTGATCGCGCTCCTTGTCATACCGCGGGAAGAGGAACCGCAGATCAGTGTTCCGATGGTCGATATTCGCGTCAACGCTGACGGTCTCAAGGCGCCCGATGCGGTCGAGCTCGTGACAAAGCCGCTCGAGACGATCGTTAAAGCCATCGACGGTGTCGAGCATGTCTACAGCCAGAGCGAGGACGATCGCGTCATGGTGACGGCGCGGTTCCTCGTCGGCACGAAGGCAGACGAAGCGATCCTGCGTGTGCATGAGAAGATCCGCGCCAATCTGACTCGCATTCCCGTCGGCATTGGCGAGCCTCTGATCGTCGGCCGCGGGATAAATGACGTCGCGATCCTTACGCTGACCCTGTCGCCAAAGCCGGACGCTGCCGATCGCTGGACCGACAAGGATCTCTATGAGCTGGCTGACAAGGTACGCACCGAACTCATGAAGGTCGACAACGTCGGCCTTACGTACATCTCAGGCGGCAGCCCGCAGCAGATCCGCGTGGAACCGTCTCCAGAAAAGCTTGCCCTGTACGGTATTACGCTGCAACAGCTCGTAGCTAAAGTCCGCGAGGCCAATCGCTCATTTCTCGCCGGTCAGGTGCGCGACGCTGGCGCCACTAGGACCGTTGCTGTTGGGCAAACTTTGTCCGGCGTGCCTGACATCGGCCTTCTTCTCGTAACTGCGCGCGACGGCCGGCCGGTCTATGTCAACGATGTCGCCTCGGTTGTGATCGGGCCAAGCCCGCGCGAGCATCGTGTGTGGAGCGACGCGCCCGATGCTGCTGGCGTCTGGCATCGCACGCCTGCCGTCAGCGTCGCGGTTGCGAAGCGCGCAGGTGCCAACGCTGTGACCGTGTCCGAGGCCTTGTTGCATCGTCTGGACGGTCTCAAGAACCGGCTCATTCCTGAGGATGTCATCGTTACGGTCACGCGAGACTATGGCGAGACCGCGAACGAGAAGGCCAATGAGCTTCTATTTCACCTCGGCCTCGCGACGATTTCCATCGTCATCCTCATCGCGATGGCCATCGGCTGGAGGGAAGCCGTCGTTACGCTTGTCGTTATCCCGACGACGATCCTGCTGACACTTTTTGCCGCCAACCTGATGGGCTACACCATCAATCGTGTCAGTCTGTTTGCGCTCATTTTCTCGATCGGAATTCTCGTCGACGACGCGATCGTCGTGGTGGAGAACATCGCGCGTCACTGGGCGATGCCCGACCACCGTTCGCGACTTCAGGCAGCGGTGGAGGCTGTCGCAGAGGTTGGCAATCCAACAATCGTCGCGACGCTGACGGTCGTTGCTGCGCTGCTGCCAATGTTGTTCGTATCGGGATTGATGGGGCCGTATATGGCGCCGATCCCTGCCAACGCCTCGGCCGCCATGCTGTTTTCGTTCTTCGTCGCCATGGTCGTGGCGCCGTGGCTGATGCTTCGCCTGGCACCCAGCCCGACCGGCGAGACGACAGCACACGGTCAGCATGGCGAAGGTTTGCTTGGCTCTCTCTATCGCCGCTTCGCCATGCCAGTCATCCGCAGCCGACGTGCGGCCTGGATCTTTCTTATTGGCGTCGGTGTCGCGACGCTTGCGGCTCTCGCACTATTCGCTACGAAGTCGGTGACGGTAAAGCTGCTGCCGTTCGACAACAAATCCGAGCTGGCTGTCGTACTCGATCTGCCGGAGGGTGCGAGCCTCGAGGATACCGAGCGCACACTGTTTGCAATGGCCGATAGTGTTCGGGGGCTGCCGGAAGTCCGATCCATTCAATCCTATGCCGGCACGCCAGCGCCATTCAATTTCAATGGGCTGGTGCGTCATTACTATCTGCGCGAATCGGTAGAGCTTGGAGAATTGCAGCTCAACCTCGCGCCGCGTGGCGAGCGTGCACGGGCCAGTCACGCCGTCGCGCTCGACCTGCGCGAGCGCCTGAAGCAGGTGGCCTTGCCCGAAGGCGCGAGCGCAAAGGTAATTGAGGTCCCGCCGGGTCCACCCGTTTTGGCGACGCTACTGGCGGAGATCTATGGCCCCGACTCGCAAACGCGCCGAGCTGTCGCACGCGAGGTGAAGAAGATCTTCTCCTCCGTACCCTTCATCGTCGACGTCGATGACTCGATTGGTGAGCCGCGCCCCCGTCTGCGCGTATCGATTGATCAGGATCGGCTGGAGTTCTTCGGCGTTGCGCAGAGTGATGTCTACGACACCCTGCAGATGCTGTTCGGTGGCACCTCGGTCGGCTATTCTCATCGCGGTGTGGATCGCAATCCGATCGAGATCGCGGTGCGGCTCCCCAAGAGTGCGCTGACCTGGTCGGAGGCGATTGCCTCGACGCCTGTACCTGCCAATTCGCTGCCGGGCAACCGCGGTGTCGTGGAGCTTGGCGAGGTGGTCCGCGTGACCAAGGAGGCCGGCTCGCCAGTCGTCTTCCGGCGTGACGGACGCTTTGCCGATATGGTGATGGCCGAGCTGGCTGGCGCGTACGAAGCACCGATCTACGGGATGCTGGAAGTCGCCCGGCGGGTTGATGCCCACGATTGGAGTACGGTGCCCAAGCCAGCACTGAGTTTCTACGGTCAACCGACGGATGAAACGAAGTCCACGCTGCTGTGGGACGGCGAATGGGAGATCACCTACGTCACGTTCCGCGACATGGGTGCTGCGTTCGCTGTCGCCATTCTCGCAATCTACGTGCTGGTAGTCGCACAGTTCGGTAGCTTCCGCCTGCCGCTCGTCATCCTGACGCCGATCCCGCTGACGTTGATCGGCATCATGCTAGGGCATTGGTTGTTCGGCGCACCGTTCACGGCCACATCCATGATCGGTTTTATTGCGCTCGCGGGCATCATCGTGCGTAATTCCATTCTGCTGGTCGACTTCATCCGTCACGGCCAGCGGCCCGATCGACCGTTGCGCGACGTGCTGCTGGAGGCAGGTGCGGTGCGCTTCAAGCCGATTTTGCTGACCGCGCTCGCAGCCATGATCGGCGCCGCAACCATACTCGTAGATCCAATCTTTCAGGGGCTCGCGATCTCGCTCCTTTTCGGGCTTGCGTCTTCGACGCTTCTCACCGTTCTCGTCATTCCAGCGATCTACGTGGTCCTGCGCGATGACGGCAGGGAAGGTGCACTTCAAGCGCCCGCCCTGAAGGATGAGACGTCATGATCCTGACGCGGCGCATGTTCACCAAGCTGGCCCTCGCAGCAACCGCTTCGCTTTCGGTCGCGCGGCCGACATCTGCCCGAGACGAGCTCGGCTGCCACTTCTTCGTAATAGGCGATTGGGGCCGCAAGAATTCCGATAGCCAGCGCCGCGTTGCAAAGGCGATGAGCGACATAGCCAGCACGAAACCGCCGAGATTCGTCATCTCGACGGGTGACAATTTTTATGGCCGCGGCGTGTCGAGCGACAGCGATGAGCTGTGGGTCAACGCATTCGAGAATGTCTATTCCGCCCCAGCACTTAAATGCCCATGGTACGCGGTTCTCGGCAACCACGATTACTGGGGAGACGTCAAGGCCCAGACAGCCTTTTCGCGGCGTGACCCGCGATGGGTTATGCCTTCTCGTTACTACCAACACGTGGAACCCGTCGGCGCATCCAGCAGAATGGAGTTCCTTTTTTTTCGACACTACGCCTCTCGTTTCAACTCGCCCGCGGCTGTGGAACAAATGGATCCATGGAGCCGATCGAGATCAACAAATCGATTGGCTGGCGCAATCTTTGCGCAAGAGTTCAGCGCAGTGGAAGATTGTCGTCGGACACCATCCTATCGTTTCAGCCGGCCCTCATTTAGCCTCCCCATCGCTGGTGAAGCTCGTGAAGCCCCTGCTCGAAACTTACGGCGTACAAGCTTATTTCAGCGGCCACGAGCACAATCTTCAGCACCATCTGACGGCCGGCGTTCACTATTTTATAAGCGGAGCGGGTTCGAGCACCGCGTCTATCACGCGGCCTGATCAGGCTCTGTTCTCGTCCTCGCAATTGGGGTTCATCAGGGCGGTGGCGTCGCCATACGCGCTCGAAGTCGAATTCATAGACGACGACGCACACGTGATCCATGCGTCGAGGGTCAGCATCGGCTGACGAATTGTCGCTTCCAGGACGCAAATAATCAGATCGACGACGGCGGCTTATAAGTCCAACCAAGCCAATTACATTAATGGCATCGCGTACGTTATTGCGATTGATCGAAGTCAACGATCATTGATCTCGCATGTGGCTAGGAGGAGCATTGTGGATGCCACTTGGCATCAGAGTGCACCAGCCGATCGGAGATCGACCGCCGAGGAAGGGCGTGGAAAATGAATGTAGAATCCGGTCCTGTCTGGAAAGCTGCGAAACCCGCATTTCCCCAATTTCCGGAAGCAGACAGCACCAGCGAAACCTTTCGATCCTTCGACAGGATGAGCGAGGTTCTCACCGCTCAAATGACAGCCGGCATTTCGCCGATCGCACTCGCGCTTGCTCTCTTCGATTGGTCAACTCATCTCGCGTCATCGCCGGGTAAGCGCCTCGAGCTGGCAGACAAGGCCGCGCGCAAGATCGCTCGTTTGCTCGCGCACATCGGATCGGCGTGCACGTGCACCGACGCGCCACACTGTATTGAACCCCTGCCCGGCGACTATCGGTTCAGCGCCGAAGGATGGAGGAAGCCGCCCTTTAGCTTTTGGGCACAGGCATTCCTGCTCAGTCAGCAATGGTGGCACAACGTCACTCATGATGTTCGTGGTGTGACGCCGCATCATGAGGACGTCATCTCGTTCGCCACCCGGCAGCTTCTCGACGTCTTCTCGCCTTCGAATGTGCCATTTGCCAATCCTGAAGTGATTGACAGGACGTTTGCGACCGGCGGCGCCAACTTCATCCAAGGCTTCCGGAATTGGACCGAGGACGCCGCGCGACTCATGACCGGCAGACCGCCCGTTGGTGCGGAAAATTTTGCCGTTGGAAAGGATGTCGCGGTCACGCCTGGTAAAATAGTATACCGCAATCATCTCATCGAGCTGATCCAATACACGCCTGCGACCGAAACGGTCTTTGCCGAGCCGATCCTGATCGTGCCGGCCTGGATCATGAAATACTACATTCTCGATCTATCGCCGCAGAATTCCCTCATCCGCTATCTGGTCGCCCAGGGCCATACGGTCTTCTGCATCTCATGGCGAAACCCTACGGCAGCCGATCGCGACCTTACCCTGGACGATTACCGACGTGCCGTCATGGCTGCACTCGCTGCCGTGAACACCACCATTCCGCACCGAAAAGTCCACGCAGCGGGCTACTGCCTCGGCGGCACACTCCTCTCGATCGTTGCGGCTGCCATGGCCCATTCAGGCGACGAGCGGCTTGGCAGCATGACGATGCTGGCCTCGCAGACCGATTTCAGCGAACCGGGCGAGCTCGCACTGTTCATCGATCACAGCCAGGTGCATCTGCTTGACAGCATGATGTGGAACCGCGGCTATCTCTCGGCAGATCAGATGGCCGGTGCCTTCCAGCTTCTGCGCACGAATGACTTGGTTTGGTCCCGGGTCGTACGCGAGTATCTCATGGGCGAGCGGACACCCATGATCGATCTGATGGCTTGGAACGCCGATTCAACGCGTATGCCTTATCGAATGCACGCCGAGTATCTGAATCGCCTGTATCTGGACAACGAGCTTGCCGCCGGCCGCTTCATGGTCGATGGGCGTCCCGCCGCCATCCAGAACATTCGCGTACCAATCTTCGCCGTCGGCACCGAGCGAGATCACGTCGCCCCCTGGCGGTCCGTCTTCAAGATCCATGCCCTGACGGATACCGACGTTACGTTCGTTCTAACGAGCGGCGGCCACAATGCCGGGATCGTCAGCGAGCCCGGCCGCCCCAGTCGCCGCTTCCGCATTCTGTTCAAGCGCCATGATGATCTTTGCCTGAGCCCCGACGAGTGGCTGATCAGTGCCGAGCTGCACCAGGGATCTTGGTGGGAAGCATGGACTGACTGGCTCGCTGCGCATTCCTCGCGCGAACGCGTCCCGCCACCGCCGGTGGGCGCGCCCTCGAAGGGTGTCACAGCGGTCGACGATGCGCCTGGCACGTACGTGTTCCAGCGGTGAGCATTGTGCCCCGCAATCCAGGTAGAAACCTTGCGGCGGTCACAGCCCCAGAGGCACGCAAAACGACAGGCGCCTTATTTCTCGCTTCCCTGGGGCTGAATGCACACCGCGCGTGCAAGCATCACACTACCGTACCGAACATCTTGCCGATTCCGGCAGTGAGGGCCATTGCAAGCGCGCCCCAGAAGGTTACGCGCATGGTCGCGCGCAAGACATCCGCACCGCCTGCCTTCGCTCCGGCAGCGCCGAGAACGCCGAGGAAGATGAGTGACGCCGCCGCGACAACCGGCACCACATAGGCCAGAGGCGCGACCACCACCATCAGCAGTGGCAGCGCCGCGCCGACAGCAAAAGTCATCGCCGACGTGAGGGCCGCCTGCACGGGCCGCGCGGTTGTGATCTCCGAAATGCCGAGTTCGTCGCGAGCGTGTGCGCCAAGGGCGTCCTTGGCCATCAATTGAAGCGCGACTTGTCTTGCGAGATCCGGATCGACGCCGCGCTTTACGTAGATGCCCGCAAGCTCCGCACGCTCGAACTCGATATTAGCCTGAAGCTCCGATCGCTCGCGCGCCAGATCGGCCTGTTCCGTATCCGATTGCGAGCTGACGGATACGTATTCGCCGGCCGCCATCGACATGGCGCCGGCGACGAGGCCGGCAATGCCAGCGATAAGAATGTCGCTGTGCCGCGGGGTAGCGGCGGCCACGCCGACGATCAGACTTGCAGTTGATACTATCCCATCGTTTGCGCCGAGCACGGCAGCGCGCAGCCATCCGACGCGTTCAACGAGATGACTTTCCGGATGAAGAATAGTTCGGCCCATCAGTGCCTCCACGATCAGCAGGCGGGCGGCTGATGGCCCGGTCCGCGCACATTTGGACAAAGTGTGTCGGCTTTACTTGATGCACAACAAGCCCTTGATCAACGAGACAGGGCCGTCGCGATCGCATCCTTTATTCCAAGTCGACGTTTGCGCAACTCGATCTCGTAGTTGTGCTCCACAGGCTTCACCTTCGTCTCAGCCAAATGGATCTCGTCGTTCACATCATCATATTCCTCCAGCAAGCGGGCAAATTCAGGATCGCTGACCTTGCGCTTGTGGATCGCCTCCATCTGACCCGGGAATTCCTCGACGAGGGTGTGAGGGGTGTTCGACATCGCAGTTATCCTTTGTCATCACGCGTGTCGCATCACTTGGACGTTTGCCGCGCCGATGGCTTTGCGCCTGATCAATGACAATCGGTCGGTGGTAGGTTGTCTAGTCCAATGTAGTATCGCCGGTTCGAGTGGCCGTGGCAGAAAGCGCGAAAGAGCACCAAGATGTCGATGAGGCAGCCGTGCAGTTTTCTATTAATTGTGGCACTTGCGGTCTGCATTGTCTTGCAGCCTAGAGGGGGCTTCGCTCAGACAGAACCTTCGGCGGCGCGCGGCCACCAGTTGGCTGTGCGGCTTTGCGCCAACTGCCACTTGGTCGATGGATCGGGCAAGTCCGCACCGGAGGGGGTCGGCTCATTCCGAGCTATCGCCAATCGCTCTGGACAATCGGCGGACCGCATCAGCAATGTTCTTATGCTGCCGCATATGCCGATGCCCGATGCTCAGCTTACGCGTGACGAAATCCAGAATATTCTGGCTTATCTCGAAACCTTGCGCACCAATCCTGATGTTCCGCCGTTGATCGTACCCGGAAGCTCGAAGCCCGCGCAACCGTCCAAAACCTAGGCGTGGGGCATGGGCGCGTGCTGCCATGAAACATATACTCATTGCTACTGACGGCTCGGAATTGGCCAGCAAGGCCGTGGCTGAAGGCATTTCACTTGCCACGGCGCTAGGCAGTCACATCACGTTTCTAACCGTGACTGCTCCACTTGCGAGCCTTGGTGATCAAAGTAATGCGTTCACTGGTCTACCTGAGTCCGTCCGCCGCGATGCGCTTGCATATCTGGCCGGGGATGCAGATCGGACACTGTCTGCTGCCAGAGCCGCGGCTAACAGCGCGGGCATAAGGGCCGACGTGTTGAAGGTGGAGAGTAACCAGCCGCATGAGGCGATCATTGCCGCAGCGAAGTCGACCGGCGCGGACCTGATCGTGATCGCGTCTCACGGACGTAGCGGCATCAAGGCAGTGTTACTTGGAAGCGTCGCCCAGAAGGTCCTCACCTATTCTGACTTGCCAGTGCTCGTATGCCCGGCCCGGCAGATCCACAGATGAGCAGCCCCCAAAAAGCGCCAATGCCGAAGCCGCAAGAGCGCACACCGTTGCAGGCGGCCAGCACCGTCCAAGAGTTGGATGCTCCCATGATCACCGAATTGCGCGACGCCGTTCAACGTGTGGCCCTTTGTCCAGAGGAGGTCCAGCGCATCGCAGCAGCAGCGCTGTCGGTACACGCGACACAAGATGCCATTCGCCGTCGCTTGTCGGCTCGAGCAATCACGGAAGTGCAAAGTTCACCTGTCACATTGCGCGCGCCGGGCTGAGAACGCGTTGGGGCGAGGGCAAAGTAGAGGCGATCTAAGATGTCGACTTGCTTATGGTGGGCCAAGACGGCGTATGTCGCTCTGGGCCTCACCGTCACTGCACTATCCGCTCGAGCTGAAGATGATGCAGTGAAAAGGGGATACGAAATAGCGATCAAAAAATGCTCACACTGCCATGCCGTATCGGATAGCGACGTTCCCCCTCACGCGATCGTCATCCCGTTCCGAGAGTTCCACACGCGGTTCCCAATTCCGATGCTGATCGAAGCGCGGCAACGCGGCGTGATTGCCGGCCACGATGAAATGCCAATGTTCACACTGTCGATGCCGGATATGACGGGCCTTCTTTCGTACATCGACTCTCTTGCGCCAACTTCACCTGCGTATGTGCGTGGGACGCAAGCTAAGTGACCTGTCAACTCTGAGGCCTCGCCGAGGTCCCTAGCCTTCCTAAACTCCGAATGGATAGGTGTCGGGCAAGCCCTGCAGCTCTGCCACGTCAAACGGCTTCACGGCGCTTGTTCGGTCGATCCAGATGTATTCATCGAACTGCCGGGGGAGAACAGCCTCGAAGTAGTGGCTGGCGGCTTCGCTCTCCGGACGATAGATCACGCCGATCGCGCGCTCGAGACGCGGTTTGTGAAGTTGCTCCAGTAGCCCAGCATTCATCGATGGCTTCAATGGCAGCAGCAGGCCTGGAGCGCTGGTCATGTGGAACAGCCGCTCGTAGCTCTGAGGGTGAGCAGGCCGCACATCCATGATCTGCATGGGCTCATCCCAACCAGAGGCCGCAGCCACGGTACCATCATTCGTTCCAAAGCCGATTGCATAGCAGGACTTGCCGAAGTGCTCGCGGCAGAGCTGGCCGATATTGTGCTCGCCGCGCCGGCCCATTTCTGTCGCCGATGCATTCCCGATGTGCGAATTGTGCGCCCAGACGACCGCCTTCGATCTAGCGCCGTGATGATCGAGAACATTCTTGAGTGTCTCGAACATGTGGGAGTCGCGAAGGTTCCAGGACGCGCGCGAGCCGTAGTACATGATCCGGTAGTAGTGCTCAGCGTTGGTCACCAACCGGGCGTTTTGCGCGGCATCGAAGAAACGCTCGCCGTCGCGAACCGTGTAGGCCTGCCGCTTCTGGAGCAGTTCGGTCAGTATGTGAACGACAGCCCGCTCGCACTCGTGATAGGCTCCCCGCAGCGCGGCGCGGCCGTAAGCGGCAGGATCTGCCTCCCAGGGTGACAGGCAGCCGTAGCGTTGCCTTGCGACGACGGCGAGGTCGGGGTCGACGGTCTCCAGATAGTCGATGACGGCACGAACCGACGTATAGAGGCTGTAGAGATCCAGGCCGTAGAAGCCAGTACGCCGGCCATAGTCCAGCGACGCGTTGCGCGCGTGCAGCCAATCGATGAAGCTGCGCGTTTCCTCGTTACGCCACATCCAGGTCGGGAAGCGGGCAAAGGCCGTCCATTCGGACGGCGGCACATCGCGATGGCGCAGGTAATTGTCGATACGCGCCGCATCAGGCCAGTCGGCTTCGACTGCCACGAGGTCAAAGTTCTTGGCCTCGATGAGCCGCTGCGTGATGCGTGCCCGCATGCGGTAGAATTCGGACGTTCCGTGGCTGGCTTCACCGATCAGCACGACACGTGCGTCGCCGATCCGATCCACGAGTGGCTCCAAGTCCGCGTCTTCGAGCTTGGCGAACGCTTCCGCATGTCTTTCTATGAGCTCCGGCAGTGAGAGGCTGACGGCAGGGCGGGACTGGACGACGCGAGGCGGTTTCGTCTGCCACTCGCTTTCCTCGCTCTCCCAGCCTTCCTTGCCGATCAAAGGCACGAACCGCACATCGGCAATATCCTCGCGTTCGTACTCGTCGTCGGCAACGCGCGTGATTCGGATCAGCTCCTGGGACCTCGGATCGCTGCCGACAGGCACCACCATACGGGCACCAATTCTGAGTTGCCGCATAAGAGACCTCGGGACGTCAGGCGCACCCGCCGAGACGAGGATTGCGTCGAATGGGGCCTCGCTACTCCACCCCTCGGTCCCATCCGCATGGCGCACATGCACGTTGTCGCAACCTGCCTCGGCGAGGTTGGCTGCTGCCGTTTCGGCAAGCTGACCGATCCGCTCGATCGTAAAAACTTCGCTGGCGATTTCCGCAAGAACGGCCGCGGCATAGCCAGAGCCGGCGCCAATCTCGAGCACCTTCTCGCCGCCGCGAAGAGCTAGCGCCTCGATCATGAACGCGACAATATACGGCTGCGAGATCGTCTGCCCCGAACCTATGGGGAGAGGCGTATCGTCGTAGGCTTCCCGGCGCAGATCCTTCGGGACGAACAGTTCTCGCCGCACCGACCTCATTGCCGCAAGGACAAGTGGATCGCGCACGCCTCGGGCCTCGACCTGGCGAGCTACTAGGCGATCGCGACGTTGCGCCATGGTGACCATTAGGACCTCCCTGGATGCGCCCACCTCCGGCCGGCTATCTCGCCGCCTCGCGCTTCGGATCCGGCAGATCGGCTATCGTGGCGGCGTCCCTCATTATCTCGGCGGATGAGAGGACTGAGCGTTGATGTCGGTCAAGCCCTTGGGGCCGTCACAGGTATTAGTAGAGTCCAGGTTGAAGAGTAAGGCGTGCCGCATGAAGGCAATGGTGCTCGAGGCTGCCGGCCATCCCCTCAGATTGGTTGAGCGGGAGATGACGCTTCCCGGACCCGGTCAGGTTGTTGTCGAAATCGCGGCGTGCGCCGTCTGCCGCACGGATCTCCACGTTGTCGACGGCGACCTTCCTCACCCCAAGTTGCCGCTAATTCCAGGGCACGAAATTGTCGGGCGAGTGATTGCCGTAGGTGACGGTAGTGCTCGTTTTGCAGTGGGCGACCGAGTTGGCATCCCATGGCTCGGGCATGCCTGCGGAACTTGCGGCTATTGCAAATCAGGGCGCGAGAATCTTTGCGACGCGGCTGGCTTCACGGGCTATCAGATCGACGGCGGATACGCGACGCACACCGTGGCGGACGCGCGCTTCTGTTTTGGTATCCCATCAGCCTACGATGATCTCCACGCCGCGCCACTGCTATGCGCAGGGCTTATCGGGTATCGTTCCCTCAAGGCAGCAGGTTCCGGCGACCGGTTAGCCATCTACGGCTTTGGTGCCGCGGCACATATCGTGGCCCAGATCGCACGGCACGAGCGCCGACGCGTCTTCGCCTTCACGCGCCCTGGCGATCTTCAGGCACAGAAGTTCGCTCGTTCGGTCGGTTGCGAATGGGCCGGCGGCTCGGACGAGAACCCGCCCGAACCTTGCGATGCCGCGATCATTTTTGCGCCGATTGGGGACCTCGTTCCCGTCGCCCTAAGGGCGATTGTGAAGGGCGGAACGCTCGTCCTCGGCGGCATTCACATGAGCCCCATACCTTCCATGCCCTACGAACTCCTGTGGGGTGAGCGGGTCATCCGATCCGTTGCCAATCTGACGCGACGAGATGGTGAGGAGTTCATGGATCTGGCCGCACGCATCCCGCTCGACATCAGTGTGGAGGCTCATCCGCTCGAGGAGGCCAACGCAGTATTGCGGAGGTTGCGCCACGGAGAACTCACCGGAGCGGCGGTTCTGGTGCCACATGCCTAGAGACGACGCAGTAAGTCTGCGCCGCAGAAGGCGCCCAAGGAGCAGCGGAAATGTAACGAGCTTCAGCGTGTTGAGACTCGACCACCCGTCGGTACCCGAGCTCGGCCTTACATCAGCGAGATGATCACTTCCAGTCCGCATCTATTCGGCGTTCGCAGCCCGCTTCATGCTTTGCCGCGCTCTGCCGCCCATGAGCGCATGCCTTCCGGCCAGAGCTCCTTGATGCCAGCGGGTAGCTGGCCGATCACATCCGCTATCTCCCCTGAATCGATCGCCTGCGCCAGCAATGAGAAAACGTCTCTCGCTGCATTCTCCGCCTTGATCGGATGCGGCGCCAGCTCGGCCGCCACGCCCTGCAGAAACTCGTCTTGAGAACGCGCCTTCCCAGGCATCTTGGATGGCCGCCAGCCCTCGTAGTAAATGCCTCGCGCGATCAGCGGCAACTGCGCTCCAAAGTCTATGGCCTCATCGGGCGTTAGCCGATTGCGCAGCTGATGCAGGACCGCCCTCAGCACCGACAGCGCCTCGGCTTCGTCCGCATATCCACCAGAGTCGCATAATGATTTCAGCCAAATCTGCATCTGCTGGACGGCATGGCTGACAGTTGGGGGAACGCTCATGATGCCACCTCCTTCGTCGGCGACCAAAAACAGAAAAATCCAGAGAGCACGTTTTCGCTGCACGGGAATTGCGCTGCGTCAAGCTGGCGCGCCTGCGACGTGCTCAAATTAATTTCCTTTGGCAACGGCGAACCCCGGCGCGATCTCGTTCAGCCGCGAGACATCGACTTGACGGAGGTCAATCTTGCTCTCGCAGCGGCAATAGAAAATGCAGCAACCATTCAGCAGGAGCATTCGATGAAACGAGCAACGATGTCAGGGCGAGCTGCGTATTGGCAAGTTCTTGTGGCAGTCGGAGTCGTCGCACTCTTCGCCACGGCAGCGGCAGGCGGCACCGCATTTGACGCCCTCGTGGGCACATGGTCCGGATCGGGGCAAATCAAATACCAGGATGGTCAGACGGAACGCGTGAGGTGCACCGCCTACTACTCCGAAGGTGGAGAGCGACTTGCGCTTGCCATACGATGCCGAAGTGACAGCAACCAGATCGAAGTTCGCGGACACCTTACGCAGCGCGGCGAAAGAGTTACGGGCGACTGGGAGGAACGAACATTCAATGCGTCCGGCAACGCAGAAGGTCGCATATCGGCAACGCGATTGAATGTGTCGATCACGGGCGGAGGCTTCTCCGGATCGATGTCGGTCACCTTTGGCGGCGCGAGACAGACGGTCGTGATCTCAACCGAGGGAATATCCATGAAGAGCGTCACGGTCACGCTGTCGAAGGGTTAGCCGGGACTGACGCGACCCGGTTCAGCGCGAGCTTCGGCAAAATCGCCAGTGCCGACGGGCATGGAAGTCACAATGAGCGCTATTCAACTGCGCCACATTCGCCGTCGCCTGAATATGCCCTCAGGTATCGAGCGCGGTTCAATCGCGTGGTTTGCGCTCATTGCGAGTGCGACCCTCTGCTTGTGCATCAGCACAGCGCTCGCCGAAAACGGCATCGCCACGGCGTGCACAATCGTTGTCAGTGCCGACCAGCGATTGCGGATGGAACAGTGGGCGATTGATGGACACTGCGCAAGTCCTGTGAGGACGCGCGTGACGGACCGTTACTTGGGATTCACGTGCTCTAAGGGCCTCGACACAGGAGCCATTTGCCGGTCGCGCCCCCCGGCATTCGACAGCAAGCCGTTCAGATCGGCACGCCTCAAGCCATGCTTCGACGCTGTCCTGATCCCAACAGAGGGGGAATTCGTAGTCAATCGCGTGCGGGAGTGGGTCACTACGGGTTCTGGCGAGTGCGTCTGGGATCCCGACGCGAGCCAGCTTTCGGTCGAAATCGATCTCGAGGGCGGGCGGGTGTGCATGGAAGATCAATGCATCCCCATCACCAGGCTTTCCGTCGTTGGAAGGGCGCGGCTTGCGCGAACGTTGCTCAAGGCTTTCAATCAACCGCCCTAGCCCCGCTGAGAGATGGCCGTGAGCCTTCCGATAGAACGCTCGCGGCGGCCACTCCGCCAGATGGCCCGCTCACAATAAAGCATCGGAAAAATCGGCGACGACCGGCGCGTGATAGGAGCGCGCACTCTGTAGATGCCTGGCGTGGCCCACCAGTTCATCGCTGAGGGCCTCGTTATGCACCTCGATCGTCCGAAAGTAACGATGCAGGGATTGGCTTACAGCTATATGATCGAGCATCTGCGGTCGGCCATGATACAGAACGCTCCAGCGCCGATCTTGCGGCAAACTCCTCTCGAGCAGCACGAGCGCGTGCGCTGACAACGCAGGATTTCCAGTATCGTCCTCGGCGCCCAAAATAATGCGCAGTGGAACCTCGTGGTCTTCCGCGTTGAAATCTCCCGCGACGGCGATCAGACGGTGATTGTCGTCACCTAGCAGCGTCTCCAGCAGAAGGCGCACCTCCAGTGATTGCGCCGTACGACGCACGGCCGACATGAGGTAGCCCTCAGCCCAGCCGCCGACCGTCTTCCACACGAAGGGCTTGACCTTCTGCCCGGGCACGCTCGAGGCCAGAGGCGCTCGCAGATGCACGTTTATGACACCGAGCACGCTTCCGCCCGGCAGTTCGATGTCCGTGAGCAAGGCCGGACGATCGAACCTAATTGGCTGAGCCTCGGCAGCTGCAGGAATAGCTGTTGTCAGACGGTACTGCAGCGGAGGCACAAGGTCGTGAAGCACCACTCGATGAGAGCGAATTGGAAATCGCGAAAGAGTCACCAAGTTGTGCACGTCGACCAACGCGTGGTCTTTGCCACCGATTGTCGTGGCACGCGCGTAATGTTCGTATTTCGTGCCGACCAGCAGCTGATCGAGTGCGCGCAGGCTACGCCGATCGCCTCCGGAAGCGCGCTGAGCGTTCACCTCTTGCAGACACAGTATGTCGGCATCAAGCCGGTCCAGCGCGGGACGGAGCACTTCCGCGCGGAGTTCCAGGGACACTTTTGCTCTCGGTGGCAGATCGAGGCTTTCCAGATTGAAGGTCGCCAATCTCATGAAGCAAAGTTCCATCTGCCGCCAGCGGGGCGGATTTCTCGCGTGTGCCTGCGTTCCACGCCATCCATAGTTCACCCTATTCAGCCGTCATGGCAATCCAAGCAGGCGCTGCATCTAGGTTTTCTGGAGGAAGCCCCTTGCGGAAGATCAAAGTTAGCAGTCGTCGAAGTCGGTACAAATGCATCGTCTGATGGGACACATGTCCCCCCATTAACTCATCAGGGACGATCAACATGGCAAAGACCGAACTCTCAAAACCCACTGAAACATCGCCAGCACGGCCAGCTGACGTATTCGCGGCCATGCGCACCGAGTTGGATCGCATGTTTGAGCGCTTCGAGAATGGCTTCCCCCGCTGGCCGTCTCTGCTGCGCCGCAGTGATGGCGCCATTGTCGTGCCGGAGCTCGACGTCAAGGAGACAGCGGACGCGATCACCATCGAAGCGGAGCTACCCGGCGTCGACGAAAAAGATGTGACCGTGACCTTCGCCAACGGCGCACTCATCATCCGGGGAGAGAAGAAGCAGAGCAAGGAAGAGACAAAGGCGGACTACTATCTCTCGGAGCGCAGCTACGGCGCGTTCGAGAGGATCCTGCGCCTTCCGGAGAGCGTCGACGACGCGAAGATCGAGGCTAAGTTTGACAAGGGCGTCCTCAAGGTCAAGGCTGCCAAAAGGCCCGAAGCCGTAAAGTCTGAACGGAAGATCGAGATCAAGAAGTCGTGATGCTCGCGTAGGCTGGGCGCATCTGGTAGAGGTGGTGCGCCCAGTTGCCGTATGTAATCCAGAAATGACGCACGCATCGCTGGCGTCCAGGCGATCTCCGCCCTCCTGGTCTTGATCTGAAGGGGTACCCTTGGTTGCTTCGCCATATCTGCGCTCGGTCGATCAGAATGGCGAGACCGGTCTCGCGGCATCAGGCTCGTGGACTGCCCTGCATGCCGCGGAGGTAGAGTTTATTGTCGATGCGGTCGGAAGTGATCCCTCTCTGAGGGGCGCTACTTCAATCGACATGAGTGGCATAGACGCCCTCGATACTTATGGCGCATGGCTGCTGGAGCGTCTCGTTCGTGCACACCGGGAGCGCGGAACGGAGTTGAGGATCGTCGCTCTCGCTGACCGCTATCTTGACCTGCTTAATGGGCTGCACGAAGTCAACCGCGCAAGCAGCGAGACCAAGCCTGAACCCGGCCGCGCGCTGCGTGCACTCGAGGCAGTCGGCCGCGGCATCGAGGGTGTCGGCCGTGATCTTCTCGTTTTTCTCAATATGCTGGGCGCCCTCTGCCTGGCTGCGCTGTCGATAGTGTCCAATCCACGCAGCTTTCGATTGACGTCCGCCGTCCACCATCTGGATCGCGTCGGCTGGCAGGCTGTGCCGATCATCCTGCTCATCACCTTTCTGATCGGCGGAATCATTGCACAACAAGGCTTCTTCCATTTCCGGAAATTCGGCGCCGACGACTATGTCGTCGACATGGTCGGCATCCTCGTCCTGCGCGAGCTCGGCGTGCTGATCGTGGCAATCATGGTCGCGGGCCGCTCGGGCAGCTCGTACACGGCCGAAATCGGCTCCATGAAAATGCGCGAGGAAATCGATGCGCTGCGCACAATGGGTCTCGATCCCGTGCAGATCCTGCTGCTCCCGCGCGTCATCGCCCTCGTCGTGGCGCTGCCTTTGTTGACGTTCCTCGGATCGATGGCGGCGCTCTATGGCGGCGGACTAGTAGCCTGGCTCTATGGCGGCATGAATCCGGACATTTTCATCGCCCGGCTCAAGGAGGCGATCTCCCTGACGCATTTCAAGGTCGGCATGATCAAGGCACCGTTCATGGCACTGGCGATCGGCGTCGTCGCCTGTACGGAGGGTCTCAAGGTCAAGGGCAGCGCCGCGTCGCTGGGGCTTCAGACCACCACCTCGGTCGTCAAGTCGATCTTCCTGGTGATCGTGCTCGACGGGCTTTTCGCCATCTTCTTCGCTTCGATCGGGATGTAAGGCAGATGCTCGCGCGGAATGAGGAGGCTGTCATTCGCGTGGACGACCTTGTTGTCGGCTTCGGCGACCGCGTCGTGCTCGATCATCTGGCGCTCGAGGTTCACCGCGGCGAGATCCTCGGCTTTGTCGGTGGGTCCGGCAGCGGCAAGTCGGTTCTCATGAGGACCATAATCGGGCTGTTGCCGAAGCGGCAGGGCACGATCGAGGTGCTGGGTGTCGACCTCGGCCAGATCGACGATACGGCGCGTCGCGCAATCGAGCGACGATGGGGCGTGCTCTTTCAGCAAGGCGCTCTCTTTTCGTCCTTGACGGCACTTCAGAACGTCCAGGTTCCCATGCGCGAGCATTTGAGGATTTCCGAGCGTCTGATGCGCGAAGTGGCGCTCGCCAAGCTCGAGATGGTCGGGCTGAATGCTCATGACGGCGACAAGCTGCCATCGGAGCTCTCCGGTGGTATGACCAAGCGGGTCGCCCTCGCTCGCGCGCTAGCACTCGATCCGGAACTGGTGTTCCTCGACGAGCCGACATCCGGGCTCGATCCGATCGCCGCCGGCGACTTCGACGAGCTCATCCGCACCCTGCAGAAAACGCTCGGACTGACGGTGTTCATGGTGACGCACGACCTGGACAGTCTCAATACCGTCTGCGACCGCATTGCCGCGCTCGCGGATGGCAAGGTGATTGCGATCGGCCCAATGGCTGAGATGAAGCGCGCATCGCACCCGTGGATGCGGGCGTACTTCCAGGGCAGGCGGGGTCGCATCCTATCCCATGGCCCCTCGGAGCTGGAGAGCTGATCAATGGAAGTGCGCGCGCGATACGTCCGCATGGGCGCGTTCACCTTGGCTGTGATGTTGCTCGGCTTCGGATTCGTCTACTGGCTGAACAATTCGGCCGGTTTCGGGAACCGCGTCACCTACCGCGTCGAGTTCGAAGGCCCGGTAGCGGGGCTGCTGCGAGGGTCGGCGGTGCTGTTCAACGGCATTCGGGTCGGCGAAGTGACAGACCTTGCGCTCGACTCCGCGCGGCCGCGCCAGGTGCTCGCGACCATCGCCATCGATCGCAGCACACCGGTGCGAACGGACACCGACGTCAGCATCGATTTTCAAGGTCTGACTGGCTCGCCGGTGGTGACGCTGACGGGTGGAAATGGCACCGACGCACCCGTCGGTGCTAAAGGCGGACCACCGATGCTCAAAGCCCGCGCCGATTCCGGACAGACCATGTCGCAATCGGCTCGCGACGTGCTCCGCCGGCTGGACGGCATACTTGCGGAGAATGCTCAACCACTCCGCAGCCTACTGGCCAACATCGATAGCTTCGCCGGCGCGCTTGCCCGCAATTCCGACAAGGTCGACGGAATCGTTGCGGGGCTCGAGCGCATGACCGGCGGCGCAACGGCCAAGGCGCGAGCAAACACCTTCAATCTGCGCCCGTTGCGCGTGACGGAAAGCAAAGATCGTGCGCCTGGCGTACAGCTCATCGTGCCCGAGCCCTCTGCCCTCATGAGTCTGGACAGCGAAAGGATCGCGATCGTGTCTGCCGATGGAGCGCTGTCCGCCCTGCCGGACGGACAATGGACCGATGCAGTCACGCGCATCGTGCAGTCATCTCTCATTCGCGGGCTTGAGGACAGCCGGGCGTTCGGCGGCGTCAGCCGTCCCATCGAGGATCTGTCATCAGACTTCCGCCTGTCGATAGATGTCCGCAAGTTCCAGGTCGGTGCAGGCAAACTCGCCGAGATCGAGCTCGGAGGAAAGATCATCGACAGCAAGGGACGAATCATTGCCACGCAGGTCTTTCACGCGTCCGCACCGGTGCAGGGGGACGACGCAGCGGCGACGGTGGCCGGATTCGACCAAGCCATGGGAAAGGCGGGACCGGAGTTCATCGCGTGGGTCGCGCAGGCTATCAGCCGCCAAACGGCATCGACGCCTGGAGAAGCGAAGAAAAACAACTGATCCACCGCAACGGCCAGTCGTTTCCCGAACTGATCGTCAGCCTATTCGCCAAGGCTTGAAATATAGGCGAGGATCGCCTCGACATCGTCCGGCCCGAAGAGAAACTCGGGCATGTCCTTGTGCCCGACGACAATACCTTCCGCCAAAGCCTCGGCGAGATTCTCGACCGGATACTTCTTCGAAAGGTCACGGAAAGGCGGCGCAGACATGTGGCGGCTCTGGCCGGTACGCGAGACCGCATGGCACCGGGCGCACTCCCGTTCGACCAGAACTCTTCCGCGTTCGCGTGCAGGCTGCTGGCCGGGCGCTAGCGTCGACACAGCCGCAAGCAGCAACAGACCCACGACGATAGCGAAGACGAAGTTTCGTTTCGACATTGAGCGTGATACTCGACAAATCCAGTCAACGACAGAGCGGGACAGGGATAGCGCTGTACGTCACCGCTTTCTGGGCCTGACTGCCAATCTCAGCTTCGCCACATCCCGACAGCTACGCGAATTACCATAGTCTCCGATAACACTCGGAGAACTACCCGGCCTACCAGATGCACTCTTTGAGGTGCTCCTCTTCATCCAGCCGATCCAGTTCGACGGCAGTGAAGCTGTTCCGTGTCACCACACCCCTGATCTTATTGTCCTCGACTACGGGCAGATGTCGGAAGCCACCATCGCTCATGATGCGCAACGCTTCGACGGCGTGGCGCTCCGGAGAAATCGTCAGCGGAGGTTTTGTCATAGCGTTCGAAAGCTCCGTCGATCCTGACTTCTTGCCCTCGGCAATGGCACGTACGGCATCGCGCCCCGTGAATATCCCGACCAGATGGCCCTGAGCATCGACAACGAGCGCGCAACCGCATTTGCGTCTGCGCATGGAGCGGCACGCCTCTCGAATCGTCTTGGATGAAGGAAGAATGAGCGGTCTTGTCGGCTCCATCGCATCGGAGACGTTGCGATCAAGCGCCTTGCCCGTGGGCGTCCCCGATTGCTGCCTCACGAACGTCTCGAGTTCCATGCCCTTGAAGTCTCTGCGGGACAGGACTCCGTATATCGTACCCTCGTGAACGACGGGAAGATGCCGACACTCTGCGTCAGCCATAGCGCGCAGCGCATCGATCGCCCGCGATGTCGGCTTGGCGACGACGGGCGCTCGCGTCATCGCCTTACCAAGCGGCACATCGGCTGCATTGTCATCTTTCGCGACCAGCCGTACAGCGTCACGGCCAGTGAAGATGCCTTTGAGGTTCTTCTTGGCATCCACGACGAGCACCGAGCCGACGCCTCGGCTTCGCATGGCTCGACACGCATTGCCGACGGACTCGTTCTCCTCAAGCACCAGGGGCTTCTGATCCTTGACGATGTATGACAGCTCTCGGTTGGTCATTGCGTTACGTCCGTGCAGAGGTACGCTACCATCATTCAGGATATCTTTTGCCGGAAATGACGCCAGTCACGATTGATCCGCATCAATGCTCGGTGCTGCACATTCATAGCGTCCCTAGCTGCCTACTCGTGGCGCAGGGCTTCGATAGGATCGAGGTGCGCGGCTCGGCGTGCCGGGAAGTAACCGAAGACAACACCGACTACCGCCGAAAACGCGAAGGCGACGGCGATAATCGTCGGGTCGATGATGAAGGGTACCGCGAGTGCGCGGGTTGCGAGGGCCGCGAGCGAGAGCCCGACTGTTATTCCCACGAGGCCACCCAGCCCTGACAGCACGATAGCCTCCACCAGGAACTGCATCAGCACCTGCCTCTCGAGCGCGCCGATAGCGAGACGGATTCCGATCTCGCGCGTGCGTTCCGTCACCGAAACCAGCATGATGTTCATGATGCCAATTCCGCCAACCAGAAGGCTCACGCCGGCGACCGCACCGAGCAATCCCGTAAGGACCGTCGTGGTTGCCGTCTGCGTCTCGGCAATCTGCTTCATGTCGCGAACCGAGAAGTCATCCTCCTTGCTGGCCGTGATGCCACGACGCTCGCGAAGCAGGCGTTCGATATCCGCCTGCAACTTCGCCGTATCCGTGCGCTCCTCAGCCGAAACCCATATGCTTGAGATGTCGGTATTTCCCGCGATGCGACGCTGAAACATTCGGAGCGGTACGATAACAACATCGTCCTGGTCTGTTCCGAAGCTGGATTGTCCTTTGGGTGCCAGCAGGCCAATTATCTCGCACGTTACTCGGTTGACGCGAATACTTTGGCCGATTGGATCGCTGGCGCCGAACAGCTTGTCGCGCACGGTTGCACCAATGACGCAGGCCGCTCGGCCACTGCGAATCTCGCCTTCCAAAAAGCGTCTCCCGGCGGTCAACGACCAGTTCTGTGCAATGAAATAGTCATTCTCCGTGCCTGTCACAGGTGTGGTTCGATTCTCGGATCCCGAGATGATCGTCACTGACTTCTGGCTTGTCGGTGCCACGGCGCGCACACCGCGCAGTTGTGTTCTGAGGGCTTCGATATCGCGTGCATTGAATGGCTTGGCTTCGGTGCTGGCACGGCCCGGACCGAACTGACCGGGGCGGATGGACAGCAGGTTGGTGCCGAGCTTCGAAAGGTCCTCGGCAACCCTCGCCGTCGTCCCACTACCGATCGTCACCATCGCAATGACAGCGCCGACGCCGATAACGATTCCAAGCATAGTGAGGAATGATCTCAACGCATTGCGTAGGATCGCCTGGAGCGCGAGCTTGATCGTCTCATTGAGCATCAGGCCGCCTCCCTGCGGGCGATGTCAGAGGCAATGCGGCCATCAACGAAGGTGATGACGCGGCGCGCGTGGGCAGCGATGTCCATCTCATGCGTGACCATGACCACCGTGATGCCCTGGTCCTGATTGAGGCTCGTCAGAAGATCCATGATCCCCTGACTGGTCCTCGTGTCCAGGTTGCCTGTCGGCTCGTCGGCCAGAAGGATGGCGGGCTGCGTAACTATTGCTCGCGCAATCGCCACGCGCTGCTGCTGGCCTCCCGAAAGCTGACTTGCAGTGTGGTCCTCTCTTCCCTTGAGGCCAACGTGATCGAGCGCCTTGGCAGCAAGTTGGCGACGTTCGCGCAAGGGGATGCCACGGTAGATAAGCGGCAACTCGACGTTCTCGATCGCAGACGTCCGATTGAGGAGATTGAAGCCCTGGAACACGAATCCGAGGAAATGTCGGCGCAGCAGCGCCCGTTGATCGCGTCTCAGCAATCCGACATCGATCCCCTTGAAGAAGTATGATCCAGAGCTCGGCGTATCCAGGCAGCCGATGATATTCATGGCCGTCGACTTGCCGGACCCTGAGGGGCCCATGATGGCTACGAACTCCTTCCGATCGATCCGGAGGCTTGCGCCGTCCAGCGCATGAACCGCAGCATCGCCCGCGCCGTATACTTTGGTGACGTTCGAAAACTCGATCAATGGCGGGCTGACATCGGGCTCATTCTGCACGGCACCGCCTGTCCTATTGCCGAGTGCTCGAGCTATCGGTGATGATATTGTCTCCCTCGCGGAGGTCACCCGATACGACTTCGGTCCGCTTTCCGTCCGAGACGCCCACAACGACGGCAACAGCTACTGGCACGCCATCCCTCAACCTCCATAGGGTACGATTGGGTCCGGCCTCTGCCCTTTGGCTGGCAGGACGGAATCGCGGGGGGCCAGAGAGCAGGCGGCGCAAGAAGCCGACATTCCGTTCTGATGACGCCACAGGCGGCGAGTAGCGAAGTGCTGCGTTTGGAACAGTCAGCGCACCTGTAACCTGCTGCACAACGATCTCGGCGGTCGCAGTCATTCCTGGCCTCAGAAGAAGGTCGGAATTGTCGGTCGAAAGGACTGCCTTGTAGGTCACCACGCCCTGAACCACTTCAGAACCGAACCGAAGCTCCCGGATGCGGGCCTGGAATTTGCGATCAGGGTGAGCATCGACAAGAAAGGTGCCTTGCTGGCCCTCCTTCACCTTTCCAACATCCGCCTCGTCGACGTCGACACGTATCTCCATCTGCCTGAGGTCCTCGGCAATCGTGAATAGCACTGGCGCCTGAAGCGACGATGCGACTGTCTGACCCGGCTCGACGTTGCGCTTGAGAACGATACCGTTGATCGGCGATACAATGCGCGACTTGCCAAGGTTGGTCTCGTTGAGTTCGACCTCGGCTTGCGCCACGCCAACCTCGGCTTTGGCACTTTCCGCCGCGGCGCCGGCTCGCTTGTGAACAGCCCTGGCAGTATCGAAATCCTGTTGGGACGCGACATGGTTCGTCAGGAGGGCGAGTTTGCGATCGTAGATGAGCTTTGTCTCCGCAAGCGTCGTCTCGGCTTCCTCTGCCTTGGCTCTCGTCGAGGCCAACTTGGCCCGCGCGCTGTTCAGAGCCGCCTTCAGCTTGTCGGTATCCAGTTCGGCCAGTACCTGGCCGACCTTGACGGTCGAATTGAAATCGACGACCACACTTCGGATTGTCCCTGAAAGCTCGCTCGATACGTCGATCTGGTTTGTCGGTTGAACCGATCCGGTGGCTGTGACGAAGATTGTGAGATCTCGCCGCACCGCCGGCTCGACCATGAAGCTCTGCCCCGCATCAGATCCAGAGCGCAGGTAAAGCAGTCCCGCGATCGCCAGCACAAGTACCGCGAGGGCGACAATTACGATCCACCCACGTCTGCGAAGCCACGAAGTGGGCCCCTGATCCAGACCGAGCAGTGCGCGAATCTCAGAGTGTTCGTCCTGTGTAGGTTGCTTGTTCATGGCTGCTCCGAGAACGCTCCTCAAATGGCAACCTTCTGGCGCACGCAGGATCAGCCGAGGTGATGATCAGGACATTGAGGGAGGTCAAATCGGGATGAAGCGTGGGGGCCCAGTTCGCAATCCACGCCGTTCAAGGATCTCGTGACGCGCCTATCGCGGGAAGAGGCGGCGCCGCCATCGCCAAGGAATGCGATCTGAAAGGGTTTTGGGAGGCCCCGGCGCACAATGCTCCGTTCCTCAAGCCCATGCGGACATTGATGTATATCAATCTGCCCGCACCCGCATGGCGGCAAGAGTGTGTGAGAATGCAAGGGCGAGACCGAGGGTGAAAGGAATGCCCTACGAGTCAATTGGCGAACTGCCTGCCTCCGCTAGGTCACACCTCCCACCGCACGCGCGGGAGATTTATCGTAGCGAATTTTAGGTCGAAACCAACGAGATCAAGCTTTCATGAGCACGCCTTTAGGCGCTTTTCGAATGCCATGGACTGCGGGCTTCCCCAAAAAGCGCGATGCCATCGATCAGCAGAACCGCCCATTCTGGACCTGGAGTGGCGAAGAACTCTTGACCGCTCTGGCATCGGCTCCGTCCGGCTTAACCGAGGAAGAGGCGGGCGCGCGCCTATCGCACTACGGGCCGAACTTAGCCATCGTCAGCGTGCGGCGCGGCATCGTCGTGAACCTTGCAAAGCGCTTCGCCGAACCGCTTGTCGCCATTCTCCTGATTGCCGCAGCTGTATCCGGTTTGACTGGAGATTGGCAGAGCCTGCTGATCATCGTCGCGATCGTGGCCTTCTCGATCGTGCTCGACATCATCCAGGAACATAAGGCTGAGATCGCAATTGATCAGTTGCGTCGCTCAGTGGCCGTGACTGCAGTGGTGTATCGGGACGGACACGCCGCCGAACGGCCGGTCCGCGATATTGTGCCTGGTGATGTGGTGGAACTGCACGCCGGCGACGTCGTGCCTGCCGATGGGATCGTCCTAAGTGCTCGTGACGCGCTAGCGAACGAGGCCATCCTGACGGGTGAGCCCTATCCTGCCGAGAAGCGGCCTGGCCGCTCCGAATGCGGGTCACCTGCCGACGCGTTCAACGCTCTTTTCGGCGGCACGAGCATAGTTGGTGGTCAGGCGACGATGTTGGTCGTCGCGACCGGAGCCGCCACGCGCTTCGGCGCCATCGCCGCCTTGGTGCGAGAGAAGACCGCGCCGACGGCTTTCGAGCACGGCGTCCGATCTCTTGGCATGTTGATCCTGCGCCTGACCGGCTTTCTCGTCCTGTTCGTGCTCCTGACGCAACTCATCCGCAGCGGTCTCTCACTCGAGAGCTTCATGTTCGCCGTCGCTCTTGCAGTCGGCCTGACGCCGGAGCTACTGCCCATGATCATGACGGTTACGTTGTCACGCGGCGCACTTCGCATGGCGGACCGCAAGGTGGTCGTCAAGCGTCTCTCCGCGATCAGTGATCTCGGGGCTGTAGACGTCCTCTGCACCGACAAGACGGGAACACTCACCGAGGCTCGCATCGTCCATGCGACCAGTATCATTTTTGATGGCACGGAAAGCCTACGCCCAACGCAGCTTGCCCGCCTGAACAGCCGCTTTGCGAGCGGCATGCGAAGCAATCTTGATGACGCTCTATTGGCGGCGCCGATTTCTGATGAGATCGACGTCCGCTCTATCGACGACGTGCCATTCGACTTCAACCGGCGACGCGCCTCGGTCCTCATAGAGCGCGCCGGCGAGCGCCAAGTCATCACTAAGGGCGCACCGGAATCCGTTCTGCCACTATGCGAGAGCGTGGAACTGGAAGACGGCGCTAGCGTGCCACTCGACGACGCGCTTCGCGATAGGATCGAAGCCCTGGCCGACGCGAAGGGCCGAGAGGGTCTACGTCTGCTCGCCGTCGCGCGGCGCACAATGGCAGCCGATCGCTCCACTATCGCATCGTCCGACGAACAAGCTCTCACGTTCGTGGGGTTCGCTTCATTCATCGATCCGCCGAAGGCCTCAGTGACCGATGCGGTGGCCCGCCTGCACAAAGCCGGTGTGCACATCAAAATCATATCGGGTGATGCCGCCCCAGTCGTTGTCCATCTTGTGACGACCCTGAATCTCCCAGCGAGAGGTCTATTGACGGGAGATGAGATTTCGCACCTTTCCGAGGCGGCATTGGGAGCTCGAATAGAAGAAGTCGATCTGTTTGCACGTATTTCGCCAGAGCAGAAAAGCCGCATCGTGCGCGCTCTGCGCCGCCGCGGACATACCGTCGCTTTCCTGGGCGATGGGATCAACGACGCCCCTGCAATACATGTAGCCGATGTCGGCATTTCAGTGGACAGCGGCACCGGCGTTGCGCGGCAGGCGGCGGACATCATTCTGCTCGCCCCTGATCTCCGTGTGCTCGCCGACGGCATCGCGGAAGGACGGCGTACCTATGCCAATATCCTCAAGTATGTGCGAATGGGCACCAGCTCCAACTTCGGCAACATGCTCTCGATGGCGCTGGCTTCTCTGCTACTACCTTTTCTGCCGCTGGCGCCGCTGCAGATCCTGCTCAACAACCTGCTCTATGATGTTTCGGAGATCGGCATTCCATTTGATGATGCCGACAAGGAGGATCTTGCGCGCCCAACGGCATGGGATATGAGGGGCGTGGTCCGGTTCACGTTGATCATGGGACCATTGTCTTCGCTGTTCGATATCGGCACGTTCTTTCTGTTGCATTCCGGCTTTGGCGTGCCGATCGACGTTTTCAGGACTGCATGGTTCGTCGAGTCGATTGTCACCCAGATCCTTGTGATATTCGTGATCCGCTCGGCTAATCCAATCTGGATGAGCCGTCCTCACCCGGTTCTCGTCGCCACATCCCTTGGTGCGCTTATGCTCGCACTGATGCTGGCGCTAACGCCGGCAGGTCGCATTTTCGGCTTTGTCCCTCTTCCGCCACTCGTGTTGACCACAATTGCCCTGATCGCCATCGCGTATCTCGCGATGGCAGATGCCCTCAAGCGCTATGCCATGCCGCCTGCAGGCTACTAGGGACCGACCGCCTCCGGGCCAAGACGAATTGATTCCGCTCAAAGCGGCCTGTCGCCATCGCTGCAATCCTATGGATATGTTCGCGAGAGGATTGGCCGATGACTATAGCCAAGGGCGCACCACCCACTGCCTCCGAGAGGAAGCAGACGTCTTCGTCGTTCAGCCGCGAAACATGGGGGCTTGCGGCCGCCATTGCGGTGATGGCTATGCTTCTGCTCTTGCCGACGCCAGAGGGTCTACCGGTGGCGGGCCAGCGGATGCTCGCCGTGCTCGCCTTTGCAGTCATCGTTTGGATGACAGAGGCGCTCGACTACGCGGTCTCTGCCGTGGTTATCGCGGCATTGATGGCCTTCTTGCTTGGCCTCTCTCCCAATCCGGCCAATCCCAAGGTGCTGATGGGCACGAGCGCCGGCCTTGGACTGGCGTTCAGCGGCTTCGCCAACACAGCCCTGGCTCTCGTTGCCGCCGCGCTCTTCCTGGCCGCCGCCATGACCACGACTGCGCTCGACAAGCGTATCGCCCTCGTCGTGCTTTCGCGTGTCGGCACCGGTACTCGCCAGGTGGTGATGGGCGCGATCCTCGTCGGCTTCATCATGGCCTTTCTCGTGCCCTCGACGACAGCCCGCGTCGCGTGCCTGGTTCCGATCATGCTCGGCATCATTGCCGCATTCGGTGTCGACAAGAAGGGCGCGTTCGCAGGCATGCTGATGATCACCACGGTCCAGACCGCGAGCATCTGGAACGTCGGCATCAAGACGGCGGCCGCCCAGAACATGGTCGCCATCGGATTCATGGAGCGCACGCTCCAGAAGACGGTCACGTGGCTCGAGTGGTTCATCGCTGCTGCTCCGTTTGCTGTGATCATGTCGGTCGCGCTGTATTTTGTGATGGCATGGATGATGCCGCCCGAAGTGCGGGAAGTTCCCGGCGGGCGCGAAGCCATCCGCAAGTCACTGCATGAGCTTGGTCCAATGAAGACCTCGGAGAAAAAGCTGCTCGCGATCTCTCTGGCTTTGCTTGGCTTCTGGTCAACGGAAGGCGTCCTGCATCGCTTCGATACGTCGTCCACCACTGTTGCGGCTGTCGCGCTGATGTTCCTGCCAGGCATCGGGATAATGACCTGGAAGGAGGCCCAGCCCAGAATTCCGTGGGGCACGATCGTCCTTTTCGGTATCGGCATCAGTCTCGGGACGGCACTGCTCCAGACGCGGGGTGCAACGTGGCTCGCCGATATCGTCGTTGCGGAATTCGGGCTCAAGAATGCCACCGCCCTCTTCATTCTGAGCGTGATGAGCGTATTTCTGATCGTCATCCATCTCGGCTTCGCCAGTGCAACGGCGCTCGCCTCGGCCATGATCCCGATCATTATTGCCGTGCTGCAGACTGTGGCAACGCCGGGGATGAATATCGTCGGAATGACGATGCTGCTTCAGTTCGTCGTCAGTTTCGGCTTCATTCTCGTCGTGAATGCGCCGCAGAACATGGTTGCGTACGGTACCGAAACTTTCGAAGCGAGGGACTTCGTGCGAACCGGCCTCGTTCTGACCGTCCTCGCGTTCGCTCTCGTAATGCTGCTTGCGGCAACGTACTGGCGTTGGCTCGGATATGTCTGATGGGCCGTACCTCATCGACCCGATCAAGGTCGTTCGCATTGCGTTGGAGAACGCCGTTTCAGTAGCTGGCAAGGCCAGAGCGGCTGCAGAGTTCGAGCTCTATGCATTCAGGGCGAGGTTGCAATGTCCTATAAGACCATTCTGATGCACTGCAACGACAAGCGCCGCATCGCACCCCTCATGGCCGCAACTGCCAACATTGCCGAAAAATTTAAGGCACACCTGCTCGCGCTGTCCGTGACTCCGCCTCCGATCGTGGCTGTCGATGGTCCAGGAGTGCCACCGACAATCATCCACGCGCACCGCGAGCGCTATCGTGCGGACAATCCGTTCATGAAATCGGCGTTTGAGGCCGCGGCGTCGGGCCGCGCCTTTACCGCCGAGTGGCGGGAGGACGAGGCCGATACCTTTGGCGTGGCCAAATGCATCATGCCTTATGCGCGGACCGCCGATCTCGTAGTCGCCAGTCAAACGGACGCGGACTGGTTCGGTTCTGTCACCCTCGACGTTCCTGATCGGCTGGCTATCGAGAGCGGCCGCCCGACGCTCATCATACCGCATGAGGACGTGCATGATCGACCTTGCGAGAAGGTCCTTGTCGCCTGGAACGCACGACGTGAGGCGACGCGCGCCGTTTTCGATGCACTACCGCTCCTGAAGGCTGCCAAGGACGTCAGAGTGGTTTGGGTCAACCCGCAGTTGGAGCGCGAGGATGCGCAAGATCTTCCAACAGCGGAGATCTGCGCGACGCTTGCCCGTCACGGCGTGCACTGTCAGGCAGCCGAGGCGGTTGCCACAAGCGCTGGCGTGGGTGATACGCTGCTGGCGTGTGCCAAAGACTTCGATGCCGATCTCCTCGTAATGGGGTGCTATGGCCACACGCGTTTGCGCGAGTTCGTCTTCGGCGGTGCCAGCCGCCACGTGCTGAACCACATGTCGCTGCCCGTCCTCATGTCTCACTGAGTTGCTGCGGCCACAGCCTATGGCACCGGAAACACGAAGGATCTTCATCAACATCAATAGCTTTAGTGGCAGGTAAAGAGATGCGCACGCACATGGAATATTCGGACCGTCAGGACAGAACGACGCTCAGCCTGATAGTGGCGGCCGCGACTGCATGGACACTCATCTCAGCGCCGGCAAGAGGCGCGGAGCTTGGCGATGCCCGGCGCGGAAGAGACTACGCTGAGGCTGTATGCGCGCAGTGTCACGCAGTAAAGCCGGCTGAAATGACATCGCCGCGCCTCGAGGCCACGCCATTCAGCGTCTTTGCGCAGGCGCCCGGCCTCAACGAGACGGCACTTGGAGTGTTTCTTCAGACACCCCACGCGGACATGCCGAATCTCATCGTCAGCGGCCAGGATCGTGACGATCTCATTGCCTATATCATTGGGCTTCGTCGCAAGCAGTAAAATGAAGGCGTTCCGCTCAGCCAGCTTATGAGCGCCTGCTACCGCGACTGCTCTGTGCGGCGGAACAGATAGTCTTGAATGCTTGAGATTTCCTCGGAGGAAAACTGGATCTGCGGCATGTCGCTGTGCCGGGAGCCGATACCTTCGGAGAGTTCGAACTCTAGTTGTTCTTGCTCATAGGACCGCAAGACGGTCCACAGATTCGGCGCGCCAACGAGGGGGCTTGCAGCGGCCTCTGACAGAGCGTGGCATCTGCCGCAGTGTCTTTCCAGCAAGGTCCTCCCATCCTCCCCACGAGCAGGTGGTGCTGCCGCGACAAGAAGGGAGAGCATCACCGTACAAGCGACGCCTCGAAGGATGCCACTAAACATCACGCGCCGTTGAGGGCGTGCGGGGCTCCCGTCAGAATGCGCGCGTCGCGTCACCATATGCGCTCAAGTTGGGGTATCAGACCCATCCCGCCGTAGTGCTCGGCAGGCCGACCTTGAGATGGTCTTCGACTTTGGCATCGCCTGCGGCTTCTTCAACCAGAACCATCAGCGCGTTGCGTTGCTCCAGCGACGCAACCATGCCCCAAGCCTCGACGACACCATCCCTGACCGTGATGCTCACGTACCCGCTGTCGAGCCACTTCTGCTTGCGGATCTGTTGCCAGATTTCGTTCTGCAATGCCGCGTCACTCGACTTTTCAACGCGCTGACCAACCTTGGCTTCGCTTAGGACCCGAACAAGATCGCTGCGCGAAATGATTCCCACCAGCTTTCCATCACGAACCACGGGAACACGTTTCAGTCTGCTTCTGTCGAGGATGTCTGCAACCTCGCTGAGGTTCGTATCGTCGCGAACGGAAACGACGTGTCGGGACATGACCTCATGTGCCTTCAAGCCGTGCGCCTTGGCATACTGGCGCGCCATATCGTCCGGATCGGCGAAGAAATTTGTGAACCAGGAAGATCGCCTTTCAGTTCCGGTTTCGACGCGGTGCAGCAAATCACTGGCTGTGAGCATGCCGACGAGCCGGCCGTCTGAGGTTACAACAGGAAACCCGCTCAGCCGCCTATCCACCATGAGCTTGGCAGCCTCACGGACGCGAGTTTCGGGCGACACGGTGGTAACGTCTCGGGTCATGATTTCGCTGGCTATCATGTCTCACCCCTTCGGTTGGTGACGAGCCGGTAGAAGAGAACCTGCGGTCGAAGGCGGCATTGACGCTGGTCAAGAGCGGGGGCAATTGCTGCCAGCTCAGTGCCAAGCACGTTCAGCGCCTGATTGACCGAGGCGTGCGGTGAGGGATGTGCCGCACCACTACGAAGCAGCCGCGGGCACCCTGGACCGGAACTCGACTATCCTTGCTTGAGATGGAGGCCGCCGGCGGTGTGTGCAGTCTCATGCGCCAGCGTGGTGCTGACCGGTTCTGCTCCACGGCATGGAGCTCCCCTCCTGGCGGACGATCTCGTCGCAGCAAACGAGCGACTGACCAGCCGGGCTATCGAACTACTGAGCAGATAGTTCTGCATATAGTCCCGGCGAGCTCGTTTGACAGTTCACGATCCGACATAAGAAGCGCCGAGGTCGATCTGCAGAAATAAGACGACCAAAGCTGCATTGCCCGTCCATGCGATGGCCAGGCTCCGTGCGATCAATCGCCAATGCGGCTCTGACGTCTCTGCGCACCGCCAGACCGATATGAGGATCCAGGCGGTATAGGCTGTGAAGACAATCAGGAGCGCTTGCTGCGCGAGAAGCAGATGTTCAACGAGGGCGATAGCATAGAAGCCGACCAATACGGAGCTTGCCAGGACACCGTAGCCCCAGAACACCTGCCAGAGCGGCAAGAGGCCATACCAGCCTCTCAGCTCCGCCTCGAAGAATCTCAAGAGAGCAAGTTTGAGCGTCGCATTGAGGACCAGCATGATACGCCCTTGCAGCCGATGGAAGCATTGATGGACGAGCAGCGTCCGCGCATCCAGCGAGGCTACGCGGGACCGCAGGTTAGACGGCGGATCTCGGCCACCTCGCGGTCGTGGCCGTCATGGTCGTCGCGCATGACCCGATTCGTCACCGCCGAGTGCGCCCGTCGTATGTTGTGCAGAAAGTCGCTCGCCCGATGCGAGCATCTGGCCGCGATGCGCCGCGATCCCGAGTTCGAGGCTCTGCGCGATCATGCGCGCCTTCTCGATGAATAGCGCGGCGGCTGCGGACGGACAGACGTCCCGGGCCGTCACCTCGAACAATGCAAGCCAGCGGTCGAAGTGTAGCGCTTCCACGGGAAGCGGCGCGTGCGCCTGCATCGGTCGGCCATGGTAGCGGCCCGTCATCAGCACGACTGACGACCAGAAGGCGCACATGCGATCGAGATGCGGCCCCCAATTGATGATGCGCACCTCAAACAATGGGCCAAGTAGCGGATCGCACCTCACCCGCTCATAGAAGCTGTGCACGAGGCGATGAATCATCGCCTCGTTAATCCCGGTGCTCGCCTCGACCTCGGCCGCAAACGCCGCCCGACGCGCCACGCGCTCAACCTCGCCATCGCTCGGTGCATTATCCGGATCGTCCATGTTCGCGTCTCAATCGGTATTGCAGATGCCAATTATGTCGTGACGCCGAAGGTCATGGCCGCACAGCAACCCAGACTATGGCAAAGCCTGTGAATGCGAACGCCACGCAGACGGGAACGATGACCATCTGCACTAACGCCTCGTGCCGGTGAAGAGTCCCCGTCTGAATTTCGACAAGGTCCGCGGTGCGCTTGGTTCCGTCGGGGAGCCAACGCGCATCATGTTTGTTCCGGACTTTAGCCATCGCGATCGGGACGCCAAAAAACATGACACCGTATATGAAGCAGATCGCAAGAGAGAGCAGCGTTTCACCGCTGCTCCAGAATGTCGTGGTCACAACCGCAAGGGCCATCAAGTAGGCGCCAATCATAATCGGAGCGGCGGTCGCCAGTAGGCCGTCGTCCTCATCCGTGCGCCAATCATTCCGTCCTTTGACGTATACAGTGTACCCCGCTGCGTCCGCCAACGTCTCTCTCTCAACACGCTTGAGCATAGCGCACCCTCCATAAGATGCATTTATCATCCATCTTTGCCATGCTTGCGCCTCGAGATAACATGTGTCAAGAATGAATCTATTCCAGATTGCTCAGGAACCTCATGCAGCTCACCACCTTCTCAGACTATGCCTTGCGGGTGTTGATGTTCACGGACGCCGGCGGCGGTCGCCTTGTCACCATTGAAGAGATCGCGCGCGCCTACGGGATTTCGCGGGCTCATCTAATGAAAGTAGTCAATGCTCTGACGCGTGCCGGCTATCTGACTGCCGTGCGGGGCCGGGCGGGTGGCTTGAAGCTCGCCAAGGCGCCGGAGGAGATCCGCCTCGGTGATGTGGTGCGCATCACGGAGCCTGATTTTGCCCTCGTAGAATGCTTCGCCAGTGAAAGTCAGTGCGTGATTGGCGGCTGCTGCAGACTGCCTGCCGTCCTGCGCCGCGCGCTCACCGCTTTTCTGGCCGAATTGGACCAGCATACGCTGGCGAGCATTTCCCTGCGCCCCAGGGATTTCCGAGCCGTTTTTGGGCGAGCCATCACCGCGCCAACGCACGGCGCGTGACCGTAGGGCGCGTGGCTACGTGACCAGACAGGTCGTTGTGCCGTGGGCGAGCAACATGCCCGAGGGGTCTGCTAGCCGTCCTTCGGCCGTCCCGATGCGTCTTCCACAGTTGAGGACGACGCCCTCGGCACGTAGAAGGCCCATATCTGTTCTGATGGGCTTCAAGAAAGAGATTTTGAACTCTAGGGTCGTTGAGCTCCTTCCTTTTTCAACCAGCGTTCGGATGGCCAGGCCCATGCAGGTATCCAGTAACGTGGCGGCAATTCCGCCGTGAATCGTGCCGGATGGATTGAGATGTTCATGCGATGCCAGCGCGGACACGACGACCCTCCCTTCGGCTGCTTCGACGACGTCATACCCCAGTGTGCGCGCCAAAGTATTGAGCGGGAGGCTTCCTGACGCCAGGCCTCGCACGAATGTTAGACCAGACATTTCGAGCTGGTCCGGAAAAGGAACAAGTCCATAGGCCTTGGACACCGACGTCTCCTTACGTTGCTTTCTACTCGTAGGCAGCGACATTCACTGCCACTTATTCTATAGCCCATCGTATCGGCTGGGCAGTCGGCTACGACTGAAGCTGTCGGCCTCAGGCTACGCGACCGACCTGCGCCGCGAGGTGTCGGCAGGCGCGCTGCAGTTTGTCCGAGCCGAGCAATTGGGCGGCGACCTGCGCGACGCGAATTTCGGTCTCGGCACCACTGCAATCGTTGAGCGCGATCTGCTGCTCGGCGATGAGCAGCCGCAGGCGCACCGCGTGGATCGGTGAATCGATACTCGTCCATAGCTGGCGGGCCAGATGAAGATGGTGGAGCGCGTCCGTCCGGTCGCCACGGGCTTGTGCGAGATGCGCAGATGTCTCGCTCACCAATGCTCGGATTGATGGCATCGGCCATCTCTCTGGCGCGCCGGTTAGCTCGTCAACGATCTCCTGGGCACGTTCGACACGCCTCGCATGTGCTGAGGCCACTGCGAGATGCGCAAGCAGGATCCCCCGCCGCTGCAACGTCCACCAACTGTTGCCGACGAGACTGCGCTCGAGGCTTGCACAGGCGGCTTCCGCCTCTCCGCGCTCCAGCAGGAGCATCGCGTGCCCGGGCTCGGGATCCCATCCGAGCGCATAGGATTTTTGATAGGCTTCGAGCGCGGCCTCGCCGTTCCCCGCCGCCGCGTGGATGTCGCCGAGGACCCGATAGGCGTCGCCCTGTGCCCAGGGCGCGTCATTCTTCAGCCGGTCCAGTGCTTGCTCGATGTGCTCCACGGCAGACCCGAGCGAACCCCGCGCGCCCAGCACCTCGGCGCGATGCAGCTGGCATGAACCGGAGAATTTCATAGCGCTCCGCGAGCAGAAATCCTGGTAGCCGAGCGTCCATTGGTTCGCGCGGGCCCAGTCGCCGAATGAGCGGCACGCCCACAGGATGTTGCAGTAAAGCGTGCCGCCTGTAATTGGATCACAACGGCCAGCGAGCGCGAGTGCGGCAGCATGATCCTGGTCCGCCAGCCCTCCCCGAGTATCACCCACGCAGAGCTTGGCGAAGCCTCGGTACATCAGGCCGAGTGCCTCGGTGTCGACGAGACCGAGCCGCCGCCCGTGCGCGTAGCCGCGATCTGCAAGCGCCAAGGCGTGCTGCGGATCGCCTTCGAAAGCCGCAATGCGCGCCTGCATGACGAAGATGCGGCCCATCGCGGGCGAGTCTTCGGAGGCCGTGACCAGCGTCTCCGCGCGTGTGAGCCAACCCTTGGCAACCGCGACCTCGCCACGCTCCAGATGGAGTGTCGAAAGCGTAACAGCATCGAGGGCGGCGTCATCCGTCTCGCCTGCCTGCGAGCGCGCGCTGACGGCGCGGATCAGAATCGGGATTGCCTCGGCGGATTGCCCTTGGCATTGCAGGGAGAATGCCCAGCGTTCCAAGTCGTCAGTCTCGATCGGCGCTTGCGAGTCCGCTGCCTTGTAGGCTGCGGCCGCCTCTGGCCACGAGGCGGTTGCGACCGCCCGACGGGCGGTGGCGAGTTGCTCTCTGAAATCTTCGCATAACTCGGGGCCGACCGGTGAATCCTCGTCAAGACACAGACGATAGCCGATGCGTGGAAAACTGCGCAGGGCACTCTCCATGCCTCCTTGCCGAAGCGCAGCTCTCAGCAGGCTGATCGCCCGCTGAAGAGATCCCTCGCTGACAGTCACTTTCGGCCACAACGTTTCGAGCAGCTCGTCCTTGGAGACGACCTGCGTGCGCTTCTGCACGAGCAGCACGAGGAGGTCGAAGACGAGCGGCTGCAGCGTCAATTCGCGGCCGTTGAGGCGTAGGACGCGGCGCGGCTCATCGAGCTCGAAGGGACCGAAAGCGAACATGGAAATCGAAACTCCCGCTGCACCCTTCAGTCAAAGATCAGAACTCGCTCAGATGGGGGTAAGGACCGTCAAGGTGACAGTCTCTTATACCAGACCAGCCCGCGGGAAACAGTAGCGCGGGCAAAGCAAGCGGGCCCGACGGGCTCAACAAATGGAGAGCGAGACCATGGAACTCTATGTTATCCGCCGCCCCAGCGCATGGGCCAACATGCAGGAACTCCAGTCCGCCGGAGCGAAATCGGCGCAAATCGGAAATGAGCAAATGTCTGATCGCGTCCGCTGGATCCGATCCTACGTGGTGCACGAGCCGGACGGCCGAATCGGAACCTTCTGCGTCTACGAGGCGCGCGACGGCGACTCGATCCGCGAGCACGCTCGGCGTGTCGGCATGCCGGGCGAAGAGTTCTATCGAGTTGCCGCGACGGTCGTCGTGCGCGCAGATCCTTCCGAGAAGGCGGAAGCCGCAGAGTGACTTTGGGGTCGCTCGTGACGAGCCGAAGCTCGACCGCGCCGAAGCCGGCGCGGTCGTTCGCGCGCCGCATCGCAATCGCTCTAATCAGCGACATCGAGTGGGATGTCGGCCCTATTGCTGCAAATCGACGATGTATGGAATGCTCAGGCGGGTGACCCTGAGGCGGTCGATCGGCACATCCGAATGAGTGAGGCCAACGATCGCCGGGCCTCACTGATGGTCAGCTGATTGACCGCGACAATGACGTTGTTCGCCCGCAGCCCCGATGCAATTGCCGGGCTCCTATAAAATTTATGGGGCGACAGTCGAGCATATCAAACAGGCGAAATCGGCGACGCAAGAAGTGTCGCCGACAAAGCCGAAACCGGAAGATCTGCACCGTGCGTATGGCGCGCGGTGCCTTCATTCAGAGTTGACTAGAGCGGCTGCTTGGAGAAGTCGAAGCGAGGCGGCAGCATCTTGGCCATCTCCTCCTTCGCTACCTTCTTCTTTACGTGCAGCTCGTCGTTCTCGATGCGGCTGATGTAGCAGTCGATGATGCCGCTGTGGTCCTCTTTGCGCAGGGTTTTGGCACCCTGGGCGAACCCGATGGAGTTCGCCATCTGCATCCCCTCGAGCGCCTCGATGACGCCCTGGTCGTCGCTCTTCTGCTTCCAGCCGCTCGTCTCGATCGCCTGCTTGATCGCGAACAGGTTCTCCCAGCTCTGCCAGGAGTGGCTCTTGGCGTTGACCTTGTCGCTGCCGATTTCGCGCGCGTGGACGTCGTCGGTACCGATGAGGGCGTTGTACTGTTTGTGGAACTCGTCGTCCTTGTACTTCAGCATGCGCGGGAAATTCTCGACGATGTAGACGCCTTCCGCAGCACCCTTAAGATCGGCCGGAGCAATGGCCTCGATCGTGCCGGAAACGGAATACATGCGCATCGTCTTCTCGAGGCCCATCGACTTCGCCTGCGTGTAGAAGGCGATCGAAAGAGCACCGAAGAACACGGAGAAGAGAACCTGCGTGTCTTGCGGAATCCGCGCGAGATACGGCACTAGATCCTTCGCATCAAGCGGCACGTAGATCGGATCGTAGACCTTACCGCCAAGCTTCTCGACGACCGACTTGTGTTCCTTGTAGTGGCTGTGCCCCCAGGCATAGTCGGGCGAAATGATCGTCCAGGTCTTGCCGAGATTCTCATAGGCCCAAGGAGCGCCAGCAGCGGCGAGGCCGTAAGTATCTGTGCCGGTGCGGAAGCTGTAGCGCGTCCCCTTCTCGCCAGTAGCTTCTGTCGCTTCGCCCGTCGAGAAGTAGACAGTCTTCATTTCCGTGGCGACCGGGATCGACGCCAGCATGACGCCCGAGTGCACCGACCCCGCGATGAAGGACGCGCGGTTGCGCTGAATGAGCGAGCGGAGCTTTCGCGCGCCCGCCGCCGGATTGGACTCGGTGTCCTCAGTGACAAGCTCGAGCTTGCGGCCGGCAATACCTCCACTCTCGTTGATCTGCTTGGTCGCCGCGAGAGCCGCCTTGTTGTGCCAGTACCCCCAAGATGCGAAGCCACCGGTTAGCTCACAGTGGTGGCCTATCACTATCGGCCCGCTCGCCTGAGCGAACGCCGACATTCCGCTGGCGAGGCTCACGTAGGCGCCGCTTGCGGCAGCACCGCCGCCGAGCGCCACTTCGAGAAAGCTGCGGCGCGTGATGCCGCTTCGCTTCAGCGCGCTCTCGGACCTCTTCGGGAGGGACACTTTGGGGGGACGCTTGGCCATGACAGAAGCTCCTTCCTGATGAGACTAGAGTGAAACGCCGAGGTAACGATGAACGGTCGTGGGATCGGCACGCAATGCGTCAGGCGTGGCCTCGTGCACGATCGTGCCGCGCTCCATAAGATAGACGCGACTTGCGAGGCGAAGTGCGGTGCGCAGGTTCTGCTCCACGAGAAGGACGGAAATCCCCTGCTTGGCGATCTCCGCGATCTCATGGCGGATCTGCGAGACGAGCTTCGGCATGATGCCCTCAGTCGGCTCGTCGAGCATGATCAGCGATGGCTTCATGACGAGGCAGCGGGCAAGCGCGAGCATCTGCTGCTCTCCACCAGACAGGGTCCCCGCTGCCTGGGAGAGACGCTCTTCAAGCCTGGGGAAACGCTGGAATAGGCCCGCCATCACCGCCGGATCGGGCGCGCCGGCGAGTCCGAGCGTGAGGTTCTCTTTCACCGAGAGTAGTGGGAACATACCGCGCCCCTGCGGGACGTAGCCGATGCCGAGTGCCGCGAGATTGTGAGGCAGAACCGTATCGAGGTTCACGCCATTGTAGGTCGCAGTCCCGCCCGTGCGCCTCAATAATCCCAGAATGGAACGTAGCGTCGAGGTTTTACCGACGCCGTTGCGTCCAAGCAGGGCCACCGTCTCGCCGGGCTCGACGCGCAAGGTGACGCCCCGCAGCACGGGGATCTTGCCGATGGATGCCGTGACACCGTCGATCGCCAGGGCTCCCATCAATCGGCCTCCTCGGGCGCGCCAAGATAGGCCTCCTGGACCTCGGCTGAACTTGTGATTTCTGCGGGAGTGCCGCGCGCGAGAAGTGCGCCCTGCGCCATGACGATGATCTCGTCGGCAATCGCGAAAACGACTTCCATGTCGTGTTCAATCAGAACGACATCGATGCTCTTGGAGATTGATCGGATTGTATCGACCGTTTGCTCTGTCTCCTGTGGCCCCATACCGCACACGGGCTCATCGAGGAGCAGCAGCCTGGGCTCATTTGCGAGGGCGAGCGCAATCTCGAGCAGCGCAATATCTCCGTAAGAGAGAGCTGAAGCGCGCGCATGGAGATGTCTCTTCAAGCCGACCTGCTCCACGAGTTGCTCGACGCGCCGGTTGATCGCGCCATAGGAGGCCGCAGACCGGAACGGCGAAATGACCCCGTCGTGCGCCATGACCGCCGCGCGCACGTTCTCCCCGACTGTGAGCCCCGTAAACACGCTCTTGATCTGCAAGGTGCGCGAGACGCCACGGCGGACGATCTGATGCGGCTTCAGCCCGGTAATGTTCTGACCATGCACCTCGACGCGCCCTGCATCGGGCCGGATCTCTCCAGTGATGAGATTGAACAGCGTCGTCTTCCCGGCGCCGTTAGGCCCGATAATCGCGTTGAGACGCCGGGCTGGCAGGTCGAAGCTGATGTTGTCAACCGCCACGAGGCCGCCGAAGCGCCGCGTAAGTCCGTTTACACTGAGAGCAACATTGCCGCTGCCACCGTCGAGCACGTCAGCCTCCCC
>VFQN01000193.1_pt1 | contig 126686 bp, 111 predicted proteins | sample 3512371 | NCBI WGS metagenome assembly VFQN01 (sample SAMN10412370, study PRJNA504923) | tailings metagenome | isolation source: Replicate 2 from Balatoc abandoned mine | place: Philippines: Itogon, Benguet | collected 2017-08-28 | reverse complement strand
TCATGGACCGCCGAAGCAATCTCCAGACACGCTATACAAAATATCAACATCATCGCGGTGGGACAAACGTGGGCGCCGGCTCGCCGGTACAAGCTCGAATTGGCCCCGACCTGATCGATCGGGGCACCAGCCACGAGGCTCAGAGCGTCGCCTGCTGTGTTATCCTAGAAAGCTATCCGCAACGGCGGAATCTCATACAACCACGCCTAATTTTTCCCTACGATTCAAGGACATTCGCTAATGGCGCAGAACACCTCACCCGTGAACACACTCGAGCGGAAGATCAACATGTCGGTGGTCGCCGCGGATGTCGAAAAGAACGTTGCGGTTCGCCTCGCGCGGATGGCTCGCACGGTCAAGATGCCCGGCTTCCGTCCGGGCAAGGTGCCGATGAAGATCGTCGAGCAGCAATACTCGGCCCAGGCTCGCTCCGAGGCATTCACCGAAGCCGTTCAACAAGCCTTCGGCGCAGCAGTACGTGAGCAGAACCTCCGCGTTGCGGGTTTCCCGAAGATCGAGCCCGCGGAATCCACCGAGCCTGGCAAGGTCTTCTTCAGTGCAACCTTCGAGGTGTACCCGGAGATCGTTGCAGCCGACCTCAGCGGCAAGACGCTCGAGCGCTCGGTACTGACCGTTGGCGATGCAGAGGTCGAGAAGACGCTTGAAGTTCTGCGCAAGCAGCGTGTCAGCTACGTTGCGGCGGATAAGGCTGCTGCCAAGGATGATCGAATTGTCATGGACTTCCGCGGTACGCGAGAAGGAGAAGCTTTCGACGGTGGCACTGCGGAGGACTTTCCTGTCGTTCTTGGCGCAGGCGCACTGCTGCCCGAGTTCGAGAGCAATGTCGAAGGCCTGAAGGCGGGCGATTCCAAGACGTTCTCGCTGACCTTCCCCGAGGACTATCAGGCGAAGGATCTGGCTGGTACGACGGTTCAGTTCGAGGTCAAGGTCAAGTCGGTGGAGGCCCCAGTGCTGCCTGAGCTTTCCGCCGATTTCGCGAAGTCACTCGGTGTTCCGTCCGGCGACGTCGAACAGCTCAAGGCGGACGTCAAATCCAACCTCGAACGTGAAGTCAAGAAGCGCCTGCAGGCGCGCGTCAAGAACGAGGTCATGAACCTGCTGCTCGAAACGCATGAGTTTGACGTGCCGAGCGCGCTCGTCGAGCAGGAGTCGCAGCGCATGGCGGAAGAAGCGCGTGCAAATCTTGCCTCACGTGGCATGAACGTGAAGGACATTCCGGTCGAGCCGGCATGGTTTGCCGATCAAGCTGTTCGCCGTGTCCGTCTCGGCCTTGTTGTTGCCGAGATCGTCAAGAAGAACGAGCTGTATGCCAAGCCGGAACAAATCCGCGCCGTGGTGGAAGAGCAGGCTCAAAGTTACGAAGATCCGGCCGATGTCGTTCGTTGGTACTACAGCGATACGCAGCGTCTGGCACAAGTCGAAGCACTCGTTGTCGAAGACAACGTGGTGGACTGGGTGTTGGGCGTCGCAAAAGTGTCGGACAAGGCTGTCGAGTTTGACGAACTGATGGCAACGAACTGATCGATACGACGTGTCGGGTCCGATGCTTGCTTGTATGAATACGAGAGGCCGCACGGGCGGCCTCGTCCGGGAGAGTGTCGAATGATGTCGGAAACTGTCGGTCTGGGCATGGTGCCCATGGTCATCGAGCAAAGTGGTCGGGGCGAGCGCGCTTACGACATTTACTCGCGTCTGCTGCGCGAACGCGTGGTGTTCCTGGTCGGTCCCGTGAATGACACGACGGCCAACCTGATCGTTGCGCAGTTGCTGTTTCTTGAGTCGGAAAACCCGGACAAGGACATCTTCTTCTACATCAACTCGCCGGGTGGCTCGGTCACTGCGGGTTTGTCGATCTACGACACGATGCAGTTCATCAAGCCGGATGTGTCCACGCTGTGCATCGGTCAGGCCGCCAGCATGGGTGCCTTCCTGCTGTCGGCCGGCGCGAAGGGCAAGCGCTTCTGCCTGCCGAATTCGCGCGTGATGATTCATCAACCGATGGGCGGTTTTCAGGGGCAGGCGTCGGACATCGAAATCCACGCCCGGGAAATCCTGACGCTGCGCGCCAAGCTGAACAACATCATGGCGCACCACACCGGTCAGCCGATCGAAACAATCGAACGCGACACGGATCGCGACAATTTCCTTTCGGCGGAACAGGCGCGCGAGTACGGCATTATTGATAAGGTACTGACAACGCGGGCGGAGAGTGCCGCCTGAGTGCGGGTGTCCGCATGCAACGCAGGTGTACCTGTCAAGTTTGGAGTTGAGTCATGACCGACAAGAAATCGGGTTCCGAAAAGCTGCTCTACTGCTCGTTCTGCGGGAAGAGTCAGCATGAAGTGAAGAAGCTCATCGCCGGGCCGTCGGTCTTCATCTGCGACGAATGTATCGACCTTTGCAACGACATCATTCGAGACGAAATCAGCAGCGAGCAGGCGGGAAAGAGTGCGCGCGGTGATCTGCCGTCGCCGAAGGAAATCTGCGAGATTCTCGATCAGTACGTGATCGGGCAGTCTCCGGCCAAGCGCATCCTTGCGGTTGCCGTCTACAACCATTACAAGCGCCTGCGCCACATGTCGCGCAAGGACGAGGTCGAACTGTCGAAGAGCAACATCCTGCTCGTCGGTCCGACCGGGTCGGGCAAGACACTGCTTGCGCAGACGCTCGCACGCCTGCTCAATGTGCCCTTCGTGATGGCTGACGCCACGACGCTGACCGAAGCGGGTTACGTCGGCGAAGACGTCGAGAACATCATTCAGAAGCTGCTGCAGAAGTGCGACTACGAAGTCGAGCGTGCGCAGCAGGGCATCGTCTATATCGACGAAATCGACAAGATTTCGCGCAAATCCGACAACCCGTCGATCACTCGCGACGTATCCGGCGAAGGCGTGCAGCAGGCGCTGCTCAAGCTGATCGAGGGCACGGTCGCCAGCGTGCCGCCGCAAGGCGGGCGCAAGCACCCGAACCAGGACTTCGTACAGGTCGATACGACCAACATCCTGTTCATCTGCGGCGGCGCGTTCGATGGTCTGGAGAAGGTCATTCGCAATCGCACCGAGCAAGTGGGTATCGGCTTCGGTGCCGAGGTGAAAAGCCGCGATAACCGCAGCACCGGCGAGGCGCTGCGCAATGTCGAGCCTGAGGATCTGATCAAGTTCGGCCTGATTCCCGAGTTCGTCGGCCGTTTGCCGGTCGTCGCAACGTTGCAGGAGCTCGACGAGGAAGCGCTGATCCAGATCCTGATCGAACCCAAGAACGCGCTGATCAAGCAGTACCAGAAGCTGTTCCAGATGGAAGGCGTCGAGCTCGAGGTGCGCCCGGGTGCGCTGCAGGCGATCGCACGCAAGGCACTGAAGCGCAAGACCGGGGCACGTGGTCTGCGCAGCATCATCGAGTCTGCACTGCTGGACACGATGTACGAACTGCCGGGCATCGAGAATGTCGCAAAGGTGGTGATCGACGAGGGCGTGATCGACGGCGAGACCAAGCCGATCATGCTGTTCGCCGATCAGCCCAAGGTGTCCGGTTCGAACTGATACCCGCGCGTCGGTTTGCGCGCTGCGCGGGTGCCGGAGCCGGGGCGGCTTGATTCGGGAAGTGCCGCCCCAATCTGTCTGACACTGTCGCGTTAAGGAATAGCAATGTCCAGCCTCCAAACCGTTCCCGAGCAACTCGAACTGCCGCTTCTGCCACTGCGGGACGTCGTCGTCTTCCCGCACATGGTGATCCCGCTGTTCGTCGGTCGCCCGAAATCCATCAAGGCGCTCGAGTCGGCCATGGAAGCCGGCAAGAGCATCCTGCTGGTGGCACAGAAGTCCGCCGCCAAGGATGAGCCGAATCCCGAAGATCTCTACCGTATTGGCTGCGTTGCCAACATCCTGCAGATGCTCAAGCTGCCGGACGGCACCGTGAAGGTGCTTGTCGAAGGCACGCAGCGTGCGACGGTCGAGGACATCGTCGATATCAAGACGCTGTTCATGGCCCAGGTCACCACGGTGCCTGCCGTCGAGCAGACCTCGCACGAGATCGAGGCGATGCGGCGCGCGCTGATCAGCCAATTTGATCAGTACGTCAAGCTGAACAAGAAGATTCCGCCGGAAATCCTGACCTCGTTGTCCAGCATCGAGGAAGCGGGCCGACTGGCGGACACGGTGGCGGCGCACCTGCCGCTCAAGCTCGAGCAGAAGCAGGACATCCTCGAACTGTTCGGCACCGCCGAGCGCATCGAGCGCCTGCTGTCGCAGCTCGAAACCGAACTCGACATCCTGCAGGTCGAGAAGCGTATCCGCGGCCGCGTGAAGCGGCAGATGGAGAAGAGCCAGCGCGAGTACTACCTGAACGAGCAGGTCAAGGCCATCCAGAAGGAACTGGGCGAGGGCGAGGACGGCGCCGATCTCGAGGAGATCGAGAAGAAGATCAAGGCTGCCGGCATGACCAAGGAAGCCATCGCCAAGGCGCAGTCCGAACTGAAGAAGCTCAAGCTGATGTCGCCGATGTCGGCCGAGGCGACCGTCGTGCGCAATTTCATCGAGACGCTGGTCGGTCTGCCGTGGCGCAAGAAGTCGCGTATTTCGAAGGATCTGGCGGAAGCCGAGAAGATTCTCGACAAGGACCACTACGGTCTGGAGAAGGTGAAGGAACGCATTCTCGAATACCTGGCGGTACAGCAGCGCGTCGACAAGCTGAAGGCACCGATCCTGTGCCTGGTCGGCCCTCCGGGCGTCGGCAAGACTTCGCTCGGCCAGTCGATCGCGAAGGCCACCAACCGCAAGTTCGTGCGCATGGCGCTGGGCGGTGTGCGTGACGAAGCCGAAATCCGCGGCCACCGTCGCACGTATATCGGTTCGATGCCGGGCAAGATCCTGCAGAACATGACCAAGGTCGCGGTGAAGAATCCGCTCTTCCTGCTCGACGAAGTCGACAAGATGGGCCAGGACTTCCGTGGCGATCCGTCGTCGGCGCTGCTCGAAGTGCTCGATCCGGAGCAGAACTCGACTTTCGTCGACCACTACGTCGAGGTCGAGTACGACCTCTCGGACGTGATGTTCGTGGCGACCGCGAACTCGCTGAACATTCCTGCGCCGCTGCTCGACCGGATGGAAGTGATCCGGCTGTCCGGCTACACGGAAGAAGAGAAGGTCAACATCTGCCAGCGCTATCTCGTGCCGAAGCAGATGAAGAACAACGGCCTGAAGAAGGAAGAGCTGTCCGTCACTGAAGACGCGCTGCGCGACATCGTGCGCTACTACACCCGCGAAGCCGGCGTACGTGCGCTTGAACGTGAAGTGTCCAAGATCTGCCGCAAGGTGGTGAAGGGCCTGGTGATGCGCAAGCGTTCGTCCAAGGTGATCGTCAACGCGAAGAACCTCGACAAGTTCCTCGGCGTGCGTCGCTATACCTTCGGCATCGCCGAGAAGGACAACCAGATTGGTCAGGTGACCGGTCTGGCCTGGACCGAAGTCGGCGGCGAACTGCTGACGATCGAAGTCGCGACCATGCCGGGCAAGGGCGCCGTGCAGCGCACGGGTTCGCTCGGCGACGTGATGAAGGAATCGGTCGAGGCCGCGCGCTCCGTGGTGCGTTCGCGCGCACGTCGCCTTGGCATCAAGGACGAAGTGTTCGAGAAGTCCGATCTGCACGTTCACTTCCCTGAGGGCGCGACGCCCAAGGACGGTCCGTCGGCGGGTATCGCGATCACCACGGCTCTGGTGTCTGCGCTGACCGGCATTCCGGTCCGCGCCGACGTCGCGATGACCGGCGAAATCACGCTGCGTGGCGAAGTGCTGGGTATTGGCGGCCTGAAGGAAAAACTGCTTGCAGCAGTGCGTGGCGGTATTCGCACGGCGCTGATTCCGCAGGAGAACGTGAAGGATCTGGCCGACATGCCGGACACGCTGAAGAACTCGATCGAGATCGTGGCGGTGAAGTGGATCGATGAGGTGCTGGAGCGCGCGCTCGAGCGCAAGCCCGACGCACTGCCCGAGGCCGATCCGGCAGCCGTAGTCGCCAAGGTCGAGGAACCCGCAGCGGCCGGCTCGGTCGTTACGCACTGATCGCTGCCTGACAACAGCCCGCGAACCACCTCTTGTGAGGTATCATCGCGGGCTGTTTTTTGCAGCGACTTTCAGGCAGCGGGTGCTTAGCTCAGTTGGTAGAGCGTCGCCCTTACAAGGCGAATGTCGGCGGTTCGAGCCCGTCAGCACCCACCATTCCCTGCCTCGTTGCCCCGCAAAACTGGAGTGGTAGTTCAGTTGGTTAGAATACCGGCCTGTCACGCCGGGGGTCGCGGGTTCGAGTCCCGTCCACTCCGCCAAAACTGACAGCGGGCGAACGGATGTTCGCCTTTTTCATTTCCTGCGCCCGAAAAGCCCGGGCTCCGCGAAAGGTTCCTATGTTCGATGCAGTCCGCAACAACAAGCGCGTGGTCCAGGTCGTCCTGTTGCTGATGGTGTTGCCCTTCGCCTTCTTTGGCGTCGAGTCCTACATGAACAACGACGCGGTGCGCGAGGACGCGGCGGTCGTTGGCAAGCTGAAGATCGCTCCGGAAGAGTTCGAGCAGGCGCTGCGAGATCAGACCGATCGCTTGCGCGACATGGCGGGTGAACAGTTCGACCCGAAGATGATGGAGACGCCGCAGGCGCGTGCGCAGACGCTCGACGGCCTGGTGAGCCAGCGCATCCTGCTGCAGGAGGCACAGCGTCAGCACATGACGGTCTCCGATGCGCGGATGAGCCAGATCATCGCCGGCGTTCCGGGTTTCCAGATCGACGGCAAGTTCTCCGAAGCACGCTTCGACCAGGTTGCCCAGACGCAGGGCTACAGTCGCGACGGCCTGCTGGCCCGCATCCGTCAGGATCTGGTGATCCGCCAGCTGTACACCGGTGTCGCCGGCAGTTCCTTCGTGCCCGCCTCGCTTGCCCGTCGCTGGGCGCAGATGCAGCAGGAAGAGCGCGAGGTGAGCGAAGCCATCATCACCCCCTTCGAGTTCATCGAGCAGTTCAAGATCACGCCGGAGCAGGTGCGCAAGTACTACGACGACAATCAGAAGGAGTTCTCGGTCCCGGAGCAGGTCAAGGTCGAGTATCTGGTGCTCAGCGAAGCCGCGCTTGCCGCGACACAGGAGGTCAGCGAGGAAGAGGTGCGCAAGACCTTCGAAGCCAACCAGTCGCGCTACATGCAGGGCGAGGAGCGCAAGGCTCGTCATATCCTGCTGACCGTCGACGCGGGCGCCAGCGCCGAGGATCGCAAGGCGGTCAAGGCCAAGGCCGAGGCCCTGCAGAAGACGGTCAAGGCCGATCCGTCGAAGTTCGCGGAGCTGGCCAAGGCTAACTCCGAAGATCCGGGCTCGAAGGACAACGGTGGTGATCTGGGCTTCTTTGGCCGCGGCACCATGGTGAAGCCGTTCGAGGAAGCCGCCTTCGCATTGAAGAAGGGCGAAGTCAGCGCTGTCGTCGAAACCGATTTCGGTTACCACATCATCCAGGTCGAGGACGTCCGCGGTGGTCAGGGCAAGACGCTGGAAGAGGCGCGTGCCGAAATCACCGACGATCTGAAGAAGCAGGCGGCCCGTCGGCGCTTTGCCGAACTTGCGGAAACCTTCAGCAATACCGTCTATGAACAGGCCGACAGTCTGGCGCCGGCCGCTGAGAAGCTTGGTCTGCAGGTGAAGATCAGTCCGCTGATCCCCAAGGGGCTGCTGATGCCGGCGCCGTTCGACAACGAGAAGCTGCGTGAGGCGATTTTCTCGGAAGACGCGGTCAAGAACCGTCGCAATACGCAGGCGATCGAGACGGCGTCGAACACTCTGGTGTCGGCACGCGTGATCGAGCAACTGCCGCCGTCCATCAAACCCTTCGAAACCGTGCAGGCCGACATCGAAAAGAAGCTGGGCTTCGAAGCGGGCCGCAAGATGGCGCTGGAGCGGGGCGAAGCGTCGCTCGCCAAGTTGCGTGCCGGCGAAGAGGCGCCGCTGAACTGGTCGCCGCCGCAGGACATCTCGCGCGCCCAGGCGCAGGGTCCGGCCGCCACCATGGTGCGCGCCATCTTCAATGCACCGGCCAACAAGCTGCCGGCCTATCTGGGCTTCCCGATGGATAACGGTGGTTTTGCGATCTTCCGCATCACCGCCGTCAAGCAGCCGAAGGAAGCGCTCGATCCGGCGCGCGTCGAAGCGATCAAGGCGCAACTCGAACAGACCGTGTCGCAGGACGATTTCGCCGCCTATCTTGCTTCCTTGCGCAAGGAGTATCCGGTGACCGTCAATCGCAAACTGATCGACAACGTCAAGCAGCCCTGAGCGCGGGCAGCTGGAACAAGAAGGCCACCTCGAAGGTGGCCTTTTTTCGTCGCTGAGGTTCAGGCCTGTGTTCAGGCGTAGGCGGCGGGGTCGGGCGCGTTGCGCAGACCGGTCAGGAAGGTGTCGACCAGCCAGGGCGCCCGGGCGCGCAGATCGAAATCGCGGCGTTCTATCCAGCTGCGCATCAGCCCGCCGATGAATGCGTGCATTGCCTCGGCGGTTTCCTTCGGCGGCAGGTGCGCCGGCAACTGGCCCTGGCGCACGGCCGCCGCGAAGACCACTTCCAGCATGGACAGGCAGCGCGTGTGCGTCTCCAGTTCGCGCGAGCGCAGGCGATCAAAGTCGGGGCCGCCATCGAGCTTGCAGAACTTGATCTCGAACACCGACTGCACGCGTTCGCACTCGGCCAGCATGCGCAGCACGTGGATCGCATCGTTGCGCAGATAGCCCAGCGGGTCGTTGCCGGGGTCGGCAGCCAGATCGCTGAGCATGGCCTGCATCGGCGTGCTCACGCGTTCGCATACAGCTTCGAAAATGTCGGCCTTGTTCTCGAAATGCCAATACACGGCGCCGCGCGTATGACCGGCGCTCTTGGCGATGTCGTCCAGCGTGGTGCTGGCGACCCCCTTTTCGCGGAAGCAGCGCTCCGCCGCGTCGAGCAACTGAATGCGCGTCGCTTCGGCTTCTTCCTTGGTGCGTCTGACCATATGAGCTGTAAGGGATTTATACAAACAGACGTGAATGTATATTTTCTTCGCGCCCGCGTCAAAGTGGTGCAACAAGCTGCGAGGCGCGCAGCGTAACAGCGGCCATCGCGGGGTGCATGGCAAAAAGCTTGAAACGACGTGCTGTTGGCGCCGCCTAGGGCAGCGTGGCGTCGGGACAAAAGAAAAGGGCCCAGACCGTGAGGTCTGAGCCCTGAATGTGGTGGGCAGTAGTGGGATCGAACCACTGACCCCCGCCGTGTGAAGGCGGTGCTCTACCGCTGAGCTAACTGCCCTGTATTCGTGACAGGGCGCGAATACTAGCCGGTGAACGTCGGCGCGTCAAATGCTGTTGTGCGACGCGCTACAATCGCGCGCTCACTTTTACGTGTTTCCAGCCATGTCCCAGGTCGTTCGTACCCGCTTCGCCCCCAGCCCCACCGGTTATCTGCACATCGGCGGCGCCCGCACTGCGCTGTTCTCCTGGGCCTATGCGCGCCGGCATGGCGGCCAGTTCATCCTGCGCATCGAAGATACCGACGTTGCCCGCTCGACCCCGGAGGCGGTGCAGGCGATTCTCGACGGCATGAAGTGGCTGGATCTGGGCCACGACGAGGGCCCGTTCTACCAGATGCAGCGCATGGACCGTTACAAGGCGGTGATCGCGCAGATGCTGGAGCAGGGCCACGCCTACCGCTGCTACACCACGCCCGAGGAACTCGATGCGCTGCGCGAACGCCAGCGCGCCAACAACGAGAAGCCGCGTTACGACGGTCGCTGGCGCCCGGCGCCCGGCAAGACGCTGCCGGCACCGCCGGCTGGCGTACAGCCGGTCATCCGCTTCTGCAATCCGGTGGACGGTGTCGTCGCCTGGGATGATCAGGTGAAGGGCCGCATCGCCATCGCCAATGAAGAGCTGGATGACCTCATCATTGCTCGCGCCGACGGTACACCCACCTACAACTTCTGCGTCTGCGTCGACGACTGGGACATGGGCATCACCCACGTCATCCGCGGCGACGATCACGTGAACAACACGCCGCGCCAGATCAACATCCTGCGCGCATTGGGTGCCACGGTGCCGCAGTACGCGCACCTGTCGATGATCCTCGGCGATGACGGGCAGAAGCTGTCCAAGCGTCATGGCGCGGTCAGCGTGATGCAGTACGACGAGGACGGCTACCTGCCGGAGGCGGTGATCAACTATCTGGCGCGTCTGGGCTGGAGCCACGGCGACGACGAAATCTTCTCGCGCGAGCAGTTCGTGCAGTGGTTCGATCTCGACCACATCACGCCGTCGGCGGCCCAGTTCAACACCGAAAAGCTGCGCTGGCTCAACGCCCATTACATGAAGCAGGCGGACAACGCGTGGCTGGCCGCCGACGTCGCCAGCCGGCTGGCGCGCCGCGGTGTCGATCCGGAAGCCGGGCCGGCGCTGGAGCCGCTGATCGCGTTGTACAAGGACCGCGTGGCTACGCTGGTCGAACTCGCCGATGCGCTCGAAGCGTTCTACATCGACCTGCACGTGGCGCCAGAACTGCTCGCCCAGCATCTGACCGACCCCGCGCGCGAGGCGCTGCGCAAGCTGTCCGCCCGTCTCGAAGCGGCCGCTTGGGACAAGGCTGCGCTGTCCGCCGCGATCAAGGAAACCTGTACCGAGTGCGGCCTGAAGATGCCGCAGGTCGCGATTCCGCTGCGCGTGACGCTGCTCGGGCAGCCGCAGACGCCGTCGATCGACGCGGTGCTCGAAGCCTTCGGCCGCGAGCGCGTGCTCGACCGGTTGAGACGCGTGCTCTGATCCGGTCACCGTGCGCGGAACATCTGCGCACGGACATTCCCGATGAGTGGCGCCGGCAGGTCCTGCACGGCCCGGCGCATCGTCCATCGGTCGGGGTGGTTCTCGTCTTGCATCGGGCATAGACTGAAGACGGATCCGCGACTTCGAGGCTGAAGCGCGGACAGTCTGATGTCACAGTCCGGTACGGGCCATGAACCGCATCTTCATCAGCTACCGCAGTGCCGATGGGGCCAAGGACGCCAGCCGGCTGGCCGACGACCTCGGTCGCGTTTTCGGTGCTGACCATGTGTTCCTCGACCGGCAGGATCTGCGCGGCGGCAGCAGCTGGCGGCAGGAGATCGAACGCGCCATCGGCCACCGGCCCATCGTGCTGCTGCTGGTGACGCCCGGTTTCGCCGGCGCGCGTCACGCTGACGGGCGGCTGCGCATCGACGACCCCGACGATCCCGTGCGCATGGAAATCCAGTCGGCCATCGACGCCGGCGCAGTGCTGATGCCACTGCGCGTCGATGGCACGCCGATGCCGTCGGCCGCCAGCCTGCCCGAACCGCTGCGCGTCATCACCGAGCGCCACGCGCTGCCGCTGCGCACCGACGACTGGACCCGCCTCGATCTGCCGCGCATCGTCGCCGACATCGAGCGGCTGGGCGTGCCGCGCAGCGTCGCCACTGTGGCGGAGGGCGTGCGGCCGGTGCGCAGCAATGCACGTCGCTGGGCGCTTGCCGCCGTGGGCGTGCTGGCGATCACCGCGCTCGTCCGCCTTGCCGTCGAGGACGACGCCGAGCTGCCGCTGCCGCCCACCGCGGCCGGCGTCGACACCGCCACGCCGTCGTCGCCGGAGGACGCCACACAGCCGGTGGCTGCACTCGCCACCGACCGGCCATCGCTTGAAGGCCGCTGGCTGCTCACCACGCAGAACGGCGAGCGCATTCCGCTGCACCTGCGTCACCGTGACGACCGGCTGTCGCTGCGCTCCGAGCCGGTGCGCGTCGACAACGATCCTGCCTGGCGCGACTACATCGCATCGCTTGCCGCGATGGAGGGGCCGCCGCTCACCCATATCGTGTTTACCGCCGAGGGCGCCGTATTCGGCGACCTCGCCGATCTTGCCGTGCGTGTTGTCAGCGCCGACGGCAGCTTTCTGGTCGACAGCGGCAATCTCACGCTGCGTATCGGCCCGGAGCGCCGCGTGCTGGCCGGCAAGGTCGAACTGAACAGTGGCGAACAGAATACGGTCGTGCTGTCGCGCCGACCCTGAACCGAGGAGACGGAATATGAGTGCAGCCCGATACCGCATACGCGGCACCGTCAGCGACGCGGCCGCGCCGGACGCCGGCGCCGGTGTCGCGGTGCTGCACGGCCGCCGGCTGATTCCCGGCCGCGCCCGCGACGGCGTGACCGGCGAGCTGGAGGTGGCAGCCGACGAGGTCGTGCGTATCGAACTCGACAACGGCTTCGTGCTGTGGAGCCGCGCCGACGACCTGGTGCGCGAACACGGCCATCGTTCGGTATCGCGCGACGGCGACAGCGCCTGGGAATTCGACGCGCTCGACACCGCGGCGACCGCGCCGGCGTCGCGCGGTCTGCTCGGGTTGGGCATCCGCGTGCTCGACTTCTTCGGCATCGATCTGAAGAAGAAGTCGGCCGCCGCGCTTGGCAAGTGGTTCGAGGAAAAGCGGCTCGGACGCCCGCCCGGCATCTATCACTGCACGCTCGACGCCTTCGCGCTGACGCCGCTGGCCGCGCGCGCAGCCATCGCCGCCGACGCCGGTCCGCTGCTGGTTTTCCTGCATGGCACCGGTTCGAGTTGCGAAGGCAGCTTCGGCGGACTGTGGGACGCCGCCAATCGCGAGGGCGCCGCGCTGCGTCGCCGGCTGAGTGCGCGTTACGGCGAGCGCGTGTTCGCGCTCGAACACCGTTCGCTGACCGAGAGCCCGATCAGCAATGCGCTGGCGCTGGCCAAGCGCCTGCCCAAGGGGGCGGAGCTGCATCTGGTCAGTCATTCGCGCGGTGGCATGGTGGGCGAACTGATGTGCCTCGGCGAATGCCGCGGGCTGGACGCTGTCATTGGCCGCCTCGACGAACTGTTCGCCGCCGACCGCACGCTGGCCGAGCAGATCGGCCTCGGCGCGCTCGACGATGCCGCCGAGGCGGCGCGCCACGCGGCCTATCAGGCCGATCGCGCGAATCTGGCGGCGCTGCTGGCGGAACTGAAGTCCAAGCAGTTCCGCGTCAGCCGCTTCGTCCGCGTCGCCTGCCCGGCGCGCGGTACCACGCTGGCGTCGGGCCGCCTCGACCGCTGGCTGTCGGTGCTCGACTTCGTGTCCGGCAAGGCGCTGTTCGGCGACGCCGTCGACTTCCTGCTCGCCGTGGTGAAGGAGCGCACGGACCCGCGCACACTGCCGGGCGCAGAGGCGATGATGCCCGGCTCGGCGCTGACCCGGCTGCTCAATCACGCCGAGCTCGAAACCGTCGCCGACCTCACGGTGATCGCCGGCGACGTCGAGGGCGAATCGCTGTGGCAGAAGATCAAGCTGGTCGCCACCGACTGGTTTTACGGCGCCGACCACGATCTGGTGGTGAATACCGGCTCGATGAGCGGCGGGCTGCGTCGCCCGACGAACGGCGCGCGCTTCGGTCGCGACGAGGGCGCGCAGGTCAATCACTTCCGCTACTTCGTCAATGAGAAGAGCGTGCGCTGGCTGGCCGCCGGCCTGCTGCGCGCCGACGGTGACGACGCCGGCTTCCAGCCGATCGCCGAGGCGCCGCACGATCCGCCGCGCTGGCGCAGCGCGCTGGCGCGCAGCCAGAGCGCTGCCGAGCCGCGGCCGCTGGCGGTCGTGCTGCCGGGCACCATGGGCAGCGAACTGAGCGTCGATGGCGAGCGCGTCTGGCTGGACTATCTCGCGCTGTTCAAGGGCGGGCTCAGGCGTCTGCACATGGCGGCGGCGCAGGTCGAGCCCGGTGGTCTGGTCGATCAGTTCTACGGGCCGCTGCTCGAATTCCTTGCGCGCAGTCACCGCGTCGAGTTCTTCGCCTACGACTGGCGGCAGTCGGTGCGCGCAGCCGCGGCGCGGCTGGCCGAACGCCTGGAGGCCGTGGTCGCGCGCGCCGAGGCCGAGCAGCAACCGGTGCACATCGTCGCCCACTCGATGGGCGGGCTGGTGGTGCGCGCGCTGATGAGCGATGGCGGTCGCGGCGCTGCCGTGTGGGCGCGTATCACCCGCCTGCCGGGCAGCCGCTTCCTGATGCTGGGGACGCCGAACGCCGGCTCGCACGAGGCGGTGCGCTGGCTCACCGGCCACAACCCGACGCAGGCGCGCCTGGCGCTGCTCGACTTCACGCAGAGCACTACCGAAATCATCGACCTGGTGCGCACCTACCCGGGCCTGCTCGAACTGCTGCCGTTCGCCGACAGCGATCCGGACTTCGCCGACGCGGCGCGCTGGGAAGCACTGCGCAAGCAGCTTGGCGCGCGCTGGAAGCCGGCAGACGCGAAGACGCTGAAATGGGCGCGCGATACCTGGACGCAGCTGAAGTCGACAGCGGTCGACGCGCGCTTCGTCCGCTACGTGGCCGGTTGCCAGCCGGCCACCGTGATCGACTACCGGGTCGAGGACGCCGACGACCCGTGGCCGCTGGGCCGCAAGCGCATCGATTTCGTTGCCACCGCGCGCGGCGACGGCACCGTCAGCTGGGCCTCCGGCACGCTGCCTGGCGTGCCCATGTGGTACGCCGAAGACACTGCGCATGACTTCCTGTGCGCGCAAACGCGCGCCTTCGACGGCTACCTCGACATCCTGACCAACGGCAGCACGACCCGGCTGCCGTCGGCGCCGCCGGCCGGCGCGCGTGCCGCCGGCGCCGGCGAGGAGCTGTTCGTGCTGAAGCCGCTGCCACCGGCCGACGGCATTCCGCAGGCAGCCGACATCGCTACCTTCGGCTTCGGCGGCGGTACGCCTCCGCGTCGGGTCGAGCGCAGCACGCGCACGCCGATCACCGTGCGCGTACGCCACTGCGAACTGAGCTATGCGCGCCACCCGGTCATGGTCGGACACTATGCCGGCGACACCATCGTCAGTGCCGAGGCGAGCATGGACCGACGCATGAACGGTGCGCTGTCGCGCAGCCTGCAGCTGGGACGCTATCCGGGTGCGGCAGGCACCCACGGCATCTTCATTCCGCGCGAGATGCACCAGCACCCGCAGGGCGCCATCGTGGTCGGCCTGGGCGAGGTGGGGGAGCTGAGCCCGGGGCTGCTGCAGGATGGCGTGCGCCGCGCGCTGCTCGATCTTGCACTGCAGGTGATCGAGTGGCCGGACGAGCGCTTCGGCCCGGCCGATGCCCTGCGCACCATCTGCGTATCGACCCTGCTGGTCGGCACCGGCGCTGGCGGCATGCGCACGCGCGATTCGGTCGAATCCATCCTGCGCGGCACCGGCGACGCCCAGCGCGCGCTGCGCGAGGGTGCGCTCGCCGGTCGCGTCGTCATCGGCGAGGTCGAATTCATCGAGCTGTACGAGGACATCGCCATCCAGGCCGCCGGCGCATTGCGCGAGGTGGTCGATGGTCCGCTGGCGGGCGAGTTCGTGTGGCCGGAACAGGTGCTCGGTCAGGGACACGGCGGGCGCCGTCGCGTCTGTTTCGACGAGGACGCGAGCTGGTGGCACCGGCTGGAAATCTCCCACGACGCGCGTCGCGACGAACTGCGTTTCATCGCGCTGACCGACCGCGCCCGTGCCGAAATCAGTCTGGTCGGCGGCCAGCTGCAGCAGGTCGATGCCTTCGTAAGCCAGGCCTGCCGCTCCTGCGCCGCCGATGCCGACACTTCGCGCACGCTGTTCGAAATGCTGCTGCCGCACCGGATGAAGCAGCTGGCACCGGAGCGGCGCAGCGTGGTGCTGCTGGTCGACGAGGTGTCCGGCCGCTTCCCGTGGGAACTGCTGGAGGACCGCTGGCAGGCCGGTCAGCGTCCGCCGGCCGTGGCCTCCGGTATGCTGCGCCAGCTGCGCACGTCGCAGTATCGCGAGCGGCCGTTGGGGGCGACCCGGGCCAGCGCACTGGTGATCGGCGACCCGGCACCGCTCGGTCGCGGGTTTTCCGCACTGCCGGACGCCGCCGCCGAAGCGCGTGCGGTGGCCGGCGTACTGTCCGCCGGTGGGTGTGGAGTGACCGAGCTGATCCACGCCGAGGGCCGCGCCATCATGGCGGCGCTGCATCAGGATGCCTGGCGCATCCTGCACCTGGCCGGCCACGGCGTGCATGAGTACGTCGTGCCCACCACCACGCCAGCGGACGGCGGCAGCGGCACGCGCAAGGTGTCCGGCATGGTGATCGGCGACGGCTGGTTCCTGACGCCCGGCGACGTCGAGCAGATGCGCTACGTGCCGGAGCTGGTGTTCATCAACTGCTGCCATCTCGGCAACACCGGCGGTAACGATGCCGCCGGCTCCCCCGACCTCAATCGACTGGCCGCGAATCTGGCGACGCAGTTCATCCGCATGGGCGTGCGCGCCGTCGTTGCTGCAGGCTGGGCGGTCGATGACGCCGCCGCGCGCTGTTTCGCCGAAACCCTGTACGGCAGTCTGCTCGATGGCCGCGGCTTCGGCGACGCGGTACGTCTCGCGCGCGAAGCGACCTGGACCCGTCACCCGAAGGTGAATACCTGGGGCGCCTACCAGTGCTATGGCGACCCCGATTACCGGCTCGACCCGACCGGTCCGGCGCGCCGCGACAGCGCGCCGCCGCCGTTCACGACGCCGTCCGAACTGGTGGTGGCGATCGACAACCGCAGCAGCGCGCTGATGAGCGGAGGTGCTGCGGCGAACGGTGGCGATGCCGATCCGTCGGCCTGGCTCGACGGCTACACCGCGCGCGTGCCGGCCGCCGCACGTGCCGCCTGGCTGGCGCGGGCCGACGTGGCCGCGGCGATCGGCCTCTGTTTCGGCGAGTCCGGCCATTACACGCTGGCGGCGCAGTGGCTGGACCGCGCGCGCGAGGCCGACGACGGCGACTGTCCGTTGCGCGTGCTCGAACAGTCGGCCAATTTCAGGGTCCGTGCCGCCGACGACGAGTGGGCGCTGATGCGCGAGAAGCGCGGCGACGCAACCGATCTGGTCGCAGGCATCCGGCGCGCCATCGCCGACCTTGAGCTGCTGACGCCGTCGGCCAAGCGTTGCGCCTTGCTCGGCAGTGCGCACAAGCGGCTGGCCTGGATGCTGGACGGCGACGCGCGGCTGGCGGCGCTGGCCGACATGGCGCAGCACTACGGGCGGGCGTTCGAGCTGGCCGCGCGCAACGAGGGGCAGACCGTGGACAGCTATGCCTTCGTCAATCTGTGGACGGCGCGACTGCTGCATGCGCGGCTGAGTGGTGCCGAACTGCCGGCGGATGCCGCGCGCACCGTCCGCGACGGATGCGAGCGCGTGCAACGGGATGCCGCCGCCCATCCGCATCCGGACTTCTGGAGCACGGCCGTGGTCGGTGACTGCGAACTGTTGTGCGCCTTGCTCGACGGGCGACTGGCTGCCGCCGAACAGGCGAGCATCGTCGGCGCCTATCGCGCCGCGTTCGCCCGTGGTGGCAGCGCACGAGAACGCGCGTCGGTGCTCGATCAGGTCGATTTCCTGATCGATCTGGGCGTGCTGCGCACCGGTCTGAAGAAGGTGCGTGAGGCGCTCGGCGCCTGACGAGGACTCAAGGAGGGCACATGGCCAGTGGACTGAAGTACGACGACGACTACCTGATAGGCGGCCCGGCGCGCGCCCGCGTCACGCCCAACTTCCAGCTGTCGGAGTACGCGCGCGCCGACGGCACGGTGCGCGTGCATCGTGAGCTGCTGGCAGCGGTGCAACGGGTACGCGAAGAGCTCGGGACGGGCGTCAGCATTGCCGGCGTTGTGCCGCGCGGTGGTCTGGGCGCAGGGATCGAAGGGCGCTTCGTCTGGCTGAAAGCGGCCGATCCGGCCGCACTGGCCGACGCCGCCCGCCGTGTCGCGCGCGACGGCTGGCTGGCGCGAGTCGAACCGCGCGGCGAGCAGGTCTATGTCGAGATGCACGACCCGTCCAAGCTGCCGGCGCTGGCCGCCGAGCGCGCGCTCGACCTCGCCATCGCGGTGACGGCGGCATTCGAAACCAGCGGCGATCCCTATCTGCAGGTGACCGGCAATTTCGACGGCGCCGGTCTGTCCTTCGGGCCGCTGCAGGTCAATCTGGGCACCGGCACGCTGCAGGAGCTGTTCCGCCGTTTCGTGGCGCGCGACGAGGCGACGCTGCGCGCCTGCTTCGGCGCGCTGTGGGACGAATGGCAGCGCATGCTGCGCCTGCCGTCGCGCGCGGCGCAGGTGCGCTGGGCCGATGCACTGAGCCGTGGTCCGCGCAAGGCCGCTTTCGATCCGGCGTGGACGAAGGCGCTGCAGGCAGTCGGCCGGCAGCCGGTGTTCCGCGCCGAATGGCTGCGCTACGCCTACGACACCTACGGTCGCAAGCTGGTCGTCGCGCTGGCCTGGCTTAAAGGCGTGCGGCCGATACCGATACGCAATTTCCGCTGCCTGGCCGCGCTGTACGACCTCTGCGTGCAGCAGGGCAGTCTGGACAAGGCGCACGCCGCCATCCGCCGGCGCATCGAGCGGGAGAACCCGCAGGACGAGTTCGCGCTGACCCGGATCGCGGTCGAGGAGCGCGGCCGGACCGCCAATGCGCAGTGGCGCGCCGACTGCATCAGTCGCCGGCTGTGCATCCTGGAGCGCGAGCCGGTCAGGGTGATCGAATCGGGCCAGAGCGCACAGCGCGACAACCCGCAGCTCCATCTGCTGCGCAACGCGCCGGTGCACCAGATGGAGCGCTGGCTCGCCTGAGTAGCGGCCTGCACACCGGCTGTAACGGATTTATCGCAGACGGCGCGCAGGCGTCGCTTAAACTCGGGCGCTTCCGACATCCTTTCAGGTTTCCGTCATGTCCCTGCAGCCCGTCATCCTGTGCGGCGGTTCCGGCACCCGCCTGTGGCCCCTTTCGCGCGAACGCTATCCGAAACAGCTGCTGCCGCTCGATGGCGACAACACGCTGCTGCAGGACACCGCGCTGCGCGCTGGCGCACCGGGCATCGAACTGGCGCCGCCGCTGGTCGTCTGCAACGAGGAATACCGCTTCCTGACGGCCGAACAGCTGCGTCAGATCGGCGTGCATCCGGCCGCGCTGCTGCTCGAACCGGTCGGCCGCAATACCGCGCCCGCGCTGGCACTGGCCGCGCTGGCCGCAGCCGGCCCCGACACCGTGCTGCTGGTGATGCCGTCCGACCACGTGATCCGCGACACCCCGGCCTTCCGCGATGCGGTGGCCATCGGCGCGGCGCAGGCGGAGCAGGGCGCGGTGGTCACCTTCGGCATCACGCCGGACCGCCCGGAGACGGGCTATGGCTACATCAAGGTCGGTGCCGCACTGGCCGGCAGCCCGGCGCGCACGCTGGACCGCTTCGTCGAGAAGCCGGACGCGCCGACCGCGCAGTCCTACCTGGAGAGCGGCAACTATCTGTGGAACGCCGGCATCTTCATGATGAAGGCCAGCGTGGCGCTCGATCTGCTGAAGCGTTTCCGCCCGGACATCGAGGCGGCCAGCCGCGCCGCCTACGAGGGCGGCGCCGCCGATCGCGACTTCTACCGTGTCGACAAGGCCGCCTTCGCCGCCTGCCCGTCCGATTCGATCGACTACGCCATCATGGAACCGCTGGCCGCCGGCGAACCGCGTGTGGCGCCGGCGGTGGTGGTGCCGCTGGATGCCGGCTGGTCCGACGTCGGTGCGTGGGATGCGCTGTGGCAGGTGGCCGACAAGGACGCCGACGGCAATGTGGCGCGCGGCGACGTGCTGCTGCAGGACACCTCGGACAGTCTGGTGTTCGCCGAAACCCGCATGGTGAGCTGCCTCGGCCTGAAGGACGTGGTCGTGGTCGAAACCAGTGACGCGGTCATGGTGGCGGCCAAGGACCGCACGCAGGACGTCAAGCGCATCGTGACCGAGCTGAAGGCGAGGAAGCGCCCTGAGGCGGAAAACCACCGCAAGGTGTATCGCCCGTGGGGCTATTACGATTCGATCGACGCCGGCCCGCGCTTCCAGGTCAAGCGCATCGTCGTCAATCCGGGTGCTTCGCTGTCGCTGCAGATGCACCACCACCGCGCCGAACACTGGATCGTCGTGAGCGGCACCGCGCGCGTGACCTGCGGCGACAACGTGCTGCTGCTGTCGGAGAACCAGTCCACCTACATTCCGCTGGGCACCACGCACCGGCTGGAGAACCCGGGCAAGCTGCCGCTGGAAATGATCGAGGTGCAGTCCGGCAGCTATCTGGGCGAGGACGACATCGTCCGCTTCGAGGACACCTACGGTCGCAAGTGAGGGCGACGGCCCGCGCGAGCGGGCCGTGTCGCCGGATCAGACGACGAAGGTTTCCAGCCGCTGCCGCATCGACTGCGACAGCGCGTTCATCGCGTCGGCCGCGTGGCTGACCTGACGCACCGCCGCGCTGTTGTGCTCGCTCATGCCGGCGATGCGCTCGACCTGCTGCGCGATGCTCTCACTGGCGCTGGTCTGTTCGCGCAGGGCGCGTGAAATCTCGTCGGTGGCACCGACCGCGTTGCGCGATTCGCTCTTGATGTCGTCCATCGCCTGCGCCGCCTGCTGCGTCGAACTGCCGATGTGATCGAACTGCGACACCAGTTCCTGCATGCTGGTACGGGTCTGTTCGGTCACCGACTGCACATTGCCGACCACGCTGTCGATCTGTTTGGTCGCTTCGGTCGTGCGCTCAGCCAGTTTGCGCACCTCGTCGGCCACCACCGCGAAACCGCGGCCCTGTTCGCCGGCGCGTGCCGCCTCGATTGCGGCATTGAGCGCGAGCAGATTGGTCTGGTCGGCGATGCCCTTGATGGTGCCGGCGATCTCGCCGATCTGTTCCACCTGGCGGCTCAGTTCTTCCATGCCGCCGGCGGCCGCCTGTACGTCTACCGCGGCGTCGCGCATCGACGACGCGGTGGTCTCGATCACGTTGCCGCCGAAGTCGGCGCGCTCGAGCGAACTGCGCGACACGTCGCGCGCGTGACCGGCGCTTTCGCTGACGTGGGCAACGCTGACGGCGAGCTGTTCGGCCGCCGCGGCCATGCTCGAGGTCGAATCGTTCTGCTGTGCGACGGCGTCGGCCAGCGTGTCGACCGAGCCGTGGAGCGACGAGGAGTGGCTGGCGACCTGCTGCGCGTTGTCGCGCATCGATTTCAGGGTTGATTGCAGCTCGGCGAACAGCGCATTGATCGACGCGCCGGCCGCCGACAGCTCGTCGCCACGGCTGTCGGGCGCGCGTACCGTAAGGTCCATCCGCGCCCGTGCCTGCCCCAGCGCGCCCTGCAGCGACGAAAGACTGGTGGTCAGACGGCGCAGCGTCAGCACGATGCCGACGATCAGCAGCAGCGACAGCACGGCGATGGCGACGCTCAGCGTGATCAGGCCGGTGCGGTAGAGCGCGCTGGTGCGGGCACGCGTTTCATCACCCAGCGCCTTCACGTCCTGTTCGATCAGCCGGGTCAGTGCGGTCATCGCTTCGGTCGCGCTGCGGTCTATGCCCTTCACCGCGCGGTCGACCTTCTTGCCGGATTCGGGATCGGCGGCGTCGAAGTCCTTCAGTGCGGTGACGTAACGCTCGTGCATCGCAGCGTGCGCGGCGGCAAGGGCTTTCACCTCGGCGACGCGCGGCGATCCTTCCGCCTGCAGTCGGCCGGCGATGTCCTGCAGGCGCGACGACACGTCCTGCGCATGCTTGCCGAAGCTCTTGCTGTAGCGCTGGAGCTGCTCGACGTCGTTGCCGCGGATCAGGATGTTCTTCCATTCCTGCACCTGGGTCTTGAAATCGATGCTCGCGTTCTGCACGTCGAGGCCAATGGCGACCGTGCGCTGCAGACGCGCCAGATCGTCGCCGACGCCGCGGTCGAGGCGGTAGAGCTGGAGCAGGCCGAAGCCGCCGGCGGCCAGCAGTCCGGCGAGGGCGACGAAGCCGAGGGCCAGCAGGCGGCCGCGCAGTGTTTTCAGTCCGTTCATGTCGGGCACTCCAGAGGCAAGTGCCTGAATATCGGGAGAAAACGTGGAATCTTTAACGGTTGGCGCCGGACGGCCTACTTGCGCTTGATCAGGCCGGCGACGCCGGCGGCGATCAGCAGGGCCGGCCACCAGGTGCCGAACAGTTCGGCCAGCTCGCGCAGCGAAAAGAGGTTGAGGTTGGAAGCCAGCAGCAGTGCGCCGATGACGATGAGGCCGATCGATCCGATCATTGCTTGTCCTTGTTGTCCGGGGCGGTCCAGACTGCGATGGTATTCCGTCCGGCTGCCTTTGCTGCGTACATCGCCTGATCGGCACGGGCGACCAGGGTGTCGAAGTCGTCGCCGTGGTCCGGGCACATCACGACGCCCAGGCTGGCGGAGATCTGCGCCTGCCCCTGTTCGAGCGTGAAGGGCTCGCCGAGACGCAAGCGTATTTTTTCCGCCACCGCGCAGGCGGCCTCGATCGAACCGGTTTCCGGCAGCAGGGCGACGAACTCGTCGCCGCCGTGACGGGCCAGCGTATCGGCTGCGCGCAGGCAGGCGAGCATGCGACGGCTCGCTTCGATCAGCACCTCGTCGCCGGCGTGATGCCCCATCCGGTCGTTCACCTCCTTGAAGTGGTCGAGGTCGATGAACAGCAGGCAGAAACGTCGCCGGTAGCGCTGCGCTGACGTCAGCGTCCGGTTCAGTCGCTCCACCAGCAGCGAGCGGTTGGGCAGACCGGTCAGGCTGTCGTGCGTGGCCAGCCAGGCGATCCTCGCCTCGTCGGCCTTGCGTTCGCTGATGTCGGCCATGACGATGATGGCGCCGGTGACGCGGCCGGCGCCGTCGGTGCGCGGCACGCCGGAGGCGAGCACGGCGACTTCGCCGCGGTCGCGGCTCTGCAGCGTCAGTTCCATGCGCACGGTGTCGCCGCCGAGCAGTGCGTCCGCCATCGACTGCAGCGCATGCCGGTTGCCGTCGAAGGCCAGTTCGCCGAGCGAGCGGCCGCTGACGTCGCGCGCGTCGAGGTTGAGCATCCGGTGCAGGCCCGGGTTGGCATATTCGATGCGGCCCCGTGCGTCGAGCGCGAGGATGCTTTCGCCGGACAGATTGACCAGGGTCGAGTACAGCGCTTCGCTGCGCGCCAGCGAAGCGCCCAACTCGGCCAGCCGAGCGGCCCGGCGGCGGGCCAGTCCGAGGCTGGCGGTCAGTGCCACCACGAGTACGCCGAACAGCACGACCAGCGCCAGTTCGGTGTGCCAGCGATCGACGTCGGCCGCCGCCTCCTGCCGCTGCTCGAACACCAGCAGCCAGCGCCGTCCGTCGATGTCGCGCGAAATGGAATGCGTCGGCGCGTCGAAGCGGACCGGATCGGTCGGGTGGCTGTCGAACAGTTGCGCTTCGGGTTCGGCGGAGCTGCCGTCGTAGATGCGCAGGCGCAAGGAGGGTTGCATGCGACCCAGTGTGCCGGCCATCAGGTCGAGCATGCGGAAGGGGCTGTACACCCATCCGCTGAGCGCCGCCGCGCGTTCCGTCTCGGTGCCGGTGGGCAGGCCGCGGCGGTAGGCGGGCAGATAGAGCAGTACGCCGGTCTGGATGTCGCGGTCGGCTTCCTGGATCAGCCTGACCTTGCCGGTCAGCGCCGCTTCGCCGGTCAGTCGGGCACGCTGCATCGCCTCGCGGCGTACCGGCTCGGACAGCATGTCGAAGGAGATGGCGCGCTGATTGCGCCAGTCCTGCGGTTCGAGATAGACGATGCTGCTGTACTCCGGGCGTTTGCCCGGCGGACGGATGCTGTAATCGGCCTGGCCGCGGGCGCGCATCGACGCGATGTGGCTGTCCAGATCCTCCGCTTTCACGTAGGCGGAGAAGCCGACGCCCTGTATGCCGGGAAAGTCCTCCTGCAGCGACAGTGCGCCGACATAGGTTTTCCAGTCCTCGTGCGTGACCTCGTCCGACGCGTCGAACAGCGCGCGTGCGCCGCGCAGCACCTGACGGTAGGCGCGCATCCGTTGTTCGACCTGCTGCGTGATGTCGCGCGCCTCGAAGGCCAGACGTTCGTCGACGCGCTCGCGGTGCCGGCGATCCATCTCGTTCCACACCAGATAGACGGCCAGCGTCGCGCCGAGCGTGGCGAGCAGCACGGGCAGACCGATCTGCCAGACAGAACGGTCGGTTGAAGCTCGCGTGTCGGGCGCTGCGCTCATGTCGGCTATTGAACCTGCATTTTCCGGGCATGTCACCAAGGTCGGGGCGGCTGGCTAGGGTCTGTTGCCATTGAATCGCGGGCCGCGCGCGAATTCCGATGCGTCCGGATCAAGGCGGGCCGACGCCGGCTGACTGGCCGTCAGGCCAGGAGGCCCAACGCGGAGCTGGGCGCATCGGGACTCGCGCCCTCCGGGTTTGCAGCGTGCGAGGCACGGACTGCGTTGCGCTTCTTGTCGAGACGGCCAGTCTCGACTTCGTCGCACGCCTTGCCCGTGTCTCGCGCGCTGCAAACGCGGTTCGCGATTCAATGGCAACAGACCCTAGGGCCGCAGTGACCTCTCTGGTGCGTCAAGGACTTATCGACCGCCGGCGGCCGGTCTTGACCCCGCCACGCCGCTGAATGGGGGTGCTGCGGCTTATACTTGCGCCCTTTCCCTGTCGGTGCAGTTGCAGAAAATGGCCCAATACGTGATGTCCATGCTCCGCGTGAGCAAGGTGGTTCCCCCGAAGCGCACGATCATCAAGGACATATCGCTGTCCTTCTTTCCCGGCGCCAAGATCGGCCTGCTCGGCCTGAACGGTTCGGGCAAGTCGACGGTGCTGCGCATCATGGCCAACGCCGACCGCGAGTACGACGGCGAGGTGCAGCACCAGCCGGGCGTGCGTATCGGCTATCTGCCGCAGGAGCCGGAACTGGACGCGGACAAGACGGTGAAGGAAGAGGTCGAATCCGGCCTCGGCGAAATCGTCGAGGCGCGCCAGAAGCTGGAGCAGATCTACGCCGCCTACGCCGAACCGGACGCCGATTTCGACAAGCTGGCGGAAGAGCAGGCGAAGTACGAGGCGGTGCTGGCGGCAGCCGGTTCCGACGTCGAGACGCAGATGGAGATCGCCGCCGACGCGCTGCGGCTGCCGCCGTGGGACGCGAAGATCGGCCCGCTGTCCGGCGGCGAGAAGCGTCGCGTGGCGCTGTGCAAGCTGCTGCTGTCCAAGCCGGACATGCTGCTGCTGGACGAACCGACCAACCACCTGGACGCCGAATCGGTGGACTGGCTGGAACAGTTCCTGGTGCGCTTCCCGGGCACCGTGGTGGCGGTGACGCACGACCGCTACTTCCTCGACAACGCGGCCGAGTGGATTCTCGAACTGGACCGCGGCCACGGTATTCCGTGGAAGGGCAATTACTCCAGCTGGCTGGACCAGAAGGGCGAGCGCCTGCGGCAGGAAGAGTCGCAGGAATCTGCGCGGCAGAAGGCGCTGGCGACCGAACTGGAGTGGGTGCGTGGCAATCCGAAGGCGCGTCAGGCCAAGAGCAAGGCGCGTCTGGCCCGCTACGAGGAGATGAGCAGCGTCGAGTACCAGAAGCGCAACGAAACGCACGAAATCTTCATCCCGCCGGGCGAGCGCCTGGGCGACAAGGTGATCGAGTTCCACAACGTTTCCAAGGGCTTCGGCGACCGCCTGCTGATCGACAACCTGAGCTTCAGCATTCCGCCCGGCGCCATCGTCGGCGTCATCGGCCCGAACGGCGCCGGCAAGTCGACGCTGTTCCGGATGATTCAGGGCAAGGACACGCCGGACTCGGGCGAAATCGTGGTCGGCCCGACCGTCAAGATCGCTGCCGTCGACCAGACCCGCGACGGGCTGGATGGCTCGAAGACGGTGTTCGAGGCGGTGTCCGACGGCGCCGACATCCTGACTGTCGGCCGCTTCGAAATGCCCAGCCGCGCCTACATCGGCCGCTTCAACTTCAAGGGTGGCGACCAGCAGAAGATCGTCGGCAACCTGTCGGGCGGTGAGCGCGGCCGGCTGCACCTTGCCAAGACGCTGATTTCCGGTGGCAATGTGCTGCTGCTCGACGAACCGTCGAACGACCTCGACGTGGAAACGCTGCGCGCACTCGAGGACGCGCTGCTCGAGTTCTCCGGCTGCGTGCTCGTCACCTCGCACGACCGCTGGTTCCTCGACCGCATCGCCACCCACATCCTGGCGGCCGAGGGGGACTCGCAATGGACCTTCTTCAACGGTAACTACCAGGAATACGAAGCCGACAAGAAGAAGCGACTCGGCGAAGAGGGCGCCAAACCGAAGCGCATCCGCTACAAGCCCATCAGTCGCTGATCACGCAGCGGTCGCGCCCTGCGGACTTCGCGCGATAGAGCGCGAAGTCCGCCCGCTCGACCGCGTGTTCGATCGACTCTCCCGGGCGGAACTGAGCCAGTCCTGCCGAGAATGTCACCTTGGCGGCGTCACTGGCGGCGACCAGCCTGATCTGCGCCAATGCAGCGCGAACCCGCGTCATCGATTGATCGGCCTTCTGCGCCGGCGTGTCGGGCAGCAGCACCAGGAATTCCTCGCCGCCCCAGCGCGCCAGCACGTCCGACTCGCGCAGCGCGCCGGTCGCGGTGTCGGCGAAGCGCTGCAGCACGATGTCACCCGCCTTGTGTCCGTAGCTGTCGTTGATTCGCTTGAAGTGGTCGAGGTCGATCAGGCAGACGGTGAGCGGCGAGCCGGTCCGTTCCGCGCCCCTGGCCATCTGCGCGAACAGGTCGGTGATGTGGCGGCGGTTGGGCAGTCCGGTCAGGGCGTCGCGCGTGGCCAGTTCCTGTATGCGCGTCAGCGCCGCCTCGAGTTCGTTGCGCTGGGTGCGCAGACGCGCCCGGATCGCCAGCAGCTGTTCGCTCAGCCGGCCCATGACCGCAAGGACCGCCGTCGTCAGCACGAAGTGCACCATTTCCACCTCGGCCGGGAAGTCGTCAGGGCGCAGCGCGGACAGCGTGAACATCGTCAGTCCGGTGCCGACGACGACGCACCCGTTGTAGATGCGGCGTCTCTTGCGGTCGAGATTGAAGATGCTGAACACGAGAGTGAGCGCGAGCAGCATCAGCAGCGCACCGCGGACCGGTGCGAACACGATGTAGGCGGCGGTGATCCAGGCGCCTGCCGCCATGATCTGCAGGAAGGTGAGCGAAGGATCGCGAAACCCGAGGTTCAGCCCGCTGCGCAGCGTGGCGTAGACGATGACCATCCAGACGATCATGCCCGCCTGCAACAGGCGGGTGGCGACCGGGTCGGCCATGCCGTGCGCCAACGCGTACTCGGCCAGCCCAATGCATATCACGTACACCAGCATGGACGTAAAAGCGCGGGAGATGCGCAGGCGCTGACGCGGCTCGTCGTCCAGCACCAGAGTCAGCCAACGCGCCGGCGCGTGCCCGGGCGGGGGCGCGTCGCACGGCGGCTCAGGGCTGTCCTTTTTCGTGTCCATCCGTTCCTCGTCCGCAATGCCCGGCCGGCGTTGGCATCGGGCAGGCGGTGTGCACACCGCACTCATCTCGGGAACCAGCGTAGCGCCGCACAAAGTCGTTCTCGCTGCGCAAGGTCAATCTTCCCGATTTCGCAAGGTGTCTGTCTGTGAATTGGTGCCGCCGGTCAGGCGCTGCAGCTGCCGGTGCGCCGGCGGATCTCGCACGCTTCAGTTTGCGACGGCGAGGGCGTACGCTTCGCGCTTCCATGCGCCGCGCCGTGTGCGGCCATAACCGGGAGCCGGGATGATGATGCGGACTTTTCTTGCTGCGGCACTCGCAAGCCTGTGCCTGAGCGCGCCTGTGCGGGCGGTCGAGGTGGTGTTCGACTACCGCTACGACAGCGGTGGCTTCTTCACCGACGACCGACGTGCCGTGCTCGACGATGTGGCGCGCCTGTTCAGCAGCAATCTCGACGACACGCTGGCGGCTATTGCGCCCACCGGCGACGACGTGTTCCAGGCACGCATCTTCGATCCGGTCGATCCGTTGAACAGCACGGTGGTGGTGCCCGGGCTGACCGTGGCCGCTGACGAGATCCGCATCTTCGTCGGCGCGCGCGCCTTTTCCGGACAGACGCTGGGGGTGGGCGGGCCGGGTTTTCACGTGGCGAGCGGCAGCGGCGACTTCGTTGCGCTGGCCGACGGGCGTGGCGAGCCGGGGGCACTGACGTCGCCGCCCACCGACTTCGCGCCCTGGGGCGGCACCATCACCTTCGGCACCAACGTCGACTGGTACGCGGACGACGATGTCGGCACCGTCGAGAACTTCGCCGGACTGTTCGACCTGCATACGGTGGCGGCGCACGAAACGGCGCACGTGCTGGGCATAGGTACCGCCGACAGCTGGTTCGCCCTGGTCAGCGACCGCAGCTTCATCGGCGCCAGCGCGACCGCGATCAACGACGGTGTCGCGCCGCTGCTGCGCAACGACGGCAGCGACGCGCATTTCGATACCTCCTTGCGGGCGGCCGCGAACGGCGTGGATCAGGTGCCGCTGCTGTCGCCGGTCATTCCAGCCGGCGCGCGCCGCTACATGACCGAACTCGACTGGGCGGCGCTGCGCGACATCGGGTGGGAGGTGGCCAGCCTGCAGGCGACCGTGCCGGCGCCGATACCCGAGCCGGCGACCTGGGGCCTGATGGCGGGCGGCCTGTTGCTGGTGGGCGCCTCCGCCCGACGCCGTGCGGCCTGATGCCACGGCGCGCCCGCTGCACACGGCGGTAAAGTCCGGCGCAGGATTGCCGAAAACAGGGGACGTCAATCTCCTGTGCGCGGCCTCATGTCCGAAACGATGAAGATTCAGGCAGAGGCCACGGTGGTCCCTGCCGGCACCGACCCGGCGGCCGTCGTGCCGGGCGCCGAGGTGCGCGCCTCGCTGGGTGTGACCGGCCGCCGCCGTCTGGTGCTGATGCTGGGCCTGCTGCTCGCGCTGGGCTTTCTGGCCAACACGCTGCTGAGCTACTCGGTGTCGAAGCGAGAGATCCAGCGCTCCATCGTCGAGAACGAACTGCCGCTGACCTCCGACACCATCTACTCGGAAATCCAGAAGGATCTGATCCGGCCGGTGTTCGTGTCGTCCGTGATGGCCGGCGACACCTTCGTCCGCGACTGGGTGCTGCAGGGCGAGCGCGACGTGCCGGCGATGACCAAGTTCCTCGGCGAGATCCGCACGCGCTACGGCACCTTCACCAGCTTTTTCGTCTCCGAAGCGACCCGCAACTACTACCACCCGGACGGCCTGCTGCGCCGGGTGGAGCAGGGCAGCGAGCGCGATGCCTGGTATTTCCGCTCGCGCGACCTCGACGCGCCCTACGAAATCAACGTCGATTCCGACACCGCTTCGCCCGACACGCTGACCGTGTTCGTCAATTACCGCGTGTTCGACTACGCCGGCAAGACGGTGGGTGTCACCGGCGTCGGCCTCACCGTCGACACGGTGCGGCGGCTGCTGTCCGGCTACCAGCAGCGTTATCACCGCGGCGTCTATTTCGTCGATCGCAGCGGCAACATCGTGCTGTACGGCGACCAGCCGTCGCACGGCACGCTGCGGATTGCCGACGTCGAAGGCCTGGGCGACATCGCGCACGAGGTGCTGGCCCGCGACAGCGGTTCCTACCAGTACCGCGAGGGCGGCAAGGACTTCCTGCTGAACGTGCGCTACGTGCCGGAGCTGGATTGGTACCTGTTCGTCGAGAAGGTCGAGAACGAGGCGCTGGCCGACATCCGCCGCACGCTGTACATCAACCTGCTCATCTGCGCGCTGGTGACCGCGGCGGTGCTTTGGCTGAGCAGCCTGACGCTTGGTGGCTATCAGCGCCGGCTGGAGCAGATGGCCACCACTGACCGGCTGACCGGCCTGCTCAACCGCCACGCCTTCGAAATCATGCTCGAACACGCGGTGGCGGAAGTGCAGCGGAGCCGCCGGCCGTCGGCCGTGCTGCTGATCGACATCGATCACTTCAAGTCCCTGAACGACCGCCACGGCCATCTGGCTGGCGACCGCATGATCGAGCATGTCGGGGCGCTGATACGCAGCGGCCTGCGCGCATCCGACATGGCCTGCCGCTGGGGTGGCGAGGAATTCCTGGTGGTGCTGAAGGACTGCGCGGCCGACGATGCCCGGCAGCGGGCGGAAACCCTGCGTGCGCTGATCGGCGCCAGCCCGCTGAGCATAAGCGGCGCTGCGGTGACGGCGACGGTCAGTGTCGGCGTCACCGCCTTCGCCACCGACGACACGCCGGTGCGACTGGTCGACCGTGCCGACCGCGCGCTGTACGCGGCCAAGGGGGCCGGCCGTGATCGCGTGGAGATGGCCTGAGGCGCAGGATCGGGGATAATCCCGCCTTTCCCGCAGGCCCTGCATCATGACCGCCGACCGTCGCATCCTCGAACTGCTTGCACCCGCGAAGAACGCCGATTTCGGCATCGAGGCGATCAATCATGGCGCCGACGCCGTCTACATCGGCGGCCCGTCCTTCGGTGCGCGCAAGGGCGCCGACAACGACATCGCCGACATCGCCCGTCTCTGTACGCACGCGCACCGCTACCACGCGCGCGTGCTGACCGCCTTCAACACGATACTGCGCGACGACGAGCTCGAACCTGCCCGCCGCGCGATCTGGCAGCTGTATGACGCCGGCGTCGACGCGCTCATCGTGCAGGACATGGCGCTGCTCGAAATGGACCTGCCGCCGATACAGCTGCACGCCAGCACGCAGACCGACATCCGCGACGCGGCCAAGGCGCGCTTCCTGCAGGACGTCGGCTTCACGCAGATCGTGCTGGCGCGCGAAATGACGCTGGAGGACGTGCGCAAGGTGGCGGCGAACACCTCCTGCACGCTTGAGTACTTCGTGCACGGCGCGCTGTGCGTGGCCTTCAGCGGCCAGTGCTTCATCAGTCACGCCCACACCGGCCGCAGCGCCAACCGCGGCGAGTGCTCGCAGGCCTGTCGTCTGCCCTACACGCTGACCGACGCGCAGGGCCGGGTGGTGGCGCACGACAAGCACCTGCTGTCGATGAAGGACAACGACCAGTCGGCCAATATGCGTGCGCTGATCGATGCCGGCGTGTCCTCGTTCAAGATCGAGGGCCGGCTGAAGGACCTCGGCTACGTGAAGAACATCACCGCCCACTACAGCACGCTGCTGAACGGACTGCTGGCCGATCTGCCGGGCTATCGCCGTGCCTCCAGCGGCCGCTGCACCTACACCTTCGTGCCGCAGCCGGAGAAAACCTTCAACCGCGGCTCGACCGACTACTTCGCGAACGGCCGCCAGCACGGCATCGAGGCGTTCGAATCGCCGAGCTTCGTCGGCGAGGAAGCGGCGACGATCAGCAAGGTGGCGGCTGACCACATCGAGGTCGAGGCCGAGGTCGACATCCACAACGGCGACGGCCTGAGCTACTACGACAGCCACCGCGAACTGATGGGCCTGCGCATCAACGTCGCGCAGGGCCGCAAGCTCTACCCGAACGCGATGCCTGACGATCTGAAGCCGGGCATGACGCTGTACCGCAACCGCGACCAGGCTTTCGAACGCGCGCTGGAGAAGAAGTCGGCCGACCGCCGCATCCGCGCCGACCTGCGCTTCGAGGAAACCGCGGACGGCTTCGCACTGACGATGACCGACGAGGACGGCGTCAGCGCCCGGGTCGAGCTGGTGCACGACAAGCAGCCGGCGCGTGACGCCGAACGGGCGCTGTCAGGCATCCGCGACAGCCTGGGCAAGCTGGGCAACACGCTGTTCGAAGCGGGCGACATCGCGATCGATCTGCCGGAAGCGCGCTTCCTGCCGGCGTCGGCCCTGAACGGCCTGCGCCGCGACGCGGTGGCGCTGCTGGAGACGAAGCGCATCGCCGCTCATCAGCGACCACAGCCCGGCGTGCCGGTCGAACCGCCGGTGCGTTTCACCGACACCGAACTGTCCTATCTGGCCAATGTGTACAACGAGAAGGCGCGCGCCTTCTACCGCAAGCATGGCGTGGAACTGATCGCCGACGCCTACGAGGCGAATCAGGAACTGGGCGAGGTGTCGCTGATGATCACCAAGCACTGCCTGCGCTTCAGCCACAACCTGTGCCCGAAGGAACTGAAGGACTACGACCTGCGCGGCATGGTGAAGGCCGAGCCGATGACGCTGATGAACGGCAACGACAGGCTCACGCTGCGTTTCGACTGCAAGAAGTGCGAAATGCACGTGGTCGGCCGCATCCGCAAGAACGTGCTGAAGGCGCAGGCGGTACCGGTCACCTTCCATCGCAGCGCGCCGGAAGGCGTCAAGGTGACACGTTCGGCGCGCTGATCGCCCTCAACCTTGCGCGCCCGCATGCCGCTGACAACACCATGCGGGCGCTGCCCGCGCCGATAGATCGACAGCCGACGTCATACCGACCGCCATGCAGAATTCCGTGCCGCACTGCCCGTCCTGCCGCGTGCCGATGAAGGGGCACCGCTTCAAGAATCACGGCGGCGAGGACATGGAGCTCGACATCTGCTGGCACTGCCAGGGTATCTGGTTCGACACTTTCGAGAACCTGCAGCTGTCGCCGGGCTCGGTCAACGAACTGTTCAAGCAACTGCACGCGCACCGCGACGAAATGCAGCATCCGGTCGCCAACGTGATGGCCTGCCCGCGCTGCAGCCGCAAGCTCGACAAGGGCTACGATCTGGTGCGCAGCGGGCGTTACATGACCTACCGCTGCCCGGAGAAGCACGGTCGCTACAGCAGCTTTTCGTCCTTCATGGTCGAGAAGGGCTTCGTGCGGCAGATGACGATGGCCGAAATCGCCGACCTGGCGAAGCGGGTCGGCGCCATCTACTGCACCGGCTGCGGTGCGCCGGTCGACATCCGCAAGGACCACGCCTGCCCGCACTGCCGCTCGGCCTTTTCGCTGCTCGATCCGGACGCCGTCGAGAATGCGCTGAAGGGCTACCACCAGGCGGAGGTGAAACGCACCACCCGCGACCCGGTGTCGATGGCCGACGCCATCGTCGAGAGCGAGCGCACGCGCGCCCGCGCCGACCGGCAGCGCCAGATCGAAGGCGCTCGCGATGCCGGTGGCCTGGACGTGGCCGACCTGCTGGTGGCGGGCGTCGGCCTGGTGTGGAAGGTGCTTACCCGCTGAACGCGGGCGCGCTCACGGCGCCGGTCGGCCGGACTGTTCGGCCTTGGCCGCCGCGGCCGCATCCTCGTCCATATGCCGCTTGAAGAAACGGCCGAACCAGATGCTCATGAAGATGACGATGGCGATCACCACCAGGCTCATCAGCCCGTAGTCGGTCGACAGCAGATCGGACAGCGCTTTCATGATTCCCTCCCTTTCGACGTGTTTTCGTCATTGAAGCGCCGGCCGGGTCATGACGGGCTGATGCAGGTCAACCGGGCGCCTGCTTGCCCGCCACCCAGGACAGCAATCCGGTCAGGAAGCGCCACACGCGCGGCAGCAGCCACAGCATGAGCAGCACGAAGAATGCGAGCAGCACCAGGAAGAACACCGGGTAGGCGAAGGCCAGCCACAGCCCGCCGACCGCGAGGCCGTCCTCGCTGGTCGAGGCGAGCACGTTGCTGACCGGCTCCGGCGAGGCATTGATCGCCACCCGGCTCCCGGCCTTGGTCAGGTGAGTGGCGCCGGTCAGCGTGCCGCCGAGCAGCGCGCCGGCCAGCACCACCGGTGTGCTCTGATCGGCCAGCGCCCAGGCGGCAAGCAGTGCGCCGGCCGGAATGCGGATGAAGGTGTGCAGCCCGTCCCACAGGCTGTCCAGCGCCGGCACCTTGTCGGCGAAAAACTCGACGCACAGCATGAAACCGGCGGCGGCCAGCACCAGCGGGTGTTCCAGCACGTCCAGCTCGCCGGGCAGTTCGACCCATTCCATCCGCCCCGCCAGACCGGCGAGAAAGATGACGGCGTACAGCCGCAGGCCGCTGGCCCAGGCGAGGCCGGCGGCGGCGGCAATGGCTTCGGTCAGGTCCATGGCGTGGGCATCGCTTCGGTTATCGGGCGTCGCGCTCGCATGCCCGACCGGCATGCGGCACTCGATCTTCATGCTAGCCGAAGCGCGCGGGGCCGAACAGCGCCGCCTCAGCCGAGCGCACCCGTCAGCGCCATCAACGCGCCGGCAGCGGCCAGCGCTGCCGAGGACCTGAGCGTGAGCGCAGGCCACGCATTCACCATCGGGACGAACAGGCTGCCGCCGACCATCCAGGCCGTCAGCACCAGCACGCTGCCGGCCATCGGGCCACTGGTCGCAATCGCCAGCAGCAGTTGCGCCAGTGCGCTCGCCGGCGCCAGTTGCCGACCGTGCTCGATCAGCCAGCGCGGCGGCGCAGCATCGGCGACGGCGCGTGCGTTGCCGGCGGCGAACAGCGCGGCGACCGGCACAGCACCGGTCAGCGCGAGTCCGCATTCGGTCAAGCCGGCGATCATGTGGCCGCCCCTGTCGCGGGCAGCGTCCGTCCGCCCAACGGGCGCGCGCACAGCAGCGCGGTCAGCGCCAGCGCGGCCAGCACCGGGCGATCGGCGGCGAGGGCGAGCCAGCCGAGCAGGGCGCTGCCGATCAACCACGCGATCCGGGCCGGGCCGCGGAACCAGGTGACCAGGGACAGCGCCGGCAGCAGCACGAAGAAGGCGAGGAGCATGCCGGTGTGGCCGGCACCGCGGCCGTCGCCGCCGGTCTGGGCGATGCGGAAGCTTTCGACGAAACAGGCTGCGAGCACCCACCAGGGCAGGCCGTTCATGCAGCGACGCAGCAGGGTGGTGCGGCGCGCTCGGGCGGGCGCGCGCGCGGATGCAGTACCCGCGCGGGGCAGCAGCATTGCGCCAGCGGAGCAGGCCAGTGCCGTTGCGGCACAGGCGGCGGCCATGGCGCCGGCCTGCGGCGCATGCTGCAGCAGGCCGCTCAGTGCGACCGTCGCGCTGCCGACGGCGTTGCCGTACAGGCCGCGCCGCCAGACCGCAACGGGCTGTGTGGCCCGCGCAGTCAGCGTCGTCAGCAGCAGCCAGAACAGGATGAACAGCCATGGGCCCAGGCCCTGATTGCCTGGCAGCAGTTCGAGACGGCGGCCGAGCCACAGGCTGGTCGCGGCACAGAGCAGCAGCGCAGTCGGTGCGGCGGTCAGCAGTGCCGCCATGATGCGGTCAAACAAGGCGTTCTCCGGTCATGGTCGGACTGCGGGCGGCGTCGCCCGAGCGGTGCTGCTGACGACGTCGGTCGGCCCAGATCACGGTACCGCTGATGGCCAGGCCGGCAGCGCTCAGACCGAGCACGCAATACAGCGCCTTCAGCATGAGGCCGCCGAAATCGCCGAAGTGCAGCGGCTCCATCCAGCCGTCGAAGCGGCTCCAGAATCCGCGCTGGCGCGGGTCACGCAGATCCAGCGTGTGGCCGTCGGCACCGGCGTAGCTGACGCGGGCGCTGCTGATCAGATGCTGTGGCAGGTCGCCGGAGATGGTGACGATGGCGTCGGCGCGCTGAACGTTGCGCAGCGAGATCGTTTCCGGCTCCAGACCGGGCAGGTCTCGACGCGCCTGCAGCAGCAGGGTGTCCAGCGACTGCATGGGCTGCTTGCGCGCGTCCTTCGGCAGCGCGACTGCGGGGTCGGCGCCGCCGCTGAGGTAACGCCAGCTCTGTTCGAACACCGGTGCGAGGCCGAGCCAGCAACCGGTGAAAGCGATGAGCAGATGGAAGGCGAGGCCCCAGATGGCGGACGCCTTGTGCAGGTCGGACGCCGCCAGCCGGCTGCTGCGGCGCCAGCGCACCGTGAACAGCTCGCGCATGATCTTGCGGTGGATCACGATGCCGCTCAGTGCCAGCACCAGCATGACGGCACCGAGAAAGCCGACGATCCAGCGCGGCGCGAAGAACAGGAACACGTGCAGCATGCGCACGAACTGCCCCAGTTCGCTGTCCACCGGGCCGATGACGGCGGCGCTGCCGGCATCGACAGCGATCTTGCTGCGCAGACCGTCGTCGTGTCGCACCTGCGCGAAGTAGGCCGGACGGGTGGCGGTCGGCAGCACGATGTTCTCGACCTTGCTGCCGGGCAACGCGCTCTGCACGGCCGCCAGGACGGCCTGCGGCCCGACCGGCGACGGCGCATGCTCGAGGTGGCGCAGCGACGGATTGCCCCACAGGTCGATCTCGTGCTTGAACACTGCCAGCGCGCCGGACATGCAGATCACGAACAGCAGTACGCCGGTGACGATGCCGGCCCACGAGTGCACTGCAAACAGCAGGGTGAGCGTGCGTTGCGAAGCCACACTCAGAAGTCCAGCGTGACCGACGCCAGCACGCGGCGCGGGTCGCCGAGCGGAATGACGTTGTTGTTGAGGCCGCCGGCGAAGTAGTCGCGGTCGAACAGGTTCTTCGCGATCACGCTCAGCCGGTAACCCTGGCCGATGTAGCTCACGCTTGCGTCGAACACGGTGTAGTCGGGAATCGTGTAGGCGAAGCTGTAACCCTGCTTTTCGCTCTCGTAGCGCAGCCCGGCACCGAGGCCGAGGCCGGTCAGTGCGCCGCTGCGCACGCGGTACTGCGCCCACAGCGAGGCGCTGTGCCGCGGCACGTTGTCGAGCGGCTTGCCGACGTTGGCAGCAATGACGTCACGCACCACTTCGCCATCGGTGTTGGCGTAGGCAGCCGACAGGTTCCAGCCGTTGCGCAGGTCGGCCAGCAGTTCGAGTTCGTAGCCGCGCGTGCGCTGCTCGCCGATCAGGATGTAGAAGCCCGGGTTGGAGGCGTCGCTCGCGCGCACGTCCTGTCGTTCAAGATCGAAGTGGGCAACGGTCGCCTGGATGCGCCCCTGCGCGAAGCTGAACTTGACGCCGACTTCGGTCTGTTTGCCGCTTTCCGGCTTCACCGCCTGCCCGCTCACCGAATACCCGCCCTGCGGCAGGAAGGATTCGGCGTAGCTCACGTACGGTGATACGCCGTCGATCACTTCCCAGATCAGGCCGGCACTGCCGGTGGTGGTTGCGTAGTTCTCGTCGGTGATCGAGGTGCCGGTGAGCACATTGGTCGAATCGACCGAGGCCCAGTCACGGCGCAGCGTGACCGACGCATTCAGCCTGTCGGTCAGGCGTACCTGGTCGCGCAGGTAGAAGCCGGTGTAGCGGATGGTTTCGTCGAGATCGGTCAGCGGCGTGCTGCCGCAATTGACTGTCGCGCCATAGACCGGTGTGTAGACGTTCAGCGCGGCGACGGTGCACCGGGTCGTCGTCTCGCGTTTGGCGTGACGGTTGGTGTCCACGCCAGCCAGTACGGTATGGCGCGTGGCGCCGATGTCGAAGGCGCGTGTCAGGTGCGTGTCGAGGCCGTAGCCGTGGCCGCGGAAATCCTGCAGCGTGCCCTGGCGGTTCAGCAGCCGGTTGTTCGCCTGCAGACCCGACCCGGCGACGGCGACCAGGCGCCCGTCCATGTCGTAGTCCTGCCAGCGGAAGTTCTGGCGCAGTGTCCAGCCGCTGTCGAATCGATGTTCCAGCGCGTAGCCGATGCGCGCCTGGCTTGCTTCGTAGGGCCCGAAGCCCGGTTCGCCGATGAACAGGCTGCGGTCCACGCGGCCGTTCGGGTTCGGCAGTACCGAGCCGCGCACCGGCAGCCCCTGCTGCCGGACGTACTCGCGCGTCTGGAAGCTGGTCAGTATCGTGAAGTCGGTGCGCGTGCCGAGGTCGAGCGACATCGACGGCGCGATCCAGCGGTTCTTGTAATAGACGAAGTCTGTCGGGTCGTCGCTGTTGAGCATCAGGCCGTTGATGCGCAGTGCGCTGCGGCCGGTGTCGGACAGCGGGCGCCCGAAGTCGAAAGTGAACTGGCGGAAGTTGTCGCTGCCGCCGGTGAAGGCGACCTCGGTGAACGCCTCCGCCCGCGGCCGCTTGCTCACCATGTTGACCATGCCGCCCGGCTGCACCAGACCGAAGTTCACCGAGGCCGGGCCCTTCAGCACCTCGATGCGCTCAGCGCCGAAGGTTTCCTGTGCGACCCGTGCATCCATCTCCACCCTGAGGCCATCAACGTAGACCGATTCGGTCGCGCGCTGGCCGCGGATGATGAAGTCGTCCCAGCCGCGGCGCCCGTAGTAGGCGGACACCACGCCGGCCACGCCCTGCAGCGCGTCGGTCAGCGACTGCACGCCGCGTGCGTCCATCTGTTCGCGTGTCACGACGGTGACCGACTGTGCGGTCTCGTTCAGCGGCAAGTCGGACTTCAAAGTGCTGCTTGCCTTGCGCGCCGTGAAGCCGATGTCGCCAGCGGCGTCGACGCGGACGGCAGGCAGTGTTGCGACCGCCTCGTCGGCAGAGGCGAGCGGGGCGAGCAGCGCGGTGATCGCAGCGGCAAGCAGGTGGAGGCGCTGAGGATGGGTTCGGGCAGTCATGGCTATTTGTTTTAATGAGTTCGAGAATGATTCTCGTTAATTATCACGGAAATGCTGCCGCGAAGTGAACTCTTTTGTCCCGTGCTGTCATCGCACCGGGTTTCCCGACTTGCGCGTGTTGCTATAGTTAGGAGGCTTATGATATTGTTCCGTACATGCTTCAGGTACGCGATCTTCCGACCCCCGACATCCTGCGTCGCTTTGCGCAGCGCTATCCGGACGCCGATGTCAGCGCCGTCACCGGCTTTCTGACGCTGCTGCGTACGGCGACCGAACTGTCGCAGGCGCTCGACGCCTTCCTCGCACGGCACGGGCTGCTGCAGGGGCGCTGGTGGGTGCTCATCCTGCTGTTCCGCGAGGAAACGCTGGAATCGTCGCCGTCGGTGCTGGCGGAAAAGGCTGGCGTGACGCGGGCGACGATGACCGGTCTGATCGACGGACTGGAGCGCGACGGGCTCGTGCAGCGAGTGTTCGACACCGCCGACCGGCGGCGCACCACGGTGCGGCTGACGCCGGCGGGGCAGGGCGTGCTGGATACCGTGATGCCGGATTACTACCGGCGGGTGCGCACGCTGATGGCCGGGCTGGACGAGAACCAGCGCGTGCTGCTGCAGTCGATGCTGGGTGCCGTGCATGCCGGACTCGATGCATTCGCGTGAGCTGCGAAAAAAATTTGCCTGAATAGTTAGCCTCCGTATCAACCCTGCAAACCGAAAGGAAATTGAAATGACCCAGAGCGCACTTCAGACCGCCATTGCCGACATCAACACCCGCTGGGACGCCGCCTTCAACCGCGGCGACGCCGCAGCCGTCGCCGTGCTGTACGACGCCGAAGCGGCCGTGCTGCCGGCCGGCGGCGATGCGGCCATCGGCCCGGCGGCCATCCAGGCGCTGTTTGCCGGTGCAATCGCCAGTGGCATCCACAATCACCGCATCGAACTGCACGCGGTGGCCGGCGACGACGCGCTCGCGACCCAGCGCGGCCGCTGGAGCGCGCAGGCGAAGAACGCCGACGGCGAATTGCAGACCTTCTCCGGCCACATCACCGTGGTCTATCGCCGCCAGCCGGATGGCAACTGGCGCGCGCTGACCCATACCTGGAACTGAGGAGTACCGGCATGAACACACGCTCGCCGTCGCTGCGCGCGGTCGCCGCCCTGCTGCTGCTGGCGGTGATCTGGGGCTACAACTGGGTGGTCATGAAGATCGCGCTGGTCGACATGGACGCCTTCCAGTTCGGCGCCTGGCGCACCTTCGGTGGCGCGCTGAGCCTGTTCGCGTTGATGGTGGTGCTGCGCCGGCCCTTCCGGCCGCAGCACCTGCCCTGGGTGGCGACGATGGGCGTGCTGCAGACCACCGGCTTCACCGGGCTGATCATCCTCGCGCTGGTCAGTGGCGGCGCCGGCAAGACGGCGGTGCTCACCTACACCATGCCCTTCTGGGTCATGGTGTTCGCCTGGCCGCTGCTGGGCGAGCGGCTGCATGGCTGGCAGTGGCCGTCGGCGGTCGCCACGCTGGCCGGCCTGCTGTTCATCCTCGATCCGGCGCACCTGGGTGGTGACCTGACCAGCATGGCGCTGGCCACCTGTGCCGGCGCGCTGTGGGCGCTGGCGGTCATCGTCGCCAAGCGTCTGCAGATCCGTGCGCCGGACATCGACCTGCTGTCGATGACCGCCTGGCAGATGCTGTTCGGTTCGCTGCCGCTGGTCGCCGTCGCGCTGTTCTGGCCGGCGCGCGAAGCGAACTGGACACCGTCGCTGATCGGGGCGCTCGGCTTCAACATCGTGCTGGCGAACGCACTGGCCTGGCTGCTGTGGTTGTACGCGCTGCGCCGGCTGTCGGCCGGCACCACCAGCATGGTGTCACTGCTGACGCCGGTGATCGGCGTGCTGGCGGCGGCGCTGCAGCTGGGCGAGCGGCCACTGGCGAACGAACTGACCGGCATGCTGCTGATCGGCGTCGGCCTGCTGCTGCTTTCGGTCGAAGGCCTGCGTCGACGTCGTGCGCAGATCTCCCCGACCTCGACTGCATCCGGAAACGCCTCCCGCGCGTAGACAGGGCACGCAGGGTGCCGACGCTGCAGATGCGATGCAGCGCGGGCACCCGTTCAACCACCCGTGCCATGCGAGGAGTTATCCGATGAAGAAGAATCTGCTGTCCGCAATCGTTTTCGGGGCGCTGGTCGCCGGCTGCAGCCAGATGGGCAGCACGCCGGTCGCCCGGCTCGACGACGGCCAGCTGCCGCTGCCCGCCGACTACAAGTCCTGGCCCGCTTTCCTGACCGCCGTGCAGCGCGAGGACGTCAAACAGATACGCGACATCTACATGAACGCGGATGCGAAGAAGGGCAGCGCCGAGAAGGGCTTCCCGGACGGGGCGGTGTTCGTGATGGAGAACTGGTCGATCAAGCTCGATGCCGACGGCAAGGCGGTCAAGGGCGCCGACGGCAAGCTGGTGAAGGACAAGCTGGCCGCCGTGTTCGTCATGGGCAAGAACGCCGGCTGGGGCGTCGACGTGCCGGAGGCGCAGCGCAACGGCAACTGGATCTATTCCGCGTTCAAAGGCAATGGCGAGCTGAATGGCGACGCGAAGTACGACACCTGTCGTGGTTGTCACGCGCCGCTGAAGGACAAGGACTTCGTGTTCCGCTATGACGAACACTTCGCCGCGGTAAAGGCCGGAAAGTACTGATCCGCCGCCGGCCGCGCCTCACAGCGTCAGCCGACCAGCGGCGCGCACGCCGCCGCTGCGGTCCGGCTGCACGACGACGGCCTCGCCCATCGCGAGGTTGTCGCCGGTCAGCGCCCGCACATTCACCTGATGCGTCACCAGCGCCACCCGGCGTCCGTCGTCGAGCGCCGTGATCCACTGGCGCAGCGCCGCTGTCTGCCGCTCGCGGTCACCCTGGCCTGCGAAGAAGGAATTCAGCGCCGGCAGCACCTCAATCTGCAGTTCCGGAAACATCTCCTTCGCGGTATCGATGCAGCGGCACCAGGCGCTGCTGTACACCGCATCGACGGTCACGCCGCGCGCGCGCAGCGCGTTGCCTGCGGCGCGTGCCTGGGCGCGGCCCGTGACGGACAGGTTGCGCTGCGTGCTGCAGTCGCCGATGCGAAAACCCGGCGGATCGCCAATGCCGGGCTCGGTCAGCGCGTGGCGCAACAGCAGCACGCCACCCGAGCGCAGCGCGTCCAGCGCCGGGGTGTCGTCGGCGCGTGCCGAGACCGGCTGCAACATCAGGCAGCCGAGGGCGTGCAACAGGTGACGTCTGTTCATCGATGCGGTTGTCGCGGCGGGAATATGCGCTATCGACCGCGCCTCACCCGTCCTGGTTTCCCGAGCGGGCGGAGGTGGCGGCTCCGTCGGCGCCGGACAACATGTACTACCTTATGAAGGGTGAGGAGCCGGGTGCCGAAGGCATTTCGCGCATGTCCGACCTTCGCCCTTGACGACCCGCGCGTGCGTCGCCGGCCACCGGGTTCAAGCACGGACACCGTCGGCCGTTAAATGACCATTGTCGAACCAAGGCCGGCACCGATGCCCTCCTTGCCTGATCGCGCAGCACCTCGCCCTCCGCCTCGCGACGCAGACGTCGTCGCGAGACGTCTGCGTGCGCTCATCGTCGAGGACAATCCGGTCGATGAACTGCTGGTGCTGGCCAAGCTTCGCGCCGCGGGCTTTGCCGTCGAACACTGCCGCGTGGACAGCGTGGCCGCTCTCGAAGCGGCGCTGCGCGAGCTGCACTGGGACATCGTGATTTCCGACTACGTGCTGCCCGACTGCGACGGTCTGGACGTGCTGACCGTGGTCCGGCGCATGCAACCCGATCTGCCCTTCATCCTGGTGTCGGGCGGCATCGGCGAGGCGGTCGCCGTCGATGCCATGCGCGCCGGTGCACAGGACTATCTGCTCAAGCAGAACCTGCTGCGCCTCGGTGCCGTGGTTGATCGCGAACTGACCAAGTCGGCCACCGCCCGCGCACTGCGTGCCGAACGGCAGAAGCTGCGCGAGAGCGAACTGCGGCTGCACAGCATTCTGGCCACGCTGGAAGACATCATCTGGTCGATCGAGCTGCCGTCGCAGAAGCTGGTCTATCTGAACCCGTCGGCCGAAGCCATCTACGGCGTGAGCGCTGAGGCCTTCCTCCACGGTGAGGTCGACTGGCTGGACATGGTGCATCCGGACGACCGCGCACGCATGCTGCGCTCGCTGAAGGAGGCGACCACCAGCGGCAGCCTGACCACCGAATACCGCGTCGTCCGGCCTGACGGCGAAGTGCGCTGGATACTTGATCGCGCGCGCGTGGTGTTCAACGAGCACGGCGCCCGCATCCGCCTCGACGGCATCGCCCGCGACGTGACGCAGCAGCGCAGCAGCGAAGCCAAGCTGCGCCAGGCGGCCCACTTCGACGTGCTGACCGGCCTGCCCAACCGCATCCTGCTGAACGAGCGGCTGCAGAAGGCGATCGACGCCGCGATCGACACGGAGGCGATGATGGCGGTCGTGTTCATCGACCTCGACCGCTTCAAGATCGTCAACGACAGCATGGGGCACGACGCCGGCGACGAACTGCTGCGCGTGCTGTCGCGGCGCCTGTCGCAGCGGGTGCGCGCCAGCGACACGGTGGCCCGCCTGGGCGGCGACGAGTTCGTCGTACTGCTGCCGGAGATCCGCCAGGCGCAGGACGCGCAGGCCGTGTGCGAACAGATGCTGGGCGCGCTGGCGCCGCCGGTGTCGATACGGAATCACGACATCCATTGCACCGCCAGCATGGGTGTGGCGGTGTTTCCGCGCGACGGCCGTGACGTCGCGACGCTGTTGCGTCATGCCGACGCCGCGATGTACCGGGCCAAGCAATCCGGACGGAATACGATCTGTTTTCACGAGCCGGACCAGAACGCCGCCTCCGGTGTGCTGCGCCTCGAAGCCGATCTGCATACGGCGCTGGCGCAGCAGCAGTTCGAACTGCATTTCCAGCCGCAGGTCGATCTGCTGAATGGCCGCCGCGTCATCGGTTTCGAAGCCCTGGTGCGCTGGCGTCACCCGGAGCGCGGGCTGGTGTCGCCAATCGACTTCATACCGCTGGCCGAGGAAACAGGCCTCATCGTGCAACTCGGACAGTGGGTGCTGCGCCAGGCCTGCGAGCAGGGAAAGGTGTGGGCCGAACGCTTCGACCCGGACCTGCGGGTCGCGGTCAATGTGTCGGCGCGGCAGTTCGTCGGCAGCGACATCGTGCGCACCGTTTCGCGCGAGCTCGAACGCAGCGGCCTGTCGCCGCGCAATCTCGAACTGGAACTGACCGAATCGATGCTGATGCACAACGTCGGCCAGACGGTGAAGCTGCTTGGCGATCTCAAGCGGCTGGGCGTCGCGGTCGCCATCGACGATTTCGGCACCGGCTATTCCAGCCTCGCCTATCTCAGGCGCTTTCCGATCGACGTGCTGAAGATAGACGCGTCCTTCGTGCGCGACATCGGTCACGACGCCGATGACGCCGCAATCTGCGCCTGCATACTCGCGATGGCCGGCTCCTTGCGCATCGAGGCGGTTGCCGAGGGCGTCGAAACCGAAGACCAGCTCGCCTTCCTGCGCGAACAGGGCTGCCGCATCGGTCAGGGTTATCTGTTCGGCAAACCGATGCCGGCGGACGAGGCAACCGCGCTGCTGGCGCGCGGCGCCGCCTGACGCGCCGGCCTGAGCGCTCAGTTCACCGGCATCACGAACTCCGGCCCCTTCGAGCCGCTGTCCGGCCAGCGTTGCATGATGCTCTTGTAGCGGGTGTAGAAGCGCACGCCTTCTTCGCCGTAGGCGTGCAGGTCACCGAACAGGCTCTGCTTCCAGCCGCCGAAGGAATGCCAGGCCATCGGCACCGGGATCGGGACGTTGATGCCTACCATGCCCGCTTCGATGCGCTGGCCGAATTCGCGTGCGGCGGCGCCGTCGCGCGTGTAGAGCGACACGCCGTTGCCATACTCGTGACTGTTCACCAGTGCGATCGCGTCAGCCAGGTTTGCGGCGCGGGCGACGCACAGCACCGGGCCGAAGATCTCTTCCTTCCAGATGCGCATCGCCGGCGTGACGCGATCGAACAGCGTGGCGCCGAGGAAGTATCCCTGTTCGCGGCCGGCCACCGTGTGACGGCGACCGTCGAGCACCAGCTGCGCGCCTTCGGCGACGCCGGCGTCGATCAGCGACACGATGCGTTCTCGGTGGGCGGCGGTCACCACCGGACCCATGTCTGTGCCGTCGGCTTCGCCGTCGCCGATGTTCAGCTTCTGCGCCCGTATCCGCACCGCCTCGACAAGAGCGTCGGCGATGTCGCCGACCGCGACCGCGACCGAGATCGCCATGCAGCGTTCGCCAGCGGAGCCGTAGGCGGCACCGATCAGCGCGTCGGCGGCCTGGTCGAGGTCGGCATCCGGCATCACCACCATATGGTTCTTCGCGCCACCCAGCGCCTGTGCGCGCTTGCCGTGCTTCGCTGCGGTTTCAAAGATGTGGCGGGCGATCGGGGTTGAGCCGACGAAACTCACCGCGCGCACGTCCGGGTGCGCGAGCAGCGCATCGACCGCGACGCGGTCGCCCTGCAGCACGTTGAACACGCCGTCCGGCAGGCCTGCGTCGCGGAACAGTTCGGCGGTCAGCAGCGACGGCGACGGGTCGCGTTCCGACGGCTTCAGGATGAAGCTGTTGCCGCAGGCCAGCGCCACCGGCGCCATCCACATCGGGACCATGAAGGGGAAGTTGAACGGCGTGATGCCGGCGACCACACCGAGCGGCATGCGCTGGCTCCAGTTGGCGATGCCGCCGCCGACGTGATCGGAGTATTGCCCCTTGAGCAACTGCGGAACGCCGCAGGCGAATTCGATCACTTCCAGCCCGCGCTGCACCTCGCCCTGCGCGTCCGGGAAGGTCTTGCCGTGCTCGCGCGTGATCAGTCGCGCGATGTCGGCACTGTGCCGCTCGACCAGCTCCTTCATCCGGAACAGCACGCGTGCCCGTCGTTGCGGTGCCAGTGCGCCCCAGGCCGGCTGGGCGGCAGCGGCACTGGCGACTGCACGGCCGACGTCGGCGTCCGAGGCCAGCAGCACCTGCCGCGCCACCCGACCGTGCGCCGGGTCAAACACGTCGGCGCTGCGCGTGCTGTCCAGCGCGCTGCGCTGGCCGTCTATCCAGTGGGTGAGGGTATCGGTGGGCGCGTTCATCGGTTTCGGAGCCTGCGTGGAAAACCGGTATTGTGCGCCAGCGCATACGGACGGTCAGCGTGCACTGCGGCAGGACGTCCGCCCGCCGGTCGAGCGCTCAGTCGAACCAGTCGCGCCGCATCGAGCGCACCGAACCGTCGCGCGCGTTGATGTGCACGTCCCATTCCTTGCCCGCGGTGTCTATCAGTTCGAACTCGTAGTCGTAGTCGTCGCTCATGAAGCGGCGTTCGAGGTCGGCTTCGATCACCGTGCCCGGCTTGGCGGCGAGCGCCTTGGCGGTCGCCTCCTCCAGCGAGATCAGCTTCATCGCCTCGGCGATGGCACGCATCTTCGGCAGATCGTCGTCGTCGGCGAAGACCGGCGGCGTGAGCAGGGCGGCGAGCAGGGTGGTTGTCGCGATCAGGGCTTTCTTCATGTCCGTTCTCCTTCGGTTGAGGGCGCATCAAGCGCCATGCGTGCCGGCAGATGCACGGTGACGCGCAGTCCGCCGAGGACCGGTGACGGTCCGAACTCGAGTGCGCCGCCATAGCTGTCGACGAGGTCGCGCACGATGGACAGGCCGAGGCCGTGGCCCGGTTTCGTCTCGTCGGCGCGGAAGCCGCGCGCGCTGAGCGATTCGAGTTGTTCGGGCGCGCAGCCCGGGCCGTCGTCCTCGATCACCAGCTTGAGGTCGGCGCCACGTTCGACCGACAGTCGCACGCGGCTGTGGCACCAGGCGCAGGCGTTGTCCATCAGGTTGCCGAGCAGCTCCATCAGGTCTTCCGCGTCCATCGCCAGCGTGATGTCGGTGGCCATGTCGAGCGCAATGTCCGGCGACCGTTCGCCGTGCAGGATGGCCAGCGTGGCCGCCAGCCGTCCGGCGGCATCGCGCAGGTCGCTGCGCCGGGCCGGGTGGGTGCCGCCCATCAGCCGGGCGCGGCGCAGTTCGCGCTCAATGGCGCGGCGCATCAGTTCGGTGCTGTCGGTCATGCGCTGCTGCAGTTCGGGGTGGGCCGCCATCGCCGGCGACTCGGCGACCTGCAGCAGCACCGCCAGCCGCGTCTTCAGCGCGTGGGCGAGGTTGCCGAGCGCGTCGCGCGAGCGCTGCGAGCGGCGCAGCAGCATGCCGAGCAGCGTATTGAACTGATCGACCAGCGGCGCGATCTCGTCCGGCAGCGCGACGTCGAGCCGCTCGCGCTCGCCGCGTTCGAGCGCCTGCATCTGGGCGCGCAGCGTATCGAGCGGCGCCAGCGAACGGCGCACCACCCACTGCTGCACGGCCAGCACGAGCGCGACCACAGCGAGCGTCAGCACGCCATAAAGAAGATGCCACTCGCGCAGCCCGGCGCGCAGCGCCGCCAGGTCTTCGGCCACCAGTATGCGTACCGACTGGCCGCGCTTTTCGTAGCGCGCCGACAGCAGCCACAGCGATTGCCCCTGCGGGCCGGCGGCCTCGCTCTGCGCGATGCGTTCGCTGCCGGTAGCCGGCAGGGCCAGGCTGTGGTCCCACAGCGAGCGCGACGAAATGTCATCACCGCCATCGATCACGATGCGGAAGTAATGACCGGAGAAGGGCTGTCGGTATTCGCCGCCCACGCGCGCGTCGTCGAGCTGCGGCGGTGCGCCGGCTTCGCCGTCGAGTGCGGCCAGCAGGTTCTCGGCGTCGCGCTCCAGTCGCTGCGCCAGTTGCGCCTTGAGCAGGCGTTCGATGGCGATGCCGGCGAGCAGCCACTGCAGGCCGGCCAGCATGACGAAACTGATCGCCAAGCCGGCGGCAAGACGGGTGCGCAGCGCGTACTTCACGGCGCCTCCGGAGCGTCGAACACATAGCCCTGACCGCGCCGCGTCTGTATCCAGTCGCGGCCTATCTTGCGGCGCAAGCGCGTGATGTGGGCCTCGATCACATTGCTGTCGTGATCGGTGGCGTGGTCGTACAGATGTTCGTTCAGGCGCTGCTGCGACAGCACCTGGCCGGCGTGCAGCATGAAGCAGCGCAACAGGCGGAACTCGATGCTGCTCAGTTCTATCAGCGCGCCGCCATCGAGTGCGGCGCTCTGCGTCGCTTCATCGAGCCGCAGTGGGCCGCGCACGAGCGGGCCCGGCGTGCGGCGCGCCGCGCTGCGCTTCAGCACGGCGGCGATGCGCGCCAGCAGTTCCTCGCTGTGAAAGGGCTTGCAGACATAGTCGTCGGCGCCGGCGTTGAGCACCTCGACCTTCTCCTGCCAGGTGTCGCGGGCGGTCAGCACCACCACCGGCATCGCGCGCCGCGCGTCGCGCCACTGGCGCAGTACCTCGACGCCGTTGCGCCGTGGCAGGCCGAGATCGAGTATCACGAGGTCGTAGTCGATGGCTTCCGCCGACAGCTGTGCGAACACGCCGTCGGTGGCGACGTCGACCGCGTAGCCGGCGCGTTCGAGCAGCGGCTTCAGTCCGGCAACCAGCGTTTCGTCGTCTTCGGCCAGCAACAGGCGCATGTCAGTCGTCCTGCTCCATTTCCAGCAGTACGCCGGTGCGTGCATCCAGCTTCAGTTCCCACACGCGACCGGCGTCGTCGAGTATCTCGGCTTCATACACCCAGATGCCCTTCTTCTGTTCGAGTTCGATATCGATCAGCTTGCCCGGCTTTTCCGCGCGCGCGCGCTCGGCGATCTTCTCCAGCGGCAGGATGTCGCCGCGCTGGCTCAGTGCGCGCGCCTTGAGGTGGTCTTCGCCGGCCTGCGTGTCTGGCGCGTGCAGCAGCGCGATACCGGCGGCCGATACGACGGCGGTGACGGGCAGCAATACGAACAGTGCGATGCGTTTCAGGTTCATGCCCCCAGTGTAGGGAACGAAGCTGAAATCATGCTGAAAGCGCGCTATTTCTTGCGCAGCATGTGCCGGCTCACCCGTTCGCCGGCCAGACCGATCATCAGCCGCACCATGCCGTAGGCGATCCAGCGCAGCAGCCGCTCGTGCAGCGGGCGGGTCTTCCACTGGCGATGCCGCAGTTCGCGCCCGCCGTGGCGGGCGGCGGCACGCAGGCTCTGCCGCAGTTCGTTGGCGAAGCCGATGTCGTGCACAACGATATTGGCTTCGCGCGCCAGCATCAGGCTGAAGGGGTCGATGTTGCTGGAGCCGACGGTTGCCCAGTGCTGGTCGACCACCGCCGCCTTGGCGTGCAGGAAGCTGCGTCGGTACTCGAAGATGCGTATGCCCTGCGACAGCAGCGAGCCATACAGCGCCTGCGAGGCGTAATGCAGCAGCGCGTACTCGACACGCCCCTGCAGGATGAGCGTCACCTTGACGCCGCGCGCGGCGGCGGCGATCAAGGCCTGACGGAAGCGGCGACCGGGCAGGAAGTAGGCGTTGGCGATCAGTACCTCCTCGAAGGCGCCGTCTATCGCCTGCAGGTAGGCGTTCTCGATGTCGTGCCGGTGGCGCAGGTTGTCGCGCACCAGCAGCGCCGCACGCATCTTCCCGGTGTGACGGTTGGCGTAGCGGCTGGTGCGCGGCAGGCGCGGCCGGAACTGCAGCGTCGCCCAGGCGACGCGCTCCCACAGCTTCTGGCATTCGAGATGCATGCGCGCCACCAGCGGCCCGCGCACGCGCACGGCGTAATCGAAGCGCGGCGGCGTGTGGCCGGGCGTGTGCATGTCGTCGATGATGTTGATGCCGCCGACGAAGCCGGTCTGCGCGTCGACCACCACCATCTTGCGGTGCATGCGGCGCAGTCGGTTGCGGCGAAAGCTCATGCGGCCGACCTCCGGGCGGAACATCAGCACATGCACGCCGGCGGCTTCGAGCGCGCTCTGATGCGTGTCCTCGAAGTCGCGTGCGCCGAATCCGTCGACCAGCACGCGAACCCGCACGCCCCGTCGTGCCGCGCGTGCCAGTGCCGCGGCGATGCGGCGCCCGGTGTCGTCGTCGTCGAAGATGTAGGTTTCGAGGAAGATTTCGCTGTGCGCGCGGTCGATCGCCTCTTCCAGCGCCGGGAAGTACTGCATGCCGCAGACCAGCAGCTGGATGTCGTTGCCAGGCAGCAGACGGGTCATCGCGCCGGCAGGACCAGACGTGCGGTCAGCGCGGCGTGATCGGATACGCGCGACCAGGGCGGGCCGGAGTGCAGCTTCACCTCGCGTACGTCGACGCCGCGCACATAGATGCGGTCCAGCCGCAGCAGCGGAAAGGCGGCGGGAAAGCTGCGCGCGGGGCGGCCGTGTATCACGCTGTGCGCTTCGTGCAGACCGAGCGCGCGCGACCATTGCTCTTCGGCCCGGTTGTACCAGTCGTTGAAGTCGCCGGCGACGATGAGGCCGTCCTCCGCCGGGATGGTGCGACGGATGTGCTCGGCCAGCATCGCGTACTGCTGGCGTCGCCCGCGCGCGGTCAGGCCGAGGTGTACGCACAGCGCGTGCACGCGGTGGGCGCCGTCCGGTTCGATCACGCAGTGCAGCAGGCCGCGCTGTTCGAAGCGATGCGCCGACACGTCGACGTTGCCGCTCTGCGATATCGGGTGTCGCGACAGGATGGCGTTGCCGTGGTGGCCGTGGTCATAGACCGCGTTGCGGCCGTAGGCGGTGGCCGGCCACATCTGGTCGGCGAGGAACTCGTACTGCGGCTCGGTCGGCCAGTCCGCGTGGCGCTCGGCGTGGCCGTGGTGCTGACCCTGCACCTCCTGCAGGAACACGAGATCGGCGCCGAACGCGTGCAGGCGTTCGCGCAGTTCGTGGATCACCATGCGGCGATTGAACTGCGAAAAACCCTTGTGGATGTTCCAGGTGCAGATGCGCAGTTCGGTCATGAGGTGAGCGGGTGGCCGCGCACTTCGTCGGCCAGCTTCAACATGTGGCGGCAGAATGCCGGGTCCTCGCCGCGCAGCAGCATCAGCAGTTCGGCATGGAAGGCGTCGCGCGCCAGCCACTCGCGCATGTAGTCGTCCCACGAGGCCCAGCGCCGTGCTGCCAGCCCGTCGGGCTCGTCAGTCCAGGCGACCAGGTAGGCGCGCTCGAACAGCGAAATGAGCATCTGGTGGATGGTCTGCATGCGCCGGCGCTGCTCTTCGCTGAGCTGTTCTGGCGCATGGTTCTCGCGCAGCGGCAGGTCGGGGTTGGCGAGCACGATCTTCAGGAAGTCGATGTAGGCGTCAGACAGCATCTGGTACGCCTCTTCGTCTTCGTTGTCGCGCTCGCGCCGCTGCTGATAGATGAAGGTGATGACGGCAAGCGGCAGGCCCAGTGTCGTCACGACATAGCTGGCAAGTTCCCAGGCCTGCATCCAGTCCATGAGGAAGACCTTATGGCGAGGCGGCCAGCATGCGGTCCATCGCGAGCTTGGCGGGCACGGCTTCGTGCGCCGGCACGCTGATGCGATTCACGACATTGCCCTCGACCAGGTTTTCCAGCGTCCACGCCAGGTGCTGCGGGTCGATACGCTGCATGGTCGAGCACATGCACACGGTGGGCGCCATGAACTGCACCGTCTTGCCCTCGTGCTTCACCTCGTCGGCGAGACGGTTCACCAGATTCAGTTCGGTGCCGACCAGCCACTTGGTGCCGGGCGCGCCGGCCTTCACCGTCTTCAGGATGTATTCGGTCGAGCCGACGAAGTCCGACTGGCGGCACACCTCGAAAGCGCTTTCCGGGTGGGAGATGACGATGCCGTCTGGATTCTGGTTGCGCCAGCGCAGGATGTGCGAGGGCTGGAACATCTGGTGCACCGAACAGTGACCCTTCCACAGCAGGATCTTCGCCTTCGCCACCTGTTCGGCGGTGAGGCCGCCGTTCTCCAGGTCGGGGTCCCACACCAGCATGTCCTCAAGCGGAATGCCCATGTTGTAGCCGGTCCAGCGGCCCAGATGCTGGTCCGGGAAGAACAGCACCTTCTCGCGCCGCGCCAGCGACCATTCGAGAATGCTGCCGCAGTTCGACGAGGTGCACACGATGCCGCCGTGCTCGCCGCAGAAGGCCTTCAGATCGGCCGCCGAGTTGATGTAGGTGACCGGCGTGAAGGTGTTGTCCGGGTCGTCGCCGAGCAGGCCGCGCAGTTCGCGCCAGCAGCGCTCGACCTTGGCGAGGTTGGCCATGTCGGCCATCGAACAGCCGGCGGCGAGGTCGGGCAGGATGGCGATCTGCTCCGGCTTGGACATGATGTCCGCCACCTCGGCCATGAAGTGCACGCCGCAGAACACGATGTATTCGGCATCGGTCTGGCTGGCCAGACGCGACAGCTTGAGCGAGTCGCCGGTCAGATCGGCGTGGCGATACACATCCTCGCGCTGGTAGTGGTGACCGAGGATGACCGCGCGCTTGCCCAGCTTTTCGCGCGCGGCGAGGATGCGCGCCTGCGCCTGTTCGTCGGCAAGTGCGTTGAAGCGGTCGAAACTGATGGTGGCGACTTGCATGGGGTGTCCTTGAACTGCGTTCAGCCCTGGTGCCAGGGCAGTCCGGCCTTGCGCCAGCCGCCGACCGTATTGCGGTGGCCGTTGGCATCGGCGTCACCCTCGAAGCCTTCGAGGATGTTGTAGGCGTTGCTGTAACCGGCTTCGGCGGCGGCCGCAGCCGCGCCGTGCGAACGTCCGCCGCTGCGGCACAGGAACATGACCAGCGCCTCCGGATCGACCTGGTGCTTCAGCTGGGTCAGGAAATCGGGATTGCGCTGACCGTTGGACATATTCCATTCGATCTGCACCGAATCCGGCACCTCGCCCACCCATTGCCATTCGGCCGACGTGCGCACGTCAACGATGCGGGCGCCGGGGGCCAGTTTCAACAGTTCGTATGCTTCGGCCGGTGTGACCGCGCCGGCATAGGGCAGTTGCAGCTGCTGCGCGCGCTCGCGCGCGAGTCCGAGGATTTGTCCGAGTGTTGCCATGGCGTGCGCCCATCTATTGAATGGGCAGAAGTATATAGCGCGCCTTTCCTGCGGGCAGGCAAGCACCGAAGTGGTGCGCTACGTTTGTCGATATCCCCGTATTGGTGCATCGCTGCGCCTGTTTTGTGCATGTCACCGGCCGCAAGCCCGCATGTGGCACAATCACAAGGTTGAAATGATCGCGTGGCACGGGTTCTGCTTCAGGCCGCGCAGCAGGAAAAGTCGCAGCCGGGGCGTACCCTCGATGGGGTCGTTCGCCATGGCTGCGCCGGAGCTGTCGTCGGACACCGGCGACGGCTCGTCGTGACCCTTCAAGCCGACTGTTGCACATACATACCTCGTAGGAGAGATTCATGACCACCGCGAAGCAGGTTCTCGACATCATCAAGGAAAAGGAAGTCAAGTTCGTCGACTTCCGTTTCACCGACACCCGTGGCAAGGAACAGCACGTCGGCGTGCCCATCAGCGCGTTCGGCGAAGACAAGTTCACCGAAGGTCACGCGTTTGATGGTTCGTCGATCGCCGGCTGGAAGGGCATCCAGGCTTCCGACATGCTGCTGATGCCGGATCCGGAAACCGCCTTCATCGACCCGTTCTTCGACGAAACCACGCTGGTCATCAGCTGCGACGTGGTCGAACCGTCGGACGGCAAGGGCTACGACCGTGACCCGCGCTCGATCGCCAAGCGTGCCGAGGCCTACCTGAAGTCCTCCGGCCTGGGCGACACCGCCTACTTCGGTCCGGAACCCGAATTCTTCATCTTCGACAGCGTCGAGTGGAACATCGACATGTCGGGCTGCCGTGTTCAGATCTTCTCGGAAGAAGCCGCCTGGTCGTCGGGCGAGAAGTTCGAGAGCGGCAACACCGGTCACCGTCCGGCCGTGAAGGGCGGCTACTTCCCGGTTCCGCCGGTCGATTCGCACAACGACATCCGTGCCGCCATGGTGCTGGCACTGGAAGCCGTCGGCATCCCGGTCGAAGTGCATCACCACGAAGTGGCGACCGCCGGCCAGAACGAGATCGGCACCAAGTTCAACACGCTGGTCCGCCGCGCCGACTGGACGCAGACGCTGAAGTACATCGTGCACAACGTCGCCCACAGCTACGGCAAGACCGCGACCTTCATGCCCAAGCCCATCGTCGGTGACAACGGCTCCGGCATGCACGTGCACCAGTCGATCTGGAAGGACGGCAAGAACCTGTTCGCGGGCAACGGTTACGCCGGCCTGTCCGAGTTCGCGCTGTACTACATCGGCGGCATCATCAAGCACGCCAAGGCGCTGAACGCGATCACCAACCCGGGCACCAACTCGTACAAGCGTCTGGTTCCGCACTACGAAGCACCGGTCAAGCTGGCCTACTCGGCCCGCAACCGCTCGGCTTCGATCCGCATCCCGCACGTCGCGTCGGACAAGGCCCGTCGCATCGAAACCCGCTTCCCGGATCCGCTGGCCAACCCCTACCTGTGCTTCGCCGCGCTGATGATGGCGGGCCTGGACGGCGTGCAGAACAAGATCCACCCGGGCGACCCGGCCGACAAGAACCTGTACGACCTGCCGCCGGAAGAGGACAAGCTCATCCCGACCGTCTGCGCCAGCCTGGACGAAGCCCTGGCCGCGCTGGAAGCCGATCACGCCTTCCTGACCAAGGGTGGCGTGTTCTCGGAAGACTTCATCGCTGCCTACATCGAGCTGAAGATGGGCGAAGTCAACCGCACCCGCATGACGACCCACCCGGTCGAGTTCGACATGTACTACAGCCTCTGATCCGGTTTTCCGGAACGCGTGTCGGCGCAAGCCGCACGCGTGGCGTTGAAGGTCGGGACGGCATGTGCGTTCCGGCCCGAGAAAAAGGACGGCAACTTGCCGTCCTTTTTCATTGTCACTGCGCGGGCGGGCGTCCTACACTCGCCCGGCAATGACCCGATCCGTTCTGGTGACCCACATGTTCCGAGGTTTCAACCGCATCCTGATTGCCACCGCGGCCGCGCTTGCGGCGCTGCCGGCATCGGCTGACGTCTACAAGTGCGTCGATGCCGATGGTCACGTCACCTATACCAACGACAAGTCGCGTGCGCGCGGCTGCAAGCTGCTGTCCAGCGAAATGCCGGTCAGTTCGGTGCCCGGGCCGGCGGCGACTACGCCCAAGCCGGCAGCCCCGTCAGGCGGCTTCCCGAGCGTCAGCGGCGACCAGCAGAAGGCGCGCGACAGCGAACGCCGGCGCATACTCGAAGCCGAGCTCGACACCGAAACGAAGAATCTCGAAGCGGCGCGCAAGGCGCTCACCGAGGGCGAAGCGGTGCGACTGGGCGATGAGCGCAACTACCAGAAGTATCTCGATCGCATCCAGGGGCTCAAGGACAATGTCGCTCTGCACGAACGCAACGTCGACGCGCTGCGCAAGGAGATTTCCAAACTGCCCTGAGCGTCCTGTGCGCTCCGGCGCATCGGCCCTGGCGCGCTTCTTGCGTAATCTGGCGCCATGAGCCTGCCCTCGCCCCGTACCCCCACCCGCGTCTGGCCCGACCGCTTCAACGGGCTCGAACTTCTCGCCAGTGCGGTCGCGCTGCTCGACGCGGAACGCAACATCGTCTATCTGAATCCGGCCGCGGAAAACCTGTTCGCGGTCAGTTCGTCCAAGCTGGTCGGCAAGCACTGCGAACGCCTGATCGGCCCCGAGCACGGCCTGGACACCGCACTGGACAATGCGCTGGCCAAGGACTGGAGCTATACCGGCCACAACCTCACGGTGCAGCGTCTGCTCGGCGGTCCGCTGCAGCTCGACTGCACGGTGTCGCCGGTGCATGCCGATGCCGCTCGCATCCTGCTCGAGTTCCGGCCTATCGACCAGCAACTGCGCGTTGCGCGCGAGGAACAGCTGCTGCAGCAGCAACAGGCCAACCGTGAGCTGATCCGCAACCTCGCGCATGAAATCAAGAATCCGCTGGGCGGTATCCGCGGTGCCGCACAGCTGCTCGAGGGCGAGCTTGAGCGGCCCGACCAGCGCGAGTACACGCAGGTCATCATCAAGGAATCGGACCGCCTGCAGGATCTGATGAACCGGCTGCTGCATTCGCACCGCGCGATGCAGGTCAGTTCGGTCAGCGTGCACGAGGTACTCGAGCGTGTGCGCCTGCTGATCGGTGCCGAATTCCCGAAGGTGACGGTGCAGCGCGACTATGACACCAGCCTGCCCGATCTGGTGGCCGACCGCGAACAGCTGATCCAGGTGGTACTCAACATCGCCCGCAACGCGGCGCAGGCCATGCAGGGCGACGGCGTGATCCGGCTGCGTACGCGCGCCTACCGTCAGGCCACGCTGGTGAAGCGGCGCCACAAGCTGGCACTCGAATTGCAAGTGATCGACAACGGCCCCGGCATCCCGGAGGAACTGCTCGATCGCATCTTCTATCCGCTGGTGTCCGGCCGCGATGGCGGCACCGGCCTCGGGCTGACGCTGGCGCAGAGCTTCGTGCACCAGCACCACGGCACCATCGAGGTGCAGAGCCGGCCCGGCCACACAGTTTTCACAATACTTCTGCCCTTCAAGCAGGGCACGACGGAGAAACCATGAATCCGGTCTGGATCGTCGATGACGACCGCTCGATACGATGGGTGCTGGAAAAGGCCCTTGCTCGCGAGTCCATTCCCTTTGAAGCCTATTCCACCGCGCAGGAGGCGCTCGATGCACTCGATGCCGGCGGCCAGCCGCAGGTGCTGGTTTCCGACATCCGCATGCCGGGCGAGTCCGGATTGTCCCTGCTGGAGAAAGTGAAGGCGCGTCACCCCAGTCTGCCGGTCATCATCATGACGGCGTATTCGGATCTCGACAGCGCGGTAGCCGCCTTCCAGGGCGGGGCCTTCGAATACCTGCCCAAGCCTTTCGACGTCGATCACGCGATCGAACTCGTCCGGCGTGCAATCGAAGAAAGCATGCACCAGGGTGGGGCGCCGGCGGAAGCCGACATGGCGCCGGAAATCCTTGGCAAGGCGGCGTCGATGCAGGACGTGTTCCGCGCCATCGGACGGCTCGCGCAGAGTCACGCCACCGTGCTGATCAACGGCGAATCGGGCACCGGCAAGGAACTGGTGGCGCGCGCGCTGCACCGGCACAGTCCGCGCCGCGAAGCGCCCTTCATCGCGATCAACACCGCGGCCATTCCGCGCGACCTGCTCGAATCAGAACTGTTCGGCCACGAGCGCGGCGCCTTCACCGGCGCTACCGCGACCCGACGCGGCCGCTTCGAACAGGCCGACGGCGGCACGCTCTTCCTCGACGAAATCGGCGACATGCCGCCGGAACTGCAGACCCGCCTGCTGCGTGTGCTGTCCGACGGCCACTTCTACCGCGTCGGCGGCCATTCGCCGATCAAGTCGAATGTGCGCGTGATTGCGGCTACCCACCAGAACCTCGAAGACCGGGTGAAGCAGGGGCTGTTCCGCGAGGATCTGTTCCACCGGCTGAACGTGATCCGGCTGCGCATTCCGCCGCTGCGTGAGCGGCGTGAGGACATCGTGCTGCTGGCCCAGCACTTCATGACGAAGAGCGCGCAGGAACTGGGCGTCGATGCCAAGCGCCTGTCCGAGCCGGCGATGCGCTATCTGCAGGGGCTGGATTTCCCGGGCAACGTGCGCCAGCTGGAGAACCTGTGCCACTGGCTCACCGTCATGGCGCCCGGCCAGACGGTGGACGTGAAGGACCTGCCGGCCGAACTGCGCGCCCAGCCGGCGCGCGAAGTGACTGGCGACTGGGTCGCTTCGCTTGCTGCCGAGGTCGATCGCCTGATCGCGCTGAAGCAGCCGGCGCTGTTCGACCATCTGGTGCAGGAGTTCGAGCGCACGCTGATCCGCCGCGCGCTCGCCAGTACCGGCGGCCGCCGCATCGAGTCGGCGCAGCTGCTGGGCATCGGTCGCAACACCATCACGCGCAAGATCCAGGAGCTGAACATCGAAGGCGGGCGCGACGCCGACGGCGACAGCGAGTGAGGACGCAGCCGGGCGTCGGCCCGGCGGCGCGGCTACAATCCGCCGCATGACTGCCGACGACGCCTCCACTCTCGCCGAAGCACTGCGCGACCGCGCACCCTCCGTACCTGCCGACTGGCGCGTCGATGTCTGTGCGCGCACCGGAAGCACCAACAGCGACCTGCTGGAGCGCCGCGACGGCGTGCCGTGCGCACTGTTTGCGCTGGCACAGACCGGAGGCCGCGGCCGCCGCGGCCGCAGCTGGACGGCGCAGCCCGGCGACAGCCTCACCTTCTCGCTGCGCGTTCGCTTCGACGGCCGCGCCGACCGGCTGTCCGGCCTCAGCCTGGCGGTCGGCGTCGCGCTGGCCGAGGCGCTGACGGCGCAGGGTTTCGATGGGCTGGCACTGAAGTGGCCGAACGACCTGATGCGCGCAAACGGGCAAGGCGCCGGCAAGCTGGGCGGCGTACTGATCGAACTGGCGTCGGCGGCAACACACACTGACGCGGTCATCGGCGTCGGAATCAATCTGGCGCCGCCGCCGTCCGGCCACTATGCGCTGCCACCGGCTGCGCTGTTCGATGGCACCCCGCCGCAGCAGGACTGGCTGCGCATCGCCGCCGCCGCACTCGACGCGCTGGCCGCTGCGCTGCCGGTATTCGCCGCGCAGGGTTTCTCTGCCTTCGTCGAGCGCTGGAACCGACTCAATCTGCATGCCGGCTGCGCGGTCGAGGTCGAGGGTGAAATGCGCGCGCTGGGCGGCCTGTGTATCGGTGCCGACGCCGACGGCGCACTGCTGCTCGACTGTGGCGACCGCATCGAGCGCGTGCTGGCGGGCGATGTGTCGCTGCGCGCATCGGTCCGGAACTGAGTCCATGGTGCTGCTGATCGACGCCGGCAACAGCCGGATCAAATGGGCGTGGTTGCAGGGCGATGCACCGGGTAGCGAATCGGGCATCGACGTCGCCGATATCGACGGCGCGCCGCTCGCCTCGGCCTGGCGTAACGCGACGGCCGCGGTCTATACCTGCGTCGCCGGTGACGCGGTCGATGCCGCGCTGCGCGCCGCACTGCCGCAAGGTTGTGTGGCGCATCGCGTGCAGTCGCAGTCGGCCGCCTGCGGCATCACCAATATGTATGCGACACCGTCTCGCCTCGGCGCCGACCGCTGGGCGGCGCTGATCGGCGCGCGCACGCTGGCGGCCGGTCCGCTCGTGGTGGCGACCGCGGGTACCGCCACCACGGTCGACGTGCTCGACGCCGACGACCGCTTTCTCGGCGGTTACATCCTGCCTGGCCTGCACCTGATGCTCGAGTCGCTGGCGCGCAACACGGCCGGTCTGCCGCATGCACAGGGTGCGCCGGTCGAGTGGCCGCGCAATACCGACGATGCCATCCACAACGGCTGCGCCGGCGCCCAGGCGGCGTTGATCGAGCGCGTGCAGGCGCGGCTGGGCGCCGATGCCACCATCCTGCTGTCGGGTGGCGGTGCCGAGGCGCTGTCGCCCTATCTGGCTTGCGCCCATCGCCGCGTCGACAATCTGGTGCTGCGCGGGCTGGCCCGCGTTGCGGCGGATGTGATGAAATGACGGATCACTGCTTCGCGCTGCGTCCGTCATTGCACTGATACCGATGCGTCTCGCCTTCCTCCTCCTGCTGTTGATCAATATCGCGCTGTGGCCCTTTGCGTCCGGCATGCTGACGCTGGGCAATGACGGCGCCGAGCCCTTGCGCCTGACCAGCCAGATCGATCCCGAGCGCATCCGCATCGTTCCGGTCGGTGGTGGCGCAGCGGCGCCGGTGGTGGCCATTGCGCCGGTCGTCGCGAGCGAGCCGGCCTCAGACGCCGAAGTGACGCCGGCCGCCGTCTGTCGCGTGCTGACCGGCTTCACCCGCGAGCAGGCCGACCCGTTCGTTGCCCGCGCGCGCGAGGCCTACCCGGCGGTGCAAGTCACTGAAAGCGAGCAGCCGGGCAGCCCGTCGTGGTGGGTGCATATCCCTGATCTCGCGACACGCCAGCTGGCCGATCGCAAGCAGGCTGAACTGCGCGCGTTGGGCGTGCGCGAGATGGCGCTGATGCCGGACGCCGACGGTCAGAAGTTCGCCATCTCGCTTGGGCTGTTCAAGACCGAGACGGCGGCGAAGGAACTGATGTCCAGCCTGAACGGGCAGGGGGTGCGCAGCGCGCGCATCGCGATGCGCGAGGGCAAGGCCGGACGCCTGCGCGTGGAACTGCGCGGCAGCGACACCGAATTGACGGCATTGCTGGCCGAGCCGCAGGCGACCGTCGAGGGCGTCGAGGCGGCGGACTGCCCATGACCTTCGTGGTGGGTCTGACCGGCGGCATCGGCAGCGGCAAGTCGACGGTGGCCGATCTGTTCGTCGCGCATGGCGCCGGACTGGTCGATACCGATGCCATCGCGCACGCGCTGACCGCACCGGGCGGCGCTGCGATCGAGCCGCTGCGCGCGAGCTTCGGCGACGACTTCATCGCTGCCGACGGCGCGCTCGACCGTGCCCGCATGCGTGCCCATGTATTCGCCGACCCGTCGGCACGCAGCCGGCTCGAAGCGCTGCTGCATCCGCTGATCCGCGCCGAATCCCGCCGACGGGTCGAGGCCATCGGCGCACCTTACGTCGTGCTGGCGGTGCCGCTGCTGGTCGAGGCCGGCAACTGGCGCGAACGCTGCGACCGCGTACTGGTGGTCGATTGCCCGGTCGAGCAGCAGCGCGCGCGCGCGATGGCGCGCAGCGGCCTGACCGCCGAGGAGGCGGACCGCATCATCGCCGCCCAGGCGACGCGGGCGCAGCGGCTGGCGGCGGCCGACGACGTGATCGATAACAGCGGTCCGGCGCAGGCGCTGCCGGCCCGGGTCGAGGCGCTGCACCGCCGCTATCTGACACTGGCTGCAGCAGAAAAGCCCGCCGGAGCGTTGTGACTGTGCGGCTTTTCGGTCAGAATCATCAGAATTTGCTTGAACTTGTGCCGGACAAGCCCCTGTGATCACTTACGAATATCCTCTGAACGAGCGCATACGCACGCTGTTGCGCCTGGAGGATCTGTTCGAGCGCACGCAGCACTTCATGCGCAGCGACGGGGCGCACGAACACCATGTCGCGCTGGTGAGCCTGTTCGAAATCCTCGAAGTGGCGTCGCGGGCCGATCTGAAGGTCGATCTGGTGCAGGAGCTCGAGCGCCAGCGCCAGACGCTGATGTCCTTCCGCAACAACCCCGACATTTCCGAAGAGGCGCTGTCCGGCGCGCTGTACGAGATCGAGCAGGCCAGTGCCGCGCTGCTCGCGATGGCTGGCAAGATCGGTCAGTACCTGCGCGAGAACGAGTGGCTGATGAGCATCAAGAGCCGCGCCGCGATTCCGGGCGGGCTGTGCGAATTCGATCTGCCGTCCTACCACTACTGGCGGCATCGCGAGGCGTCAGCGCGGCAGGCCGACCTGGCGAGCTGGCTGAACCCGATGCTGCCCATCCGTGACGGCCTCACCATCGTGCTGCGCCTGCTGCGCGCCAGCGGCCGGCCGGAGCGGCAGATCGCCGGCAACGGCGCCTTCCAGATGATGATGGGCGGCAAGTCGGCACAGATGCTGCGCCTGCGCGTGCCGCTGAACGAGCCCTTCACACCCGAGATCAGCGCCAACAAGTACGCGCTGAACATCCGCTTCATCGCGCACGGCGGCCACGCCCGTCCGCGCGTCACCGACACCGACGTCGGCTTCGAACTGACCTTCTGCAATCTGTGAGCACGTCCGCAACACCCCCCGCCGGCCGCATGGTGGTCTGCCCGCGCTGTGGCGAACCCGCGCTGTACGCGCCCTCCAACCCGGCGCGGCCCTTCTGCAGCATGCGCTGCAAGCAGATCGACCTCGGTGCCTGGGCGAACGAGGAATACCGCGTCCCCGACGCCACGCCCGAACTGCCGCAGGACGACGACCCGGCCTGAGCCAGGTTCCTGTGCGAGAAGGCTTCTGACCCCGACAGCACCCTGTATCGAAGCCGGCGGACCGTAGCGGTCCTGTCGCGGCCAAGGCCGCTCCCACGGGGGCCGAGCCAGACTTGCGGCCGGAGTTTGGGCGGGGTTCTGCGGGAGGGGTCTTCTGACCCCGGCAGCTGCCTGAATCGACGCCTGCAGACGGCAATGGCCGGGTCGCGGCCAAGGCAGTGTCCACAGAAGCACGCTCGATTCGCCGTCGATACGGGCTACTCCAGCCTGAACACCACCGGCAGCAGCAGTTCTCGCGCGCCGCCAGCGTCGATACGGCCGATCTGGCGGGCGGCGTCGAGGGCGGCGCGGTCGAGCAGAGGGTGGCCGCTGCCGGCCAGCACGGCGGCGTCGATCACGCGGCCCGAGCCGTCGAGCAGCAGACGCAGTTTCACTTCGCCTTCGAGGCCGCGGTCTATCGCTTCCTGCGGATAGAACACATGCCTGTTCAGCTGCCGTTGCGCGCGTTCGCGCGCCCGTGCGGTGGCGACCGGAGCCGCGCGCGGCGCGGGCACGACGGCCGGCGCCGGCGGCGCCTCGTCGGCGCGCTCGCTGCGCGTGTCCTTCAGCAGCGGTGTGGCGACCGGTACGTCCGGCTGCGTTTCGGCCGGACGCGGCGCGAGCAGGCGCGCTTGCAGCCGCTCGACCGCCGGCGCGGCCGGGGCGTCGGACGTGCGGGGCCAGAACAGCAGAGCGGCGTGCAGCAGTGCGGACAGTGCAAGTGCGAAAGGAAGTTTCAGGCGGGACAAACCGTAAGGTGGGGTCGGTAAACTCCTCCCCATTTTGCCGCAGCCGCGCCGGCGCGACGGCGGCTCTCACAAGGACTCACGATTTGAATGCGGCCGCACGCGCGCTGATCACCGTCAGCGCAGCCTTCTTCATGGCATCGGCACAGGCCGAACTGCCCGATCCTTCACGCTTCGGACGGGCGATGGAAATGGGCGACATCCGTTCCGCGTCCCGCTGGCTGGACGAAGGGCTGCCGCCCGATTTCGAGGCCGACGTCACCGGCAGCGGACTGATGATCGCTGCGGCCGAAGGCAATATCCGGCTGATGGAGCTGTTCGTCGAGCGCGGCGCCAATATCGACTACGTCAGCCGCATCGGCGAGCAGGCGATCGCGCTGGCGGCGTGGAAGGGCCACCAGCGGGCGGTCGAGTGGCTGATCGAGCGCGGCGCGTCGCTCAATCCGCCGGACAAGACCTGGAGCGCGCTGCATTACGCCGCTTTCGCCGGCAAGACGCGCATCGTCGATCTGCTGCTGCGCAATGGCGCGAAGCTCGACGCACGGGCGCCGAATCTGGCGACGCCGCTGATGATGGCGGTGCGCGAGGGCAACGAGGGCATCGTGAAAGCGCTGGTCGACGCTGGCGCCAGCACCACCGCGGTGTCCGACCGTGGCGAGAACGCGCTGGCCTGGGCGCTGCGCTACAACCGGCTGAAGATCGCGACGCTGGTCGCCCCGCCGGAGAACGTGGCCGAGGCGGTCAGCGCACCGCCGGTGGCCGCACCGCCGCCGCCGCCGCAGGCATCGATCCCGGCGCCGCCCGAAGTGAGCGAGCTGCTGAACAAGCTGCGTCAGGCCGAGGCCCAGGGCAAGCCGACCGAGGCCTTGCGTCGCCAGTTCATGGCGGCGGTCGAGCGCCATCGCAAGACGTCGGCGAAGCAGACGGTGAAGGCGGCGCCGTCGGCGCTGGTCATTTCGGCCAAGCGCGGCAAGGCTGGTGCCGAGCGCGCCGAACTGGTTGCCGGTGCGGCCACGCCAGCGGTACAGACCCTGGCCGAGGACGCCGGCGCGGTCGACATCCTGCGCGCCATCCAGGCGGCGCAGGCGAAAGGTCAGCCGACCGAAGAATTGCGCCGCCGCTTCAGGGCCGAGGTGGACAAGCTCCGGCAGTCAGCGCAGTAACCGCCGCGTGATGTGACAGGAATACCTGGCCGCCCAGATGGGGCAGCAGGTCGGTGCGTTCCAGCTTGTCCATCACCGGGCCCTTCACTTCAGACAGGTGCAGCAGCACCCCCATGTCCTTCAGACGGTGCACCACGCTCTCCAGCATTTCGAGCGCGCTGGCATCGATGTCGTTGACCGCCGAACACATCAGCACCACGTTGCGCACCGACGGTTGCGCGGCGACCAGCGCCAGGATGCGGTCCTCCACCTGGCGGGCGTTCATGAAGTTCAGGCCTTCGTCGACGCGCAGGCCGATCAGCGACGGATCGGTATCGACCGCGTGGCGCTCGACGTTACGGTAGTGCTCGGTACCGGGCACCCGACCGACCACCGCCATGTGCGGACGGCTGGCGTGCCACAGGTGATTCAGCAACGTCAGCACGACGCCGGCGCTGACGCCGGCTTCGACGCCGAACAGCAGGGTGACGACCAGCGTCGTGGCGGCAGCCAGGAAGTCGGGCGGCGAACTGCGCCAGGTGCGGCGCAGCGTGTCGGTATCGACCAGCGTCAGGATGGCGACCACGATGGTGGCGGCCAGCGTGGCCTGCGGCAGATAGTGCAACGCCGGCGTCAGCGTCAGCGATGCCAGCGCGATGCCGACCGCGGTGAAGGCGCCGGCTGCCGGTGTCGCTGCACCGGCGTCGAAATTGACCACCGAACGCGACAGCCCGCCGGTCACCGGATAGCCACCGGTTGCCGCTGCTGCCAGGTTGGCCGCGCCAAGGCCGATCAGCTCCTGGTCGGGTTCGATGCGCAGCCGGCGCTTGGCGGCGAAGGTCTGCGCCACCGACACCGATTCGACGAAACCGATGATGCTGATCAGCAGCGCCGGCAGCGCCAGCTGCGACAGCAGCGCCGGATCGAGTGAGGGCAGGGTCAGCGGCGGCAGCCCGGCCGGAATGTCGCCCACCTTGCGCACGCCCGCTTCGTCCAGTCGCAGCGCCCACATCAGCAATGTGCTGCCGAGCACGGCCAGCACCGGCCCGGCCTTGGCACAGGTGTCGGCGGTGCGCGCGCCGGCGCCGAGCCGGACCAACAGCGGCTTGAGGCGGGTGCGCGTCCAGTACAGGAACACCAGTACGCCGGTGCCGAGTGCGGCGGTCGGCAGGTGGATGGCGGGCAGCCCGGCGAGCAGAGGCGGCAGCAGTTCCGGCAGCGTGTCGCCGTCGGCGCGTATGCCCAGCAGGTGCTTGAGCTGGCTCAGCGTGATCAGCAGCGCCGACGCGGTGAGGAAGCCCGATACCACCGGGTGGCTCAGGAAGCTGGCGAGAAAGCCCAGCCGCAGCACGCCCATCACGACGAGCATGAGGCCGGACAGCGCGGCCAGCGTCAGCGCCGCCTGCAGCCGCGCCGCCTCGTCGGCGATGCCCAGCCCGCCAACGGCGGCGGCCGTCATCAGCGACACCACCGCGACCGGGCCGACCGACAGCGCGTGGCTGCTGCCGAACAGCGCATAGGCGAGCAGCGGTGCGATGCTGGCGTACAGACCGATGTGCGGCGGCAGGCCGGCGAGCTGGGCGTAGGCCAGACTCTGCGGGATCAGCATCAGCGTCACGATGAGCGAAGCCAGCAGGTCGGCGCCGAAGGCCGGGCGGTCGTAGCGCGGTGCCCAGTCGAGCACCGGCAGCCAGCGCGCCAGACCGCGGACGCGGCGGGCCGGTGCGTGTGCGCTGTTCCGGGCGGCCTGGCCGTCGGTGTGCGAAGTTCCGGTGTTCACGGCGTCGATTGTGCCGCGCCCGGTGGCCTTCGCGTCAGAGCGCATCGAGCGGAATCTTCAGATAACGCGTGCCATTGTCCTCGGGCGGCGGCAGATGGCCGGCGCGCATGTTCACCTGCACCGACGGCAGGATGAGCACCGGCATGTCCAGCGTCGCGTCGCGCGCGGTGCGCATGGCGACGAAGTCTTCCTCCGATATGCCGTCGTGCACGTGGATGTTGTGCGCGCGCTCGTCGGCCACCGTCGTTTCCCAGCACGGCGCGCGGCCGTCCGGCATGTAGTCGTGACACATGAACAGCCGGGTTTCCGGCGGCAGCGCCAGCAGCGTGCGGATGGAGCGATACAGCGTGCGCGCATCCCCGCCCGGGAAGTCGCAGCGCGCGGTGCCGTAGTCGGGCATGAACAGCGTGTCGCCGACGAAGGCTGCGTCCTCGATCAGATAGGACATGCAGGCCGGCGTGTGCCCCGGCGTATGCAGTGCGCGCGCCTGCAGGCTGCCTATCGTGAAGGTTTCACCATCGCGGAACAGATGGTCGAACTGGCTGCCGTCGCGCTCGAACTCGGTGCCGGCGTTGAACAGCTTGCCGAACACCTGCTGCACGGTGACGATGTGCTCGCCGATGCCCAGCCGGCCGCCCAGCTGCTGCTTGATCCACGGTGCGGCCGACAGGTGATCGGCATGGACGTGGGTTTCCAGTATCCATTCCAGTCGCGCGCCCAGTTCGCGTACGCGGGCGATGATGCGATCGGCCGACGCAGTCGACGTGCGCCCCGATTTGGGGTCGTAGTCGAGCACGCTGTCGACCACGGCGCAGGCGTGGGTTGAGCGATCGAACACGATGTAGCTCACCGTGTTGGTCGCTTCGTCGAAGAAGCTTTCGATCTGCAGGCTGTCTCGGGTCATGGGTCCGTTCTTCCAAAAGTGCGGCCGGAATGCCGTACGGCGCTGTGGTGCGCCGGCGGTACGGGACAATGTATAGCCCGCCTGTGGCCTTGCGATCGGTAACCTAGGTCACCCTGGACCGCGCCACAGGGGCCATCGTGCCCCGGAGAAGACGCTGAAGGCGTAGGCTGTGTCCCGGTCAAGATGTGCGGTCGGCGGCCGATAACGATGGGTCACCGGTGCGCACGCGGGAGGCCCATCCGATCGACGGATCCGAGACCGGAAGCCCCCGCGCCAAAGAGAATACAGCCGATGCAGGAACCACCGTTCGAACAGGACACCGTTGCCTTCCAGCGCCGCTTCGTCGCGCTGGTCGCGATCTGGCTCGTCCTTTGCGCGCTGGTTACGCTGTTCGCGGCGCGCAACGCCAGCGACGAATACCTGCTCGACGCGCAGGCGCGCAGCGCGCTGCGCCTGGACAGCCTGAACGAATCGCTATCGTCCACCTTCCGTCAGCTGGCCGCATTGCCGGTGACCCTGGCGCGGCAGGACGCGTTGCAGAAGTATCTGGCGGCGCAGGCGGGCGAGCAGGCGATCCGAGCGCTGCCGCCCGGTCCGGCGCTCAGGCAGTATCTGATGGAACGACGCGACGCGCTCGGCATGAGCAGCCTGCTCAACGCCGTCGCACAGGATTTCAATCTCGGGCTGGTCTATCTGCTGGACGCCGACGGCAATGCCATCGCCGACAGCGGATTCCACCTGCCGTACGCGGTGCTCGGGTTGAATTACGCCGATCGCGAGTATTTCCGTCAGGCGGTCGATGGCGGGATTGGCCTGCAGTACCTGATGGGGCGCACGACGAATGTACCCGGCTTCTACTTCTCGGCGCGGGTGGACGTGGTCGGGCGCCCGCCCGGCGTACTCGTGCTGAAGCAGGACGCCGAGACGATGCGCCATCTGTTCGGCGGCTACGACCAGTTCGCACTGATGGCCGACAACAACGGCGTGATCGTGCTGGCGTCGCCGCCCGAACTGGTGCTCAAGCGCTTCGCGCCGGCGATCGACGATCCGATCGACGATGCCACCCTGAAGGCGCGCTTCGGCGTGGTACCGCCGGTGCTGCCGTGGCGCGGCGACGAAACCCGGCTCGGCGACGGCACGACGGCACATCTGCAGGTGGTGGACGGCCTGCGTCACCTGGTGCTTGGACGAGCGATGGACGACTCGCCCTACACCGTCTGGGTGCTGCTCCCGCTGCGCGAGGAGGCGGCCCTGTGGCGGCGCCACATCGCCGGTGGCCTCGTGGTCGGCCTGCTCGGGCTGGCGCTGATCGCGCTGTGGTTCCGACGCGAGCGGCAGAACATCGATACCCATCGCGCACGCCGCGAACTGCTCGAACTGGCCAATGCGCTGCCGCTCACCGTATTCCGCTTCCACCGCCCGCTCGGCCGCAGCGGTCGCTTCGCCTTCCTCGGCCATGGCGTCGAGGCACTGTTCGGGCGGACGGCTGAGCAGGTTGCTGAAGACCCGGGCGCGCTGTGGCGCGCCTGCGGCATCGACGACGACAGCCCGCCGGTACGTTCGACCGAACTGCAGGTGCGCACGCCGTCCGGTCCGCGCTGGCTGCGCGTGGACAGCACGCCTATGCCCGACGGCCGCGGCGGTACGATCTACAACGGCTACTGGCTCGACATCACCGAGCGCAAGCTCGGCGAAGCCAAGTTCCGCGCACTGTTCGAGCACTCCTTCGACAGCTATTTCTTCTACGACGAGGACGATGGCGTCATCAGCTGCAACCCGGCCACGCTGGCGCTGTTCGGTCTGCCGTCGGAAGAGGCGCTGCGTGGCCGCGTGCCGTGGAACACGCCGCTGTCGCCGGAGCGCCAGCCTGACGGCGAATCGAGCGCCGTCGCCGCGCGCCGTCTGCTGTCGGACGCCAGCGAGGCGGGGCGGCCGCAGATGCGCGAATGGCAGTTTGCCGGTGCCGGCGAGCGCGCCTTCACGGTCGAACTGGCGGTCATCCCTATCCAGCAGGGCACGCGCCGCCTGTACTGCCTGATCGCGCACGACGTGACACTGAAGAAGGAAGCCGAGGCGGCGATGCTGCGCGCGCGAGATGCCGCCGAGGCGGCGGCGCAGCTGAAGTCCAGCTTCCTCGCCAACATGTCGCACGAAATCCGCACGCCGATGAATGCCATCCTCGGCATGACGCATCTGGCGCTGCGCGACGACATGTCGCCGCGTCAGCGCAACTACATCGAGAAGGCTCACCGCTCGGCGCACGGTCTGCTGGCCATCCTGAACGACATCCTCGACCTGTCGAAGATCGAGTCCGGCCGCCTCGACATCGAGCACATCGACTTCCGGCTCGACACGGTGATCAACCACATGGTGGATGTGATCGGCGTCAGGGCGGAGGAGAAGGGGCTGGAGCTGCTGTTCAGCGCCGAACCCGGGCTGCCCACGGCGCTGATCGGCGACCCGGTGCGACTCGGTCAGGTGCTGATCAATCTCGGCAGCAACGCGATCAAGTTCACCGAGCACGGCGACGTGATCATCGGCGTCGAACTGGGGGCGCGTGACGAACGCGCGGTCGAACTGCACTTCACGGTGCGCGATTCCGGCATCGGCATGGACGAGGCGCAGATTGCGCGCCTGTTCCAGCCCTTCACCCAGGCCGACAGCTCGATCACCCGCCGTTACGGCGGTACCGGACTGGGCCTCACCATTTCGCGCCAGCTGGTCGAACTGATGGGCGGCCGCATCTGGGTGGACAGCGAACCCGGCCGCGGCTCGACCTTCCACTTCACCGCCCGCTTCGGCCTGCAGGCCGGCGCCGACGTCGTACCCGAGCGCCTGCCCGGTACGGTGCCCGGTTCGCGCGTGCTGGTGGTCGATGACCACCCGGGCGCACGCGAGGTGCTGGCGGCACTCTGTCGCGGCATCGGCCTCGACGTCGACACCGCCGCCGGTGGCGACGAGGCGCTGGACATGCTGGCCGCCGACGAAGGACGGCACGGTCTCATGCTGATCGACTGGAAGATGCCGGGCATGGACGGCGTGCGCCTTGCCGAGGAACTGCGTCGCCGCTGGCCGCAGCGCAGCATGCGGCTCATCCTGGTCACCGCGCTGGGCCGCGACGACGTCGCCACGCAGTCGGCCGGCCGCCATTTCGAGGCGGTGCTGCATAAGCCGGTCACCCCGTCGGCGTTGCTCGACGCGGTGTCGCAGGCCTACGGCCGGCGCGCCGACGCACACGCCCCGACGCCCGGCGACGAACGGCTGGAAGCCAGCATGGCGGCGGTGGCCGGTGCCCGCGTGCTGCTGGTCGAGGACAACGAACTGAACCAGGAACTGGCGCACGACCTGCTCGAGCGCGCCGGCGTCGAGGTGGTGATCGCCGGCGACGGTCAGCAGGCGGTGGACGTGCTGGCGGGCGGCAGCCGTTTCGATGCGGTGCTGATGGATTGCCAGATGCCGGTGATGGACGGCTATACCGCCACCCGTACGTTGCGCGGCCTGCCCGGTCTGCAGTCTCTGCCGGTGATCGCGATGACGGCCAGCGTGCTGGAGGCGGACCGCGCGCGCATGTACGACTGCGGCATGAACGACTGCATACCCAAGCCGCTCGACGTGCCGCAGATGTTCGCCACGCTGGCGCGATGGGTCCATCCGCAGCCCGGTACCGACAGGCAGTCTGGCGCGGCGGCCCCGGCGACGCCCGACGACGTGGTGCCCGCGCTGCCCGGCATCGATACCGCGGCCGGGCTGGCGCATTGCATGGGCAAGCCGCAGCTGTACCGGCGCGTGTTGCGCGCCTTCCTGCGCGGTCAGCGCGATTTCGCCACGCAGTTCGACGAGGCGCGCCGCGGACCGGACGCGCAGGCGGCGGCGCGGCTGGCGCACACGCTGCGCGGCCTGGCCGGCACCGTGGGCGCGCACACGCTGCACGGTCTTGCGTCGGAACTGGAAGGACTGCTGACGCGCGAGTCGGCCGACGCCGACATCGACGTCGCGGCGACGGCGCTCACGCGCGAGCTCGATGCGCTGATCGGCTCACTGCTGTCGCATCCCTGGGTGGCCGACGAGGTCGTCGCCGACGGTGCCCCCCCGGACCCTCGTCAGCTGGCTGAACCCCTGCGCGCACTGGCGCAACTGATCGCCGACAGCGACGCCGAAGCGGTGGCGCGTGCGCTCGAACTGCAGCACATGCTCGCCGGATCGTCGCTGGAGTCGCTGGCCGCCTCGCTCGGCGATGCATTGAAGCGCTACGACTTCGAACAGGCGAACGCCTGGCTGACCGCGCTGTACGAGCGCGCCGGCGTCCAGCCCTGAGGCCTCAGGCCGGCAGGGCGGCGCCCTCGCCGCTGTCGCCCGGTTCGGCCACCGGCACGTCGACGTCGGTCATCGGGCCGTGCGTGTCGGCGTAGGTGGCATTGATGCGCAGCATGTCCGGCAGTACCGACGGCAGCACCTCCATCAGGGCCGGGTCGAAATGCAGGCCGGTGTTGCGGCCCATCACCTGCAGCGTTTCGTCGATCGGCATCGCCGGCTTGTACGGTCGCGCGGTCATCAGCGCGTCGAACACATCGGCGATGGCGACGATGCGGCCGAACAGCGGAATGTCCTCACCGATCAGGCCGCGCGGGTAACCGCTGCCGTCGAAGCGCTCGTGGTGGGTGAGGGCGATGGTGCGCGCGGTCTGCAGCAGTTCGTCGTCGTGCTCGCCGATGATTTCGGCGCCGATCTCGGGGTGCTGTCGCATCACCGCCCACTCCGCCTTGCTCAGCGGGCCCGGCTTCAGCAGCACGGCGTCGGGAATGCCGATCTTGCCGATGTCGTGCATCGATGCCGTGTTGAACAGCAGTTCGGTCGCCTCCGGCCCGAGCCCGATCGCCTGCGCGATCAGCCGCGCGTAATAGCTCATGCGGATGACGTGATTGCCGGTTTCGTTGTCGCGGAATTCGGCGGCGCGGCCGAGCCGGCGGATGATCTGCTGGCGCGACGCGAACAGTTCGGCGGTGCGCTCGCGTACGCGGTCTTCCAGCACCCGTGTCTGGTCGTACAGCGCCAGATGGGTGCGCACGCGCGCACTGACGATGGGCGGACTGATCGGCTTGGTGATGTAGTCGACGGCACCGACCTCCAGCCCGAGGCGTTCGTCCTCGATCGAGGTCATCGCGGTGACGAAGATGATGGGAATGCCGCGCCGGTCCGGGTTGGCCTTGATGCGGCGGCATACGTCGTAACCGTTCATGCCGGGCATCATGATGTCGAGCAGGATGAGGTCGGGCGGCTCGGTCGAATTGACGATGGCCAGCGCCTTCTCGCCGCTGGTGGCCACCTTGACCCGGTAGTCCTGGCGCAGCAGGGCGCTCAGCAGGTCGATGTTTTCCGGCGTGTCGTCGGCAACCAGTATGGTCTGTCTGGTCGTCCGCCCCGCGCCCTGGTCTGCGTCCGTCACCATCGTCTCCTGTGATCAGGCCCCAAGGTCTGTTGCCATTGAATCACGGGCCGCGCGCGATTCCCGATTCAATGGCAACAAACCCTAAGCCTTCGGCATGTTAATCACGGTTCGCTGATATCGGAACACCTGCGGACGATGCAGTTCCCGCCCCGCACGGGATGTACGGGCGAAAAAAAACGGCGGGAACGCCGCCGTTTTTTCCTGTTGCAGCCGCGTATCAGCGGTTGGCAACGTACATCGTGATTTCGAAGCCGAAACGCAGGTCGGTGGCCTTCGGGGTTTCCCAGTTCATATCTCTCTCCGTCATGTTGTACTTCTTGAAAAACACAGCGGTTGCCGTGTCTGGATCAGAGTATGGACAGGGAGCGAAGGTGCGACCTCCAGTCGCCGCTGAAAACCGGGTCATGATTTTCATGACCCGGCGGCGCCTCACTCCTTCGGCGCCGACTTCGGCTGGATGATGGCACGCACTCGCTTGGACTGGTCGCCGGCCGACGGCACCGACTTGGCATCGCCCGAATTGGTAACCGTGTAGTTCTCGCTGATCGAGTTGTACTCGATGTACTGGCCGCGCACTTCGTCGCCGCCGCTCTTCACGTGGGCGCGCACGAAGAAGCGGGTGATTTCGGTCTTGGCGTCGTGCTCGATGCGCTCCGCCTCGCCCTCCATCCACAGGTCCTGGCCCTCGCGCTTCTGGCGGAAGCGGGCGAGGCCGCCTTCGCCGCCAGTGGCCACACCCTTCTGGTAGCCGGTGGCGTCCTGGGTCACCACGACGCGGTTGGCCTTGATGGTCAGCGTGCCCTGCGTGAACACGACATTGCCTTCGAAGGTGTGCGTGCGGGTGCGGTCATCGACCGTCACCTTGTCCGCTTCGAGGTTGACCGGCTTGTCGCGGTCGGCGCGCTCGGCGCGGGCGGGCGTGCTCAGGCCGGCGGCCAGCACGAGGTTGAGCAGGATCAGGCCGGTAAGGGCAGGGCGCAGAGTCATGGGCGGCGGGTTCTTTCGAGGGTGGCTTTGACGCGCGATTCGAGTATGTAGGTCTGTTTGACGCGGTCGGCGACCATGCCGACACCGTGTGCCACCGATTTGCCCTGAGTCAGCTTCACCGGCTTGTCGGTACGGGCGATCTCGTCGTCCGGGTAGACGTTCAGCACGCTGGTCTCCAGCGTCATTTCCGGGTTGCCGGGACTGGCTTCGCGCAGCACGCGCACATTGTCGCGCAGGATGGCTTCCTTGCCATCCTTCAGCAACTGCGCGCGGTCGGCGCTGATGCGGGTCGGCGACTGCTTGCCGCGGTAGAGCAGCAAGGGCTGGTCGAGTTCGGTGCTGTCGTCGTCCGGGTAGTGACGCAGCTGCTGCGCGGTCAGCGTGTGCTGCACCTGGCCGCTCGGGTCGAAGCGGCGCACGGTGAAGTTGTCGACGATCACGTCAGGGTCGTGCCTGAGCTTGCCCGAGGATGGGCGGTCATCGACGCGCGTGGCGCGCTCCAGCCACATGGTCAGGCCGACCAGCAGGATCAGGATCAGCAGCGGCAGTGCCTGCTGGACGTTGCGCTGAAGGTTCAACGCAGGCAGTCCTGCAGCAGCGCGTCGAGCGCGCCACGGGCGTCGAGCAGGTATTCGCAGACTTCGCGCACGGCGCCGCGGCCGCCGTCGGCTTCGGCCACCCAGGCGACGTGCTGGCGCACGAAGAAGTGGGCGTTGGCCGGCGCGGCCGAGAAGCCGCAGGCGCGCAGCACCGGCAGGTCGACGATGTCGTCGCCCATGTAGCCGCAGTGTTCCATCGCGATGCCGCGTTCGGCCGCCAGTTCGCGCATTGCCTCGCGCTTGTTCTCGACGCCGAGCAGCGCGGTGGTGATGCCGAGGTTGGCGGCGCGGTGACGCACCGCGGGCGACGAACGGCCGGAAATGATGACCACCTCGACGCCGGCGCCGGCCAGCATCTTCAGGCCGTGACCGTCCAGCGTGTTGAAGCCCTTCAGCGAATCGCCGTCCGGGCCGAACCAGATGGTGCCGTCGGTCATCACGCCGTCGACGTCGAAGCCCATCAGGCGAACGTTGCGGGCGGCATCGAGCACGGAGGTTTCGCTCATATCACCTTGGCCTGCATCAGGTCGTGCATGGTCAGCGCGCCGGCCAGCGCGCCGTGTTCGTCGAGCACCAGCAGCTGGTTCACGCGCTGCGTCTCCATCAGGTCGGCCGCTTCGGCCGCCAGCCGGCCGGCCGGAATGGTGCGCGGGTGGCGGCTCATCACGTCGGCCACCGGCACCGTGCGCACGTCGCCCAGGCGGTCGATGGCGCGACGCAGGTCACCGTCGGTGAACACGCCAGCCACGGCGCCGGCGTCGTCGAGCACCACGGTCATGCCCATGCCGCCGCGGGTCACCTGCAGCAGCGCTTCGGTGACGGTGGCGCCGACACCGACGCTGGGTACCGCGTCACGGGCGCGCATCACGTCGCGCACATGGGTGAGCAGGCGGCGGCCGAGCGCGCCACCCGGGTGGCTGCGCGCGAAGTCGTCCTCGCGGAAGCCGCGCGCTTCCAGCAGCGCGACCGCCAGCGCGTCGCCCAGCGCCAGCGCGCAGGTGGTGCTGGCGGTCGGGGCGAGGTTGAGCGGACAGGCTTCGATCGCCACGCCGGCGTCCAGATGCACGTCGGCCAGCGTGGCCAGCGTCGATGTCGCCTTGCCGGTCATCGCGATCGTGCGGCCGCCCTGACGGCGCACCAGCGGCACGATGGCCAGCAGTTCGGCGGTTTCGCCGGAATTGGACAGCGCGATCAGCACGTCGTCACGGTGGATCATGCCGAGGTCGCCGTGCAGCGCTTCGGCCGCATGGACGAAGTAGGCCGGCGTGCCAGTGCTGGCCATCGTGGCGGCGATCTTGCGCGCGATGTGGCCGGACTTGCCGAGGCCGCTGACGATGACGCGGCCCGGGCTGTCGAGGATCAGGCGCACCGCCCTAGCGAATTCGTCGCCGAGGCGCGCCGACAGCGCTTCGAGTGCGCTGCCTTCGATGGCGAGCACGCGGCGGGCGCAGGCCAGGATGTCTTCGTTCTTCGGTGGGGCAGGCTGTGTCATGCGCGGGGCGGGGTGTGCGGAGGCGTGTAATCGCCCGTACTACGGGCGCAGGAACGATCGGTTATGATCGGCGCGGATTATAACAACCTGCTCCGACAGGCGGCCGCTCCCGGAAAGCGCGGACGGTCGAACACATCGTCACCATGTCTGCCCTCGAGCTGGTTCTTCTGCTGCTCACCGCTTCGGTGCTGGTGGTCGGCCTCTTCCGCAGTATCGGCCTGCCGCCGATACTGGGCTATCTGCTGGTGGGGGCGCTGGCCGGGCCGCACGCACTGGCCTTCATTCCCGACACCGACGAAGCGCGTCACTTTGCCGAGTACGGCATCGTTTTCCTGATGTTCTCGATCGGGCTCGAATTCTCGCTGCCCAAGCTGTTCTCGATGAAGCGGCTGGTGTTCGGCCTCGGCGCCGCCCAGGTCGCGTTCAGCGTGCTCGGCGTAGTCAGCTTCGCCTGGCTGTTCGGTCTCGGATTCAAGGGCGCGATCGCGGTCGGCGGCGCCATCGCGATGTCGTCGACGGCGGTGCTGATCAAGCTGCTGGTAGAGCGGCTGGAACTGGATTCCGCGCACGGCCGGCAGGTGGTGGGCGTGCTGCTGTTCCAGGATCTGGCGGTCGTGCCCTTCCTGGTGGTCATCCCGGTGCTGGCGCTGGGCGCCGAGGAAAGCGTCGAGGCGCTGGGGCTGGCCGCGGTGAAAGCGGCGGTCGCGCTCACGCTCATCCTCTATCTCGGCCCGCGGCTGATGCAGCGCTGGTTCCACATCGTCGCGATGCGCAAGTCGCCCGAGCTGTTCATGCTCAATGTGCTGCTGGTGACGCTGGGCATGGCCTTCGCCACCGAGGTGGCCGGGCTGTCGCTGGCGCTGGGCGCCTTCCTCGCCGGCATGCTGATTTCGGAAACGCAGTACCGCTACCAGGTGGAGGAGGACATCAAGCCCTTCCGCGACGTGCTGCTCGGGCTGTTCTTCGTCACCATCGGCATGAAGCTCAACCTCGCGCTGGTGTTTTCCGAGCTGTTCTTCGTGCTGGTGACGGTGCTGTTCATCCTGGTTGGCAAGTTCGCGGTGGCGGCCGCGGCGTCGCGCTTCTTCGGCTCGTCGCCCGGCAACGCGCTGCGCGTCGGACTGTGGCTGTGCGCCGGTGGCGAATTCGGCTTCGTGCTGATGGCGCTGGCCGATTCCGCCCACCTGATTCCCGACCGCATCCTGCAGATCGTGCTCGCCTCGCTGCTGCTCACGCTGCTCGTCGCGCCGATACTGGCCCACTACGCCGACCGCATCGTGCTGCGGCTGGTGCCGTCCGAGTGGCTGCTGCGCTCGATGCAGCTCACCTCGATCGCCGCCCAGTCGCTGGCCACCGACGGCCACGCCATCGTCTGCGGCTACGGCCGCAACGGCCAGTACCTCGGCCGCTTCCTCGAAAACGAAGGCATTTCCTTCATCGCGCTCGACCTCGACCCGGAGCGCGTGCGCGAGGCGGCGGCGGCCGGCGAGACGGTGGTGTTCGGTGACGCCGGCCGGCGCGAAACGCTGATCGCCGCCGGTATCGCGCGCGCGTCCATCGTCGTCGTCACCTTCGTCGATACCGACGCGGCGATGCGGGTGATCCGTCTGGCCAACGAGTTGCGCGCCGACGTGCCGGTGGTGGTGCGCACCTTCGACGAGCGCGACTACGACAAGCTGTCGGCCGCTGGCGCCACCGAAGTGGTGCCGGAATCGCTGGAGTCGTCACTGATGCTGGCCACGCACGCGCTGGTGCTGCTGGGCGTGCCGCTGGCGCGGGTGCTCAAGCGCATCCGCCAGTTGCGTGGCGACCGCTACCACCTGCTGCGCGGCCTGTATCGCGGTGCAGAACATCTGGCCGAAGAGGCGGTCAGCGAGGCGCAGCACAAGCGGCTGCACTCGGTCGCGCTGGCGCCCGGTGCCTGGGCCATCGGCCACCGCATCGACGAATTCCATTTCGAGGACGTGCGGGTCGAGGTGAGCGCAATACGCCGGCGCGGCATCCGCGCGCTCGAACCGAGTTCCGACCTGGCTTTCGAGAACGGCGACGTGGTGGTGCTGCTCGGTGAGCCGGCCGAACTGGCGCGGGCGGAATCGAAGCTGCTGAAGGGGTAGAGTCGGGCGGGAAATGGGCGGCGGACGCCGCCCGGCGGGACGGTCAGTAGGCGACGCAGACCGTGTACAGATCGCTGCTGGTGCGTTCGAGGTCAGGCGTGATTTCGATCGCGGTACCGGTGGCCGCCCCAGTGCCACTGACCTGGGCCATCGCGCGCACATTGCCGGTGTTGGTGGCGCCGTCGTCCATGGTCGAGTCGACCTGGCGGGCAAGTCGGGCGGAAATGCCGTCCGAGCAGATGAAGAAGGCGCCGGTCATCGGCACCGAGGCGGAACTGGGCGAGGTTGCCGAGGTGCTGGGTACGGAGATCGGCACGGCGCCGGTAATGCCGATGCGGCCGTTGTCGGCATTTCGCGGGTAGTAATTGCTGGTGGCACTGGTATCGCTGGTGTCGCTGGTGCCGGTCAGCAGATTGGCCATGCGCAGGTGCTGCCAGACGAGGAAGGATTCGTCGGTCGTGGTGGTCGAGTTCCAGTTGCCGCCAACGCGGCCGTTGCCGCGGGCCTCGCCGGACGGGCTGCTGGCGTTCGCACCGCCGACATGCTGGCCGGCGGCCGGGTCGTCGCCCGGCATGAAGCGGAAGCGGTCCTGGTAGGCGTACACGGCGGTCGATATCGTGCGGAAATCATTGACCAGGCTTTTCGCCTTGGCGCTGTTGATCAGTTCCTGACCCTTCAGCACGCCGCCGAGCAGCAGACCGATAATGACCAGAACGATGGCGATTTCGACGAGTGTGAAACCGTTTTGCGTGGATCTCATGAAAGTCCTCCTTGATAGCCACCCCACTGCACGATCCGTGCCCATTGCCGCCTTTCTGCAGCGGCGGTGTGCATCATGCTGAATCCGATACAGTTTTTTTCCTTGTCGGGGCGAACGGGCCGCGCAGACAAGCCAACCGGAGCCGCGCGGCCGTTCCGAACTGACCGCTTCTCGACAGTTCCGTCACGTTCCGGTCACTTGCGTGGCGGCCCGGCCGGGCGCCGACAGGTGTGCAGGGCGCAGCGGGTGTGTGGGTTCGAGTCCCACTCCCGGCACCAGCGCCGACGCGCGGGCAGGGCGCAGCGGTGAGCCCGCGCGAAGCGGCGCCGCAGACGCCACGCCTGCTCGACTGGCTGACGCGCGTACGGCCCTGGCTGCTGCTGTGCGTGCTGGCCAGCTTGCACGGCCTGCTGTGGATAGGCGACGACGTGACGTTGGGGCGCGTCGCGCTGCTGTCGCACATCGGCCTGCTGCTGATGTGGCAGCCGCTGGTCGGCGCGCAGAGCAGGCTGAACGCCCGCGCGCTGATCCTGCTCGCGGTCGCGGTGCTGGCAATGGTCGTGTTCTACGGGCCGGCGGTGCTCAGCCTGTGGATGCTGCTGCTGGCCGGTCTGGTCGGCGGCAAGGTGTTCTTTTCGACCTCGCGCGGGCCGCGCCTCTATTACCTCGGCGCGCTCGCCTACCTGATCACTGCGCTGTTCACCGTCGCGCTGCCGCGCGCGCTGCCGCCCGGGCTGTCGCTGCCAGCCGGCATCGACACGCTGGGCCTGTGGCTGTCGCCGCTGGCGCTGACCGTCATGCTCGCCGTGCCCGGTCACGAACGCGCGGACCGCGACCGCGAGGTGCTGGATTTCGTGTCCGGCCTGTTCGTGCTGCTGCTGCTGGCCGTGCTGGCGCTGGGCACGCTGGCCGCGATGCTGATCGCTGGCGTCGACTACCTGCGTGCCCTGCTCGGCACGCTGACCGTGCTGGCCGCGATGCTGATGCTGCTCAGCTGGGCGTGGAATCCGCGCGGCGGCTTCGGCGGCCTGGGTGTGGCCTTCACCCGCTACGTGCTGTCGCTGGCGCTGCCCTACGAACGATGGCTGGAGAGCCTGGCCGCGCTGGCGGAAGAGGACGGCCGACCGGAGGATTTCGTCGCCCGCGCCGCCAACCGCCTGTCGGCACTGCCGCTGGTTGCCGGCGGCGAGTGGCGCACGCGCGGCGGCAGTCGCGCGCATGAAGGTCAGTTCGGCCGCCGCGGCGCCCAGCGTTACGACTTCGAGCACCCGCTGCTCGAACTGGCCATCTTCACGCAGCGGCCGCTGTCCGGAGGGCTGGTGTGGCATTTCAATCTGCTGGTGCAACTGCTCGGCCAGTTCTATCAGGCCCGCCTGCGCGCCGAGGAACTGCGCCGCCTGAGCTATCTGTCCGCCATCCACGACACCGGCGCCCGCCTCACGCACGACGTGAAGAACCTGCTGCAGTCGCTGAATACGCTGTGCTATGCCGCGCGCGAAGCCGACGGTCCGGACGCCGCGGAGCGCGCCAACGCGCTGCTGGCGCGCCAGTTGCCGGTGATCACCGCGCGGCTCGAAGCGACGCTCGACAAACTGCGTCGGCCACAGCCGGCCGACGGCGAATGGATGCCGGCGCCGGAGTGGCTGCAGTCGATGTCGGCCCGTTTCGCCGGTGACGGCGTGGCGGTCGAGGGCGCGACCGAGCCCGATCTGTGGCTGCCCGGCGCGCTGTATACGACGGTTGCCGAAAACCTGATCGCCAATGCGCTGCACAAGCGGCAGACCGAGCCGGGCATCGCCATCGTGATGCGCCTGGGCGGCGAGCGTCTGTCGGTCGAGGACAACGGCAGCGCGATCGCGCCGGCGCTCGCCGACGTCCTGCTGCGTGAGCCGGTCAGCTCCGCGGCGGGTCTGGGCGTGGGGCTCTACCAGGCGGCCAGGCAGGCACAGGCAGCTGGCTTTGCGCTGCGGCTTGCGCTCAACCGTGACGGCTGCGTGTGCTTCACGCTCGAACCGGCGCCGCGCCGGCTCAGCGCGGCGGGCTGAGCGCGGCGCGCAGCGCGTCCATCCGCTCGCGGTTCACGCCGAAGTCGTAATGGCCGCTGCGTGCCCCGCTGCGATAGCGGATGACGCGCGCATCGGCATCGATGACGAATTCCGCGGCGTCGACGAAGCCGAACACGCGCGAGCGGAACTCGGCGGCGACGAAGCCCGGCTCGTCGCGCGTGATCGTGCTGCGCGGCCGGGCGGCGATCGCACGGCGCAGTGCGTCCTGTGCTTCGGCCACCGTGCCGGAAAACGGTATCGGTGCCATCTGCGCCTTGCCGGATGCTTCGGTCGACACGCAGTTCGGCTTGTCGGGGCAGGGCGTCAGCGCGGGTGGCGCGGCGAGCGCCGTGGCCGAAAGCAGCGCGAACACCAGGGCGGGCGTGACCTTCATGGCAGCCGCCGCGCGCGCAGCCAAGCCACCACCTCGGCCGCATTGCGGTCCGGCGGAAACACCGGGTAGAACACCTTGACGATGCGCGCCGCGTCGGCGATCAGCGTGAGCCGGCGGTACAGCAGGCGACCGTCGACCTCGAACACCGGCAGCGACAGTGCGTCGCGCAGCGCGAGGTCGCTGTCGCTGAGCAGCGGGAAGGGCAGATGCAGACGCGTGGCCGCCTCGCGCTGATAGTCGCTGTCCTGCGTGCTCAGGCCGAACACGCCGGCGCCGAGTGCGGCCAGTTCCGCGTGGTGATCGCGGAAGGCGCAGGACTGCGGCGTGCAGCCGCGCGCACCCGGTATCGCGTCCCAGCCCTCGGGCAGCGGCACGCCGGGGCGGCCGGTCATCGGGTAGATGTAGATCACCTGCAGGCCGTGCAGCGTCGACAGCTGCACCGTGCAGCCGTCGGTTGCCGGCAGCCTGAGCGCTGGCAGGAGCAGGCCTTCGAGGTGGGCGGCGGCACCGTCGTCGGCGGGCGCCGGCAGATCGGCGGGGAGTGTGGTCAGCTGAGCGGTCAGCGGGGCGGTCATTCCGGCAGTTCCCAGTGCGGGTTCCAGGCCACCTCCCACAGATGACCGTCGGGATCGGCGAAGTAACCGGCATAGCCGCCCCAGAAGGTGTCGCGGGCCTGCTTGACGATGCGGCCGCCGGCGGCCTTCGCTTCGGTCATCAGCACATCGACCTCGGCTTTCGATGCGACGTTGTGCGCCAGCGAAAAGCCGGCCGGGTCGGCTGCACTGGCGGTGATGCCGGCGTCCTCGGCGAGGCTGGTGCGCGGCCACAGCGCGAGCTTCAGCCCGGGCTGCAGCTCGAAGAAGGCCACCGCGCCGTGTTCGTGCTCGGCGCCGACGATGCCTTCGGTGGGCCAGCCCAAACCGTCGCGGTAAAAGGCGACGGCGCGCGCCAGGTCGTCGGTGCCCAGCGTGATCAGCGTGATGCGCGGCTTCACAGCGCGCGGCCGTCGAAATGCCTGACCGACAGCGACTCGATGTCGACGTCGTCGAGACAGCGCACATTGATTGCCGCGCTCTCGACGCCGTCCGGCCGCCTGCCCTCGCCGAACGGGTGGATGCCGCAATGCGGACAGAAGCGGTGCTTGATCACGTGCTTGTTGAAGGTGTAGCTCGCCATGTCGGACGCAGGCGTCCTGAGCCTCAGCGCCGCGCGCGGCACGAACCACATCAGCGCGCCCTTGCGCCGGCAGATCGAACAGTTGCAGGCGACGGCGCCCGTCAGTTCGCCAGCGAGTTCGCCATCGACCTCGAAGGCGATCCGCCCGCAGTGGCAGCTTCCGGTGTAGTTCATGCAGATCTCCTCGCGGTGCGGCCCGGTCTTCGCGACGGAAGCGCCGGGCCGATGAGCCTGAATGCCAGCAGACCTCAGAGCAATTCCTTCGGGATATTTCCGCCGTTCTCCGCCAGCTTCTGCAGCACGGTCTTGTGCAGCCACATATTCATCTGTGCCGAGTCGCCCATCTTGTCCTGCGGGCAACCGAGCTCGGTCGCCAGCGTCTTGCGCGCGTCGAGGCTGCTGTCCAGGCCGAGCAGCTTCATCAGGTCGACGATGGACACCTTCCAGTTCAGCTTCTGCGTACTGGCCGCGGCCAGCGCCTCCAGCTTCGATACGACATCGACCTGCGAAATGGCGACCGGTGCAGCTGCGGCGGGCGCGGCGGGCGTGCTGGCAGGCGTCGGCGCCGGTGCGGGTGCAGAGGGCGCTGCGGCGGCGGGTGCCGCCTCCTTCTTGCCGAAACCGAGCTTTTCCAGAATGGTGTTGAACAGGCCCATGGCGGACTCCTCTCTTTGCGGGTGAGTGAGGCCCCCGGGGATGCACGTGAAACCCGGGCGAGAGCCCGGTGCTGCGCGTGGGGGCGGGCGATGCATCCGGCGTGAAGCCGGGTCAGGCGACTTCATGCTAACAGCCTTGCGCGTCGACCGTCACCCTGCGGCGCGCCGATGTTCTCAGGATTGGCGACGGCGACGCTGCACTGCTTCTCCGCCGGGCCATACTCCCCGCCAGTGCTGTGCAGCGTCGAAGCGGGGCCTGGTCGATGCTGGCGCACGAAGTTGTCATGAAACAGGCAGTGCGGTCGGGCGCGCCCACGTCGCGCGCACCGTATCGCCCGCTGCAACAAGGGAGCGGACCGTGGATACACAGGACGATGTACTGATCGCCAATCGCGCGATGCTGGTGCATTTCGACAGCTACAGCGCGGCGCTGGTGTTCGCGAAGTGGGGTGACACCTTGCTGGCGCCGGCCCCGCTGCCTCCGTCGGCAGCCGCGCTTTCTCCAACCGGCGGGACGGCCGCGATCAAGGATGGCGATGCAGTGAAGGCGGCGGTTGTCGCCCGCCTGGGGTTGAACCCGGCCGAGCTGGAACTTGCCGTCGACTTCGATCACCAGGTATCGACCGACTCCGGTCCGGTCCGCGTGCATCTGCTGCGCTTCACCACCTTCGAGGCACCGAAGGCCGCACTTGAACCGCATGGCGGCGTGTTCCGTCCGATCAGCGCGCTGCGTGGCGGCGCGCCGGTGGAACTGTTGCTGGCGCGCGAGGTGTTCAATCTGATCATTGGTGCGGGCGGTGGCAGGGCCTGAGCGGCGGTGAGAACGGCGACGCGACGACGACATCGCGATCGGCTGCACCCCGGTCCGGGCGCTCACGATGGCGACGGAGCGGGTTCTCTGTGGGAGCGGCCTTGGCCGCGACAGGGCCGATGCCGTCCGCCGGCTTCGCTGCAGGCCGCTGTCGGGGTCAGAAGACCCCTCCCACAGAACCCCGGCCCAGGCGCCGGGCGTGACTTGGGCGTCTTCCCTGTGGGAGCGGCCTTGGCCGCGACAGGGCCTTTGCGGTCCTCGGGCTTCGACGCAGGCCGCTGTCGGGGTCAAGACCCCTCCCACAGAACCCCGCCCTTACTCCAGTCACGAATCAGGCGCGATCCCTGGGGGAGCGGTCTTCTGACCGCGACGCGGCCGTGCTACCGCGCAAGAAGCCACCATCATGGCGCCATCGCCGCAACGAAGCGCACGATTTCCGCATTGACGATGTCGGGATGCGTCACCGGCGCCATATGCCCCAGCCCGGCGAATTCGACTACCTCCACCTTCGGCAGTCGCGGGGTCAGCACACGCGCCACCGCGTGCACCGACTCGGGCGACGAGGCGCCGAGCATGTAGAGCAACGGCATATCCAGCGCGGCGAAGGCCTCAAGCGGTGTCGGCTCGGTGGTCAGCGCGTGCGCCCAGCGTCGCACATTGCGCATCGATTCGGCGACCGGCTGTTGGCGCTGCTCGGGCATCGCCGCAAGGCTGCCGTCGCCCATCCAGTAGTCGATGAAATGGCGGGCCGCCTCGTGCAGGTCGCCGGCTTCCAGCGCAGCCACCGATGCCGCTACTGCAGCGTGTATGCCCTCGGTGCCGTTCGGTTGCGGCTGCTGCGCGTCGACCACGGCGAACAGCGTGGGCTCGTAGATCGCCAGCGCATGCACGCGCTCCGGCCAGGTCACGGCGGCGATCAGCGCCACCGCTGCGCCGTAGGAATGGCCGATCAGCACGTAGGATTCGCCCGCCTGGTCGAACACCGGCGCCAGGAAATCGACTTCGTCGCGCAGCGCGATCCGGCTGTCCGAAGGCCAGTCCGGACTGCGGCCGGCGCCGTACAGGTCCGGCGCGAGCACCCGGTGACGGGCGGACAGCGCATCGCCCAGGTCGCGCCACTGCGACGACGTGCTCGCGTTCGCGTGCAGGCAGATCACCGCCGGGCCGGCGCCGGTCGCTCGGACATGCGGTGTGGCCATGGTCATCGCGCGCTCCGCCGGTGTATTGCAGCCGTGGCTAGAAGGTCGCCGCCATCGCCCGGGCCCGCGCCGCCGCCTCGGCGCGCGAGCCGGCGTCGACCTCGGGGCCGTACAGCGTCTTCTGCACGATGAGGTGGCCGACATCGGTAATGCCCACCATGCGCAGCCACAGGTCGAGATACTGGCGCTGCAGATCCCACTCCGACGACTTCAGCGCATCTGGCGCGTCACCCACCTCGACGCCGCGCGCCAGCACCAGCACCGCCTTGCAGTGGCCCAGCGTGCCCAGCTGGCCGCGCTCGTCGAAGGTGAACAGCAGGTCCTTCTGCGACACCACGTCGATCAGCTGCTTCAGCTTGTACGGAATCGAGTAGTTCCACATCGGCGCGCTGATGACCAGCCGGTCCGCCTGCTGGATGCGTGCAGCCAGCGCGCGGATCTGCGCCCACGCCGCCGCCTGCTCGTCGGTCAGCGGCGTGCCGGCCAGGCCGGCGTACTTCGCGTCCAGCGCGGCGCCGTCGAACTCGGGCATAGCCTCGGACCAGACGTCCAGCACATCCACCGTGCCATCCGGATGCGCCGTCTGCCAGGCGTCGATGAAGGCGTGCGCGACTTCGATGGACGCCGAGCGCTGTTTGCGGGGGGAGGATTCGATGTGGAGGAGGTGGGGCATGAGGTCGAACTCCAGTCATCACACGCGAAGGGTCATCGCAGAGGGGGCGGTCGCGTGACCACCTGTCACTTACCGATGCCGTGACCCATTTTCAACAGATAGTGACGAGCGGTCATTTCACGTCGACCCGGCCTCGGCACGAACAATCGATGTCTGACCCCAATTCCAGCCAATTTTGCCGCTAGAAAGGGATGTCGTCCAAGTCTGTGAAAGTGCTTGGGGCGGCCGGTAACTTGCTAGGCAGCTTACCGTCACACTTGGAACATCCTGATACTCCCATGGAGTCCATGTATTCGCGTTTCAGCCATGAGCCACAGACCTTGCATTCGGGAACCGCATAAGTTTCAGCGCCACAGCTTCCGCAGAAAGGCGTTTCGGATATAGATGATCCACAGTTGCGGCATCGGTAAATAAGCGGCTTCCCGCAGCTTGTGCAGAAGGAGCTCGTCGAGTTATGGATAACGCGTGGACCACGGTAATAGCCACGCGAGGACCAGTTCGCATCCGCGCACTTATGGTTTGTGCATAGTGCCAAAGCCGGTGCGAGTGTAGGTGGTGAGGCATGATGTCGTCGCCCAATTGCACGGACAAAGTCCTCGGCCGTATTGTGACGCGCCGCGGGATCCAAAGCGCACGCTTTCTCTACGGCATCAATGAGATCGCGAGAAAATGCGGAGAGCGTCCGCGCGAGGTTGGTGATTTCGGCGCGGCCAGTAAGCATCTCTACTAGCAACACGCCGACGCCGTAGAGGTCGCTTCGACTATCGACCGACGCCGCGTCACTCAACTGCTCAGGAGAGGCGTAAGGCGGCGTTCCAAGAATTTCTCCTGTGGTTGTGGCTCTCGTCGTGCCTGGCTGAGAGTCGAAGCTAACGCCAATTGAGAAGTCGATAAGGAAGCAGCGTTGCCTTGCATCGACCATGACGTTGGATGGCTTCACGTCGCGATGAACAATCTGATGCGCGTGAGCGCAACTCAAGGCGTCTAGAACTTGAGTTGCGATATCCAGCGCAACCTCGGGTTCCAAGGCGTGCTTTTCGCGCAGTAGTGTTTGCACTGTCTTGCCTTGTACGTACTCCATAACGAAGTACGGTGTTTGTCCGAATTGCGTATCGACCACGCCCTCGGTCAGCACGTAAGGGATGTTCGGGTGCTGAAACCGCGCAAGCAACTTTGCTTCTCGAACAAACCGCTTCTGCATAGCCGGTTCGGAACGAACAAATGCGCTGTCAAAAAACTTCGCTGCAACACGTCGTCCCAGACTGCGCTGCTCAGCTACATAAACGCTGCCGCTCAGACCCTTTCCAAGAACACCTGTGAGTTGGAAACCCTGTCGCGCAAGGTGCTTGACATACTCATCTGGCAGTAAGGATGAATTGGTAGGGCTGTTCAAAGTGTCGATACCTCAGCGTCACGAGCCGTTCAGTCCAATCATGGCGTACAAATGTGGAGAAGAGGTGATTCGCACGGGAACCTCGAAAGTCGCATCCTCAAGCAGCCGAAACGCATTCATCGTGTTAGGTAGCGCCCCACAGCGAACACGTCCGCGGCAGCGATGAGCTTAGCGTCACCGCGCTCGTAGCAGGCGACGCGTCTCGAAATTTCGGCATCCCACGCGCCCTGAACGTCAGGGGCGACTTCGCGCTCGACCGATTCGAGCAACTCGTGGGCGAGCCGCGTGCGTTCGTCGGCCGTCAGCGTCCGGGCCTTTTGCGAAAGTTCGTTGAGAAGTGAGGACATGCGCGTGCTCCCAAGAGGTCGGGGCAGTCTACGCCCGCAGGCGGACGCGCGGTAGCGTCAGTCCGCCAGCGGCTCCAGCAGCGCCGCCAGATCGTTCTCGCCGAATTTCTCCAGTGCCGCTTCGTCGTTGCCGAGGATGCCTTCGGCCAGGGCGGCCTTCTTTTCCTGCAGCGCGACGATGCGTTCTTCGATGCTGCCGGCGACGATGAGCTTGTAGACGAACACCGGCTTGTCCTGGCCGATGCGGTGGGCGCGGTCGCTGGCCTGGTTTTCGGCGGCGGGGTTCCACCAGGGGTCGTAGTGGATCACCGTGTCGGCGGCGGTGAGGTTGAGGCCGACTCCGCCGGCTTTCAGGCTGATCAGGAAGACCGGCACGGTGCCTTCCTGGAAGCGGCGGACGACCGCTTCGCGGTTCTGCGTGTCGCCGGTCAGCATGACGCAGCCGATGCCGGCTTCGACCAGCTGTTCGTGGATCAGGTCCAGCATGCCGGTGAATTGCGAGAACACCAGCACCTTGCGACCTTCGGCCAGCAGGTTTTCCAGCATGTCCATCAGCAGGTCGAGCTTGGCCCGCTCTTTCACGCGGGCGGCGGCATCGGTCTTCAGCAGGCGCGGGTCGCAGCACACCTGGCGCAGCTTGAGCAGCGCGTCGAGGATGACGATGCGCGCGCGGGCGAAACCGCGGCTGGCGATCTCCTCGCGCACCCGCTTGTCCATCGCCACCCGCACGGTTTCGTAGAGGTCGCGCTGGCGACCGGTCAGTTCTACCGTGCGCAGCACTTCGGTTTTCGGCGGCAGGTCGGCGGCGACGTCGTCCTTGCGCCGGCGCAGGATGAAGGGCGCCACGCGGCGCGCCAGCAGTTCGCGGCGGATCGGGTCGCCGTGCTTCTCGATCGGCGTACGCCAGCCGCGCGTGAAGTCCTTCTGTTCGCCGAGGAAGCCGGGCAGCAGAAAGTCGAACTGAGCCCACAGTTCGCCCAGATGGTTTTCCAGCGGCGTGCCGGTCAGGCACAGCCGGTGCCGCGCGCGCAGCAGGCGCACGGCCTTCGCCGCCTGGCTGCCGGCGTTCTTCACCGTCTGCGCCTCGTCGAGGATGAGCAGGTGGTAGTCGTGCTCGGCCAGCTTTTCGTGGTCCCGCCACAGCAGCGGGTAGGTGGTGAGGCAGACGTCGTGCTCGGGCACCTGGGCGAAGCGCTCGCCGCGGTCCGGGCCGTGCAGCTTGAGCACGCGCAATTCGGGTGCGAAACGGGCGGCTTCGCGCTGCCAGTTGAATACCAGCGAGGTCGGCAGCACGACCAGCGCCGGGCGGTCGAGCCGGCCGGCGCGCTTCTCCAGCAGCAGGTGGGCCAGCGTCTGCGCGGTTTTGCCGAGGCCCATGTCGTCGGCCAGGATGCCGCCGAGATCGTGCGCGCGCAGGTGCTGCAGCCAGGCCAGACCTTCGCGCTGGTAGGGACGCAGTTCGATGCCGAAGCCCTCCGGCGCGTCGACCGGCGCGACGCCGTGCATGCTGCGCAGTCGCTCGACCCACTGTTCAAGCGACTTGAAGCCTTCGCGCGTCCACTTCGCATCGAGCGCTTCGGCCAGCCGCGGCGCGTCCATGCGCGACACCTGCAGTGCGCCGCCGGCCGGGCTGTCGAACAGGTCGACCAGAGTGCGCGCCAGCGGCTTGATGCGGCCGGCCGACACGATGATGCGTTCGCCTTCGGCGGTGAACAGATCGGTCGTGTCCTCGTCGCGCATGCGGTCGAGCGCGATCGGGTCCAGCCAGCGGCCGTCGCGCTTGAACAGCGCGTGCAGCAGCGGCGCAAGGTCGAGCCGGCGGCCACCGACGTCGATGCCGAGCGACAGTTCGAGCCAGCCGTTCTCGTTCTCGTCCAGTTCGGCGTGCCACTCATCGACCACCAGCACGCGGTGGCGGAAGTCCGGCGGGCACTCGATCTGCCAGCCGGCGCGGGTAAGGCGGCCGGCGGCGTCGCCGAAGAAGCGCGCCCAGGCCTCTTCGCTCTCCAGGCCGAGCGCGCCGACCGGCAGCGATTCGTACATCTGCAGCCAGCGCGCCTGCACCGGCGCGAAACCGACTTCGCCGAGCAAGGCCAGCGCCGCCTGTTCGGCCGCGCTGTCGCGCTTCACGCGTACCGCGCGGCCGTTGGGCAGCGTCGCCAGGTCGGAGCTGTCGGTGGCGGCGAACTTCGCCTGGCCGTAGCTGAGCGCGACGGTGGCGATGTCGTACAGCGCGTGGCCGAGCGCCTTGTCGTAGCGGCGGTGCGGCTTCACGTGCCACACCGGCAGGCTGGCGAACTTCAGCACCGGGCGCAGCGCCTCTTCGATCAGCGGCAGGCTGGCTGCGTCGCGCCCCAGCGGCGACGGCAGCGCGGGCGCGGCCTGGGCCAGCGCCTCGGCCACCAGCGGCAGTTCGGCGGTGGTGAGCAGCGGCAGTTCGAGCACCGCCTGCACCGCTTCGCGCGCCGGGTGGGTGATTTCGCCGGCCCGTCCGCGGGCGACGTCGAGATACCAGGGCGGGTCGGTCGGCAGCGTCCAGTCGGCCGGTGGCGTGCAGGCGAGCAGGGCGCGCACGCCGAGCTTTTCGGTCTGCCATTCGAGCTGACCGGCGCGCGCTTCACCCGGCTTCAGCGCGCGCGCGTCGTCGCTGCCCTCGTCGGCGCGCACGAAGCAGCGACCGGTGTCGAGCGCGGCGCGCAGCACGGCGAGGCCGTCGGCGCCGCGCAGTTCGAAGGGCACGAACACGCTGGTCGCGCGTTTGCGTATCGCGTCGCGCAGCGTGCGGAACACCGGCAGATCGTTGTCCTGCACGAAGGAAGGCGGCTTCAGCAGCGCCTGCTCGAAGTTGAACCAGGGCTGGCTGTCAGCGCCCGGCGTGCTGTCGCGGCCGGCGCGGTCGGTAAGTTTGGCCTTGAGCAGGCGCAGGTCGGCCGGCTGGCTGCCGCGCGGCGTGATCAGGTAGGCGATCGATTCCTTGGGTGCGGCGCGCTTGCGCGAGGCGCCTGTCGGTTCTTCGCTCAGGCGCTTCTGCAGCGTCTGCGCCCAGCGCAGCACCTCGGCGCGCGGGCGCTCGATCAGTTCGCCCTGCTTCTTGGCCGCCAGCAGCAGGCCGACCGCGTGCTTGCAGCGGTTGCCGACCGGGCAGGAACAGCGGGTGGCGATTTCCAGCGTGCGCTCGCCGAAGTACTCGCGCCGTTCCAGCCGTACCGTCACCTGGTAGGGCTGCGGCCGGGTGCCGCGCACCAGCGCGCGCAGCGTCGGCCCCTGCACGTCGATGTCGCCGACCCGCGTCACGTACTGGCTGCCGCGCACGATGGTGTCTTCGGAGAACATTTCTCCGAGCATCCGGTTGTCGAGCTGGGACAGCAGGCGGGTCAGTTCCATCGCGGGCGAGGCACGGCAGCCAAAAAAATGGACGCAGGATTGTAAACCCTGCGCCCCGTCGTGCCATGAAACTGCGGTGTCAGCTGCGCGGCCGGACACCCCGCTCATTCACCGTCAGCGCCGCGGAAGGCGCCCAGCTCACGTGCTGGTGCAGCATGCCGGCCGCCTCGCGCGCAAGGTCGGTGTCGCCGGCCACCACGGCGACCATGCCCTGGCCGCCTGCTTCGACATGCACCCCCATGCCGCGGTGGCTGGCGGTGATGGTGCGCACGCGCTCGTCCTTCTGCGGCAGCAGCAGCAGCGTGGCCGGGCCCTTAGGCGTGTCGAACACGATGTGCCAGCCGGTGCCGCCGGGCACCGGGCACAGCTTCACGTAGCGCACGGCGGTCATCGGCACCTTCACTTCGGCACCGAAACTTTCGAGCACCTGCGATACGCGCTGCGGCTCGATCAGCCGCGTGCTCATCAATGCCTCCGGTTCGTGCATCACGTGCTCGACCGCCAGCGCGACGCGCTCGCGGTCGGGTGCGGTGTGCCAGTACTGCACGCCCAGCCCGAGGCTGAGCACCATGCTGGCGGCCAGCGCCCACAGCTTGAGCGGCGAGCGGGTGCGCGCCCGGCTGCCGACCAGGATGCGCTCGGCCAGACCGTCCGGCACGTCGATCGCCACCGTCTGCTGCAGCATGCGTTCGCCGGCGTTCACGCGGCGCGAGAAGGCCTGGCACGCGGGGCAGGCGATCAGGTGTTCCTCGGCTGCCTCGGTCAGGCGGCGCGGATCGGCCAGCTTTTCGCGGCGGAAGTCGATGCAGTTGAAAGTCATGGTCTTGTCGTCGAGGCTGCTCACGATTCGGCCCTCCGCGCCGGCTGGCCGGTCAGTGCGCTACGCAGTGCCTGACGGGCGCGGGTCAGGCGGGTCATCACCGCGCCTTCGGTGGTGTCCAGCATGTCGGCGATTTCGGCGCACGAAAAGCCGCCCAGCGCCTGCAGCACCAGCGGTTCGCGCAGCGTCAGCGGCAGGCTGCCGAGCAGGTTTTCCATTTCAAAAAGCTCTATCGGTTCGTGGTCGGCGGCGATCTGCAGGTCTTCCAGTTCGACGTCGACGTAGTCGAACTGCTTGCGCTCATACAGCCGCGCGTGTTCGCGGCGCACGATGGTGATGAGCCAGCTCTTGGTGGCGGCGGAATCCTTGATGTCGTCCCACGATTTCCAGGCGCGGGCGAAGGTTTCCTGCACCAGGTCCTCGGCGACGAACTTGTCGCGGCACAGCCACCAGGCGAAGCGGTACAGATCCGGGCTGAACGCCCGCACCGCCTGTTCGAAGCTCTTGCGTTTGCTGAATCCGAGTATCACGACATCGTCCGTGTGTGCGCTGACAACCCTGAAGACCGGGAGGCAGGGGGCAACCTTACATGGCTTACAAAGGAATCGCGCGCGGTCGGTCGCGGGGGCCAGGGTATGTGGGAGAGTTCTTGACCCCGACAGGAGCGGTGGGCAGTACACGGTGCCGGCTTGCGGCCCTGTCGGCAGCAATGCCTGACTCTCGCGGGGGGCCTTGCTCGGGCCTGCACCGAAAACTGTGGGACCGAGCTTGCTGTGGGAGCGAGCTTGCTCGCGATTGCGGCCTTGATCGAAGCCAGCGGCCAGCGACAGCCGCGTCGCGGCCAAGGCCGCTCCCACAAAGGCCGCTCTCGCAGGGAGCGGGCCCCGACCAGTGGCGGGAGCCGGGATTCTGTGGGGGGGCTTCTGACCCCGACGGCGGCGGTGGTTGGCGCGTGGCGCGCCTATCCGGCCATCCGCTCCAGCCAGTCGACCACCGCGGTGTCGCCGCTGAAGTCGTCGACCGCGCGCACCGGCAACTCCGGCGCACGCTCGGCCAGCATGCGGGCGAGGGCGTTGCAGGGGCCGATTTCGAGCACGGCGTCGGGTGCGTATTCGAGCACGGTGTCCATGCAGGTGGACCAGTCTATGGTCTGTGCGACCTGGGCAGTCAGCGCGCGGACGGCATCGGCAGCGTCGCGCTGCGCGCGGCCGTCGATGCCAGCGATGACTGGCACGGACAGGCGACCGCTTGCCCACGGCGCCAGCGCTTCGGCCAGCGGTGCCCGCGCGGCGGCGAGCAGCGGTGTATGCGACGGCGTGTGCACCGCGAGACGCACGCAGCGACGGGCGCCGCGCGTGGGCAGAGTGTGTTCCAGCTCGATCAGCGCAGTGCTTGCGCCGCCGACGACGAAGTGGGCGTCGCCGTTGCGGATGGCGATGCTGCAGCCGCTGCCTTCGAGCGCAGCGCGCAGTACTGCTTCTGTCAGGCCCTGCACGGCGAGCAGGCCGGACGGCTGCGCGGTGGCGGCGTCCATCAATGCGGCGCGCCGTGCAGCCAGTGCGAGCCAGTCCTTGAGCGGCAGACCGCGCGCCAGTGCAAACGCGCTCAACTCGCCCAGCGAGTAGCCGGCGAACAGCAGCGGTCGCGGCAGCCGCGGCGCGAGCCGGCGCCAGCGCAGCGCGTGCAGCGCGCTGATCAAGACCTGTGCGGTGACGTTGCTGGCCAGATCGTTGCTGCGCAGCGCTTCGAGAGCCGGCAGCCAGGCGCGCGTCTTGGCGTCGGCACGCAGTTCGGACAGATGCTCCGCCGTCTGTCCGCCCTGTCCGCTGAACAGCACGATCAGCCGCACGCCGCACCCTCCAGTTCGTGCAGGAACAGCGTCACCGCCAGCAGATCGGCCGCGCCGCCCGGACTGAGCCGGCGGGCGACGAAGGCCTCGTGCGTGGCCTGCGCCTGCGCCGCCCAGTCGTCGGCGAACACGCCGCCCGCCGCGATGAAGCTGCGCGCCGTGCCCTGCGCGTAGTCGAGACCGATGCGGCCGCCGCGCCACAGCAGATTGCTGTCGTCCAGCCGCGCGATCAGCACGAACAGCGCCTGCACCGCGGCGCGGTTCTGGCGGTCGTCACCGGGCGCGGCGAGTACCGCGCGCAGCGCCGGCAGTGCCGCGTCGATCACATCGGGAAAGCCGGCGGCCGCCTGCTCGCGCGCACCGCCGGTACCGTGGCGGCGGGCGACGCGCAGGCCGTGGCTGTCCGCATGTGGCGTGCCATCGGCGGGTCGTGCGGCGACGATGTCGGCGCCCCAGCAGGTGGCGACGGTGCGCGCGACGTGCGCGGCGTCGGCCGTTCCGCTCAGCGCCGCGACACGTCCGGCGGCGGCGCACAGCAGGCCGAGGTTGAAGATGGCACCGCGGTGCGTGTTGATGCCGCCGGTGGCGGCCAGCATCTGCGCTTCGGCGGCCAGTCCGAGCGACTGCAGCGTGGCGAAGCCGGCGCCGTCGGCTCCAGCGCGGGCGATGTCGCGGAAATAGTGGCGCAGCGCGAACAGGCTGCGGAAGAAGATCGACATGTCCATGTCGTCGTGGCTGCCGTTGTCGATCGGGCTGACCAGCCCCGGCTTGGGCGCCAGCGCGACCTCGCGGTAGAGGCTGCGCACGGCGAGCCGGCCGATGCGTTCGCAGTCGGCGACCGGGGCCGGAGTGATCCGGGCGGGCGCGTTCATGCGGCGCAGCTCCGTGCCGGCCACAGATCGCCGACGTCGATCAGCACGATGCCATCGTCGGATTTCGCCAGCACGCGACGCGGGCTGCGGCCGTCGAGTGCGGCCGCCAGTTCGCGCCAGGCCACCGCGTGCGCACCGCAGCGGATTTCGCCGTCGAGGCGCAGCGCGCCGTCGGCGTGCCGCAGCAGCGCGAGCAGCGCGGGCAGCGGTGCGGGGTCTTCGAGGTCGAACAGCAGGTCGAGGTCGCTGTCGTCACGCAGACAGGGTTTGCCGCTGAGCGACTGCCACAGCAGCGAACCGTAGACGCGCGGCGTGATGCGAAGCCCGGTGCAGCGCTCGGCGAACGCATGCAGCGACGGCCGGTGAGCGGCCGGCAGTGCGTCGAGCAACGACGCGAGCGGTGGCGGTGGCGTGCTGCGTTCGACGTCGGCGCGCGCCGTGGTCAGCGATACGCGGCGGCGCTCCCCAGTGCCGGGCAAGGTGAGACCGAGGCGCACGCGCTCGGTCGGCTGGTCGTCACTGCGCGCACAGACCAGCGGTCTGCCGGCCCTGCGCCAGGCTTCGACATCGGCGGCAGCTGCTGCGCTGCAGGCGGCGAGAGTCACCGCCGCGCCGGCGCGCAGCCAGACCAGGTCGTGACGGCGCAGGCGGCGCATGGTCAGGCGTCGAGCGGTACGCCGGCCACGCGCTCGGCCACCGGCTGCGCCAGCGTACGGCCGCCGCGTTCGCGGCCGAGTGCGGCGCGGCGGTCCTCGCCGCCGGCTTCGGCGATGGCCTGCTGCAGCGCCTGCGGCCAGTCGTCGCTGTCGGACCACAGCGCGTGGATGGCGCCCATGCGCGCGTAATTGCTGGCGCCCGGCGCGAACACCGGCGAGCTCTGCGCCAGCGCTTCCAGTCGCTCGGGCGCGATCTTGGTCACGCGCGCCATCGCACGCAGATCCATCACCTTCACCTGGGCATCGGGCAGCGCGCAGATGCGGTCGGCCAGCAGGCCGAAGGCAAGGAAGCCGCCGCTGACCGCTTCGCCGTGGATCAGCGTCACCAGCCGGTGACCGCTTTGGCGAGCGAGGTCGACGCAGCGCGCCATGTGGGCGAAATAGCCGTTCAGGCCCAGCAGCTCCTCATGGCGCGACAGCGCCTGGCCCTGGGTCGATGCGATGAACACGATGGGGCGCGGGTCGCCGCTCACGTGATCGGTGCGCACCGCGTCGAGCACCGCCTGCGACAGTTTCAGCGCCATGTCGGTGGTGAGCGCGGCGCGGTCGCGGGTGCCGATCACGTGCACGCGGCCGGCTGCGGATTCGGCGTGGCCGGCGAGGTTGTGCCCGTCGAAGGCGACCGTGTGGCCGGTCGGGAACAGGCGGTCGAGCAGGGCGTTCATGCGGCCTCCGTCGGCGAAAGAGGAGCGAGCAGGCGGTTGAAATCGGCGGCGTCCAGCATCGGGATGACCGCGGGATCGGGCAGGCCGAGCGCGCGCCAGATATCCAGGCCGTCGCGCGCATCGGCGTGGCGCGCAGCGCGCAGCGTCAGCGCCCGCTGGTCGGCGTCGAGCGCGGCGAGGTCGCGCGTCGGCACCGGCCGCGCGAGCAGCGCGCGCGCGGCGTCGCGGAAGGCGGCGATGTCGTCGTCCACCAGCAGGGCGGCGTCGCCGAGGCTGCGCCTGAGCTTGCCGCCGGTTACCCGCCACACGAGGGCGCGGTCCTTCGAATCGAATTCATCGACGCCCTTCACCGTCTCGATCACCTCGGGGCCGGACAGGCCGAGCCGGCCTTCTTCCGACATGACGAGCGCGTCGCACAGCCGGGCGACGATGCCCATGCCGCCGAAGGCACCGCACGAGCCACCGATCAGGCCATACACCGGGATGCCGTCGGCGCGTGCGGCGAGCAGTGCGCGCATCAGTTCTGAAATCGCGATCAACCCGGCATTGGCTTCGTGCAGTCGCACGCCACCGGAGTCGATGGCCAGCAGCACTGCCGCCGGCCGTGTGTGGCGAGCGCGCTCGAACAGGCCGCGCAGCTTGGCACCGTGGATTTCGCCGACGGCGCCGCCGTTGAACTCGCCCTGCTGGGCGCCGACCAGCACCGGCCGGCCGTCGAGCGTGGCTTCGCCGACGACGACGCCGTCGTCGAAGGCGACCGGCAGATCGAGCGCGGCCAGATGCGGGCTGGTGAGCCTTTCGTGCGGACCGCACAGCTCGCGGAAGCAGCCGGCGTCGACCAGGCCGGCGATGCGGGCGCGGGCGTCGGCTTCGAACCAGGAATGTCGGTGCAGGCGGCTCATGCGCGGTCCTCCAGCGCTTCCAGCGCCTGATCGAGGCGCAGGCTCACGACGGCAGGTGTCGCGCCGGCGTCGTTGATCGCGAGCGCGAGGCCGCCGGCGGCGTGACGGGCGACCGCGTCGGCGAGCACCGCCTCCCAGGTGTCGCGGAAGCCGTGCGCAGAGGTGTTCACTTCGATGTCGCAGCGGTCGGCCATGCTGCCGCGGTCGACCAGGATTTCCAGATTGCCGGAGGACACGACGCCGCACAGCGCGGCGGCCGCGTCGGCGCGCGCGCAGGGCGTGCTCGGCAGCGAGAGGGTGAAGCGTTCCATGTCGGGTCTCCGGTCACCAGTTGCGGAAGCGGCGCGGCGGGTCGTACAGGCCGCCGGAGGCGCGCACCAGATCCTTGATGCTGCGTGCGGCGAGCAGGTCGCGCGTGGCGTCGCGCTTGTCGATGCCGATGTCTTCCGGGCGGCGGATGACGCCGCGGTCGCGCAGGTTCTCGACCATGCGCGCATCGCGCGCGCGGCCCACCGGCGTGTAGCCGGCCACACCGCGTATCGCCTGTTCGCGTTCGGCGGCGCTGCGGCACAGCAGCAGGTTGGCGATGCCTTCTTCGGTCACGATGTGGGTCACGTCGTCGCCGTGGATCATGATGGGCGGCAGGTCCATGCCCATGTCCTCCATCAGCTGCCAGGCGTCCAGCCTGTCTACGAAGGCAGGCGCCATGTGTTCGCGGAAGGTTTCGACCGTCTGCACCACCAGCTTCTGGCCGCGCGTGGCGATGGCGTCGCCAGCGCGCTCGCGGCCGGCGCGCAGCCAGGCCGGACTGGCGTGGCGCCGCCCGCGTGCATCCGAACCCATGTTCGGCGCGCCGCCGAAGCCGGCGATGCGGCCCAGCGTGGCGGTCGAACTGTTGCCGGCGAGGTCGATCTGCAGCGTCGAGCCGATGAACATGTCGCAGGCGTAGAGGCCGGCGGTCTGGCAGAAGGCGCGGTTGGACCGCATGCTGCCGTCACGGCCGGTGAAGAACACGTCTGAGCGGGCGGCGACGTAGTTCTCCATGCCGACTTCGGAGCCGAAGCTGTGCACCGATTCGACGAAGCCCGCCTCGATCGCCGGGATCAGCGTCGGGTGCGGGTTCAGCGCCCAGTGGCTGCAGATCCTGCCGCGCAGGCCCAGCGATTCGGCATAGGTGGGCAGCAGCAGTTCGATCGCCGCGGTGTCGAAGCCGATGCCGTGATTCAGGCGCTGCACGCCGTACTCGGCGTAGATGCCCTTGATCGCCATCATCGCCATCAGCACCTGGATTTCGGTGATCTGTGCCGGGTCGCGGGTGAACAGCGGCTCGATGTAGTTGGGCCGCGGCGCGACCACGAAGGCATCGGTCCAGTCGGCCGGGATGTCGACGCGCGGCAGGCGATCCAGCTTTTCGTTCACCTGTGCGATGACGAGGCCGTGGCGGAAGGCGGTCGCCTCGACGATGGCCGGCGTGTCCTCGGTGTTCGGGCCGAGGTAGAGGTTGCCGTCGGCGTCCGCTGCCTGTGCGGCGATCAGGCACACGTCGGGGGTGAGATCGACGAAGTAGCGGCCGAACAGTTCGAGGTAGGTGTGGATGGCGCCGATGGCGATGCGCCGTTCCTCGACCAGCCGTGCCAGCCTGTTCGCCTGCGGGCCGGAGAACGAGAAGTCGAGGCGGTTCGCGATGCCGCGCTCGAACACGTCGATGTGCGCCGGCAGCGCCAGCACCGACTGCACCATGTGCAGATCGTGCAGGCGCTCGGACGAGCAGTCGGCCAGCGATTCGGCGAGGAAGTCGGCCTGTTTCTGGTTGTTGCCTTCGAGGCAGACGCGGTCGCCCGGCTCGATCGCCGCTTCCAGCGCGGCTACGATGTCGGCCGCGGCGATCTGGCGGCCGCGGGTGAGCGGCGCCAGCCGTTCGAGCCGGCGCGCCCGGCGCGCCGCACGTTGATTCCAGGGCGCGCCCATCTTCAGCTCCCCTGGTAGTGGTCGGGCAGCCACATCGCGATGCCCGGCATCAGGCACAGCAGCAGCACCGCCAGCAGCATGAGCCAGATGAAGGGCAGCACGCCCTTCATGATGGCCTTGAGCGGGATGTCGGGTGCGATGCCGTTGATGACGAACAGGTTCAGCCCGACCGGCGGCGTGACCAGACCGGCTTCCAGCATGATGGTCATGATGACGCCGAACCAGATCAGGTCGAAGCCGTGCGTATTCAGCGCCGGCAGGATGATGGGCGTCACCATCAGAATGATGGCCACCGGCGGCAGGAAGAAGCCGAGCACCAGCAGCAGCACGCACACCGCGAGGAAGAAGCCCCACTTGCCTATCGGCAGCGTCACCAGCCACTGTGCGGCTTCCTGGGTAATGTTCAGATTGCTCATCACCCAGGTGTAGAGGAAGGACATGCCGATGATCATCATGATCATGCAGCTTTCCTTCACTGTGCCGTTCAGGATGACCTTCAGGTCGGCCCAGCGGTAGCACTTGTAGATGGTCATCACCATCAGCAGCGAGAAGAAGGCGCCGATGCCGGCCACTTCCGACGGCGTCGCCCAGCCGCCGTACAGCGCGATCATGACGATGGCGATGACGGCGAGGAAGGGCGCGAAGCGCGGCAGCGATTCCAGACGTTCCGCCCAGCTGTAATGCTCCTCCTGCAGCAGCGCGTGCGAACCGTCGCCACCGGCGTCGGCCGACGCGCGCGCCTGCGCCTTTTCCTTCTTGTAGCGCCACATGACGTAGAGCGCGAACAGCAGCGTCAGCAGCAGGCCCGGGCCGACACCGGCCATGAACAGCTTGCCGATCGACTGTTCGGTGGCCAGGCCGTACAGGATGAGCGTCAGGCTGGGCGGGATCAGGATGCCCAGCGTGCCGCCGGCGGCGATCAGCCCGGTGGACAGGCCGTCCGAGTAGCCGCGGCTGCGCATCTGCGGAATGCCCGAGCTGCCGATGGCCGAACAGGTCGCCGGGCTGGAGCCGCACATCGCCGAGAACACCGAACAGGCCAGCGTGTTGGCGACACCGAGGCCGCCCGGTACGCGGTAGAGCCAGCGGTTCAGCGATGCGTAGAGGTCTTCGCCGGCGCGCGACTTGCCGATCGCCGCGCCCATCAGCACGAACAGCGGGATGGTGAGCAGCGTGAAGTTGTCGAGTTCGGCGTAGATGGTTTCGGTCACCAGCGCCAGCGACGACAGCGGCATGAAGAACAGCATGAACAGCAGGGCCACGCCACCGAGCGCGAAAGCGATCGGCATGCCCGAGAACAGGCCGACGAAGGTGGCGACGGCGAACAGCAGAGACAGCGTGAGCATGTCCATGTCAGGCCTCCTTGCGGCGCAGCGTCTGCAGCGCCAGTTCGAGTGTCAGCGTGGTCATGCCGAGCGCGACGAAGAGATACGGTATCCACAGCTTCGGGCCCCACAGCGAGGGACTGGTCTTGCCGTCGGCCCAGGCTTCGTGGAAGAACTCCCAGGCGTTGAAGGCAACGAAGCCGCAAAAGGCGAAGGTGAGTACGTCGGCCAGCTTCTGCCGCAGCCGGTTGATGCCGGCGGGCAGCATGGTGTCGAGCAGGTCGATCGCCACGTGGCCGCGTTCGGCCTGGGTGTGGGCCGCACTCATGAAGGTGGAAATGATGAGCAGCATGACGCACAGCTCGATTTCCCAGTCTGTGGGCCACTTGAGCCAGTAGCGCACCGCGACCTGCCACACCAGGATGCCGGCCGCCACGATGATGACGGCGCCCGACAGATAGGCGGCAAGCCGGTTGAACCGGCGCAGCGCGCCGGCAATCAGCGAGAACATGATGGAACCCTCCCCAGGCCGGTCGCGTTACTTGACCGAAGTGGCCATGTCCATCCAGGTCTTGCCGTCCTTCACTTTCTCGGCAAAGTCCTTCCACGAGGTCTTCTGGGCGAGCGCGCGCCACTGGTTGAACGCGGCCTCGTCCATGTCCACCACCTTGATGCCGGCCTTGGCGAACACTTCGGCGGCGCGCTCGTCGTCCTTCCTCGCCTCTTCCATCGCGAACTTCTCCAGGCTCAGGCCGACCTCGACCAGCACCTTCTGCTGTTCGGGCGTGAGCTTGTTGAAGGTGTTCATCGAAATGAGCAGCGGCTCGAACATGTACCAGAAGCTGTGGTCACGGCCGGTGGTGAAGGACTTCGACGTTTCGTACAGGCGGAAGCTGATGTGCGAGGTGGAGGAGGTCAGAGCGGCGTCGAGCACCTTGGACTGCATGCCGCTGTAGATCTCGTTCGACGGCACGTTGGTGATGGCGGCGCCGGCTTCCTTCAGCATCACGTCCATTTCGCGGCTGCCGCCACGGAATTTGCTGCCTTTCACGTCTGCCGGGGTGACCATGGGCTGTCCGGCCGAGGCGATGCCGCCGGCCTGCCACACCCAGGTCAGGATCTTCATGCCCTTCTCTTCCAGATGCTTTTCGAGCCGCTGGCCGATGGGCGAGGTGCGCCAGCGCAGGCCCTGCTCGTAGGAGGTGATCAGCGCCGGCATCAGCGTCAGGTTCACTTCCGGCACTTCGCCGCCGCCGTAGGCCAGCGGAAGGACCGACATGTCCAGCACGCCCTTGCGCAGCGCGCCGAACTGGGTGTTGGTCTTCATCAGCGAATTGCCGGGATAGACGGTGATCTTGACCTGACCCTGGGTGCGCTTCTCGACTTCGGCGGCAAACTGCTTGGCGAGCCGGTCGCGGAAGTCACCGTCGGGTGTGGTGGATGCAGGGAACTGGTGCGACAGCTTCAGGGTGGTCTGGGCAAGCGCAGGCTGGGCTGCGCCCAGGCCGATGGCCAGCAGGGATGCGGAAAGGGTGGTCGCGACAAAGCCGCGCAGGACGGAACGGCGCTGGGATTTCATGCAAGTCTCCTCCAGTCGATTGGATGCATGGTGGTGATGCCGCACCCCCTTGTTCTGTTCGCTGGGGGCTCATTCGCGGCGGATACGTCAGATCAGTTCATGTATGTAGAAAAGTCAAACGTGTATACACGATAGGATTCGGTGTATTCAGAGTCAAGCTTTGTCTATACTTTTTTGTAATGAGCAAGGAGCCCCACATGGATCACGCCCCGGCGCCACTGCGCCTGTCCGAACAGCTGTGCGAAAAGATCGAGGAACAGATCGTCACTGGCGCGTTGCGTCCCGGCGCCCGGCTCGACGAGCAGGAGCTGGCGGCGGAGTTCGGCGTGTCGCGCACGCCGATACGTGAGGCGCTGATCCAGCTGGCGTCGGCCGGGCTGGTCGACACACGCCCGCGGCGCGGCGCTGTGGTGGCGGAGATCGAACCGCACCGCCTGTGCGAAATGTTCGACGTGATGGCCGAACTGGAAGCGATGTGCGCGCGGCTGGCGGCGCGCCGCATCACCGAGGACGAGATCGCGTCGCTGCGCGCGGCGCACCAGGCCTGCGAGGCGGCGCGCGACGCCGACAACCCGGACGCTTACTACTGGCTCAACGAGCAGTTCCACCGCAATATATATATGGCGAGCCACAACGGCTTCCTCGCCGAACAGGCGATCAGCCTGCACCGCCGGCTGCGTCCCTACCGCCGGCTGCAGCTGCGCGTGCGCAACCGGATGAAGGTTTCCTATTCGGAGCACCAGTCCATCGTCGACGCCATCGTCGCCGGCGATGGCGACCTGGCCGCCGACCGCATCCGTGGTCACATCCAGGTGCAGGGCGAGCGCTTCACCGATCTGGTGGCGTCGGTCAGGCAGCTGGTGGCACAACCGGTGCAGTGAAACAGGGTGAGGCGGGCGTTTGTGTTTATGCGAATGCCGAGTTCGTTCAATAAAACAAGGGGTTGAATTGCACCTTCCGTTAAGGTAAAAACTTTTATATTAAGTTTTCGACCTTGGACATGAGCGTTCGGACGGCATGGTCGTTTTACGGGCGTCGAGCCGAGCTGCAGCAGATGCAGAGCATTCTCGAACGCCGCCGCTGGTTCTTCCTGCAGATTTCAGGGCGTCGTCGCATCGGCAAGACGGCTCTGATACAGGAAGCCTTGCGCGCCGCTGGCGTCGCACGGACGCTGTACATCCAGATTCCCGACTCGGACCCGGCTGGCGTGGTGGCCGCGTGCAACGGCTATCTCGAAACCTTCGGCATCGAAGGGCGGGTGACCAGCCTTGGCGAACTGGCCCTGCTGATCGGACGACTTGCGGAAGAGGGTTTCGTCGTTGCTCTCGACGAGTTTCAGTATTTCCATCGCAAGCAGCTCGCCGACTTCTGCTCGCTGCTGCAGGCTGAGGTCGACCGCCTGGCCGCGAAAGCGGCCGATGTGCCCGGCGGCCTGATCGTGCTCGGCTCCCTGCACGCAGAAATGACGGCCCTGCTCGAGGACAGGGACGCGCCCTTATTCAACCGGACGACGGACACACTGGAACTGGGGCACCTCGATATTGCATCGGTGTTGGAAATCCTGCGTGCACATGCCGATGACGACCCCTGGCGCCTGCTCTTCCTGTGGAATCTGTTCGAGGGCGTGCCGAAGTTCTATCGCGATGCGTTCGAGCAGGGCGTTCTGGGAGCGGACCGGAGGACAGTGCTGCGCAGCCTGTTCTTTTCCAGTTCATCGCCGTTGCGCAACGAGGCCGACAACTGGTTCCTGCGCGAGCTGCGCGGCCGTTACGACATGGTGCTGCAGTTCCTGGCGAAGCACCCCGGATGCACCAACGCCGACATCGAGGCGGCGATGGCGGATCTGTCCGGCCCCGGCGAGGTGCGTCAGGTCGGCGGCTATCTGAAGATACTGTCCGAGCGCTATCGCATGATAGAGCGGCGTCTGCCCATATTCGCCCCGCCGAGGGCGCGAAGCGGCCGCTACTACATCCGCGACAATTTCCTTCGCGCCTGGCTGTCGGCCCTGCAGCGCCCGGTGTCTGCCGTCGCATTCCGACCGGTCGAGGGCCTGATCGATCAGGCCGACGAGCGGCTCGCGGAGGTCGAAGGCCATGCGCTCGAAGATCTGGTCGGTCAGATATACGAAGAACGCAGCCGTCGTGGCATGGGCGATTTCCCGCTGAGCGAGCGTATCCAGGGCTACTGGGACCGATCGGACGTCGAAATCGATCTGGTCGCGATCAACGAGGATGAATGCCGTATCCGTTTTGGCTCGTGCAAACGCAACCCGCTACGCTTGCTCGCCTCGGTCGAGGGGCTACGGACCAGCGCCGGGCGGTTTCTGCAGGCGCACCCGCGTTTCGCTGGCTGGACGGTCGAGTACGTGGCGATCGCTCCCGAGGTCGATCCGGTGCTGAGCGCCAATCTGCAGGTTGCAGGCGTGACCGTCCAGAGCTTGCGCGATCTGACGGCGGACATGTAGGCGGGCGAAGCTGTGGCGCCGCCTTGTACAAGGCCACGCCGCACGCCATAATCCGCGGCATGCGCCCGACGATCATCATTCCTGCTCCGTATTCCGGCCTGCGCTGGCGCAAGCCTGCCGCCTGAACCACCCTCCCGGCACGCCCTGCGTGCGCCCCAGCCCTCCCTTCACCATCCGCCCGTTGTCGCCGGCCGTGTCTGTCCGTGCGCCGGATGCCGCGAAGGTTGAGAATGCTCCGAAACACGGCCATCGGAAGAAGCCACCATGCTGTTGATGATCGACAATTACGACTCCTTCACCTACAACCTCGTGCAGTACTTCGGCGAACTCGGTGAGGACGTCCGCGTGTTCCGCAATGACGAGATCACGCTGGAACAGATAGACGCGCTGAAGCCGGACCACATCGTGGTGTCGCCCGGCCCCTGTTCGCCCAACGAGGCGGGGGTGTCGGTGCCACTGATCAAGGCATTTGCCGGCAAGTACCCCATCCTCGGCGTCTGCCTCGGCCACCAGAGCATAGGCGCGGCCTTCGGCGGCGACGTGGTGCACGCCAAGGTGGTGATGCACGGCAAGACCGCCGCCATCCACCATCTGGACAAGGGCATGTTCCGCGGCCTGCCCAACCCCTTCACCGCCATCCGCTACCACTCGCTGGCGGTGTCGCGCGACACGCTGCCGGACTGCCTCGAAGTGACCGCCTGGACCGACGACGGCGAAATCATGGGCATGCGGCACAAGACGCTGGCGATCGAAGGCGTGCAGTTCCATCCCGAATCCATCCTGACCGAGCACGGTCACCAGATGCTGAAGAACTTCCTCGACGAGTGGAGGGCCGGCGCATGACGTTCACCCCGAAACAGGCGCTCGAACGCGTGATCGAGCACCGCGAAATCTTCCGCGACGAAATGACCGCGCTGATGCGCCAGATCATGACCGGCGAGGTGTCGCCGACGCTGATCGCCGCCATCCTGATCGGTCTGCGCGTGAAGAAGGAAACGGTGGGCGAGATCGCTGCCGCGGCGATGGTGATGCGCGAACTGTCGATGAAGGTGCCGGTGGACAACACCCAGACTCTGGTCGACACCTGCGGCACCGGCGGCGACGGTGCGCACACCTTCAACATTTCCACCGCGTCGATGTTCGTCGCCGCAGCGGCCGGCGCACGCGTGGCCAAGCACGGCGGACGCGCCAGTTCGTCGCAGAGTGGGTCGGCCGACGTGCTGGAGGCTCTGGGCGTCAATCTGAACCTGACGCCGGCCCAGGTTTCGACCTGCATCGAACAGGTGGGCGTCGGTTTCATGTTCGCGCCCAACCACCACAGCGCGATGAAGCACGCCGCACCGGTGCGGCGCGAGCTGGGCGTGCGCACCATGTTCAACATCCTCGGTCCGCTGACCAATCCGGCCGGCGCGGCCAACCAGGTGATGGGCGTGTTCCACGCCGACCTGGTCGGCATCCTGGCGCGCGTGCTTAAGGAGCTGGGCTCGCGCAACGTGATGGTGGTGCATGGCCGCGACGGGCTGGACGAACTGTCGATCAGCGGCGACACCTTCGTCGGCGAACTGCGCGACGGCGAGGTGAAGGAATACACCGTGCATCCGTCCGATTTCGGGCTGGCGGTGCACGCGCTCGACACGCTGCGCGTAGCCGATGTGCAGGCCTCGCGCGATATGCTGCTGGCCGCACTTGACGGCACGCTCGCGCCGGCGCGCGACATCGTGCTGCTCAACGCCGGCGCGAGCCTCTATGTGTCGGGCGTGGCGGACAGCCTGCGCGACGGCGTCGATCGGGCGCGCGAAGCCATTGAATCCGGCGCGGCGCGGCAGCGTCTCGACAAGCTGGTCGAGCTGTCGCGCTCGTTCGCGAACTGAGGTCGCTGATGTCAGACATCCTGCAGAAAATCCTCGCCACCAAGCGCGAGGAAATCGCCGCCGGTCTTGCCACGGAAACGATGGCAGCGCTGCGCGCGCGCGCCGACGCTCAGGCACCGACGCGCGATTTCGTCGCGGCGCTGAAGACGCGCGTGGCGGCAAAGAAGCCGGCGGTGATCGCCGAAGTGAAGAAGGCCAGCCCGTCCAAGGGCGTGCTGCGCGCCGACTTCCGGCCGGCCGACATCGCCCGGTCTTACGAGGCAGGCGGCGCGGCCTGCCTGTCGGTGCTGACCGACCGTCAGTACTTCCAGGGCAGTCCGGACTATCTGGTCGAGGCGCGTGCCGCCTGCAGCCTGCCGGTGCTGCGCAAGGATTTCATCATCGACCCGTATCAGGTGGTCGAGGCGCGGGCGATGGGCGCGGACTGCATCCTGCTCATCGTCGCCGCCTTCCTGCCGCCCTCGGGCGAAGCCGACGCGGCGCAGCGGGCCCGTGCGGTCGCCGACATGCGCGCGCTCGAGTCGCTGGCGAAGGAACTGGGCATGGCGGTGCTGGTGGAAAGCCACGACGCCGGCGAACTGGACCTCGCGCTGCAGCTCGATACGCCGCTGATGGGCATCAACAACCGCAGCCTGCGCACCTTCGAAGTGTCGCTGGATTTCACGCTGTCGCAGCTTGAGCGCATTCCGGCCGACCGCGTGGTCATCACCGAAAGCGGCATCCTCGCAACGGAACACGTCGCGGCCATGCGGGCCCGCGACGTGCACGCCTTCCTGGTCGGCGAAGCCTTCATGCGCGCCGCCGACCCGGGGGCCGAGCTGGCGCGCCTGTTCGGCACCGCCTGAGCGGACTTAGCCGCGCGTTGCTTCCGGCGGGCGCGGACCGTCGCCGTGGCGGTGCTTGCCGTGGTGGCCGTGGCGGCCGCCCATGGCGGCCAGCGACTTGGCTGCCTCCTTGCGTTGTGCCGGCGTCAGCACTTCGGCCAGATCGGCCATCGTGCGCGTCATCACCTTCGATGCTTCATCCATCTGCGCATGGCGGGCGGCGCGTTGCTGCTCGATCTGGCCGCGATCTATCGTGTCGGCCGACAGCAGTGCCAGCATCTGCTGACGGTCGTCGGCGCGGCCAGCGTGCAGCTTCTTCATTTCCTCGCCTGACGCCTTGACGATGTCACGGGCGCGCGCCTTCTGTTCCTCGCTGGCGCCGACCTTCGTGAACACGCGCTCAACCATCTGTTCCATCCGCTTGCCCATCGCTTCCGGGCCGTGGTGGCGCTCGCCGTGCTTGACCGGGTGGGCGCCGCCGTCGGCGCCCGGGTGCGCCTGTGCCGGCACATTCACGGCAATCAATCCGGCCAGCGCACCGGCGCTGGCAAGACCGGCAAACCAGCGGCCGCGGACAGATGATTTTTCAGGGGTTTTCATGTTCGGTATCTCCATTCGCCGGAACGCTCCGGCAGCGAAGCCAGCTTGTGCCGCTGCTGTGAACCCTGATTTCGAGTGGCGTAACCATTTGTAAAGGTTGACGCGCCGAACGCGATTCCGGCACCGGCGTTCGAGTTGCGGGCGAAATGGGCGACGTTGCTCTGCAACGACGCCGTGACCCACGCCGCATCCCAGTATTGGCGCGGGTTTCCGTCGATTCGCTGCGGTATGATCAATCGCAGATACCGTCTCAAGAACGGCCGATAAACCAAAGAGGTCAGCGCCGGGCTCAGGCCCGGCGTCCAATAACATCGTCCAGTCCGCATGACAGCCCCCGCCGCCCGCGCGATCGACTGTGCCATGCTGTCCGGTCTGCCTTCGCTGCCGCTTCTTGCGGACGTGGCACTCGGACTGCGTGCGCTGCCGGCCGGCGTTCCGTCCCTCAATGCGCTGCTGCGCCTCGATCCGGCCTGGGTGCTGCGTCTGCTGCGCGCGTCGCGGCTGATCGCCACGCCCGCCGGCGACGGCGGCGCAGGGCGGCGCATCGACGCGGTGATCGACGCCTGCGGAAATGCGCTGATACAGGTGGCGCTGCTCGACGCGCGCGGGCGCGTTCAGCGCAGCGGTGTCGATCTTGCCGGGCATCACGCCTTCTGGGCGCACTCCATACTGAGCGCCGAAATCGCCCGTGAACTTGCTGCTGCGGGCGGTCGCTGCGATCCGGACGAGAGCTTCATCGCGGGCCTGCTGCTCGACGTCGCACTGCCGCTGCTGGCGGCGGCACCCGGTGGTGGCGAGCGGCACGCGCAGCGGCCGACCGAACACGAACTGGCCACGCTCGAAACCGCCTATGGCGGCGAACATCACGGCGAGGTCGGCGCAGCGCTGCTGTCTGCCGACTGGTCGGCCGGACTGGCCGATGCACTGCGTTTCTCCCACGCCGACGGCGCGCTCTTCGTCGATGCGCCTGAGCATCTGCGCCTGGCGCGCGCTGTCGAAGAACTGGCCGGTGGCGGTGCTGCCGACACGACGCAGCAACGGGCGCTCGCACAACGCCTGACCGGGCTGTCGGCCGATGCGCTCGACAGCGCGCTGCAGGCGGCGCACAGCCGCGCGCTCGAGCGCTGCCGGCTGATCGAGGTGGACGCCGCAGACACGCTGTTCCCGGCCGGTGCGCCCTATCGTCCGGTCTTCGGCGTCGCCGACGCACAGCCGGACGACAGCGCTGCGCTGACCGGCTTTGCACGCGCCGGGCTATTCGGTCAGGTGTATGCGCGCGGCGACGAATCCGCACTGTGGACCATGCTGAAGCTGGCGTCGGCATTGCTGCTCGACCTGCCGGCGCCGCAGATATTGCGAGCCGGGCAGGGCGGCAGCGCCTTCATGCCCATCGCGGAGCAGGGCGAAAACGCACCGCACATCGACCTCGCGCAGCCAGGGCTCGAGGGCGTCTGGCGCCAGCTTTCGTCGGGCGCGGCCTGGCTGTGCAGCGACGCGCGCGAGGCCGCTGCGCTGCCGGTCAGCCTGCAGCGCCTGCTGCGTGTGTCGCCCGGGCAGACCGGCCTGATCCAGCCGCTGCGCAGCGAAGCGGGTGTCGAGGCGCTCGCGCTCTACCACTTCCCGGCCAGTTTCACGCCCGCGCTGATGCGCCGCAGCGACGAACTGCACGCGCTGGCCGAAGGCGCGGCTCGCGCCCTGCACCAGCAGCAGCTGCGTCTGCGCGAACTGGGTGAACTGCGACAGGGTATGGTCGAGCAGTACGCCGTGCATGCGCGCCAGTTGCGCGGCGACCTGCATACGCCTCTCGGCCTGATGCGGCATCAGATCAAGTCGATGCGCCTGAAGATGGGTGCAGATGCGATGGTCGATTCCGAACTGACGGTGTTCGGCGACCAGATCGATCGCATCGACACCGTGCTGCGTCAGTTCGAGGGCCGTCCGCCCGACGTGTCGGCCGACGCCCAGCGCATCGACCTCAACCAGCTGATGGAACAGACGGTGGCCGAGGTCGAGGAGCGCGTGCTGCGCGCCCGCTCGATCTCGACCGAACTGCATCTCGACGCGGCGCTGCCGCCGCTGCATCTGCCGCTGCGCGAACTGCGCGAGCTGCTGCACGCGCTGCTGGCGATCAGCGCCGAACAGGTCGGCACCTCCGGTCGCATCGCGGTCAGCACGGCAGAGGGCCTCAACCTCAATGGCTCGCTGTTCGTCGAGGTCCGGGTGCGCGATTTCGGCCGCGGCATGGATGCCGCACGTGTGTCGGCGCTGTTTGCGCCGGACGGCAGCGGTGTCAACCGGGCGACGCCGGCGCACGCGCTGGCGCTGGCCCGCTCGCTCGGCGGTTCGCTGTCTTGCAAGAGCGCGGTCGGTCAGGGCACCGTGTTCCAGCTGCTGCTGCCGCGCACCACCCGTCGCCCGGTAGCGGCCGCCGTTCAGCTCTGACCGTCAGGCCGCCTTCCAGCGGCTGTTGGCGTTCACATGCTGGGCGAGGAAATCCATCTGGTCGGCCAGGATGTTGCGGTTGCTGAGGATGAGGTACTCGGCCTTGTTCGGCACGTAGGGCGCGTACATCAGCTGCATCCGCGCCTGCTCGGGCGTGCGGCCGCTCTTGCGCTGGTTGCAGGGCCGGCAGCAGGTCACGACGTTCATCCACAGGTCGCGCCCACCTTGCGACACCGGCACGATGTGGTCGCGCGTCAGCTTCTGGTATGAAAACTCGCCGCCGCAGTAGCCGCAGATCGAGCGGTCGCGGTGGAACAGCTCGCGGTTGTTCAGCGGCGGCACCGCCGTCTGCAGCTTGTGCGCGTGGCTGCGACCCTTGATCGCGATGATGCTGTTGGTGCGGATGAAGGACTGCTCGCCGGTGACGCGATTGATGCCGCCGCGGATCTCGAACTCGTGGCTGCCGGCCACCCAGGCCACCAGATCCTTGGAGTGATAGAAAACGGCATGCTGCCAGCTGACCCAGCGGTGCGGTACGCCGTTGGCGTCGAGGGTCAGTATCCACGGGTGCGACGGGCGTCGCACTTCGTAAACTATGCTCCGGGGTGGGTGCTCCAGCATGATCGTCTTACGCGTCCTCGGTCTGAAATCGGTCAGTCGAAGTGAAACGTGTGTCGTCACGCATCCGCCCGGCGACGCGGGAAACGTTGCCGCGCAAGGTGCTCGGACACTTTAGCAAAGGAAGATGAATTTGCAACCGCGTCAATCATTTGCGAAGCATCGTCCGATGGGCTGCGCACTGGCGCTGTCGGCTCTGCTGCATCTGCTGATTTTCTGGCCGCTGCCGTCCGTGGCACCGCAGCCCAGCCAGAGCGTGCTCCGGCTCGCACTGAAGCCGGACGGCCAGAGCGCTGTGCCAGCGCAGGACAGCGCGACCGGAGGCCCGGGCGTGGTGGTGGGCGAACCGCGCCCGGCGCCGGTTTCGGCGACCGGAACGACCGTTGCGGCTGCACCGACGCCGCCTGCCGCCGCCGAGCCGGCGCTGCCGGCGCCGGGCGAGGACGCGCTGCGGGCGCTGCGCTATGCGCTGGCGCGGGTGGTCGTCGCCGATGGATGGGCGACCGATGGGCGCGCCGCGTCGATGTCGGTGCAGCTGCATGTGCTGGCGCGGCGGGTGGTCGGTGTCGACCTCGCGCGCAGCAGCGGCCGTGACGAGGTCGACGCGGCGGTGCTGGCCGCCTTCAAGGCAGCGGCCGGGCGGGCCGTAATACCGACGTCGCTTCCGGCGCACGGGTTTACCGTAGAACTCGAGCTGGAAGCGGGAGATGTCGCCCGTTCCGATGATGCCGAGCCACCGCTACCCGGTTGAACCCTCGACACCGTCAGCAGCGCACCTGCTGGCGGCAGAAGCTGTCCATCGCGACCACCCGCGTGGTCGCGCCGACCGGCTTCATCGCGCGGTCGCCACCGTGATCCAGTGCCAGCCGGAAGCCGAAGCTCTGGAAGAAGCGGTCGAACACGTCGGCGCCCAGCGTGGCGACGGCCACCAGTTCGTCGCGTTCGGCCATGTATTCGAGCACGATGCCGGCCAGCGGCTGCGGTGCCGGGCCTTCGAGTACGCGCGCGCCGGCGGCCGGATCGAACTGGCTGTGTTCGGAACAGCAGTGGATCACCCGCGCGCGGCGGCTGTGTGCAGTCGCTTCGTCACGGTAGGAGATGAAACTGATGTCCCGTGTCGGATGCGTGAGCTTGTGCGAGCATATGGCCGAGTAGGCGACGATGGACTGGGCGCGGCCGACGCCACCGGGCCAGTCGTACTGTCGCCCGTCGGCGGTACGCAGTTTCGTCGTGCCTTCGACCTTCCTGCCCAGATCCAGCAGGAAACAGGGCGTGGCCGGATACGGCCACTGGAATACATAATTGACGCCCCGCTTGAGCGAGGACGCCTTCAGCGGGCGACCTTCGCCGTCAGTCAGCACGCTGCGCGGGTATTCCCGCGCCACGGCGGCGCGTGCGGGCAGGTTCAGTCCGGCCAGTCCGCATGCTGCGCTGCACGCGGCGATAAAGCTGCGTCTTTCCATCATCACGCTCCACAGGAAACATTCGTGCGGCAGTCGTTGAAAACTAGAAAGTGCCGCCGCGGTAGTCAAGCCGGCCGGAGACAGAATTGAGCACGCCGCCGCAGTCGCTGCCGGCGCCGTCGGAGCATGCCGATCCGCCGGCCGGGCGCGCCCGCGCGCCGGGCCAGGGTGTGGTCATCAATCTGCTGATCGCCGTCGCCTACTGCCTGCTTGCCGCACTCAGCTTCCGGCTGCGTGACGTCGTGTCGGGTCAGATGCCGATGTGGGCGCCGATGGGGCTCGCGCTGTTCGCGCTGTTGCAGGGCGGTACACGCTGGCTGCCCGGCGTGGTCGTCGGCGTGCTTGCGTCGGCGGTGCTGGCGCGTCAGGGCGCGGCGATGATCGTGCTGTTCTCCGCCGGCCAGATACTTGCGCCGTGGGCCGGTGCGGCGCTGTTGCGGCGCCTGACCGCGCGACCGACCGATCTGCTCGAACGCACCGACGGCGCGCTCAAACTGATCGCCGTGATCTATCTGATGGCAGTGCCCAGTGCCGTGGCGACGCTGGCCGGCAGTGTGCTGGCGCACGGTGTTCCGCCCGATCGCTGGCTGGAGATCGGCTCCACCGCTTGGCTCGGTGACGCGCTCGGCGCCATCGTCACCGTGCTGCCGCTGCTGGCCTGGGGCGCGCGCCGGCCGCTGCAGCAGCTCAAGCGCCGCCTGCCCGAGCAGATCGTTGTTGTCGGTGCGCTGATGGGTCTGCTCAGCGTCACTTTCGCCGGCGTCGCGCTGCTGCCGGACCCGATGCTGCAGCTCTACGTCGCGCTGCCGCTGGTGGTGTGGGTGGCGCTGCGCTTCCCGCCGCGCGTCGGCTGGACCGCCTTCCTGATCACTTCGATGATGGCGCTGGCCGGCACCGCCAACGGCACGTCGCCGTTCAGTCCGCATCCGATGCAGGTGCAGCTGCTGGTGCTGCACGGCCTGATCATGCTGACCGCCGCCACCGCGCTGTTCATCGGCGCCGCGATGTCGGAGAAGCAGGCGGCGCGGCGCGCGCTGCGCGAGCGCGAATCGCATTTCCGCGCGCTGACCCTGCTGTCTGCCGACTGGCACTGGGAACTGGACGCCGAACTGCGCTACCACCGGCTGCCGGACGAACTGACCGACGCGCACTTCGGCGATACCGAACTGGACGGCTGCGCGCCGTGGGAAATTCCCGGCGAGGAAGCGCTGACCCAGCCCTGGGGCCTGCTGCGGCAGACGCTGGAACGGCACGAAGCCTTCCGCGATTTCCTGTCGCGTCGCCGCGACGGTTCGCGCTGGCGCTATCTCGCCTCGTCCGGTGAACCGGTATTCGATGCGTCCGGCGCATTCTCGGGCTATCGCGGCGTCAGCCGCGACATCACCGCCGAAATGCAGGCGCGCGAGGCGCTGCGCGAAGAGGAGTTCCGTCTGCGCGCGCTGGTCGATGCGCTGCCCGACCTCATCGTGCTGAAGGACAGGCACCTGCGCTGGCGCCTCGCCAACCGCGCGCTGCTCGATACGCGCTGCCTGAAGAAGACCGCTTGGCTGGGCGCGACCAGCGAGGAACTGGCGGCGCATCTGCCTTCGCTGTCCGAGGTGCTGCTGCACAACCATGCCATCGCGCAGGAGGTCGCCCGCACCTGCAAGCCGCACTTCGAGGAGCAGGTGGTCGACCTGGCGGGCAACGATCCGCGCGTCTACGACGTCTCCATCATTCCGCTGGTCGATGACGACGGCGCCTTCAATGGTCTGGTGTCGGTACGCCGCGACGTGACCGCGCAGCGCGAGGCGGCGCGCATACAGGCCGAACACGTGCAGAGCGTGCAGTCGCAGAACGACGAACTGGAACGACGCGTCGGCGCGCGCACCGCGGCGCTGGAAGCGGCGGTCAAGGAACTTGAGGCCTTCAGCTATTCGGTGTCGCACGACCTGCGCGCGCCGCTGCGTGCGCTCGACGGTTTCTCGCGACTGCTGGTCGAGGACTACGGCGATCTGCTCGACGAGCAGGGGCGCGAATACCTCGCGCGCATCCGACGCAACAGCCAGCGCATGGGCGAGCTGATCGACGATCTGCTCGAACTGTCGCGCGTATCACGCGCCGAGGTGCGCCGCACGCTGACCAATCTGTCGGATGTCGCCCGCGACATCGCGCGCGAACTCGACGCCGAGGCACCGTCACGACAGGTGCAGTGGGTGATTCCGGAAGGCCTGTGGGTGGACGCCGATCCCGGCCTCGCCCGCATCGTGCTGGAAAACCTGCTGCGCAACGCGTGGAAGTTCACCCGGCTGCAACCGCAGCCGCGCATCGAGATCGGACAGTCCCGGCTGGGCGAACAGACCGCCTACTACGTGCGCGACAACGGCGCCGGCTTCGACATGGCGTACGTCGGGCGCCTGTTCGCGCCCTTCCAGCGCCTGCACAACAACCGCGAGTACGACGGCAGCGGCATCGGTCTGGCCATCGTGCAACGCATCATCCGGCTGCATGGCGGCCGCGTCGCGGCCGAGGGCGTGCCGGGGCAGGGGGCGACCTTCAGCTTCAGCTTCGGCGCCGCCGCCGAAGCGGTCGAGGCTTGAGCCGGCGCAGGCGCGCTCAGCCGGCCGCTGCGGGCAGCGTGAAGTGATGGACGCCGAAGCTGCCTTGCCGGCGCTCTTCGAAAAAGGTGCGCAAGGTCAGCGACACGCTGCGGAAGGCCAGTTCGTCCCACGGGATGTCGGCCTCGTCGAACAGCTTCACCTCCAGTGATTCGGTGCCCGGCGCGAAATCGAGGTCGAGCAGCCGGGCGCGGAACAGCAGGTGGAGCTGGTCGATGAAGGGCACGCTCACCATCGTGTAGGGCGCCAGCAGTTCGACCCGCGCGCAGGCTTCCTCACGCGTCTCGCGCATCGCGCCCTCGGCGGCGCTCTCACCGTTCTCCATGAAGCCGGCAGGCAGCGTCCAGTAGCCATGGCGCGGCTCGATCGCGCGCCGGCACAGCATCACCTTGTCTTCCCACACCGGCAGCGTGCCGACCACCATGCGCGGGTTCTGGTAATGAATGCTGCCGCAGGCCGGGCAGACGTGGCGCGGGCGGTTGTCGCCGGCCGGAACGCGCAGTTCGACCTCGCTGCCGCAATGGGCGCAGTACTTCATGTTTCGGGTGGCAATGCCGCGTTGCTGAGCAGTTCGCGAGTGTAGCGCCGCGCCCGCCCGATGCGCAGGGGGTGCCGACTTTTGTCGCTGCCCTCAAGTCGGGAGACTCCCCGGCCGTAAGGAAAGACAATGCCGATTGATTCGGGGTGCTTACGCGCGCGTCGCCCCGTTGAAACGGTTGCTGCACAGCCCGGATTCACGAATGAATGACCTGATCGATACACGCCGCTTCCAGGAAATAAAAGCCGCGGGCGAATTGCCGTCGCCCAAGGGCATCGCCTTGTCGATTGCCCGCATGAGTCAGCGCGGTGACGCGTCGCTGGCCGAGCTGGCTCGACTGATCCAGGGCGATCCGGCACTGGTCGGGCGTCTGGTACGTGCGGCCAACGGTACGCTGCCGCAGGGCTCGCGCCCGGTGGTCGCGCTGCGCGATGCGCTGGCGGTGCTCGGCATGGCGGCGGTGCGCAACCTCGCGCTGGGCTTCTCGCTGATTTCGAGCAACGGTGAAGGTCTCTGCCGCAGCTTCCCCTACACCCGCTTCTGGACCGGTTCGGTCATCCGCGCCATCGCGATGCAGAAGATCGTCATGCGACTGCGCAGCGCCGGTGTCGAGGAGAGCTTCAGCGTCGGCCTGCTGTCAGGCGTCGGTGCCCTCGGTCTGGCCAGCGTGTTCCCGGTGCAGTACTCGCGCGTACTCGACGAAGCGCGCGGCGACGCGGCCTGTCTGCTCGAACAGGAGCGTCAGGCGTTCGCGATGACCCACGTCGAACTGAGTGCGGCGATGCTGCTCGACTGGGGCATGCCGCGCTTTTTCGTCGCCGCGGTGCTGGGGCACGAGTCGGCGCTGAGCACGCCGGTCGATCCCGGCTCGCGCGAATACGGACTGACGATGGCGCTGGGCCTGGCCCGCGCCATCGAAAGCGCCTGCATGGCCGACGAAGCCAGCCGGGCGCAGAGCCTGGACGCCGCACGTGCGCTGGCGGCACGCATGGAGTGGGTGCCGGAGCAGGTGTCCGCGCTGTGCGAGGAAGTCGCCCTCGACTGGAAGGACTGGTCGCAGATGCTGCCGGTCGATGCCTATGCCTTGCCCAGCCTGGACGGTCTGGCCGACACCCTGGTGCCGGCTCCGCCGCCCATCCCGGCCGCTGCGCCGGCGCCGTCCGCGCAGCAGGCGGCCAACGACGCGCCGGGCAGCGAAGGCTTGCGGGTGCTGGTGGTCGAGGACGACATGTCCACCCGGCTGACGCTGCAGACCTTGCTGGTGCGCGGCGGCTATCAGGTCGCGGTGGCCGAGGACGGCGTGCGCGGCATGGATCTGGCGCTGGAATTCCAGCCGCAGATCATGGTGGTCGACTGGGTGATGCCGCAGATGAACGGCCTTGAACTGACGCGCACGCTGCGTCAGACCCGCATGGGCCGCAACATCTACATCATCCTGCTCACCAGTCACGAAGAGGATCAGCGCCTGATCGAGGCCTTCGAGTCGGGCGTCGATGACTACATGGTCAAGCCGCTGCGGCCGCGCGTGCTCGAAGCGCGACTGCGCGCCGGTCAGCGGCTGGTGCGCATGCAGCGCGAACTGGAGAGCGAGCGCGAGGAAATCCGCCGCTACGCGGCTGAACTGGGCGTGAGCAACCGCCGCCTGCAGGAGGTCGCGCTGACCGACGCGCTGACCGGCTTCCCGAACCGCCGCTACGCGATGAGCCGCGTCGCTCAGGAATGGGCGATCGCGCAACGCAGCGAGCGCCCGCTGTCCTGCCTGCTGATCGACATCGATCACTTCCGTCAGATCAATGAAACCTACGGTCGGGACGTCGCCGACCAAGTGCTGGAACAGACAGCGCGCGCGATCCGCGAATGCATGCGTGCGCAGGATGTGGTGTGCCGCACCGGCGGTGACGAGTTCCTGATCATCTGCCCGGATACCGATCTCGAACAGGCTATGGCCTGCGCGCAGCGCGTGTGCGCCGGCGTCGCGGCGGCACCGGTGCAGGCCGGTCGCCTGCGCCTGACCAGTTCGATCAGCATCGGCGTGGCCGAGCGCCTGCCCGCCATGCCGGACGCCGACGCGCTGCTCACTTTCGCCGACCAGGCACTGGTCGCCGCCAAGAGTGCCGGGCGCAACCGGGCACACGCGGCGGAATGGGCGGTGAACAGGTCCTAATCCCCCTCAACCGAAAGGGTAAAGAGAGACTTTTGCCCGCATCCGGCAAAAGTCGTCGCTCAAGTTTCGGCAGATCTTGCCGTCCATTGATCCCGTTGATCGTGCTCACGACCCGGAATGAAGTGGATGGACCGTCACTCTGACAAGATGGGAGGGTTCAGAACCATCAAGGTATTGATGGTCGAGGACAATGAAGACGATGTCTTCCTGCTGAACGCTCAACTGAGCGCGCGCGGGCTCGACACGTATTCCGAGCGCGTCGACAGCGCCGGCGATCTCGCCCGTGCACTGGAAGAGCGCGAATGGGATCTGGTCATTTCCGACCACGCCATGCCCGGCTTCGATTCGGCGTCTGCGCTCGAGGTCGTGCGCCGCAGCGGGCGCGACATTCCCTTCATCATCTACTCCGGCAAGATTTCCGACCACATGGCCTTCTCGGCCATGCGCAACGGCGTTGCCGACTACGTCCAGAAGGGCAATATCGCCCGTCTGGTGCCGGTGATCGAACGCGAACTGCGCGGCGTCGAGACGCGGCGCGCGGTGCAGACGGCGGACGCGCGCATCCATGCGCTGGCCTTCTTCGACACTTTGTCGGCACTGCCCAACCAGACCCTGCTGCGCGCGCAGATCGACGACTGGCTCGACACCGCCCGCCGCAGCGTCGAAGCCAGTCACGCCACGCTGACGGTGGTAGACATCGACCGCTTCCTGCGCATCAACACCAGTTTCGGTTACGAGGCGGGCAACGCGGTGTTGCGCGAAGCGGTGCGCCGGCTGATAGAGCGCGCCGGCGATGGCGCGATGATCGCCCGCCTCAGCGGCGACCGCTTCTGCGTGTTCGCGCCGGCCTGCACCACGCGTGCACTGGCGACGGCGCTTGCGCAGCGGCTGATGGACGCCTTTTCCACACCAATCATCAAGGACGGTCTCGAACTGTTCCTGACCGCCTCGGTCGGCGTGGCGATGACGCCGGACGACGGTGACGATGCGCAGTCCCTGATCATGAATGCCGAAGCGGCGATGGCCAGCGCGAAGCGCTCCGGCGGCAACGGCATGAGTTTCTATGCGCGCGAAATGAGCGCCAGCTCAGCCGAGAAGTTGGTGCTGGAAACGCACCTGCGGCACGCGGTGCAGCGCGGCGAACTGTTCCTGAACTACCAGCCCATCCTGAATGGCCTGACCGGTCGTCCATCCGGCGTCGAGGCGCTGCTGCGCTGGAAGCATCCGCAGCGCGGCGTCGTGTCGCCGGACCGCTTCATTCCGCTGGCTGACGAATCCGGACTCATCGTCGAGATCGGCGCCTGGGTCATGCGCGAAGCCTGCAGCCAGGGCAGGCTGTGGCACGAGCAGGGCATGACCGACCTGTCGATGTCGGTCAATGTGTCGGCCGTGCAGTTCGCCCAGCCGCGGCTGCTGGAAACCGTACGCACCACGCTGGAGGACACCGGTTTTCCGCCGGACAAGCTGGTGCTGGAAATCACCGAGTCGGTGCTGATGAAGGACGCCGAAACGACGATAGGCATGCTGAAGGCGCTGAAGAACATGGGCGTCCGCATTTCGATGGATGACTTCGGCACCGGCTATTCGTCGCTGTCCTACCTGAAGCGCTTTCCGATCGACATCGTCAAGATCGACAAGTCCTTCGTCCGCGACATCAACGAGGACGAGGACGACGCCGCAATCATCCGCGTCATCATCGCGCTGGCCCGCAGCCTGCGTCTGACCACGGTGGCGGAGGGCGTGGAAACGCCTGAACAGCTGGGCTTCCTGATGCGCGAGCAGTGCGACCGCTTCCAGGGGTATTTCTTCTCGCGACCGGTGGACGCCGACGTGCTCTGCGCCCGCATCCTGGACGGCTCACTTTTGATTTAAGTTTTTCCCGGCGCTGCCGTTACCTGCCCTGTCCGCCCGCTTTTCTGGGTGGCACCTCCCCGTACACGTCCGAAATGTAAGAATTTTTCTTACAGGATTCCGTTCGTCCCTTCGTACAGCAAGTTTCGCCAGCCCCTGATTGGGCATCGGCGCCCCTCTCGGCAGAATGCATCCCACACACAGGCGCACTCTGCACCTGCTCCAAGGAGGGATCGAGGCATGAAGACGACCGGCTTGCTCAACGAGATTCGCGAACTGAATCTTGCCTATCTGATGCTCGCTCAGCAGATGATCCGCGAGGACCGCGATGCTGCGATGTTCCGCCTCGGTGTCAGCGAGGAAGTCGCCGGCATGATCGAGTCGCTCTCTCCGGCGCAGGTGCTGAAGATGGCCAGCGCCAACATGATGCTGTGCCGCCTGCGTTTCGACGACCGCGTCCTGCTCGGCCTGTTGTCCAGCCACGGTCGGGATGCATCGACCTCCCACCTGCACGCGACCATCCTGGCCTGCGCGCAGCCGGTCGAAGCGGTTTCCTGAGCCAGGGGGTCAAGGTCATGAAAAACAAGAGCATCGTTTCCGAAGGTCGCGAAATCGCGCTGGCGGTGAACCTGATCCAGCTGGGCGCCCGCCTGCAGCTGCTGGAAGCCGAAACCCATCTGTCGCGTGAGCGCCTGCTCAAGCTGTACAAGGAAGTGAAGGGCGTGTCGCCGCCGAAGGGCATGCTGCCTTTCTCGACCGACTGGTTCATGACCTGGCAGCCGAACATTCACGCTTCGCTGTTCATGTCCTTCTTCAGTTTCTTCAAGCAGAACACCGGTCTCAACCAGCTGGACTGCATCGTCAAGGCGTTCAAGCTCTACCAGGAACACGTGCAGACGCACGACATGGAAGAGGTGCTGAGCCTGACCCGCGCCTGGACGCTGGTACGCTTCTTCGACGCCAAGCTGCTGCAGCACACGAAGTGCACCTGCTGCGGCGGCCACTTCGTGGCGCATGCCTACGACCCGAAGGCCAGCTATGTCTGCGGCCTGTGCAACATTCCCGCACGCGCCGGCAAGACGCGTCGTGCCCGCGAGGCGCTGATCGCCGCCTGATCCGCTTTCTCTCTCCTGTCTGACCTCCTCCTTGCGCGAGCAAGGAGCTCGCCGCTGCGGGGCAACCCGCAGCGGCATTTTTTTGTGCGTCGGGTGCTGTTCACCTGCGCAGCAGACTTGGTCAAGTTTCCTGAGGTGGTGCCGTTAGACCAACAGGCACGCAGTGATTGATGCCCCGAACATCCGTCATACACAGGGAAATTCCATGTTTCTGATCATCGGTTACGTGATCATCCTTGCCGCTTCGGTCGGCACCTACGCACTGCACGGCAGTCTGGCCGCGCTGTGGGTGCCCGCCGAGTACGTCGCCATCTTCGGTCTGATGATCGGTGGCTTCGTGGCCGGCAACGGCATGGCTGCAATCAAGGCGACGATGGCCGCACTGCCGTCGGTATTCAAGGGCTCGTCCTACAACAAGGCCTTCTACGTGGACGTGCTGGCCATGCTGTACGAAATCCTGGCCAAGGTGCGCAAGGAAGGGCTGATGTCGATCGAAGCCGACGTCGAGAATCCCGAATCGAGCCCCATCTTCTCCAAATACCCCAACTTCCTCGCCGACCACCACGCGGTGGACTTCCTGACCGACTACCTGCGCATGATGGTGGGCGGCAACCTGAACGCCTTCGAGATCGCCGACCTGATGGACGCCGAGATCGAAACCCACCACTCCGAACAGCATGTCGCCGTGCATTGCGTGTCCAAGATGGCCGACGGTGTGCCGGCCTTCGGCATCGTCGTCGCGGTGATGGGCGTGGTGAACGTGATGGGCTCGGTCGGTCAGCCGCCGGCGGTGCTGGGCAAGATGATCGGCGGCGCGCTGGTCGGTACCTTCCTCGGCATCCTGCTCTCCTACGGCTTCGTCGCGCCGATCGCATCGCAGCTCGAACAGAAGATGCAGGAGGGCGGCAAGATCTACGAATGCATGAAGGTGGTGCTGCTGGCCAGCATGAACGGCTACGCGCCGCAGGTGGCGATCGAGTTCGGCCGCAAGGTGCTGTACTCGCCGGACCGCCCCAGCTTCAAGGAGCTGGAGGACGAAGTGAAGAGCCGCAAGGGCAAGTGAGCGGGCCCAGCCCCTTTCTACTGACTCCCTCATTCACCGGTTGAATCATGTCCGACGATACCCAGCAGCCAATCATCGTCAAGAAGATCAAGAAGGGCGGCGGCGGTGCGCACGGCGGCGCCTGGAAGATCGCCTACGCCGACTTCGTGACCGCGATGATGGCCTTCTTCCTGCTGATGTGGCTGCTCGGCTCGACGGCACAGGGCGACCTCGAAGGGATCGCCGAGTACTTCGAGAACCCGCTGAAGGTGGCGCAGCAGGGCGGTTCCGGCTCCGGCGACAGTTCGAGCGTCATCCAGGGCGGCGGCCGCGATCTGACCCGGCAGTCCGGTCAGGTGAAGTACGGCGCGGTGGAGACCAAGCAGCGGTCGATCAATCTCAGCGCCAGCAGCGAAGACCAGAAGGCGGAGGAGATGAAGCGCGAGCAGCAGCGCCAGGAGCGCGTCAAGCTGATCGAGCTGAAAAGCCAGATCGAGGCACGCATCGAAGCCAATCCCGACCTGCGCCCCTTCCGCAACCAGCTCATGCTGGACGTGACCTCCGAGGGACTGCGCATCCAGATCGTCGACGAACAGAACCGGCCGATGTTCGCCTCGGCCAGCGACCGGCTGCAGCCCTACACCCAGGTCATCCTGCGTGAGATCGGCCTCATCCTGAATCAGGTGGACAACCGCGTTTTCCTGTCCGGGCATACCGATGCCAAGCCTTTCGCCGGCGGCATCGGCGGATTCTCGAACTGGGAGCTGTCGTCCAACCGGGCGAACGCGTCGCGGCGCGAACTGATCGCTGGCGGCATGGACCCGGACAAGGTGCTGCGGGTGGTCGGCATGAGCTCCATCATTCCGTTCGACAAGGACGATCCTTTCAACCCGATCAACCGTCGCATCAGCATCATCGTGCTGAACCGCGATACCGAGCAGGCGATGCTGTCGGACGGACGTTCGGTCAACGTGGAGGACGTGGCCGGGGCGGCGGGCGCGGTGACGCCACCCTGATCAAGTTTCGCCCGGTACCGCCGTAAAGATCGAAGTCAGTCCGTATCGTTGCCCATCGATGCCCGATGTCATGAAAATAAAACCGATCGCTCTTCTTGCCGCCTGGACCGGATCCGCAGTGTGTGCGGGCACCGCCGCCCTGCTGGCGCCGCAGTCCATGCTGCCCGTGCTGGCGTCCGTTGCCGCTGCCGCGATGCTGTGGACGCTGACGGTGCTGCTGTCCGGTCGTCCGACACCGGACGCACCGGAAGAGGCGCACAGCGTCAGGGCCGAACCCGACGCTGCGCATCAGCGTGTGGTGGGCAGTTCCGACTCGGTTCATGACCAGTGCAGCCGGATGAACGAGGAACTGACGCGCGTGCAGCAACTGCTGCGTGAGGCGATCGCCGGACTCACACAGAGCTTCCACAACATGCACGGCGAAACCACGAGCCAGCGCGAGACGGCGATGGCGCTGACCGGCGGCGACGGCAGCCAGCAGTTCGACTTCGCGCGCTTCGTCGATGAAACCTCCGGCACCATGCAGCGCGTCGTCGATAGCGTGGTTCACAACAGCAAGCTGGGCATGGAACTGGTCGAACTGACCGAGGGTATCGCCCGCGAAACCGAGGGCGTGCGCGCACTTCTCGGCGAGATCGGCGGCATTTCCAAACAGACCAATCTGCTCGCACTGAATGCGGCGATCGAAGCAGCGCGCGCCGGCGAGGCCGGTCGCGGCTTCGCGGTGGTGGCCGACGAAGTGCGCGACCTGTCTGCGCGCACCAGCGACTTCAGCCAGCAGATCGTCACCCTGGTCGATCGCGTGCAGGCCAACGTGAAGATGACCGAGTCGGCGCTGGCCCATATGGCCGCCCAAGACATGACCTTCGCGCTGGAGTCGAAGACGCGCGTCGAAACCGTCGTGCGCGGACTCGAAATGCTGCATCAGCGTCGCCAGCAGTCCATCGTCGATCTCGGCGCGTCGGTCGAGCGCGTCGATCAGGCGGTGGCGCACGCCGTGACCTCGCTGCAGTTCCAGGACATGACCGCGCAGCTGATCGGCCACGTGCAGAAGCGCATCTACGCGATCGACGGCGTATGCAGCAGCGTGCGCGAACTGTCACGTGCGGCGGCGCTGGGCCACGCATCACCCGAACTTGCACAGCGTGTCGATGACGCGCTGGCGCATCTGGCCGTTGTAGACAGCACGAATCCGGTGGCCCAGAAGGCCTACCAAGAAGGCGAAATAGAACTGTTCTGAAGGAGAAGTACCATGGCAAAGACCGTGCTTGCGATCGACGATTCCGCGTCGATCCGTCAGATGGTGGCATTCACGCTGAAGAGCTCGGGATACGAGGTGATCGAGGCCGTCGACGGTCAGGACGGTCTGGACAAGGCCAAGGCCAAGTCGGTCAACCTGGTGCTGACCGACCAGAACATGCCGCGCATGGACGGCCTGACGCTGATCCGCAACCTGCGCAGCATGGCGCAGTACAAGGCCACGCCCATCCTGATGCTGACCACCGAATCGTCCGACGCGATGAAGGCCCAGGGGCGCGCCGCCGGTGCGACCGGCTGGCTGGTCAAACCCTTCGACCCGCAGAAGCTGGTCGAAGTGGTGAAGAAGGTCATCGGCTGATCCACCCTTACCTGGCGCGGGGAGACAGTCCATGACGGTGGACATGAGCCAGTTCTACCAGGTGTTCTTCGAGGAAGCGGCGGAGCATCTGGCGAACATGGAGCAGATGCTGCTCGACATCGATCTGCAGAGCATCGATGACGAGGAAATGAACGCGATCTTCCGCGCCGCGCATTCGATCAAGGGCAGTGCAGGCACTTTCGGCTTCCATGACCTCGCCCAGGTCACGCACGAACTCGAAACCCTGCTCGACCGCGTGCGCAAGCACGAGGTCGTGATGACCGCGGCGATGGTCGACGCTTCGCTCGAAGCAGGCGACCTGCTGCGCGACCTGGTGGCGGCGCATCGTGGCGAGGGCGCGGCCGACATGGCACGCGTGGCCGAGGTGTGTGCGTCGATCAAGCGGCTGTATACCGATCAGGTGTCGGCCGCCGACGAAGACCCCCTGCCGGTGTCGGCGGCGGCGTTGCCGTCCAGTTTCCGTTTCAGCTTCCTGCTGCCGCAGAGCTGCGCCGATGCGGCCGGTGTGATGGAGAACATGCGCGCCGAGCTCGAGGCGCTCGGCAGCGGCGTCGTCGACGTGTCTATCGATGCCGCCGGTCGCTGGCAGTGCCTGCTGGGCGACAGCGTCGACGCCGCCGCAGTGCGCGACATCGTCGAGTTCATCGCCAGCCCGGGCAGCTACGCCGAAGGCGAAGTGGCGTCCGCACCGGCTGCTGCTGTCGATGACGCGTGGGGGCTGTTCGATGCGACGCCGGCCGCGGCAGGCGATGCCGGCGACGGCAGCTACGGCTTCTTCGATCTGCCGGCACCTGTTGCCGCGGATGCGCAGGACGACAGCTTCGGCTTCTTCGACGCCGCACCCGGTGTGCCGACCACGGCCGCGGCGGACGACAGTTTCGGACTGTTCGAACCGCTGCCGGCCGAATCCGCTGCGGTGCTGCCGCTGGCCGCGCATCCGGTGGCAAAGCCGGGCGCACCGGCTGTCGACAGGGCGCCCGAGTTGGCAAAGCCTGCAGCGGCCACGCGGACCGCCAAGGCTACGGGTGGCGACACCTCCATCCGCGTCGGCGTCGACAAGGTCGACCAGATCATCAATCTGGTCGGCGAACTGGTGATCACGCAGGCCATGCTGGCGTCGGCTGCAGCGAAGCTCGACCCGGTCGAGTTCGAGCGCCTGATGAATGGCGTGCAGCAACTCGAACGCAATACGCGCGACCTGCAGGAATCGGTCATGTCCATCCGCATGATGCCGATGTCCACTGTGTTCTCGCGCTTTCCGCGCGTGGTACGCGACCTGTCGCAGAAGCTGGGCAAGCAGGTGCGTCTGGTGCTCGCCGGCGAATCGACCGAACTGGACAAGGGGCTGATCGAGCGCATTGCCGATCCGCTCACCCATCTGGTGCGCAACAGCCTGGATCACGGCATCGAGACGCCGGATGTGCGTGAGGCGCGCGGCAAGCCGCGCGAGGGCACGATCACGCTGAAGGCTTCGCACCAGAGCGGCAACATCGTCATCGAAGTCGGTGACGACGGCGCCGGCCTGAACCGCGAGCGCATCCTGTCCAAGGCACGCGAGCGCGGCCTGCCGGTCAGCGACGGCATGAGCGACCAGGACGTCTGGGGGCTCATCTTCGAAGCAGGCTTCTCGACTGCCGACCAGGTGACCGAAGTGTCCGGTCGCGGCGTCGGCATGGACGTCGTGAAGAAGAACATCACCGCGATGGGTGGTCGCGTCGACATCGAGTCGATGACCGGCGTCGGCACCCGCATGACGGTGCGCCTGCCGCTGACGCTGGCCATCCTCGACGGCATGTCGGTCGCGGTCGGCGCTGACACGTATATCGTGCCGCTGAACTACGTGGTCGAATCGCTGCAGCCGACCGCGGCGATGATCAAGAGCGTCGGCGGCGAGCCGCGGCTGGTGCAGGTGCGTAACGAGTACCTGAACATCCTGACGCTGAAGGACGCGCTCGGCCTCGCCGGCGGCACCACCGATCTCGAACGCGGCATCCTGGTCGTGCTCGAAGCCGATGGCGACAAGATCGCGCTGTTCGTCGATGAACTGGTCGGTCAGCACCAGGTGGTGATCAAGAGCCTGGAAGCGAACTACCGCAAGGTGGCCGGCATTTCCGGCGCCACCATCATGGGCGACGGTCACGTCGGACTCATTCTCGACGTGCCGTCGCTGGTCGAATCGGCACGCGGGCGTCTGGCCGCTGCGGCCTGATCCGCGTCCTCCCCGATGCCCCGCCGGCCAGTGGTCGGGCGGGGGCGCCCTCGTCGTTCTCCCGCCTTGCGCACCGCAAAATTAGGTGCTTCCCAGCCTCAAGGCGCCAGTCTTGCATGCCGTTACAACTTCAGTAATCGCAGCGAGGGAGTTCACGATGATGCAAGCGGCGCAGGCGGTGTCGCACCGGCCGGACGACGGCACGGATGGTAGTTACGCCCAGGAGTACCTCACCTTCACGCTGGGTGACGAAGAGTACGCAATCGATATCCTCAAGGTGCAGGAGATCCGCGGCTACGACACGGTCACCAGCATCGCGCACGCCCCTCCCTTCATCAAGGGTGTGATCAATCTGCGCGGCACCATCGTTCCCATCGTCGACCTGCGCATCAAGTTCGGCGTCGGCGTCGTCGAATACACCCCGTTCACCGTCACCATCATCCTCAACGTCGGCGGGCGCGTCGTCGGCATGGTGGTCGATTCGGTGTCCGACGTGCTGGCGCTCGAATCGTCGAAGATCCTGCCGGCGCCGGAATTCTCGTCCAGCCTCGACACCCGCTACATCCACGGTCTCGGCTCCATCGACGAGCGCATGCTCATCGTCGTCGATATCGAAAAGCTCATGCTGTCGGCCGACATGGCGTTGGTCGACGATCAGGTTCACTGAAGGTGGCATACATGGATTCCCACTCCGCATCCCCCGCCGCCGCGCGCGGCCTGACCGTCCAGCAGCGACTGATGGTCATCGTTGCCGCCAGCCTGGCCGGCATCCTGCTGCTGGCCGCGGTACTGCTGGCCGGCATGCGCAGCACCATGATCGAGGACCGCAAGAATGCCGCGCGCTTCGCGGTCGAATCGGCCTGGGGCGTCGTCGATGCCTTCCACAAGCGCGCGCAGTCCGGCGAACTGACGCAGGAGGAGGCGCGCAAGCAGGCGATGAACACGCTGCGCACGATGCGCTACAACGGCGAGGACTATTTCTGGATCAACGACTTCGGTCCGCGCATGGTCATGCACCCGACCAAGCCCGAACTCGATGGCAAGGATCTCAGCGGCTCGAAGGACCCGAACGGCAAGGCGCTGTTCGTCGAGTTCGTCGCGGTGGCCAAGGCGGCTGGCGCCGGCTTCGTCGATTACCAGTGGCCGCGGCCGGGTGCCGACAAACCGGTGGACAAGGTGTCCTATGTGCGCCAGTTCGAGCCCTGGGGCTGGATCGTCGGCTCCGGCATCTATGTCGATGACGTGAATGCGCTGGTGCTGCAGGAAGCGCTCCGTGTCGCGCTGATCGCGCTGCTGATCGCCGCGGTGATCGGTGTGATCGGCGTGCGACTCGGCCGCAGCATCGCCGGCCGCCTGCGCATTGCAGGCAGTCACGCCAACGAGATCGCGTCAGGCGTGCTCGACCGCCATATCGACGCCGGCACGCAGGATGAAGTCGGTCAGCTGATGTCGGCGCTGGAGCGCATGCGCACCGATCTGCAGGCGCGCGCGGAGCGCGAGCGGGTCATCGCCGAGGAGAACTTGCGCGCGCGCACCGCGCTCGACTTCGTCACCACCAATGTGCGCATTGCCGACAACGACGGCAAGGTGCTGTACGCCAACCGCGCGATGCATGGAACGGTGACCCGCATCGCCGACGAACTGCGTCGTCACATCCCCGGCTTCTCTCTGGAGAACTTCATCGGCTGCAATATTTCGGCGATCTGCACCAATCCGGACTTCGTGCGCAAGTCGAGGACGACCGCGGATGGCTATCGCGCGGAACTCGTCATCGGCCGCAACGTTTTCGAACTGGTGTCGACGCCGATCATCGGTGAATCCGGCGAACGCATCGGTACGGTTGGCGAATGGATAGACCGCACCGAAGAAGTGGCCATCGAGCAGCAGGTGACCGACGTGGTCGCTGCTGCCGGGCAGGGCGATTTCACGCAGCGACTGTCGGTCGACGACAAGCAGGGCTTCTTCCGCCAGCTGGCCGAAGGGCTCAACGGCCTGGTCGAACAGGTGTCGGTCAGCCTGTCAGACGTGGCGACCGTACTGAGCGGTGTATCGGGCGGCGATCTGACTCGGCGCATCGATCGCAACTACAGCGGCCTGTTCGGGCAACTCAAGGACGACACGAACACGACGGTCGAGAAGCTGCGCGAAGTGGTCGGCCGGATCAAGGATTCGACCGAGGCGATCAACACGGCGGCGCGGGAGATTGCGGCGGGCAATGCGGACCTGAGTTCGC